>Ga0209483_1000002_pt1 | contig 421829 bp, 372 predicted proteins | sample NGEPerA_FD_184508 | JGI IMG/M metagenome (GOLD analysis project Ga0209483, IMG submission 184508) | Arctic peat soil microbial communities from the Barrow Environmental Observatory site, Barrow, Alaska, USA - NGEE PermafrostL2-A... | ecosystem: Environmental > Terrestrial > Soil > Wetlands >... | reverse complement strand
CCGGAGCCGGAGCCGGTGGCCCCGGCCGCCGCCAGGCCGCCCAAGCCCCCCGCGCCGGGAAAATCGATGCCGCCAAAGGCCGACCCGGTCAAAGCCGCCCCGGTCAAAGCCGCCCCGGTCAAAGCCGCCCCGGTCAAAGCCGCGCCGGTCAAAGCCGCGCCGGTCAAAGCCGCCCCGTCCAAAGCCGAGCCCGCGAAGGCCGCTCCCTCGAAACCCGTCGCGGCGAAGCCGGTCGCCGGAAAGGTCGCGCCGGCCAAGGCTGCCGCACGGCCGGCCGCGGCAAAGCCGCCGGCGCGCAAGGCGACCGCGAAGCCGGCCCCCGCCAAGAAGGCGGCGGCGTACAAGCCGGCCGCCAAAAAGGCCACACCGAAGAAGGCGGCCGCCCGAAAGGCGAGTCCCGCCCGACCGGTGTCGAAGAAGGCGGCACCGGCCAAAAAGGCGGCGGCGAAAAAGCCGTCACCGAAGAAGCCGGCTCCGGCGCGCGCGGCCGGTAAGAAAGCCGCGCCGAAGAAAGTCGCCGCGAAGAAGGCTCCGGCGCGGGGCGCGCCGGCCCGCAAAGCGGCGACCAAGAAGACGACTGCGAAGAAGACGGCGGCGAAACGCCGCTAGGAGGGACCCGGTTTGCGTAGACTCGTGATCGGCGCGCTCGCGTGCGCGCTGTCCGTAGCCGCGTGCACGAAGGTCGGCGACCAGAGTGCGACCGCGCTGAGCGTCAGCACCGGAGCCGGCGCCGGCGTCGTGCCGGGGGAGCTTCGCATCGCGATTCAGCGCGCTCCGAACACCCTCAACCCGATCCTCTCGGCGAATACGACCGAGGGTCTCTTGAACCGGCTCTCCTTCGACACGCTGATCAGCGTCGACGGGCGGACGAAGAAGCTCGTCCCGATCCTCGCGACCGAGGTACCGACCGAGGCGAACGGCGGGATCAGCAAAGACGGGCTCACGATCACCTACCATCTGCACGACGGCGTGAAGTGGCACGACGGCGTGCCGTTCTCGAGCAAGGACGTCAAGTTCACCTGGCAAGCCATGATGAACAACGCGAACAACGTCAACGCGCGAATCGGGTACGAGGACGTGGGCAGCGTCGACACCCCAAACGACACGACCGTCGTCTTCCACCTCAAGCACAAGTTCGCGCCGTTCGTGAACACGGTGTTCGCGGAGAGTGACGACCCGATCTGCATCATCCCCGAGCACCTGCTGGCGAAGTATCCGAACCTCAACAAAGTTCCGTTCAACCAGCAGCCGATCGGCACCGGCCCGTTCAAGCTCGCCTCGTGGATCCGCGGCGACCACATCGAGCTGGTCGCGAACGACGACTACTTCCGCGGCAAACCCAAGCTCCGCCGCGTCTTCGTGCGCGAGATCCCCGACGAGAACACCTCGTTGAACGCGCTGCGCTCGCACGACGTCGACTGGATCTTCGAAGCCTCGCCGCAGCTCTACAAGCAGCTCAAGACGCTCGCCGGGATCACGACGATCCTCAACGACCAGCCGCAGACGCTCGGGATGCAGATGAACACCTCGCGCGTCCCGCTGAACGACGTGCGCGTGCGGCGCGCGATCTCGTACGCGGTCGACAAACAGGCGCTGGTCGACAAGAACACCGGCGGCAGTGCGGTCGTCGCTTGGGCTGACCAGCCCCCGTTCTCGTGGTCGTACGAACCGGCCGTGACCAAGTACCCGCACGATGTCGACAAGGCGAAGGCGCTGCTCGCCGATGCCGGTTGGAGCCCCGGCACCGACGGAATGATGCACAAGGCCGGCCAGCCGCTCACGCTGCAGCTCTCGTACAACCTCGAGAACGCGACGCGCAAGCTGGTCGCGGTGCAGATTCAGGCGATGCTCAAGGACGCCGGGATCGACGCGCAGATCAAGGCCTACCCCGCGAACCTGTTCTTCGCCACCTACGGTCAGGGCGGGATCCTGACGACGGGCAAGTACGATCTCGCGATCTCGGGCTGGATCGCCGGCTTCGACCCGGACGACCATTCGCTCTTCGACTGCGATCAGATCCCGCGGCCGGGCCATCCCGACGGCGTGAACTACACGCGCTACTGCAACAAGGACGAGATGGACACGGCGCAGGCGGCGGCGCTCGCGTCGTACGACGAGGCCTCGCGCAAGAAAGCCTACTCGACGATTCAGAAGCTGCTGGCGCGCGACGTCCCCGAAGACTACATCTGGTTCCCGCGCCAGGCGCAGCCGATCAATCCCGCCTTCAAAGGCTTCGCGCCGAACCCCGTCAACGAAGCCTGGAACGCATACGAGTGGGAGATCTAGTGCCCGAGGGGTCGCGGAGCCCGATCGCGCGCATCCCCGAGCTTCGCTGGCTCAGAAACGTCATCGTCGAGCGGGCGCTCACGCGCGGAGATTATTTGCTCTCAGGCGGCGCGCGCAGCGACTACTACATCGACAAGTTCAAGCTGTTCGCCGACCCGCAGGTGCTGCGCCGCATCGCGCGCCTCTTCGCGCCGATCATCTCCGACCTCAATCCCGACGTGATCGGCGGGACCGAGCTCGGCGGGGTGATCATCGCGACCGCGGTTTCACAACTGACCGGACTGCCGATGATCGTCGTGCGCAAGCAGCCCAAACAGTACGGCGCCTTCGCCGAGGAGTACGTCGAAGGCCCGATCCAAGGCGGCCTGCACGTGCTGCTGCTCGAGGACGTCGTCACCAGCGGCCGCGAGCTGCTCGCCGCCAAGGCGCGGCTCGAAGAGCTGAACATGAAGGTCAGCGCGTACGCGGTGATCTCGCGCGGCCTGGCGCCGGTCGGCTCGCTGATCCAGTTTTCCCTCCCGCGCGGCGAAGGCGGTCCGCGCCAGAACTAGTGTCCGTTCGGTCCTACGGACCGAGCCGGACTCGCGTTCGGCCTACGGCCGATCCGCCCCTTACGGGAGCTCGAGCGTGGTGTGGTCGTCGGCGACGAGGATTGCGCCGGCGAAGATCGCGCGCGCGGCCTGGTCGAGGTCGCGCGAGGTCGCTTCCTCGGGATAGTGCGTGAGCACGAGGCGCCGCACGCCGGCGTCGCGCGCCATCGCGGCCGCGTCGGCCGCCGATGAGTGTCCGCGCAGGCCCGGCTCGACCTCGCCGTCACGCAGCGTCGCTTCGCAGAGGAAGACGTCGGTCTCGCGCGCCAGCTCGGTGACCCGTTCGTCCGGGGCGGTATCGGCCGAGTAGGTCACGCTGGCGCCGTCGCGCTCCCAGCGCACGGCGAACGCCGGGATGTAGTGCGCGGTGTGCGCGAAGCGCAGCGTCGCACCCCCGATCGCCAGCGGCCGCGACGGGTCGTACTCCGCGAGCGCGAAGACGTCGCCCAAGAAATCTCCGCCTTCGTGCGGGAACGCCGCGACCAGGGTGCGCAGCATCGCGAGGCCGCCCGGCGGCAGATAGACCGGCAGCTTCTTCTTCGGCCGGCGTGGACCGTAGCGCAGCGCGTAGCGCAGCGGGATCAGGTCGATGAAGTGGTCGGCGTGCATGTGGCTGATGACCACCGCGCCGAGTCGGTCGTAGTCGGCGTGACGGCGCAGGTTCGCGAACGCGCCCGTGCCGAGGTCGAGCACGATCGGCGTCTCGCCGTCGTCGACCAGATAGGAGCTGCAGGCTCGGTCGGGGCGCGGAATCGACGAGCTCGAGCCTGCGACCGTGACGCGCGCGGTCGCCGTCAGAGCGATCGGACTGCCTCGAGGACCGCGGCGGCGTGTCCCTCGACCGAGACGCGCGGCCAGACCTTCACGATCGTCCCGTCCGGCCCGGCGAGGAACGTCGAGCGCTGGATACCGATGCTCTTCTTCCCGTACATGTTCTTCTCGACGATCACCCCGAATGCGTCGCAGATCTCCGACGTGGTGTCGGCCAGCAGCGAAAAGTTCAGCCCGTACTTCTGGGCGAACTTCTTCTGCGCGGCGACGTCGTCGCGGCTGACGCCGACGATCGAGGCTCCGGCGGCGCCGAGTGCGCCCTTCTCGTCACGAAAGGCCTGCGACTCGGCCGTGCAGCCCGGCGTATCCGCCTTCGGATAGAAATAGACGACCAGCTTGCGTCCGGCGAAGTCGCGCAGACGCACCATGGTACCGTCCTGGTCGCTGGCGCCGACATCCGGCACCTTCGCACCCGCCTCGAGCACTGATCCTCCTCGTCGTCCTTACGTCGTCTGCGCCCCGATTGCGTCCCGGTCCTCGTCGGGCACCGGTCTGAACTGCGAGAGCGGTACCAGGAAGAGAAGCCGGTCGAACGGCTCCATCTCCTCGAAGGCGTCGATGTGCAGGAAGCCACCCTTCCGGCAGACGCCAAGCGGGATGCAATGCTCCGCCGGAGGAGGTTGCGGCACCTCTCCCTGCAGCCGTTCGCCGACGTTGTAGGTGTCGTCGCCGAACGCGATCCGGCCGCGCGTCCCGGGGAAGCGCGAGAGCATCGCGAACGCCGGCGCCGCGAGGGTCGTGGTCGAATACGTGCGGATCGCTTCGAACTGCCGCGCGATCGAACCGGCAAAGGCTTCGTCCTGCGCGCGCATGACGACCGGGATCCGCGGGTTGCGGGCGTGCACCCCGAGCGCGACCTCGAGGTTCGCGGTGTCGCTGTCGGTCAGGGCGACGACCGCCCGTGCGTTCTGCACGTTGCACAGGTCGAGCGTCGCGTCGCGGGTCGCGTCCCCGGTCAGCAGCTCGATCTGCCGCCGGCGTGACATCTCGACCAGCGCGGGATCCGGGTTCGGGTCGACGACGACGACCTTTTGGTGCAGATCGCGCAGATAGTCGATCACCCGCATGCCGACGTTCCCGGAACCGCAGAGCAGGACGTGGCCGCGCGTCCGGATCTGCCGCAGGCCCTGCATCGCGGTGAACTGCGCGCGGGTCAGCGCCGAGGTCACGAAGGCGATGAAGATTCCGGTCGACGCGACCCCGACGAACATCACGAGGTTGGCGGCGATCATCGCGGTGCCGTGGCCGAGCGGCGTGATGTCACCGTAGCCGGTGCTGGTGAACGTCGTCGCGACGAAGTAGAAGGCGGTCACGGGATCGCGCTGCAGCACGAACGCGAAGTAGACGACCGCCAGCGCGAAGATCGTCGCCGCCGTCGCGATCACGCGAGCCAGGATCGGATCCATCGTGCGCAGGCCCCGCAGCCGCTTCCGCAACCCGATCCACAGCCGCAGCAGGTGCCGCTTGCGGCGCTCGGCGGCGTACGGCCGGCCGACGAGCCAGCCGATCAGCATCTCGACGCGCCCGAAGACGATCACGTCGTCGTCCGCGGCGAAGACGCGATCGGCCGGGACCGCCGGCGAGCCGTTCAGCGCGACGATGCGGGCCCGCAGCCGTTGCTGGGCGGCGCGCGCGGTCAGCCCGGTGATGCCGAACCCGGCGGCGGTCCGCTCGGCGAATCCGGTCTGTATGCCGTCGACGTCGGGGAACTGCAGCGCATAGAAACACGACGGGTCGAGCGCGTTGCCGACGAAGGTAGCCGCCGAGTGTGAGGCCAGCGAGAGGACCGAGCAGTTGGGAAGGTTCTGCTCCAGCTTGCGCCCGAGGACCTGATTGAACTGGCGGAGCACGATCCGGATGTCGGGGTTGACGTCGCGGGCCTTCAACGCGACCTGCAGGTTCAGGCGGTCGTCGTCGGCGAGCGCCATGATCGAGGCGGCTTCCTCGACGCCGGCGATCCGGAGCGCGTCGTAGTCGTTCGGCGGATGGGGAAAGTACGCGCAGCCCAGCCGGTCGAGCTTCTCGCCGAGCGCGAGATCGTGCATCCAGATCAGCGCGACACGGTGTCCCTGCGTAGCGAGCAACTCTTCGCACACGCGTACCGCGAGCGCGTCGCCGCCCACGACCAGGATCAGAGGAATCGCACTCATGTCATCGTCATCGGCACAGACCGCGCACCCGCTCGCCGAGCGCCTCATCGAGTCGACCCGCGGGCGGCCGCTCGACGGACCCGTCATCGAGGTAGGCACGGGTTCGGGGCGCAACACGCGGGCCCTGGTCGAGGCCGGGATCGCGACCGTGGGCGTCCCCGACAGCACGCCGTACACGCAGCTTCCCGGGACGCGCGAGAACTACGGCGCCGCGCTCTCGACGCACGCGTACCTCCACGGGGCCAGCCCCAAGCTGCGCGCCGGGATCGCGGAGCTGCGCCGGGTGCTGCGCCCGAACGCGCCGGTCTACATTACGCTCGGCTCGATCAAGGACGCGCGCTACGGCTTCGGCCTCCCGTTCGACGAGCGGAGCTTCGCGCCGGGCGACGGCGACGAGGCCGGAATCCCGCACGCCTACTTCGACCGCGACGGCGTCATCGAGCTGCTGTTCGGGTTCACCATCGAGTCGATGGAAGAAGTCGCCGTCGACGAAATCGTCGGCCGCTGGGCGCACGACGGTGACGACCCGGTCGGCGGGCGCGTCCACTGGTTCGTGGTCGCGACGCGGTAGCGAACGATCAGTAACGCGGGACGGCCGGGTCGACCGAGATTGCCCAGGCGTCGATGCCGCCTTCGAGATTGACCGCGTTCTCGTAGCCGTTGGCGGTGAGAAAGCGCGTGACGCGCTCGCTGCGTCCGCCGTGATGGCACATCACCACGACCGGCCGGTCGCGCGGCAACTCGCCCAGGCGATCCGGAATCTCCATCATCGGGATCGTCATCGCCCACGCGATCGACGCGGTAGCGATCTCATCGGGCTCGCGCACGTCGAGCAGCACGATCGCTTCGCCCGCGTCGTGCCGATGCTTCAGGTCGTGGACCGAGATCTCGTCGTTCACGCGCGTTCGCCCGGCTTCGTCGCGATCAGGTCGCGCATCGGGCTCGACGCGTTCGCGTAGAGGCGCTTCTCCATCCGGCCGGCGAGGAACGCATCGCGCCCCGCCTCGACGGCGAGCCGCATCGCGCGCGCCATGCGGACCGGATCGCGCGCCGCGGCGATCCCGGTGTTCATCAGCAGCGCGTCGACGCCGAGCTCCATCGCGATCGCCGCGTCCGAGGCCGTCCCGACGCCGGCGTCGACGATCACCGGGACATTCGCGCGCTCTTTGATGAGCCGGATCGAATACGGGTTGCAGACGCCCAGCCCGCTGCCGATCGGCGCCGCGAGCGGCATGACCGCGGCGCAGCCGGCCTCCTCGAGGCGTTTGCACGCGATCGGATCGTCGACGACGTACGGGAGGACGGTGAACCCCAGGCGCACGAGCTCTTCGCAGGCGGCGATCGTCTCGAGCGTGTCGGGATACAGCGTCTCTGGATCGCCGATCACCTCGACTTTGATCAGGTCGGTGCCGAGCGCTTCGCGCGCTAGCTTCGCGGTCAGCACCGCGTCCTTCGCGGTGTAACAGCCGGCCGTGTTCGGCAGCAGCGTCATGTGCTTGCGGTCGATATAGTCGACCAGCGTCTTCCCACTCGCGTCGTCGAGGTGCATGCGGCGGATCGCCACGGTGACGACCTCCGCGCCGCTCTCCTCGTGGGCCTGCTGCATGATCTCGAGCGACGGATACTTCCCGGTCCCGACGAACAGCCGCGAGCGAAATTCATACTTCCCGATCTTGAGCGTATCAATACTGGTATCGGTCTGCATGCTAACCCCCTGCGACCGCGACGATGATCTCGAGCCGGTCGCCGTCGCGCAACGCGGTCAAGCCGTGCTGCGCGCGCGGAACGACATCGTCGTTCAGCGCGACGGCGCTGCCGTCGCGGCGGACGCCGAGGCGTTCGAGCAACGCATCGAGCGTCGTGCCGTCGGCGGCCTGCTGCGCCTCGCCGTTGACCGAGATCGTCACGAGGCGCCGTTCGCGAAAGCGGCTTCGGGCTCCGTCCCTCCCCGCGAGGGAGCGAAGGGAGCGAGCCTATCCGCCGAACCGCCCGCGAGCAGGTCGGCGATCGCGCGCGCGGTCGCCGGGGTCAGCAGAATGCCGTTGCGGTAGTGCCCGCAAGCGACGATGTATCCGCCGACCGTGGTGGCGCCGAGGTACGGCCGGCCGTCGTGGGAGCCGGGCCGCAGGCCGGCCCACGTCTCGACGACCGCGAACGACGCGAGCGCCGGCGCGACGGCGAGCGCCGCGTCGAGCAGATCGTGCATCCCGGCCGCGGTCACGCGCGCGTCGAAACCGGCGTCTTCGACGGTCGCTCCGACGAGCAGACGCCCATCGTCGCGCGGGACCAGATACCGGTGGCCGAGCCACACGAGCGAGCGCATCGCCGCACGCGGTGTCGCGATCGCGAGCATCTGGCCCGCGATGGGCCGAACCCGCACGCGCGCCGCATCCGGCACGCCGGGCAGCTCGCCGGCCCACGCGCCGGCCGCGTTGACGACGACCGGGGCGCTCGCGAAACCGTACGCGGTGCGCAGCCCGCGCACGCGGCGCGCGTCGCATTCGAGCGCGAGACCGTCGACGCACTCGACCCGCACGCCGAGCGCTTCGCAGCCCGCCAGCAGTGCGCGCCCGAGACGGCGGTTGTCGACCTGCGCTTCGTTCGCGACGAACAGCCCGCCGGCGAGGTCGCGTGCGAGCATCGGCTCGCGCGCCAGCACGCCGGCGCGATCGAGGACCGCGACCTCGCCGCCGTTGGCGCGAAACGTCTCGGCGTGCGCGGCGAGCTCGGCGAGCCGCCCGCCGTCGAGCGCGACGTGCAGCGTCCCGTCGCGCCGAAAGCGCGCGTCGACGCCGGTCCGTTCGCGCAGCTCCGCGACGAACTCCGGATAGATCGCGAGCGAGTCGCGGCAGAACGAGAGCATCCCCTCGTCCGGCATCTGCTCGCTGAACGGCGCCAGCATCCCGGCGCCGGCCCACGAAGCGGCCCGCGCCGGCTCGGCCCGGTCGTACACCGTGACCGACGCCCCGCGCCTGCCGAGCTCGTACGCGACGCCGAGCCCGATCAGCCCCGCCCCAACAACGATGACGTCAGGCGTGGCTACATCCCCGTGTAGACGGGGCCTTCGCCGCCTTGCGGCGGGACCCAGGTGATGATCTGGTAGGGGTCCATGATGTCGCAGGTCTTGCAGTGCACGCAGTTCGCGAAGTTGATCTGGAGGCGGCCTTCCGCCGGCGCGCTGCCGGTCTTGGTGAAGTGCGGCTCGTAGACGGCGGCCGGACAGAAGTACTGGCACGGGTTGCCGTATTCGACCGTGCACTTTTCGGCGCAGATGTTCGTGTCGGAGACGTGCAGGTGCGGCGGCTGGCTCTCGTCGTGCATCGTGCCGGACTTGAAGACGTCGCTCACCTTGTCGAAGGTGAGCTTGCCGTCGGGGACGACGCGCTTCGTCACCTGCGTCGGGGTCAGCTCGCTGAGCTTCTTCATCCGCTCGTGGCCGTACTCGCCGGCCAGTTTATCCTTTATCCCGAAGCCGCGGCCGCCGGACATCAGGCTGAGCTGCGCGTTGATCAGGCCGCCCCACATCCCGCTGCCGAAGCCCTGGTGGAAGTTGCGCGCCGCGTGCAGCTCTTTGCGCGCCCACGAGTCCTGGAACTTCGTTTCGTACGCGGAGAGTTTGGCCGACGAGGTGTCGTCGGCTTGCAGCGCATCGAAGATCGCTTCGGCCGCCATCATCCCGGACTTCATCGCGAGGTGGATCCCTTTGAGCCGCAATCCGTTCAAGAAGCCGGCTGAGTCGCCGACGATGCACAGCCCGTCGGCGTAGAAGCGCGGCATCGCGTGCAAGCCGCCCTCCGGGATCGCCTTCGCACCGTAGCGGATCATCTCGCCGCCTTCGAGCAGCGGGCGAATCGCCGGGTGCAGCTTGTAGCGCTGGAAGTTGTCGTGCGGATCGGTCGTCGGATCGGCGTAGTCGAGCCCGGTCACCAGACCGATATCGATGATGTCGTCGCTCATCGCGTAGATCCAGCCGCCGCCGAACGTGTTCCACAGCGGCGCGCCGAGCGTGTGGATCACGCTGCCGGCCGCGAGGCGGCCCGGTACCTTCCACAGCTCTTTGATCCCGACCGCGTAGACCTGCGGGTCGCGATCCGCGTCGAGGCCGAGCCGCGCGATCGCGGTCTTGGTCAGCGTGCCGCGCGGGCCTTCGCCGAGCACGACGACCTTCGCGGTGAGGTCGGGGCCGGGCTCGTAGTTCGACTTGTGCGAACCGTCGCGCGCGACGCCCTTGTCGCCGATCCGCACGCCGACGACGCGCTCGCCGTCCCACAAGAGTTCCTGGCCCGGGAACGCCGGGAAGACGTCGACGCCTGCCTCTTCCGCTTTCGCGGCGAGCCACTTGGTGAGGTTCGAGAGCGAGGCGACGTACTTGCCGTGGTTGTTGAGCACCGGCGGCACGAACGGCGCCTTGATCTTCCCGCCGTTGGTGAGGAACCACATCGCGTCGCTCGACACCGGCGTATCGAGCCCGCCGGTGACGTCCTCGTTGGGGAAGAGCTCGTGCAGCGCTTTCGGATCGACGACGGCACCGGAGAAGCCGTGGTTCCCGATCTCGCCGCCCTTCTCGATCACCATCACCGCCAGCTCGACGCTCGCCGCCTTCGCGAGCTGCTGCAGGCGGATCGCACCGGCGAGCGAGGCGGGGCCGCCTCCGACGAACAGGACGTCGACTTCGAGGGAATCGCGCTGTGGCATGACCCGCCGGGATTCGCGCCGCGACCCAGACGCTCCCGGCGCCCTTCGACAGGCTCAGGCTGACGAGGTGAGGGTGGCGGTGACCGCGACGCGGTGCGCGGCGATGCGCTCGTCCCACGGTCGCGGACGCGGGCTCTCGAAGGTGAGCGCGGCGGCTGCGCCGCGGTACATCAGCGCGATCGAGCTCGGCAGGCCGGGGAAGACGCGCAGCTCGAGGTCGTAGTCGACCAGCACGCGGCCGCGCCCGAGACGGTACATCGCCTGGACGTCGGCGCCCGCCGGTGCGCCAAGATCGAAATCGTCGGCGAGCGTTTGGACCGGCAGCCCGGCTTCGTCGAGCGCGGCAACGATCGTGTCGGAGAAGCGCGGCTCGGCCCCGCTGCGCAGCGGCTCGTACACGTAGGAACCGGTCGCTTCGTAGTCCTCGTGCAAGTCGAGCGCGAGCGCGAACCGCCGGTCGCGGTTGGCTGTCAGCATCGCACGCGCTTCCGGGGTCGTTCCGCCGCGCGAAAAGCTGCGGTTCACGTCGAGGCCCTCGGCGTTCGTCCGCGTCCCCGCCGCGTAGCCGCTCGGGTTCATGCACGGCCAGATCCGGTACGCGAAGCGCGTGTCGAGCAGCCCGTCACGGACGAGCGCGTGCAGCGCCCACGGCGCGGCAGGCTCGTCACCATGGACGCCCGCGACGATCGAGACCGTTGGTGCGCTCGCCTCGCCCAGCTCGGCGATCAGCAGCGTGCGCGCTGCCCCGACGCAGGCGATCTCGCGCACGCGCACGCCGAGCGGCCGCAGCGCCCGCCACGCCGCGGTGAGGTCGTCGTAACTACGCCCCGTCAGGGGAGCGGCGTTCCGCTGATCGCGCAGTCGAGCAGCTCGATCGGGTGCGCGGCTCGCAGGGTGGCGCCGCGCTCGCGGAAGATCGCTTGCATCTGCAGCGTGCAGCCCGGGTTCGCGCTTGCGACGACGTCGGGCGCCACGCTCTGCACGTTGTCGACCTTGCGGACGCCGATCTCGTGCGCCGACTCCGGCTGGAACAGGTTGTACGTCCCGGCGCTCCCGCAGCACTGGTCGCCGCTCGGGATCTCGAGCAGTTGCAGCTCCGGGATCGTCCGCAGCAGCATCCGCGGTTGCGCGCGAACGCGCTGCGCGTGCGCGAGGTGGCACGCGTCGTGATACGCGACGCGCAGCTTCATCGCCCGGCGCGGCGCGCGCGGCTCGAGCGTCGCCAGATATTCGTTGACGTCCTGCACTTTTTCGGCGAACGCCTGGGCGCGCGCGCTCCACGCAGGTTCGGCGGCCAGCAGATCGCCGTATTCTTTGAGCGTCGATCCGCAGCCCGCGGCGTTGATGATGATCGCGTCGACGCGATACTTTTCGAAGCGCTCGATCAGCGCGCGCGCGAACCGCTTCGCCTCGTCGGGCCGCCCGCTGTGCAGCGAGAGCGCGCCGCAGCAGCCCTGCCCCGTCGGCACGAGCACTTCGCAGCCTTCGGCGCTGAGCACGCGGATCGTCGCGGCGTTGACGTTCGGGAAGAACGCTCGCTGCACGCAGCCGGCGACCAGCGCGACGCGCGCGCGGCGCTCGCCCTTGGCGGGCGTCAGCATCGGCAGGCTGGTGAACGCATCGCGCAGCTGGATCGGCGGCGCCATCGCCGCCAGCTGACGCAGCCGCGAAGGCAGCAGCTTCCCGAGCGGCCCGGCGAGAGCGCGGTTCAAGCCGAATTTCGTCCCAAGCCAGAGCGCGGGGATCATCGCCCGCAGCCGGCGCGGGTACGGGAACACCGAGAACACGAACTCGCGAAACGCGCGGTCCTCGGCGGGCCGTTCGACCTCCGCCTCGACCTTCGCGCGGGCCGCCTCGATCAGCAGATCGTAGCGCACCCCTGACGGGCACGCCGTCACGCACGCCATGCACCCCAAGCATTTGTCAATGTGACCGGCGACCGCGTCGTCGAGCTCGATCTTCCCGTCCTCGACGCCGCGCATCAAATCGATCCGCCCGCGCGGCGAGTCCATCTCCTCGCCCCACGACACGTACGTCGGACACGCCGGCAAACAAAACCCGCAGTGCACGCAGTCTGACAGCAACGAGTCAAAGGTACGAGGTCGCGCGTGTTGGGATGACTCGACCGTGCGCGTTTCGGTGACGTCGGCCATCAGATCCCTCCGATGAAGCGGCCGGGGTTGCAGAGGCCGTGCGGGTCGAAGTTGGCTTTGAGGGTGCGCATCAGCGCGAGCGAGGGCGGCGGCGGGCCCCAAGCGTCGACGAGCGCGCGCGCGTCGTCGGGGATCGCGTCGAAGACGACGTGGCCGCGGCCGTGGGTCGCCGTCGCGACCGCGTCGCGCAGCGTGCGCACGTGCCAGTCGGGGCTCACGTCGGGGCCGCCGGCGAACGATGCGTCGCTCAGCGAGTGGAAGGCGACGCCGGTCATCGGGTACGCGACCGGAACGGCAAGCGGCGACGCCGGCGCGATGCCGGCGAGCGTCGCGATGCGCGCCGACGGCGGCGCGACGACGTGCAACCGCCACGGGCCGTCGCGGCGCACGGCGCGCTCGCGCTGTTCGTAGGCTTCGCGCTCGAGCTCGGTGAGCTCCGCGGCGTCGAGCTTGCGGCGGTGCGCGATCCCGTCGATCAGCGCGCGCATCTGCGCGTCGACCCCGGCCTGGGTGCCGACAAAGGTCACCACCAGCGCGCGGTAGCCGTAGAGCGCGATCGACTCCGGTTCGAGCCGGTCGGCGATCAGCTCGCGCAGCACGTCGTCGACCGCGGCCTCCGTCTCGAAACGCAGCACGGCGGCGCGCGTCGACTGCGGGACGGGATAGACGCGAAACGTCACCGTCGCGATCGCCGCCAGCGTCCCGAGCGAACCGACCATGAGCTTCGGAATGTCGAACCCGGCGACGTTCTTCACGACCTTGCCGCCGCCGCGCGCGCGGACCCCGTCCGGGCGCACGATCCCGACCCCGACGATGAGGTCTTTCGCGGTACCGTACCGCAGCCGGCGGCGACCGTACGCGTTCACGGCGACGACGCCGCCGACGGTTGCGCGCGAGCGGTCGGCCGTGTCGAGCGGGAGCATCTGGCCGTTACGTGCCAGCACGTCGTCGAGTTCGGCGAGCGTGATCCCCGCTTCGACCGTGATCGTCTGGTCTTCGGGCGTGTAGTCGACAACGTCGTCGAGCGCGGTCGTGCGCACCACGGTGTCGAGCGCGCGCGGCGCGTTGCCGAGCTCGAGGTGCGTCCCGCCGCCGACGAACGCGAACGGCTTCCGCGCACCATAGAGCTCGCGGATCGTCTCGCACAGCTCATCGATGCTGCGCGGCAGCACGACCTCGCGCGGGGTGACGCCCGCGATCGCGATCGACTGGCTCATCCGCGCCCCGCCTCCCCGCTGATCTCGGTCGCGTGCGCGACGTAGGTCCCCGGTTTGTCGCCGCACAGGCGCGGGGTCGGGAACATCTTCTCGGGGTTGAACGATTGCTCGGGATCGAACGTCGTGCGAACCGCCTGCATCGTCTCCAGGTCGTCTTCGGTGAACTGCTCGCCGAGATAGCACGCCTTGTCGTGACCGACCCCGTGCTCGCCGGTGACCGAGCCGCCGTAGCGCAGGCAGACGCGCAGGATCTCGCCGGCGACCTCCTCGGCCGCATGCTCCTGGCCGGGGATGCGCGCGTCGTAGAGCACGAGCGGGTGCAGGTTGCCGTCGCCAGCGTGGAAGACGTTCGCGATGCGCAGCCCCGCGCCGGCGCCGAGCGCCGCGATCTCGCGCAGCACCGGAGCGATATCCTTGCGCGGGATGACGCCGTCTTGCACCACGTAGTTCGGCGAGATGCGGCCCATCGCGGCGAATGCGGCCTTGCGCCCCTTCCACGCGAGCTGGCGCTCCGCGTCGTCGCGCGGCGCGCGCACGTCGAGCGCACCCGCCGCGTGCAGGTGCTCGCGCGCGCGCGCCGCCGTCTCTTCGGCCTCGACGGTCACGCCGTCGACGTCCATCAGGATCAGCGCGCCGGCGTCGAGCGGCCAGTCGACGCCGGTCGCGGCGACGATCGCCTGGATCGCGAGCTGGTCGCACATCTCGATCGCCGCGGGCACAATCCCGGAGCCGATGATCCGCGAGACGGCGTCGCCGGCTTCGTTGGTCGAAGGGAAGGTCGCGAAGAGCGTGAGCGTGTTCTCGGGGGCGCGCAGCACGCGCACCAGCACCTCGGTGACGATCCCGGTCATCCCCTCGCTGCCGACGACGACGCCGACCAGATCGTAGCCCAGCGAATCCGGCTCGCCAGCGTCCGATCCGAGTTGGACGATCTCACCGTCGGGCGTCACGAGCGTGAGGCCGACGACGTGGTTAACGGTGAACCCGTACTTGAGGCAGTGCGCGCCGCCGGAATTCTCGGCCACGTTGCCGCCGATCGTGCAGACGCTCTGCGAGCTGGGATCGGGCGCGTAGTAGTAGCCGTCCGGTGCGAGGGCGCGCGTGATGTCGAGGTTGATGACGCCCGGCTGCACGCGCGCGACGCGGTTGTCGAGGTCGACCTCGAGGATGCGGCGCATCCGCGCGAGGCCGATGACGATCGAGCCTTCGCTCGGCAGCGACCCGCCGGAGAGCCCGGTCCCCGCGCCGCGCGGCACGACCGGCATCTTCAGCTCGTGCGCGAGCTTCACGCACGCGGCGACTTCATCGGTCGAACCCGGCAGCACGACGATCTCGGGGCGGTGCCGATAGCCGGTCAGTCCGTCGCATTCGTAGGTGCGCAGCCCGGCCTCCGAGACGATCGCGTTCTTGGCACCGACGATCGCGGCGAAGCGCACGTGGAGCAGCCCGCTGCGCTGCGCCGCGAGCTTGTCGTCCTGCGCCGGTTGCACCGTGGTCGCGCTCACGACGCGGGCACCCCGGCTGCTGTGAGCTGCAACACGGCGGCCCGCGTGTTCGCGATGTGCGCCGCGGTGCGCTCGGCGGCGGCGTCTTCGTCGTGCGCGCTGAGCGCATTCACAATCGCTTCGTGCTCGGCGAGCGTGGCGCGGCGGCGTTCGCCGTCGGAGAGCGAGATGAGCCGGTAGGCGATCAGCTCCTCGCGCAGATCGGTCAGCATGCGCTTCAGCCGTTCACCGCTCGCGCTGGCCAAGATCACGTCGTGGAAAGTCGTGTCGTGACGTTCCATCTCGTTCGGGTCGTCGATCGCCGCCCGCATTCGCTCCACGCAGTCGCGGAGCTTGCGCAGCTCGGTCTCGCGCATCGTGCGCGCCGCGCGTCGCGCCGCGAGCGACTCCAGCGCCTCGCGCATCTCGAAGACGCACTCGACCTCTTCGCTGCGCAGCTCGCGCACCACGCTGCCGCGCAGCCCGCGCGGCTCGAGCAGACCCTCGGCCTCCAGCCGGCGCAGGGCCTCGCGCACCGGTGTCCGGCTCGCGCCGAGCCTGGTCGCCAGCTCGGCCTCGATCACCGGGCTGCCGGGCGCCAGCTCGCCCGAGATGATCGCCGCCCGCAGCCGGTCGTGGATCCGCTCGCGAAGTGAAAGCCCGCGCCGCAGCGGCTGGAGCGACTTGGCCTGCATACCATCACCGTACCCCAGCCGGGCCGAGCCGTCAACTTTGGGATACCGTATCCCTTAAACGAGCCGCCGGGAAGGCCCGCGCCCGGGGCGTGTCGATCAACAGGTCTACCGATGCCGCGCTTTTCCGCCAACCTCTCCTTTCTGTTCCAAGACCTGCCGTTCTACGACCGGATCGACGCCGCCGCGGCGAACGGCTTTCGCGGCGTCGAATACATGTCGCCTTACGACTCCGACGTCGGCGAGATCAAACGGCGGCTGCGCGCGCACGGGCTCACCCAAGTGCTCTTCAACCTGCCGCTCGGGGATTTCGCGAGCGGTGAGCGCGGCTACGCCTCCGACCCCGAACGCGTCGACGAGTTTCGCGAGGGCGTCGCCGAGGCCGTCGACATCGCGCGGGAGCTCGACTGCAAACGCATCAACCTGCTGGTCGGGATCGCGATCCCCGGGCGCGACGGGGCGTACGCGCGCGCGACGCTGGTCAAGAACGCGCGGTTCGCCGCGCGTGCGCTCGACGCGATCGGGGCGACGCTCGTCGTCGAACCGCTCAACCGCATCGAGACGCCGGGGTTCCTGATCGGCACGACGGCCGAAGCGCTCGCGCTGATCACTGAAAGCGGCGCGCCGAACTTCAAGCTGCAGTTCGACATGTATCACGCCCAGCGCGTCGAGGGGAATCAGATCGCGACGATTCGCGCGCACGCCGCCCGGATCGGTCACGTCCAGATAGCGGACAGCCCGGGCCGCAACGAGCCGGGGACGGGCGAGCTCGCGTACGAGCGCATCTTGCCGGTCCTCGACGAAGTCGGCTACGACGGGTGGGTCGGTTTGGAATACAAGCCGTCGCATCCAGTCCCCGAGACGTTTGCCTGGATGAACGCATACCGCAACAGCACCGAGGTCACCGCATCATGACGCAGCAAAAACCGGCGATCGGCTTCATCGGCCTGGGGATCATGGGCAAGCCGATGGCGCGCAACTTGCTCAAAGCCGGCTACGCGCTGACGGTGCTGAACCGTTCGCGCGGTCCGGTCGACGAGCTGGTGGCCGACGGCGCCAAGGCCGGCGCGACGCCGCGCGAGGTCGCGGCGCAGAGCGAGGTCGTCATCACGATGCTCCCCGACTCGCCGGACGTCGAGCAGGTCGCGCTCGGTGAGGACGGGATCGCGGCGGGGATCAAGGACGGTGCGCTCTGGATCGACATGAGCACGATCGCGCCCGCGACGACGGCGCACGTTGCCGAGGTGCTCGCGGCAAAGGGCGTCACGTCGGTCGATGCGCCGGTCAGCGGCGGCGAGAAAGGGGCGATCGACGCGGCCCTCTCGATCATGGTGGGCGGCAGCCCCGCAGCGTTCGAGCGCGCCAAGCCGATCTTCGAGGCGCTCGGCAAGAACATCGTCCACGTCGGCGAGCTCGGCGCCGGACAAGTGACGAAAGCCTGCAATCAGATCGTGGTCGGCGTGACGATCGAAGCGGTCGCCGAAGCGCTCGCGCTCGCCGAAAGTTCGGGCGTCGATCCGGCCAAGGTGCGCGCCGCACTCCTGGGTGGTTTCGCGCAGAGCAAGATCCTCGAAGTGCACGGCCAGCGCATGATCGACCGCACCTTCAACCCCGGCTTCAAGTCGCGGCTGCACCGCAAGGACATGAACATCGCCGCCAACGCCGGCGACGAGCGCGGCCTCGACCTCGCCGCCGCCAAACTCGTCCGCGAAAAGTTCGACACGCTCATCGCCCGCGGCGACGGCGAAAAAGACCACAGCGCCCTGCGCACGCTCTACTCCAAGCAAGGGGAAGCTTCGTCCGCGCCGTAGTGGACGGTGAAATTCTCTTGCTTGCGAGGTCCTTCCATGAACCATCGTCTCGAGCCGCACGTCCCGCACCGGCCGTCCCGGCGTCTCGTCTTGGCGCAGACCGGGCTGCTCGCCGCGCTCGCATGCATCGGATGGCCGCGTCCGGCGTCGGCCGCGGTGGGCGATCAGGGCGAGTGGCGCTTCTGCAGCAAGTGCGAGGCGATGTTTTGGAACGGCGGCGACAAAAAGGGCGTGTGCGCGGCCGGTGGCGCTCACCTCGCCCAAGGGTTCCTGTTCGCGCTGCACTACGACGACGCGGCGGCCGACACCGGCGCCGTGCAATTCGGTTGGCGCTACTGCTCGAAGTGCAGCTCGCTGTTTTACGGCGGCTTTGCCACGAAAGGGCGCTGCCCCGCGGGCGGCGCGCACCTCGCGCAGGGCTTCACCTTCGGCCTGAATCATCAGGCGCCCGCAACCGGCAGCACGCAAACCGAGTGGCGGTTTTGCGACAAGTGCTTCGCGCTTTTTTGGAACGGTGCGGCAGCGAAGGGCCGGTGTCCGGCCGGAGCCGGGCACAACGCTCAGGGCTTCAGCTTCAACGTCCCGTACAAGACCGCCGCCGCCGATCCGAGCGGTGCGGTCTCCGATGCGCTCGCCAGCATCGTCCAGACCGATCGCGTGCCGATTCAGGACTATCTCAAGTCGCAACTCGGCCGAGGCGATCTGCTCGCGAAGGGCTACACGCTGTACGATATGAACCTGCAGCTCGGCCCGCCCAACTTCCAGTCCGCCGGGACGAGCTTCAACTACCGGCTGCCCGGAAATTACCTCTACCTGAAATCGACGACGCCCACCGTAATGGGCTCTTACGGCGATCCGGCGTTCGAGATCCATTTCGACGTATCGCTCGTCGGGGCGATCGTCCGCGCCGGAGAACACGCGCGCGTCGAAGGCCTGGTCGCGAGCGTGCCGAGCATCACCGTCAAGCCGCGCAACGTCACCGGCGGTATCGTGACGACCTTCGTGCACTTCTTTGCGGAAACCGCGTACGGCGGACGGGCCATTCACCAGGCCGTCGACAAGTACTTGCGCCAGGACTTGACGGACAAGGTCAACGCCTACCTCCAGCAGTTCTGAACGCCTAGGGTTTCGCGTTTACTCCGCAGTCCAGGTGAGCAAATCCCGGCGCGATTCCTTCGGGAAGCGGGCTTTGGTCTTGATCGCTTCGAGGTAGCGGCGCTTGCCGGCACGGTTGCCCTTGCCGATGAACACCGCGCCGACGAAACGGTCTTCGAGGAAGTAGAGCGCGCGGTACCAGCACTTGTCCTTGTCGACGGAGATCTCGGTCTCGATGTCCTCGCGGTACTCGGGAGAGAGGCCGAACTGGGTGATCGTCTGACCGCTGAAGACGAGCGACGAGTACTCCGGTACCGTGTCGAACTTCTTCCGCTCGGCGCCGGTGCCGGCGGCGGCCATGTTGTGCGCGGCGAGCTTACCGTGCGCGCCGGCGCTGTTCCACGTCCCCATGCGGTAGTGCTGTTCGGCGATCGGGTCGTAGAACTCGGCCGCGTCGCCGCCCGCGAAGATCCCGGGGACGGCGGTTTCCAGGTGCTCGTCGGTGACGATCCCGGTGCGCGTCTCGATCCCCGTCCCTGCGCATAGCTCCATGTTGATCGTCAGGCCGAGCCCGATCCCGACCAGATCGGCGTCGATCGCCTTGCCGCCGGTCGTGACGATCTTGCTCACGGCACCGTTCGCGCGAACCATCTCGCGCACTTCCTCGCCGAAGTGCAGGTGTACGCCGTCCGCGCGCGCCGCGTCGTGCAGCAGCTCACCGGCGGCTTCGTCGAGCATCCGCCGCAGGAAGCGCGGCCCGCGGATCAGCCAGTGCGTCTCGACGCCGCGGGAGACGAACGCCTCAGCGAGCTCGTAGGCGATGAACGAGCCGCCGACCGCGACGCCGACCTTCGCCGTCTCGAGCGCCTGCGAGATTGCCAGCGTCTCGCTCATGTACTGGAAGTTGTAGACGTTCTGCGCGCCCTCGACGCCCGGCGACGTCGCCGGGTTGGGCCGGCCGCCGGTGGCGATCAGCAGCGCGTCCCACGGTTCCTCGCGGCCCTTCGCAACGACGGTCTTCTCGGCGACGTTGATCGCCTCGACACGGGTCGAGAGGCGCAAGTCGATGTTGAGCTTTTCGTGCCAGGCGACGTCGCGCATGATCACCTTCGCCTCGGTGACCTGCTTGCGCAGCAACGGCGGGAGAGCGATCCGGTTGTAGAGACAGTACGGCTCGTCCGCGAAAAGGACGATGGAACAGGCAGGGTCGGCCTTGCGCAACTGCTCGGCGCACGTCGTCCCAGCGAACCCATTCCCAACGATGACATACCGACGGCTCACGATTTTCTAGCATGAACCAACGCCTTGTGAATCTCCTCGCGAGCTTCATCAGGGGCAGCGGCGACTATGCGTTGGCGCGGCTCGAGTTCAGCATGCGGTTCGGCGGGCGGCCGGCGCCGCCGGTCCTGGACCGGCTGCCCGATGCCTCCGAGGGGACGCTCCGCGACCGCTGGGATTCTATCGAGGTCCAGTTGGCGACGATTCTGGCGTACGTGAAACAGGTGGAGTCGGCGTCCGGTACGGAGGAACGTACCGATCCCGCGTTCCGCTGGCTGCGCCGGACGGTCCGCGAGCTCGACCAATACGCACGCGCGCTGCGCTGGGTCCTCACCGTCCACGGGGAGGATGCCGCGCCCTAGGGAGACACACACCGTTCATGGATTTCTTCAACAAAGCGATCGAGCAGGCGAAACAGCTCCAGCAGATCGCCGTCGAGGCGGCGCAGAAGGGGTACGAGCAGGCCCAGCCGCTCGTCCGCGACGGGGTCGCGAAGGCGCAGGAGCTTCAGCGGACGATCGTCGAGCAGACGCCCAACCTGACCGCGGCGGCGCAGGAACAGGCGAAGGCGGCGCTCGCGCACACCAGCGCGTTCATCGCGACCGGCAAGACGGTGCTCGAAGCCGGCGCCCAGCAGGCGCAACAGCACATGGCGACGTTCGCCGATCAGGCCAAGAAAGCGGCCGACGCGACCGTCAGCGCCGTGCAATCCGCGACGCAAAAGCCCGTCGAACCGCCGGCCCCGCCCTCCTCGACCGTTACCCCGCCGAACCCGCCACAGGCATAACCACCCCGGCGTCGTCGTCGACCTCGAGCCCGAACCACCGCTCGAACTGCGCCGCGAACGCGGCGTAGATCCCGAGCAGCACGATCGAGAGGCCGACGACGACGAGCGCGAGGACCGCCGAACGGTCGACCAGCGCGTCGTACAGTCCGTGATACGTCGCGGGGATCAGGACCGCCAGCACGAGCAGGCCGGCGCGCGCCGACGGAACCCGCGCCGCGAACCAGATCAGGTACGCGGCGATCCCGGTCCACACCGCGTGGAAGAACGGGAGCGAGGTCAGCCGCAGCACGCTTTCGAGATAGAACTCCGCGAAGTGACCCGTCTTCGCGGCTTCGGCGGCGTACGGCCCGAGCTGGTAGCCGACGCCCTCTTTGATACCAAAGCCGAGCCCTGAGACCAGACCGTAGAACAGGAACGCGCGCAGCGGCGGCAGCCCGAAGAAGCGCCAGATCGCGAACAGCACCAGCATCTTGGTGAGTTCTTCGGGGAACCCGATGAACGCGATCGACGACGGGATCGCAATCCACAAGCTCTTCGCCGCGACGAGCGGGCCGCGCAGCAGCTCGACGTTCAGGATCAGCGAGACCATCAGCGCGGTCATCCCGACGAACACCGTGCCGAAGTAGGCCGCGATGCCGAGCGTCCAGCGAATCCCCGTCGCCCGAAACGCCGCCGCGAAGAACAACGCCCACATCGCCGAGAAGTACAGGCCCAGGCTGCGGAACGCCAGCACCGGATCGTTCAGCTTCTCGAAGAGCGAGACGAGCGCGAGCGGGGCGAGGCCCATCAGCGCGGTGACGCCGACGTTGCGCCAGCGACCCGCGTCGATCGCATCCAGGTGTCGGAACGGCTCGAGCAGGACCGGCAGCACCGCGCGGATCTCGCGCGGTGCGCGGCGATAGAGCGCGGCATCGTGCGAGCCGAGGTACACGCCTTCTTGCCAGCCCGTCGCCGGCGCCGTCAGATCGACGCCGCACGTTCCGCAGAACCGGCCCGCCGCCGGCGTCGTGCACGACCAGCAAACCACCGGTGCCGCAGGCGTCGTCACGTCTTCGAGCTCGCGTGGACGAGGAAGTACAGGATCGTGAAACCCCAGATCAGGGTCAGCGCCAGCGTCGGCAGCACCAGGATCGCGCCGGCGATCGTCCACGACTGCTCGACGGTGCGAAAATGCTGCGGATCGGCGTACTTGCGCCGCTGCAGCGCGACACGGCTGCCGTTGAAGAGCAGAAAGATGGCGATCCCCAGCGAGACCGGCGGGAGCGGGATCCAGAACAGCCAGTAGAGCGTGCCGAGCACGGGCGACCCGTGCGCGAACGTCCAGAACCCGGGTGCGCCGCCGGCGCCGACGTTGACGCCGCGCATCAGCTTGGTCGCCGCGCTCGAGGCGTGGACGAGCGGCAGCTTCGCGCCGGCTTCGTCGGCGCCGCACGCGACGCAGAAGCGCGTCGTCACCTGGGCGCGGCACGCCGCGCACGTGCGCGACGAAAACGACGATGCATGATCCGCGGCCGTCATGACCGGCGCTTTCCCTCGCGCGGCGCCGCCGGTCCTACCGGCCGGTGCAATCGTCCGGTATTCGGGGCGAAACTTTACGGGGAAACGGCGAGCACGGCCGGCTGCGCGACCGGGACGGCGAGCCGCACGAACGCGTCGAGCGACGCCGGGCTCTCCTCGAGCGCGCGCCGCGCGTGCTGCGAGCCGGTCGCCGCGGCGTGCCGCACCAGCAGTGCGCGCAGACGCTCGCGCGCCTCGTCGTCGAGCTCGTGGGCGACCAGCGGCGTCGGCCCCAGCCGCGTCGCCTCCGCCCGCAGGACGAACAGTTCGCCGCCGGTCATCCCGCTGGCGAGATTGCGGCCGGTCGCGCCGAGGATCGCGACCGTACCCTTCGTCATGTACTCGCACGCATGGTCGCCGGCGCCCTCGACGACGATCGTCGCGCCGCTGTTGCGCACCGCGAGCCGTTCGCCGGCGGCGCCGCGCACGAACGCTTCGCCGCCGCGCGCGCCGTAGAAGCACGCGTTGCCGATCGCCGGCTCCTCCGGCAGCCCGGCCCCGCGCACGATGAGCCGGCCGCCGCTCATCCCTTTGCCGACGCCGTCGTTCGCCTCGCCGTCGAGCTCGAGTGCGAGCGGCGCGGCGAGGAACGCGCCGAAGCTCTGCCCGGCACTTCCGGCATACCGGTACGTCGCGGCCGCGACGTGCTCGCCGCGTCCGGAGCGCACGACCGCATCGTATGCGAGCCGCGTCGCGACCGCGCGATCGGCCGGCGCGACCGGCTGCGTTCCGCCGGGGATCGCCAGGTCGTCGAGGTGCGCGAGGTCGAGCGGCGCCGAATCGGACGGGGCCCGCATCTCGGGCAGCCGCAGCAGTTCGTCGAGGTCGATCCCGTGCGCGCGCTCGTCACGTGGACGCACCAGATCGCTTCGGCCGCGAATCTCTTCGAGCGAGCGCGCGCCCAGCGCCGCCAGACGGCGCCGCACGTCACGCGCGACGAAGCGCAGGAACGTCGCCGCATCCTCGGCGCTGCCGGGGAACTTCCCGCGCAGTACGGCGTCCTGCGTCGCGATCCCGACCGGGCACGTGTTGAGATGGCATTGGTGCGCGTAGATGCAGCCGAGCGCGATCAGCAGCGCGGTGCCGAACCCGAACATGTCCGCACCGAGCATCGCCGCGACGACCACGTCGCGGCCGGTCTTGAAGCCGCCGTCGACGCGCAGCGCGACCCGCCCGCGCAGGCCGTTGGCAACCAGCGTGTGGTGCGTCTCGACCAGCCCGAGCTCCCACGGCAGCCCGGCGTGCTTGATCGAGCCGAGCGGCGATGCGCCGGTGCCGCCGTCGTGCCCGGCGATGTGGACGACGTCGGCGCGCGCTTTCGCGACGCCGCTCGCAACGTAGCCGATCCCGGATTGCGCGACCAGCTTGACCGCGATCGTCGCCTTCGCGTTCGCGCGCCGCAGATCGTAGATCAATTGGGCCAGATCTTCGATCGAGTAGATGTCGTGGTGCGGCGGGGGCGAGACCAGCGACTGTCCGGTCACCGCGCCGCGCAGCGCGGCGATCTCGGCCGTCACCTTGAACCCCGGGATCTGCCCGCCTTCGCCGGGCTTCGCGCCCTGGGCGATCTTGATCTCGAGTTCCTCGGCCGTCGCGAGATACTCCGGCCCGACGCCGAATCGCGCCGAGGCGACTTGTTTGATCGCGTTGGGCGTCCGGGCGGGATCCTCGCCGCCCTCGCCGCCGTTGCTGCGAGCGCCGGCGAGCTTCGCACCGAGCGCGACCGCTTCGTGCGCCTCGGGACCGAGCGCCCCGAGCGACATCGCGGCGGTGACGAAGCGCGCGAGGATCGCGTCTTCGGGTTCCACCTCGTCGAGCGCGACGGGATCGCCGATCGCGACCGGTTCGATCAGGTCGCGCAGCGCGATCGTCTCGCGTTCTTCGAGCTGATCGGAGAGCGCGAGGAACGCCGCGCCGTCGCGCGCGACGATCGTCTTGCGCAGGTTCTTCAGCAGCGCGGGATCGTAGTGGTGCTGCACGCCGTCGCGGCGATACCGGAAGAGGCCGCGCTGCGGCGGTTCGGCGCCGGCGTTCGCCAGCGTCTCCCAGGCGCGCAGATCCGCCTCGATCTCTTCGAAGCCGAGCGACGCGACGTGCGTCGCCATCCCCGGGAAACAGAGCTCGATGATCTCACGGCTCAGGCCGAGCGCCTCGAACGTTTGCGCGCCGACGTACGAGCGCAGCGTGCAGATCCCGAGCTTCGCCAGCACCTTGACCAGCGCCAGCCGCAGCGTCTCGAGCATCGCCGCTGCCGAGCCGGTCTCGGCGACGGCGGCGCGCGCCGCGAGCCACGGCGTGACGACGTTCGCGCCGGCCGCGATCGCGGCGGCGCAGCCGTGCGCGTCGCGCGCGAACCCGTCGCAGGCGGCGATCGAGGCCTGCATGCGCAGCCCGGCGCCGGTGAGCCGCTGGTGCACGGCGCCGGCCGCCAGCACCGCCGGGACCGGGAGCACCGCCGCGCGGTCGTCGAGCACGAGGTAGGATGCGCCGTCGTGCACGGCGCGCTCGGCGTCATCGCAGATCGCGGCGATGCGCGCCCGCAGCGTCGTGCCGGCGCAGTCGAGCGCGATGCGGTGCGGAACGAGTCGCGCGTCGTAGGCCAGCGCGTCGAACGCGCCTTCGTCGAGGATCGCCGAGTCGACCGAGACGATGCTGCCGGGCGCGGGGACGTCGCCGTTGGTGTCGCCGCTGCCGACGAACGCGCGCATGTCGAAGACGAAGCCCTCGCGCAGCGCGTCGATCGGCGGGTTCGTCACCTGCGCGAAGCGCTGGCGCAGGTACTCGGTCACCGGCAGGCGGCGCGCGAGGAACGCGGGCGCGGCGTCGTCGCCCATCGACCACATCGGCTCGGTCCCGCCGGCGAGCGCCGAGACGACCTGCTTCAGCTCGTCGGCGCTGTAGCCGAACCGAACGAGGTCGCGCCGCAGCGCGGCCGGCTCGACCGCGCGCGCCTGCAGGCTGGGCGGGTCGAAACGCCACGACGCGACGGTCGAACGGAAGTCGGCGCTCGCGCGCCGCAGCGCGCGAAACGCGCCGGGCCGGATCAGCTCGCCGGTCGCGAAGCGCACCAGGATCCGTTCGCCCGGGCCGAGCCGGCCGCGCTCGACGATCGGGTCGTCGCCGAAGTCGACGACGCCGGCCTCCGACGCGCCGAGCACCTTCCCGGAGGCGGTGCGGCACCAGCGCAGCGGCCGGAAGCCGCTGCGGTCGAGCGCGGCGCCGACCCGGTCGCCCTCGGCGAACACGATCGCGGCCGGGCCGTCCCACGGCTCGACGGTCGGGATGTGCGCGTCGTAGTAGGCGCGCAGCCGGTCGTCGTCGTCGATCACCGGCGCCAGCATCAGATCGACCGCCTCGTCGACGCGGTAGCCGGCGCCGATCATCGCGTCGAGCGCGACGTCGAACTCCAGCGAGTCGCTCGCGCCGCGCGGCGAGAGCACGCCGCGCGCGCGCATCCAGGCGCGGTTGCCGGTGATCGTGTCGATCTCGCCGTTGTGCGCGATCGTGCCGAACGGCTGCACGAGCCGCCAGCTCGGCGAGGTGTTGGTGCTGAAGCGCTGGTGGAACACCGCGTAGCGTGAGGTGCACAGCGGGTCGCGGAGGTCGGCGAAGTACGCGCCGAGTTCGGTCGACGAGAGCAGCCCTTTGTAGACGACCTTCGTCGTCGATGCGCTGACCAGCGTCGCGAGATCGCCCTCGTCGCGCAGCGTCCGGATCACCGCGCGCCGGACCGAGCGCATCCGCTCGCGCGAGTTGCCCGGCCCGACGTCGACCAGTAACTGCTCGTACGAGGGTGCGGCCGCCGCGGCGTGCTTCCCCAGCACGGCGCGATCGACGGGCGGTACGCGCCACGCCATCGGCTTGACCCCTTCGGTCCGGATCGCGTGCTCGATCCGCGCGCGCATCGCAGCGGCCGAGTCTTCGTCGAGGGGGAGGAAGACGCAGACCGCCGCCAAGTGCTGCTCGGGGACGCGAACGTGCTTCTCGGCGAGGTAGCGCATGAAGAGCGCCCGCGGCGTCTCGAGCAGGATCCCCGCGCCGTCTCCGGTCCGGCCGTCGGCGGCGCGCGCACCGCGGTGCTCCATCGCCCCGACCGCGGTCAGGGCGAGGCGGACCACCTCGTGGGTACCGCTGCGATGCGAAAGGTCGGCCAGAAAGCCGACGCCGCACGCGTCATGCTCGTCGTGGCGCATTCGAGCTTCGACGATACGGCCAACCGAGGCACCCTGTCATTCGACAAACGGTGCATCGCTTGGGCCAAACGGTGTATCAGCGCCGCTTGTATCGGCCGCTGTGGGCAAGGATCACGGTGCGGCGGACGTAGGAACGAAGTTGCGCGTCGATGCGGGGCTGCGCGGAGAGATTTTTCTTCGCCACGCGCTTCCAGTGCAGGCCGCGCGCGTCGAGACGCACGTCGCGCCCCTCACGCCGCGCTGCGGCGACGAGGGCGGCCAGTGCGTCCATCTCCGTCTCAGCCGGGAGAGCCACGTCGCGAACGTCGACCAGCACCGTCCCGCCCCGAACCGTGCCGAGCTCACGCTCCGCGCTGCCGAACGCGGCGACCAGGTCGGCGTCGAGGATGCCGATCAAATGAATGATGACGGGCGCGGGAACGGGCTCGCTCTGCGGTGCGTACACGAGGTCTCCTCGGAAGGTCTACACCGACAGTACGCTCGCCGGCTGGGAACGGTTCGCGCCGCAGATGAGAACTCGCTGAGCCCTTCGACATGTCATCCTGAGCCTGTCGAAGGGTCAGGATGACTTAGCCCGACAGGCCGAGCGCGACCATCATGCGGTAGCCGACGTCGAGCGCGCGTTCGTCGATGTCGAAGCGGGCGTTGTGGTGCGGAAACGAGGTCGACAGGCCGCCGCGCGCGCCGACGATGAAGTATGCGCCGGGACGCAGGTCCTGCATGAACGACATGTCCTCGGCCCACATCACGATGTCGTGCTCGACGACGTTCTGCGCGCCGAGCTCGCGCCGGCCGACCTCCCGCACGACGTCGTTGATCTCGCGTGCGTTCACGGTCGGCGGGTACGACCAGTGGTAGTCGAAATCGTAGTCGAAGCGCAGCGCCGTCGAGAGCCCTTCGAGGATGCGGCGCATGCGTTCCGGCATCGACTTGCGCACATCGGCGTCGAACGCGCGTACCGTCCCCTTCATCTTCGCCTCGTCGGGGATGACGTTGAACGTCGTTCCGCTCACGAATTGCCCGACGGTCACGACCGCGGGGTCCTTCGGCGCGATCTCGCGCGAGACGATCGTCTGCAGCATCGTTACGACGTAGGCACCCGCCGCGACCGGATCGACCGCGAGCTGCGGCATCGCGCCGTGACCGCCCTTGCCGCGGATCGTCAAGTCGAACTCGTCGGCCGAGGCGAAGAACGCACCGTCGCGCACGCCGATCTTGCCGACGTCGAGCCCGCTGAAAAGGTGGAGTGCGAAGGTGCGATCGACGTGCGGGTTCTCGAGCGCGCCGTCGTCGATCATCTTCTTCGCGCCGGCGTAGCCTTCTTCGCCCGGCTGAAAACAGAAGACGAGCGTTCCGGGAACCTCGGCGCGCCGCTCGGCGAGGGTGCGCGCCGCGGCGAGCAGGATCGCGACGTGACCGTCGTGTCCGCAGGCGTGCATCACGCCGGGACGGGTCGATTTGTACGGAAGGTCGGCGACCTCGGTGATCGGCAACGCGTCCATGTCGGCGCGCAGCAGCGTCACCGGTCCCGGCTTGCCGCCGTTGAGGGTACCGAGCACGCCGGTGATTCCGATCCCGGCCCGAATTTCGTCCAAACCGAGCCCGCTCAGGGTCTCGGCGACGAACGCCGCGGTCTCGTGCTCCACCATCGAGAGCTCCGGCTGCGCATGCAACCGGCGGCGGGTCGCAACCAAGTCGTCGTGCGGGACCGCGGTGGAGGTCATGCCGCTCCCTTCGCCCCCCGTCGGAAAAGCCTGCGTGGGCGGCCGAAGGCCGACCGCGGCGCCTTCGCCGAAGCGAAGGCACATGGCGCTTCCGTCCTACGCACACGGTGCCAGCCCCGTTCGGCTCCTCGGGGAGACGGTCGGCGAGAATCTCGACCGCGTCGCGCGGCGCTTCCCCGACCACGACGCGGTCGTCTCGGTCCATCAGAACCGCCGGCTGACCTACGCGCAGTTCGCCGCGGAGACCGACCGCCTCGCCAAGGCGTTCCTCGCCGCCCGCGTCGAGCACGGCGAGCGGGTCGGGATCTGGTCGCCGAACTCGCTCGAGTGGGTGCTCGTGCAGTACGCGACGGCGAAAGTCGGCGCGATCCTGGTGAACGTCAACCCCGCGTATCGCCTCTCCGAGCTCGAATACGCGCTGCGGCAAAGCGGCGTGACCACGCTGGTCGTGCTCGATCGCTACAAGACCAGCGAGTACCTCGCGATGGTGCGCGAAGTGCGCGGCTCGCTGCCCGCGCTGCGCGAGGTCGTCATCATCGGTGCTACCGAGGCCGAGGACGACGAGACCGGCTGGGACGACTACGTCGCGTGCGCCGGCGAGGTCGACGACGCGGCCTTCGCCGAGCGCAAGGCGCGCTGCCAGTTCGACGAGCCGATCAACATCCAGTACACCTCCGGTACGACCGGTTTCCCGAAGGGTGCGACGCTCTCGCACCACAACATTCTGAACAACGGCTTCTTCATCGGCGAAGGCTGCCGCTATACCGAGGCCGATCGCGTCTGCATCCCGGTTCCCTTCTATCACTGCTTCGGGATGGTGCTCGGTAACCTCGCCTGCACGACGCACGGCGCGGCGATCGTCATTCCGAACTGGACCTTCGATCCGGAGCTCACCCTCGCCGCGGTGGTCGCCGAGCGGTGTACGTCGCTCTACGGCGTGCCGACGATGTTCATCGCCGAGCTCGCGCTGCCGGGGTTCAAGGACTACGACCTCGGGACGCTCCGCACGGGGATCATGGCCGGCTCGCCGTGCCCGGTCGAGGTGATGAAGCGCGTGCAGAGCGAGATGCACATGCCGGAGGTCACCATCTGCTACGGGATGACCGAAACCTCACCGGTTTCGACCCAGACGATGACCGACGATCCGCTCGAGAAGCGCACCGCGACCGTCGGCCGCGTCCACCCGCACATCGAGGTGAAGATCGTCGACGGCGAGGGCCGGATCGTCCCGCGCGATACGCCTGGCGAGCTGTGCACGCGCGGCTACAGCGTGATGCTCGGCTACTGGGAGAACGCTGAGGCGACCGCCGGCGCGATCGACGCCGCGCGCTACATGCACACCGGCGACATCGCGTCGATGGACGGCGACGGTTACGTCAACATCAGCGGGCGCATCAAGGACATGGTGATTCGGGGCGGCGAGAACGTCTACCCGCGCGAGATCGAGGAGTTCCTCTACACACACCCCGCGATCAAGGACGTGCAGGTGATCGGCGTCCCCGACGAGCGCTACGGCGAGGAGCTGTGCGCGTGGGTGATCGCCAACGACGGCGCTGCGATCAGTGCCGAGGACGTGCGCGAGTTCTGTAAGGGTCAGATCGCGCACTACAAGATCCCGCGTTACGTGATGTTCGTCGAGGGCTGGCCGATGACGGTGAGCGGCAAGGTCCAGAAGTACAAGATGCGCGAGGAGTCGATCGCCAAGCTCGGCCTGGAAAACGCCGCCAAGATCGTCACGGCGTGACGAAGATCGACGTCTCGGCGCGGTCGGCGGCGCCGGTCGAACGCGTGTGGGCGCTGCTCGCGAACGCGCGCGGCTGGCCCGACTGGGCGCCGCTCGACGCGGCCGAGCTCGAGCGGGCCGGTGCTCCGGCCGCCGACGGCGTCGGTGCGATCCGCCGCTTCACCCAAGGCAAGACGACGATGCGCGAGTGCATCGTCGCGTTCGAGCCGCCGCACTGGCTCGCGTATCAGCTGGTCTCCGGTTTGCCGGTCCGCAATTATCGCGGCGACGTGACGCTCGCGGCGACGCCGGACGGCGCCACGACGATTCGCTGGCAGATCTCGTACGAACCGCTGATCCCCGGAACCGGCTGGCTCGTGCGGCGGCGTCTCGAACCGTTCATCGGCGACGTCGCGCAGCGGCTCGCGCGGCGAGCCGAGGCGACGCCGCCGGCGACGGTCTAGCCGGCCGCCTTGCGGGCGCGGGGCGCCGCTTTGCGCCCGCCCGGCTTTTTCTTCGCGACCTGCTGCACTTTGGTGGTGACCGCTTCGACGACGGCGGCGCCCGCTTTCAGGATGTCACCGGCTCTATCCATACCGGCGCTAACCTTGCGCGCGCCGCGTGAGACTTTCTTCACCGTCGAAGCCGCCTTCTTGGCGACCTTCTTTGCGCCGCTCGCCGCACGTGCGACCGGACTCTTCTTCTTCGCGGCGGTCTTTTTGGCGCCGGTCTTTTTCGCGCCGTAGCTCTTCTTGGCCGACGCCTTGCGCGTCGATGCCGCGGCCTTCTTACGGCCACCCTTCGCTGTTGCCATCGAGTTGATAAACCTCCGGTTCGCGATGGAATCGTTGCCGCTACCGTTCCCACCGCGCCCCGCATGCAAACGGAAAGGCCCGCCGCGACGAACGTCGTGACGGGCCTACCGTGTCGTTGCCGACGAGCGCCGTTACTACCGGCGCTTCACCCCGCTGATCGTCCCGGAGGTCGTGGTGACGCTGACGTTCACGCCGACCGAGCCGCCGTGGTTGTCGCTCACGACGATCGTGCACGTCCCCGCGGCGACCGCGGTGACGGTGAACGTCGCGCTCGGACCGGAACCGGAGGCCGGCGCGAAGGTCGCGATCCCCGCGCACGACGGCGTACCGTTCGCTGCGGTGAGCGGACCTGAGTAGGTGTTCTCGGTCACCGTGAACTGGGCACTGGTCCCCACTGCGGTGAGCGAGAGGCTGGCAGAGCTGCCGCCGATCGCGGCCGGGACCGGCGTCGGCGTCGGGCTGGGCGTCGGCGTCGGCGGCACCGGCGTCGGCGTGGGTGTCGGCGGCGCCGGAGTTGGAGTCGGCGTCGGGGTCAGCGTCCCCGTGTTGACGACGGGAGCGCTCGTACCGCCGCCGGTGCAGCCGGCGATCAAGATCGCCGCGACGGCGGTCAGGGCGCCAAGCCCGGTGCGGATGCGCATGGACAGAACCTCACGATGGGACCGCATCAGTACACCAGCTTTCCGATGCGGCCGGGGTTGAGGCCCGTGCCGGGTTCGCAGAACCAGAGCGAGCCGTCAGGTGCGACCGCGATCCCGCGCAGGCCCAAGCCGGTGACCGGCGAGGCGAACTCGGTGACCGTGCCGCCCGTCGTGATGCGGCCGATCTTGTCGAGACCGTTCTCGGTGAACCACAGCGCGCCGTCCTGGCCGACGACGATCCCGACCGGCTGTGAGTTCGGGGTGAGCGTCGGGAACTCGCCGGTGACCGAGAACGAGGAGTTCGGCGAGAGGCGCCCGATCTTCCCGACGCCGTTCTCGGTGAACCAGAGGTTGCCGTCGGGGCCGCGCACGATCGCCTCGGGCACGGTTCCGGCCGTCAAGCTGATCTCGCTCTGCGCGGTGAACAAGTTGGCGATCCGGCCGATCTTGTCGACGGCGGACTCGGTGTAGTAGAGGTTGTTGTCCGGCGCGGTCGCGATCCCGAACGGACCCGAGTTCGCGGTCGGAATGCTGGTCTCGCCGGCGACGCCCGAGCTGATTCCCTGGAAGCCGACGCGGCTGCTGCCGTTGGCGACGTACCAGATGTTGCCGTCGCCGCGGTCGACCAGACCGAGCGGGTTGTCGGGCGGCGGCGGGGCGAACAGGGTGCCGAACTCGGTGAACGTGCCGGTCGTCGTGACCTTCGCGACTTTGCTCGTCCCCGGGGGCGGCGTCGTCGAGAACTCGGTGAACCAGAGGTTGCCGTCGGACGCGCCGACGATCATCTGCGGCTGCGCGTTGGCGGTCGGCACGGTGAACTCGGTCACCACGCCGGCCGGCGTGATGCGCGCGACCTTGCCGCCGGGGTTCTCGGTGAACCACATGTTGCCGTCGGAACCCTGCGCGATCCACTGCGGGCGGTTGGCGGCGACCGGGATCGAGAACTGGTAGAACGTCGGCGTCGGCGCGAACGTCGCCGCCACGTTGCTGACGCCGGTGGCCGTCGCGACGATCGACGCGTTCGTGAGCGTGCCGCCGTTGTAGGTCAGCGTCACGGTCGTCGCCGAGTTCGGGATCGTGGCGGTCGAGAGCGACAAGGTGCCGCTGGCCGCCGGGTCGCTGATCGCCAGGTGAATCGGCGTGCTGTAGTCCCCCGGCCCGACGATCGTGTTGCCGTCGGCATCCCTCGCCGCCACGTTGACGTTGACCGTCGCCGGCACACCCGCGTTCGGTGAGGGATTGCTCAGCGAAATCACGACCGACACGACGACGCCGTTGAGCACGGCCGTGACGGTGTTGGCGGTACCGATGACGACCTCTTTCGTCACCGTTGCGCGGCTCAGGACGTTGCCCTGGCCGTTCTGCGCGTCGTACGTCAGGAACGTGAACGTATCGACGCCGATCGGCGCGTCGATGACGATTGTGGTGAGGGGCGCGTTCATATACTGCGCGACGCCGCCGTTCACGGAGACCGAGACGCTGCGCGCGGTCGCGGGGACGTAGCGCGGGCTGCGTTGCGCCGACTGCGTCGTGTCGTTCCACTTCATCGTGAACGTCACGCTCGCGGTGCCTTTTGACGCCGGTTGCTGCTGGGTGGCCGCCGGCACGGTCGCGGTACCGCCGCCGCCGCCGGAGCAGCCTGCGGCGAGAAGGGCGATCGTCGCAGCGGCGATGAGACGCCTTCCGATAGGCGACGACCGAGCAAGAATCGTGGGCACGACGCCCATACGCATGTTCTCCTCTTGTACAAAAACAGGGGAAGCGGGGTCGAGGACACCCGAGCGTGCGATATGAGGGGACGGACACCAGTGGCCGGCCGCCCGGACTCTCGCACTTACGAAGCAATGCGGCGTTTCCTCCGGAGACCGTCGGAGACCGTCCGTTGCGGGCCGATGGTCCCCAAGGATAGCGGGACGTGCGTCCCAGCACACCGCAGCGCAGGAGTCGCGGGCACCGGCGCGCGAGTATCCGCGGTTCTCACTTCTCCGAGATCCAGGGGATCGACAGGATGCCGAAAACCACGGTCACGCGCGGGCGGGAGCTCGACCGGGCAGGGCTCAGCGACGAACAGTTGATCGCGATGCTCCGCAACATGCTGCTGCAGCGCCAGCTCGACAACCGTGGCTTTCAGTTGAACCGCCAGGGGAAGATCCCGTTCGCGCTCGGCTCCGAGGGACACGAAGCGGTGCAGGCGGGCGCCGCGATGGCGTTCGAACGCGGCGCCGACGTGCTGGTCCCGTACTACCGCGATCTCGGCCTCGCGCTCGGGGTCGGGATGACCGCGTTCGAGATCCTCTCCTCGCTGTTCGCGCGCGTCACGGACCGCTCGATGGGGCGCCAGTTTCCGAACCACTACACGAACCACGACTTGGGCGTGCTCTCGATCTCCTCGATCATCGCCGGACACTGCACGCACGCGGTCGGCGTCGCCGCAGCGTTCAAGTACCGCGGTGAAGCGGGGCGCGCGGTGCTCTGCACCACCGGCGAAGGCGCGACCTCGCAAGGCGAGTGGCACGAGTCGGTCAACTACGCCGCCGTTCACGCGCTGCCGATCGTGTTTCTCGTCGAGAACAACGAGTGGGCGATCTCGACGCCCCAAGACATGCAGATGCACGTCGCCAACGTTGCCGACAAAGCCCCGGCCTACGGCCTGCCGGGCGCCGTCTGCGACGGCTTCAGCCCGATCGCGACGTACGTGAGCGTCCACGAAGCGCTCGAACGCGCGCGCAGCGGCGGCGGACCGGCGATCGTCGAAGCGAAGTGCTATCGCTTTCTCTCGCACTCGACCGACGACGACGACCGGACCTACCGCTCGCGCGAGATCATCGAAGAGCGCCGCAAGCTCGACCCGGTCCCGCGCTTCGAGGCGCTCCTAATCGATGCCGGCGTCATCGACGAGGCGCGTGCGAAATCACTCAAGCAGGACGTGCTGCGCGAGACCAACGAGGCGACCGACGCCGCCGAAGCGCAAGCGTACCCGACCCCCGAGAGCCTCTACACCAACGTCGTCGCGGGAGATTATCGCCCGTGGCAGGAGTTCCAATAGGATGACGGTCACGGCGCAGCAGCAAACCGGAACGACGGTGATGACCAACGTCGAGGCGGTGCGCACGACGCTGCACGACGCGCTCGTGCGCGACGACCGCGTGCTCATCATGGGCGAAGACGTCGGCGCGCGCGGCAACGTCTTCCTCATCACAAAAGGGTTTCTCGAAGAGTTCGGTGCGCAGCGCATCATCGACACACCGCTCGCCGAGGCCTCGATCGTCGGCATCGCGATCGGGATGGCGATGGAAGGCTTGCGGCCGATCGCCGAGATCCAGTTCGCCGACTTCATCTATCCCGCGTTCAACCAGATCGTCGGCGAGGCTGCGAAGACACGCTATCGCTCGAACGGCGACTACACCTGTCCGATGGTGATCCGCACGCCGTACGGCGGCGGCGTGCGCGGCGCGCTCTCGCACTCCGTCTCGATCGAAGCGCTGTTCTATCACGTCCCCGGCCTGACGATTCTGGCACCCTCGACGCCGGCCGACATCAAGGGATTGCTGAACGCCGCGATCGAGTGCCCGGACCCGGTACTGTTCCTCGAGCACAAGAAGACGTACCGCAGCGTGAAGGGCGAGGTTCCCGGCGGCTACTACACGATCCCGATCGGCAAGGCGGACGTGAAGAAAGCCGGCACGCACGTCACGGCGGTCTCATACGGCTACAACCTCCATCAAGCGCTCGAAGCGGCGAACCGGCTGGAGGGCGACGGCGTCTCGGTCGAGGTGATCGATCTGCGTTCGATCCGCCCGATGGACAAGACGACGATCCTCGATTCCGTGCGCAAAACCCGCAAGCTGATCATCATCCACGAGGACAACAAGTTCGGCGGGATCGGCGCCGAGATCAGCGCGATGGTCGCCGAAGAGGCGTTCTTCGAACTCGACGCGCCGATCCGCCGGCTGGCCGGCCCCGACGTCCCGGCGATGGGCTACGCGCTCCCACTCGAGGAAGAGTTTCTGGTCTCGACCGACCAGATGGCCGACGCGATGCGCGAACTGGCCAAGTACTGACATGGCCACGACCATAACCATGCCGCAACTCGGCGAGACCGTCACCGAAGGGACCGTCGCGCAGTGGCTCAAGAAGCCCGGCGATTCCGTCGAGAAGTACGAAGCGTTCGTCGAGGTCTCGACCGACAAGGTCAACGCCGAAGTCCCGGCACCGGTCACCGGCGTGATCCGCGAGCTCATCGTCAAGGAAGGCGAGACCGTTCCGACCGGCACGCCGATTGCGATCATCGACGAAGTGGGCTCCGAAGCGGCGACGCCGGCGCCGAGCGGCAGCGCGCCGCCGTCGGAACAAGTCGCCGCCGCGCCGTCGGAGCAAGTCGCCGCCGCGCCGTCGAATGGCGCCCCGGCCAACGGCGCATCGAGCGCTGCGGCGAACGGGGTGCGCGTCTCGCCGGCGGTGCGGCGGCTCGCGCGCGAGCACAGCATCGATCTGGCGCGCGTGCGCGGCAGCGGCGACCACGGCCGCATCACTGCGAACGACATCCTCGCCGCTGCGAAAGCCGGCCCAAGCGCCGGTGTCGCCGCGACGATTGCCGCCGACAATCCCGAGTTTTCCGCGCCGGCGGCGGCCGCTGCGGCGGCGCCGCGCGCGAAGGGGTACGCCGGCGCGCAGCCGGGCGATCTGATCCCGCTCACCCAGGCCCGGCGCATCATCGCGCAGCGGATGGTCGAATCGAAGCACACCGCACCGCACGCGTGGACGATGACCGAAGTCGACGTCACCAACGTGTGGAAGTGGCGCGTGCGCGAGAAGGACGCCTTCGAGAAAACGTACGGCGTTAAATTGACGCTGCTGCCGTTCTTCATCCGCGCCGTCGTCGAGTCGCTGGCGAAATTTCCGCTCATGAACGCCTCGTTCACGGACGAAGGGATCCGAGTTCACCGCGACGTGAACGTCGGGATCGCGATCGCCGCCGACGGCAACTTGATCGTGCCGGTGATCCGCACCGCCGACAAGCTCTCGATCACGGGGATCGCGCTCGCGGCGGGTGAGCTGATCGACAAAGCGCGCCGCGGCAAGCTCGGCGCGGACGACCTCGCCGGCGGCACCTTCACCGTCAACAACACCGGCGCCAACGGGTCGATCTTGAGCGCGCCGATCCTCGTGCCCGGACAGGCCGGTATCGTTACCACCGAGGCCGTCGTAAAGCGGCCGGTGGTGCGCGACGACGACGCGATCGCGATCCGTTCGATGATGAACGTCTGCATGTCGCTCGACCACCGGGTGATCGACGGCGCTATCGCGAGCGGCTTCCTGAGCGATCTCAAGAAGCGGCTAGAAGCGATGGGACCGGCGGGATCGCTGTAGTGCGTTCGGCCTTCGGCCGAACCCGCCGGGCTTGGCGCTCGGGGTTCTTGCTGATCGCCGTGCTGGTCGCCGCCGCGCCCGCTGCGGCTGCGATCGACGATGAACCGGGGGGGCTGGTGGCGCCGAGCGCGTCGCTGGCGCGGATCCGCGCGTTCTACGAACACGCGCACGCGCGCGACCACACGCGCGCAGCCACGGTACTCGAGGACTGGCGGCTGTTCCAGGACGGAACCGTCGGTTCGTACCGCGTCAATCGCCTCGGCAAGGACATCCGCGAAACGACGACGCTCGGCCCGCTCTCGTACGAGCGCGGCGTGCTGCACGGCGTGCGCTGGGAGCAGAACCGCAACGGGATCGTCTTCTCGTATCCCGGGATCCACGAACAGCGCGACGCGATCAGCGAGCGGATGTTCCGCGACGCCGGCGAGGAGCACTACGTGCACGCCGTCGGCGACGCGCCGGCGTTCGGCGCGTACGTGGTCGAGGTGAACCCGCCGGCCGGCCGCCACGAGTGGCTGTTCATCGACAAGCGCAGCGGCTATCTAACCCGACGCGAGTACGTCGAGCGCCGCCGGCGCTATACGACGACGTACGACGACTACCGCAGCGTCGAGGGCGTCCCCGAGCCCTCACGCGTGCGGACGACCGATACGCTGGGCAACGAGCGCGAGCAGATCCTGGTGAACCGCTCCCTCGACACGACGCCGGATCCCCGCGACGTCGACCAGCCGCCGACGCGCCGTCTGGTCGAGTTTCCCGAACGGCAGGCGACCGTCCGGCTCCCGATGCGGTTCGTCAACGGGCTCGCGGTCGTCCGCGTGATCGTCGGCCGCGGCGCCTATGACTTCTTGCTGGACTCCGGCGCGGCCGGGATCGTCGTCGACCCGTCGGTCGTGCAGCAGCAGAGCTTGGAGCATTTCGGGGCGCGCGTCGGGGCGACGCTGGGAACGTTCCCCGAGAGCACCACGATCGCACCGCAGATGACGATCGGCGGCCTGCGCATGCGCAACGTGGTCTGCCGCGTCGTCGCGATCCCGTTTCGCGTCGACGCGCACACGCACATCGCCGGCCTGCTCGGCTTCGAGTTCTTCGCCGACGCGGTCGTCCACGTCGACCTCGAGAAAGGGCTCGCCGAGGCGATCGCTCCCGACCGTTTCCACGCCCCGGCCGATACGACCGCCGTTACCGTCGCGCTCGACGACAAAACGCCGGCCGTCCAGGCGCGCGCCGGCACCGCGAACGGCCGCGTCATCCTCGATACCGGCGCGAACCGCACGGTCTTCGAAACGGCGTTCGCCGAGCGCGGCGACTTCACGCCCGACCGCGTCGCCAGCACGATGCACGTGCGCGGGATCGGCGGCTACGCGAACGCCGAGCCGACCCGGGTGCCCGCCTTCGAGCTCGGCGGCGTCTACACGCGCAACGCGACCGCCGACATCGCGAACGCCGACCTCGGGTCCGAAGACGTCGACGGGATCATCGGTACCGACCTGCTGAAAACGTACGACCTGTGGTTCGACTACCGCGCGAACGTCGTGCACCTGCGCCGCGCGAAACACTGAGCCCGCCCGCTACGGCGGCGTCGGGTGGATCCCCGCGGCGTAGCGTCCGGCTCCGGTCAAGGTGAGGCGCTGACCGCGGAGCTTCGGGTCGCGCGAGATGTGCACCCAACCGCCCTCCTGGATCAACTGGTCGAACGCGATCTTCCCCGCCTTCTCGGCCGCGTCGAGCGCGCGGCAGATTTCGAGCGGCGAGCCGAAACCCGGACAGGAGAAGTCGACCGCGAACCCGAGCCGGTGCGCGCTGTTGGGGACGCCGCCGACCGCCGTGTTGACGCGCTCCGAGCGGAACGCGGAGTGTACGTTCAGCGGGTTCTCGCCGAGGATCGCGCGGACTTTTTCCAAGAACGCTGCCAGCGTTTGCAGCACCTTCAGCTCCGCCGCGTCGGGGATGTTGGGGTGTCCGGTCTCGGTCGTCGTCAGTTCCGCCACGCTGAAGTGGGGGCTGAGCTGCTGGGCCATGTCGGTCTCCTATCCGCGCCGGCGGCGCAGCGTGCGTTTGTCGCGGCCGTCGCGCTCGCGCAGCAGGACTGCGGTGATGAACGCGCTCTTTCCCTCCGCGTAGGCGTCGCGGTCGTCACGGTAGCGCTCGGCGAGCTCGCGCTTGAGCGCCGCGTACCGCGCCGCGAGCGCCGCGTCGCCGCGCAGCGCGTCGCGCAGGATCAAGTGCGCCTGCAGCGCCGCTGCGCCGGAGGCACAGACGTACAGATGGTGGCGCGGCAGCTCGGCGGTCGCGCGGAACGCCTCACGCCCGACGATACCAAGATCGCCGAGGTGCACGTAACCGATCCGTGCGAGCCGGTCCGCGACCTCGCCCAGGTCGTCCGTGCGGCGGATCACGACGTCGACGTCGACGATCGGTTTCGCGTCGAGTCCGGGCACGGCGGTGCTGCCGACGTGCTCGATGCCGACGGCCAGCTCGCCGAGTGCCTCGGCGAGCCGCGCCCGCAGCCGTTCGAACGTGTCCGGCCAGCCGGGATCGTACGGGACGACGACGACGGGCTCCGCGCGCTGCTCGGGCGAGATCGGATCGATGCGCGGATCTTTCATCGCAGCCCCAGGATCGTCGCGAGGTTGGCGCCCGCGTCGATGCGCGGCACGATCGCGCCGCTCGCCGAGGTCATGATCGTGGTCACGCCCGGGCCGTGACCTGCGATGTGCGACATGCCGTGCGCGACGACCGCGATCGTCACCGCGCCGCTCCGGTAGACGCGGCCGAACGAGTTGTCGGCGTCGAGGATCGCGACGATATCGCCGAGCCGCAGTTCGCGCAGCCCGTACTCGCGCACGGTCGCGTCGTCGTTGCACTGGATGTCGTAGTCGCCGCGGGCGACGGTCTGCCGCCCGAGCCCCGAGCCCATCACACGCGCCGGAACCGTCCGTGCGACCGGGATCGTGAACCGCGGCGACCCTCCCGTGTCATCCTGAGCTCGTCGAAGGGCCAGGCGCTCGAAGAGATCGGGATCGCAGTTGAACACCTTCACATCGCCTGCATCCTCGATCTCGAGCCCCACGCCGGTCGCCCGAATGCTGATCGTGTCGCCGAGCTGCATGCGCTCCATCACCGCCGGCGCGAAGTCGATCATCACGTGCTCGATCCCGCCGTGCTTCCCGGTCACGACGCCGCGCTCGCCCTTGGCCTCGCCGCAGGCCACGGTGGCCGGGTTGCCGATGCAGGCAAAGGTGCAGAACGCGGTGTTCACCTTCGTGTCGGCGTTCCGCGCGCTCACCGCCGGTTCGATGTGATCGCTCTCGAAGCCGAAGGCGCTGTCCCCGACCCGCACGTTCAACGTGATCCCGCCGACCGAGGGCAGGATCCGCGGCACGCCGTCCGCGCCCACGTCGTAGAGCCCGGAGGGCAGTTGCGGCGCGGCGACCTGGCCGGTCAGGATCTGGCTGACGAGTCGGGAGCGGTTGGTGGTCACGGCGAAACCCGTCGGCTGTGCAAATCCGCAAGTCCTTCACGTTCGAGGCGGCTCACCTGCTGCCGCATCACCCCGGCAAGTGCGCGCGCCTGCACGGGCACTCGTACCGCCTCGACGTGACGCTGGACGGCCCACTCAAGCCGGACGGTCCCGCCGCCGGGATGGTCGAGGATTTCGAGGTCGTTTCGCGCACCGTCAAGGAAGCGGTCGTCAGCAAGCTCGATCACCGCTCGCTGAACGAACTGATCGAGAATCCGACCGCGGAGAACATTGTCGTCTGGGTCTGGGAGCGCCTTGCGCATCAACTCCCCCATCTTGCCGAGCTTACCTTGTGGGAGACTCGGAAGGCCTGCGTCGTTCTTCGAAAGGGCGATCCTCTGACTCTGGCCGGGTAAAGCCTGGGGGCCCCACCACCGACAGGAGCTAGCACTCGTATGATCCGCAGACTCTCCACCCTAGCCGCCGCCGCGGCGCTGGCGCTCGTTCCCCTCGCCGCTTCGGCGCAGATCACGGCCGGGACGACGCTGAGCGGCACGATCGATCAAAACATCGACTCGAAGTCCGCCGTCGTCGGCCAGCGCTTCACGATGTCGAACGTCCACTCGCAGGACAACAACATCAACGGCGCCACGATCTACGGCCACGTCGACGAAGTCCAGAGCGCGAGCCAAGGCCGCGCCGGAAAACTCTCGCTCGCGCTCGACAAGCTGCACACGCGCTCGGGCGGTTCGTACGCGCTCGACGGTCGCGTGACCGGCGTGCAGGTGAACACCAAGAACAACACGCTCAACGAAGCCGGCGGCGCGGTCGCCGGGATGATCGTCGGCAACATCATCGGCAAGAAGCTCGGCACCAACGCCGGCGGTCTCGTCGGCGCGGCCGGCGGCTACCTCTACGCCAAGAACGCGAAGCAGAACGTCACGATCCCGGCGAATACGCCGGTCACCGTGCAGGTGCTGCGCGCCCGCCGTCAGGCAACGCGCTAACGAAGCGTGCTGCAGCTGGCTGAGATCTTCTACAGCGTGCAGGGTGAGGGGACGTGGACCGGGACGCCCGCGGTCTTCGTCCGCCTCGCCGGCTGTAATCTCAGCTGCTCGTTCTGCGACACCGACTACGCGCTCGCATTTTTCGCCTCGGTCTCCGACGTCGTCGCCCGCGTGCGCGACGCCGGGGGCGCGTGCCCGATGGTGATCCTCACCGGGGGCGAGCCGCTCGCGCAGCGCGAGACCGGCCCGCTGATCGACGCGCTGCGCGCCGACGGCCGCCGCGTGCACATCGAGTCGAACGGCACGCTACCGACCGAGCTCCCGCACGACGTGTGGCTCACCGTCTCGCCGAAAGAACGGCTCGCTCCGGAGATGGCGCGCCGCGCCGACGAGGCCAAACTGATCGTCGACGGCCGCGTCCCCGACGAATGGATCGGCTCGTTCCCGGCGAGCACGCCGCTGTTCTTGCAGCCCGAAGGCAACAAACCGGCGAACGTCGCGCTCGCGCTGGACGCCGCGAAACGCGATCCGGCGCGCCTGCGGCTCTCGCTGCAAACCCACAAGTTCATCGGCGTGAGGTGAACCCGAGATCGGTATTCTCGTCGTCTGCGCGGTAGCGCAAGAGCTGGCAGCCCTCGCACCGCGCGAAGGCGTCGAGATCCTCGCCGCCGGCGTCGGCCCGGTCGAGGCCGCGCTCGGCACGATGCGCGCGCTGGCGGGGCGCCGCTACGAGGCGGTGATCAACGCCGGGATCGGCGGCGGGTTCCGCGAGCGCTGCACGGTCGGCGACGCTGTCGTCTGTTCGCGCGAAGACTACGCCGAGCTCGGGCTCGAGGACGGCAGCGCGTTCCCGCTGCCGGGCGGGCTCGAACTCGTGCGCCACGTCGAAGCGGACGAGGCGCTGCTCCGCCCGTTTCTGGCCGGCGAGGTGCCGGTGATCGTCGGGCGCGGCGTCACCTCGGCGATCGTCACCAGCACGACCGTGCGGGCGCTCGTGCTCGCGCACCGCTTCCGGCCCGACGTCGAGTCGATGGAAGGCTTCTCCGTGCTGCGCGCGGCGCAGCTGGCGGAGGTGCCGGCGATCGAGATTCGCGGCATCTCGAACCTGGTCGGCGAACGCGCCTCGAACGAATGGGATTTTCGCGCCGGCGCCGCGGCGGCGGTTGCAACGACCGGCGCACTGCTCGACGTTCTTCTCTCCGTATGACCTACACGCTCGCGTACTCGCCGTGTCCGAACGATACGTACATCTTCGCCGCGCTGGCCAACGGCTTGCTCGACGGCGCGCCGGCCGTGGAGGCCGTGCTCGACGACGTCGAAGCGCTGAACCGCGCGGCGCGCGAAGGCCGCTTCGCGCTGACGAAAGTGAGTTACGGGGCGATCCCCTACCTGCTCGACAAGTACCGTATCTTGCGCGCCGGGGGCGCGCTCGGACGCGGCTGCGGCCCGCTGGTCGTCGCGTTACCCGGGGTCGATGCGAAAGCGCCGCTGCTGACCGACTACGCCGACGATGCGACGTTCGCGATCCCGGGCCGTTTCACGACCGCGTACGCGCTGCTTCGCCTCGCGCTCGGGCGCGAGCCGAAGATCGCCGAGATGCGGTTCGACCGCATCGTCGACGCCGTCGCGAACGAAGAGGTCGCCGCCGGGCTGATCATCCACGAGTCCCGCTTCACCTACCAAAAGGCAGGGCTCGAAGAGGTGATCGACCTCGGCGACTGGTGGGAGCACGAGACCGGCAACCCGATCCCGCTCGGCGCGATCCTGGTGCGGCGCGACGTTCCGGACGCCGAGGCGCGCGCGCTCGGTGAGGCGATCCGGCGCAGCCTTCGCTTCGCGCGCGAGCGCGAGGACGAGATCATCGGGTACGTGCGCGAGCACGCCGTCGAGATGGACGACGCGGTGATGCGCAAGCACATCGCCCTGTACGTCAACGAGTTCAGCGACGACGTCGGCGAGCAGGGGATCGCGGCGGCCGCGGATTTCTTCGCCCGCGCGGCGGCGGCGAAGCTGATCCCGTTCGAGATCACGCCGGAGTTCGTCTAGCCGGTGCGACGAGCTGCGTTCCTCGCCGCGGCGGCGGGCACGCTCGCGGCGCCCCTCGCGGCCCGCGCGACGGAACCGGCGATCCGCCCGGTTCAGATGCGCGAGGGGTCGATCGTGCTCGGCGACGACGCGTTCGTGCGCGACGCGTGGCGAGAGCTGCGCGGCCGCACCGTCGGACTCGTGACGAACCCCAGCGGTGTGCTTTCGAGCGGCGAGCCGTCCACCGACGCGATCCACCGCAACGGACAGATCGCGCTGAAAGCTCTCTTCGGTCCGGAACACGGAATCCGCGGCGCGGCGGGTGCCGGCGAAACCGTCGGCTCGTCGACCGACGAGAAGACCGGGCTGCCGGTTCACAGCCTGTACGGTCCGACGCGCCATCCGACGCCCGCGATGCTCGACGGAATCGACGTGCTGCTCTTCGACATCCAGGACGTCGGCGCGCGCCCCTACACCTACGTCTCGACCATGGCCTACGTGATGGAAACGGCAGCGCAGCTCGGCAAGGAAGTCTGGGTGCTCGACCGCCCGAACCCGGTCGGCGGCGCGCAGCTCGACGGGCCGGTTCTCGATCCGAAGTTCAAATCGTTCATCGGCCTCTATCCGGTCCCCGAACGCCACGGGATGACGGTCGGCGAGCTGGCGCGGATGTTCAACGACCAATTCGGGATCGGCTGCAAGCTGCGCGTGATCCCCATGCAAGGCTGGAAGCGCGAGATGCTGTGGGCGGATACCGGACTCAAATGGGTACCGACCTCGCCGAACATTCCGTACGCGCGCACGACGCTCGTCTATCTCGCGACCGGACTGGTCGATGAAGGCGGCGTCAACAACGGCGTCGGCACCGACCGGCCGTTCGAGTACGCGGGCGGCTACGGCTTCGAGCCCAGCGCGTTCCGCGACGCGCTCGCCGCGCGCCGCATCCCCGGCGTCGAGTTCGAGGCCGCCGACTGGGTGCCGACCAAAGGCTTCTGGTCCGGCAAGACGCTGCACGGCGTCTCGATCAACGTGACCGATCCGCACGCGTTTCCCAGCGTGCGCACCGCGATCGAGCTCCTCGCCGCCGCACGCGCCCAGGGCAAGTACCACGTCCCTTCCGGCCACGAGCAGATCATGGACCGCGACTGGGGCACCGACGCCGTCCGCCTCGCGCTGAACTCGGGCGCGAGCGCCGACGCGATCGTCGCGTCCTGGCAGCCCGGCCTGCGCGCGTTCAAAGCGCTACGCTCGAAGTACCTGTTGTACTGAGCACCTTTCGGCGCCGCGGGGTGGTCGCCGCGATGAGCGTGAGCACCAGGTCGGCGGTGAGGACCAGAAAGCCGAGCGGTACGAAGAGCGCCTCGAAATCGTAGGAAGCCAAGATCGGCGGATACTTGACGTACATGTCCGTCGCGATCAAACGGGCGCCGTTGTGAAGCGACGGCGACGTCACGACCCAGCCCGCGATCAGGAGCATCCCTGACGCAGCGAGCAACAGCGCCGTCGCGCCCGCCGCGCGCACCGTCCGCTCGCGGCCCTGCGCGAGCGCCGCAAGCGCGGTACCACAGACGAAGACGACGAGGACGGCCACGCCGCACAGCAGTCCAAAACCTGCGCCCTCACGGAAGCCGCGCACGCCCATCCAGCCCTCGGCGAGCCGCACGCCGACCGGATGCACGTAGTAATACGCAACGGCGGCAGCGAGGAGCTTCACGGCGATCGCGAGGGCGATTGCAACGCCGCGCACGATCGTCATTCGCCGCGCATGTGGGCGCGCTCGCGGATGAGCTTCAACTGCCAGATGTGGATGAAGCGCTGGATCTCTTCTTGCGTGCGCTCGTCGATGTCGACGAAGATCACGCCGTGCGCGAACTTGCGGCGGCGCAGGTTGAGGTAGTAGATGACGACCCTCGCGCGGACGATCATCTCGGCGAACGGGTCGGGCGGGACCATGATCTTCTTCGTCGTGCGCCCGCGCGCGCTCGTCATCGCGATCTCTTTTTCGACGTGGACGCTGTGGATGAGCTCGTTCGGCAGCGTGAAGCGCAGTTCGATCTGCGAGTCCTCGTGCAGATCCTCATCGCCGATGAGGCGCAGGCCTCCGGCGGAGAGCTCGCTCGCGACCGCTCCGCGCAGCCCTTCCCGGCCCACGACGCTGTACACGACCGGGAACTCGACCGCTGCGCGATAGCTCTGGCGCTGGGTCTCCGTGATCGTCGCCCGCACGGGGGCCCTCCGGGAGCCCGGCCCGCGGCGGCTCCATTTCTTCCAGAACAACACCGACCGAGCGAATTCCAGGAACTGTTCCGCCGCCCTTCGTACGGCAGTCCTCCTATGGCCCTCTCCGCCTTCGCGTCGCGGCTCCGGGACGCGCTCGGCCCCGAGGTCGTCCGCAGCGAGCCCGAAGATCTCGCCGTCTACGCCTTCGACGCGTACTCGGAGGACCGGCTTCCGTCGGCCGCGATCGTTCCGCACGACGCGCGCGAGGTGGCGATCGCCGTCCGCATCGCGCGCGACTGCGAGGAGCCGGTAGTACCGCGCGGCGCGGGGACCGGCTTGTGCGGCGGCGCGGTCCCGACCCGCGGCGGGCTGGTCGTCTCGTTCGCGCGGATGAACCGGCTGGTCGAGCTCGACGTGCGCAACCGGCGCGCGCGGGTGCAGCCGGGGCTGATCAACCTCGACCTCTCGACCGCGATCGCCGGTCACGGAATCTTCTACGCGCCCGACCCGTCGAGCCAGAAGATCTCGACGATCGGCGGCAACGTCGGGACGAACGCCGGCGGCGCCCACTGCCTGAGCTACGGCACGACGACCAACCACGTGCTCGGGATCGAGTACGTCGACGCGGCCGGCGACCTGCACCGCACCTCGATCGACGAGGCGGGCTACGACCTCACCGGCGTCATGGTCGGCTCCGAAGGGACGCTCGGGATCATCACCGAGGTCGACGTGCGGCTCTTGAAGCTGCCGGAGGCGGTGCGCGTCTGCGTTGCCGCGTTCGCCGACGTCGAGTCGGCCTCGGAGGCGGTCTCGGCGATCATCGGCGCCGGGATCGTGCCGACCGCGCTGGAGATCATGGACGCGCTGATCACGCGCGCCGTGGAAGCGCATTATCATGCCGGCTATCCGGAGAACGCCGGCGCGGTGCTGCTCGTCGAGCTCGCCGGCGCCTCCGACGACGTCGCGGCCGGCGAGGCGAGCCTGGCGAAGATCGCGCGCGCGCACGGCGCGCTCTCGTGGCGCGCGGCGCGCGACCAGGCCGAACGCGATCTGCTGTGGGCCGCCCGCAAGGGCGCGGCCGGCGCGATGGGGCGGATCGCGCCGAACTACTACATCCAGGATGCGTGCGTCCCGCGGACGCGGCTGCCGGCGGTCATGCACCGCATCGACGCGATCGCGCGCGAGCACGCGCTGCCGGTCGGCAACGTCTTTCATGCCGGCGACGGCAACCTGCACCCGCTGCTGATCTTCGACCGGCGCGAGCCGCGCCAGGTGCAAGCCGTGATCGACGCCGGAACCGAGATCCTGCAAACCTGCATCGAGATGGGCGGCACGATCAGCGGCGAGCACGGGATCGGCTACGAAAAGCGTGAGACGCTCTCGCTGGTGTTCTCGGCCGACGATCTCGCGACGATGGGCAAGGTGCGTGACGTGTTCGACCCGCTGCGCGGCTTGAACCCCGACAAGATCTTTCCGGCCGGCGCCGTCTGCGGCGAAGTGCGCTCCGCGTGATCGCGAAGCGCCCGCGGGCGAAGCGAGCCAAGGAAGCCGCTACCGGCGCGTTTGCACTCGGCGCGCTGGTGCCCGTGCGCGTCGTGGAACCGTCCGACGCGGACGAGCTCGCCGCGGCGCTGCGCGCGGCGAACGACGCCGGCGAGGCCGTCGTGCTGCACGGCGGCGGAACGCTGCAGGGCGCAGCGAACGCGCCCACGCGCTACGACGTCGCGATCTCGACGCGCAGGCTCGATGCGCTGCACGATTACGATCCGCGCGATCTGACCGCCGGCGTCGGTGCCGGCACGAGCGTCGCGCAGATGCAGCGCACGCTCGCCGAGCACGGTCAGTTTCTGCCGCTCGACGCGCCGCTGGCCTCGGCCGCGACGATCGGCGGGACGCTCGCGGCGGGCTGGGCGGGGCCGCGCCGCGCCGCGTACGGCCGTCCGCGCGATCTGCTGATCGGCATGCACGTCGCACTCGCCGACGGCACGCTCGCGGTGAGCGGCGGGATGGTCGTAAAGAACGTCACCGGCTACGACATGGGCAAGCTCTACGTCGGCTCGCACGGCACGCTCGCCGCGATCGTGCGCGCGAACTTCAAAGTGCTGCCGGCGCCGGCGACGCGGCGGCTCGCGGTCGCGCCGTTCGACGAAGACGAACGCTACCGCGCGGTCGCCCACGCGGCCGCGCTCGAGCTGGAGCCGGCCGCGCTGCTCGTCATCGACGGGTTCCGTGAAGCGCCGCCGCCGGTCCAGCCGCGGCTGGTCGTGCTGCTCGAGGGCTCGGAACCGGTCGTCGAACGCGCGACGCGGGAGCTGCGCTCGGCGCTCGGCGCGGCCGGCGTCGCCGAGACGCGGCTGCTCGACCGCGACGACGCCGCGCGCGCGTTCCAGAACGTGCTCGACGCCTACGTCGCGCGCAGTGGCGATGCGTCGGTGACGCTGCTGGCGCGCGGGCTGCCCTCGGAGGCCGCGCTGCGCGCGCAGCGCGTGCGCGCGGCGATCCCGCGCGCCGAGACGATCGCCGACCTGCGCACCGGCGATGTCGTCGTGCGCGTCGAGGGCGCCCGCGCGCAGCAGGCGCGCGAGCTGCTCGGCCGCGCCGTCGTGCTGAGCGCCGGCCCAGCCGCGCAGATCGATGCGTGGGGCGCGCCGCCGTCCACGCTGGCGACGATGCGTGCGCTCAAAGAAGGCTTCGACCCGCGTGGGACGCTCGCGCCCGGCCGGTTCGTCGGTGGGCTCTAACCTGCCGCGCAAGCTCCCGGTCCCGGACGCGCTGCGGCGCGACTTACGGCGCACGCTGCGCGTCGTGTTCAGCCGGCCCAGTCGGCTGCGCCGGCTGCTCGCGCTCGGACCGCGCGGCTGGAGCGCGACGGCGCGCTTTCTCGCCGCGGTCGTTCCGCGTGCCGGCCGCGAGCTGGCGCGGATCCGCGAGCGTGCGGCGCGCATCCCCGATGCGCTGCTGCGCGAACAGGCGCTGGCGTCGATCGACGGCAAGGCGTACCACGTGCAGGGCGGCTGCATCCTGGCGACGTTCATGCGCGGCGAGTCGGCGCACCGCTACATCGCGATCGTCGCGGCGGTCGAGACGATCTACGACTATCTCGACAACCTCTGCGACCGGCTCCCCGGCGTCTCGCAGCAGGCCTTCGCGACGCTGCACGCCGCGCTGATCGACGCGCTCGACGACCGCCGCGACCCGATCGACTATTATCGCGACGGTCCGGCCGGCGACGACGCCGGCTACCTGCGCTCGCTGGTCGAGTCGGCGCGCTCTGGGCTGCGCGCGCTGCCGAACTACCACGCGGTCCGCGACCAGCTGGTCGAGGTCGCCCACTTCTACGCCGACTTGCAGGTGCTCAAGCACGGACCGGCCGGCGTGCGTGAGCGCGCCTGCGACGCATGGTACGCGCGCAACCGCGAGCGTTTCCCGGGACTCGCGTGGTGGGAGTTCGCCGCCGCCTGCGGTTCCTCGCTCCCCGTCTTCGCGCTGATCGCACTGGCGACGCGCGAGCAGCTCGACGCGGCCGAGATCGACGCGACGGTGACGGCGTACTTCCCCGGCGTCTCGGCGGTACACATCCTGCTCGACTACTTCATCGATCAGGCCGAAGACCGCGAGCACGGCGAGTTGAACTTCATCGCGTGCTACAGCTCAAGCGCGGAAGCGGTCACCCAACTACGCCGGCTGGTCACCGCCGCGCTCGCGCGGCTGCGCACGCTCGCCGGCGCGACCCATCACCGGTTCCTGGTCGAAGCGATGTGCGTTTTCTACCTCACCCACCCCAAGGTGTTCGAACAGCGCCTCGACCGCGAGAGCGCCGCGCTGCTCAGCGCCTTGGGCTGATCCGCGCTAGCCGCGGCCTTCGAGGCGCTTCTTCTGCCAGCTGTGGAAGTCGATCGCCGCGAAGGCGATGAACAGCGCGTTCGCGACCAGCGTGGCGGCCCCGAGATAGCCACGGTACCAGGCGCCTTCGGAAGCCGCGTAGCCGAGCGCGAGCCCGAGCAGCACCGCAAGCAGGACGCGGGTCGACAGGGTCAGCAGCGGGCGCTTCTGGGCCAGCAAGAACGCCGACGCGAACGCGAAAACGAACACGCACATATCGACAGCGGTGGTGGTCATGCTGAATGGTGATTCGGCGCACGGGCCGCGGTTCCTTAGGCGCCCAGGACGCGGCCGCCCCGGCGTTCAACCCCGGAGCGTGCGAGCGCTGCGTCGTCTCGGGGTCGTTCTCACCGCGTCGGCGCTGCTCGGCCTCGCGCCGCCGCTGCCTTCGTTCTACGGGTTCACGGCGGTAAGCACCGCCCGCGAACGGACCGACGAGGCGCGATTCCTCGACCTGCCGAGCGCGCAGGGAGCGCTCGACCACGCCGCCGTGTTCGGCGCGCACCCGCACTACGCGGGGACGCCGGCAGACCGGGCGCTCGCCGAGTACGCGCGCGATCGGCTGCTCGAATACGGCTTCGCCGCCCGCATCGAATCGTTCACGACGCGCGTCGACACGCCGCGGCGGCTCGCGCTGGAGCTGTACGCGGACGGACACATCTACGTCCCGCGCAACGGCGCGCACCGCGCGCGCGGAAACCCGCCGCTCGGATTCGATCTGCGCGAAGCCGGCATCGCGGACGACCCGGCGACCCTTGATCCCGCCGTCGGCCTGCCGTTCAACTCCGGTTCCGGCGACGGCGACGTCATCGCGCCGCTCGTCTACGCGCACCGCGGGCTGCCGGCGGATTTCGCCGCGCTGCGCACCGCGGGCGTCGACGTGCGCGGCGCGGTCGTACTGATCCGCTACGGCGGTGCGTTTCGCGGGCTGCTCGCGCACAACGCGCAGGGTGCCGGGGCGGCGGGCGTGATCTTGTACGACGATCCGGCCGACGACGGTTTCGCGAAGGGCCCCGTGTACCCGCACGGTCCGTGGCGGCCGACGGCATCGATCCAGCGCGGCTCGCTCGGCGAGGGGATCACGATCCCCGTGCTGCCGATCAGCGCCGACAACGCGCGCACGCTGCTGCGCGCGCTCGGCGGGACCGGCGGGCCGGAGGGCTGGGCCGGCGCGCTCGACGCGCCGTATCCGGTGGGGAAGGGCCCCGCGATCGTGCATCTCGCCGTCGCTATGAACCGCACGACGAAAACGTTGTGGAACACCGTCGGGGTGCTGCGCGGGTCGCGCCCGGGCGAGAGCGTCGTGCTCGGCGCGCACCGCGACGCCTGGGTGTACGGTGTCGGCGACAACGGTGCCGGCTCGATCGTGATGCTCGAAACGGCGCGCGGGCTCGGCTATCTCGCGAAGAGCGGCTGGCGCCCGAAGCGCACGATCGTGATCGCGCTCTGGGATGGTGAGGAGATCGGGCTGCGCGGCTCGGCGGCGTACGCGCGCGCGCACGCGGCGGAGCTGCGCGGCGGCTGCGTCGCGTACCTGAACGCCGACGAGAACGTCACCGGGACCACCTTCGGCGCCGCCGGCGTCGGCGCGCTCGCACCGGAGATCCTCGAAGCGACGCACGCGGTCGCCGATCCGGCGCGCGAGCACTCGACGCTGTACGACCGCTGGATGGCGGCACCGCGCTCGCGCGGCGAGGTGCGGGCGATCGGCGGCGGCAGCGATCACGAGTCGTTCCTGTTCTCGTTCGGCACGCCGGTTGCCGAGATGGGTTTCGGCGGCCCGTTCGGGCCGTATCATTCGAGCTACGACACGCTGCGCTACGCGACGACGTGGAGCGATCCGGGTTTCGTGCTGCACCGCACGACCGCGCAGCTCTACGGCGTCATCGCGATGCGGTTCGCGAACGCTGATGCGCTGCCGTACGCGTTCGCCGCGTACCGCACGCCGCTCGAGGCCGGTCTCGCGCACTTGGAGCAGCGCGCTCGCGACGACGGCCGCGCGATCGGCCTGACGCCGCTGCGTGCGTCGGTCGGCCGGTTCGTCGCCGCGGCGCAGCATGCCGACGAAGCGATCGCGCGCGGCGAAGGACCGCCGGCGGCGCGCGAGCTGAGCGTCGCGCAGGCCGTCGACACGCTCGCCTACGGCGTCAACGGTTACGCGGCGGTCGCGTTTCCGCGCATCGAGAAGGCGTACGCGAGCGACTCGGCACCGGCGCTCGAAGCCGCGATCGCCGCCGCCGTCGCCGTGCTCGACCAGGCGGCGGCGAAACTGCTCTAACGAGCGGGCGCTCTCTGCTCGCCCGGAAGGGCGGCTTCCGTTCTTCCGGAAGCGCGAGCGCTGTGAAACCGGTATGCGAGTAACCGTCCTCGGCGCGAGCGGCTTCATCGGCCGCCACCTCGGCGCGGCGCTGCGCGCCCGCGGCGACGAGGTCGTCGAGGCGAGCCTGCGCGATCCCGCCGCGGCCGCCGAGGCCAGCGCGGGGAGCGCGGTGGTGGTGAACCTCGCCGGCGCGCCGGTCGCCGTGCGCTGGACGGAGAGCTCGAAGCGCGCGATGGCGGTCTCGCGCGTCGACCTGCCGCGCGCATACCTCGACGCGCTGGCCCACGTCGAAGACCGGCCGCGGGCCTACGTCGGCGGCTCCGCGATCGGCTACTACGGCTACCGCCGGACCGACGTGCCGTTCGACGAGTCGAGCCCGCCCGGCGACGACTTCCTGGCGCGTGTGTGCGTCGCGTGGGAGGCCGAAGCGGACCGCGCGGCCGCGCTCGGGATGCGGGTGGCGAAGATCCGGACCGGGCTCGTGCTGGGCGCCGGCGGCGGGGTGCTGGGCAAGCTGCTGCCGCTCTTCCGGCTCGGCCTCGGCGGCGTGGTCGCGAGCGGCAAGCAGTGGTATTCCTGGATCCACATCGACGACGAGATCGGGATCCTGCTGCACGCGATCGACGGCGCGGACGGCGTCCTGAACGCGACCGCACCGAACCCGGTGACGAACCGGAACTTCACCCACGCCCTCGGGCGGGCCGTCGGGCGACCGACGCTCTTCCCGGTCCCGGCGTTCGCCGGCACGCTGATGCTCGGCGAAGGCGGCGTCGTGATCAACGAGGGTCAGCGCGTCGTGCCGGCACGGACGCTGGCCAGCGGCTACGTCTTCCGGCACCCCGACCTCGACGAGGCGCTCTCGGCGCTCACGGCGTAGCCGCGCCCATGGCGATGACGATCAGCTCCGAACGGCTTGCCGGGACGGCCCAATCGACGATGTCCGACCTGCCGCTCTCGATCCGCGCGATCTTCGAGCACGCGATGCGCTCGCATCCGCGCAAGCACATCATCTCGCGCGACGGCACACAGTTGCTGCGGTTCACCTACGCCGAGTTCGGCAAGCGGGTCGCCAAGCTGGCCAACGCGCTCGGGAAGCTCGGCGTGAAGCCGGGCGATCGTGTCGCCTCGTTCGCCTGGAACGGCCACCGGCATCTGGAGCTTTATTACGCCGTGCCGATGATCGGCGCCGTGCTCCACACGGTCAACATCCGGCTGTTTCCGGATCAGATCGCGTTCGTGCTCGACCACGCCGAAGACGACATCGTCTTCTACGACGGCTCGCTGGTGAAACTCGTCAAAGCCGCGCACGCGCTCGCGCCGGGCTCGGGACGCCGCTTCGTCCAGATGGGGACATCGCCCGAGCCGTTCGAGGGCGCGCTCGACTACGAGACGCTGCTCGCGGGCGAACCGGAGAGCTACGACTGGCCCGAAGTCGACGAACGCGCCGGCGCGATCCTGTGCTACACCTCGGCGACGACCGGCGATCCGAAGGGGACGATGTTCTCGCATCGTTCCACCTATCTGCACGCGCTGACATCGGGGCTCGCCGACTCGCTCGGGATGACCGAACGCGATCGCGTGCTGCCGATCGTACCGATGTTCCACGTCAACGCGTGGGGGACGCCGTTCCTCGCCCTCATGGTCGGCGCCGATTACATCCTGCCGATGGAACGGCTCGATCCCGCCGGCGTGATCGAGCTCTGCGAGTCGGAACGCGTGACGCTGTCGGCAGGTGTCCCGACGGTCTGGCTCGCGGTGCGCGACGCACTGCACGCGCAGAACAAGACGCTGCCGTACTTGAAGAAGCTCGTGATCGGCGGCTCGGCGATGCCGAAATCGCTGATGGACGATCTCAACGCGCTCGGGATGGACGCGATCCACGCTTGGGGGATGACCGAGATGTCGCCGATCGGCACCGTCAGCCGCGACATCGCCGAGCTCGACGACAATCCCGAGAAGCAGCACGAGGAACGCTACAAGCAAGGGCGCTTCTGCCCGATCGTGCAGTGGCGGCTAGTCGACGATCACGGCGACGACGTTCCGCCCGACGGCCATTCGCGCGGCGAGCTGCTGGTGCGCGGCTTCGCCGTCACGGCGAAGTACTACAAGAACGAAGAGGCGAGCGCGACGGCGTTCGAGCCCGACGGCTGGTTCCACACCGGCGACGTCTGCACGATCGACGAGTACGGCTACCTCGAGATCGTCGACCGCGTCAAAGACTTCATCAAATCGGGCGGCGAGTGGATCTCCTCGGTCGAGGTCGAGAACATCCTGATGGGCCACCCCGCGCTCAAGGAAGCCTGCGTCTTCGGCATCCCCCACCCGAAGTGGCAAGAACGCCCGGTCGCCGCCGTCGTCGCCCGCGAAGGCCACGAGGTCGACGAAGCCGCGATCCGCGCCTGGTGCGGCGACAAGCTCGTCAAATGGCAAACCCCCGACCGCTTCCTGTTCGTCGACGCGATCCCGCGCACAGGCGTCGGCAAATTCCTCAAACGCGACCTTAGAGAGACGTATAAGGGGCTTTTTGCCGGCGACTCCGGCGCTTGACCCGCCCCTGACGCGGGCCTTGACATGATGTAACCAGATCGGATATAGTCGGCTTCGGCTATATCCGATTTGGTTATATCCGTGACGAGGAGGCCCCGTGAGGCACGACGCCGTGGCAGCCAGCCTGCCGCTCTCGACGAGCGGTTTTCACATTCTGCTCGCGCTCGCCGACGGCGAGCGGCACGGCTACGCGATCTCCAAAGAGGTCGACGACGCGACCCGCGGCGCTGTATCGCTAGGACCGGCGACCCTCTATCGCACGATCAAGCAGTTCCTCGCCGACGGTTGGATCGCGGAGGTCGGCGACGACGACGACCGCCGCCGCACCTACCGGCTGACGGCGCGCGGCCGGCGCGTCGCACAGGCCGAGGCCGAGCGTTTGGAAGCCGTCGTCCGGGTCGCACGTGAACGCCACCTCCTCCCCGCACTCGGGTAACCCGGCCGCGCTGCGCGCGGCGCTGGCGATCTTCGGTATCGTGCTCGCGGCCTGTCCGCGCGAGATGCGCGAGGAGTACGGCGCGGCGATGCGGGCGGACTTCATCGCTGCGGTGCGCGCGCACGGGGCCGGCGCAGCGCTGCACGCGTATGCGGACGTGCTGGCCGGCGGCTTGGCCGAGCGCGCCGGCGCGTTCGGACGCGATCTCGGTTTCGCGCTGCGCGGGATGCGGCGCGCGCCGCTGTTCGCCGCCGTCGTGATCCTCACGACCGCCGTCGCGATCGGCGCCAACGGCGCGGTCTACGGCCTGGGCGCGAACATCGTGCTGCGTCCGCTGCCGCTCGCCGATCCCTCGACGCTCGCCGCGCTCTGGGAAGTCGACCGCGTCCACGGCTACACCTCCGAAGCGTTCAGCGTCGCAGATTTCGACGCGCTGCGCGGCGCGAACCGCACGCTGAAGACCGTTGCGGCGATCATCCCGATCAGCGGGACGCTGGTCGGACGCGGCGGGCCGCCGCGCGTGCTGCGCGGCACGGCGGTAAGCGCGGACTTCTTCACGCTCTACCAAGCGCGTCCGGAGGCCGGCCGCCTGCTCGACGCGCGCGACGAGCGCGAAGGGAACACCACCGTCGTTCTTTCCGATGCGCTCTGGCGCGCGCGCTTCGGCGCCGATCCGGCGATCGTCGGGCGCACGGTGATGATCGAGGACATCGCGCGGACCGTCGTCGGGATCGCGCCGCCGCGCTTCTATTTCATCGACCTGCACCGCGGACAACTGGACTACGCCGACTTCTACCTGCCGCTCCACCGCTCGACGTATCGCAATGCCGGCCACGAACTGCTCGTGGTCGCGCGCACGTCGACGGATGCTCGTGCGATCGACGCCGACGTGCAGCGCATCTTCGCCTCGCTCGCCGCGGCGCATCCCGAGACGGACGCAAACCTCTCGGCACGATCAGTGTGGGTAACCGATGCGATCCTGGGGCCGATCCGCCCCTCGCTGATCGCGATGGCGCTCGCCGTTCTCGCCGTGCTCGCCGTCGCCTGCGCGAACGTCGCCAACCTCTTCCTCAGCCGCGCATCGGCGCGCTCCGGCGAGATCGCCACCCGCTTCGCGCTCGGCTCCTCGCGACGGCGTCTGATCGCGCAGCTCCTTACCGAGACGACGCTGTATGTCGCCCTCGGCGGCCTGCTGGGGTTCGCGCTGGCCGCGCTGCTCGTGCACGCGATCGCGACGACGATCGACGCCGGCGCGCCGGTGGTCTACTTGCAGCATCTCGACGTCGATTGGAAGACGTTCGCCGCTACCGGCGCTTCGATCGTCCTCGCCGCGGTGCTGGCCGGTGCCGCACCTGCGCTCGCGCTTTCGCGGCCTGATCTGGTGACCGCGATGAAGAGCGGTGACCGCGCCAGCGCGGGCGGCGGCCGGACCCTGCGTGCCGCGCTGGTGACGCTCGAGGTCGCGCTCGCGATCGCGGTCGTGGCGACCGCCGCGATCGCCGCGCGCAGCTACTACGAGCTCTCCGTCAAGCCGCTCGGGTTCGAGACGCGCGACGTCTCGGTCGCGTTCGTGACCGGAGCCTCACGCCGGAAATACGACACCGCCGCGCGCGTCGACGCGCTGCAGCGCACGATCCGCGACCGGGTGCGCGCCGTGCCGGGGATCGCCGGCGCCGCATGGGCGACGACGACCCCGTTCATCGGTGAGTCCGAGACCTCGTTCGAGGTGGCGGGGATGCGCTACGCCGCGGGATCCGAGCCCGAGGCGGACGTCGACGTCGTCTCGAGCGGGTATTTCGGCGCGCTCGGCATCCCGCTGCTCGCCGGCCGCGACATCGCGGCGAGCGACGGGCCGGCGGCGGCGCCGGTCGCGATCGTGAGCCGCTCGTTCGCGACGCGCTACCTCGGCGGCGTCGACCACGCCGTCGGAAAACGGATCACGATCGGGATGGGGAACATGGACGTGCCGATCAGCGCGCGCACGGTCGTCGGCGTCGTCGGTGACGTGCGCCCGCACGTCGTCGCCGAACCGGCACCCACGATGTACGCACCGAGCGGCCAAATTCCGTCGCTCGGCTGGGAGAAGCTGGTGGTGCGCTCCCGTCTCGCCGCGCCGCAGGTCGCCACGGTGGTGCGCGAGGCGATCGCGTCGGTCGACGCGACGATTCCGCCGGTCACCGCGACCGCGCTCGCGCACGAACAGTACTACGACTCGTTGGACCGCAGCCTGACCGACGTCATGCTGGCGGCGCTGGCGGCGATCGCCCTCGGTCTCGCCGTCGCCGGGATCTACGCGGTCGTCTCGTACGACGTCGCCCGGCGGACGCGCGAGATCGGCGTGCGCGTCGCGCTCGGTGCCGGCCCGCGCGGGATCGTCGCGATGGTGCTCGGCGGCGCACTGCGGCTCGCAGCGGCCGGGATCGCGCTGGGGCTCGTGCTCGCCGCCGCGGCGGCCTGGGCGCTGAAGTCGTTCCTCGACGTCGACGCGCCCGTCGACGGGATCACCGCGCTCACCGTGATCGTCATCGTCGCCGCGGCGATCGGCCTGGCGTCGTATCTTCCCGCGCGGCGCGCGGCCCGCGTCGACCCGCTGGTCGCCCTGAGGTACGAATAGATGGACGTCGTCAGACCACGGGGCCGGCGCGCGATCGGGTACCCGCTCACGCTGGCGGGCCTGGCCGCGCTCGTCGCGCTCGGCGGGTTCGGCGCCGTGTCGCTGCTGCGCCCGCACGCGATCGTTCCCTCGGTCGAACGTGCTGCGGTCGTGACCGACGTCGTGCGGCGCGGAACGCTGGTGCGCAGCGTCGCGGCGCCCGGCGCGTTCGTGCCGGCCAGGATCGCCGTCGTCGCGGCGCCGAGCGACGGTCTGGTGGCGAGCGTGCTCGTCCGCGCCGGAACGCACGTGAACGCGGGAACCCCGATCGCGCAGTTGCGCAACCCCGACCTCGAGGCCGATCTCGCCGATCTCGACGCGCAGATCGCCGCGGCGAACGCGCAAGCGCGCGCGATCGCGCAAGAAGGGCGCGCCGGCACGCTGCAGCATCAGGGCGCGCTGCGCGGCGCGCGCGGCGACCGCGAAGAGGCCGTGACGCAGCTCTCGGTCGACCGGACGCTGCACGATCAGGGCCTGATCGGCGACCTGCAATACCGGGTCGCACGGATCAAAGCCTCGTCGGCCGGCGATCGCGAGCACATCGAGGCGGCGGCTGTCGACGCGGCGGTCGCGGACGGTTCGGCGAGGCTCGCCGCGCAGCGCGCCGTCGTCGCAGGGCTCATCGCCCGCCGGCGCGCGAAGAGCACGCAGCTCGGCGGACTCGCGGTCGTCGCCGGCGAGAGCGGCGTCGTGCAGAGCGTCGCCGCACTCGTCGGAGCGCGCATCACCGCGGGGACGGAGCTCGCGCGCATCGCCGGCGATCAGGATCTCGAAGCGGTGCTTCAGGTCGCGGAGACCGACGCGCGCGTCGTCGTCCCCGGCCTGCCGGTTCGGCTCGACACCGGCGCGGAACGGATCGACGGGATCGTCACGCGCATCGAGCCGGCGGCGCAAAACGGCACCGTCCCGGTGCACGTCGCGCTCTCACATCCGTCCGCGGCCGCCCGCCCGCAGATGCACGTCGAGGGCGCGATCGAGCTGGGCCGCATCGCCGCCGCGGTCTCCGTGACGCGTCCGGCCGGCGCCGCCGACGATGCCGCCGTCGACCTGTACCGCCTCGATGCGGACGGCCGCGGCGCGCAGCGCATGCGGGTCCAGCTCGGGCGCGGTCCGGCCGAGCGCGTGCAAGTGCGCAGCGGCCTGGTTCCGGGAGACGTGGTGATCGTGAGCGACACCTCCGCCGTCGCGGGCGAAGCCCCGCGGATCACCCTCAAATGACCGAAGGAGTCCCAATGCTCATCGACGTCCGCGACGTCACGAAAGTCTACGCGGCCGACACGGTCGAAACGTACGCGCTCGGCGGCGTCTCGCTCGCCGTCGCGAGCGGCGAGTACGTCGCGATCGAAGGCCCCTCCGGCTGCGGAAAGTCTACCCTGCTGGCGCTCATCGGTTTGTTGGACACGCCGACCTCGGGCCGCTACACGCTCAAGGGGCGTGACGCCGCGACGCTCTCGATCGAAGAGCGCGCGCGGCTGAGGAACCGTACGATCGGGTTCGTCTTCCAGAGCTTCAACTTGATCGGCGAGCTGAGCGTCGCCCAGAACGTCGAACTGCCGCTGATCTATCGCGGAACGAGCGCGCCCGAACGGCGCCGCCGGGTCGCCGACGCGCTCGAACGCGTCGGGATGGCGCATCGCGCGCAGCACACGCCGGGGCAGCTCAGCGGCGGGCAGCAGCAGCGCGTCGCCGTCGCCCGCGCACTCGTTGGCGAACCGCCCCTATTGCTCGCCGACGAGCCGACCGGGAATCTCGACACGGCCAACGGCGAGTCGGTGATGAACCTGCTCGACGAGCTCCACGCCGCCGGCTCGACCATCATCTCGGTCACGCACGATCCTCGTTTCGCGCGCCGAGCGGATCGCACGGTGCGTCTCCTCGACGGCCGGGTGGTGGGCGATGATTCCCTTCGACAAGGTCAAGTTGACAGCAAAGTCCTGTCATCCTGAGCTTGTCGAAGGGCGTGACTAGTTCAGGTTGACCTCGAACAACCCCGCGGCGCCCATGCCGCCGCCGATGCACATCGTGACGACGACGAATTTTTCGTTGCGGCGTTTGCCTTCGATCAGCGCGTGCATCACCATGCGGGCGCCGCTGACGCCGTAGGGGTGGCCGATCGAGATCGCGCCGCCGTCGACGTTGAGCTTCTCGTTCGGGATGCCGAGCGTGTCGCGACAGTAGAGCGTCTGCACGGCAAACGCTTCGTTCAGCTCCCACAGGCCGACGTCGTCGACGGTCAGGCTGTGGCGCTTCAGCAGATCGGGGACGGCGAAGACCGGGCCGATCCCCATCTCGCCGGGATCGCAGCCGCGCACGACCATCCCGCGGTAGAATCCGAGCGGGTTGATGCCGCGGTTGCGCGCTTCGTCGGCGTCCATGATGACGACCGCTGCTGCGCCGTCGCTGAGCTGCGATGAGTTGCCGGCGGTGATCGACGATTCTTTCGAGAGCACGCCTTTGAGCGCCGAGAGCCCTTCGAGCGTCGTGTCGGGGCGGTTGCCCTCGTCCTTTTTCAGCGTGACCGCCTCTTCGCGATACGCTTTGGTCTCTTTGTCCTGCTCGTACTTCCAGGTCGGCAGCGGAACGATCTCGGCGTCGAACCGCCCGGCGTCCTGCGCGGCGGCGGTCCGCTGCTGCGACTGCAGCGAGTACTCGTCCTGCGCTTCGCGCGAGATCTTGTACTTCTTCGCGACGAAGTCCGCGGTCTGGAGCATCGGCATGTAGAGGCTCGGCTCGTGGCGGAGCGCCCACTCTTCGGTGAACTCGTGCATGTTCATGTCGTTCTGCACGAGCGAGATCGACTCGACGCCGCCGGCGACCATCACCTTCGCGCCGTCGACGATCACACGGTGCGAGGCCGTCGAGATCGCTTGGAGGCCCGACGCGCAGTAGCGGTTGATCGTCGTCCCCGCGACGCGCTCCGGAAGCCCGGCGCGCAACGCGGCGACGCGGCCGATGTTGTGCCCGGTGGCGCCTTCCGGCAGACCGGTGCCGACGACGACGTCCTCGACCTCGGCCGGATCGACGCCGGCGCGCTTCACCGCATTCGCGATGACGTGGCCCGCCATCGTCGCGCCGTGGGTTTGATTGAACGCGCCGCGAAACGCACGCCCGATCGGCGTGCGCGCGGCCGAGACGATCGCCGCCTCAGGCATGGGTCAGCTCCTTGGTTTCCGTCGCAGCAGTTTGCGGCGTGTAGGCAGCTTCGTTCTCGGCGTACCACATCGGGCCGCCGTGGTGCGGCGGGAAGCCGTAGCCGTAGATCCAGACGATGTCGACGTCGCCGGGCCGCAGCGCGATCCCGGTGCGCACGAGCTCGGCGCCGCTGTCGGCGAGCGCGCGCGTGCAGCGAGCGATGATCTCCTCGTCGGTCACGTTCGGGTTCTGCGGAATCCCGGCGTCCTTCGCGAGCTGCGCGATCAGCTTCTCGACCTCGGGATCGGGGATCGCTTCGCGACCCTTGCCGACGGCCTTGTCGTATGTGAAGAAACCGGCGCCGCTCTTCTGCCCGAGCCGGCCCTGCTCGACGAGCTTCGCGATGATCGGGATGCGGCCGAGCGCCGTCCCGTGCTCTGACTGCGAGATGAAGTGGTAGACGTCGAGCCCCGACAGATCGGCGACCGCGAACGGCCCCATCGCGAAACCGAACTTTGCCTTCATCACCTTGTCGATGCGGGCCGGGCTCACGCCCTCTTCCGCGAGCTGAACCGCCTGCGCTTCGTATGCGAACAGCATCCGGTTGCCGATGAAGCCGAACGCGTTGCCGGAGACGACCGCGACCTTGCGCAGCTTCTTGCCCAGTGCGATCCCGGTCGTCAGCGTCTGCGGCGAGGTCGCCTTGCCGCGCACGACTTCGAGGAGCTTCATGATGTTCGCCGGCGCGAAGAAGTGCAGGCCGAGCACCCTGTCGGGCCGCTTCGTCGAGGCGGCGATCTCGTCGATGTCGAGCGTCGAGGTGTTCGAGGCGAGGATCGCCTCGGGCTTCGTCGCGGCGTCGAGCTTCGCGAAGACCTCTCTCTTGACGGGCATCGACTCGAACACGGCTTCGACCACGATATCGACGTCGCGCAACTCGGCGAAGTCGGTCTCGAACGTGATCGAGTTGGCGCGCTTCCAGGCGTCCTCTTGCGAGATGCGCCCCTTGTCGACGTTGTACTTGAACGTCCCGAAGATCATCTCGCGCGACTTCTCGATCGCTTCGTCCTTGGTCTCGATCACCGTCACCGGGATCCCGGCCTCGGCGAACACGATCGCGATCCCGGTCCCCATCGTGCCGGCGCCGATGACGGCGGCGGTCTTGATCTCGAGCGGCTCGGCCTTCGGCAGCCCCGGCACCTTCGAGAGCTCGCGCTCGGCGAAGAAGACGTGGCGCAGCGCGGCCGAAGGTGCGGAGCGGACGAGCTCCATGAACAGCCGTGCCTCGCGCGCGATCCCGCGCTCGAACGGCAGCTCGATCGCCGCCTGCACGGCGTCGATCAGCTTGTGCGCGGCGAACCCGCCGTTCTCTTCGGGCGGAACCATCATGTGCGCTTGCGCGACGACGAACGGCGTCGCGAACAAGCCGAGGTTGGCGACGCCGAGCTCGGTCTTGCGCTGCGAGAGCCGGCGCTTCGGCTTGCCGGCGTAGTTCTTCGCGGCTTCGACCGCGCCGGCATCGGTGACCGCGTCGAGGATGCCCTTCTTGAGCGCGTCGGGCGCCTTGATCATATCGCCTTTGAGCATGATCTGCAGCGCATCGTTCGCCCCGACCAGGCGCGGCAGCCGCTGCGTGCCGCCGGCACCCGGCAATAGGCCGAGCTTGATCTCCGGCAGGCCGACACGCGAGCGGGTCGTCGCCACGCGGTAGTCGCACGCGAGCGCGAGCTCGAAGCCGCCGCCCAGAGCGTTCCCGTCGATCGCCGCAACGAAGGTCTTGTCGCTCTTCTCGACCGCCGCGATCACGTCGCGCACGGTCTTCGTCTCGGCGGTCGGCTCGATCGAGAAGTCGTTGACGTCGGCCCCGCCGCTGAACATCCCGTTGGCGCCGGTGAAGATCACCGTCGTGACGGCGGGATCGGCGTCGGCGGCGAGCACCAACGGAACGAGCTCGGCCGAGGTCGCGTAGCCCAGCGCATTGACGGGCGGGTTATCGAGCGTGATGAGCCGGATGCCGTCGCCGGCGTCGCTCGCACGCACTTTGCTGCTATCGCTCATGGTCTTTCTTGCTTTGCGGTGGTTAGGCGGTGACGAGCGCGCGGCGCTCGACGTCGAACATCTCGTCGGTTCCGGCCATCACATCGCCCGATCCCTCGGTGATCTGCTTCTGGTGCCATGCGGCCTGCGAGAGGACGTTGTGGGCGTAGAAGGTCGCCGTCTGGATCTTCGCGGTGTAGAACGCATCGGTATCGCCCGCCGCCAGCTTCTCGGCCGCGACCTTCGCGCCGCGGAAGAGCTGCCAGCCGCCGGCGACGACGCCGAAGAAGTTCATGAACGGAACCGAGTTGGCGAACGCCTTGTGCAGGTCGCCCATCGCGGTCATCCCGATGAACTGTGCGGTCTCGCCGAGCGCCTTCACGGCCGCGGCAAGCGGCGCACCGAGCGCCTTGACCTCGGCGTTCTCCGAAGCCTCGAGCTCCTTGGCGAACGCACCCATCTGCTTGAGCACCTTGGTCGCGCTCGCGCCCATGTCGCGGACCAGCTTGCGGCCGACGAGGTCGAGCGCCTGAATCCCGGTCGTGCCTTCGTAGATCGTCGTGATGCGCACGTCGCGATACTGCTGCGCGATCCCGGTCTCTTCGATGTAGCCCATCCCGCCAAAAACCTGGAGCGCCGTCGACGCGACGGTCTGCGCGTTCTCCGTCAGCCAGCCTTTGACGACCGGGATCATCAGCTCGATGAATGCCTTGTGCTCCTTGCGCACGGCGTCGTCTTCGGACTTGTGCGCGTAGTCGAGCGAGGCGGCGGTGACGTATGCCAGCGCGCGCATCGCTTCGATGTTCGACTTGCACCACAGCAGCATGCGGCGCACGTCGGGGTGCTTGATGATCGCGACCGGCTTCGGATCGCGCGAAGCGGCGTCGCGGAACTGAATCCGTTCCTTGGCGTACTCGACGGCGTGCTGATACGCGCGGTCGGCGATCGCGAGGCCCTGGACGCCGACGCTGAACCGCGCCGCGTTCATCATCACGAACATGTACTCGAGCCCGCGGTTCGCCTCGCCGACGAGGTAGCCGACGGCGCCCTCGCCGCTCTCACCGTAGTTCAGCGTGCAGGTCGGGTTCGCGTTGATCCCCATCTTGTGCTCGATTCCGGCGCACTTGACGTCGTTGCGCGCGCCGAGCGAGCCGTCCGCGTTCACCAGCACCTTCGGCACGATGAACATCGAGATGCCCTTCGTTCCTTCGGGCGCACCGGGAAGCCGCGCGAGGACGAGGTGGATGATGTTCGGCGCCATGTCGTGCTCGCCGAACGTGATGAAGATCTTCTGGCCCTTCACGCGGAAGTGATCGCCGTCGGGGGTCGCCGACGTGCGCACTTGCGCGAGGTCCGAACCGGCCTGGGGCTCGGTGAGGCACATCGTCCCGGTCCACTCGCCGCTCACCAGCTTGTGGATGTACGTCTGCTTCTGCTCCTCGCTGCCGAACTGCTCGATCGCCTCGATCGCGCCTTGGTTCAGCAGCGGACCGTTCGCGAAGCCCATGTTCGCGGCGTTCCACATCTCGAGCGTCGGCCCGAGCATCAGCTGCGGCAAGCCCTGGCCGCCGAACTCGGCCGGAACGGGTAGACCGATCCAACCTGCTTGCGCGAAGCTCTTGTACGCTTCTTTGAATCCCTTCGGCGTCGTGACGACGCCGTCGTTCCACGTACAGCCTTCCTTGTCGCCCGACTGGTTGAGCGGGCTGAGGACTTCGCTCGCGAACGTCGATGCTTCGTCGAGGATCGCGTCGAGCACGTCGATCGAATCCTCGTAACCCGGGAGCTTCGCGATCTCCTCGGCGCCGGCGAGCTCGCGCAGGACGAACTGCATGTCGCGCAAAGGCGCGCGGTAGGTGCTCATGACGTCTCTCCGTACAGGTCGCGGCGCAACTGCTGCATCGCCGCGATCAGGTTTGTGAGGTAGGGCTTGAAGTTCGCCTTGATGGACTCGAGCCGTTCTTCGCCCGGCTCGGTGATGTGATACAGCGTCGTTCCGCGTTTGGTCGAAGCGTCGAGCTCGCCGCGGATGAAGCCGCGCTCTTCGAGCCGCCGGAGCAGCGGGTAGATCGTATTCGGATTAACCGGGAAGATGCCGCCGAGGGTGCCGATCCGCTGCATCAGCCCGTAGCCGCTGTCGGGCTGGGCTTGGAGCATTTGGAGGACCACCGCCGGAAAGACGGTCTTGGTCTTGACCTCGCCAGTGAACACACGGTCGCCCCACAGCTCGGTGGGGGTGGGGAACTCGGTTGCCTTGGAGGACACTCCGGCATCGACGGACGCCAGAGCGGCCCTTGACCGTGCCGCCATATGTTATTCATAATAGGTTACTGCTAACCCGTCAAGCCCACCTTTCGGGGGACCCGATGACACGTCCCGATGAGGCTCAGACGCTCCCGGCGTTCATCGCCGAACGGCTGTCGGCGCCCCGGCCGGTCGCGCTCGCCGAGCGCCACGGCGACCAGACCCTCGCCCTGAGCGCGCTCGAGGTCCATCGGCGTGCCGCGGCCGTCGCCCACGACCTCCGCGCCCGCGGGATCGGGCGCGGCGACCGGGTGGCGATCCTCGCCGAGAACTCCGTCGCCTGGCTGCTCGCCGACTTCGGAATCCTTTACGCCGGCTGCGTCGTCGTGCCGATGTACCCGACGACCGCCGACGACCAGATCGCGTTCATCCTGGCCGACAGCGAAGCGAAGCTCGTCTTCGTCGAGGACGACGCTGCGGCCGAGCGCCTGCACGCCGCCGTGCCGAACGCGCCGGCACTGGTCGCGTTGAACGCCCTTCCGCCCGACGACGGTGCGGTGCCCGACGATGCCGTGCTGCGATCGTACTCCGACGGCATCGTGCCCGACGATCTCGCGGTGCTGATCTATACCTCGGGGACAACGGGGCAGCCGAAAGGCGTGATGCTCTCGCACCGCAACCTCGTCTCCGACGTTCAGAGCGCGTTCGATCCGGCGGCCAGCGCGCTGCACGAGGGCGAGATCGGTCTCTCCGTGCTGCCGTTCGCGCACATCTTCGAACACTCGGACGCGCTCGGTTACCTCAACAATCATCTGATCCACTACGTGACGACGCCCGAGCGTCTGCTCGCGGATATGCGCGCGATCCGGCCGATGTGGATCGCGGTCGTGCCGCGCATCTTCGAACGGCTGATCGCCGGGATCATCGGCAGCGCGCGCGCCGCCGGCGGGCTCAAGGCGAAGCTCGTCCCGTGGGCGCTCGAGGTCGGCACCGCCTACGAACGCGCAGTCCGCGAGCGCGGCGCCTCGCCGCTGCTGCGGCTGAAGCACGCGCTCGCGAAGCGGCTCGTGCTCAGCAAGATCCCCGCGACGCTCGGCCTCGACCGGCTCGTCTCGTTCGTGAGCGGCAGCGCGCCGCTCCACCGCGACACGGCGCTCACGCTCGCGGCGATGGGTTTTACGGTGCTCGAAGGCTACGGGCTCACCGAGACCTCGCCGGTCGTGACGGTGAACCGCCCGGCCGACAACGTACTCGGCACCGTCGGCGCCGCCGTGAAGAACGTGCAGGTCAAGATCGCGGGCGACGGCGAGGTGCTGGTCAAGGGACCGAACGTGATGCTCGGCTACTACAAGGTCCCGCGCGAGGAGCAGCCGTTCGACGCCGACGGCTGGTTCATGACCGGCGACATCGGCGCGCTCGACGCTCACGGCCACCTCACGATCACCGACCGCAAGAAAGAGCTCTTCAAGAGCAGCGGCGGCAAGTGGATCTCGCCCTCGCGGATCGAGACGGCGATCAAACGCTCGATCTACGTCGGCCAAGTCATGGCGTTCGGCAACAACCGCGCGCACCCGGCGGTGCTCCTCGCGCCGAACTGGGATCTCGTCCGGGCGAAGCTCGAGCTGGCCCCTGACGTTCCGACCGCGTCGATGGCGACCGACGATCGCGTGCGCGCGCTAATGCTTCGCGAAGCTGCGACGCACACCGGCGACCTCGCCGCGTACGAGCAGATCCGCCGCGTCGCAATCCTGCCGCGCGACCTGACGATCGAAGACGACGAGCTCTCGCCGACACTGAAAATCAAGCGCCGCATCGTCGAGCAGCGCTACGCGCCGCTCATTGCGGCTGCGTACACCGAGCAGCCGTAGCCTCAGCACGAGTACGCCGGAGCGAGCGAGGCGTCGCCGATTTTTTTCACCCGGCGGCCGGCGGGGAATACGATCGGAATGAGAGATACCGCACGAACGGCGAGCGCCATGTTGCTCGCCCTGTCGCTGGCCGCTGGGATTCCGCTCGCAGGCGCAGCGGAGACCACGATGACGGGCTCGCAGCAAACGGTCATGCTCCAGCGGGCGCTGGCGCACTTCGACAGTGAGACCGCGACGCTGGCCGGGCTGAAGAATCATATCCCCTCGCGTGAGGTCGTACCGGTCGCCGTCGCCGGCCTGTCGATCGGCGCGCCCGAACGCCGCACCCTGACCACGACGCGCACCGGCACCCGGCACGCCGCGCTCGAGGCCGCGCTTTCGAAGGCGACCGTCGCAGACGTCGACCGCTCGAACGGGCAAAGCCCCGATCAGAGCTCGCTCGCCGAGTACCTGCAGCGCCGCGGCGTCGACCCGAATACGGTCGTCGTCGTCGACGTCGACACGAAGACCGACCGCGAGAACCCCCACGTCACGGTCTTCTACCGCACGTAGCTACGGGTCGCACCGCCGGCACGCCCAGTTGAGCGACGACCTAACTGGGCGCGCCACGCGGGAAGGCCTTGTCGCGAAGAGCGGCTGGCTTCTCAGAAACGAAGGGCCTCGATAGCCCCGTTTGGCCGTACGATTACATGCACGGGTCTCTTCGCTTGCGCGAAACGCCTCATCAGCCGCTTCATCGCCGGGACGAGCGCGCCAGCCATCTCTCGTCCCGTCGCTTCGCGCTTACTATAGAACACCGCGTGGATGTTCGCAGCAATGAGTGCGGCACGCTCCGCCGGATTACGATTGATGTTGAGATCCTTGCTGAGGAATATCCAGCCCTCGCGCCCACACAGCGCAAGTACGTCAACGTCGTCGATCCCTTTTTCGAGGTGATCGGCGTGGATCTCTACGTTAACCGGCCGCTCGCAGTGTCTCGGGCACGATTTCCGATCCGACACACTCGTCGATGAAGATCGTTGAGTGGCTAGGCTGCGGTTTCGGATTCGAGCGATTCGGCCCGGACCGCCTCTTCAATCTTTTCTTTCTCGATCCGATAGTCGCCCGCGAGCTCCTCGATCGATTCGCCAGCGTGAAATCGCTGCCAAACGATTTTCGTTGGAATGCGGGTTCCAGTGATTACGGGATTTCCAAACGCGACGAAGGGGCTTATCCTCACCGGCCGCGACTCGTCACTTTCGCGCAGCACAGGAAATAGAGCGATCGGACGACCACCCTGCCACTCAATGCGCTCCAGCGCCAACAGCGCGGCATTTCGCAACTGCCCCCGCTTCGACGCATTTACGTTGCCCGCTGCCGTTTCAACGAACAGGTCGACTTTGTCGGTCGTGAATTGTTGAAATGCGAGAGGGTGCTCGACGCCCATCTGCTGCTCTACGTAATCGATTGCTGTTCGAACGCGCGGCAAGGCAATCTCATACCGGCGCCGCATGGCGTAGAGGACGTATGCTTCCGTCAAGTTGATAAACGACAAGAAGCCTCGTTGAGGAAGCTCGAGGACCGACTGAAACCCGCGCGTGCCGTGCGCCCAATTTCGGAGCGTCGAAGGGTTCATGTGAATGAGCCGAGCCGCGGTCGCAATATCGTAGCGGGCTTCAAAGAGTCGCTCATCTCGTGCTATAGACATCACTCTGTCCCCCTTTCTGAACGCAGAACGTCCGCAAATCCCCAAACGATGCGTCGTCTGTGTATCGTTCATCGGCTACGTCGTCAGGCCCTCCGATTCTGAGGTCGGAACACCTTCAGGACGACGCTACGGCGAAGGGTCGTCTTCGAGCACCATGAGCGTGGATGTCCCCGTCGCGTAAACGGTGCCGTTCGCGTCGACGACCTGCGCTTCGGAGGTGGCGCTGCGGCGGCCGGCGTGGACGACGTGCGCGTCGGCGAAGACCTTGCCGGTCGCGGCCGTGACCGGGCGATGGAAGCGCGTGTGCAGATCCATCGTCGTCGCGACCCGGCCGGCGGGCAGGACCGACTGCACCGCGCTGCCGAGCGCGTTGTCGAGCAGCGTCGTGATGATGCCGCCGTGGACCGAGCCGATCATGTTGTAGAGTTTCTCGTCGGGGAGCATCGCGAACACGACCCGCCCGCGCTCGACCGTCTCGAGCGAGAAGTTCATCCAACGGGTGATATTGGTGGTCGGGATCTCGCCGCGCTGCATCATCTGCAGCGCTTCGAGACCGTCCATGCGGCGGAACGCGTCCATCGCATGCGGGTACGACTTCATCATACGGGCAGCGCGGCTTTGTGGTGCGTCTCGAGCGACTCCAGGTATTTCTCGGCGTCGATCGCTGCTTTGCAGCCCATCCCCGCCGCGGTCACGGCCTGCTTGTAGCGGATGTCGTACACGTCGCCGGCGACGAACACGCCCTCGACGTTGGTTCGCACGCCGTCCTCGCTCACGATGTACCCCGCTTTGTCGAGCGTCAGCTGACCGTCGAAGATCGCGGTGTTCGGATCGTGTCCGATCGCGATGAACAGCGCGTCGGCGGCGAGCATGCTCTCCTTGCCGTCGACCAGGTTCCGCAGCCGCAGCGCGGTCGTGTTGTCCTCGCCGATCACTTCTTCGACCGCGGTGTTCCAGATGAACGCGATCTTCTCGTGGTTCAGCGCACGGTCGGCCATGATCTTCGACGCGCGCAGGCTCTCGCGGCGGTGAATAACGGTGACCTTGCTGCCGAAGCGCGTCAGGAAGAGCGCCTCTTCCATCGCCGAGTCACCGCCGCCGACGACCACGATGTGCTTCTCGCGGAAGAACGCGCCGTCACACGTTGCACACGTCGAGACGCCGCGCCCGCGCAGGCGCGCTTCGCCCGGGATACCGAGCCAACGCGCGCTCGCGCCGGTCGCGACGATCACGCTGTCGGCGGTGTACTCGTCTTCGAACGTTCGCACGACGAACGGCCGCTTCGAGAAGTCGACCCCGGTGACGTCGACGTTGTGGATGACCGAGCCGAACCGTTCGGCTTGCGCGCGGAACGCCTCCATCAGCTCGGGGCCCATGATCCCGTCGACGAAGCCGGGATAGTTCTCGACCTCGGTGGTGAGCATGAGCTGCCCGCCGTACATGTGGCCGGCGAAGACGATCGGGGCGAGGTTGGCGCGGCCCGCATAGAGGGCCGCGGTGAGGCCGGCCGGGCCGGAACCGATGATGATGACCTTGGCGTGGGTGGGGGCGGGCATTCCGCCCTCTTCAACCCGCGCCGGGTTGCGTCCGGTTCGGCTCAGGGAGGCGCGGGCATCGGCAGGAGCCCGGCCCGGCGATCGGCTTCCCGCTGGGTGATGCGGCGGTAGAGCCCGGGCGCCAGGGCGTTCCCTTCGGCGCGCAAGCCCTCCGCCGCGGGCCTCAGCGTCGTCGCGGTGTGTTCGCAGCGGACGCGCAAGCCGCCGGGCACACGTGTCGTCGTCGGAAACGGTGCGTCCGCGCCGCACGGATTGACGCGCGTGCTGACCCTGACACCTTGCCGCGCCCCGCCGTAGACGTAGAGCGTGATCTGCCCGTTCGTGAAGCTTCCGATGTACGATCCGAGATCGTCCGCGCCGGACCAGCGGACGCGCTCCGTCTCGCCTTCGAGCGCGAGGATCATCCCCTCGAGCCGCAGCGGGATCTCACTCTCGTTCGCCGTGCTGACCGCTTTGCGCCGCGTGCCGCGCTCGACGATCATCGTCACGCGCTGCGAGTCGATCCATCCCATCGCGTACCCGTCGTCGAGCGTCTCCGGGTGCTGCGAGTCGATCCAGGCCGCGAGCCGTTCGAAATCGGCGAGCCCGGCAAACCGTCCGACGCGCGGTGCATAGGCCTCACCGTCGTACGTCGCGCGGCCGTCGGCGGTGAAGCGCACGGTGTATGCGGAGCACGTTCCGAAACAGCTGCTTTTCCTAAGCTCGACGGCCGTGATGTCGGTGCGCGGCACGTCCACGTAGGGCGTCGCCAGCCCGCGCGGTCGCGGCGTGCAACCAGTCACGCCGAGCACGAGGAACAGCGTGATCGCCAACCCGACGAGGCCACCTCGCAGCCGTAGGCTCATGACCGCTCTACTCCGCTGGAGGCGGAAGGTTCACCCGGTTGCGGCCGAAGTATTCCGGCGTGCTGAAGCTGGTCTTCGAAATCCTGATCTCGGCGATTCTACATCCGCTCGCCGTCGTGCTGATGTGGATCCACCTCGCCGGCCGCCAGGACCTCGACTCGCCCCGCAAGGTGATCTGGGCGATCGTCGGGCTCGTCTGGGGGATCGGGCCGATCCTCTACATCCTGGTCGGCGACGGTGCGCTCTGGTGAGCGCGACCGCGGGCTGGCCCAAGATCGCCCTCGAGGACGACCCTTCGGACCTGCTGCGCAAGGCGTCGCGCGGGGCCAAGCTCGATCCGAACGCGCTGGGGCACCGAACCGGGATCGAGTCCGCCGCGATCTCGGCCTGGCTGAAAGGGGACGGCGTACCGACCGAGGACCAGGCACGCTCGCTGGCCCGGGAACTCCGCATCGATCCCGGTAAGTTCGCGGACGCCGCGGCGCGCCAGTGGTATCCGGGCGCCGAGCTCCCGCCGTACGTGCGGCACCACCCGCACGACCCGCACCCCTCGAACGGCTACCTCTTCTTCCTCGAAGACGGCAAGACGGCCGCATTGGTCGATCCCGCCGGCTACCCGAAGACGCTGCTCAACGCGGTGAACGAAGGCCCCTATGCGCTGCGCTACATCCTGATCACGCACAAGCACGCCGACCACTGCGACGCGACCGCCGACGTCGCGCGCGCGTTTCCGAAAGCCGAGATCGTGATGCACCGCGCCGACGTGAAAGCGATCGGCGATCTCGGCAAGCGCGCGATCCCGGTCGCCGACGGCGACGAGCTGCCGTTCGGCGAAGAGGCCGCGATCCGCATGCTGCACACGCCGGGCCACACCGACGGTTCGTCGTGCTTCCTGTTCCGCTCGACGGTATTCAGCGGCGACACGCTGTTCGCGGGCTCGGTCGGCGGCGTCTTCGCCGACGTCTCGACCTACGAAGATTTGCTTGCGAGCATCAGCGCGAAGTTGTTCTCACTCGACGAGGACACCGTCGTCATGCCGGGCCACGGCCCACCAACCACGATCGGCCAAGAAAAAGCCCACAACCCATTCTTCTGAGGACTTCAGACTGCGGCCGACGTGCCTTGATGTTCCGCGGCGTAAATCTTTGGATTGCCCAGGAGGCTTGGTCCCGGGCCCCGACGACGAAAGCTTTGCAGGTCAACCTAGCGCCGCGGACCTTTTGAAAGGGTGTCTTATGAAATTCATGTCCGGCCTCGCGGCCGTGGTCGCATCGGTGAGTACGTTCCTCGGTCAAGGCGCGGTCGGGGCGCAGCCGCTTCCAACGTCCACGCCGACGGCGACGGTGTCTCCGGAACCTTCTTCCTCGACGTTGCCGGCGGGCACACACCTCATAGCAGTTCCCGGTGGGACTGCGGTAGAGGTAGCCTTGACGGACAAAATTTCATCGGGTACTGCCAAGGTCGGCGACACGTTTGGACTCAAGGCCACAAAAGACGTTGTGATCGACGGTTATGTTGTGATCGCTAAAGATGCCGGCGGCCAAGGCGAGGTACTCGCCGTCGAAAAAGCCGGTTCGCACGGGCACGCTGGGAGTCTTGGCGTGCAGATAAATTGGGTGTATGCGGTCAGCGGCGAGAAAGTGCGTCTGAGCAGCAATAGAAAGACCGACCAGGGTGAGAACAAGTCCGGCGTTTCTTCAACGATGACCATCCTCTCATGGGCGCTGCTTGGTCCCGTTGGCCTCTTCACGCATAACTGGGTCAAAGGCCATGACCTAGAGATTGACTCGACGCATCCGTTGCAAGCATTTGTTGATAATACGGTGCATGTTCTGTCTATGAAGCCGGCGGACAGCGACTCAGGCTTCGCGCACTAGAAACATTCCGACGACTCATTTGCGGTCGCGACCCGATGCTGCGCCGCATTCCATGAGGGTCCGGGCGTTTAGGCCGCCGTCGACAACCCTTCGCCAAGCTCAGGATGACGGGGACGGTGGTGGCAGTTGTTCGCGGTCGAGCGATGCGGTGACCGACGGTTTGTTCGCCGACGCGGCGTCGCGTGCTACCAGCTCGGCGAGGGCGGCGGCGCGCGCTTGCAGCGTCATCGTGCGTTCGCGGGCGTCGTCGAGGAGGGTGCGAATCTCGGCGTGCTCCGCGGTGATCCCGGCGATCGCGCCGTGCGCGGCGATCCCGGCTTTCGCCGCGGCGATACGCGCACGGGTGATGTCGCGTTCGGCGCGCAGCGCGTCGGCACGCCGGCGCAGCTCCTCGGCCGTCGCGGCGAGCGCGTCTTCGCGTCCGCGCAGCTCCTCGATCTCAGCGCGGAACGCGTCGACCGCGTCCTTTTGCGCGCCGGTGCGCTCGTACGCACCGAGCTGCATCTCCAAGCGCTTGCGCGCGGTGAGCAGCTCGACGAGGTGGCCGCGCACCTCGTCGACGATCTCCAACTGCGTGCGGTACGCGGCATCGACCGACGCCGCAGGGTTGTCGAGGCGCTCGACCTGCGAGCGCGCCTCTCCTTGCAGCAACCGGACGATCCGCGTCCAGAGGCTCACTTCTTCTCGGCCGGCACCGCCGGAGCGATCGCGCCGTTCGCGGCCGGCGGCGTGGTGAGATCGGTACCGGACTTCGTGCGCGCGAGCAGGTTGCGCGCGAGCTGCATCCCGGCGACACCCTGGGTGAGCACCTTGCCGAGCATCTCCGAGATCCCGTCGGCACCGTTCATCACGATCATCTGATCGATGTTGTTGAACGCTTTCGCGCCGGCTTCCACGATCTGCGGCCAGTGCTCGGCGAGCTGCTGCGCGATGACCGCTTCCTGGTTCTGTGCGAGGGCGTCCGAACGCGCTTTGATCGCGGAGGCTTCCGCCAGACCCTTCGCGCTGATCGCCTCGCCTTCGGCCGTACCGCGCGCACGAATCGCCGCGCCTTCCGCTTCACCGATCATCTTGGTGCGCTGCGACTCGGCGTCGGCGGCGAGCTTGACCCGGGTGGCGTCGGCTTGCGCCTGCAGCTCGATCTGCCGTGCGCGCGCCTCGGAGCCGGCGATGTCGGCGTCGCGCTGCGCGGTCGCCAGCGTCGTCTTCTCGTAGGCGGCGGCGTCGGCCGGGCGGCGGACGCTGACCAGCAGCTCCGACTCTTTCTTGTGCGCGTCGAGTTCGACGATCTTCGTCTCCTCGACGACGACCTGCTGGCGCGCGACCGCGTCGGCCAGCGGTCCGGCCTGCTTCGCCTCGGCCGACGCCTTGTCGACCTCAGCCTGAAAGCCGGCCTGCTTGATCTTGCTGTCACGCTGCGCTTGCGCCTTGAGCGCCGCGGCTTCTTGTTCGCGCTGCGTCGCTTCCTGATCGGCTTGCGCCTGCGCGATGCGCGCGTCGCGCTGCACACCCGCCGTGTGCGGCTTCGCGAGGTTGTCGATGTAGCCGGTCGGGTCGTCGATCTCTTGAATCTGGAGCGAGTCGACGATCAGCCCGAGCTTCTCCATCTCGGTCCCGGACGCACCGCGCGTCGCTTCGGTCAGCTTGTCGCGCTCGCGGATCAGATCTTCGACCGTGAGCGAGCCGCAGATCGCGCGCAGATGCCCGGCGAAGACCTGCTGGATCCGCGCGTCCATGCGGTCCTGCTGGTCGAGGAAGCGCCGCGCGGCGTTCGCGATCGAGGCGAAGTCGTCGCCGACCTTGTAGATCACGACGCCCTTGATGTGGACCGGAATACCTTGCTGCGTCACGCAGGCGATGACCAGCTCCGACTCGCGCAGATCGAGCGAGAGGCGGCGCACGACCTGCACGCCGGGGATGACGAGCGTCCCGCGTCCGGTGACGATCTTGAAGCCGAGCGACTCGCCGGTCGCCTCATTCGGCTTATGGTGAAGACCCGAGATGATGAGCGCTTCGTTCGGTTCGGCCACGCGCCACATCGCCCGAAAGATTACGACGAGCAGAACGAACGCGACGACGACCGCACCCGCGATCACCGCAACCGACTGACCGATGATGGATTCCACGTTTTCCTCCCGCGCCGGGCGTCTTACGCCTCGGCGACGATGACCGTCCGCGGCGGATAATACTCGACGACCACGACACGGGTTCCGACCGAGAGAATCTTGCCGTCGCACGGATGGGCGTGGAAGTGTTCGCTCCCACCCCGCACCGCCAGCATGACTTCGCCGACCCGTCCGGGACCGATGGTCCCCGTCACGCGCCCGACCTTCCCGACGACCTCGTCCGTGATGTCTTCCAGCCTTTCCGCCGTTGACGCCCGTCCGTACCGGACGGGCCCTGGGAAGTTACGCCGGGGCCGGTCCGAACCCCCCGACCTTCACGCTGGCGCTCGCGCCGTCCCCGTTCACCCGCACCGTCGCGGCGCCCGGCGCCGCGGATTGCGGGATCACCTGGAACTCGATCACTTTCACGCCTGATTCCGGCAGGGCGACGATCGTACGGAACGGCGCACATTGGCGGTCGCTGCAGAACGACGCCACCCAGTGCTTCGGCAAGCCGCTCGCGGCGAGCGTGACCGACTTGCCGGGCGTCCCGGCGACCACCAGCCGGTACTTGTAGGTGCTGGTGACCGAGCCCGGCAGGTCCGGACCCGTCCAGAGCGCGAGCGAGATCGCGGTCTTGCCGGCCGGATGCGCGACGTCGAGCGCGACGGTCGCCTCCTGCGCTTCCTCGAGGTACATCGCGTACCGGGTATCGGTCTTCGGGAGCTGCGACGTCCAGAGCGTCGTCTGGGCGAACGCGGCGCGCGCCTTTGCGGTCTCGCCCGCTTTCACGTCCATGCGGCCTTCGTAGAGGTGCGCCCAGGCGAGCTTGCGGATCGCTTTCGCGTTCGAAGGCTTCGCCTTCACCGCGGCGCGCGCGGTTCCGATCGCCTGCGCGAACGCGACCGCGCCGTCGTTGAAGCGCTTCGCATCGCCGGCGCTCACGCCGAGCGAGACCAGGTTGTCGACGCTCGGGTCGATCTTCGCGATCTTCGTGTAGACGTCGGTCGCGCGCGCGTCGTCGCCGCTCGCGTGGAGCGTCGTCGCGTACCCGCCGAGCAGATCTTCGTCGTTCGGCGCGACCGCGAGCCCGCGCTCGTACGCCGCCAGCGCCTGCGGCCACTCCTCGCGCGTGTAGGCCGCGTCGCCTTGCAGCTGCGCGAGCAGCACTTTGCTCTCGTCGGCCTCCGCGACGGGTTCGAGCAGCTTGATCTCGGTGTCGCGCAGGACGTTCTCTTCGGCCTGCGTGCGCAGGTAATCGGTGTCGCCCTCGACCGCCTCGGCGGCCTCGATCGCCGACAGCACCAGTTTCGCGACGCCGCGGATCGTCGTCTCGTCGCCGCCGAACGCGAACTTCGCCGGGTCGAGCAACGCATCGACCTTCTTCTGCGCAGCGGTTGCGAGCACGCCGTTCCGCCCGGCACGCGCGTCGGAGACGAAGCCGGCCAAGATCTGCGGGGTGACGTTGCCGACGTAACGCGCCCGCAGCACGCCGTCGCCTGAGATCACGAACGTCGTCGGGAACGCGCGCACGTCGTACGCGTTCGAGAACGCTTTGTCGGCGTCGATCGCCTGCGCGTACGGCATCGTCTTCGCGGCGACGAACGCCCGGACGATCGGCGCCGCCTCGGTCGAGTCGACGCCGAGGAAGACGACCTCGCCGCTTCCGCTCAGCTTCTTCGCCGCCGCGATCAGATCGGGGGTCTCTTCGCGGCACGGCGGACACCATGTCGCCCAGTCGTTCAGGACGAGCGTCTTCCCGCGAAAATCGGCCAGCGTGAGGTGCTTGCCCTCGAGCGTGGTCAGGTGGAAGTCCGGCGCGGGGGAACCGACCTGCGGCCCGGTGAGGGCCAGCGCGGCGGCGGCGACGATCGCGTGCAGCATGTTCTCCTAAACGTTGGTGACGGTGCCGACCGTCGCGACGGTCCGTCCGCCGCTCGCGGCATCGATGCGAACGTTGACGGGTCCCTTGTGCTCGGTCGTCGGGACCACCTGGAACTCGACCACCTTGACCCCGTCGGCCGGGACGACGATCGCGGTGCGGAACGGCGCGCAGACCCGGTCGGTGCAAAACGAGCCGATCCAGCGCTGCGGGAGGCCGCCCACCGCCAGCGTCAGCTTCGCGCCGGGGTTTCCGGTCACGACAAGACGGTACTTGAACGTGCTCGCGATCGACCCGGGCAGATCGGGGCCGGTCCAGGGCGCGAGCGAGAGGGCAGGACGCGCGCCGTGCACGACATCGAGTGCGACCGCGCCTTCCTGCGCCTGCTCCGCGTACCACGCGCGATGCGCATCGCCCGGCGGGATCCTCAGCGCGGCGGCGGCGGCGCGCGCGAACGCGGCGCGCGCCTTCGCGCGATTCCTCGCGGCGGTCTCCATGCGGCCGTAGTAGAGGTTGGTCCAGGCGAGCCACACGGGGTTCCCCGCCGCCAGCGTGAGCGCGTGCTCGAAGCTCACCTCCGCATGCGGAACGTAGCCGGCCTTCGCTTGCGCGCGGCCGAGCGTCACGAAGGCGGAGTACGACGGCGAGGTCGCGGCGATCTGCGCGTCGATCGCGGCGACGCGCGCGTCGTCACCGAGATGCGAGACCGCGTACGCTTGACCCGAGAGCGCGTCGGGGTCGTTCGGAACGTGTTTCAGAGCTTCGGCATAGTCAGCGTCTGCGTCGGCCCATTTGCCGAGCGCGGCCGCTTCGTCACCGCGCAGCCGCGCGAGCAGCGCCAGGTCGGCATCGCTCTGCGCGACCGGCGCGAGCGCGGCGATCACCGCGGCACGCAGCGTCTGCTGCTCTGACTGTGTCTTGATCAGATCGTGATCGCGCGCGAGGTCGTTCATCGCGTCGTCCTGCAGATCGTCCGCCTTCGCGATCGCCGCGACCGCCTGCAGCGCCGTCGCGCGGATCGATGCCGGGTCGCCGCTGAACGAATACTGCGCCGGATCGAGCAATGCGTCGAGCTGCGCTTGGAACGCCGTGTTCAGCGGCGCGCTCGTGCCGTGCTGCGCGGCCACGATGTATGCGTGGAGCTGCGCGCGCGGCAGGATGTTGTCCGCGTGGCGAGCACGCAGCACGCCGTCCGGACCGATGACCAGCGTCGTCGGATAGTTCCGGATGTCGTACGCCTTCGCGAACGCGCTGGTACCCGACGTGACCGCCTGCGCGTACGGTACGCCCTTCGCCGCAACGAACGCGCGCACGACGTCGGCAGTTTCCGTCGTATCGACGCCGAGAAACGCGACCCCGCGCGGAGCCTCGGCCTTCGCTTCGGCGATGAGATCGGGCGTCTCGAGCCGGCACGGCGGACACCACGAGCCCCAGACGTTGATCACCAGCGTCTTGCCGCGAAAATCCGCCAGCCGAACGGTCTTCCCGCCGGTCGTCGTCAGAGCGAACGCCGGCGCCGGCTGCCCGACGACCGGTCCCACGGTTTGCGCCTCGGACGGCTGCTGCGAGAGCCCGAGCCCGATCGCGACAGCAAGCGACCATCGAACGAGACGCATCATACCTCCGCCAGGACCGCGCCCGCCGCGACGGAGGTTGCGCGGCTACTTCGCGTAGTTCGGCTTGACGGTGCCTTTCGCTTTGGCGATCGCGAAGAACGTCGGGTAGAACTGCGTGAACGAGTCGTCGACGGCGCCGTGCTGGGCGTGACACTGGAGGCAGTTCTTCGCGGGCTCGGGCTGCGGCAGCGTCGGATTCCACGCGCCGCCGCTCTGCTCGAAGTTGAACCACGCCCATTTCGAAGGATAGCGCGCGTCGTCGCGCATCTCCATGCGCATCGCGACGATGTCGCCCTGATACAGACCGCCCGGAGCAAGGAACTTCGACTGGCGCGGAACGCTGACGCGAACCTCGAGGACGAAGACGGTCTTATCCGGCCAGTGCCCGGTCTGCGCGAACGCGCGCGCCGCCTCGGGGTTGACGAACACGTTTTGAAACGCGGGCTGCTGCCCCGCCGTCTTGGCGGGCGGGAGATGCGCGCGCGCGAGCGCCGTCAGCTTCGCTTCCTCGTCGGGATACGAGAGCGCCAGCGACGCGCTCGCATACGTCCAGCTGCGGTAGTCGGGCGGCACCGTCACGACCGGCCCGGGCGGCGCCGCCGCGAGCGCCGCCGGCGGCAGCGCGCGCATCCCGAACGCGACGAGCACCACTGCGAGTACGATCGGCCACCACCGCATGATGTACCACCCCTTCACGGTCGAGCGAGCTTCCGGCGACCAGCTACGCTGCGCGGTCCCGCTACCCCTGGCGCGGGCCGCCGGGCCGGCTCAGGTTCGCAGCTTGTAGCCCGCCGCCGTCATCCCGAGGGCGACGGAGAACGCGCTGACCGCCAGCAGGGTGACGATCGTGAGCGAAAGCCAGAGCGAGACGTCGCCGATCCCGATGTAGCTGTTGCGGAAGACGTCGATCATGTAGAACATCGGGTTCACGAGCGAGACCTTTTGCAGCAGCGGCGGGAGGAGCTGGAGCGAGGTGAACACCCCGCCGACGAAGACCAGCGGCGTGATGAAGAACGTCGTCAGCACCGCGATGTGGTCGAACTTCTCGGCCAGCAGGCCGAAGATGATACCGAGCGAGGAGAACAGGACCGCGACCAGCACGATCGTCAGCACGTACAGGCCCCAGTTCGTCGGATAAGCGTGGACCAGTGCCGCGCCGAGCGCGGTGATCAGGAGCGCGATGAAGATCGCGCGCACGACCCCGGCGACGACGTACCCGAGCACGATCTCGATCGCCGAGAGCGGCGCGATCAGCAGCTCCTGGATCGAGTTCATGAAGCGCCCTTGGAAGACCGACGAGGAACTCTCACTGTAGGTCTGGTCGATCAGCTGCAGCATGATCAGCCCGGGGATCAGGAACTGCGCGTACGAGACGCCGTTGACGCTGTTGATGCGGCTGCCCAGACCGAAACCGAAGATGAACACGTACAGCAGCGTCTGGATCACCGGCGGCCAGATGACCTGGTTGATGATCGAGAACGTGCGCACCATCTCGCGCTGCACCAGGGTCTGGAATCCGACGGCGTTGACGATCATCGGCGCGTCAGCTCGAGGAACACGTCTTGCAGCGAGCCGTCGCCGATCAGCTTCTGCGTCGTCTCGAGTGCGACCAGCTTCCCGGTCTGGATGATCCCGATCCGGTCGCAGAGCTCCTCGGCCTCTTCCAGATAGTGCGTGGTGAGGATGATCGTCGTCCCCTTGGTGTTCAATTCGCGCAGCATCGACCACAGCTCGAGGCGCAGCTCGACGTCGACGCCGGCGGTCGGTTCGTCGAGGATCACCAGCCGCGGTTCGTGGATCAGCGCGCGCGCCAGCGTCAGCCGCCGTTTCATCCCGCCCGAGAGCTTGGTGTACACCAGTTTCGCTTTCGAGGCCAGGTCGAAGCGCTCGAGCAGCATGTCGGCGCGGCGTTCGACCGCCTTGCCGCGGATGCCGTAGTACCCGGCCTGAAAGATCAGCACGTCGCGGATGTTCAGGTAGCGGTCGAAGTTGTATTCCTGCGGCGCCAGCCCGACCTGACGGCGCGCCGCGCGCCAGTCGCGCACGGTGTCGTAGCCGAACAGCGAGATCGCACCGCCGGTGATGTGCGCCAGCCCGACGATCGCGTTGATCGTGGTCGTCTTGCCGGCGCCGTTCGGTCCGAGCAGCCCGAAGAACTCGCCCTCGGCGACGTCGAACGAGATCCCGTCGACGGCGGTGAAATCGCCGTACCGCTTGACCAGACGGTCGATGCGAAGGGCGGGAACGGCTCCGTTCACGGGATCACGGCGCCCGGCGGGCCGAGCTGCGCGTAGCGATGGCGCTGCAGCGTCGCCAGACGCTTCTCCAGATCGGGGATCCCGCTCTTGCGGAGCTGGCGCGCGACCTTCTCCACGTCGAACGCGACGCGCCGCGGCTGGATCTCCCAGCCGCCGCTGCGCTGCGTGAGGATCGCGTAGTTCGCGCGCGGGTCGCCGTCTTTCGGCAAGCCGGCCGACGCGACGTTGACCAGTGTGCGGCCGCGCCACACGCGCACGTACGGCAGGTGCAGGTGCCCGAACGCGACCGTGCGCTGCGGGACGCCGTCGAAGCACCGTTCGAGCGTGTCGTCGTACGCGTCGGGCCAGACGTGGCCGTCGTCGTCGCGCGGGTTCGCGTGCACGATCAGCAGCCCGTCCTCGCCGTCGCCGAAGGCGAGCGAGAACGGCAGCTCGGCCAGCCAGCGCGTCCAGTCGCCGCCGATCTGCTCGCGCACCCAGGCGACGCCGCGCGCGTCTTCGGGGTCGAGCTGCGCGAGATCGCCTTCGCCGACCATCCGATCGGTGTTCCCGCGCAAGCAGCGCGCGCCGGCGGTGCGCAGCGCCTTCAGGACCGCTTTCGGTCGCGGCCCGTCGAGGCACAGGTCGCCCGCCGCGACGATGACGTCCGCGCCGCCGCGCGACGCGAGATCGTACAGGCAGCACTCGAGCGCGTGCGCGTTTCCGTGGATGTCGGAGAGTATCGCTATTCGCACCGGTTCGCCGCGCCTACGCGCGCTTCACCGCGAGGGCGAGCGCGAACGGCCCGAAGCCGGCCTTGCCGAACTCCCACAGATCGATCGCTTCGACCGAGATCTTCGCCTTGCGCATGATCGCTACCGACTCGCGAAATCGCAGGTTCGCGATGACGAGCCGTTCGCCGAGCGCGAGGACGCCGGCGGCGAGCTCTTCACCGCGCGGGACTTCGACGATCCGCAGATCGGCGGCGGCGACCAGATCGACGCGGTCGGGCGCGGCCAGGACCGTGTCGGACGCGACGACCGAGAAGACATCGCGCAGCCGCACGACGTCGTTCGCGACCGCCAGCTCGACGACGCTGAATCCCTGCTGCGAGACGATCGCTTCCAACTGTCGCCGGCCCAGCTCGTTGGAGCGCCGGCGCAGGCCGCTGCCGGCGCGCGGAACGCCGACGAAGATCCGGCCCGGCGCGATCGCGACATCGGTCGCGTCGAGCAGTCCGGGCGCCTCGATGCGGCCGACGATCGGAATGCCGAGCTCGGTCAGGTGCCGCTCGACCGCGACGACCTCGCCGCGCCGGTCGAGCTGCGAGGGCCGGGCGATCAGCGCGCCGTTCGGCAGCACGATCGCGCAGTCGGCGATCAGCGACTCCGCGGGCGACTCCGTGTGCGGAACGCTCTCATGCACCGTCACGCCGCGGTCGCGCAGCGTGCGCACGAAGATCGCGTGCTGTTCCTGCGCGCGATCGGCGATCGGCGATGGCTCGCCCTTGATCGGCGGCAAGCGGTCGACGGCGGCCGACGGCCGCAGCACGAGCACGGCGGCGAGCGCCCCGGCATCGCTGCTGACGAACGGCTTGGCGTAGGTTTTCACGGTCACGACCAACGCCGGTTCGCCGAGCGACGGTCGCGCTCCTGAGCCGCCCATTCGCTTACCTTGATTGGTAGAACAATTACGAACTCGATCTCGAATAAAAATTAGCTACGACACGGGCATCCCTTAGCGAATACGCTTTCATCGACCGAGTTCGCCGCGAGAGGAAGTCCATGGAGCACGAAGACGATTGCAATCCGCAACTTGCCCAAGTAACGCTCGAGGCAGAACGCGCGTTCGGCGATCGTGCTAAGGCAATGCGCTGGCTTCGAAAACCGAATCGTATTCTTGGCGGCGAAACGCCGCTCGACCTGATCGCGACCGCGGCCGGAATCGCGCGCGTTCGTTACGCACTTGGCCTCGTGGAGTACGGCGGAGTCGCCTGATGCCATACCCCATCACAGCGCGAGCGTAGGCTATGTCTTGGGGAGGATTGCGAGACGGCCGGGGCCGGCGATCGTCAGGGCGAGGCCGATGCCGACCATGAGGATGAAGAATTCGATCCCTTCGCCGGGCTGCTTGCCGGTGAAGTTCATGAAGAAGCCGTTCGGCGCGTGTACGAGCAGCGCAGCGGCCGCCATATCGCCAAGGACAGGCGCAGGATCAGTTGGGCAACGTCGGCGGCACGCATGGGCACCTCGTACCCGCGGAACTGCTTTCAGCCTGCGCCGGAACCTGGATCGCGTCGAACGGCGTCGCGTCGCCGCCGGTCGCGGTGAAGAAGTCGCTCATGTCGGTGGCGAGCAGGTCGCCGAGCGAGAGCGTCTCGAGGCCGAGGATCTGTTCGGTCGTCTTGAGGATGCTGACCGTCGAGAGATGCTTCCCGCCGGCGTAGTGCCGCTTGACGAACGGCCCGGCGACGATCGCATAGGTGCGGTACTCGTCGACGTGATCGCGCGAAGACTGCGCATCGGCCGGTGTCACGAAGAGCGCCGTCCGGCGCCAGGACGGGAGATGCGAAAGATACTGCACGATCGCACCGAGCGCGCGGTCGCCGTCCGCGGCCTGGTCTCCGGGCAGCCAGATGTAGGTGTAGCGCGGCTGGCGGCCCTGCGCGACCAGCTCGCCGTAGTCGCGGATGAACTCACGCGCCCTGCGCTCGTCGGTGATGCGCGGATTCCAGCCCGGGAAATCGAGGTCGACGTGACCGTCGAGCACGGCCGGTGCCGGCACATCGAGACCGTAGAGCCCGCCGAGGCCTTTCGTCGGCGCGTCACCGTCGCCGGCACCGGCGAGCTGCGGATCGTAGCCGCTGACGTGGACGAAGTCGCCGTAGTCGCGGAACGCGATGCGGTGCCGCGCCAGCGCGTTGAAGATGTAGCCGAGCCGCGGATAGTCCTCGGGTTCCTCGTTCTTGTCGGCGAGCGGCGCGCGGCCGGATTTCGCCAGCAGCGTGCGCTCGGAGTACAGCGTCGCGATCCCCGCGGCGAAGAACTGGTGGCCGGCGTCGGACTCCTCGGCGTCGGCGAACATGTTCGTCGCCAGGCCGTAGCGGCGCGCCAGCGCGTGCAGATTCGGCGTCACGCTCTCGCCGAACGAGACCAGCGACGGCTCGCCGTAGGGCGGTCCGAGATCGCCGAGCATCGCGTCGAACGTCGCGTTCTTCGTGAGGATCACGACGACGTGATCGACGCCTTTCGGATACCTCGCGGGCGCCGCGATGACGCGTCGCGTGTCGGCCAGCGCGTTCATCGTGGTCGAGGTGAGCTGCGCCGCCGAGAGATCGACCTTCTGCAGCGTCGACCAGGTCGCGTTGGAATCGGCGGCCTGCGCCGGATCGCCGGTGAAGCCGGCGTCGTGTCCGAACCCTTTCGTGTTGACGACGTACAGCGAGCGGTCGTCGTTCGCGAGCGCGAGCGCGGTCGGATACCAGCCCGTCGCGATCAATCCCAGCCGGTGCAGGTGAACCGGATCGCGCGCGTCCATGACCGCCACCGCGTTCAGTCCCGCGAGCGCGACGTAGAGCCGCGAACCGTCCTTCGAGAGGGCGAGCGCGGCCGGCTGCGTTCCGAACGGGCCTTTGTCGAACAGCCGCAGTTCGGCGCCGCCGACGGCATGCGGCGTGCCGCGCAGCGCGATCGTCGCCACCCGGTCGACGTTCGTCATCGCGACGTACGCGTAGGCGCCGTCGAGGGTGGTGACGACCGCCGTCGGATGCGCGCCGCCGACGATCCGCGTGCCGTCGGGCGTCGGATCGAGCGCCAGCGCGGCGTCGCCGAACGGCGCAGCGTCCTGCGCGAGCGCCGACAGATCGCCGGACGGCGCGAGCCCGACGAACGAGAGCGCCGAGGCCCGGCGCGGATCGGAGGGGACCGTGCGGAACGGCGGCGCGCCCGCCGGCTGCGTCAGCTTCGCGTACCGCATCAAACCTTCGTCGGTGACGATCAGCCGCTCGCCCGCGAGCGCGGCGCCGAACGGAAAGAAGCCGACGCGCTGCTCCGGACCGCTCAGCGTGCGCGTCGCGATGTCGATCGCGCTGACCGTCCCCGCGCCTTCGTTCACCACGTACGCGCGCCGGTTGTCGCGGGACACGACGATCGTACCGGGATAGCTGTGATTCTGATCGGCGAACGAGGGATCGCCGGGGAGCGGCGGGGCGATCGTATGCGCGTGGTCGGGCGTGAGGTGGCCGTTCGCGTCGAGATCGAGCGCGTACACGGCGTTCGCCGGACCGCCCGAAGCGAGCACGAGCGTGCGCGACGAATCGGCCGGATCCGGCAGCGCGGCGACGCCGACCCAGAACTTCTCGCCCGGCGCACGATAGCGGTCGACGACCAGCATCGTCGAGAGGTCGACGACGGCGAGCGAGAAGCCGCCGGTCGACGCGAAATCGATCAGCGAGTGCACGTTCCCTTCGCGTTCGTCATCGTTGGAGACGATCGCGAACCGTCCGTCGGGGGTCAGCGCGACGCCGAGCGCGTTCATCCCGGTGACGACGCTCGTTCCGAACGGGGTGACGATGCGCCCCGACGGCAGCACCGCGTCGAACGTCGCGCCGCGCAGGTGTCCGGCGGGGATGTTTCCCGAGGGCGCCGCGTAGGTGACCGGAACGACGCGGCGGGGCACCGGAAAGGGGCGATGCGCCGGCGCCGCGACGGCCGTGCACGGCACGAGTGCGAACAGCGCGGCGGCGAGCGCGAGCCGAGGCAGCGTCATTGTCACCGTCAACGGCTCTGAAGCGCGCGAGCGAGGCGCTCGACGGCGCGCAGCAGCGCGTCCTCGTCGAGATCGCCGAAGGACAGGCGCAGCGCCGGCGGGCCGGTGCGGGTCGGGTAGAACGGGTCGGCTGGCATCACCAGCACCCCTTCGCGAGCGCACCGGTCGAACGCCGCCTGCGTCGAGAGCCGAGGCGGGAGCCGCAGCCAGACGTTGGTCCCTGCGTCCGGCGGGCGCACGTCGGCCCAAGGGAGCGCACGTGCGAGCGCGTCGACGAACAGGTCGCGCCGGCGGCGGTAGAGGGCCCGCGCGGCCTTGAGGTGGCGCGGATACGCCGGCGCGCGCAGAAACCGCCACAGCGCCCGCTGGGTGAGCGTCGAGGTGAACGAATCGGTCCGCACCTTCGCGGCCTCGATGTTCAGCCGCAGCGTCCCCTTCACGCGCAGATAGCCGATTCGCAGCGCGGGGAAGATCGACTTGGAGAGCGACTCCATCATCACCACCCGCCCGTCGACGTCGTACGCCGCCAGCGGCGGCGGCGCCGGACCGTCGTACGCGAACGTCCAGCCGGTCTGGTCCTCGAGGATCACGACGTCGTAGCGGCGGGCCAGCTCGACGATCGCTTTGCCGCGGCGCGCCGGCAGCACGACGCCGGTCGGGTTCTCGGCGATCGGGCAGATCGAGAACAGCCGCGGGCGGTACTCGGCGAACACCCGCTCGACGTCGTCGATGCGCACCCCGTCGGCATCGCTGCGTACCTCGACGTAGCTCGCGCCGCGCGCGTCGAAGACGCCCAGCGTGCCGGGATAGGTCGGCGACTCCGACGCGACGACGGCGCGGTCGGCGAGCAGCACCGAGGCGATCAAGTCGGCGGCTTGCTGCGCGCCCGAGGTCACGATGATCTCGCCGGCGTTCGCATCGCAGCCGCGCGCGCTCAGTGACTCGGCGAGCGTCGCGCATAAGTCGGGGTCGCCGGTGTTCGCCCGGTACTGCATCGATTCGGGCGGATCTTCGGCGAACGTGCGCTGCATCGCGCGTCCGAACTCCGCCATCGGAAACGTCTCGGGCGCCGGGTTCGCACGCGCCAGCGAGATGACGCCCGGAGCGGTCGCCTGCGCGAGCCGGTCCATGACCCCTTCCATCCGCTCGCCGCGCGAGAGCAGCGAGGGCTCCCACGTGCGGGCGAACGGCGCGTCGTCGGCGGCGCCCTGGGGTGCGACGAACGTGCCGCGGCCGACGCGCGAGACGACGCGTCCGCGCGCGGCAAGCGTCTCGTACGCTTGCGAGACCGTGACCAGCGCAACGTCGAGCTCGCCCGCCAACGCGCGAATCGGCGGCAGCCGCGCCTCGGGCGCAAGCGCACCGCTTTCGATCGCCGTCGTCAGCGCATCGGCGATCTGCACGTACAGCGGCCGGGGATCGCGCGGGCTAAGCGCGATCGCCGGAATCATCGCTCGTCGAGCCTGTACCCGATGCCGCGCACTGAGGAGATAGCGAGGGTGGCGTTGACCTCGTTGAGCTTTTTGCGGAGCGCGGCGACGTGGACGTCGACGACGCGCGTGGGGACGCCGGAGACGTCGTTCCAGACGCGTTCCAGGATCTGCGCGCGGGTCAGCAGCTTGCCGACGTTCTCGGCGAGATACCACAGCAGACGGAACTCCAGCGCGGTCAGCGTGACGCTCTTGCCGTTGTTCTCGAGCGTGTGGAAGTCGCGAACCAGCGCGGCGCCGCCGACCTGCAGCCGGCCTTCCTGATCGGTCTTGCGCGAGCGTTCGCGCCGGCGCAGGAACGACTGCACGCGCGCGACCAGTTCGTTGCCCGAGAACGGTTTGCGGATGTAGTCGTCGGCGCCGAGCCCGAGCCCCTTGAGAACGTCGTTCTCGCTGGAGTGCGCGCTCACCATCAGGATGAACGCGTCCGAGGAGTTCGCGAGCGAGGTGCATACGTCGAGTCCGGAGATGTCGGGCAGCTCGACGTCGAGCAGCACGATCGCCGGCTTGAACACGGGTTCTGCTTCGAGCCCGGCCGATCCGGTGCTGGCGATCCGCACCTCGAACCCGTTGCGCTCGAGGATGACCCGCTCGAACTGCGCGACGTCGGCATCGTCCTCGATGATCAGGATGCGCTCCATCAGCGAACTCCCGCCGGTTCTTGCACGGCTACGTCGTCCGGCATCAAGAGCTCGCGGCGGGCGACGCCTTCTTCGATCGCGGCGTGCTGCACCGCTTGCGCGACCGCATCGACGACGCGCGTATCGAAGACGCTCGGAATGATGTATTCGGCGCTGCGCTCGTCGCCGACGATCGACGCGATCGCGCGCGCTGCGGCAAGCTTCATCCCTTCGGTGATCCTGCGCGCGCGGCAGTCGAGTGCGCCGCGAAAGATCCCGGGGAAGGCGAGCAGGTTGTTGATCTGGTTCGGGAAGTCGCTGCGGCCGGTCCCGACCACCGCCGCGTACGGCGCGGCAACGTCCGGCATCACTTCGGGCGTGGGGTTCGCCATCGCGAACACGATCGGATCGCGCGCCATCGTTCCAATCCATTCCGGCTGCAGGATCCCCGGCGCGCTCACGCCGATGAACACGTCCGCTCCCTTGAGCACGTCCTGCAGCGAGCCGTGACGCCGTTCGCGGTTCGTGTGCTCGGCGAGCCAGGCCCAGTGCGGATTGTCGTAGCGCTGGTCGCTGCTGAGCGCGCCGTCGCGGTCGACCGCGATCACGTCGCGCACGCCGGCGGCGAGCAGCATCTTGATCGTCGCGGTCCCGGCGGCGCCGCTCCCGGTCAGCACGATCGTGAGCGTGTCCATGCTCTTCCCGACGACCGCGGCAGCGTTCATCAGCGCGGCGAGGATGACGACCGCGGTGCCGTGCTGGTCGTCGTGCATCACCGGGATGTCGAGCTCCTCGACCAGCCGCCGTTCGACCTCGAAGCAGCGTGGCGAGCTGATGTCCTCGAGGTTGATCCCGCCGAAGATCGGCGCGATCAGCTTCGCAGTCTGCACGATCAGCTCGACGTCCTTGGTGTCGAGGCAGATCGGAAAGGCGTCGATGTCGGCGAACTGTTTGAAGAGCATGCACTTGCCCTCCATCACCGGCGCCGCGCCGAATGGCCCGATGTCGCCGAGACCCAGCACGGCCGTACCGTCGGTGAGCACGCACACCGTGTTGCGCTTGATCGTCAGCGCGTACGCCTTGGCCGGATCCTTCGCGATCGCGCTCGAAACGCGCGCGACGCCCGGGGTGTACACGGTCGAGAGATCCTGGCGGGTCTTGACCGGACGCGTGATCCCGGTGCGAATCTTGCCGCCGAGGTGCGCCAGGAACGTCGAGTCCGAGACGTTCAGGATGCGGACGCCCTCGATCCCCTCGATCGCCGTGCGGACCTGATCGCCGACGAGTTCGCTCGGCACGTTCACCGTCACGTCCCGCACGATCGTCGTCTTGCCGACGGAGCGCGTGTCGACCGCTCCGACCATCCCCCCGGCATCGCCGATCGCCGAGGCGAGGACGCCGAACGAACCGGGCGTGTTCGGGGTCTCGAGCCGCATGACGAGTTGGGTACCGATCGAAGGAGCCGAGGCCATCGACCTCGGGTACGGTATCGCCTGCCGGGTGTCCTCGCCACGGCAGCGTGTTGGCCTCTCCGGACGGGGAATGCTGCAACTATGACGACCGTCACCGGCGTGGCCGTCGGCGCGCTGGGCGCGCTGGCCCTCCTCGCCGTGGGAACCGGGCCTGCGCTGCGGCGCCGGCGCGAGACCCTGGAGGCCGCGACGGCAGCCGCGCTGGCCGCGGTCGCGATGGCGCTCGGTGGCGACGACGTCCTCGGCGGCGTCGCACTCGTCCTGGGGCTGGCCGCCGCGGGCCGGTACGCGCAGGCGGTCGTGGCCGCGACGCGCGACGCGCCGGCCCGGATGTTCGCCACCTTCGAGCGCGAGAGCGAGGCGCGCGGCCGTTTCCTACCGCGCACGCTGGTCGACCGGCTCGGGCGGGGCTCGCTGGCCGAAATCGAGATCGGCGACCGCGCGACCGAGACGATGACGGTGCTGTTCGCCGACATCCGTGACTCGACGTCGCTCACCGAACAGCTCTCCTCGGAAGATGCGTTCGTGCTGATCGCCGACTTCTTCGCGCGCTCGGCGCGGGTGGTTCGCGACCACCGCGGCAGCGTCGACCGGTACCTCGGTGACGGGTACATGGCGCTCTTCCCGCGCTGCGTCGAGGACGCGCTCGACGCCGCGATGGCGCTGCAGGCGGCGGTCCGCGACCTGAACCGCGAAGCGCTCGGGCCGGCGATCGAGATCGGCGTCGGCCTGCACACCGGACCGGTCACGTTCGGGACCGTCGGGGACGCGCGTCACATCGACACGACCGTCGTCTCCGACACGGTGAACACGGCGAAACGCGTCGAGGGCATCTCGAAGCGCCTGGGCGTCCCGGTCGTCGCGACCGAGGACGTGATGCGCGAAGTGCGCGGAGCCTCGCGCTACATCGTTCGCGCGCTCGGCGCGCAGCCGGTGCGCGGCAAGCGCGAACCGATCGAGGTGCTGGCCGTCGAGCCGATGCCCGACGTGCGCCGCATCAACACGGTACAACAGCCGTACCCGGCGAAGCGGAACGGGTGATCGAAGCCGCGCCGAAACGCCACCTCTCGAACAAACGCACCGCCGGTCCGGAGACCGACCACTACGGGGTAGGCGCGGTGGTCGAGGAGCTCGAGCGCGACGTCGCCGTGCTGCTGGGCAAAGAGGCGGCGGTCTTCTGCACCAGCGGTCGAGCGGCGCAGCTCTCCGCACTGCGCGTCCACGCCGACCGCCGCGCGCGCAGCGTGATCGCCGCGCACCCGCGCTCGCACATCGTCGAGGACGAACAGGACGCGATCGGCACGCTCTACGGTCTGCGCGTCGCGCGGACCGGTTCGCCGTTCGACCCGTTCACGCTCGAGGAGCTGCGTGCCGTACGCGAGCCGCTCGCGGCGGTCGTCGTCGAACTCCCGCTGCGGCGCGCAGGCTACCGCGTCCCGCCGTGGGACGAGCTGGTCGCGATCGCCGCACATACGCGCGAGACGGGCGCGGCATTCCATCTCGATGGCGCCCGCCTGTGGGAGACCGCGCCGGGCTACGGCAAACCGCTCGCCGAGATCGCCGCGCTCGCCGAAACGGTGTACGTCTCGTTCTACAAGGGCCTCGGCGGCCTGGCGGGTGCCGCGCTCGCGGGCGATGCCGAGACGGTCGCCGCCGCGCGCACCTGGATCGGACGCGCCGGCGCGATCGTGTACCGGATGTTCCCGTACGCGCTCGCCGCACGCGAGGGCCTGCGTACCGAGCTGCCGCGCATGGCGGACTACCACACGCGCGCCGTCGCCCTCGCGGCGGCGCTGCGCGGCGTCGCCGGCGTCGCCGTCAGCCCCGATCCGCCGGCCTGCAACGCGTTCGCGGTTCACCTCGAGGGCGAGCGCGACGCGCTCGAGGCCGCGCGCGACGCGATCGCCGAATCGCACGGGCTCGTCGTCTTCGAGCACCTCGCCGCAACGCCGCACCCCCGTATGTTTTCGTTCGAGCTCGTCGTCGGCGCCAACACGATGGAGCTGCCGGTCGACGAGATCCGCGATGCGCTGGCGCGGCTCACGGCGCGCCCTAGCTCCGGCTGAGCGAAACGTTCCGCGTCAGCGCGGCGACCGTCGCGACCGTGCTCGCGTGCAGCGCGGCGGCGACCACCGCCGGTGAACTCGGCGGCTTCTCGTCGAGCCATGCCTCGACCAGAGCGAACTGCGCGCCGGCGACGAACCGCGCGAGCAGACTCCCCGGGAGCGTGGTCTGCGCCGGCAGGCGATCCTCGATCAGGTCGGCCAGGCAGCTCACGATAACCTCGCGCGACGTCGCGGCCAAGAGCGTGCCGGTGAGGCGCCGGTTCTCGCGGAGATGGGCGACGACATGCACCAGCGCCGGCGACGGACCGCTCTCCGAGACGGCGCCGGCGAGCACCGCGGCGATCGGCGCGAAGCTCTCGCGCAGGATGTCGTCCTTGTTCCGGTAGTGCTCGTAGAACGTCGAGCGGCCGACACCGGCGCGCGCGATGACGTCGCTCACCGTCATGCGCTCGAAGCCGCGTTCGAGCAGCTCGTCGCGAAACGCGGCGAGCAAGTCGCGCCGCGTTCGATCGGTACGGCGATCCGTCTTCAGCATACCGCGCCCTCCGGTTCCGGACAGATCGCAGCGGATGTCCGGAAGCGGACACCATGCTGCGAACGTCCACGGTTTCCGGTCGGTTCTCTGATACGCTCGCGGCGCCCGCTTCGTGAGGTACCGCATACGTGACCCTTCCCGCACCTGCCGCGGCCGTTCCGCGAGGGCGTCTCGCCGGCGTCTTGATCGTCGTCGCCTCCGTCGCCTCGATTCTCGCGGTGGCGCGCCACCCGACGGCGTCCTCGCACCGCATCGCCGACGTGATCGCGGAGATCGTGCGGCTGCAGGCCGCCGACGAAGCGGTGCATGCGGTCGTGATGACCTGTCTGGCGGCGCTGCTGTTCGCGTTCACCGTCTTCGCGCTGCGACGAGGACTCTACCGTCAACTCGTCCTCGGCGGGCTGATCGCGTACGCGATCGGGGTCGGCGCGACGCTCGGCGCCGCGACGGTCGACGGCTTCATCGTCCCCGGGATCGCAGTCCATGTCGCCGCCGCGGACGCGGCCGCGCTAGCGGTCGCGGCGCAGCTGCTCGGCGCCTGCGCCGTCACGATCCAGGCGCTCACGAAGGTCGGACTGGTCGCGATCTCGCTGGGCATGCTGCTGTGGTCGGCCGACCTCGTGCGCGACCCGCGGGAGGTGCGCGCCGTCGGCGCGCTCGGATTCGGCGCGGCGCTGCTGCCGGCGGCGATCGTCGCGAGCGGTGCGCGCATGGATCCGCACCTCCTGGCGATCGTGCTGATCGTGCAGACGCTCTGGTACGTCGCGATCGGCGTCCTGCTGGTGCGCGAGCAGTTGTGAGCCCCGCCGGCTGCTAGTGCTCGTGCGCGTGCTGGTGCATCATCGGCAGCGCGCCGCACGAGATCGGGTGCGTCCCTTTCGTGTCGAAGACGGCGATGACGTACGTTCCCGGCAACATCGCGTTCGGCTTCACGCGCGTCGTCGAGGTTCCACCCATCACCGGGGTCAGCTTGTATTCCGGCGCCGGCCCGGGGCTCGCACAGGTCGCGTGGTAGACGCCCGCGGGGTACTGATTCTCGGGGATGAACACGCCGTCGAGCACGATCTTCACCTCGACGACCGGCGGGTCCATGCTGACGTGGGTGATCGTCGCTTTCCCCGGGATCTTCGAACCGGGCTGCGGGTCGAGCTTCACGACGACGGCCGGCGGCGGTGAGGCCGCGAGCGCGACCCCAGCGCCGGCGAACACGGCCGCGAAGGCCAGAGCAGAGATGCGGATCACGGTGACCTCCTCGAACGACGCGGTTCGATCGCACTCGTTCGTTCGTCCGCTCGCGATGCCTGGCGCGCAGGTTCAGGAGCGCGCGAGAACGTCGAGCGCCGTGTCGATCCCGCGTTCGACCGGGCCGTCGTCGGCCCGGCGGTCGTTGACGATGATCGCGAACGAGACGCGCCCGTGGCGGCGCGTCTGAACGTAGCCGGTCAGCGCGTTGACGCCGGCGATGTGCCCGCTCTTCGCCCGCACGCGTCCGCGCGCGTCGGTGAGCCGGCGGCCCCGCACCGTCCCTTCGATCCCGGCGCGCGGCAGCGAGCCGAGGAAGATGCTTCCACCGGGCTCGACGGCGGTCCGCGCCAGCAGGCTGGCCAGGGTGAACGGCGTGACGCGGTCGCTCGGCGCGAGCCCGCTTCCGTCGACGATGCGCAGACCGTCTTGCGGAACGCCGCCCCGCACCAGGACCGCGCGCTCGACCAGCGCGCCGGCGGCCTCGGTTCCGGCGCCGCGCGTCGCGCCGACGGCGCGCAGCAGCTGCTCGGCGAAATGGTTGTTCGACTCCAGCATCATCTCGTGCACGATCTCGCGCAGCGCCGGCGAGCGGTGGCGCCACAGCACGTACGGCGCGAGCGGTGCGATCCCGACACGCCGCCCTCCGTCGACCGCGACGCCGCGCTCGCGCAGCATCGCGCGCGCGACGCCGGCCGCGTAGAGCGGCAGGTCGATGACCGGCCGCCAGAACGACTGCTCGGCACCGGCGGCGATGTGGCCGCCGAAGGCGAAGTCGTTGCGCCCGGAATCGCGCCGGATCGAAAGCAGCGTCGAGTAGCCGGTGATCACGCCGCCGCTGATCCGCACCACGTCGGAAGGCGGCAGCATCCGGATGCGCGCCGGTGCGCCGACCGCGAGCGGGACCAGATGGAACTCGACCGTTCCCTGATCGAGCGAGAGCGCACAGGTCCCGGCCGCGTAGCCGTACTGCAAGTCGTCGGGATCCCAGGCCGGATTCACCTCGGGTCCGGAAAAGATCGTCGCGTCGGCGACGATCGCGCCGCTGATCCGGCGCACGCCGGCACGCGCGAGGGCGCCGGCCCCGCCGCGCAGATCGTCGCGCGTGAACAGCGGGTCGCCGTCGCCGACCAGGTAGACGTCGCCGCGGATCGTGCCGTCGGCGGGATCGTCGACCGACTCGAACGTCGTCGAGAACCGGTAGCCGGATCCCAGCACCTGCAGTGCGGTCGCCCCGATCAGGACCTTGAACGTCGAGGCCGGGATCATCGGCGTGCGCTCGCGGCGCGCGAACAGCGGGCGGCCGTCCGCATCGAGCACGGCGATCCCGCTCGTCGCGAGCGCGGAGGCGCTCAGCGCGTCGCGTAGCCGCGACTGCAGCGCCGCGAGCTCGCTTGCGGTCCAGGCCGGCGCACTCGCTGCCGCCGCGATCGGCGTCGGCTGGACCGGCGTCTGCGCCGGCGGAACCCGCGGCGCGCACGCGGACACCGCAGCCAGCGCAACGACCGCGGCGGCGAACCGCCGCCGCATCACGTCGTTCCGCGCTCGTCGATGCGCTCGCGCAGCGCGTGGACGTCGGTGCGAAGACGATCGAGCTCTTCGCGGAGCTCCGTGAGCGCCGCGGGTTTCGACTGCTCCTCGCGAACGCGCAACGCGGCTTCGGCGGCGTCGCGCCGCAGCCGGCCGTCGTGTTCCGCGAGCGCCAAACGATCGAGCGCCGGCAGCAGACGACGGTCGCCGAGGCGCTCGGCGGCGGTGAACGCCGCGACGCGCACCAGGAACGAATCGTCGCGCAGCGCCTGTCCGACGGCGTCCACCGCGTCGGTCCGCACGGCGTCCGCCAGCGTCCCGAGATGTCCGATCGCCGTCACCGCCGCGCGCCGCAGCGCTTCGTGCCGCGCCGGCGCCATCGCGTCGTGCAGCACCGGCATCGCGCGAGCGTCGGCGAGCATCCCCAGGCCGCGCACTGCGCCGGCCGCGATCGTCTCGTTCCACGACGGGGTCGCGATGCCGTCGACGAGCGCGTCGAACGCGCGCGCCGAGCGCGTCTTGCCCAGCGCGTGCAGCGCCGCCGCGACGACGAAGTACGAGCGGTCGCCGCGCATCGCGAGCAGCGCGTCCGCGACCGCTTCGTCACGCCAGTGTCCGAGCGCGTCGGCGACGGCGCGCCGCACCTTGGGGTGCGCGTGTGCCGTGTTGGCGAGCAGCGCCTCGCGCGCCGAGGGCGCGCGCGAGCTGCCGAGCGCCGCGGCGATCTCGGCCGCCGCACCCCAGAACGGATCGTTCGCCAGCGCGTGGGCCAGCGTCTCGCGCGCCGCCCGGCCGCCTTCTTTCGCCAGCGCCTTCGCGGCGCGAACGCGCGCGGTCGGCGAGGGATCGCAGCGCACGATCGCGACGTGCGCGTCGGTTCCGAGCGCCGAGCGCCACGCCGAGAGGATCCACGCGTCGGGGTCGACGCGCACCAGTTGCGGCGCGCGTTCCAGCACGACCGCGAACGTCTGTGGTGCGCGTTCGACGTGCAGCCGCACGCGCGTCTCGCCGGGGAGCGGCCCTCCGCCGGCGTCGGTTCGAATCGAGGGCGGCGCGTCGGCGACGAAGCCGACCTCGAGGTCGAACTCGTAGGCCGGACTCGCCTCGTCGATCGTCTGTTTCTGCGCAACCGTGATCAGCGCGGTCTTACGGTCCGCGTCCCAGCGATACCCGACCTCGAGCTTCGGGTGTCCGCCGCGCTCGACCCACTGCGCGAAGAAACCGCGCATGTTCCGCCCGGTCTCCGCCTCGATCGCGCGAACGAGGTCGATCGTCTCGACGTTGCGCTGCGCGTTCTCGTTCAGGTACCGGCGGACCGAGCGCCGCATGCGTTCCCAGCCCAGCTCGCCGCGCAGCATGTGCAAGACCGCCGCGCCTTTCTCGTAGAGATGGCGGTCGAAGAGCTCGATCGGATCGCGGAAGACGTTGCACACGATCGGGCGCCGGTAGCGCTCCGTATCTTCCTCGAGATAGCGCTGCACGACGCCGTAGATGTCATGCTGGTATTCGTCCCAGCCCTTCTCGGCCTCGAGCCACACCGCTTCGCAGTACGTCGCGAAGCCCTCGTTCAGCCAGGCATGGGCCCAGTCGCGGCACGTCACGAGATCGCCGAACCACTGGTGCGCGAGCTCGTGTGAGGCGAGGTACTCGGCCGAGTAGTCGAGGTGCGCGCGCTCGTCGTGCAGGACGCGGTCGGTCTGGGTCGTCGCCGCGGTGTTCTCCATCCCCCCGAAGATGAAGTCGGCGACCGCGATCTGCGAGTAGCGCGCGTAGGGATACGGCACGCCGAACGTGCGCTCGAAGACGTCGATCATGCGCGGCGTGCTGCCGAACGCGCGCTCGCCGTCCGCCTCGCGTCCCGGCAGCGTGTAGTAGAACACGGGCAGGCGGTCGTGCGCCTGCGCGATCTCGCTGAACGGCCCGACCACGAGCGTCACCAGGTACGATGCGTGCGGGACGGTCTGCTCGTAGCGGAACGTCGTCTCGGCCGGACCTTCGGTGCGTTCGAGCAGCGCGCCGTTGGCGAGCGCGAAGAGGCCGTTCGGAACGATGACCGTGGCCGAGGTCGTCTGCTTCTCGGCCGGATAGTCGAAACACGGGAACCAGAAGCGCGCATCGGAATCCTGTGACTGCGACCACAGATGCCGCGGCTCGTGCTCGATGAAATACAGCCCGCGCCGCGGGCGCTCGACGGCGTACTCGACCGCGAAGGTGAGCTCGTCACCGGCGCGCAGCGGCGGGTCGATCGCGATCTCCAGCTTGTCGCTGGTGATGCGGTGCGCGAGCCGTTCCGCGGGCTGCCGATCGTCCCGTCGCACGACCCGCTCGACGATGAGATCGACGGCATCGAGCCGGAGCTGCGCGACGCCGTCCTCGATCGCACGCACCGTCGTGACGCAGACGGCGTCGAGCCGCTTGCGCTCGAGGTCCGGCCGCAAGTCCAAATGGATGTGCAGCACGTCGACGACTTTATCGGGCCCGTACTGCGGGCGCGCTCCCGGCAGCGCAAAAGGACGGTGATCGCTCATCAGCGCTCGGCCGTTCGGCTTGGCGCCGAATCTTCCCAGCGCAGGATGCGGATCGCGTTGGGACGCGGCTGCTCGCACCAGGTCAAGAAGTACGTGCGCGCCGGGACGGAGTGGCCGGTGGGATCGGTGTACGAATACTCGAGACTCGGGCCGGCGGTCACGCGGCCGCACGCCATGGAAAGGCGGCGCCGGAAGTCCGGCCGGCCGGGCTGCGTCTTCGGCTGTCCCGGGATCGCCACCAGCGCTTCTTTGTCGACGAACAGGATGCGCTTCGGCTGCATCGCCGCGTCGTACCAGCGAAACGCCTCCTGCCCTTGCGGATCGTAGCCGATCACGACCGGCGGGATCCCGGCCTCGAAATCCATCTGCGATGAGAACCCGTAGCCGTCCGTCACCACGACCGCATCGTTGGCGGTCGCCATCCGGCGCACGTCCTGGGCGAGCGGCCAGTACGTGAAGATCTCGAACGGACCGCTGTTGCGCAGCGTGGATCCGGTCTGGCGGAACTGCGAATACAACTGGCCCGGGAAGGCGGCGGCGAGGAACAGGAACGGGATCAGCACCGCGGCCGGAACGGCGCCCGCGGTCGCCCACAGCACGCGCGCACGATGCGAGAGCGACTCGAACGCGACGCCGATCCCGACCGCCAGCGAGACGTACGGTCCGAAGAACCAGTGCAGTTCGACCCGCTCGAAGAAGTTGATCACGATCAGCAGCGCGGCGAGCGGGATCGAGGTCCACGCGATCAGCGCGTTGCGCGGCCGCACGAGCACGAGCAGCGCTGCGATCCACAGGCCGGGCGAATATGCGGCGGCGTTCGCGAGCAGATAGCTGAACGGCCGGTACCAGCGCGGTTCCGAGACGTGCCGCTGCAGCACCGTGAACCAGAAGCCGATCCAGTGGTGCTCCGCGTTCCAGAGCAGGAACGGCAGGTAGAGGACCACCGCGATCGCGCACGAGAGCGCCAGACCCTCGCGCCACAAGCGCCGGCGCTCCGGCGCCAGCGACCACGCGACGATCCCGGCGACCACCGCCCAGGCGAACATCTTCGAGAGCAGCGCGAACGCGATCGCCAGGCCGAGCAGCACGTAGTCGCGGCGCGCGTGCGTCTGCGACGCGCGGACGACCAGATAGAGGCAGAGCGCCCAGCCGGCCATCAGCGGACCGTCCGGCGTCGCCAGGACGAAACCGACCGAGAGCATCGGTGCGAGCGTCAGCGCCAGCGCCGTCACCATCCCCGCACGCTCGTCGCCGGTGATCCGCTTTGCCGCACCGGCAGCGGCGAGCGTCGCGACGACCCCGCACGCGAGGAAGCCGAGCCGCACGAACAGCGGGTTCGCCGTCACCCAGTCGAACGGGAAGATCAGATAGGCGACCATCGGGGGGTGATCGGCGTAGCCGAGCGCGAGGTGCTTCGCCCACTCCCAATAGTAGGCTTCATCGCCGGTCAGCGGCACCTTCCACGCAGCGAAACCGCGCAGCAGCGTGACGGCCGCGACGATGATCCAGGTCGCGTACTTCACTCGTGCGGCTCCGTCAATCCGCCGTTCACACCGAGCACCATCCCGTTCAAGAACCCGTTCTCTTCCGCCGTCGCGAACAGCACCGCCGCGGCGATGTCCTCCCATGAACCGGCATGACGGGTCGGGTTGTTCGCCGCCGTCGCGCGCGCCGCCGCCCGGTCGGCGTCCTTGTCGCGGATGTCACCGGGTTCGATCACGTTGACGGCGATGCCGTTCGCCGCTTCTTCGAGCGCCAGCGTGCGCGCGAACGTCACCACGCCGGCTTTGGCGGCGCCGTAGAGCGCCATCCCGCGGGCGGGCTGCGTCACCGACGAGCCGTTCATGCCGAAGAAAACGAGCCGGCCCGCGCCGCGCTCCCGCATCCCCGGCAGCACCGCGAACGCGAGCGCGACCGCCGAGCCCAGGTTCGCGTCGACCATCGCGCGGTAGTCGGCGGGCGTGCAGCGCGCGAAACGCTTCACGACGATCGGACCGACCGCGTGCACCAGGATGTCGACCGGCCCGCGGGCGGCTTCGATCGCGCGCACCGCTTCGGCGGCGGCCTCGAAGCGCTCGAGGTCGGCCGCAACGGCGAGCGCGTCCGCATCGAGTGGGCGCAGCAGCGCCAGCGTCGCGTCGGGCGGCGTCCCGCCCGGCCGGTAGGTGAACGCGACGCGCTCGCCGCGCTCCGCCAGCCGCAGCGCGATCCCCGTAGCGAGGCCCGCGGCTGCGCCGGTGATCAGAGCCAGGCGTGAGGGGGCCACGCGTCTCGGTGAGACGCGACGCCCCCCACGCCCTTCCTGCGTCCGGCGGCGGTTACCCGATCGTCAGGTATTCCTGGACCGGCGTCGCGGTGGCGCCGGTTTGGGGGTCGGTCGCGCCGATCACGAGCAGCAGTTGGGCGCCGGCCGGCGCCCCGATGTTGACCTGCGTCGAGAAACGGCCGTTGCCGTCAGCGGTGATCGTCGTCGCGGCCGTGTTCGTCTGCCCGCCGCCCAGAATCTGACCGATGATGCCGCCGATCGTCGAACGCCCGCTGTTCGAGACGCCGACCTGAATGCTCACCCGCGCGCCGGGCGCCGTCCGCCCGGAGACGACGAACTGGTTGGGGACCGTCGCGCCGTTCGCCGGGCGGACGTTCATGATCTCGCCGACGACCGCGGCCGAGGTCCCCGACGTGAAGTTCCAGCCGCGGCTGAACTGCCCGCCGTTGGCATCGGTGCCGGTGACGCGAACCCGGTGCGTGCCGGCCTGAAGCGGCGAACGCGGAGCGTACGCGAAGCCGCGCGGCGAGCGTGTCGACGCGCTGGTGACGTCCGTATCGTCGAGGAACACGCGGATCGTATTCGGATCGACGATACCACCGGCGAAGGTCGCCTCGATCGTGGGACGGCGCGACGAGATGGACGCGCCGCGAGCCGGCACTTCGTTCGCCAGCGTGATCGCGCCGCTGTTGGCGCCGCCGTTCGGCGCCGGGGTGATCACCTGGTTCGGCGGCGCCTGCATCGCGCCGCCGGCCGTGATCGCGACGATGTTGTTCGCGCCGTCGTAGTTCACGCTCGCGCCGAGCGCTTGCGAGACGAATCGCAGCGGAACGTAGGTCGAAGCGCCGATGATGAACGGCGCGACGTCCAGCGTCTGAGGCTGGCCGTCGACGGTCGCTTGCTGCGAGCCGATGTGCAGCGAGACCGAGTGGCCGCGGCCGGTCGCGTTGATCGTCCCGTTCGCGTACACCACCGACGCGCCGAGGTTCTCGAAAACGCCGCGCAGCGGGACGAAGACCCGCCCGGCGCGCTCGGTCGGCGCCGGGTTCAAATTGAGCGTGTTGCCGTTCAGTTGGACGGTGACGGGTCCGGCCGCGGTCGCGGGGACCGCGATCAGCGCCGCGAGGAGTGCGGTCGCGCCGAGCGCGGAGAGGGTTCGCGTGGTGGATGATGCCATCGAGTGAGGGACCTCCGGAAGCGTGACGTGCCGAAGGTCCACTTACCCGTTCTCAGCCTTTTCCCAGACTGGTTGCTTCGGGGTCCTAGTCCCCCATCGCCCCGGCCGGTATCCGGTCCGGCGGCGAGGCCGGCTGGTCGTCCTGCGCTTCGCGGCGCCGGCGGCGAGCGGACCGCGAATCGTTGAACCAATCGGTCAGCCGATTGGTGGTCACGTACATCGCCGGCACGAGGAAGAGCGTGAGGAACAGCGAGCTGAGCAGCCCGCCGATGAGCACGATCCCCATCGACTGCCGGATCTCGGCGCCTTCGGTTTTGCCGAGCGCGAGCGGCAGCATTCCGAACACCATCGCCGCGGTCGTCATGACGATCGGGCGCAAGCGCGTGCCGCCGGAGGTCAAGATCGCCTCGACATAGGTGAGCCCGCGCTTGCGCAGCGTGTTCGCGTAATCGACGAGCAGAATGCCGTTCTTTGCTACCAGGCCCAGCAGCATGACCAATCCGATCCCCGAGAAGAGATTGATCGTCTGGTGCGTGATCGCCAAGGCGAGGAATGCCCCGATGAGCGCGATCGGTATAGAGAACATGATGACGAGGGGCGTGACGAACGATCCGTAGAGAATCACCATCAAGCAGTAGATCAGCGCGATCGACGTGACGAGCGCGAAGGCCATGGACGTGAGAAACTCCATGAAGTACTTCGAGTCGCCGTCGGTGCCGAGCGTCACGCCCGAAGGGAGGAAGCCGGGCAGTGCGAGCTGCTGGTTCACCCTGCCGATCACTTCACCCAACGTCGTTCTCGTGCGATCGATGTCGCCGTTGACGCGGACGACGACCTGTTTGTCGAGGTGCTCGATCTTCGTCGACGCGCGGTCCGACGTAAAGGTCGCCACGCGACCGAGCGGGACCAGCGAACCGTCCGTCGCGCGGACCGGTATGCGCTGGATTTCGTCGATCGAGTTGCGGTCCGTCACCGGATACTGGACCAGCACGTTCACGAGGCCGTTCCAGGTGCGGACCTTCGTCGCGATCGCGCCGCCCACGGCCGTGCGCGCCGCGATCGCCGCAGCCCCCGGCGAGATGCCGAGCAAGGCAGAGCGTTCGGGGTCGATCCGAATGCTGAGGTGGGGTGCCTCGTTCTCGGTCCCCGTCTGCACGTTGACCGTGCCTGGGATGGACCGAATGAACGCCGCAAGCTTGTTCGCCGCCGGCTGAATCACGTCGCCGGGGCCCGAGAGCGTATACGAGACCGGCAGCCCGCTGCCGCCGCCGCCGCGGCCGGAGATCGTCAGCTCGGCGCCTTTTGCAAGCGGCGGAAGAATCTCGCGCAGCTTCGCGACGACGTCGTCCTGCTCGCGCCGGTGATCCTTCTGCAGCGTGACGTTGAACTGACCGACGAAACCGCCGTCGATCGAGCTGAAGCCGTCGGGCTTCGAGCCGGCGTACGTGCGCACGGTGTCGATATGCGGCAGCTTGAGCACTTCTTGCTCGAGGCGGACCAGCGTCGCTTCGGTCGTCGCGAGCGGGGTCCCGACCGGGAAGGTCAGGTTACCGTGAACCTGCCCGCGCTTGACGTCCGGGACGAACTCTGTCTGCACGTTGAAATGTCCGATCGCTAGCCCGAACATCACCGCGCCGGTCGCCACGCAGGCGATCGCGCCCCCGATCGATCCCCCGATACGCGGCGCGATCCGAATCCCGGCGATCCCCCGGCCGCGCAGGACTCCGCCCAGCGGGATCCAGAGCAGCGTCACGATCGCGAGCGCGACGTCGATCCCCGCGAACATCGTCATGGCATCGGGGCCGGCGGGCAGCGACAGCGCGTTGAGCACGAGCAGCAGGCTGAACCAGAACGTCATCCAGCGGTGCCGCAGCCCGAACGGAAGCGCGGTGTGCTTGTACCAGTCGGCCAGCCGGTCGAAGCCGGTCTGGAACCACACCAGGTACTTGGGAGGGGCGACGGAGCGTTTTTTTACCGACCACTTCGCGGCCAGCACCGGCGTGAGCGTGAACGAGACGAACAGCGAGAACAGTGTCGCCACGGTGACGACGAGCCCGAACTCCTTGAGGTATTGGCCGACGAAGCCGCTCAGAAACGCCAGCGGCAGGAAGACGACGACGTCGACGAGCGTGATGGCGATCGCCGCGCCGCCGATCTCCGTACGTCCGCTGATCGCGGCATCGTCGGGCGATTGCCCCATGTCTCGATGTCGCGTGATGTTCTCGAGGATGACGATCGAGTCGTCGACCAGGATCCCGATGATGAGCGAGAGCCCCATCAGCGAGACGTTGTCCAGCGTCAAGCCCATGATGCGCATGACGACGAAGGTGGCGAAGAGCGAGGACGGGATCGCGATCATCACGACCGCGGCGTTGCGCCAGGCGTGAAGGAACAGCATCAGAACGACCGCGGTGAGCAAGATCCCTTCCAGGAGCGACTCGTTCACGCCGTTGAGCGACGCCGTCGTGTAGTCCGCCGGAGCGAACAGCTCGTGGAACGCGATCTGCGGATACTTTTTCATGATCGCGGCCATTTGTGCGCGCACGACCTTCGTCTCGCCGACCTCGTCCGTCGTGATCGAGCGGCTGACGTCAAGGATCAAGCCGGGCTGGCCGTTCATGTGCGAGATCAGGCGCTGTTCCTGATGCGTGTCGAGGACCGCCGCGACTTGACGGATCTGCAGCATCTTCTGCGCGCCGCCGGGGACGGTGAGCGGGAGCATGCCGAGGTCGGCGACGGAATTGATCTCGGCGTGGACGGAGACCGTCGTCTCGACGGTCGGGCGATCGATGCGGCCGCCCGGCAGGTTCGCATTGTTTCCGGCGATCGCGGTGAAGACGTCGGTCAGCGTCGCGCCGGCACCGGACAGCCTGAGCGGATCGGCTTCAACGTTGAACTGACGGACTGCTGCCCCGCTCAACGAAACCCCGTTGACGCCCGGGATGTGTTTGATGTCGGACTCGACGCGATCGTTCAGGATATCGGCGAGCGCGGGAGCGGTCAACGTTTTCGAGCCGACCGCGTACGTCACGACCGGTGAGTCGGAACCGTTCTTCTGCACCGACGGCGGATCGAGATCGGATGGCATGAACACGCGCGCGGTGTCGACGCGGCGCTGCACGTCGATCGCGGCAAAGTCGAGATTCGTTCCGAGCTGGAACTGGACGACGACGACGCCGACACCCTCTTGCGCCGTCGCGCTGAGATTGTCGAGGTGCTCGATTCCGTCGATCTGGTCCTCGATCGGCTTGACGATCAGCCGCTCGATCTCGGCCGGGGAGGCTCCCGGGTAGCCTGCGACCACGACGACGATCGGGAAGTCGACGTTGGGCTGGGCATTTTTCCCGAGCGCCATGTACGAGATCGTCCCGTACGCCGCGAGAGCGATGAAGAACATCGCGACGATGATCGGGCGCATGATCGAAAACCGCGTCAGCCACATAAGATGAGAACCGTCCTCTCGTCGGTCGCGGGAAACTACGAGCCGGAACTGCCTAGTGTTTCGCCTGATCTCCTAATTTCACCGTTGATGGCGGGGCGCTTGCTCGGTGGACCGACACGGGCAAACAAAAAAGCCGGGCGCCGCGAGCGGGGCCGGCCTTCGAAATGGTGCGCGAGACTGGATTTGAACCAGCACGCCCTTACAGGCGCTAACCCCTCAAGCTAGTGCGTCTACCAATTCCGCCACTCGCGCACGGGGCTGTCGCCCGAAGGCCTGGGCCGACGGGGACAACCACGAGAGTGTAGGCCATCGGCGCGGCCGCCGCAAGTAGGGCCGGCTAGGACGCTGCTCCGCCTGCCACCCCGAGGCGTCCGCGCGCGGTCTCTAGCGGCGTGAACAAGATCGAAAAGACCGACGCCGAGTGGCGGGCGGAGCTCTCGCCCCAGCGCTATGCGGTGCTGCGAAAGAGCGCGACCGAGCCGGCGTTCAGCGGCGAGCTGTACCACAACCATGCCGACGGAACGTACACGTGCGCGGCCTGCGGCCGCGAGCTGTTCTCGTCGGCGACGAAGTTCGAGAGCGGCAGCGGCTGGCCGAGCTTCTGGGCGCCGCAGGACCGCGCCAACGTCGAACTGGTCGAGGACCGCGCGCACGGGATGCTGCGGACCGAGGCGCGCTGCGCGCACTGCGGCTCCCATCTGGGCCACGTCTTCGACGACGGTCCGGCGCCGACGGGCCAGCGCTACTGCATGAACTCGCTGGCGCTCGAATTCGTGCCGAAACACGAGGGCTGAACCTCCGGCGCCGCTTCCCCGACGCAGCGGTATGGGAGCGCGATGAACGACGCCGACGACCGAGCCCTGCTGGAGCAGATCGCCGCACGCGACCGGGTCGCGTTCGAGACGTTCTTCCGCGCGCACGGTACGGCGATCCACCGGTTCGTCCGCGATCTGGTGCGCGACAATGGTTTGGCTGAGGAGTTGACGAGCGACGTGATGGTCGAGGTTTGGCGGAGCGCCGGGAAGTTCGGCGGCCGTTCGCGAGCGCGAACCTGGGTGTTCGGCATCGCGCACCACAAAGCGATCGACGCGCTGCGCAAGCGCCGGGCGACGCTCGTCCCGCTCGACGATCTGCTCGGCGCCGCGAGCGAAGGGATCGGCCCCGAGGAAGCCGCGCTGCGCGCCGACGACCGGCGCCGGCTCGACGAGGCGCTGGCCTCGCTCAGTGCCGACCATCGCGCGGTGCTGGAGCTCACCTACGTCGAAGGGTTCTCGCAGAAGGACATCGCCGAGATCGTCGACTGCCCGCTCGCGACGGTGAAGACGCGGGCGTTCTACGCGAAGCAGCGGCTGCGCGACGCACTCGAGACCGCGGAGAAGCACGGATGACGAAGCACGATGTCGCGGAGCTGCTTCCGTTCTACGCCAACGGCACGCTGGACGCCGCCGAGCGCGCGCGGGTCGAGACCGAGCTCGCGACTTGCCCCGCATGCGCCGCCGAGTTGCGCGAGCTCGAAGGGCTCGCCGCCTCGCTGCGAGCGCACGCCGCGACCCCCGACGAGCTGCCGCCGCACATTCTCGACGCAGCGCTGGCGCGCATCGCCGCGCCGCTGCCGGCGACGGTCGCCGTTACTCGGCTGCGCACCGCATGGTGGGGCGTCCCCGCACGCTACGCCACGGCCGCGGCGCTCGTCGTTGCCGTCGGCGCCGCCGCAGCTGCGGCGTACCACGCGCACGAAGCGGAGGTCACGCGCGCCGGCGACGACGGAGCGCGGCAGATCGCGAGTACGACGATCGTCCGCAACGCGGCCCCGCCGATGCGCGTGACGGCGTCCAAGGCGCTGAACACCCCCGGCGGCAGCGCCGCGGCGGCGGCCCCAGCCGATTCTCTGCGCACTGAAGCGACGGTCGCGAAGCACCGCCTCGCCCGGAAAGCGCACGTCGATCTGCTGGTCCGTGACGTCGAAGCCTCGCTGAAGTCCGTGCAGGCGACGGTCCGCGGCGCCGGCGGCGACATCGTCTCGCTGGCGGATACGAACCCGCGCAGCACCGAAGCGATCCACGAAGCGAAGCTCGACATCGAAGTCCCCGCCGACCGGCTCGAGAGCACGCTCGACCGCATCGGCACGGCCGGCACGGTGCAGAACCGCTCGATCGAAGCCGAGGACGTCGACGCGACGATCGTCGACGAGGAAGCGCGCCTGCGCAATCTCCGCCGCGAGGAAACCGACCTGCGCACGCTGATGGACAAAGGCGGCAAGGTCAGCGACATCCTCGAGGTCCAGCAGAACCTGAGCGAGGTCCGCGGTCAGATCGAACAGCTCGACGCGCAGCACAAGAACGACGTGCACCGCGTCGCGACGAGCACGATCAGCGTTCAGATCACCGAAGATCGCCCGAACCCGACGCCGGTGAAATCCGGCCCCGGCGCGCGGATCGACGGCGCCTGGCACAGCGGCGTGAACGCGCTGGTCGATACGGTCACCGCGCTCCTCGCCACGCTCGTCTGGTGCATCGCCTACGCCCCGATCCCGCTCGTCCTCGCGGGGATCACCTACGCAGCGATCAGGTATTCGGGTCGAGTGCGTCGCGCAGTCCGTCACCCAAGTAGTTGATGGCGAGGACCGTGACCAGGATGCAGAGGCCCGGGAAGATCGCCGCCCAGGGAGCGACCGTGATGTTCGACTGGGCGTTGGCCAGCATGTTGCCCCACGACGCCGTCGGCGGCTGAATCCCGAACCCCAGGAACGAGAGCGTCGACTCCAGGATGATCACGTTCGCCACTTCGAGCGTCGCCTGCACGATGATCGGCGCGATCGCGTTGGGCAGCAGGTGCCGGAAGATGATCCGCCCGTCGCGGTTGCCGAGCGCCTTCGCAGCTTCGGCGAACTCGCGTTCGCGCAGCGAGAGGAACGAGGCGCGCACGAGCCGCGCGACCGCCGGCCATGACAGGCCGCCGATGATCAGCACGATGACGCCGAAGTTGAGCGCCGCCTTGTTCGAAGTGCCGGCGACGATCGCGGTGATGACGAGCAGCAGCGGCAGCAGCGGGATCGAGAGCACGACGTCGGTCGCGCGCATGATCACGAAATCGATCCAGCCCCCGTAGTAGCCGGAGATCGCGCCGAGGAACGTCCCGATCGAGATCTCCATGATCACCGCGAACAGCGCGACGGTCAGCGAGATCCGGGCTCCGAAGATGAGGCGCGCCAGCAAGTCGCGCCCGTTCTCGTCGGTGCCGAGCAGGTGCCCGGCGATCCCCGGTGCGAGCGGATAGCCCTGCCAATGAACCTGGTCGATGAAGTTCGGGTCGGCCGGCGCGATCAGGTTCGCGGTGAGCGCGACGAGCCCCATCAGCACGATCACGCCCGCGCCGATCAGCGCGATCTTGTGGCGCCGGAAGCGCCGCCAGACGGTGTTGCGGGAGGGGACGACCTCGTCGGCGGTCACGGTGCCGGGCGTCAGCGGAATCGATGCGGCCATCTCAGGTGTACTTCACGCGCGGATCGAGCCAGGCGTAGCACAGATCGGCGAGCAGGTTGCAGAAGATGACCAGGAACGAGACCAGCATCATGTAGCCCATCAGCACCGCGAAGTCGAACTGCCCGAGCGCGTTGTAGAAGAGCCGTCCCATCCCCGGCCACGCGAACAGCGTCTCGGTGATGATCGCGCCGCCGACGAGCCCCGGCAGCGTCAGCGCGATGATCGTCACCAGCGGGATCAGCGCGTTCTTCAGGCCGTGCTTGAGGATGACCGCGGTCTGCGAGACGCCCTTCGCGGCGGCGGTCCGCATGTAGTCGGTGCGGATCACTTCGAGCATCGAGCTGCGCATGAAGCGGCTGTACTGCGCGATGAAGGCCAGCGAGAGGACGATCGTCGGCAAGATGAGGTGCTGTATCCGGTCGCCGAGATCGAAGCCGTCCTGGCTCGAGATGCTGGCGGACGGCAGCGAGATGTGGTAGCCGAACGCGGTGATCCCGACGACCGAGAACGCGAGCTGCAGCATCAGCGCGAACCAGAACACCGGCATCGACTGCCCGAAAAACGCGAACGTGGTGATCAGGTAATCGAGCCACGAGTACTGCCGGATCGCGCTGACGATCCCGAACACGACCCCGATGACGATCGAGAACGTGAACGCGCAGCCCATCAGCTCCAGCGTCGCGGGCATACGCTCGAGGATCGCCTGCATCACCGGTTCCGAGTTGGAGGTCGACCAGCCGAAGTCGCCGCGCACGACCTGCCAGAGCCACTTGAAGTACTGCACCCACACCGGCTGATCGAGCCCGAGATTGTGCTTGAGGCGGATGATGTCGGCCTCGGTGATGTGCGGGTTCTGCAGGTACGGTGTCAGCGGTCCGCCCGGCGCCGCCTGGAGGATCGAGAACAGCACGACCGAGACCAGCAGCAGCAACGGAATGTTCTGAATGGTCCGGCGGACGACGTACGTGAGCAGTGGGACCTCCAGGGGGAACGAACCGACGCGGTTTCCGGCCCTTTCTCCGGAATCCCTAGGCGGCGGCCCCGCTGCGGATGCCGAGGAGCTGCCGTGCCTCGTCGGGGGTCGCTACCGGACGGCCGAGCTCGCCGGCGATGCGTACGATCCGGGCGACCAGCTCCTCGTTCGTTGCGAGCTTGCCTTTGCTGTAGTAGAGGTTGTCCTCGAGCCCCACCCGGACGTGTCCGCCCATCGCGACGGCGACCGCGGCGAGCGTGAGCTGCATGCGGCCGATCCCGGCGACCGTCCAGGTGCAGCCGGGCGGGAGCGCGCGCACGCAGTCGACGAGGTGCTCGACCGAGGCCTCGAGCCCGCCCGGGACGCCGAGCACGAAGTCGACGTGCGCCGGGAGCGTGATCGCGCCCTCGGCGGCGAGCCGCTTCGCGTTCGAGAGGTGGCCGAGATCGAAGATCTCGAGCTCCGGGGTGATGCCGAGTGCGGCGATCTGCGCGGCGATCCCACGCATGATCGGAAAGCTGTTCTCGAAGACATCGTCGCCGAAGTTGACCGAGCCGCAGGTGAGCGTCGCCATCTCCGGCCGCAGCGCGAGCGGCGCCGCGCGCTCGGCGGGCGTCATCCCGATCGCCCCGCCGGTCGAGAACTGCACGATGAGATCGCTCGCGCCGCGGATCGCGTCGTACGCCGCGCGGAACCGCTCGACGTCGTGCGTGTTTGAGCCGTCGTCGTTGCGGCAGTGCACGTGCACGATGCTGGCGCCCGCCGCGCGGATCGCGCGCGCCGTCGCCCCGAGCTGTTCCGGCGTCACCGGCAGGTAGGGCGTTTGGTCCGGCATGACCTCGCCCCCGACCGGCGCCACCGTAATGATCAGCGGTTCCACGGGCGTCCCTTCGCGAACGAGCCCGGAAAAGCCACCCGGCTACATGACCGTGCGCGGGTTCGGAATCGACTCGGGCGCCGCCGTGGTCCGCAGGTAGATGAAACCGTCTAGGGCGTTCATGAGCCGCTCGTCGGTCCACGTTGTCTCGGGCCGGAACGTATCGGTGAACAGGTCTACTCGCCGAAGCCGGTGCGGCAGCGTTAGCCAGTCCCGCGTGGCCTCGTCGAGCTGCGGCGCCGCAAGGTTCACGAAGTAGTCCGGACCGGCGTCGTCGAGCACGGCCTCGAGCGTGTTGGGGGAAGCGTGCGGTGCCGGCACTTCACGCGGAGCTTGCTCGCCGTCGGGAATCGCGCGTACGGTTCCGCCGCCGAAGATCAAGCCGAGCACGTAGTAACGATCGCCGTAGCGCTTGGCGAGATCGGCGGCCGCCACGACGTGGCCGAGGCAACACGGTATGCCGAGGTGGAAGAAATGCGCCCAGATGACGATCCGCGAGCCTGGATACCGTGTGTCGGCCGCCCACGCGATGTTCTCCGCGATCGCGTGGTCCCGCGCCGAAGCGTCGCCGACGTAGCTTTCTAGGGACTGCTCGATCGTGCGCGCGGCATGCTCCTCGTCGATGCCGCGCGAGCGGAACGTCCGCCGTACGAGCTGCGTTACGGCTCGTGCCTCTCGCAAGCAGGCGGTCACATCGAGGTTCGGCCTGATGCAGGCATACCGCCGCTTCGCCTGGCCGGCGGCGGCAGGATCGACCGCCGCTAGGCGCGCGAGTACGAACGCTTCCTGCGAAGGGACGTATTGCATGTCGACCCCGACGACATGCAGGCGCCGCGCCGGCTGCCGCCGGGCGTTTTCCGCGCGCATCCAGTCGAGCAGCCGACGAAACTCACGCGTTTGGAACGCGTAGAAATTCGTCTCGCGCAGCCGTTCGTCGACGTCTTCGGCCGCACCGCCGACGTAGGCATCGAGACGGCGCGTCGTCCCATACATTCCCTCGATCGCGAGGACCCGGACATCGTCGTGCGTCGCCAGGAACCGGAATACGTCCGCGGCCCTGGCGTCTTCGGCTCCGCTGCCGTGCGCGGTCTCCCCCAAGCCGATGATTCGCGCGTGTTCGGTGGCCCGTGCCACCGCGGCGAGCGCCGCAGTCCCCGTCTCGTCGAACGGGACGGCGACGCTCCGCAACGCCGTTGCGACGCGCAACCGAGTCTCGGCGGAAATCGGGGTCACGAGCGTACGCCCCGTCGGCGCCGTTTCAGGCGCGGCGAGGTCGACCAGGGCATTCCGGATCTCTGCTTCACCGGGTCCGGAAAGTTCGAGACCGACTTCGATGGACTCGGCATCGGCCGGAACGTCGAGCACGAACGTGCATCGCTCCGGCTGCGAGCCGAACCGCCTGCTCGCCTGCGAGCCGAGCCGGCGGCGTTGCGTGTCGCTATCGTCGTCGGTCAGCACCCCTTCGGGGCCCCAGACGTTCGCGAACGCATCGACCCCGCCGCTGCCGACAGTCATCGCTACGGAGGATTCGACGACGATCCTCTTCCCACGGAAGGGCGCGGCCGAGACGAGCCCTACCGCAAACCCGCGATCTCCGTATCGGCCGAGATACGTCGCCTGCAGCGAATTCCGCCGCACGATAGCACCGTTTGACGTCGGGACGACCGCGTAATTCGGAGACCTACCTCCCGGCGCGTGCCAATCAACGACGGCGAGTGCAAGGATCATCCCAACCATGCGTCACCCTTCGCGCTCAGCGGTCGACCACCGTTTCACGCGCGCATCCCGGGGTCGAGTGCGTCGCGGAGGCCGTCGCCGAGCAGGTTGACGCCCATCACGGCGATCATGATCGCGAGGCCGGGGAAGAGCGCGGTCCACCAGGCGGTGTCGAGGTACTGGCGGCCGTCGGCGAGCATCCCGCCCCACGACGGCGTCGTCGGCGGGACGCCCAGGCCGAGGAACGAGAGTGAGGACTCGAGCACGATCGCGCGCGCGATCTCGAACGTGCCGAGCACGATCGCGGCCGACGCGACGTTGGGCAGCAGATGCCGCCCGATCACGCGCGCCGTGGTCGCGCCGGCGGCTTCGGCGGCGGCGACGAACTCGCGTTCGCGCAGGCTCATCGTCTCGGCCCGCACGACGCGCACGTACTGCACCCACGAGGTCAGCCCGATCGCGGCGATCACCGTCCATAAGCCCGGACCGACCACGGCGACGATCGCGACCGCCAGCAGCACCAGCGGAAACGCGAGCTGCACGTCGGTGATGCGCGCGATGACCGCGTCGACCCAGCCACGGCGGTAGCCGGCGAGGAGTCCCGCGGTCACGCCGATCGTCGCCCCGATCGCGACCACCGAGAGGCCGACGATCACCGAGACCCGCGAGCCCCAGATGATGCGCGCCAGCAGGTCGCGGCCGAGGTTGTCGGTGCCGAGCACGTGCGCGTGGCTGCCGCCCGCGATCCACATCGGCGGGATCAGCGTCGCGGTCAGATCTTGCGCGTTCGGGTCGACCCGGGCGAGCAGCGGCGCGAAGATCGCGCACACGGCGACGATCGCGACGATCGCACCGCCGAGCATCGCGGCCGGATCGCGCGCGAGCCGGCGTAACGCGGCGGCGTGCACGCTGGCCGCGATGAAGTCGTCGCGTGCCGGTGCGGCGCCTGCGAGCGCGGTCGCCATCAGGCGTACCGGATGCGCGGGTCGAGCACCGCGTACAGCAGATCGACCGCGAGGTTCAGCAGCACGAACATCGTCGCGGCGAGCAGCACGACCGCCTCGACGACCGGAAAGTCGCGCTCGAACACCGCTTGCACGGCGAGCCGCCCGACTCCCGGCCAGGCGAAGACCGTTTCGGTGATGATCGCGCCCGAGAGCAGCGTGCCGAGCTCGACCCCGAGCTGGGTGACGATCGGCAGCCATGCGTTGCGCAGACCGTGTCCGAGCGAGACCCGTATCGCGGTCAGCCCTTTCGCCCGTGCCGTGCGCAGATAGTCGGCGGCGAGGATCTCCAGCATCGAGGCGCGCGTCAAGCGCATCAGTTTCGCGGTCGAGAAGAAGCCGAGCGTCGCCGCCGGCAGCACGAGGTTGCGCCAGTCACCGATCCCGCTCGCCGGCACCCAGCCCAGCCGCACCGCGAACAGCAGGATCAGCATCAGGCCGATCCAGTACGTCGGCGCGCTCTGACCGATCAGCGCGACGAAGCGCGCGGTGTAGTCGATCCACGTCCGCGGCCGCAGCGCCGAGAGCACGCCGGCCGGCACGCCGATCAGCAGCACGATCAGGAACGCGCTGCCGGCGAGCAGGACGGTCGCCGGCAGCCGTTCGAGCGCGAGCCGCATCGCGGGTTCTTGGTGGCGCAGCGAGAGGCCGAGATCGCCGTGCGCGGCCGCCAGCGCGAACGTCCCGAACTGCACGACGAGCGGACGGTCGAAGCCCTGCTCGTGGCGGAACGCGTCGAGCTCGGCCTTGGTCGCCTCGGGCGGCATCATCACGCTGGTCGGATCGCCGGTCAGGTGCAGGATCAGAAAGACGACGATCGCGACGCCGATCAGCGCCCACAGCGCGCCGAGCGCGCGCCGCGCGAGGTACCCGCCCACTCAGCCGGCGGACATTTCGTACGCGCGGATGAACTCGTCGCCGCGCGGCTGCCAGTGCAGCCGCTTCGAGGTCGCGTAGAGATCCTCGTACTGGAACAGCACGATCCACGCCGCGTCGTCGTTCAGGATCGTCGCGATCCGCTTGTAGAGCGCTTTGCGTTTCGTGACGTCGAGCTCGCCGCGCGCCTCGTCGGCGAGCCGGTCGATCTCGGGGTTGCTGTAGCACGAGAGTGGAGCGGCGGTGGTGAACAGCGAGGTGATCACGCCGTCCGCATCCGCGGACGGCTGGTTCCAGCCCAGCTCGTACATCGGCGTGAGCCCGCGGCGGTTCAACTGATCGGAGTACGAGACCCATTCTTGCGGCCGCACCGTGACCTGGATCCCGACCGCCTGGATCTGGCCGGCGACCGCTTCAGCGATTTCGCGGTCGCGGTTGTAGCGACCGATCGGAGCGTTGAGCGTCAGCGCGATCCCTTTGCCGTCGGGATAGCCGGCTTTCGCCAGCAGCGCCTTCGCTTTGGCGACATCGTGCTTGTAGCCCGGGACCGACGCGTCGTAGCCGAAGTAGTTCGGCGGGATCGGCGTGGTCAGCTCGTAGCCGCGCCCGCCGAGCACGTTCTTCACGATCGCCGGAACGTCGACGGCGTAGTTGATCGCTTGCCGCACGAGCTTGTTCTGCTGCGGTCCGGGCCGCAGCGTGTTGAACGCGATGAAGAGCTGGCGCAGGCTGCGCGTGCTCACCAGCTTGGTGTTCGCGCCGCCGACGAGCTGAATCTGATACTGCGGCGGCACGTTGGTGATCAGATCGGTCGCGCCGGTCTTCAGCGCCGCGACGCGCGCGCCGGCCTCGGGGATCGGCTTGAAGATCACGTGGTCGATCTTCGGCTTGCCGCCCCACCACTTCGGATTCGCGTCGAACACCGTCTGATCGTCGCGGCGCCATTCGCGCAGCACGTAGGGGCCGGTTCCGATCGGGTGCTCGCCGACGTACGCGTTCCCTTTCTCCTGGACGTACTTCGCGTCCATGATGAAAATCGGATTCTGCAGGCCGGGCGGGATCGCGGTCGGGACCTTGGAGACGAATCGCACGGTATACGGATCCGGCGTCTCGACGCGGTCGATGTCGCGCACGTACGGCGTCTGCTTCGAGACGTTGGCCGGGTTCTTGATCCAGTCGACCGAGAACCGCACGTCGGCGCTGGTGAACGGGTCGCCGTTCGAGAACGTGACGCCGTGCCGAAGCTTGTACTCCTCGGTCGTCGGGTTGACGCGCTTCCATGAAACGGCCAGGCGCGCATCGTACTCGCCGGCCCGCGGCCCGAAGTCGGCCAGCCGCTCGTAGACGTGCTGCACGACGTTGAAGGTCGGGGTGATCGTCGTCAAGAGCGGGTTGAGCGTGTCCGCGTCGACCCCTTGCGAGATGGTGACGGTCGTGTCGGCAGCGGCGAGCGGGCTGCTCGCCGAGAGCGCCAGGGCGGCGCCGAAGAGGAGGGCGGTGGCGCGCTTCATCGTTCGCGCATACGGCCGTGGCGGGCATGGCCCCTTCAGCCGGAAGGCGAACCGCAGGCTCTTCGACCCGACGCCGCGAGGAACGCCATGACACGCCGCCGGCCCATTCTGGCCGCACTCGCCCTCGCGGCGCTCGTGCCGGCCTCGACGTTCGCGCCCGCCCGTGCGGCCGATCCGGCGACGGTGACGATCACGCAGGGCGTCGACGTCAGCACGCTCGACCCGATCAAAGCGTCGGTGACGACCGACACCAACGTGCAGGCGCAGATCTTCGACACGCTCGCCCGCCGCTCGCCCGACGGCTCGGTGCTGCTGCCGCAGCTCGCGCTCTCGTGGAAGCAGATCGCGCCGACGGTGTGGGAGTTCGCGCTGCGGCGCGGCGTGACGTTCTCGAACGGCGACCCGTTCACCAGCGCCGACGTCAAGTACACCGTCGAGAAGATCCTCGATCCGGCGTACAAGTCGCAGCAGCTCCCGCGCGTCGATACGGTCGCGCGCGTCGAGACGCCTGATCCGTACACGGTGCGCTTCGTGACGAAGCGCCCGACGCCGCTGCCGCCGACGATCACCCGGCCGGTGTTCATCGCCGACGCCAAGTTCTGGCAGGAGCACGGCGACGCGTACGTGGCGGAGCACCCGATGGGAACCGGACCGTACGTGCTGCGCGCGTGGCACCGCGACGACGTGCTCGAGCTCGACGCGAACCCGAGGTACTGGGGCGGCGCGCCGGCGATCGCGCACGTCCTCTTCAAGCCGATCCCGGAGGGCGGGACGCGCGTCTCCGCGCTGCGCACCGGCGCGACCGATCTGATCACCAACGTCCCGTTCCAGTACGCGACGCTGCTCGCCGGCGGCACGAACACGCGCATGGTGAGCGCGAAGAGCGTGCGCGTGCTCTACATCGCGTTCAACACGCTGCAGCCCGGCCCGCAGCAGAACGTGCTGGTGCGGCAGGCGCTGAACTACGCGATCGACGTCCCGGCGATCATCAAGGCGGTGCTCGGCGGCCGCGCCTACGAGCTCGGCGAACCCGTGCCGGCCAACTTCTTCGGCTACGATCCGAGCCTCGCGCCCTACCGGCACGATCCGCTCAAGGCCAAGGCGCTGCTCGCCAAGGCGGGATACCCCGACGGCAAGGGACTCTCGCTGACGCTGTTCGCGCCGCAGGGCCGCTACAACGGCGACAAAGAGATCGCGCTCGCGATCGGCGGCCAGCTGCAGGCGGCCGGCGTGCACGTCGACGTCCGCACGCAAGAGTGGGTGAGCTACTACGCGCAAGCGCTGCGGCGCGGGCTGACGCCGATGTACATGCTCGGCTGGGGCAACATCACCTACGACGCCGACAACACGCTCTCGTCGCAGCTCGTCTCCGACGCCGTCTCCTCGACCTACGCCAACCCGGCGGTCGACAAGCTGGTCGACGCGGCGCGCTACGAGCTCGACGCCGGCAAACGCAAGGCGCTCTACGCGAAGGCGCTGCGCATCGTACACGACGACGCGCCGTGGCTGTTCCTGTTCCAGTACGAAGACCTCTACGCCACCTCGAAGCGCCTGCAGTGGCAGCCGCGCCCGGATGAAGGGATCTATTGCACCGAGATGCGGCTGAGATGATCGATCGGACCGGAACGGCGGCCTGGCCGAGCCGCGCCGTCGCACGCTCGACGCGCGGGATGGTCGCTTCGCCGCACCCGCTCGCGACCGCGGCCGGCGTCGACGTGCTGCGGCGCGGCGGCAACGCCGTCGACGCGGCGATCGCCGCCAACGCGGTGCTCACGGTGGTCTACCCTGCGAGCTGCGGGATCGGCGGCGACGCGTTCTGGATCGTACACGATCCGAACGCGGTCGTGCACGACGCCAACGCGAAGCGCACCGTCGCCTACAACGGGAGCGGCCGCACCCCGCGCGCCGCCGCGCTCGACCGGCTCCCCGGCGGCACGCTGCCGAAGCGCGGCGCGCTGACGGTAACGGTCCCGGGCGCGGTGCGTTCGTGGGAGGAGGTCGGGAAGGCACACGGCACACGCGGCCTCGACGAGTTGCTCGCGCCCGCCGAGCTGCTCGCGCGCAACGGCGTCGCGATCACCGACGTGGTCGCGAACTACGCCGCGCTCAACGCGGCACTGCTGCGCGCCGACGCGGACGCGCGCCGCATCTTCCTCCCCGACGGCGTGCCGCCGAAGGCCGGCGACATCCTGTGCAACCCCGAGCTCGGCGACACGCTCGGCGCGATCCGGCGCGGCGGCGCCGACGCGTTCTACACCGGCGAGATCGCCGAGCGCATCGTGCGCACGCTGAACCGCGGCGGGAACGCGATGAACCTCGAGGACCTGGCCGAGCACCGCACCGAGGCGACGGTGCCGCTGCGCATCCCGTGGAACGGCGGCGAGCTGCTCGCGCACCCGCCGAACTCGCAGGCCGCGCTGCTGCTGCTCGGCGCCGGGATGCTCGAGAACGACCGCGGCGCGGACGAACCGCGCTGGCACCACCTCGCCGTCGAGGCGATGAAGCGCGCGATGGCGATCCGCGACGCGACCTTCCGCGATCCGGCGTTCGGGCCGAGCGGGATCGAGGCCGAGCTCACGCCGCAGCGGCTGGCCGCGCTGCGCGCCGCGATCGATCCCGAGCGCGCGCAGCCGCGCGAGCAGCGCCCCGACCGCGGCGGGACGATCTTCCTGTGCGTCGTCGACGAGGACGGGATCGCCGTCTCGCTGATCGAGAGCCTGTACATGAACTACGGGTCCGGCATCGTCGCCGAAGGGACGGGCGTCGTGCTTCAGAACCGCGGCGCGTACTTCTCGACCGATCCCGCGCACCCGAACGCGTACGCGGGCGGAAAGCGGCCCGTGCACACCCTCTCACCACCGATGTTCCTGCGCAACGGCACGCCCGAGATCGTCTTCGGTACGATGGGCGGCGACGGGCAGCCGCAGATCTTGCTGCAGTTCCTGCACCAGCTGATCGACCGCGGCCTCGACGTCCAGCGCGCGCTCGATCACCCGCGCTGGGTCTACGGCCGTCACGAGCTCACCGAGCGCCCCGACCTCGCGACCGGCGAGACGGTGCTGGTCGAGTCGCGCATGCCCGACGACATCGTCGCCGGACTCCGGCAGCGCGGCCACCGGGTCGAACCGCTCGGGCCGTACGAGAACGCGATGGGACACGCGCACGCGATCGTGATCGACGCCGAGCGCGGCACCCTCGCCGGCGGCGGCGACCCCCGCGCCGACTCGCTCGCGCTCGGTCTGTAGGATCGGCTACGCGCGCTCGCTCAAGGCGCGCGCGCGCTCGACGACGCGCGGGTCGAGCCCGAGCAGGCGCGCGAGCGCAAGTGCGTCGGAGCCGGCTTCGCCCGCGGCGGCCTCGACGATGCGATAATCCATCGCCGCGTTGATCGCGTCGAGCGCCGCGTCGAGATCGCTCGCACGCACGGCATCGAGCGCGTCGGCGCGCAGCCCCGCGATCTGCAGGTGCGGGACACCGGCGGTCTGCGCGACGCCGTCGAAGTGGGTCGCGATCAGCGCGAACGCGCCGCGCTCGCGCAGCGCTTCGACGAACGCGATCAGCAGCGCGCGCCCGTCGCGCGGCCCCGTGGTCCGCGCGAACTCGTCGACCAGAACGAGCGCGTGCCGCGACGCGGCGGCCAGCGTCTCACGCGCCCGCACGACTTCGGCGGCGTACGACGAGAGCAGCCGCGCGCGGTCTTCCGGCGCCTCGCCGCCGATCCAGTCGATGCGCGCCAGGAGGTGCAGCGAGGCCGTGCGCGCCGGCGGCGGCACGCCGAGCGACGCGCACGCGCACAGGAAGCCGGCGGCGGCGAGCGCGGCGCTCTTCCCGCCCATGTTGGGCCCGGTCAGTACCGCAACGCCGCGGAGGTCGAGCGAGAGCGCGGTGTAGCGCCGGCCGCGCGTCGCGAGTGCTTCGGCGAGCGGCGGGAACGTCGCCTCGGTGAACGCGATCCGGTCGGCCGCGAGCGTCGCAACGCATCCGGGCCAGCGCTGCGCGAACGCGACGCGGGCCAGCGTGTGGTCGAGCGCACCGAGCGCGCGCGTGGCCGCCGCCACGGCGTCGGATTCGCGCGCAACGCGTTCCGCCAGCACGCGGCGCGCGGCTTCTTCTTCGACCGCCAATCGATCGAGCGCGGCATCGCGCTCCGGGTCGAGGACGCGAATCACCGCGGTCCGGTAGGTCGGCGTTTCGCGGACGACGTACGCACCGCGCGGGAGCGGCCCGTCGTAGACCTCGCGCAGCACGACGAACTCGTCGCCGACCGCATCGACGCCGGTCGCGTCACGGACGCGCGCGGCGATCGCCTCGCGCCGCGCTTCGTATTCCGCCTCCGCGCCGGCGAGCGCCGCGCGCGCCGCGCGCAGCCCCGGTCCGAACGCGTCGGCGAGGTAGAATGCGCCGCCCTCGCGGCCGGCCGCGAGCACGTTGCGCAACCCGTCGACGGCCGGCGGCCGCTGGGGCTCGTCATCCGGCCCCGGTCGCAGGGCGCCGTCCCACGCGCGGGCGAGCGCGTCGAGCGCGTCGACGAACCGGCCGAGTTCGTAGAAATCGACGTCGGAGAGCGCGTCGCCGGCGCGGGTCCGGGCCAGGACCGGGCCGGGTTCGGGGACGGCGCGCAGCGCGCCCCGGACGCGCGCGACACCCTCGGGATCGAGCCGCGCGGCGAGCGCGACGACCTGCGCGATCTCGGCCTGCGCGCGCGCTTCGTCGCCGGGACCGTATGGCGCGCGCCCCTCGTCGTGCCGCCGCCCGAACGCGCCGACCGGCGCCAGCGCCGCGTGCAGCCAGTCGAGCCCGATCCGCTCGGCGGTCGCGGCGTCGGCGATCATGCGGCGAGGTCCGCGACGACGTCGAACGCAGGGAGCCCCGTCGCGCGCGCGACCGCTTCGACCAGCGCGCGCGGCGCGAGCGCCCTTTCGCGTCCGACCGGCGACGTCGTGCAGGCCACGACGCGCAGCGGGCGTTCGCAACGCAGGTCGACGGCGTCGCGCAGCGCGGCGAACAGCGCACCGCGAACCGCGATCCGCGTCGGGTCTTCGATGACGACGGTCGCGCCGCGCGCATCCGCCAGCAGCAGTTCGGCGTCGGCGGCGTCGAGCGCGCCGGCGACGTACACGACGCGCGCGCGCTCGGCGCGCGGATCGCGGCCCGGGATCGTCAGCCGCGCGACCGTCTCCGCCGCGACCGCGGCGACGCGCGCGATCGTTGCGCCGCTTGCCGCGCCGGTCGCAACGATCACCGCGTCGTCCCCGCCCGCGAGCGCCGCGATGCGGTCGATCGCGCCGTCGACGAGCACCGGTCCGCCGCCCAGCCCGCGCAAGCGCGCGATCGTCGCGCGCATCGCCGCGGCGGTCGGCGGGCCTGCGATCTCGCAGGTCGTCGGCAGCACGACGCGCGCGAAGACGGTGGCACCGAGCGCGCTCTCGGCTCCGGAGCCGAGGATCGCGAGGGCCGGCGTCCGCGGGACGAGCCCCGCGGCCAGCGCGACCAGCGTCCCCGGCGTCAGGCGCACGCGCGGCTTCGCTTCACCGTCGAGCGCATCGGCGGCTTCGCCGTCGCGCCCGATCGAGGTGACCGCCAGCGCGATACCGCGGCGCAGCGCGACCGCGCGCAGCGCGTTGAACACCGTCGTCTTCCCGACGTTCTTCGCCGTGCCGACGACGATCGCGCTCGGCGCGTGCGCGAACGCGAGCGCGAACAGCGCCTCAGACGCCGACGTGGAAGTACTTGAGCGCGGCAAAGGCGAGGCCGGTGAGGACGAGCACGATCCCGGCCCACAGTGCCGCCTGCTCCTCGGCGACGGTGCCCAGCCGCTTCCCGAGCGCGAGCCCCAGCGTGGTCGAGAGCACCGAGGCGACGCCGATGAACACGAGGCTGACGACGAGCGGCACGCCGATGTAGAGGATCGAGAACCCGATCCCGAGCGAGTCGAGGCTGATCGAGAGCGCGCCGAGCATCAGACCCCAGCCGCGCGAGAGATCGAAGCCGCCGCCCTCCTCGGTACCGTGGAGCGCTTCGTAGATCATGTAGCCGCCGACGCCGACCAGCGCGGCGAACCCGAGGTACCCGGCCGCGTCGCCCAGCAGCCGTCCCGCGGCCTGGCCGATCAGCACGCCGATCACGGTCATCGAGACCTCGGCGCAGGCGAACGCGATGCCGATGCGGATCTTCACCGCGCGATCGGTCCCCTTCATTCCGACGCCGACCGAAACGGCGAAGACGTCGAGCCCGAGCGAGAGCGCGACGAACAGGACCTTGAAGAACGCGAGCAGGGTCACGCGGCGATCCGGACGGCGGGGGCTACACCCCGAGCGCGGATTGGAACGGGTCGGTCAGCAGCTGGTGAACGGTCTCGCGCAGCTGCGCGAGGGTGAACGGCTTGTTGAGGAACGCGTTCGCCCCCGCCTCTTTCGCGCGCGCACCCATCGCATAGTTGTTGTGGCCGCTGATCATCACGATCGGGATCTGCGCGGTCGGACGGTGCGCCCGCACCTGCGCGATCAATTCGATCCCGGAGATCCCCGGCAGCATGAAGTCGCTGATGAGGATATCGTACGGGTCGTCGCGCTGAATGTGAACCAGCGCACTCTCCGCGTCCTCGCACAGCGTCACATCGTACGGTCCCCGCGAGAGGATCGTCTTGATGAGTGCGCAGATCTCCGGGTCGTCGTCGGCGACGAGAACTCGCCAAGCCATGCGCTTCGTGTTCCCGCTTCCGAGCCGCTCGACAACAGTGCGTTTGAAAAGAGCGTGAAAAGCCGGGCCGGGCCATCGCCCGAATGGTACCCCGAGGGCCGTGCCCGATCATGCCGAAGCCCGATGCTTCGTGGCAGTCCTCGACGTGATCCAGACTCCGGCCTTCCAGCAGCGGTTCTTCTTCCTCGCCAAGCGGTTCATCGCCGGCGAGACCGTCGCTCAGGCGATGGATGCGGTCGCCGGGCTCAACGCACAAGGGATCACCGCGACGCTCGACTTCCTGGGCGAAGACGTCACCTCGCGGCCCGAGGCCGAGCGAACGCGCGATGCCTACTTCGAGCTCCTCGACGCGATCCGCACGCGGGGCGTCGAGACGAACGTTTCGGTGAAGCTGACCGCGATGGGCCTGCTCGTCGACGAAGACTTCGCGCTCGCGAATCTCCGTGCCGTCCTGAGCGCGGCCTCGAAAAACCGCGATCCGTTCGTCCGCATCGACATGGAAGGCTCGGCGGTCACCGCAGCGACGCTGCGCGTCTTCGAGCGCGCCTACGCCGAAACACGGGACGTCGGTCCGGTGCTGCAGGCGTACCTCAAGCGCACGCCCGGCGACGCGGCGCGCATGATCGAGCTCGGCGCGCGGGTTCGGCTTTGCAAGGGCGCCTACTCCGAACCGCCGGACGTCGCGTACAGAGACATGCCGACGATCCGCAGCCGCTACGTGCGCTGCGCGGAATCGCTGCTCGAGCACGGCAACTACCCCGGCATCGCGACGCACGACGAACGGATCATCGCGGCCGTCGAGACGTTCGCCGGCGAACGCGCGATCGGACGCGATCGCTTCGAGTTCCAAATGCTCTACGGCGTACGGCCCGAGCTGCAGCGCCGGCTGGTCTCCGACGGCTACCGGCTGCGCGTCTACGTTCCGTACGGCACGCACTGGGCGGGATATTTCTACCGCCGCATCACCGAACGTCCGGAGAACGCCCTCTTCGCCTTGCGCTCGATGCTGCAACGCTAACGGTCCGCCAGCCGAACGACCTTGGTCATGCGGTCGCTCTCGACGAGGCGGCCCAGCGTCGCGAAGCCGCTCTCGACCTCGCCAAAGACGGTGAAGTCGCGGTTCAGGTGCAGCTGCGGCGAGAGCGTGATGTAGAACTGCGTTCCGGCCGAATCGCGGATCGGGTGCGCGTCGGGCGGATCGGTGTAGTTGAGGCCCATCGAGATGACGCCGGCACGCTGTTCGAGGGGGTTCTCCTCGGCCGGGATCGTGTAGCCGGCGTCACCCTCCCCGTTGTCGTTCGGATCGCCGGTCTGCACGACGAAGTCCGGCACGATGCGGAACCACCGCAAGTTGTCGTAATAGCCGCGGTCGACGAGGTTCAGGAAATTGGCGACCGTCAGCGGCGCCCATTCCGGATAGAGCCGCAGGACGAGCGTCCCTTTCGTGGTGCCGATGCGCACGCGCGGATGTGCGCCGGCGGCCGGACCGTCGAGCTGCGCGCTCGTCGCCGGCAGCAGCGCGAGGTCGAGGCGCGCGTCGGCCGCGACCGGCTTGCGCGCCGGACCCAGACCGGTCGGCCGCGGCAGCGGAGCTTCGGTGTTCTCCGGCTCCGGCGCGGGCGTCGCGATCTCGGCCGGGATCGCGCCGAGGTGATCGGTGCGCTGCAGCCCGGCGAGGACTTTGATCGACTCGTAGGCCTGCTCGCGCACGCGCCACGACGGATCGCTCAGCAGGGACTTGAGCTGACTCAACCCGGCGAGCGCCTTGCGGCGGCCGACCAGGTCGGCGAACTGGATGCGGACCAGCTCGTCGCGGTCGGTCAGACCCGCGCGGAACGTCGCTGCCGAGGTAGCCGGCGCGAACGCTCGGCGCAGCGTCCAGGCCTCGTGCCAGCGGACGGCCGGCGCCTGCTCGCGAGCGAGCGCTCGTTCGACGCGGGCCACGATCCCCTTCGCGTTCGGCGCGTCGCTCCACGCCGAGAGGGCCGTCGCCGCGCGCGCCCGGACGATCGGATCGGCGTCGCGCTCGAGGAGGCCGAGCAGCGGCAGGGCGAGCGCCGCAGCCCCGGGATTTTTGGCGGCCTTGCTTCGCCAGGCTGCGTCGATCGCCGTGACGCGGACCGCAGGGGCGGCATCGGCGAGCCGGTCGGCAACCAACTTGGTTTCGAGGGGGGTCTTAGCGGCCAAGAGACCATACCCGTACACCGCCAGAGCTCGGAGCGGAACGTCTTGCGCCGCGGTAGCGTTCTTTAGGAGCCCGGCCGCGCGAGGATCTCCGGTTCTCCCGAGCGCCAGCGCCGCCCGCCCCGCCAATCTCGCGTCACTCGACGCAAGCGCCGCGGTCAGCTCGTCGGAAAACGTCCGGGTGCTCTCGAGCTCAGCCAATCGCCGGTACCCGGTCTGCTCATCCGGAGCAGCGGAAACCGGCGCGAGGACACCCGCCGCGGTAACGACCCCCGCGATGGTGAGAACCGCACGAACCTTGATGCACGCGGTGATCCAGCCGACAACACTCATGGGTTCGCTTACGTTACTGAGTCAGGTCGATTTTCATCCACGAGGTTCACCCCCACTCATGTCAACCCCAGAACGCAAACCCGGAAGCGGCATGTCAGTCCGCGAAGCCGGCCAAAAAGGCGGCGAGACCGTCAAGAAAAAATATGGGCCCGAGTTCTATGAGATGATCGGGCGCAAGGGCGGTCAGGCCACCAAAAAGGCCCACGGACACGCCTTCTACGAAGCGATCGGTAAGAAGGGCGGCAAGAAGGGTGGCGAGGCGACTCGCGACCGCTACGGCCCGGAGTTCTACGAGACGATCGGTCAGAAGGGCGGCCAGAAGGTCAAAGCTCTGATCGAACAGGGCAAGAAAGCTGCGGCCGAAGCCGCCGAGGCAGAGAAGAAAGCCAGCTAGGGGAAGTGCCCGGCATTCGCCGGATGGCCGTCATCGCGGCGGCCTTCCTCGTTTTGTCGTCGGCCTGGGCGACCGCCGAAGCTCCGCAACAGCACGTGCTGCCGGCGGGCACGGCGGTCGTCTTCGTTACGGACGCCGCGCTCGACGTCGGCCGGCGCGAAGGCGATGTCGTCACCGTCCATCTGCAGAACAACCTCACGCTGGACGGGGTCGTCCTCGCGGCCGCCGGGACGCGCGCGCAGCTCCTCGTCGGCGGGTTCACCACCGCCGACGGAAAGCGTCATCCACTGGCGGTGCTCGACCGCTTCGCGCTCGCCGCCGGGCTGCTGCCGGTGCGCTCGGTCGAGCCGCTCGTCCCGCCGATCCCGAGCGGCACCGAGATCCACGCCCGGACGCTCGCCGACGTCGACCACATCGGCGACCGCGTCTCGATACGCATCCCGTTCCCCTTCGGGCTCAACGGCGACCAGCCGGCCTCGGCCTACACGCCGACCCCCGCCCGCACCGCGACGCCGCACATGCTGATGAAGCCCGAGCCCAGGCCCTCGCCGACCGCGACCGCGACCCCGACCGCTTCGCCGCCCTCGGCGGCGGCACCGGATCCCGGGTCCACGAAGATACCGGGCCGGTGAACGCGAACGGCCGCGCATGATGCGTCGCCGTACCACTCTGCTGCTCGCGTGCTTCCTTGCGCTCGCACCGCTCGCTGCGGCCGCGCAGATGCAGATAGCATCGCCGAGCGCCGCTCCCGCACCGACCGCGGCACCCGCGCCGAGCGCCGCCGAATCGGCGTTCCTCAAGAAAATCATGACCGATCTGCCGAAGCGGTACCCGACGGCACAGGCGGCGACAAAAGCCGGCTACGTGCGCTACACGAACGAGGACGAGACGGGCGCGATCAGCTACGTCAACACCGCCGCGTGGGACACGACCGATCCAAACGTCCCCGCGCAGCTCTGGTACGATGTCAAAGGGCGTTTGATCGGCGCCGATTTCAGCGTGCGGCGCGACGCCAATGCGACGCCGGCGCCGAAACCCGCACGGCCGTCGCTGTTCGGCATCGATCCGCAGCGCGTGATCACGATCGGCGCGCACGTGCACTACGTCACCTGCGACAAAGCGACCGGCAAGTGCGTCTACGGAAAAGCCGTCGGTGCGAAGAAGTACGCGACCGTCGGTGACATCGAGCATCCCACCGCCGACGGCCTGGTGAAGGCAGGCGCGGTGAAAGACGCCGCCAGCGTCAGCGCCGTGTTCCTGTACCCCGCGATCTACGACGTTCCGGTCTGGATCGTGCCGAATCCGCTGGGCCAGTTCGCCGACAAGAACCCGAGCGTCACGCCGAGCCCGCGCGCGGGCAAGGGTGAAGACGACCCGATGTAGCGTGATGCGCTCGCGAACGCTCGCGCTCGGCGCGCTCGTTGCGCTGGCGCTGACCGCCCAAACACCCGGACCCGCAACGGTGCCTGCGCCGACGTTGCCCGAGATCGGCCGCGTTCATTCGAAGGGGCTCTGCACCACGGTGCGCGACAGCGTCGCTCCGATGGTGCTCGGGCTGATGAAGAGCGACGAGCTGGTGGGCGCCGGACACCGTGCGTTCCTGAAGATGGCCGACGACACGCGGACCGATCCGAGCCCGACGAAAGCGGGTCTCGCATTGCAAATGGACCAGCTCTACCTGCGCAAGGCGGTCGACGCGATGGCGCACAATCTCGTCATCATCGACAAGCTGCTGGCCGACGAGAAGCAGTTTCCGAAGAACGCCGCGACGGACGACGATCGCATCGCGCAGCTGCTGAAGACGCAGATCGCGGCGGTCGCCGCGCAGCAGCGCAAGACGCTCGACGTCATGAACGGCGCGCTGGAAACCGAAGCGCTCGGCCGGATGCAGAACGACTTCGGCGGCGGGAGCACCGTGACGTCGGCGACCGCGGGCACGAACGCGCCGAAAGGCTCCTTGACCTCAGCCGAGCGCGGCCCCGACCCCAGCGGTTCCTTCGTCGGGGTCGCGGGGCTCAGTATGCCGCAGAACGGCTCGACCACGATCGACCCGCGCACGCTCAGCGTGTCGAAGACGGCCGGGCACGGCGTGTGGAATTCGCTCGCGCGCACGGTCGAGGTTCAGCAGGGCGCGATCGCCGGGGCGGAACAGCGGCTCACGCCCACCGTCGTCGCGATCTCGATCGCGTGCCGGGCGGAGCTCTCCTCGCCGGCCCCGGAGCCCTCACCCTAACTCCGCGAGCGCCCTCACCTCTTCGTCGACCCGGTCGACGGAGCGCAGCGTCGGCACGCCGCCGCTGCGGTGCCGCTCCTCCACCGCTTCGGCCGCGCGCTGCAGCCGCGGGGCGCCGACGTTGCCGGCGATCCCTTTCAGCGCGTGGGCGAGATCGCCGGCGCGAGTAGCGTCAGGGGCCGACGCCACGCGCCGCAGCTCGACCGCCAGCACTCGCGCTTCTTCGACGAGCGAACGCACCAGCTCTTGCGCGAGCATCTCCGATCCGCCGGTGATCGCCGCGAGCCGGTCGTGGTCGAGGATGGAATCCGGCTGGAGCTCCCTCATGCGGCGACGACCGCCGTGTCGCAGAAACGGCGCTCGATGCTCAGCACGTCGGCGCGCGCATCGAGGAACGCGCGGGCGACGGTGGGGTCGAAGTGCGCGCCCGTGCACCGTTCGATCTCCGCGAACGCATCGTCGGCGCTCCACGCGCGCTTGTACGGCCGCACGGAGATCAGCGCGTCGAAGACGTCGCCGACCGCGGCGATCCGCGCGAAGATCGGGATCGCTTCGCCGCGCAGGCCGCCGGGGTAGCCGGTACCGTCCCAGCGCTCATGATGCCGAAGCGCGATCTCGGCGGCAACCTGCAGGATGCGCGAGCTGCTCCCCTCGAGCATCGAAAACCCGGCGGTCGTATGGTCGCGCATGATCACCCACTCCTCCGCGGTGAGCGGACCCGGCTTCAGCAGGATGCGGTCGGGGGTCGAAACCTTGCCGATGTCGTGCATCGGCGTCCCGAGCAGCAGCATCCGCTGCTCGGACGGGCTCATGCCGAGCTGCTTGCCCAACAGCGCAGCGTAGTGCCCCATCCGCACGATGTGGTTCCCGGTCTCGTTGTCGCGGAACTCGGCGGCGCGCATCAGGCGCCGAATCGTCTCCTCCTCGCGATCGGTGATCTCACGCGTCGCGCGCGCGACCTCGCTCGCCAGCAGCGCCGCGCGGCTGCTGAGCGCGACGCGGCTCTGGTGCAGCGCCAGCAGGTTGCGGACGCGCGCCATGAACTCGACCGGGTCGGCGGGTTTGGTGAGAAAGTCGCTCGCGCCGAGCTCGAGCGCGTTGAGGCGAACGTCGCGATCGCGTTCGGCCGTGATTATCACGATCGGCGTCTCCGCCTCCGGCCACAGCGCACGGTACTGCGCGATGAACGCCAGGCCGTCCGGAGCCGGCATACGGTAGTCCACGATCAGCAGATCGGGCTCGGTCTGCGCGCACGACGCGAGCGCCTCCGACGAGGAGAGGAACGTGTGCGCTTCGACGCCCGGGATGCGCAGGACGATCGTTCGGTACACCCTGAGGTTGGTCGCGTTGTCGTCGACGATCAGGACGCGCATAGCGGCTCCAAAGTCGCGGGCAGCCATCGGTCGATGACCGCGCGCAGAGATTCAAGTTGAATGGGCTTTGCGAGATAGTCGTCCATGCCGGCAGCCAGACAGGCTTCGCGATCGCGTGCGAGCGCGTTGGCGGTCATCGCGACGATCGTCACGTGCTCGCCGCTGCGGCGCTCGGCTTGTCGAATCGCTTGCGTCGCCGCGAGGCCGTCCAGCTCCGGCATGTGCACGTCCATGAAGACCAGATCGTAGCCGCCGTCGCGAACCGCGAAAACCGCCTCCTGGCCGCTCGCGACGGCATCGGCGGCGAAGCCGAGCTCGCGAAGCTGCAGCGTCGCGACGCGCCGGTTGATCTCCTGATCGTCCGCCAGCAAAATGCGCACGGCGAGCCGCGGCGCGACGGCGGGCGCCGGCACGGCAGGCGCGAGATGAGACAGCACCCGCACGCGCGTCGCCATCAGCGTGAGCAGGACGTTGTGCAGGTCGGACGGCCGGCACGGCTTGAGCAGAAATGCATCGAAACCGGCGCTCAGGGCGGCTTCACGCCGCCCGGCCGCGTCGAACGCGGTCGTCAAGATGAGCGCCGGAACCCCGAAGCGGCCGTCGCTGCGCACCGCGCGCGCCAGCGCAAACCCGTTGCGCGCCGGCAGCACGAAGTCGACGAGCGCGAGGTCGAACGGGCGCTGCTCGGCCTCGGCGCGCTCGAGCGCCGCGAGCCCCGAGGTGACGTCGTCGGCGGATTCGACCTCGACCCCCCAGGCGTCCAGGTAGTGCCGCGCCGTGCGGCTGGCGGTCACGTCGTCCTCGACGACCAGAATGCGCGCGCCCGCCAGAACACCGTCGGTGACGCCGCTGCGCGCGAGCTGGGCGGCTTCGCAGCGCGCCGTGAACCGGAACGTCGATCCGACGCCTTCGCGGCTCTCGACCTCGATGCGTCCGCCCATCAGCTCGACCAGCCGGCGCGAGATCGAGAGGCCGAGTCCGGTGCCGCCGTAGCGCCGCGTCGCGGTGCCGTCGCCTTGCACGAACGGTTCGAACAAACCGGCCAGCGACGCCGCAGGGATTCCGATCCCCGTGTCCCGGACGATGACTTCGAGCACGACGTCTTCGTCGCGCACCGCCACGACGTTCGCGACGACGTCAACCGAACCGCGCTCGGTGAACTTCACCGCGTTGCCGATGAGGTTCATCAGCACTTGGCGCAGGCGCCCGGGATCGCCGCGCGCGATCTCCGGCAACTGATTCGAGAGCTCGAGCCGCAGCTCGATCCCCTTCGACTCGGCACTCGGGCGCAGCAGACTGCAGACGCCTTCGATCGCGTGCCGCAGATCGAAGTCGACCCGTTCGACGACGAGCTTCCCGGCCTCGATCTTCGAGAAGTCGAGAATGTCGTTGATGACGGCGAGCAGTGAATACGCCGAGTCCTTGATCGTCGAGGCGTACTCCGACTGGTCGGCGTCGAGCTCGGTGCGCAGGAGCAGCTCGCTCATCCCGATGACGCCGTTCATCGGCGTCCGGATCTCGTGGCTCATCGTGGCCACGAACTCACCCTTGAGGCGGGAACCTTCCAGCGCCTGATCCATCGCCGCGACGAGCTCTTCCCGCACGCGCTGGCGCTCCGTCACGTCGCGAATCGTCGAGATGATGACGCGGCGGCCTTCGATCTCCGCCGTGCGCGAGCGCACCTCGACCGGAAAGACGACGCCGTCGAGGCGGCGGTGGACCGCCTCGAACTGCACGCCGTCCTCGCTGTCCGTCGCTTCGATCAGGTCGAGCAAGATTGGATGGTCGGGATCGTGCAGGACGAAGATCGGCTGGCCGACGAGCTGCTCGCGCGTGCGGCCGTAGGCGCGCAGCGCCGCCGCGTTCGCTTCGAGGATGATCAGCGAAGTGCGGTCGGTGAACACGATGATGTCGCTGGTGACCTCGGTGAGCAGGCGGTAGCGTGCGAGCGCGCCTTGCCGAACCTCGAGCTCGTCGGCCATGTACTGAAAGGCGAGTGCGACGTGCGCGATCTCGTCCGTACCGTCGGGTGCCGGAACGAGCGCCTCGCCGCGCCCGACCCGTTCGGCGTTGACGGCGAGGTTGCTCAAGCGACGGACGATGGCGCGCGCGAACACTGCGTCGAAGACGAGCGCGACGATCGCCGCAAGCACGGCACCCGCCAGCAGGCATAGCCCGACATTCCAAATAGCGTCGAGCCGCGCGAGATCCCCAGCCCGCTCGACGATCTCGAACCGCTGATACGATGAGATCTCGGCGCGGAACTCGTCCATGTGCAATTTCCCGACCCCGCTCGCGACCCACGCGATCGCCGCGGCACGATGGTGTGCCCGGACGCTGTCGACTGCCGCGCCGCTCTCCGCCAGCCGAGCCTCGGCCGAGCGGCGCAGCCGCGCGATCATCGGCGCCCGCTGCCGATCGTTCGCGGCAAGCGCTTGCAGCCGCGCCGCGACCGCCGGAATCTCGCGGCGCGCGGCGGTGTACCGGTCGAGGAAGCGCGGGTTCTCGGTCAGCACGTAGGCGTGCATCCCGGCTTCCGCATCGAGCGTCGAAGCCAGGAGCTCTTGCGTTTCGAGCATCGCAACGTCGGACTTCCCGGTCAGCTCGCCGGCCACGCGCGTCTGCACCTGCAGGAACGCGCCGACCACGATCACCAGCAGCATCGCCGCCAGCGGAATCGCAACGAGGGCGAGCATCCAGAAGCGCAGGCCGCGCCTAATCATGGATCGATACGTTTTTGGAATGGGTCAACGGACAGACCATTGCCTCACACCCTTTGGAGCCACACACCCCAGGTGGGAGACGTATCCTGCCCGTTCGAACGACTATCTATGCATTCGAGGTAGCCGAGCGCATCACAGTCGTGCGCTACTCGTTGCTCCAGTAGTCCTTGAGCGCTTTGCCGCGGCTCGGATGGCGCAGCTTGCGCAGCGCCTTCGCCTCGATCTGGCGAATGCGCTCGCGGGTAACGCCGAACTCCTGACCGACCTCCTCGAGCGTTCGCTGGTGGCCGTCCTCGAGCCCGAAGCGCAGCACCAGCACCTTGCGCTCGCGCTCGGTGAGGTTCTTGAGCACGTCCTGCATCTTCTCTTTGAGCAGCATCACCGACGCCGCTTCCGCCGGAGCGACCGCTTCCTGGTCTTCGATGAAGTCGCCGAGGTGCGAATCTTCCTCTTCGCCGATCGGCGTCTCGAGCGAGATCGGCTCCTGTGAGATCTTGATGACCTCGCGCACCTTTTCGGGTGTGAGCCCCATCTCGTTCGCGATCTCTTCGACCGTCGGGTCGCGCCCCAGCTCTTGCAGCAGCTGGCGGCTGATCTTGATCAGCCGGTTGATCGTCTCGACCATGTGGACGGGGATGCGAATCGTGCGCGCCTGATCGGCGAGCGCGCGCGTGATCGCTTGGCGGATCCACCATGTCGCGTACGTCGAGAACTTGTAGCCCTTGCGGTAGTCGAACTTCTCGACCGCGCGGATCAGGCCGAGATTCCCTTCCTGGATCAGGTCGAGGAAGAGCATGCCGCGGCCGACGTACTTCTTCGCGATCGACACGACGAGCCGCAGGTTGGCCTCGGTGAGCTTCCGCTTCGCGTCCTCGCCGTGGAAGACGACGGCGTTGTCGGCGGTACCGTTTTTGAGCGCTTCTTTTTCGCCGGCTTCGATCGCCATCGCGAGCCGCCGTTCGTCGTCCATCGAAAGGAGCGGGACGCGCCCGATCTCCTTGAGGTACATCCTGACCGGGTCGTCGAGGGCGAGGCCGGCCGGCATGGCGACCTCTTCGGTCTCCTCGCGGTCCGCAGGTTTCTCGTCCTTCGCCTGCTCTTCGACGATCTCGATCCCGAGCGAGGCGATCTCTTCGAGCAGATCGTCCATGCGCTCCGGCGCGACGTCCTCGACGTTGTCGAAGACGGCGTTGATCTCTTCGTATGTGAGCGTGCCGCGCTTCTTGCCGGCGGCGAGCAGCTTTTTGATCTGTTCGTCGAGCGAGAGCTGCGGTGCTTCGGCGGCGGCGGGTTTCTTCGTGCGTGCCATCTGGTCTTCACCCCCTTTCTACGGGGTTATCCTTTCAATTCTGCGGCGAGTGCCGCGTGGGCGGCGCGGAGATCGGCCGGCACGGTTTCGCCCGCTTCCAAGATGCGGTCGAGTCGTTCGTCGAGCTCCCGATAGCGGTGTTCGGCATCGTCGCGCGCGAAACGCGCAACGACGCGATCCAGCTTCGCCCGCCGTTCTTCGGTGTCGTGCCACCGCACGATCCCGGAGACCGACGCGAGCGTCGCCGCCGCATCATCATCCCCTGCAAACACGGCCAGCACGTCGGACGGTTGCACGAGCGAGCGAGCGTGCCCCCGCAGCGTCTCCCAAATATGCCGGTGGTCCGGGTGCTCGAACCGTTCCGTCGGGATCCGGTCCGCGTACTCGGCCAGCAGCGCCGGCTCGTCGAGCACGATCGAGAGCACCTCGCGCTCGAACGAGGGCCGTTCCATCGCCGCCGGAACCACGTGGCGCGACGCGTTCGCCGCCCCGCCGCGCGGCGCGAAATGCGCGGGATTCACCAGCAGGCGAGCGCGCCGCAGGTCGTCGATCGCAAGGCCGAGCCGGCCCGCGGCGTAGACGCGCCAGCGGTCCTGCTCCTCGGGCGGCGCGAGCCGGCGGATCGTCTCCTCGGCCCAGCGCGCCATCGCACCGTCGGCGGTGCGGGCGCCGCGCCGGTCGATCTCGGCGTCGATCTTCACCTGCGTCGCGGCGATCGGTTTGTCGAGCAGCGCGCGGAACGCCTCGGCGCCGTTGCGGCGGATGAACTCGTCGGGATCCTTGCCCTCCGGGATGCGCAGCGCCCACGCGCTCACACCCTCGGCGGTCAGCATTTCGATCGACTTGAGCGCCGCCTCGACGCCGGCGGGGTCGGCGTCGAAGCAGAGGATCGCGCGCGCCGCGACCTTGCGCAGCTCGTGCGCCTGCTCGGGTGTGAACGCGGTGCCGAGCGCCGCGACCGCGTTGGTGAACCCGGCCTGGTGCAGCGCGATGCAGTCGAGGTAGCCCTCGACGACGATCGCGGTATCTTCCTTCGCTGCCGCGCGGCGCGCGACGTTGAGCGCGAACAGATAGCGGCCCTTGGTGTAGACCGGGGTCGTCGTCGTATTGAGGTACTTCGGCTCCGCGTCGCCGAGCGCGCGGCCGCCGAACGCGATCGTCTCGCCGGTCGTCGCCAGCGTCGGGATCATCAGCCGCCCGCGGTAGAAGTCGTAGAACCCGCCGCGCTGGCTGGGCTTGAGCAGCCCGGCTTTCGCCGCCAGCGCGAGGTCGACGTCGTTGCGCCGCAGCTCGCCGACCAGCCCGTCCCAGCCCTCCGGCGCGAAGCCGAGCGAGAACGCCTCGATCGTCGCCGGCGTGATCCCGCGGTTCGCGCAGTACTCGCGCGCCGCCGCGCCCTCGCGCACGTCGAGCAGCATGCGGTGGAACCACGCGCGCGCGACCTCGTTGGCGTGGTAGATCGCCTCTTTCTCGCTGCGCACGCGCGCCGCGCGCGGATCCTCGTTCTCGACCTCGACGCCGTAGCGTTTGCCGAGCAGGCGCAGCGCGTCGGTGAACCCGATGTTCTCCTGCTTCTGCACGAAGGTCAGCACGTCGCCCTTCGCGTCGCAGCCGAAGCACTTGTAGAAGCCGCGGTCCGGATGGACGTGGAACGAAGGCGACTTCTCGCCGTGGAACGGGCACAGGCCGACCAGGTCGTTCCCGCGCTTGCGCAGCGTCACGTACGCCCCGATCACCTCGCCGATGTCGGCGCGCGCGAGTATCTCCCGCTTCACACCGTCGTCGATCCGCACGGGACGTTCGTTCGACGCGGCCCCGCGCCGGTCCGTCTACCGGGACTCGACGATGAACTGGTACGCGATCGGGAGCAGCGTCGCGAAGTTGTCGAACGACCACGTCTGGCGAATGAGTATCTCGACGTGGTTGCCCGAGATGGCGTTCGCGCCCGCCATCTGCTGCATCATCGTCAGATTTCCGCCGCCTTGGAAGCCCGAGCGCTGCAGCAGCACGTCGCTCGCGTGGGCCATCGTCACGCGCACTTCGGTCTGGAACTGGTCTGTGACCCGGGCGTGCGTGAAATCGATCCACCCGGTCAGATCGAACGCGTCCGTCTTGACGCGCACGATCCGGTAATCGGTCGCGCTCCGCGGGGTCCACACGTTGTCCGCATAGACGTAGATCTTCTTCAGCCGCGTGTCGTTCTCGACTGCGACCGGCGCCGATTGGACGCCCTCGTCGATCGAACCCTCGGCGACGAGCGCGCGGTCGCGGATCGACGATTGCAGCGCGTGTTCGCTGAGCGGCACCTTGTTCATCGGTCCCCTCCGGACGGGCGAGCGGCCTGCTCACTTCAGCCGCCCAGCCGGGAACCCTCGCGGCGCGGAGGGTACGCCGGGCTTTGCGGTGCAGACGCACCGTGCGTGACGCACGGCAATCGTTCACCTCGGGGGAAACGCATCTACGACCCGATCCACCGCTTCATCGAGCTGGACGCCGGCGAGGTCGCGCTGCTCGCCGCGCCCGCCGTGCAGCGGATGCGGCGTCTCCGACAGCTCGGCCTCGCGTACCTGGCGTTTCCCTCGGCCGAGCACTCACGCTTCTCGCACGCGCTCGGCGCGCTGGCAATTGGTACGCGCGCGTTCGACGCGCTGCGCCTGCACTCGCCGGAAGCATTCGACTCCGAGCGCGACTTCGACGAGAAGCGGCGGCTGCTCCGCGCCAGCCTGCTGCTCCACGACGTCGGACACGGACCGTTCTCGCACGCTTGCGAAACCGTGCTCGGCGTGCGTCACGAGACGCGCACGGAAGCGATCCTGGCGCGCGCGGAGCTGCGCGAGCCGCTGGCGGCGATGGGGATCGACGCGGTGGCGGTCCTCGGGCTGATCACCGGCGCGCCCGGCGCCGATCCCGTGCTGCGCGAGCTCGTCAGCGGACCCAACCTCGACGCCGACCGCATGGACTACCTGTTGAGAGACACCTACTTCACCGGCGTCGCCGGCGGGATGTACGACGCCGAGCAGCTGATCGAGTCGCTGCGCATCCTCGAGATCGACGGGCGTCCGCAGCTCGGCGTCGAGGGACGCGGCGTCGTCGCGCTCGAGTCGTTCGTCCTCGCGCGCTACATGATGTTCGCCACGGTCTACTTCCACCACACGACGCGCGCGTTCGAGCGCGTGCTGCACGCCGTGCTCGAGCTGCTGTGGCCCGATCCGCGCGCGCTCGACGACATCGACGAGTTCCTGGGCTGGGACGACTTCCGCGTGATCGACGACATCCGGCCGCTCGCCGGCGACGACGTGCGCGCGCTGCGCGAGCGACGCAGCGTCTACGGCCTCGCCGCCGAGTTCAACGCCGAACGCGACCTCTCGGCGTTCGAGATGTGCGAACGCGCCCTCGTCGAGCGCTACGGCGACGCGGTGTGGAGCGACTCGCAGGAACAGTTGCTCCACCGCCTGCCGCTCGGAACCGGCGGCGCGGCGCCGACGGTGCGCGTGCGGCTGATGGGGCGGATCGTCGACGCGCGACGCGCCTCCGACCTGATCGCGAAGCTCTCGGGGAAAGCCTATTGGCGCAAGCTGTTCGTGCGGACCGACGTGGCTTCGGTCGACGAAGCGCGTGAGATCTGCGCGCGCCTGATCACCGCTTCCGGCTAGAGAGGGCCCGGTCGCTCAGAACCGAATGCCAGCCGTCCTTTCCGGAGGGTACGTACTGGCGCGGCGCCGACGGCGGGCGCAGCGTCGATCTCGACGGCACGCCCGGTCCCGGCGCGATCGTGCAGAACGTCGGGACGCGTCCGGGCTCCGTCTACGTCATCGCGTTCATGCTCTCCGGCAACGGCGATTGCGCCCCCGACATCAAGCGGATGCAGGCGATCGCGGGCGTCACCGCCCGCTCCTACACGGTCGACACGAACCGGATCAGCGTGTCGAAGCGCCGGTGGCTGCGCGAGTCGTTCACGTTTCGCGCGACCGCAGCGCTGACGCGCATCACGCTGCGCAGCCTCGATGCGCCGACCAACTGCGGCGCGGTCGTCGATGACGTCAGCAATGGAACGTGTGGCTGATCGGTGCGACCGGGGCGAGTCTCGGCGTCATCGGCGATTTCACGATGACGAGTTGCCCGTAGCCGGATTCGGCTAGCTCATCCCGCGTTCGGGCGTGCCGCGCGAAGCGCGGTTCGCCGTGCATGACGCGTGACCGCACGAGCACCCACCGCTCAGCGACGCTTTGCCGCTTTCGACGGCGGCCAGCTCGACGGTGTTCGCCGCGCACCATTCGGTACACGTCCCGGCGCTGACCAGGTCGTTACAGCCGCACGCGGCGTTGATGCACTGGTGCGCGGGGGCCGGCGGCGGGTCGATCGAGGCGCTCATGCGGCCGGGCTTACCCAGCCCCGATTGGTTTAAACCCGCACCGCTCCACCGACTTCTCCACACCGTACACCGTCGAGCACGCTGCGGTAGCCGCGATCGCCGCGCAGCGCGCTGAACACGCCGTCGAGCGGCAGCAGAATCGTCCACGGTTCGTTCTGCTGCACCGCCGCGCGCAGCTCGCCGACCGCCTCGGAGCGCTCGCCGAGCCCGAGCCGGGCGTAGGCGCGCAGATAGTGATGCGGCCGCCCGCCGCGGCTCGAGGCGCCGTCGAGGAAACGCCGCGCGGGGCGGGGGTCGCCACGGCGCGCCCACGCGTGCGCGCTGAGGGCGGCGTACGATTCGCGCCGCTCCGACGCGTTCAGCACCTCGAGATGGTCGATCGCCTCCTCGAACTGCTCCAGCGCGATCAGCTGGTGAACGAGCTGGTAGCGCGCGAACGAGAACTCGGGATCGAGCTCGAGGACTTCGCCGAGATGCCGCAGGCCGCGTTCCGGCGCGCCTTGCAGCGCGTGCACGGTCCCGAGCGTCGTCTGGATCTCGAGCGCGTCGGGGCTGAAGCCGAGCGCGGTCCGCAGATGGTCCGTCGCCGCGGGCAGGTCGTCGTTGATCATCGCGTGCCAGGCGGCGAAATGGTGCGCCGTGCTGTAGGTCGGGTCGATCGAGAGCGCGAGGTCGAACGACTCTTTCGCGCGCCGCAGGTCCTTGCGCCCGAAGAGGTGCAGGTCGGCGAGCGTGGCGTGCAGCTCGGGGAGCGACGGATCGATCGCCATCGCCTGTTCCACCGCGACGTGCGCGTCGTGGAAGGCTTCGAGCGGATCGCGGATCAGGTACTCGCCCATCAGCAGATGGACGTCGGCGACGCCGGCGTACGCGCGAGCGAACGTCGGATCGATCTCGAGCGCGCGTTCGAAGTATCGCGCGGCACGCTGCAGGGCGGCGCTGGTGCGGTGCTTCCAGAGGTAGCGGCCACGGGCGACCAGCGCCAGCACGTCGAGGTCTTCGCTCGGCCGGCGCGGCGCGCCGCGGGTGACGGTGTCGATCTCGGCGGCGACCGCCGCGACCGCCGCGGCGCGGTACCGGAAGAACGAGCGCTGTGAGAGGTGGATCTCGGCCGCGACCGCCTGCGAGCTTTCGCCGTCGACGTCGACCCGCCGCACGATCGTCGCGTAGACCGGCGGGTAGCCGTTCAGCGCCCGGTTGGTGAGCATCAGCACGGCGTCCCGGACCGAGGGCGCGCCGGTGAGCCGGCGCAGGGTCCGGGCCAGCTCGTCTTCTTGGATCGCGCCCGGCGTGCGGAGCTTTCTCAGCAGCTGGCGGACCGGTCGATTCCCCCACTCCATGCCGACCTCCTATTTTCCTAGTAGATACGGTTATAGCACGGAGAGTGTTTCAGCCTTCCGCCCGGCGGCAGAAACTGGGCAGTAGAACCGAAATCGTTAGGTGTGGGCTTTCAGCATCCCCGGGAACCGCTTGTGCAGCTCCTTGAGCTTCGGCAAGTCGTTGTAAACGACGTACGGGTAGTCGGGGTTCTTGGCGATGAAGTGCTGGTGGTAGGCCTCGGCGGGATAGAAGCCGGTCAGCGGCACGACCTTGGTGACGATCGGCGCCGGATACGCGTGCTTCGCGGTCAGCTCCCGGATCGTCGCCTCCGCAACGCGCTTCTGATCGTCGTTGGCGTAGAAGATCGCGGAGCGGTACTGCGTGCCGTGGTCCGGCCCTTGGTAGTCGAGCTCGGTCGGGTCGTGCGCGACGCTGAAATAGACGTCGAGCAGCTGGCGGTACGAGATCTGCTTCGGATCGTACGTGATCTCGACCGACTCCGCGTGCCCGGTCATCCCGGTGCTGACGACGTCGTAGTGCGCCGTCATCGCGTTGCCGCCCGAAAACCCGGAGACGACGTTCGTCACGCCCTTGAGCTCGTCGAAGACGGCCTCGACGCCCCAGAAGCAGCCGCCGGCGAGGACCGCTTTCTCCAGGTGAGGGGCAGCTTGCGCCGGCGCCGCGCCGAGCACACCGGCAAGGAGAGCAAACGCGAGCGGCAGGGCCTTCGAAAATCGCACGATCATTACAACGTCCACGCTACCACCGGGGTTTGCGCCCCGCCGCAAGCGGGCTTACAGCCCGTCCGCGGTTGACGCCGGGCCGCGGCTCTGGTAAAACCGACGGACATGACCGTCACCGGCTGGTCCTACCGGTATTTCTACGCCTCGTGCGATGCGCGCCGGCGCGGTTGGCCTTTGCCGTAACGAGTCCGACGGACCGAACAGCAGGAGCCCCTCGCCGAGCGAGGGGCTCTTCTTCATCCCGGAGAGCACGATGATCAGCCCCCGAACCGCGGCCGGCGAGCCGCAGCCGCCGACCCTCACCCTGACCGCCGCCTTCGAAGGGATCGAGGGCTCGTACTCGCACGCGGTCCTGAACGCGTACGCGGCGCGCCGCGGCGTCGTCTTCGCGCCGCTCGGCTGCTCCTCGTACCGCGCCGTCGCGCAGGCCGTGCTCTCCGGCCAGGCCGACCTCGGGCTGCTCCCGATCGACAACGCGATCGCCGGGACGATCCGCGAAGGCTACGACGTCCTGGCCGAGTACGAGCTCGACCTGCTGGCCGAGATCACGTGGCGGATGGAACACCGCCTGCTCGCGATCCCCGGCGCGACCCTCGCCGGCTTGCGCGAGATCGACTCGCACCCGGTCGTGCTCGCCGAGTGCGGCCGCTTTCTCGGGACGCTCGCGGACGTGCGGCGCGTCCCGGTCCCCGACACCGGCGTCGCCGCGCGCGACGTCGCCGCGGCCGCCGATCCGACCCGCGGCGCGATCGCCTCGGCCGAAGCGGCGCGCCGCTACGGCCTGATCGAGCTCGCCGACACGATCGCCGACCATCCCGACAACTTCACCCGCTTCGTGCTCTTCCGCGCGCCGAACGCGGTCGGCCCGGCCGCCGAGTTCGAACCGGCCGAGGACTTCGCCGTGCGCAAGACCTCGCTGATGTTCGCGGTCGCCGACGCGCCGGGCGCGCTCGGCAGCTGCCTCTCGATCCTCGGCGCGCACGGACTGAACATCTCGAAGCTGGACTCGAAGACGCGGCTCGGGGCGAACGCGCAGTCCTCGTTCTACGCCGACGTCGACGGCGACGTGCGCGACGAACGCTTCGCCGACGCGCTGCGCGCCCTGCGCGAGGTGACGGTGACGCTGCACGTGATCGGAACCTACGACGCATCGAGCGCGCCGCCGCGCGTGTACCGCGAATCGGCGATCGCCGTCGACGAGCGGCCCGCCGTCGTCCCGAAACCCGACAAGGTCGCCTTCCCGAAAGCGCAGCGCCAGGGCGAGCTCCACGTGCGCTCGCGCGTCTACGTCGGCGACGTCGCGATCGGCGACGGCAACTTCGTGATCATCGGCGGCCCGTGCAGCGTCGAGTCGCGCGACCAGATCCTCGCCACCGCGGAAGCGGTCGCGGCCGCCGGCGGCGTGATGCTGCGCGGCGGCGCGTTCAAGCCGCGCACCTCGCCGTACGCGTTCCAAGGACTCGGCTGGGAAGGCGTCGCGCTGCTCGCCGAAGCGAGCCGCGCGAGCGGACTGCCGATCGTGAGCGAGGTGATGAGCATCGATCAGGTCGAGCGGATGGCGGCGTCGGTCGACCTGCTCCAGATCGGCGCCCGCAACATGCAGAACTACGACCTGCTCAAGGCGGTCGGCAAAGCGCAGCGGCCGGTGCTGCTCAAGCGCGGTATGGCGGCCTCGATCGACGAGCTGCTCGCCGCCGCGGAGTACATCTTGAGCGAGGGCAACCCGAACGTAATCCTGTGCGAGCGCGGGATCCGCACTTTCGAGACCGCGACGCGCAACACGCTCGACCTCTCGGCGGTCCCGGTGCTGCGCGAACGCACGCACCTGCCGGTGCTGGTCGATCCGTCCCACGGTGTCGGCGTACGGCGCTGGATCGCGCCGCTCTGCCGGGCGGCGAAGGCGGTCGGAGCGCACGGCCTCCTGCTCGAGGTCCATCCGAACCCCGCCGAGGCGAAGTGCGACGGGGACCAGGCGCTCACGTTCGCCGACTTCCGGGCGATCGTCGCCGAGCTGGCGAGGATCCCGTTGCCCGCGTAGCCTCCCTAAGGACGAAACCGGTCGATCCCAGCGATCTCACAGGACTCTCGCGGCGCGGTCAGCGTTCACTTGACACGGTGCTCCCGCATCGCGACTCCAAGGAGGAGATAGCTTGAGTCCTCATCCGTTCGTTCGAACCCTCGCCGTCGCGGCGCTGATCGCCATGCCGTCGATCGCGCTGGCGGCTCCCGACCAGAACACCAGCAACAACAACGGCTGCCGCGGCGGCCAATGGGTCAACGGCCAGTGCGTCTACAATAACAATAACAACGGCAACGGCCGTTGGAACAACAACGGCAACAACAACGGCCACTGGAACAACAACAACAGCAATAACAACAACGCGCAGCAGCGCGACCGCGACCGGATCGAGCGCGAGCGCATCGCGCGCGAACGCGCCGACCGCGACCGCTTGCAGCGCGAGCACGCCGGGTCGACCTACAACGGCGGCTACAACAACGGCGCCTACAACAACGGCGCCTACAACAACGGCGCCTACAACAACGGCAACGGCGGATACGCCGGCGGGTACACGTACGGCAACGGCGGGCGCAACTGGAACTACGGCCGCGGCAACACGCTGACCGGCACGGTCTCCTCGTTCTCGCCGTACAACCTCTACCTGAACAACGGCCAGCACGTCGACCTGCACAACGGCACGGTGATCAACCCGACCGGGATCAACCTCTCACCCGGGATGCGCGTTCGCATCGTCGGCAACCAGAACTCCGACGGCACGTTCAACGCGAACGAGATCGACGTCGAAGGGAACGGTAACCGCTACTAGTCCTCCCTCCCCCGGGGGACTATGGGCCGGTGATCGAAGATCACCGGCCCTTCGCATTCTCCGGGAGCACGCGACGATGAGCGCAACCGCCACCGACCTCACCCCCGCCGGCGCCGCCACCTCGGCCGAGGAGCGGCAGGCGCGCGTCGACCTGGCCGCGGCGTACCGGCTGGTCGCGCACTACGGCTGGGACGACCTTATCTTCACCCACATCTCGGCGCGCGTCCCGGGACCCGATCACCACTTCCTGATCAACCCGTACGGGATGCTCTTCAGCGAGATCACGGCGTCGAGCCTGGTCAAGGTCGATCTCGACGGCAAGATCGTCGAACCGACGCCGTACTTCGTGAACCCCGCCGGCTTCACGATCCACAGCGCGGTCCACGCCGCGCGCGAAGACGCGAAGTGCGTGCTCCACCTGCACACGGTCGCCGGCGTCGCGGTCGCATGTCAAGAAGGCGGGCTGCTCCCGCTCAACCAGACGGCGATGCTGCTCAACGGCCAGATCGCATATCACGAGTACGAAGGCGTCGCGCTGCTGCTCGACGAGCGCCCGCGGCTGGTCGCCGATCTCGGCGAGAAGAACGCGATGCTGCTGCGCAATCATGGCACGCTCACCGTCGGCCCGACCGTCGGCGAAGCGTTTCTCACGATGTACTTTCTCGAGCGCGCGTGCGCGACGCAGGTCGCGCTGCTCGCCGGCGGCGTCCCCCTGCACCATCCCACGCCCGAAGTCCAGGCGGTGGTGCAAGCGCAGGCCGGCTACGGCGTCGCGCAGGTCGCAAAGCTCGCCTGGGACGCGCAGCTCCGCTTGCTCGACGCGAAAGACCCCAGCTACAAGAACTGACGCTCGGTGACGGTCCGACCCGCATCGTCCCGATCGGTCCGCTCCAGAACCTCGAAGCGCCGCACGGGCGCGAGCGGCGCTAAGGGCCCGCGGTCACGGTCACGCTGAAACTGCGCACGCCGACGGCCCCCAAGTCGATGCGTTGGGTGCACGCCCCGACCGCGGTGGGTTGGAAGAACACGACGTACGACGGCGCGTCAACCCCCTGCGCGTCGGTGAACTGCATCACCCCGGCGGACATCCGAGTGATCGCCGAACAAGCGCCGGTGAGCAGTCCGGGGTTCGCGTTTTCGATCTCGGAGCGAAACGTCCCCGGCGACGGATAGACGCCGTTTGTCGCGCCGGAATCGACGTACATGAACGGGATCGTCGCGGTCTGCATGCCGACGTGAATGTCGGTCGGCTCGTAGCGCAGCGTCGCCACCCAGCTCACCGATGGGCTTCGCGGCGGATCCGCGCCCGCGCCGCCGCCGCCGCATGCGGAGAGTGGGATCATCGCTGCAAGCACAGCGACACGAAGATGGCAGCCCAATTTTCGACGCCTTTCACGAGTCCGCGTCGCCCGTGGCCGCCTCCACGCGCTGTTTCGCCCTCACCTTTTTCCCGCGCGCGCCATCGCGCGCTGAGGCTTTGGACCCCAAACGGCATGGGCAGCCGGCCCGCTTCGCCGCAGGCGACGGCGGAACGCAGCCGCAACCGGCGAAGGCCTGCCAATATTCGTCTTTCTCTAGGAGGTCGATTCATGCACCGTTTCCTCTCCGCGGTACTCGCGCTCGCCTTCGTCGCCTCGCTCGCCATCGGAGCCGATGCGAAAACGTGCAGAGACGCGAAGGGGCACTTCATGAAGTGCCCCCCGGCGCCGATGGCACCGATGAAGAAAAAGCCGTGTCGCGACAAAGCCGGTCACTTCATCAAGTGCCCGGTCAAGCCGATGCCGATGTAACGCTGGTCTAGAAGTTCTTGTAAAAAGCGTCGTACAGCGGAGTGAGATCGCCGGGTCCCGACACCAGAACGAGGAGCCCCCCGCGGCCGGCAGGTGAGCCTTGAGGTGTCGCATTCAAGCAGAACACGCGAATGGCGTTCTGACCCTTTGTCCCGTACACGAGCGTTGCGAAACCATTGGTCAGCGAACCAACCCCCGAGTATCCGGTCTTGGACAACGAAAGCGTGGCCTTCGTCGCGCAACTGATGATATCGATGCCCTCGTTCAGCGCGCTCGCCCCGATGGTAAGCGGGTTCGCAGCCGGCTCCGCGGCGTTCGCAGGGACCGTGCTCGCCGCAATGGCGGCCGCGAGAAACAGAGAGCCCCCGCCGGCCAGACAATGCCGTAGAAATCGCCGCATGATGATAGACCGCCTTACGGAGAAGCTGCGTTCGTGATGCCCCAAAGTTAGGTCGCGCTGCCCGCCAAAAGCACCTTTTTTTGACGGACGACCGAGGCAGCGGGACGAGGTGCCGGGCATATGCTAGGATCGACGGATGAACGGGGCGCTCTCCGTCGATCTGGCGGTCATCTTCGTCGCCATTCTCGTCCTGGTCTCGCTCGCCAACCGCATCGGCGTCGCGTACCCGATCATGCTGGTGCTGGGCGGGATCGCGCTGGGATTCATACCGGGCCTGCCGCCGCTGGCGATGCCGCCCGAGCTCGTGCTCACCATCTTCCTTCCGCCGCTGCTCTACTGGGAGAGCGTGACGGCGCCGACCAGCGAGTTCTTCTCCGCTGACGGGCTGTGGTGGATCTTCCAGCTCGCCTTCGGGCTCGTCATCGTCACGATGCTCGCCGTCGCGGCGGTCGCGCACGTGATGATCCCGGCGATGGCGTGGGGACCGGCGCTCGTGCTCGGCGCGATCGTCTCTTCGACCGACGAGGTCGCGTTCGCGCCGATCATCGCGCGCATCCCGCTGCCGCGCCACGTGATCGCCACGATCGAGGGCGAGAGCCTCGTCAACGACGCGACGTCGCTCGTCCTGTACGCCATCGGGATCACCGCCATCGTGAGCGGGACGTTCTCGTTCACCGGCGCGCTCGGCGAGCTCGCGGTGTCGGTCGCCGGCGCGATCGCGATCGGCGGGGCGGCGGCGTTCCTCTGCGTCGGCGCGTGGCGGTTCACCAAGGACGAATCGCTGCAGGCGATGGTCTCGCTGATGGCGCCGTACCTCGCGTATCTGCCGGCGCAGCACTTCCACGCCTCGGGCGTGCTCGCCGTCGTCACGACGGGCCTGGTCGTAACGCGCTACACGCCGCGCGTGCTGACGCCGCGCGCGCGCGAACGCGGGAGCGGTTTCTGGGTGACCGCGGTGTTCATGGCCAACGCGTTCATCTTCGTTCTCGTCGGCATGCAGTTCCACCAGATCCTGGGCGCGTTACAGCGCTTCCACCCGCTGCAGCTGCTCGGCTACGGACTCGCCATCAGCGCTACGGCGATCGTGGTGCGCCTGGTATGGGTCTTCGGACAGGGCTTGCTCCCGGCGACGAACGAGCCGGAGCACGTCGAAGGCAAAGCCGATTGGTCGCACGTCGCCGTCCTCGCCTGGTCCGGCATGCGCGGCGGGATCTCGCTGGCTGCGGCGCTCGCGATCCCGCTCGAAGCCGCGGCACGGCCGTTCCCGAACCGCGACCTCATCATCTTCCTCACCTTCTGCGTGCTGCTCGCGACGCTGATCGGCCAGGGGGGAACGCTGCCGTTCCTCTTGCGCCGGCTGAAGGTCGTCGACGACGGGACCGACGAGCGCGAGGAACGCGTCGCGCTCGCCGCCACCGCGAAGGCGGCGCTGAAGCGGCTCGACGAGTTGGCCGGCAGCGGCGACGTTCCGAAGGAAGTCTGCGAGGTGCTGCGCCGCCGGTTCCGCCGTCGCTGGGCGGAGTTCGGTGTGGACGGCGCGGAGCAGGACGGCGATGCCGCACGCATCGGGTCGCGCTTGCGCGAGCTCGAGTCGGACCTGCTCGACGCCCAGCGAACGGCGCTGATCCGCCTCCACCGCGAGGGCAAAGTCGACAACACCGTCATGCGCCGCGTTCAGCGGCTGCTCGATCTCCAAGCGGAAGAGACGGAACTGCTCGCATCGACCGGCCATTCCGACATCGACGACAACCCGTAGAACGTCCGGACCTCCCGAGGAGGGACGCCGCACGGCGTGAAACGTCCGGCACGTTATGAGCGGCATCGTGGTCCGAAACGTCGAGCGCTCCGCGATCGAGCGATTGGCGCCGTTGGCCCAGCGGGGCGTCGCAACCGTCCACGAAGCGCTGGGACGCACCGGCCTCATGCGCGCGTACATGCGGCCGATCTATCCCGGCGCGTCGATCGTCGGCAACGCCGTCACCGTCTCGGTCGCGCCCGGCGACAACACGATGCTGCACGTCGCGGTCGAACTGTGTCAGGACGGCGACGTGCTGGTCGTCGTGCCGACCTCGCCGTGCGAGGACGGCTACTTCGGCGATCTCTTCGGCGGCGCGCTCAAAGCGCGCGGCGTGCGCGGCACCGTGATCGAAGCCGGCTGCCGCGACATCCGCACGCTCAAAGAGATGGACTACCCCGTCTGGTCGCGCGCCGTCTTCGCGCAGGGCACCGTCAAGGAGACGCTCGGCGACATCAACCTGCCGCTGGTGTGCGCGGGACAGCGCGTCGAGCCCGGCGACGCGATCGTCGCCGACGACGACGGCGTGCTGGTCGTGCCGCGCGCACGGATCGGCGAAGCGCTCGACGCCTCGCTCGCGCGCGTGAAGAAAGAGGAGACGAACCGCGCGCGCTTCGCCGCCGGCGAGGTCGGTCTCGACGTGTACGGGATGCGCGAAAAGCTCGCCGCCAAAGGGCTCCGCTATTACGACGACGCTGCGGCGCTCGCGGCGGAGCAGCGCGCGTGAGGCAGACCGCGATCCCGTGCACGCTGATGCGCGGCGGCACCTCGAAAGGCCCGTTCTTCCTCGCCTCCGACCTGCCGTCCGATCCGGCGCTGCGCGACCGCGTGCTGCTGGCGGCGATGGGCTCGCCGGACGTGCGGCAGATCGACGGGATCGGCGGCGCCGACACGCTCACCAGCAAGGTCGCGATCGTCGGGCCGCCGACGCATCCCGGCGCCGACGTCGACTATCTGTTCCTGCAGGTCGTCGTCGACGAACCGCGCGTCGATGCTTCGCAGAACTGCGGCAACATGCTGGCGGGGATCGGCCCGTTCGCGATCGAGCGCGGGCTCGTTCCCGCATCCGACGGCATGACGAAGGTGCGCATCCACATGGTCAACACCGCGAGCATCGCCGTCGCGACCGTGCAGACGCCCGGCGGCGTGGTCCGCTACGACGGCGACGCCCGCATCGACGGCGTCCCCGGGACGGCGGCGCCGATCGTGATCGACTTCCTCGACATCGCGGGCTCCAGCACCGGCGGCGCGCTGCTGCCGACCGGCAACGCGCGCGACGTCGTCGAAGGCGTCGAGGCAACGCTGATCGACAACGGGATGCCGGTCGTGGTGATGCGCGCCGCCGACTTCGGCAAGACCGGGCACGAGTCGCCCGACGAGCTCGAAGCCGACGCCGAGCTGAAAGCGCGCGTCGAGCGCGTTCGTCTGGCTGCCGGCCGGCTGATGAACCTCGGCGACGTCACCAAGAAGACGGTGCCGAAGATGTGTCTGGTCTCGCCGCCCTCGAACGGCGGCGCGGTCTCGACGCGCAACTTCATCCCGCACAAGGTACACAAGGCGATCGGCGTCTTCGGCGCCGTCAGCGTCGCGACGGCGTGCGCGTATCCGGGGACGATCGCGGCTGAGGTGACCGGCGCGCAGGCGCAGCTCGGCGAGCGCAGCCTCGAGATCGAGCACCCGACCGGCTTCTTCACCGTCGAGATGCTGCTCGCCGACGACGGCGGGAAGCCGCGCGTCGAGCGCTCCGCGCTGCTGCGCACCGCGCGCGCGCTGATGGCAGGGGACGTCTTCGTGCCGCGCGCGATCTGGGACGGAATGCGATGATCGTCGACTGCCACGGCCACTACACCACCGCGCCGGCGCCGCTCCAGGAGTTCCGGCAAGCGCAGCTCGCCGCGCTCGAAAGCGGCGAGCCGCCGCCCGACCCGGACGCGATCGCGATCTCCGACGACGCGATTCGCGCGAGCCTCGAAGGCGCGCAGTTGAAGCTGCAGCGCGAGCGCGGTACCGACCTGACGATCTTCTCGCCGCGTGCGTCGGCGATGGGCCACCACATCGGCACCGAGGCGACGAGCACGGCCTGGTCGCGCGCGTGCAACGACCTGATCGCGCGCGTCTGCGGCCTCTATCCCGAGAACTTCGTCGGCGTGTGCCAGCTCCCGCAGTCGCCGGGCGCGCCGCCCGCGCACAGCGCGCGCGAGCTGGAGCGCTGCATCAACGAGCTCGGCTTCATCGGCTGCAACCTCAACCCCGATCCGTCGGGCGGTCACTGGGACAGCCCGCCGCTCACCGACCGCCACTGGTATCCGCTCTACGAGAAGATGGTCGAGCTCGACGTGCCGGCGATGGTCCACGTCAGCGCGTCGTGCAACCCGAACTTTCACGCCACCGGCGCGCACTACATCAACGCCGACACGACCGCGTTCATGCAGTTCCTCACCTCCGACCTGTTCCGCGACTTCCCGACGCTGCGCTTCATCATCCCGCACGGCGGCGGCGCCGTGCCGTATCACTGGGGGCGCTACCGCGGCCTCGCGCAGGACTTAAAGAAGCCGCTGCTCACCGAACTGCTGCTGAACAACGTCTTCTTCGACACCTGCGTGTACCATCTGCCGGGGATCGAGTTGCTGCTCAAAGTGATTCCGGCGAAGAACATCCTGTTCGGCTCGGAGATGGTCGGCGCGGTGCGCGGGATCGATCCGGAGACCGGGCAGTACTACGACGACACGAAGCGCTACCTCGACGCGCTCCCGCTCGGCGACGACGTGCGCGGCAAGATCTTCGCCGGAAACGCCGCCCGCGTCTATCCGCGCCTCGCCGCGCAGCTCGCGAACGGGTAAGACCGCAGCGATGGATCCCGACTACCGGCCGTTTCACCCCAACCCGCGCAAGCCGGCGTACGTCCCGCCGCCCGGCGCGGTCGATGCCCACTGCCACGTGTTCGGCCCCGCCGACACGTTCCCGTACGCGCCCGAGCGCAAGTACACGCCGTGCGACGCGCCCAAGGAGAAGCTCTTCGCGCTGCGCGACTTCCTCGGCTTCGAGAAAAACGTCATCGTGCAGGCGAGCTGCCACGGCCGCGACAACGCGGCGCTGGTCGACGCGCTGCAGGCCTCGAGCGGCCGCGCGAAAGGCGTCGCGGTCGTGCGCTACGACATCGGCGACGACGAGCTGAAGGCGCTCGACGACGCCGGCGTGCGGGCCGTCCGGTTCAACTTCGTCAAGCGCCTCGTCGACGCGACGCCGCGCGAGAACTACCTGCGCATCGTGGACAAGATCGCGCCGCTCGGCTGGCACATCGTCGTCTACTTCGAAGCGCCCGACCTCGAATCGCTCGCGCCGTTCCTCACCTCACTGCCCGGCACGCTGGTCGTCGACCACATGGGCCGGCCCGACGTCGCGAAGGGCGTCGACCACCCCGACTTCCAGCGCTTCGTGCGGCTGCTCGACGAGCACGAGAACATCTGGACGAAGGTGAGCTGTCCCGAGCGGCTCACCGTCGCCGGCCCGCCCTACGACGACGTCGTCCCGTTCCAGCGCATGCTGGTCGAGCGGTTCCCCGACCGCGTGCTGTGGGGCACCGATTGGCCGCATCCGAACATGACCTGGATCGTCCCCGACGACGGCGAGCTGGTCGACCTGATCCCGCGGATCGCACCGACGGCGGCGCTGCAGCAGAAACTGCTGGTCGACAATCCCAACCGCCTGTACTGGACCGACCGATGACCGACGAAGAAGCCTTCGACGACATCCCGGGTACGATTTTGTTCGACGCGGAGCGCTCCCGGCAAGGGTATCATCTCAACATGTTCTGCATGTCGCTGATGAAGCACGAGAACCGCGAGGCGTTCCGCGCCGACGAGCGCGCCTACCTCGCGCGCTTCCCCATGACCGCCGAGCAAGTCCAGTCGGTTCTCACGCGCAACTGGAACGGGATGCTCGAGCTCGGCGGCAACATCTACTACACCGCGAAGCTCGCCGCGTGCGACGGTCTCTCGTTCCAGCAGATCGCCGCGATCATGACGGGCTCGACCCAGGAAGCCTACGCGCAGATGATGCTCGACGGCGGCCGCTCCCCCGAGGGGAACCGCAGCAAGTCGGAGTGGGAACACCGTGGCTGAGATCGTCGCCGGCGTCGCGACGTCACACGTTCCGGCGATCGGTGCCGCGATCGATCTCGGCAAGACCGGGACGCCGTACTGGGAGCCGCTGTTCGCCGGTTTCGAGCCGTCGAAGCGCTGGATCGCCGAGCTGAAACCCGACGTCGTGATCCTCGTCTACAACGACCACGCCTCGGCGTTCTCGCTCGAAGTGATCCCGACGTTCGCGCTCGGCTGCGCGGCGGAGTATCCGCCCGCCGACGAGGGCTGGGGCGCGCGACCGGTACCGGTCGTCAAAGGTCACCCCGAGCTGGCCTGGCACATGGCGCAGTCGCTGATCCTCGACGAGTTCGACATGACGATCGTCAACAAGATGGAGGTCGACCACGGCTTGACGGTCCCGCTCTCGCTGATGTTCGGTCAGCCAGAGGCGTGGCCGTGCCCGGTGATCCCGCTCGCCGTCAACGTCGTGCAGTATCCGCCGCCGACCGGCCACCGCTGCTACATGCTCGGCAAGGCGATTCGCAAGGCCGTCGCGTCGTTCGACCGTCCGCTGCGCGTGGTGATCTTCGGCACCGGCGGGATGTCGCACCAACTGCAAGGACCGCGCGCCGGTCTGATCAACCGCGCGTTCGACACGGCGTTCCTCGACCGGTTCACCGCCGATCCCGCGAGCCTCGTACGCCTGCCGCACGTCGACTACGTGCGCGAAGCGGGCTCCGAAGGGATCGAGATGGTGATGTGGCTGATCATGCGCGGCGCGCTCGCCGACGACGCAAAGGAAGTCTATCGCTTCTACCACGTCCCGGCGTCGAACACCGCGGTCGGCCACCTGATCCTCGAAAACCCCACCCGCGGCGGCGAGCCACACCCCCCGGTCATCCTGAACTCGTCGAAGGGCGGGGAACCCCCCGTCACCCTGAGCTTGTCGAAGGGTCGGCCACCATCGTGAAGCTCGCGCTCGCCGGCCAGGGCGCGTTCGGCGTCAAGCACCTCGAAGCGCTGGCGAACATCGACGGCGTCGAGGTGATCTCGCTCGCCGGCGGCAGCCCCGGCACGACCGAAGAGGTCGCGAAGAAGTTCGCCATTCCGCACTGGACGACCGACCTCGCCGAGACGCTCGCCCAACCGGGCCTCGAAGCGGTGATTCTGGCAACGCCCACGCAGATGCACGCCGCGCAAGCCGAGCAGGTGATGCGCACCGGCAAACACGTGATGATCGAGATCCCGATCGCCGACAACCTGCGCGACTCCGAACACCTGCTCCGCGTGCAAGCCGAAACCGGCGTCACCGCGATGGGCGGCCACACGCGCCGCTTCAACCCCAGCCATCAGTGGATTCACAACCGCATCAAAGCGGGCGAGCTGACGATCCAGCAGATGGACGTGCAGACCTACTTCTTCCGCCGGACGAACACGAACGCGCTCGGCAAACCGCGCAGTTGGACGGACCACCTGCTGTGGCACCACGCGTGCCACACGGTCGACCTGTTCCAGTACCAGACCGGCCACGTCGCCTCGCGCGCCGAGGGCCTGGAGGGCCCGATCCACCCGGAGCTCGGGATCGCGATGGACATGGGCATTCTGATGAAGGTCCCCTCCGGCGCGATCTGCACGCTCTCGCTCTCGTTCAACAACGACGGCCGGTTCGGAACGTTCTTCCGCTACATCTGCGACAACGGCACCTACCTAGCGCGCTACGACGACCTTTACGACGGCAACAACAACAAGATCGACCTCACCGGCGTCGCGGTCTCAATGAACGGCATCGAACTGCAAGACCGCGAGTTCATCTCCGCAATCCGCGAAAAGCGCGAACCGAACGCCAGCGTGTCGCAGTGCGTGACGGCGATGCGGACGCTGGACCGGATCGAACGGACTCTTGACGGGTGAACTGTACACCTTCGTGAAGACGCGGGCACAGATTCGCACGACAGACGCGCAGATCAAGGCGCTTGCGGCCAAGGGCAAAGCTGTCGCGGCGGAACCGCACGCGACGGCGGTTCGGTTCGATGCGGACCGCGATCGCTACGAGATCGAGCTGAGCACGGGCGGCGCATTCGCCGTACCGCGAAGCGCTTTGAAGGCGCTGTCGGCGTCAGCGTCTCGCGAAGCCCTGCTCGGTGTGCGCCTCATGCCGGCGGGATTCTCACTATGGTGGGATGCGCTGGACACGGGCTACCATGTCGAGGATCTGGAGGCACTAGCGCTTGGCGCCGCCGCGGCAGCGCGGATGCTTGGCCGCCGTGGCGGTGCCGCAACGACGACGGAGAAAGCCAAGGCGGCGCGCGAGAACGGCAAGCGCGGTGGTCGACCGAAGGGTCCCGCCAAGAAAGCCGGGCCGAAACGCCGTAAGCCCGCCGTCGCGGCGTAAGCCCGCCTCGGGCCCGTATGCGATTCAGCAGTCTTGTCATGGATTTAAGTCATGGTATAATGCATATCCATGACACAGCAGAGCCCGGCCACTCCGCGGCTGACGCGTCGTCGAGAGCTTGTTCAGCTTGCAAGCGACCGGAGTGGCGTGTTCACGGCGTCGGCCGCTCGGGCCCTCGGAGTGACCTCTAGCTCGCTCGCCTACCATACCCGGACAGGGTCGATCGAGCGACTGGGGCACGGCGTTTACCGGCTCGCCGATTTTCCATCGAGCCCGCGCGAGCCTCTTATCGCCGCTGCCGCTGCGCTTGGCAAGGACGCCGTTGTCTCCCACGAATCGGCGCTCCAACTCTACAGCGTATCGGACGTCGCGCCCTCACGGCTGCATTTTACCATCCCGCGCGCGCGACGCTACGTCACCGCACCGGCCGACAACGTCGCGCTGCATACGACGGCGCGGCCATTTGCGCCGGGCGACGTGGTGCAGCACGAGGGATTCCGCGCAACGTCGCTCGCTCGCTCCATCGTGGATGCCGCTCGTGCACGTACCGGGCCCGAACAGATCGTCATGGCCGTGCAAGAGGGCCTGCGCCGCGGCCTTCTGACGACACGTCAGATCGAACGCGCAATGCATGATGCACCGAAACGTGTTCGCGAGCTCATCGAAGAGGGTCGGTCCGCATGACGCCGAGCGGAGATCCCGGCGCACTCGCAGGCAGTGGCACGGGGGTTCGTCGGTACGCGACGATCGGGGCATTTGAAGCGGCACTGAAAGCCCGGCTCACCGCCCGTGTCACCGAGCACCGTACTATGCAGGACCTCCGGAAGAACCTTGCGTTCGATCGCGTCCTCGTACGACTCACCCACGTCGCGCCTGATGCGTGGCTGTTGAAGGGTGGAGTCGCTCTCGAATATCGGCTCCAGCGGGCACGTGCCACGACCGATATCGATCTCTGCGCGCGGGTCGGCCTCGAGAAAATGATCGACACACTCGAAGCCGCTGCCGCAGTCGAACTCAATGACTACTTTGCATTGAGGCTGGGTGCATATAGCAAGCCGGTCGATACAGTCGAAACATACCGCTTCAGGGTCGCCGTCTTGTATGAGAACGGCCGGATATTCGAGGAGCTTGCGATCGACATCGGATTTGCGGACCCTTGGCTCGGTGAACCTCAGGCACTCACCGCTCCGACCCTGCTGGACTTTGCCGGAATCGACCCGGCGGCTGTGCGCGCGATCTCGCTAGAGCAACATCTCGCCGAAAAGATTCACGCATATACGAAACGATACGGCAACCGCGAGTCGACCCGCGTAAAGGACCTCATCGACATGGCGCTCTTGCTCGGCGGTTCCCAAGTCGCTGACAACGTTCTGGCCCAAACGATACGCGAGATATTCATCGCACGCGGGACACACGACGTGCCGGCAGCTTTGCTGCCGCCTCCTGAAAATTGGCGAACGGTGTACGCAAACCTCGCCGACGACCTGCCCATACCCCAAACGAGCGATGAAGCGCATCGCCTCGTCGCCGATGCACTGGCCTCGGCGCTGGAAGCCGCGGCGTCATCTTCAGAGGTCAGACGCGGCGGCTGAGGGGTTCGAAATTCGGCATCCGTGTTTACTGCGTTGCGAATAGCCGCGGGAACAGAGCCTCCGCGGCGGCGGGTGGGAATTGCAGAGACACAGCACCCTTCGGGGTTTCGGAGGCGAGTAGACCTGCCACAATCGCGTCGTTCAAAATACGCCTCGCCGTGCGCTCCGGCAAGCCCGTGATGCGAGAGGCTTCGCCTCGTTCGAACGCACCTCGTATGGCTGCCTCCTCCAAGAGGGTACCGGCTTCGGGCCGTAACCGGTCATCCTGCTCGACGAAAACGCGCAAGCGTCGCGCAAGCGTGTCTAATTCGAATAGACTCTTCATGAAGCGTACTTGATCGAGGCACACTCGCAGAAACCACAGCACGAAATCAGAGAGTGCGAGCTGCGAGAGGTTGCCTCGACCATCGATGGGGCTTTGACGCGGCGTATCCGCCATGTCCATCATGCTCTTGTATTCTGCACGGTCTTCAAGCCCGCGAGCCAAACCACGCGATACCGACCACAGCCCGTGAGCGCCGATCCCTGCGGCGTGGCCCATCGCGTGGCTCATGAGACGGCTTACACGACCGTTTCCATCAGGAAACGGATGAATGTAGTTAAAGCGATGGTGCGCGGTCGCGACCGCGATGATCCGCGCTGCTTTCCCCATTCCGTCGAAGCGGTAGCGCTCCCCAAAATAGCGCATAAAATCGCCGACTCGTGCGCTCGAAGGAGGCTGGTGCCGACCGACGATGACGTCATCGATGGGATCCGAGCGCCATTCGCCGGGGCGCATTCTATGGTCTCGGCCGTGTCTGCGCACGGTGAGCATCGTGTCGGGTGCGTCACGGTAGAACTCGCGATGAAGCCATTGGATGAATCCGCCGGATGCGGGTTCCGGTAATTCGCCGGATGCAGCAAGTCGATCGACTTCCGTTTGCACCGTGACGTGCGCCAACGCCTCCAGCTGAAGGTTTCGCCGCCCTTCGTCTTCATCGAAGTCGCCGGCCAGGGCGCGTTCGATCTCGCGAGGACGCGTATTATGGCCCTCGATCAAGTTGCTGTAGTACGCATTCATGATTCTGACGAGTTTCGCGAGGCTGGCGGCCGTGCGCGGATGAAGCGCCGCTTCAAGAGCGGCAGACTCTGCGGACAATTCCGCGACCAGATCAGCAATCGGAGCCGAGACGAGCTCAAGACTCGTCGGCTCGATGCGGGCGACGCTTTTGGACGGCACTTTGGCCGATTTATCGGAGCCCATTATCGTCGATATTACGGCGTAAAGTCGCCCGTGTCCAGTTTTTTTGGCCGATCTGTTGGCCGATCTTCCCAACGCCGGGAGGGCTCGCACCGGCTTCAGTGCTCGTCGAGCGCCTCGCGGAGCATCCGCGCCGGGTCGTCGAGAAAGCGGCGCGTGATGACGTAGGCGTCCGTCTCGCGATAGGCGATCTCACGGATCGGCGCTTCGTCGAACGAGAGAATGCTAGCGTTCGGAAACGCGAGGAGTATCGGTGAATGTGTCGCCACGATGAATTGGGTGCCGGGGTGCTCTGCAAGCAGGTCGTGCATCCGGACGAGTAGCGCGAGCTGGCGCGGCGCCGAAAGCGCGGCCTCCGGCTCATCGAGGAGATACAGCCAACCTGCGCGGAACCGCTTGAGGACCAGCGTCAGAAACGACTCGCCGTGAGATCGCTTGTGCAGCGAGATGTCGCCGTACGACCTGATGGCGCCCACTTCGTCGATGTAGGTTGCGGCGTTATAGAAGCTCTCGGCCCGCAAGAAGAATCCTTCGCTCTGACGCTTGGCCCAGCGCAAGCGCAACACGTCGGCGAGGCGTTCTATACTCTCCGCTTCATCGTCGAGCGGATCGGGTCTCGACATGAGAAAGTTGCGCGTCCCGCCCTGAAGTCCGAAACCGGACGCCAGCGCAATCCCCTCGAGCAGTGTCGACTTTCCCGTGCCGTTCTCGCCGACAAAACACGTGACGCGGCTGCTGAGTGCGAGTGAATGCAGCGACGAGATCACCGGTATCGAAAAAGGATATTGCTGCCAGTCGCCCACTTCGCTTCGCAGCAACGTGATTTGCCGTAGCCACGGTCCATTTGTAACTATGGCCATCGCCCGACCTTCGCCGCAGCACGAGCGACTCTCTTGCTGCAGGGGCTCGAAGGCAGCCCGTACCGGCGTGCTGAACCCGCGCGCATGCCCTCCGACACCCGATCGATCGCGGTGCTCGGCCTCGGCGAGGCCGGCTCGCTGCTCGCACGCGATCTGGTGCGAGGCGGTCACGACGTGCGCGGCTGGGATCCCGAACTCCACGGCGATCTCAGCGAGATCCCGCTCGCGCGGAGCTTCGCCGCGGCCGTCGACGGCGCGCAGGTCGTGCTGTCGGTAAACTGGGCGACCGTCGCGGCGGATGTCGCCCGCGACACGCTGCCGTTTCTTTCCGCCGGGCGCATTTTCGCCGACTTGAACACCGGCGGCCCGGGACTCAAGCGCGAGCTCGCCGCGATCGTCGCGCCGAGCGGAGCCGCGTTCGTGGACGTCGCGATGATGTCGCCGGTGCCGCCGCTCGGCATTCGCGTCCCGATGTTCCTCGCCGGGAACGGCGCCGACGAGCTTGCCGCGATTCTGCGCCGGCTGGATACACCGGTCGAGATCGTGGGCGCGGAACCGGGCGAGGCGGCGGCGCGCAAGCTGACGCGCTCCGTCTTCTACAAAGGGATGTCGGCCGCGGTCTGCGAGGCGCTCGAAGCGGCCCGCGCCGCCGGCGTCGAGGACTGGCTGCGCGGCGACATCACCAGGACCTTCGTCGACGCCGACGCGGCGACGCTCGACCGCATCATCGACGGCACGCACAAGCACGCGAAACGCCGCGCCCACGAGATGGCCGACGCCGCCGCGCTGCTCGAAGAGCTCGGCGTCTCCACGACGATCACCCGCGCCACGACCGAGACCCTCGAACGCATCGTCGCCACGGAACGATCGCCGTGAGGCGCCGAGTGTTCGCTTAAGAAACGATCTCGACGGGGATTCGCTTCATGCCGCAATTGACGATGACAACGGCATCGTAAACCGGCGACGGTTTTTTCTTGTACTCCACGTCGAGCACCGCGATCGCGTTGCTCTGCATGCCGCCTTTGTCGGGCGCCTCGGTCCACGTCAACTCCACGAGGAGTTCGCGCGGATTGATGCCTTGCGGTACCATCTCTCGCAGATGCGGGTTTCCGGAACCTACCCGGCAATCAGCGGTTCCCCTTACCGTGAGACGCGCCGGTTCGGGCGGCATCGTGTCGAGGATGGCGGTCCATTTGTCTCCACACGTACAGGCCATTCGTAGCACCCTTCTACGCTCGCACAATTGCGAGATCGTCGAGGTTGATTCGCTGGGTAGGGCGAGCATACCTCGCGGGGCCGCCGAACGTCGCGTACCCGAGGCGACACCCGCGGCGACGGCTAAATCCCGCGACATGAGTCGCTTGTTCGGCGTCGCCACCGCCTGCGTCGCCGCCTTCCTGGCCGTCGCGGTCGGCGCGCAAACCTTCGTCGGCGGGTGGAGCAAGGGCGCGCAACTGCGGTACTCGCGCAGCGAGGACACCGTCGCGGCGGTCGGCAGCACGATCTTCGTCTTCGGCGGCTACGGGCCGGCCGGCCAGAACCCGGTCGCGCTCGATTCGACCGGCCAAGTCGACGTCGACCAGCCGCTGGTGCAGGCCTTCGATCTGGCGACCGGGCGCTGGTCGGAGCGCGCGCCGCTGCCGCGCGGCCTGAACCACATCGGCGCGGCCGTCCTCGACGGCAAGATCTACACGTTCGGCGGCTTCGCGCAACAGAACCGCGAGCCGGTCGCCGACGCCAACGTCTACGATCCCGTCGCCGACGCATGGACGCCGCTGCCGCCGCTCCCCGCACCGCTCGGCTCGATCTCCGTCGCCGCGCTCGACGGCAAGATCCACTTGGTCGGCGGACGCGACGTGCATAGCGTCGCCACGCACCTCGTCTTCGACCCCGCGACGAAGCGCTACACGACCGCCGCGCCGATCCCGCTCGGTCGCGACCACATGGGGCTCGTCGCCTACGCCGGCAAGCTGTACGCAATCGCCGGCCGCATCGACGACTTCAACCACAACACCTCGTACGTCGACATCTACGATCCGAAGACGAACCGCTGGACCTCCGGCACGCCGATGCCTTCGCAGCGCAGCGGCATGGCCGTCACGATCTACCGCGACCGCATCCTCGCGATCGGCGGCGAACGTGCCGGCGGCACGTACACCAACAACGAGGCGTACGATCCGCGCACCAACTCCTGGCTCAGCTTGACCGCATTGCCGGAAGGCCGCCACGGCACCGGCGCCGTCGTGATCGACAACGTCCTCTACCTGCCGGCCGGGGCACCGCTGAACGGCGGCAGCCAACAGTCGGACACGCTCTTCATGTACCGGCAATCCTGACTCGCCGAATCTGGGCCGTCGTCGCGGCCCTCCTGTTCTGCGTGCTCTTCTACGCGGCGATCAGCCTGAAAGTCTATCGCCACACGCTCCCGCACGTCTTCCTGATGCACGTGTTCGGCGAAGATTTCAACGAAGGCCCGTTCTCCGCGCTGATCCTGTTGCGGAAGTTCTACAGCGTGGTCGCCTTCACGCTCGTCGGTTTCGTCGTCGACAAAGCGCTGCCCGCGGCGCCCCGCCGCGCGCTTCGCGCCGCGCTCATCGTCGCCATATTCTCAGCCGTGATCGAAGTGGTCCAGAAGCTCGACGGCGCGAGTGAAGGCCTGCCCTCGGAAGCGATCGACATCGCTTGCGGCGCTCTCGGGGGCTGGCTGGCCGTCACGATCGCGCACTACTTCGGCAACCGTCGCCGTGCGTAGCTCGCGGATCGTCGTAACGATCCTCCTCGCCGTGACGCTCGCTGCGTGCACGCCGTCTGCGCCCCAAGCGTCGATCGGACCGTTCATACGCGACGACCAGGGGACGAAACGCTTGCAAACCGCACAGATCGGCCCGCATACCGTTGTAGACTCATTGAGCGGAGAAGAGCTCGCGCTGGCCTCTCCGGTTCTGGCGCAAGTTGAACTGGAAAGGGAATTCTCCGGCGGGATTTGGACAACTCGACGGGCTACGCCGCTCCTCGGCGGTCCGGTTCCGGCGCGCGTCTGGATCGGTGGCGACGTCCACGGCTTGGTCGCGGTCGGCCGCGCGCCGTTGCTGTCGCTCACTCCGGTCAACTCCGTCGGCGCGGCGATCGATGCCGTTTCGTCCGTCGGTTACTTCGACGGTACCGCGGTAAACTATCGAACCTCGTCGGGCACGATACAACGCTACCCCGTCCGGGATACGAACCTCTTCGGATGTCTCGCGCAACACGGCGGCGCCGCTTGTGAGGAGCGCAGGCTCCGAGCTTACGGCGTCGACACCGCCGCACGGCTGCGCGCATTTCGCAACCTTCGCCGAAATGAACGTCTAGCAGCGGCGCTTTGGTTCGTGATCTTCAACGACCACCATCAGCACTTTCCCGACCGCGTCTGCGCATCCGACGTCTCGAAGATGAACTGCGCGTCCTACCGCCGCTTTCAGCTGCTGAGCAAGTTTATGCCGTCAAGCTGACCGGCGAACGAACCATTCTATCACGAACGAAGGGCGCCGTGGAACCGACCCGAAGAACACGATCAGTTGGTAGCGATCAGGTCAACGCCGTCGCCGACAACGCAACGCGCGGGATATTGCGAACTGCCGCAGCGGCGGTCGTCAGCAACATGCGTTCGTCGGGTCGCAGCGTATCGAGGTCGCCATCGCCAAAGTATGCAAGCGCCTTTATCGACTCCGATGGTTGGTACCCCGATCCGTAGATCGTCTCCGCGGCACCGAGTGCCCGATCGAGGGCGGCGCCCGAACGGATCAGCGCGACGATATCGAGGTAATCCTTGGCCTCGGCGCGGTCGAGTACGACCTTCACCTTGGTGGCGAACAGGTCATCGATCGAAGCGGCCAGCAGAACGCCGTCGTCGGTGCGCTCTGGTTCGCCGACCCGACCACGTATCCGAGTCGGAACCAGGTCCCCGAAGAATGACAGCTTGACCGTGCCGCCGGCGCGCGCCACTTCCAACGTCAGCGTATCCGACGAATTCTGCAACACGCGAGCGCCCTGGGCGGCTTCCGTCCCGAGAAGCCTGGATTTGTCGAGGGGGTCGGCAGCGAAGAAATCAAAGTCGACCGATTCTCGGTGACCCAAGCGAAGCGCTAACGCCGTGCCACCGTACAGCACGTAACCCATCGATGCGAATGGCCACAGTGCCGGCCAAAGTGCGACCTGGGCAGCCGGTAGCATTTCTTGCCGAGGGTTGAACGTCTTCATTCGAGCGAGCGACGCGGAAGAGGCGGAATGGGACCACCGGGTGACACAATGCCCAGGCGGTAGTGCCAATAATGCCATGAACGCGCGTTGAGCCAGCCGGCCTCGGCATGCGTGAGGACGTCGCGGAACGGTTCCTCACCGAGCTCGTCGAGGACGCGGAGGACGTCGCGGTAATCACCTATGTTCATGATCTGCGCGAGGATGCGACGGGGCGCATGAGGGCGGTCGCCGCCGCTCTTCCACCAGATGTACTTTGCGCCCATCTCGTCGAGAATGCTCATCGCTCAACAATGCTCCGATATACTCTCTTCGGCGGAGCGCCGGAATTGTCATGCGCTGACGCGCGTCGGCGGGTCTGTGCCTTCGATGAACGCGAGCAGGTTTTCGGCGGCGAGCATCGCCATGCGGGCGCGGGTTTCGTGGGTGGCGCTGCCGACGTGGGGGACGATCACGACGTTGTCGAGCGTGACGAGCGGGTGGTCGGGCGGTAGCGGCTCCGGATCGGTGACGTCGAGGGCGGCGCCGGCGATCTGCTTCTCTTGCAGCGCGCGGACCAGCGCGGCGGTATCGACGACCTGGCCGCGGGCGGCGTTGACCAGCGTCGCGGTCGGCTTCATGCGGGCGAACTGTGCGTCGCCGAACATCTCGCGCGTCTCGTCCGTTAGCGGTACCAGCAACACGATGCAGTCGGCCTCGGCAAGCAGCGCGTCGAACGTGCGGTACGACGCGCCCGTAACAGCGTCGTCGGCGCGCGGGTTGCGGTTGCTGTAGATCACGCGCATCCCGCTGACTTGCGCGCGCTTCGCGACCGCAAGCCCGATCGTGCCGAAGCCGACGATCCCCAGCGTTGCGCCCTCGAGATCGTGCCCGAACGGCATGTTGCCCTGCATCCAGCGCCCCGCGCGCACCCAGTTCAGCCCCACCCCGAGGTTACGCACCGCGAAGATCACGAGCGCGTACGTCAGGTCGGCGACCGTTTCGGTCAGCGAGCCGCTGGTGTTCGTCAGCACGATCCCGCGCGCGGCGAGCGCGGCGAGATCGACGTTGTCGTACCCGACCGACCACGTCGCGACGATCCGCAGCCGCGGCGCCGCGGCGAGAAACGCCGCATCGATCGGAACGTTCGAGCTCACCAGCACGCCCACCGCGCCGGCGAGCGCCGCGTCCCACGCGGCGCGCGGCAGCGCCGAGACGTCGACGACCTCCGCCTGCGCGCGCAGACGTTCCAGCACCGCCGCCGGCACCGGCGTCGCGACGACGATCGTCGGGCGCTGCATCAGATCGCCTCGGCGATCGCCTTGCCGAGCTCTTCGGTGCTCGCGGTCCCGCCGATGTCGGGCGTGCGCGGCCCGTTCGTCAGCACGCGCTCGATCGCGCGCACAACCTCCGCCGATGCATCCGGGTGGCCGAGATGGTCGAGCATCATCGCGCCCGACCAGATCTGTCCGATCGGGTTGGCGATCTTCTTGCCGTAGATGTCGGGCGCCGAGCCGTGTACCGGCTCGAACAGCGAGGGGAACTCGCGCTCCGGGTTCAGGCTGCCGGACGGCGCGATCCCGATCGTCCCGGTCGCGGCTGGGCCGAGATCGGAGAGGATGTCGCCGAACAGATTCGAGGCAACGACGACGTCGAACCAGTCCGGGTGCTGCACGAAGTGCGCGGTCAGGATGTCGATGTGGTACTGGTCGGTCTTCACGTCCGGATACGCCGCCGCGACCGCCTTGAAGCGCTCGTCCCAGTACGGCATCGTGATCGCGATCCCGTTCGACTTCGTCGCCGACGTCACGTGTTTCGCCGGCCGGCTGCGCCCGAGCTCGAACGCGTAGCGCATGATCCGGTCGGTCCCGCGGCGCGAGAAGATCGACTCCTGGATGCAGATCTCCTGATCGGTCCCCTCGAACATGCGGCCGCCGACCGACGAGTACTCGCCCTCGGTGTTCTCGCGCACGATCCAGAAGTCGATGTCGCCCGGCGCGCGCCCCGCGAGCGGCGAGACGATCCCCGGCATCAAGCGCACCGGCCGCAGGTTCACGTACTGCTGGAAGCCGCGCCGCATCGGGATCAGCAACCCCCACAACGAGACGTGATCGGGGACGCTCGGAAAGCCGACCGCGCCGAAAAAGATCGCGTCGTGGCCTTTGATCTGGTCGAGACCGTCGGTCGGCATCATCGCGCCGGTCGCGGCGTAGCGCTCGCAGCTCCAGTCGAAATGCTCCCAGGCGAACGCGATGCCGTGCTTGCGCGCGACCGCTTCGAGCACGCGCATCCCTTCGGGCACGACCTCTTTGCCGATCCCGTCGCCCGGGATCGCCGCGATCCGGTACGTCTTCACGCTACTGGCCCGCAGCCTTGGGCAGAAAACCGAGTGATATCCACGGCACGTACGCGACGATCAGCAATCCGATCAGCAGCGCGATCAAGTAGGGAACCATCGGTTTGACGACCTTTTCCGGATTCGCTTTGCCGATCGCGCTGGCGGCGAAGAAGCCGATCCCGACCGGCGGCGAGAACAGGCCGACGCCCATCGCGAGCACGGCGACGATCGCATAATGCACTTCGTTGATCCCCGCGGCCTTCGCGACCGGGAACAGCAACGGCCCGAACAGCACCATCGCAGGGATGCCCTCGAGCACGGATCCGAGCACGATGAACATCACGATGGAGAGCAGCATGATCCCGCCCTTGCCGCCTGGAGCGTGCCCGAGCATGTCGGCGAGTTGCTGCGCGAAGCCGGACTGCGTGAGCGCCCAACCCATCGCCGTCGCCGTCGCGATGATCAGCAAGATTGCCCCCGCGAGCGAGACCGTTTCGATCAGCGTCGGGTACAACGTGCGCCAGTCGTACGCGCGGTAGACGAGGACGCCGACCAAGAGTGTGTAGATGATCCCGACGACGCTGACCTCGGTCGCGGTCGCGATCCCGGCGACGACGAAGTAGCGAATCAGGAGCGGCAGCACCAGCCCCGGGATCGCGATGACGAACGCCCAAGCAATGGTGCGCATCGGGGCGCGCGGCGCGAGGGTCGCGTTTTGGCGCTTCGACTCCCACAGGGCTACGGCGATCAGGAGGATCGAGATCACGAACGCAGGCAGGAGTCCGGCGGTGAACATCGCCTGGATGGAGACGCCGGTTACCGAGCCGATGATGATCAGCACGAGGCTGGGCGGGATCGTCTCGGCCATCGCACCCGACGTCGCCAACAGCGCGATCATCGAGGTGCGCTTCTGTCCGCGGCGCTCCATGTCGGGGAACAGAACCGGCGCGACCGCCGCCATGTCGGCGATCTTCGAGCCGGAGATACCGGAGACGAGGTACATCGCACCGACCAAGACGATGTTCAAACCACCGCGCAGATGGCCGACCAGGCTGGCGAGAAACCCGACCAGCCGTCGCGCGATGCCGGCCGTCTCCATCAGCAGCCCCAGGAAGATAAAGAGCGGCACCGCGAGCAGCACGAGGTTCGAAACCCCCTCCTGCATCCGTTGGACGACGATGTCCGGGCGCACCGACGTGACGATCAGGATATAACTTAGCGTTCCGAGGCCGAACGAGAACGCGATCGGGACACCGATCGCGACGCACGCGCCGACCAGCACGACGAAAAACAGCACCAGGTTGAAGTTGCCCAGGCCGGCGAATGCGCCGCGCCCGAACCATGCGAGCGCGCTGATGACGACCGCCGCGGCGACGACGCCCGCGACGACCTTCACGTCGCCCTCCGTCAGCCGCAGCAGCGCGAGGACCAGGATGAGTGCGAGCCCGACGATGATAGCGAGCACCACATACGACTGAGGGATCCCGAGCGCGGGCGTGACGTCGATCTGCTCCTGCTTGAAAAACTTCAGCGTCGCCGGCATGAGCTCGATCACGAAAATCGCCGTCACGACCGACGCGATCGTTTCCAGTACGCGGCGCGTCTGGGGCGGCGCCTTCCGGACGAGCACCGAGAGGCTGATATGCTCGCCGCGGCGATATGCAACGACCGATCCGAGCATCGCAAGCCAAAGGAAGATGATCGTCGCGAGCTCGTCGCTCCACACGAGCGGGTTGCCCAGCACGTAGCGCGTGAAGACCCCCGCCGAGAGAATCACGATCTCGACGAGCACCAGCAGCGCGGCGAGCGGTTCGACGACCGCGCCGATCGCGCGATCGATCGCGGCGGCCCACGGGCGCCGGAAAGCGAGTGAGGTCGGTTCGACGGCAGTTTCCGCTACGTGCATCCGAAGGTCGTTTACGCGAGCTTGTTCGCGTACTTCTCGAGCGCGGCCCACGCCTTCGGTCCGAACTCGGCCTTCCAGCGCTCGTAGTACTTCGAATCGACCAGCTTCTGCTTGAAGCTGTTCTTGTCGACGTCGTTGAACTTCATCCCGCGCCGCAGCAGCTTGTCGCGCACCGAACGGTTGAGGTTGACGTTGTCGTTGCGCGCGGCGAGCGTCGCGGCGGCCATCTCGCGCGCGATGATGTCCTGGTTGGGCTTGCCGAGCTTGTTCCACACGTCCGGGTTGAACAGCGTCCAATAGCCCGACCAGATGTGGTCCGAGATCGAGACGTACTTCTGCACTTCGTAGAACTTCTGCTGGTCGATCAGCAGCAGCGGGTTCTCTTGCGCGTCGATCACGTGCGTCTGGAGCGAGGTGTAGAGCTCGCTGAGCGAGATCGGCGAGGGCGAGGCGCCGAGCGACTGAAACGTGTCGACGCGGATCTTCCCGGGCGAGACGCGGATCTTCAGGCCGGCCAGATCGGCGACCGTTCGGATCGGCTTGGTCGAGGTCGTGATCTCGCGGAACCCGTTCTCCCAGATCTTTTCGAGCACGACCATCCCGCCTTTGGCCTGGATGTCGTCGCGGATCACCTTGCCGAGGTCCCCGTCCATCGCTCGGAAGACCGTCTCGCGGTTCGGGTACGCGTAGGCGAGGTTCTCGATCGAGGCCAGCGGGGCGATCTGGTTGAGGAACGCACCCGGCATCGCCAGCGACTCGACCGCGCCGGAGCGGAGCTGCGAGATCATGCTCGGATCGGTGCCGAGCTGGCTGGTCGGGAACGCCTTGAAGTTCACCTGACCCTTCGTCGCCGCGCGGATCCGGCCGAACGCCTCGACCGAGCGGACGTTGATCGGATGCTCGGCCGGCAGATCGTGCCCGTACTTCAGTTCGAACTCGGCGGCGCGGGCCGGCGTGATGATGCCGATCGTCGCGAACGTCGCGGCGGTGCCGAGCACGAAATGTTGGCGAGTGACGGGCATGGAGAGACTCCTTGAAGCGAACGGGACCTCGGAGGGTTCGATTGCCCGGATGCTACGGCTTCGAACCGCCGCGCTCCCGGTAGCTCGGCTCGGCGATCGCGCCCGACGCGTGCAGCCGCCGCAGCTCGGCCTCGTCGAGCCCGAGGTCGCGGGCCAGCACCGCGGCGGTGTCGGCGCCGACCACCGTGCGGCCGGGCTCGAGCGCGGGCGCCCCGGCGCGGGCGAACCGCGGGAAGGCGTTGTTGATGACGACCTCTCCGAGCTCGGGGTCGGGGAGCGTCACCAGCGAGCCGCGCGCAGCGATCTGCGGGTTGTCGAAGACCGAGTCGATCGACTCCAGCGGGCCGACCGCGCATCCAGCGCCGCTCAGCACCTCGATCACCTCGTCGCGCCCGCGCGTATTGCAATACGTCTGAATCAGCGCATCGAGCGCCTCGCCGTTCGCGACCCGGTCGGCGTTGGTGGCGAAGCGCGCGTCGGCGGCGAGCGCATCGCCGCCGATCGTCCGCAGCACCCGGCCGGCGACCTCTTGCGTGCTCCCGGAGAGCGCGACGTAGCGGCCGTCGACGCAGCGGTACGCGCCCCGCGGCGCCGTGTCTTCGAGCCGGTTTCCGAGCCGTTGGTGCAGCGTTCCGTTCGCGGCGTACTCGGTGATCTGCGACTCGACGAGCTTCATCACCGACTCGTAGATCGCGAAGTCGATCACCTCACCTGCGCCGCTCCGCAGCCGGTTCGCATACGCGGCGCAGACCGCGGCGGTCGCGGCCTGTCCCGCCATGACGTCGGCGAGCGGGAAGGCGGGGAGCAGCGGCGGCCGGTCGTCGTACCCCGAGACCGCCGCGATCCCGGTCATCGCTTCGGCGAGCGTGCCGAAGCCCGCGCGGTCGCGGTACGGACCGTCCTGGCCGAACGCGGTCATCCGCAAGATCACCAGGTGCGGGGCGGCGGCGAGCAGCCGGTCGGGGCCGAGGTTCCAGCGCTCCAGCGTCCCGGGCCGGAAGTTCTCGATGAAGATATCGAAGGCGGGGAGCCAGCGCAGCAGCAGCGCCTGCGCCTCGGCGCCGTGCAGATCGAAGGCGACGCTGCGCTTGTTGCGCCCGAGCGCTTTCCAGTACAGCCCGATCCCCTCGCGCTGCGCGCCGTACCGCCGCGCATGGTCGCCGGAGCCCGGCCGCTCGATCTTGATCACCTCGGCGCCGAAGTCCGCGAGCATCGCCGCGGTGGTCGGCGCGGCGATCATCGTCGAGCAATCCAGGACGCGAACGCCGGCCAGAGGTCCGTTCGGCATGCCGCTCTGAGGCCTCGAAAGCGGTCCCGATTCCTCCCTTGGTATGGCCCCCCTTGCGCTCATACGGTACAGTGGTATGCAACGGAACAACGTCGAGCGCTTGTCGCCCGCGTCCCGATCGCTATTTTTGCGAGGACACGACCATGATCAAGATGGTTCGCATCAGTTCGCCGCGCCCGTCGGAAGGCAGGCCCGGGCGCTACGAGTCGCTCATCGTCGGCACCGGCGAGGACCCCGTGCGGGTCATCGGGCCGAGCAGCGACGCGGTGAAGGGATCGGCCACCGCGGTGATCGCCCACAGCCACCGCCAAGGCTGCGATCTCCGCACCGCGCTCCGCGCCGTCGCGAACGGCACCGCCTAACACCCAAGTCCCACCGCCTCGGCCCGGCCCGTTCGGGGGCGGCCGACCCGGGCGGTCGAAGTGCGGCGCATGCACGATCTGAACCCGGCGGCGCTGATGCGTGCGATCGCAATGCTCGCCGGAATTGCGTTGGTCACGAGCGCGCTGACGGCGAGCGCGGCGACCGCGACGCCCGCCCCGCGAACGACGGCGATCGCTTGGGCGGAGTGTAACTACGGTCTGGAGCAGCCTCCGGTCCCTCCGTCGAGGGCGTACGCTCTGACCTCGGACGGAATCGTGATCCGCACGAACTCGTGGTCGACCTCGCCCTCCGACGACCCACATGCTGAGTCGGCCGTCATCGGGCCGAAGCGCTTTCGTGCGATCGCCGAAGAGCTCGAACGCTCGGGCTTGTTCGATCCGCCGGCTCCGCGGCCGCGACCGAGTCCCGACCCCGCGACGGGGCTCGGCCCGATCGGCAGAGTGACGCCCAGTGATACGCGTCGCCCGCGGTTTGCCGTACGGCGCGACGGCCAGTGGACCGACTGGAGCGTCTATCGCGAGTACACGACCTCCGAACACGCCGCCGTAGGAGCCGTGTACGATGTTGCGCGCGACGCGAGCCTCGTGTGGCACCCCGCCGCGCCGCGTGCGGACGCGTTCGCCGTGTGTCGGTACGACGCACCGCGCGACGCGATGACGATACCGGCGCCCGCACCGACCCCGAGTGCGAGCGAGGTGCCCGGGCATGCATGAGCCGGATCTGGCGACGCTGACCATCTCCGAGCGCGCCGACGCGCTCGAGCAGCGCATGAGCGACGAGCTCGACGCGCTGGTCGTGAAATCGAATCTCTACACCTCGGGCGAGAACGATCCGCGCGCCTACCGCACGCCGAAGCTCGGTGACGACGGCCGCCATTGGCTGATGGGACACGATCCGCGGCTCGCGCGCATGCCCGACCGCCCGACGCTGTTGGACTTCTTCCGCTACCGTTTCGGCACCGCGACGCACGTGCTGCAGAGCGCGACGCACGCGCTCGCCGCCGGCCAGTCCGAGAAGATCGTGCTCGCGTGCCTGCTGCACGACATCAGCGTGATCGGCTTCATCCGCGCCGATCACGGTTACTGGGCCGCGCAGCTCGTCGAGCCGTACGTCGACGAAGAGGTGAGCTGGGCGATCCGCTACCACCAAGCGCTGCGCTTCTATCCCGACGAGGCCGCCGGCTACCGCTACCCCGAGGCGTACGTCCGCAACTTCGGCGACGCCTACCTCCCCGAGCCGCACGTCGCGGCCGCGTACGCGCACGCCCGCAACCACCGCTGGTACGGCACGAGCCGCGCGATCACGGTGCACGACATCTACTCTTTCGACCCCACCGCGGTCGTACGACTCGAAACGTTCGAAGACATCGTCGCGCGCAACTTCCGCCAGCCCGCCGAAGGCCTCGGCTTCGACGCGAGCCCCGCCGCCCACATGTGGCGAACGATCAACTGGCCCACCCGCTTCCTGTAACCGCGCATCCGAACCGCACTCGAGGGCACCATCTGGCGCTAGACACAACACCCAAACCGGCCATCCTCATGATTTCTCAACCATCCTCTCTGGGCCAACCGACTGAAGTAGAGCAATACGCCTCTGAATGCCCAGAACAAAATGGTCGGATCGGATACCCTGGCGGCGCTTCTGTTTCTTCATTGTACCGGCTGCAGGCGCCGCCTTTGCCACCGCGTTCATTCGCACGGAAGCGCGGTGGGTGTATCCGCTGGTCGTAGGGTTGGGCGCGGGGTACATCGTCTATCAACTTGCGGACGGGTTCCGGTACGCGCGACGCGGACGCGAACGTCGTCCCATTACTGAGGTAGAAGGCCAGGCTGCCTACGACGAGCTTCGCAGCATCACGGACCGGCTCGACGAGGGCAAGTCCCCGAGCGTCGAGACAGCAACGTTCCTCCTTGATACGGAGAGAGAAAGCTTCGAACGCACATACAGCGGCTCCGACAACCGCGAATCAAAAGCGACGACGCTGCTTGGAATCGTCGCCGGCGCAACGGGCGCATTCGGCGTGTTCGGCCTTGCGAAAATAGGTTCGGCCCTTATCACCACACCGATTATCTTGACCGCGTTCAGTTTCGTCATGGTCGCGATTGTTGCTCTCCTGTACATGCTCCGCGCGAAGACGTTCGAAATACCGGACATGGCGCCATACTTGACTGCGGCTACCGTCGGCGAAGATAATCGCGTAGCCTTAGCCCTCGTCGTCGCACAACGATACCTCCAGATGCGCGAGCAACTGCGTCGCCAGATCGAGGCTGAGCCAAACGCGCTTTTTATCGCGTATACCTCGATTGCGCTCGCGGCCGCGCTTGTCGTCCTCAACACGTTCACTATCTCCTACCCCGCGACGACCGTACCGGCGAAGAATGGCACCGTCTCGACTCAAAACGCCTCGCCTCGGCACCATGGCAACCACTCGCCCGTGAAGCCGGTTCATCCGACAGGACCGGGAAGCCCATGACCCACACCGAAAGAACCGTCACGATGGAGCAGCAAGCGACGAACTCGCCGGTGACCAGCGCTCAGAATGCCGCACCAAAGCCAAGCCCGTACGCGGCTGTGCCGGCGGCGCCAGCTGTGCCCCTGACACGCAACTAGCGTCACGACGACGCGCGCGCACCGTTCGGCGGCGTCGGCGCGTCGGGGAACGGCGGCCGGTTCGGCAGCGATCGAACGTCGAGGAGTTCACCACCTGGCGCTGGGCCACCACGCGGCAGCGGGGCCACTCCTATCCGTTCTGACGTCGCTCAGCCGGCTGCGAGACACACCGTCGCGCGCATGCAGTACCGGTCGGCGATCGAGTAGTAAAGTCTGATCCGCTCGTTCTCGAGCACCGCCGAAGCGGCAAACGCAATATCGGTATCGTCCGGAGTGCGCCGATCGCCGGGGGAGACGAGCGGCGATTCGCAGCGCGCGATCACCCGCCGGTAGTTCGGATCGAACAGCACCCAGCCGACGCGCCAGGCAGCGCCGTCGGTCGCACCGTTGTAGAACATCACCGGCCCCGTTTCGGTCTCGACGACCGGTCCGGGACTCAGGTGCCAGCCGTCCCACGCGCCGTCGCGAGGTTCGAAGGGGACCGGTAGGACGCGCCACGGTCCGGCGACGTCGTCGGACTCCGCGACCCCGATCCACGACCTGTCCTCGCGCGCAAACTCGAAGAACAGCAGCCATCGCCCGTCCTGGGTTTGGACGATCGTCGCCTCTTTTGGATTGCGCACCTCCGCGGTGGACGCCAGTGCGACGCCGCGCTTCGCCAAATCGCTCAGATCGTACCCGGAGGCGAGCAGCAGCGTGCCCTCTTTGCGGCGTTCGTTCCAGCCGGTGTAGTAGACGTAGTAGGTCTCCCCGACCCTCGCGACCGTCGGATCCTCGCAGCCGCCGCTGTCGGCGTCAGCGGGGTCGGACGAGGGCGCAACCGCCGGTTCGGCGTCGAGCGCGAACTGCAGCCCGTCCGCCGAACGGCCGCCATGGACGCGCGCGACCTTTTTCGCGGCATCACGGTCGGCGTTTACGACGCGCAGGAAGAGATGGTAGCCGTCCGCTTCGTGCCAAACGTACGGGCTCAGCTTGTACATCGGCGCGAGGTCGTCGTCACACCTGAACGACAGCTCCTCGACGCGCTCGAGCGTGAACCCGGTCGGCCGAGCGATCAGGGCCCGCCGTGCGAGCGCTGGGCTTTGTCCCAATCGGCGCGGAATTGGGTGATGCCGCTGTCGGTGAGCGGGTGGTGGACCATCTGTTTGAGGACCTTGAACGGGACCGTCGCGATGTGCGCGCCGGCGAGTGCGGCTTGGGTGACGTGGAGCGGGCCGCGCATCGAGGCGGCGAGCACTTCCGCTTTGATCTCGTGAATCGCGAAGATCTCGGCCAGCTCGCGCACGACGATCATTCCGTCTTCGTTGATGTCGTCGAGGCGGCCGACGAACGGGCTGATGAGGACGGCGCCGGCTTTGGCGGCCAGCAGTCCCTGGTTCGTGCTGAACACCAGCGTGCAGTTGGTCGGAATCTTCTCGGCGCGCAGCCGCGCGATCGCCTCGAGTCCAGGTTCGCTCATCGGGATCTTGACCACGATGTTCGGCGCGATCTTCGCGAACGCGCGGCCTTGCGAGAGCATCCCGTCGACGTCTTCGGCGACGACCTCGGCTGAGACCGGTCCCGGCGTGATCTTGCACACCTCGGCGAGGATCGATTCATACGAGCCGCCGCCGGCCTTTGCGAACAGCGTCGGGTTCGTCGTGACGCCGTCGAGGACGCCCCAGCGCGCCGCCGTGCGGATCTCCTCGATGTCGGCGGTATCCAGAAAGATCTTCATCCGTTGCCTTGCGCTTTCAGACCGTGCAGCAGGACGCGTTCGCCCTGCACGCGCACGCGGAATGCAGGCTGCGGGTAGGCGCTCGGACCGTGAACGATGCTGCCGTCGCGGACGCAGAACTGCGAGCCGTGCCATGGACAGGTGACCATGCCGTCTTCGAGCTTTCCTTCGTCGAGCGGGCCGCCTTGGTGCGCGCAGACCGCGGCGATCGCGTGTACCTCGCTTCCGTTCCGCACGAGCAGAACCGGATATCCGCGCGCGTCGACGCGCCGCATCCCGCCGTCGGCGATCTCGCCGAGCGAGCCGACGTCGATCTCGTCTTCGGGCGGCTCGGTGCCGTGCGCGTGGTTCACGCCGATCTGCAGGTCGAGCGAGATCGCGCCGCCGTACAGCGCACCGAGCGAGACCAGTCCGTACCCGAGCGTCGAAAGGATCGGGCCGAGCGCGCCGGGCCGGTCGCGCGCGACGAACGACGCCGCGTACAGCAGCGTCGCCGATCCGTTGACCGCGGCGTGGACGACGCCGAGCCGGCGCGGCTTGCCGTAGGTGTCGAGCCAGTCGGTCAGGCCGCTGACCGCCGCTCCGACCGCGCCGAGCAGGCCGACGCCGACCGCGATCTTCGCACCGCGCCGTTCGCCGAGCAGATCGAGCACGAGCGCGGCGGTCCACGCGCCGATCGGGACGTCGGTTATCGCCGGATGCAGCGGATGGCCGAGCCAGGTACCGTTGAGCAGGTCTTTGATCGGGCGCGCTGCGGGCCCCGCGCCGTCGTAGGCGCCGTCCACCGCGCCGGCGAGCGCGTCGGCTGCGACGTCGAGATCGGGCGTCGCGAGCGCAGCGGCAACCAGCGTCTCCGAGATGGTCGGCACGTTGAACCCTCCAATGTCGCGAATCCCCGGTGCAACCCGGCCTATACCCCGCCGAGGGCGCGGTGCCGCATCGGCGGGGGGCCTCCTCCGCTCGACGAACCTCGCCCGCATGCGGCGTTCGAGCGTTCTGGCGGGACTGGCGGCTTCGGCGACGGCACCGGCGCTCGCGGCGGCGGCCGGCGGCAACGCCGACCTGATCGTCACCGCGGCGACGATCCACACGGTCGACGCGACGACGCCGCGCGCGCAGGCGTTCGCCGTGCGCGACGGCCGCTTCATCTATGTCGGCTCGCGCGACGGCGTGCGCGCGCTGCGCGGGCCGCGGACGCGAACGCTCGACCTCGGCGCCGCGACGGTACTGCCCGGGCTGATCGACGCGCACCTGCACTTCATGCACGTCGGCCAGGCGCTGCGTGAGGTCGACCTCGCCCACCTGAGCTCCTACGACGAGGTCGTCCGGCACACGGTCGCGTTCGCGACCGGCACGCCCGACGCGTGGATCATCGGCGACGGCTGGGATCAGAATCTCTGGCCCGGCAAGGCGTTCCCGAACCACGCCGCGCTCAGCGCCGCAATCGCCGACCGTCCGGTCGTGCTGAACCGCGTCGACGGCCACGCGCTGCTCGCCAACGCGAAAGCGATGGCGCTGGCCGGGATCGATGCGTCGAGCACCGATCCGAGCGGCGGGCGCATCGTGCGCGACGACCACGGCGCGCCGACCGGCGTCTTCGTCGACAACGCGATGGCGCTGATCCGGCGCGCGATCCCGGCGCCGGCGCACGACCAGCTCGTCCGCGCCGCCGTCGCCTCGCTGGCGGAATGTCACCGCTGGGGCCTGACGTCGATCGGCGATCCCGGCGTCGGCCAAGCGAACCTCGACGCGTACATCGAGCTGGCGAACGCGGGCCGCTACACGCTGCGCAACCACGCGATGCTCGCCGGCAGCGACGATGCGCTGATCGCGCGCTACCTCCAGCGCGGCCCGCAGCCGCTCGCCTACGGCGGACGGCTCGCGGTCCGCGCGATCAAGCTCTACGCCGACGGTGCGCTGGGCTCGCGCGGCGCGGCGCTGCTGGCGCCGTACGACGACGATCCCGGCAACACCGGGCTGCTGGTCACCCAGCCGGCCAAGATCCAAGACGTCGCCACGCGCGCGCTGCGCGCAGGCTTCCAGGTCTGCACGCACGCGATCGGCGACCGCGGCAACCGAATTGCGCTCGATGCGTATGAAGCGGCGCTCGGCGCGGTGCCGACCCGGGATCATCGCTTCCGCGTCGAGCACGCGCAGGTGCTCTCGCCGCAGGACATCCCGCGCTTCGCGCGCCTCGGCGTCGTCCCGTCGATGCAGACCACGCATCAGATCAGCGACATGCCGTGGGCCGGTGCGCGCCTGGGGCCGCAGCGCGTTCTCGGCGCGTACGCCTGGCGCGCGCTGCTCGACACCGGCGTGACGATCGCCAACGGAACGGATGCGCCGATCGAGGTCGTCGACTCCCGGCGCACGTTCCACGCCGCGGTCGCGCGGCAGAACGAGGCGAATCAACCGCCGGGCGGCTGGTATCCGAACCAGCGCATGACCCGCGCCGAGGCGCTCGCGTCGATGACGTCGTGGGCCGCCCGCGCGAACTTCATGGAGCACGTCGCCGGCTCGATCTCGGTCGGAAAGTACGCCGACTTCGCGGTGCTCGACCGCGACTGGATGCGGATCCCCGCCGACGAGATCATGGCAACGCGGTTCTTGGCGACGTACTCCGGCGGGCGGCCGGTCTACGAGGCGCCGCCGGCGACGACCGCGCTGCGTTCGCTGCGCCCGCGGACCGGCGGCTGCTGCTGAAGGGACGGCCGGGCGAACCGCCAAGTCGAGCGGTCCCATTTCGTATCCCGGGGCTTACGAGAGGCGCAACCATGGATCTTCAGGTTCCTACCGACACGGTTCGGCATCCGCTCTCCGGGCTGGCGCCCGACGCCGAGAGCGAGGTCCGCGGCGCGGAAGAACGCCGGCCGGACTACATCGAACGCCCGAAGGACTTCGTCGGGCCGCGCGACTTCACCGACGTCAAAGACCGCACCGAGCCGGACGTCATCGACTTCGTCGACCGCCCGGACATCGTCGACATCAAGGACATCGTCGACATCCGCGACATTCGCGACATCAAGGACATCGTCGACATCCGCGACATCCGCGACCGGCCGGATTTCGTCGACATCATCGAGCAGCCCGAACAGCGTTAGCGCCCGAGGCGCCGGATGAACGATCGAAGCGCGCTGCAGCAGCTCGTGCTGCAGCGCTGCTTCCTTCACGCCGACTCGTTCGCGCCGATCCCGGCGAGCGACGCGGCCGCGCCGTGGTATTTCTACGGTTGCGGGCTGACCCTGCAGCACGACGGTTTGCTGCTCGCCGCCGACGTGCTGCTCGAGGAGCTCGACAGGTTCGCCTCGGTACAGATCGCGACGTACGGATTGGCGGCGCTCCCGCTCCTCGGCGCGATGATCGCGCGCTCGCCGCGGCCGCTCACCGGGCTCTTCGTGCGCAAGGAGGCCAAGTCGTACGGCCTGCGGCGGCTCGTCGAAGGCGACGGCGACCGCGCGCAGCCGGTCGTCTTCGTCGACGAGTCGATGACGTTCGGCGGCTCGGCGAAGCACGGGATCCGCGCGCTCGAAGCCGACGGCTACGAAGTCGAAGGGGTCCTCACGCTGGTCGACCTCTCCGGCCACGGCAGCGAACGGTTCTTCCCGGCGCGCGGGTACGTGAAGCGCGCGGTCTTCGACGTCTACGACGATCTCGGCAAGTCGCGCGAGTCACCGCCGGAGACGGCGCGCCGGCCCGCACCCGCGCGCGCGGACGCGCGCGTCCCGGACGGGCTCTCGCCGGCCGACGCGGTGCGCTTCTGCGCCGGGATCGCGCCGGGCGGTCTCCCGCACGCGCCGCAGCGCTTCGACGCGGACTACGACGCGGCCGGCGGGTTCCACGTCAGCGTGCGCTCCGACGAGGACGGCGCGCGGCTCGCGATGGTCACCGCGGGCGCGTCCGGCGCCGATGAGTTTCCTGCGAAGCTCGTCCTCGCCGGTGCGCGTGCGATCGCGTCGGCGCGCGCGGCAGGTGCGGAGCTCGAGCGCTGCACGGTCGCGGTGACGCTGATCGGTGCCGACGCGCCGCTCGACCTGCGCGACCTCGACCACCAGCGGCACGTGCTCACGCTGCGCGCGAAGGACGGCTCGTGGCGGCGCGCCTCCTCGCTGCCGAACGTCGAGTTCTTTCAAAGCGCGATCGGCCAGATCGCGCACGTACAGCGCAAGGGCCGCTTCACCGGCGAAGAGCGCTACGACGGGTTCGCCGCCGGCGTGATGCGCAGCATCGAAACGGGGAAGCGCTGGCCCCGCTACGGCGCGCCGCCGGCGCCCGACGACTGGACCGAGCGCGCCGAGCTGGCCGCATCGCTGCAGGCACGCGCGCGATACGCGGTCGCGCGCGCGATGGGCTGTGACGCCGGTGAAACGCCGCCGGTCGCCGTCATCCCGGAACCGGTGTACGGCGTCGGGATCTCGCTCTACGCGCGGACGCTGATCGGCTGCCAAATCTCGTTCGGGGACGGGCTCGGCGAGTGCATCGACCGCGCGGCCGCGGGCGCATGGAACGACGACCGTTTCCGCACGGACCGGCCGCAGCGACCGGACGAGGTCGACGTGCTGATCACGATCCTGCACGAACGGCGCGTGCTCGCGAAGATGCCGCTCGCCGAAGCGGCGCGCTGGATCCTGCTCGGACGCCACTCGGTCGCGGCGTACGCCGGCGACGAGTTCGGGATGATCCTCGCGCCGTACGCCGTGCTCGGCGAGTACGGCGCGGCGGGGTTTCTGCGCGAGGTCGCGCGCAAAGCGAAGGTCGCGCCGGAACGCGCGCGCTGGCTGACGTTCGAGACCGCGGCCTGGCTCTCGGAGGCGCACCGCATCGGCGTCGTCGAGCGCGGCTTTCCTCGCCGCGCCGCCGCGCCGCCGCCGACCGAAGCGTCGCTGCGCGAGCGGCTCGCGCGGCATTGCACGTACCTCGCGGCGACGGTTCAGCCGGACGGGCTGCCGGTCTCCATGCACGACGTCGAGCGCGGCACGTTCGCGCTCGACGGTGCGCCGGCGCGCCTGTTGTTCGCCGCGCACGCACTCGACGTGGGACGCGCGGTGCTCGAGCCCGCCGCGGCGCGGCGGCCCGGCGGTATCGAACGGTTCCTCGCGGCGCGCGACGCGGGCGCGGTGGAGCGCGCGCTGGAATGGGACGTGTCGTGCGACGCGATGCTGCTCGAAGCGCTCGATGGGATCGGGGACGAACAGCTGATCGCGCGCTTCGCGCCGGAAGCGGTCGAACGGCTCGCACGCCTGGTGCATGCGGACGGGGCGATCTTCGCCGGGCGCCGGATCGACGCCGACCTGGACTTCCTCTCGGGGTCGGTGCTGCTGGCACTCGGCGCGATGGACCGGCGCGGCGTGCGCAGCCTCGATGACGCGCGGCTGGCGCGCGTCTTCGCGTTCGCGCGCAAGCGCTTCGATCTGGTCGCGCCGTGGGGGATGGTCTGGTGGCACAGCGCCGGCTGGAACGCCTGGCGGCATCGCCTCGACACGTATGCGTTCGTGTGCGAGCTGGCCGACTTCGCGCTCGCACATCAGCACCGTGCGAGCGGCGCGTTCCTGACCGAGTACACCGATGAGCCTTCGTTCCACACCGCGTGCGTGCTCGAGGGGATCGTCACCGCATGGGAGTTCGCGCTCGAGCGCGGCGAGCCGGCGCGCGCCGCGCGCTACCGCGACGCGTGGCTGGAGGGACAGCGTTTCATGGAGACGCTGACCTACGCCGCCGGCGACGACTGGTTCTTGCGCGACGTCCCGCTCGCGGGCGGCGTGCGCGCGATGCCCACCAGCGCGAACGTGCGCACGGATTTTGTCGGGCACGCCGTCATGTCGCTGGCGCGCGGGCTCGAGTTGCTCTAGCTCGCCGGCTCAGGGCGTTCTCATGTTGCCGCGCGAACCTACCCAGGAGCCGGTCGGCTACCCGGGGTAACCCTTTCGCCCCCTGAGAGACCACCTCGTGTAGGGAGAGCCTCATGTTCCCTGCCCCGTTCGAGTATCACCGAGCCGCGTCGATCGACGAGGCGCTCGCGCTCCTGGCCCAGCACGGCGGCGACGCGCGCGTCCTGGCCGGCGGTCAAAGCTTGATCCCGGCGATGCGGTTCCGGCTGGCGCGCCCGGCGGTGCTGGTCGACATCAACGGTCTGAGCGACCTCGCGTACATGCGCGAGGAAGACGGCATGCTCGCGATCGGGGCGATGACGCGCGACGCGGCGCTCGAGACCTCCGATCTCATCAGCGCGAAGTATCCGCTGCTCGCCGACACCTCGGCGGTCGTCGCCGATCCGGTCGTGCGGCAGTCGGGGACGGTCGTCGGCAGCCTGTGCCACAACGATCCAGCCGGCGACTGGGGCGTCACGGCACTCGCCGCGCGCGCGCAGATCGTCGTCCGCGGCAAGGGTGGGACGCGCACCGTCGCGATCGACGATTTCCTGATCGACTCGTTCACGACCGCGGTCGCGGAAGGGGAGCTGGCGCTCGAAGTGCGGTTTCCCACGCCGCCGGCGCGCACGGCGGGATCGTATCAGAAGATCGAGCGCAAGGTCGGCGACTTCGCGACGGCGTCCGCGGCGGCGCGGATCACGCTCGACGCGAACGGCGCGATCGCCGGCGCTGGGATCGCGATCGGCGCGGCCGGACCGCACGCGACGCGGGTCACCGAAGCCGAGCGGCTGTTGAACGGCGCGAAGCCGACCAAAGAGCTCATCCGCGCCGCGGCCGACGCGGCACGCGCGACCGCCGATCCGGCGGCCGACAACCGCGGCTCGGTCGAGTTCAAGAAAGACATGGCCGGCGTGCTCGTCCGCCGCGCGCTCGTCGCGGCGCTCGGACGGCTCGGCGTGGAGGGGCTGCAATGAAGATCTCGGTGACGGTCAACGGCAAACTCTACGAACGCGACGTCGAGCCGCGCACGCTGCTGGCGTACTTCCTGCGCGAAGCGCTCGGCCTGACCGGGACGCACGTCGGCTGCGACACCTCGAGCTGCGGCGTCTGCGTCGTCGTGCTGGACGGCGACCGCGCGGTGAAGTCGTGCACGATGTTCGCCGTGATGGCGGACGGGCACGAGATCACGACCGTCGAGGGCTTGGTGCAAGGCGGCAAGCTGCACCCGCTGCAGCAGGCGTTCTGGGACTGCCACGGTCTGCAGTGCGGCTACTGCACGCCGGGGATGCTGATGACTTCGTACGCGCTGCTCAAGCATCAGCCGCATCCCGACGAGCCCGCGATCCGCGAAGCGCTCGCCGGCAACCTCTGCCGCTGCACCGGCTATCAGAACATCGTGAAGGCCGTGCAGCAAGCCGCCGCCGAGACGAACGCTCCCGCGCCCGAACCCGTGGCGACGTAAGGAAGAACGCGATGAGCACCACCGCCGAACCAACCCGCGACAAGTACTCGCTCGGCCAGTCGATGAAGCGCAAGGAAGATCCGCGCTTCCTTCGCGGTCACGGCAACTACCTCGACGACCACGTGCTGCCGGGGATGCTCTGGCTCTCGATCGTCCACAGCCCGTATCCGCACGCGCGCATCGTCAAGATCGACAAGACCGCCGCGCTCGCGGTCCCCGGCGTCGTCGCCGTGCTGACCGGCGAAGACCTCGCCGCGCACAACCTGGCCTGGATCCCGACCTTCCACGGCTACGACAAGCAGATGATCCTCGCGGTCGGCAAGGTGCTGTTCCAGTACCAAGAGGTCGCCGGCGTGATCGCTTCCTCGCGCGAGATCGCGCAGGACGCCGCCGAACTGGTCGAGGTCGAGTACGAACCGCTCGATCCGGTCGTGACCCCGTTCCAGTCGCGCGAGGACAAGATCATCCTGCGCGACGACCGCGAGAACAAGACCAACCACATCTACCACTGGGAGGTCGGCAAGCGCGACGCGACCGACGCCGCGCTCGCGGCGTCCGAAGTGAGCATCAAGGAGCGCGTCGTCTTCCAGCGCTGCCACCCCGCGCCGCTCGAACCGTGCGGGATCATCGCCGACATGGACGCCGCGACCGGGCGGCTCACGCTCTACTTGACGTCGCAGGCGCCGCACGCGCACCGCACCGTCGTCTCGCTGGTGACCGGGATCCCCGAGGACAAGATCCACGTCATCTCGCCCGACCTCGGCGGCGGTTTCGGCAACAAAGTGCCCGTGTATCCGGGCTACGTCGTCGCGGCGGCCGCCTCCGTCGTCATCGGCGTGCCGATCAAGTGGATCGAGACGCGCACCGAAAACCTCACCACGACGGGGTTCGCGCGCGACTACCACATGGACGTCGAGATCGGCGCCACCAACGACGGCCGGGTCACGGCGCTGAAGGTCGCGACGGTCGCCGACCACGGCGCCTTCGACGCCGCCGCCGACCCCACCAAGTATCCGGCCGGGCTGTTCGGGATCGTCACCGGCTCCTACGATTTCCCGAACGCATTCACCGAGCTCGACGCGTACTTCACCAACAAGCCGCCGGGCGGCGTCGCCTACCGCTGCTCGTTCCGTGTCACCGAAGCCTCGTTCGCGATCGAGCGCGGGATGGAGATGCTGGCGCGAAAGCTGAACATGGACCCGGCCGAGCTGCGCCTGAAGAACTTCATCAAAAAGGAGCAGTTCCCGTATCCGTCGCCGCTGGGTTTCGTCTACGACAGCGGCGACTACCACATGACGCTGCGCAAGGCGCTCGACATCATCGGCTACGACGAGCTCCGCAAGGAGCAGGCCGAGAAGCGCACGCGCGGCGAGCTGATGGGGATCGGGATCTCGACCTTCACCGAAGCGGTCGGCGCAGGCCCGAGCAAGCACTTCGACATCATGGGGATCAAGATGTTCGACAGTGCGGAGATTCGCGTCCATCCGACGGGTTCTGCGATCCTGCGCGCCGGAACGAAGTCGCAGGGGCAAGGGCACGAAACGACCTGGGCGCAGATCGCCGCCGACGAGCTCGGCCTCGATGCGCAGAACATCATGGTCGAAGAAGGCGACACCGACACGGCGCCGTACGGGCTGGGCACCTACGCCAGCCGCAGCACGCCGGTCGCCGGCGCCGCGATCGCGATGGCCGCGCGCAAGATCCGCGAGAAGGCCAAGAAGATCGCCGCGCACCTGCTCGAGGCGCCGGTCGACGACATCGAGTGGGAGAACCACGCCTTCCACGTCAGGGGCCTCCCGGGCAAAGCGATCACGATGCAGGAAATCGCGTTCGCCGCGTACACGAACCCGGCGCCCGACAGCGAGCCCGGGCTCGAAGCGACGTTCTACTACGATCCGCCGAACCTCACGTTCCCGTACGGCGCGTACATCGCCGTCGTCGACGTCGACGCGGAGACGGGCTTCGTCAAAGTGCGCCGGTTCCTCGCGATCGACGACTGCGGAACCGTCATCAACCCGATGATCGTCGAGGGCCAGATCCACGGCGGCCTGACCGAAGGGTTCGCGATCGCGTTCATGCAGGAGCTCGCGTTCGACGCGCAAGGCAACGCGCTCAACACCAACTTCACCGAGTACCTCGTGCCGACGTCGCTCGAGACGCCGCACTGGGAGACCTCGAGCACGGTCACGCCCAGCCCGCACCATCCGATCGGCGCGAAGGGCGTCGGCGAGAGTCCGAACGTCGGCTCGCCGGCGGCGTTCGTGAACGCCGTGATGGACGCGCTCGCACCGCTCGGCGTGACGCACATCGACATGCCGCTCACGCGCGAGAAGGTCTGGCGCGCGGTCCGCGACGCGAAGGGAACGCTGAGCGCGTGAACCTGGAGTATTCGGGCCGCGAGGAGATTCCGACCGGCCTGGACACCGTCTGGGCGTTCGTCACCGACCCCACCAAGGTCGCGACGTGCGTACCGGACGTGGTCGAGTCGACGGTCGTCGACGCGCGCACGGCCGACGCCGTCGTCCACGTCTCGGTCGGCCCGGTGCGCGGCAAGCTGAAGCTGCGCATCACGCTCGATCCGGACGCGGCCGCGCACCACCTGAACATGAAGATCAGCGGCGGCGGGTTCGGCAGCGTCGTCGACGTCACCGCGGGTGCCGACATCAGCGCCGCGAGCGCCGTCGCCACCGCGCTCGACTGGAAGGCGACCGTCACGATGCGCGGGCCGGTCGCGACCGTCGGCGGTCGTGTCATCGATGCGCAGGCGAAGCGCGTGATCACGCAGACCTTCGAGAACGTGCGGACGCGGCTGACCGGCGCACCCGCCCAGGCCGGCTGATGACCCCGTTCGGCAGGCTCGCCGAACTCGAACGCGAGCGCGCGTGCTTCGCGGTCGCGACCGTCGTCGCGCGGCGCGCGCCGGTCAGCTCGCATCTGGGCGACCGCGCGATCGTGCAGGCCGACGGGCGGATGGAAGGCTTCGTCGGCGGCTCGTGCTCGCGCGACATCGTGCGCCGCGAAGCGCTGCGCGCGCTGCGCAGCGGACTGCCGCGGCTCGTGCAGATTCGCCCCGGCGAGCTCGCCGCGGAGACGAAGCAGGACGACGAGTGCGTGGTCGTCGCGATGGGCTGCGCGTCCGAGGGCGCCGTCGACGTCTACATCGAGCCGTATCTGCCGCATCCGCGGCTGATCGTCGTCGGCGACACGCCGGTCGCCGGCGCGCTGGCACGGATCGCCGCCGAGATTCCGTACGACGTCGTGCGCGTCGTGCTCGACGCCGAGCTGGCCGCGGTGCCGCACGCGGCGCGCGTGCGCGCGATCCCGCTCGAATCACTGTCGCGCCACCTCGAGGACGCGGGTCGCGACGCGTGCGCGCAACTGGTCGCGGTCGTCGCCTCGCAAGGGCACTACGACGAAGCCGCGCTGGCGCCGCTGCTCGCCGCGCAACCGGCGTTCGTCGGGCTGCTCGCCAGCCGCCGCCGCGGCGCGGCCGTGAAAGCGACCCTCGCCGCCGAGAGCGTTCCGGTCGAGCGGCTGGAACGGATCGTCATCCCGGTCGGACTCGACATCGGCGCGCGCACGCCGGGCGACGTCGCGATCTCGATCGTCGCGCAGATCGTCGCGTCGGCGGGGGCGCGCGCCGACGGCGTGCTGCCGGCGTCCCCTGAGGCTGCGTTCGACCCGGTGTGCGGGATGGAAGTCGATCTCGCCTCGGCCGCACACCGCATCGAGCACGAGGGCCGCACCTACGCGTTCTGCTGCGCCGGCTGCCGCGCGTCGTTCGCGTCCGAGCACGCGCTGGTGTGACGCTCGAACGGATTCGCGAGCGCTTCGCCGAGCGCGGCTACGTCGCGAGCGACGATTTCGCGACCGCGCTCGAGCTGACGCTTGCACTGGAGAAGCCGCTCCTGATCGAAGGACCGGCCGGCGTCGGCAAAACCGAGAGCGCCAAGGTCCTGGCCGAGGTGCTCGCCACGCGGCTGATCCGTCTGCAGTGCTACGAGGGCCTCGACGCCGCGAGCGCCCTGTACGAATGGAATTACCCCAAGCAGTTGCTGCGGATCCGGCTGACCGAGCACGACGGGACCGCCCTGAGCACGCGCGAGGAAGAGATCTTCAGCGAACCGTTCCTGCTCAAACGCCCGCTGCTCGAAGCGATCACGCAGGACCGCGCGCCGGTGCTGCTCATCGACGAGATCGACCGCGCCGACGATGCGTTCGAAGCGTTTCTGCTCGAGCTGCTCGGCGAGTTCCAGGTGACGATCCCCGAGCTCGGCACGATCCGCGCCCGCGAGCGGCCGGCGGTGATCGTCACCTCGAATCGCACCCGCGAGCTCTCCGACGCGCTGCGCCGCCGCTGTCTGTACCTGTGGCTGGACTATCCGACGCGCGCGCAAGAGCTGGCGATCCTGCGCGCGCGCCTGCCCGAGCTCGACGGGCGGCTCGCCGAGCAGATCGCGCGCTTCATGGAATACTTGCGCAGCCTGCCGTTCCAGAAGACGCCGGGCGTCGCCGAAAGCCTCGACTGGGCGCTGGCGCTCATGCGCCTGCACCGCGACGCGATCGACGAAACGACGCTGGAACAAACCCTCGGCTGCATCCTGAAGGTGCGCGAGGACCGCAACGTGCTGTTCGCCGAGCGCACGCGCGTGGGCGCGCTGCTGAACGGCAGCGACGTCGAAGCGACCGGCGACGCGGCGGCGCAGTCCGACTACGGCGTCGGGACGGTGCGCGCCCATCGCGGTTAGTTTCACCACCTCGATCGCCGACTTCACCGTCGCGCTGCGCGTGCAGCACGGGTTCGGTGTCGGGCCGCCGACGACGCGCGACGCGCTGCGCGCCGCCGCGGTGATCGGTATCGCCGACGTGGCGCGCGTGCGCAGCGCGCTGCGCGTCGTGTACTGCGCGACGCCCGACGAAGCGGCGCAGTTCGACGCCGCGTTCGAGGCGTTCTTCTTCGGCGCGCAGGGGATCGCGCAGCCGAACCTGACCTCGCGGCACACGCGCCCGGGGCGCGAACCGGAACGCGGCGCACCCCCGCCCGCCGGCCGCCCGCGCGCGAGCGAGCAGCGTCCCGCGCCGCCCGAGCCCGGCGAATCGGCCGCGCCGGCAGCGGAACGGCGGCCGGTCGACGACCTCGGCGACGCGGCCTCCGCGTGGCAGACGCTGCGCGCGCGCTACAGCCCTACGGCAGCGCAGGGGCCGGAGCGTCCGGCGATCGCGACCGGCGGCCTGGACCGCATGCTGGCGCACGCGAGCCGGCTGGTCGCGGGCCTGCGCATCGCGCGCTCGCGCCGGCGCACGCCGCGCCGCGACGGCGAGCGCATCGACCTGCGGCGCACGCTGCGCGCCAGCGTCGCGACCGGCGGCGACCCGATCGACCTGCGGCGCACGGCGCGCGCGATGCGCAGCGCACGGTTCGTCGTGCTGATCGACGGCAGCCGCTCGACGGCGGAGCACACCGGCCCGATGCTGCAGTTCGCATACGCGCTGGTGCGGCGCGCGCGCCGCGCGAGCGCGTTCGTCTTCAGCACCGGGCTGCGCGAGGTGACCGGGATGCTGCGCGAGCGCGACCGCGCCGGCCGCGCGCTCGACGATCTCGGCGAAGCGTGGGGCGGCGGGACGCGGATCGGCGAGAATCTCGCCGCGTTCCTGCGCGAGCACGGCGCGCGGCTGCTCTCGCCGGAGACCCTGGTCTTCATCTTCAGCGACGGGCTCGACGTCGGCGACCTCGAGCAGTTGGAGCGCACGATGCGCGAGCTGCGCGGGCGCTCCGCCGGAATCGTCTGGCTGCACCCGCACGCCGGTTCGGCGCGGTTCGCCCCCACCGCCCGGGGCATGCGGGTCGCTCTCCCGTACCTCGCCGCGCTCCGCCCGGCGGCCGAGGAGTCAAACTTCGCGGCGCTCGCCCGCGAGGCAGCAGGAGCAGCGGCCTTCCGCGCTTGAATCGTCCGGTAGGACGGACTTCCAGTTGATAGGCGACGGGGTGTCCCGATGGCCGTGACGTCGATGGTATTTCACCTCGATGTGCTTTCCGTCCGGGAGAACTCTTTGATGACGAACCGGCGAACTTTTCTCGCGCTCGGTGCTTCGGCCGCCGCCGCCTCGGTCGGTGGTGTGCCGACGATCGCCTCCGCGCAGCTCACGCCCTCCTGCACGCAGCCGTGGCCGGCAGGTGCGAAAATAACCCCGTTCACGACGCCGTACGGGCAGTCGTTCCACAACCGGATCTCGGCGTACGATCCGAGCTACAACTGGACGCGGCTGAAGCTCGCGTACACCAAGATGCGCGCGCTCCCGGCCTCCGATCCGCGCAGCCTCGCGGCCCAGCAGAACGTCCACGCCTGGTACTGCGAGACGTGTGCGGGCGGCCCGTCCAGCGACATCCACGGCCGCTGGACGTTCTTCGTCTGGCACCGCGCGTTCTTGTACTTCCACGAGCGGATCCTCGGCCTGCTCGTCAACGATGTGACGCTGCGGCTTCCCTACTGGGACTGGGAGAATTCGGCGCGCCAGAACCTCCCCCCGCAGTACTATCAGGGCTCGCTCAACGACCCGACGCGCGAGCTGCAACCCGGCCATTCGGTGCAGCGCGCGCTGCCGTGCTGCGGCGGCTGGTTCATCAACCTGGTCACCACCGTTCCGCCGGAGATCGCGCTGAACTTCAGCGGGATCGGGGGCACCCCCACCGCGAGCGGCGCCGTCGAAACCGGCCCGCACGGCTACGTGCACATGTCGGTCGGCGGCGCGAGCGGCGACATGGGCAACCTCGAAACCGCCGCCGGCGATCCGGTCTTCTTCGCGCACCACGGCAACGTCGACCGGCTCTGGTACAGCTGGGAACAAGTCGCCGGAAACATCGATCCGGCCGGGCTCAGCGCGATCCCGGCGTTCACGTTCTACGACGGCAGCGCGTGGCGCTCGATCACCGCCCCGCAGGTGATACCGACCACCAAGCTCGGCTACGCCTACGACACCAAAGTCAGCCCGCCGCTCAAGTTCAAGTTCAACTTCCCGATCGCGATCCTCGAGAACCGCGTGCTCAAGCGCGTGTCGCCGGAGCAGCTGCGCCAGGTGGCAGCCTCACCCGAGGTCGCCGTCTCCCTGGAGGAAGTCGAGTACACCGGGACCGGCGCGTTTACCCTCGTCGCGAAGGATGCGAAGGGAACGCACGTTATCGGAACGTTCTTCGTTGTTCCTCATGGGAAGCACGGGATGGACATGCCGCACGCGGCCAACGTCAACTTCGTCGTCCCGGCGGCGACGGCGCAGGCCTTGGCGCAACCGGGGACGACCGTCCACATCAGCCACGTGGCGGGGCTCCAGCTCACCGCGACGGCTCCCGCCCCCGCAAAGTTCCGAGCGATTTCGCTCTCCGTGAGGTGACCCGATGCAACGATCCTGGTGCCGCGCGCTGCTCGCAGCCGCGTTCGTGCTCGCCGCCGGCAGCGGCGTGAGCGCCGCGACCTCGGTTTCGATCGAGTCCGCGGCACCGGGATCGTCCGCTGCGCCGGGGCCGACGGTCGTGTTCGTCCACGACCTCGCGGTTCCGGCCAGCGGGGCGACCGTCACCGTCTGCGCGCGCGCACACGGCATGTCGGCGCCCACCAAGCTTGCAACCGCGTTCATCGTCGGCAGCCGTAACCTCACCGGCACGCGCAATCACGCTTTCCGGCAGATCGTCGATGCGCCGGCGAACGTGCTCGATGCTCTCGCGCGCGATCCGCACGCGACGATCACGCTGATCGTCACACCGACCGGCCATCCCGAAGCGGCGAAAACCGTCGGGCCGTACGCGGTGAGCTTCGTCCACCGCGCCGGCCCGAACTAACACCGCCGCCGCGAACTCTTCGCGGCATCCCCGTTCCCTCTGTCCGGAGGTGACCGTGAAGCGCGTCCTACGATGGATCGGAATTTTGCTGATCGGGCTCGTCGTGATCGTCGCGGTGTGCGTCGTGATCGTGGTGGTCAGCTCGAACCGCGAGGTCGACGCCCACGTCGCGCCGCTCGCGCCGCCGCCGGTGCTCGGCCAGGCCTCGCTCGAGCGCGGCAAGCACGTCTTCACACACATCTCCAGCTGCGTCGTCTGCCACGGCGGCGACGGCGGAGGCGCCGCGTTCATCACCGACCCGATGATGGCGACGCTGTACGCCCCGAACCTCACCAAGGGCCCGGGCGGCGTCGGCGTCGCGTACGGCGACGCGGACTACGACCGCGCGATCCGGCGCGGCGTGCGGCCCGACGGCACGCGTCTGATCATCATGCCCTCGTGGAGCTACGCGGCGCTCAGCGACGACGACGCAGCGTCGGTGATCGCGTATATCCGCAGCCTCCCACCGGTCGACCGCGTCACGCCGCGCGTGCAGCTCGGTCCGATCGCGCGCATGCTGATCGTGACGCACAAGCTTCCGTTCGACGCGACGCGGCTGCTCGACGAAGGGCTGCCGCCCTCACCGCCGCCGGCCGCCGTCAACGCGGAGTACGGTCAGTATCTCGGCCGCGCCGGCGGCTGCATGGGCTGTCACGGGACGCACCTCTCCGGCGGCCACCTCGTCGGATCGCCCGACGATCCGCCGGCGGCGAACATCACGCCGACGGGGATCGGCACCTGGTCGCTCGCCGACTTCACGCGCACGATGCGGACCGGAACGAACCCGAAGGGCCGCGTCCTCAACCCGTTCATGCCGTGGCGCACCGCCGGTCAGATGACCGACGACGAGCTGTCCGCGATCTACACCTTCCTCAAGACCGTCCCGCCCCGTCCAGACGGCCAAGGGTGAGGGCGCTCTGCGCGGCCGCGAGACGCGCGATCGGAACGCGATACGGTGAGCAGCTGACGTAGTCGAGGCCAAGCTCGTCGCAGAACGCGACGCTGCCCGGCTCGCCGCCGTGCTCGCCGCAGATGCCGAGCTTGATGTTCGGCCGCGTGCGGCGGCCGCGGTCTATCCCCATCCGCATCAGCTCGCCGACGCCGCCCCGGTCGAGCACCTGGAACGGATCGTCCTGCAAGATCTTCAGCTCGAGGTAGCGCGGGATGAAGCTCGCCTCGGCGTCGTCGCGCGAGTAGCCGTATGTCGTCTGCGTCAGATCGTTGGTGCCGAAGCTGAAGAACTCGGCGATCTCCGCCAGTTGATCGGCGATGACGCACGCGCGCGGCAGCTCGATCATCGTGCCGATGCGGTGGCTGACCTCGATCCCGCGGGTCAGGATCACCTCGTCGGCGACGAGCTTCGCCGCATCGTACGTGACCTGCATCTCCTCGACGGTCCCGACGCCCGGGATCATCACGTCGGCCTGCACCTCGATCCCTCGTTCGCGCACGTCGCACGCCGCCTCGAAGATCGCGCGCACCTGCATCGCGTAGATCTCGGGATAGAGGATGCCGAGCCGGCAGACGCGCAGGCCGAGCATCGGGTTCTGCTCGTGCAGCGTGCGCACGCGCGCCAGAACCTGCATCTTCTCGACGTAGCCGGGATCGTTCTCGCCCTTGATGATGCGCAGTTCCGTCGTTGCGACGAGCAGCTCTTCCAGCGAGGGGAGAAACTCGTGCAGCGGCGGGTCGAGCAGCCGGATCGTCACCGGGAACCCGGCCATCGCCTCGAAGATCCCGGCGAAGTCGGCCTTCTGGAACGGCAGCAGTTGCGCGAGCGCGTCGGCGCGCGCTTCGGGCGTGTCGCTGATGATCATGCGCTGCACGACCGGGAGCCGGTCGGGCTGCATGAACATGTGCTCGGTGCGGCAGAGGCCGACGCCGCGCGCGCCGAGCTCGCGCGCCTTGCGCGCGTCCTCCGGCGTGTCGGCGTTGGCCCATACTTCGAGCCGCGACGACGCATCGGCCCAGCCGAGGAACTCGGTGAGCCAGTCGGGGAGCTGCGAGGGCGGCGGGATCAGGGCCAGCTTGCCGATCGCGACGTTGCCGGTCGTGCCGTCGATCGTGACCCAGTCGCCTTCGTTCAGCACGGTGTCACCGATCGTCGCGGTCTTGGCGCGATAGTCGACCGTCATCGCGTCGAAGCCGGCGACGCACGGTTTGCCCATCCCGCGCGCGACGACCGCGGCGTGCGAGGTCGCGCCGCCGCGTGAGGTGAGCACGCCCTTGGCGGCGATCATCCCGTGCACGTCGTCGGGTGCGGTCTCGACCCGCACCAGGATCACGCTCTCACCGGCCCCGCCGCGCGCGGCGGCCGTGTCGGAGTCGAAAACGATCTGCCCGGTCGCCGCGCCGGGCGAGGCGTTGAGCCCCTTGCCGGCGACCTCGAACGTCTCGCTCGGGTCGATCCGCGCGTGGAAGAGCTGGTCGAGCGAGGCGGCCTCGACGCGCCGCAGCGCTTCGTCCTTGCTGAGCAGCCCTTCGTGCACGAAGTCGAGCGCGATCTTCACCGCCGCCTCGGCGCTGCGCTTCGCGCTGCGCGTCTGCAGCATGTACAGCTTGCCGCGCTCGACGGTGAACTCGAGGTCCTGCATGTCGCGGTAGTGCGTCTCGAGCTGGTGCGCGATCGCGATGAACTGCGCGTAGACGTCGGGCTGCGAGCTCTGCAAGTCGGAGATCTTCATCGGCGTGCGCGTGCCGGCGACGACGTCCTCGCCCTGCGCGTTGCGCAGGTACTCGCCGAACAGCATCCTCTCCCCGGTGTTCGGATCGCGCGTGAACGCGACCCCGGTCCCCGAGTCGTCGCCCATGTTGCCGAACACCATCGTGCAGACGCTGCACGCGGTCCCGGCGGCGTCGTCGAACTTGTTGAACTTGCGGTAGTCGATCGCGCGCTTCGAGTTCCACGACCCGAACACGGCGGCGATCGCGAGCTCGAGCTGTTCGTAGACGTCCTGCGGAAACGGTTCGCCGGTGTGAACGCGGACGATCTCGCGGAACTGGGCGATCACTTCTTTCCAGCGGTCGGCGCCCAGCTCGGGGTCGCTCGCGACGCCGGCCTTCTGCTTCGCTTCCTCGACGACGCGGTCGAATTCGTCCTTGGGGATCTCGAGCACGACGTTTCCGAACATCGCCATGAAGCGGCGGTACGCGTCGTACGCGAAGCGGTCGTTCCCAGTCAGCTTGGCGAGTCCGGCGACGGTCTCGTCGTTCAGTCCGAGGTTGAGGATCGTATCCATCATCCCGGGCATCGAGACGCGCGCGCCGCTGCGGACCGAGACCAAGAGCGGGTCGGCCGGTTTGCCGAAGCCCTTGCCGGTCCGCTTCTCCAGCTCGCGCATTGACGCGCGAATCGCGTCCGGGACGCCGTCCGGGAGGCGGCTGCCGGCCGCGAAGAACGCCAGGCAGACCTCCGTCGTGAGGGTGAAGCCGGGCGGGACCGGGAGCCCGGCCCGGGTCATCTCGGCGAGGCCGGCGCCCTTGCCGCCGAGCAGATCCTTCATGTCGCCCGAGCCGTCTTCGAAGAACCAGATGGGGCGCCGCGGTGCCGGAGCGCCGTCGCGCGGGGCCAGGGCCGCCTGAGACACCGGCTTCTCACCTTCCTGGGCAGGCGTGCTTGGAAAATCGTTGTAGCGCCGCGTTCGAACGGCGGAAACTTTTTCCATCTGGTCCATAGTAGCAAGATTCCCTGCGGGGCCCTGTTTCAAGCGGGCGCTTCTCGCATGATGGGACGGTCCTTTTGGCCCAATGACGCGCCGGGCCGGGCTCAGCGTGCGTCGTGGAAGATCAGCCCCAGCGCCAGCCGCTCGCCTCGGCGGACCTCCGAGACCCCGTGCCGGAATGCGGTCCGGAAGAATCCCCGCGCCCCGCGCGCGGGCCGCACGGCGTTGGGGAAGACGACCGCGTCGCCGCGCCGCAGCGGGACGACGTGGGCCAGGCTCTGCTTGCGTGGCCGCTGCTCGACCAGGACGAACTCGCCGCCCTCGAAGTCGCGCCCCGGCTCGTCGAGCAGCACGGTCGCCTGAAGCGGAAACGCGACGTCCCCGTACAGATCGCGGTGAAGCGCGTTGTGGTCGCCGGCGCGATACCGCAGCAGCAGCGGCGTCGGCCGCGTCTGCCCGGCCTCGCGGCAGCGCTCGAGGAAGCCGTCGAGCGTCGCGGGATAGCGCACGTCCTCGCGCAGCGCCTCGGCCCAGGCGTTCGCGACCGGCGCCAGCTCGGCGTACAACCGCGCGCGCAGCGCGGCGACCAGCGGCGGCACCGGCGCGGCGAAATATCGGTAGACGCCGCGTCCATACCCGTGCCGCTCCATCACGACCGTACTGCGGAACGCCGCATCGTCGTCGAACCGCGCGCGCAGCGCCGCGCAATCGTCAGCCCGCACCAGCGCGGGCAGCACCGCGTAGCCGCGTGCGTCGAGTTCGTCTTGCAGTCCCACGCCGCTCATGATCCCGCCGACGTCGCCCGCATTTGCGCCGGGATTGCTCGTTCATCCGGCGCGGCAGCGCCGCGGTCTGCCAACCTGCTGGCACAGTGTTGCGCTACAACAGGTGCGTGTATCAGCCGCCCGAGATCATTCTTGAGCTTTTCGCCGTGTACCGCCGCGCCGCCGGACTTCCAATGATCGAACGCGACGCTCTATTGCGTTTATTTGCAGAGACAGACGCTCCAGCGCCGCCGGAAGCCGATCCGTCGAAGGTGATTCCGTTTCCGGCGCTGCGTCGCGCCCGGTCGCAAGAAACCACGCCGTGACGCCGAGAAAATGCGCGAGCTTCAGCCCGACCAGGAAGCTCGCGCTCTTCGTCTGGCCCGACTCCATCTGCCGGATCGCGCCTTCGGTCACGCCGACGGCGTGCGCGAGCGCGCTCGGCGTGAGCTTTTGTTTCGTACGCAGCGACCGGAGCCGCTCGCCGAAGGTCTCGGGCACGCGGGAAGTATACGGGCGGGGGATTATATACTTCGCGCACCTGCCGTAACTAACTACGATTCGTAGACTGCTAGCGCGCGGCGCGGTGTACCACTCTACGCGCGAAATTCGCTACGCTATTCGCATGGAACGCATCGAAACCATAGGCGCACGGGTTCGCCGGATGCGCGAAGCTCAAGGAATCACGATCGCCGGGCTCGCCGACACCTGCCGCGTCTCCGAAGGCGCGATTCGGCAGGTTGAAACCGGCGGCGTTAAGAGCCCGTCTTTGATTCTTGGCCTACGAATGGCAAAGGCTCTCGGCGTTCAGCCGTACTGGCTCGGCACGGGCGAAGAGACACCGCTTGACGTGCGCGTTACGGAGCTTGAGGCTCGCGTGATCGCACTGGAGCGTGGTCAACCCTGAACAACGAAAGTTGCTTTCAGATTACCACGACAGGGAAAAGGTGCCGGTGGAACCGTTGTAGTGGAATACGCACCGACTCAGAACGTCGCGGCCAATCAGCATGATTAGCCCCTGAGGGGCCAACGGGAGCCCCGTCATCGGTGCGACATTCCAGGTGTTTCCGCCAACGTTGCGCCATGCCGTCGCGTACTTGTTCGCTGTGTACGTACCGGACGCGCTTAGGCCACTTGCCGGTCCCGTGACGACCAACCCGAGCGCCTGTGCCACCCCGGCGTCGATCGACGTCTCGGTAGCGCCGGTGTCGATAAGAGCGAAACCGGCGTTGATAGCAGCCGCGGGCACGACGGGCGGAGTTACTGGAACGGGGCCGGTGGTTCCGGGCGCGCCTGGCACGGGAACGGCCCCGGCAGGCGCACCGGGTGCGGGCGGCATGACGACGAGTGAAGGGTCAGCAATCTCGACCTGGATCAGCGGACCATGCAAAAGCATGTTCGTCGCCGCGTTCGGATGCGTGACTCTTAGTGGAAAACCGTTGAGTATCCCCATGCTGTCGTTATGTTTGCCTGTGAGACGCTGATGGGCGGCGAGTATGAAACCGGATCGTCTGGAAGGATTTGCTTGATAAGAAACGGCTCGCGCCCGTAGGTTGCCTGTCCGGCCTCAAACGCAGCGGCATAGCTCGGATAGCGCCCTAGAATTTCATCGCCGCGGATGGCGACGAATTGGCCTTCCGATTCGCTCAGGAGTCGAGGCTTGTTTGCCTCGTAAATGGCGAGCTCTGTTTCGAACATTGACGCTTCGCCTTCAAGTGTTGTCATTGGGCTTCATTTGACCTTAGTATCGGGCGGCGGGGTTGCGTTTTCAAGGGGGTATGTGTTAGTATTCCCGGTTTTCGCCGATAGTTCCTAGGTTTGATTGCCAAAGCAAGGGTGCCCCGCGAGCACCGCCTACGGATCGCTCCCCCACTCTCGGCGATTTGCGAGCGTTACGCGATTACGGGCGTTACGGCCTGCGGGCGTTACTGACGCCGTTTCGGGGTGGTCGCGCTGCCGTTGTGAGCGTTACGCCGCTCGGCGTCCAGGGCCTCAACCTCGGCCTTCGGGACCTGGAATAGGATCGCAGTCTCGCGCTCGAAGGCCCCCTGGCGCGCGCCCGCCGGGTCCATGGACTCACCGGCGGGCTCGGGTTTCTCCTGTCGGTCCTCCGAAACGGCCATCTTCGGATGATAGCACGACCCGCGGGCGGGTCCCGTCCCGGCGCAATGTAACGCCCGCAACATAGGCTCGATAGGGGGTTCCGCGTTACAGCCCGACCCGCTATAGTGGGGCTTCGACCGCGAGACGCGGTGGATGGGTGTGGAATATGTGCACAACTGAAACTGGCAGCGTAACCAAATCGTTACACGTATGGCCCTCGAAAAGAGGAGTTCACGTGTCGAACAACGACGAAGATGGCTTAAACGCAAGCAAGCATAGGTGGACTGAGCAAGCGAAGGGAGGTGAGGGACTTGGGAACGGCCACGAAGCCGCGTCGTAACGCGGCCAAAAAGGGAGAAGCTGCAAAGCCGCATCCGCGCGCGAAATTGCGCGAGATGATGTTGCATATTGCTGCAAGAGAACGGGATAATCGGCGCTTTGGCGCGACCAAGTTGAACAAGATTTTGTTCTACTCAGACTTCTTGTGGTATCTGCAAACGGGACGGTCTCTCACCGGCGCAACGTACCAGAAGCTTGACCACGGTCCGGCCGCCAACGAACTGCTCCCGGCCCAGCAGTCGCTTATCCGCGACAAGTCTGCCCGGCTGGAGTCGCGGCGTTTCCCCCTCGGGCGGCATACGCGTCTGGTCCCGGAGCGCCGCGCGAATCTTCGTCCCTACTACGAATCGGAAGAAGTCGAGTTCGTCGACGAAGTAATCGAATGGCTCAGTGGCGCGTCGGCAACGGAAGCCAGCGCGATGACGCACAAGCTGCTCGGCTGGCGGCTCGCTGAGTACAAAGAGAACATTCCTTTCTTCACCGCGCTGTTCGCCAATGGCGATGTCGCCAAGCCCAGCGATATTAAGCGGGGGCTTGAACTGGCGAAAGAGCGCGGGTGGACACAAGCGACTGCATCAGCATAGTCCTCGAAGCTAGCTTCGAGGCCGATTGCAAGAAACTATGCAGCGACATGCGGGTGATGGACGATCACCTGCGAGCTTGTGATTACCTCATCACGCGCGCGCCCGCTAAGGGGATTGAGATTCCGGTCATCCCCGAAACGGACGTTCGCGTGTTTCGGCTCGACGGGTGCAGCAACGGGGCCCACGATATTCCCCCAACCCGTATTTTCTTTCGCTACGTAGGAGAGAAAGCACACCTGCTCGCGATCGAGGCGATCCCCGAAGCGGAATATCTGGGACTGGATTTCGATGACGAGGACTCGGACGACGACTAGCGACCCTTACCTCTCGGCCTAGGGCTCCGATACCGCCTCCAGCGGCGATGCTTCCACCGTTCTCGCAGTCACGCCGCGCGGGACGTGAGCGTTGCATACGTCAGTCGCTTTCCGTCCGCACCCTTCATCGCGATGACGAACCGCTCGGCGTCGTTCTGATCGCGGCTGTTGAAGCGGAACACCTGCTCGTCGAGGTAGGCGTCCAGGTGGAAGGGACGCGCTGCAATGTACGTCCCGGTGAGCGTCCGCTTCAGACAGGACCAGAAGTTCTCAATCGTGTTCGTATGAACGCGGCCCTCGACGTAGCTCACCATATGGTCGATCACGGCATGGGCGTAGTGGATCGGCACGTCGCCGTAGGAGCCGAAGGCGTCGGTGTAGACCTGCGAGCCGTACTCGACGTGTTCGTAGAGGCGTGGCATGATCGTCAACCTTCGGCTGTTCGGAATCACCATCGCGCGGACGCGACCCCTTCGGCCCTCCGTGCTGCGTTCGACGATCCCGAGGACGGCGGTTTTGTCACCCTTTGGTCCCGGGTGCGGGATGCCGCGAAGGACGCCCTTGCCGAGGTTGCCCCGCTTGTTGCGGGTACTGCCGCCAACGTAGGTTTCGTCAGCTTCGACCTCGCCCGAAAGCCGGTCGTGGGTCGGCGTCTTCATCGCGAGGCGAATGCGATGGAACATGAACCATGCCGTTTTCTGCGTCACGCCGAGCGCCCGCGCTAGCTCGCAGGACGACGTGCCGTTCTTGGTGTTCGTGAGCAGCCAGATCGCGGGGAGCCACTTGGTCAGCGGGATCGGGGAGTCCTCAAAGATCGTCCCGACCTTGACGCTGAACTGCCGTTTACACTCCTTGCAGCGCCAAATCTTCCGGGTCGCAATGAAGATCACGTCCGCGTTCCCGCACCCTTCGCGGGGGCATGCTACACCGTTCGGCCAACGCTGATTTACAGCAAAGGCGTGGGCGCGATCCGCGTCGGCGAAATGGGCGATTGCTTCCAGGAGAGTACGCGGCGAGTCCATGACATAATACTACGGTTGTGCTGTGCCAACAGGTGGGCACTCAGGTGCGCGAAGTATATAATCCCCTACGGGCGGGCGTCCGTAGTGTGGTATTGCGCGCGCCGCATAAGTGTGCTACCGGAGTGCAGATGCGTGTACTCGCGTGCGCCGAACGCGGCCATCCTCCTCACCACACCGGGGCCGGATGTTCGCGCCGGGAACCGGGTCCCCGCATCACTCGTCCGCGCACATGTTCGTCATGACGCGGCGGGTACGCCGTCGATCGTTCCTGCGAGTCCGCTCGAGCGGTCCTCGCCTACACCCCGGGGACGATCGGCGGCGGCCGACCGATCACAGATCGCGCGTGCGAAACGCAACGATGCCGGCCGTCAGCACGACGACGATCCAGCCGACCGCCCATGCCAGCAGCGCGTTCGGCATCGGCGAAGTCACCGTGAACGGGTTGACGTTTCCGTTGCCGTTCGCGTTCGCGGCGATCGCGGTGAAGACGGCGGGCTGCAGGTTGAAGAGCGCGCCGCGCCACAGCGCATCCGACGGAAATGCCAGCGCGACGAGCGTCCCGGCATCGGCGAGCCGCTCGTTGCCGAGCGCGATCCCGATCGCCTCGACGATCCCGCCGATCCACGCCAGGCCGAACAGCATCACCGCCACGATCCCGGCGGCGAGCGCGGGGACCCGCGTCGCAAGCGCGATCGCCGCGGTCGTCACCACCGCCGCGAGTCCGGCCATGTACGCGAGCGCATCCAGCGGATGCGGCGGCACGTAACCGGTCATCGCGCGCACCACGATCAGCTCGAGTCCGCCGGCGGCGGCGACGTACACGATCAGCGCCGTCAACGTGCCGAGCCAGCGGCCGAGCACGACCTCGGTGCGGCGGACCGGACGCGCCAAAACGGCCAAGATCTCGCCGTTCGCGATGCTCTCGCCGATCGCGGGCGCGCCGACCAGCGCCGCGCCGAGCGCGACGACGAACGAGAACAGAAACGCCAGCAGGATCACGATCGCGGCCGCGGTCGCGCGCACCGCGGGTTCCGAGATCGGGCTGCCGTCGACGACCGCCGTCGCGAGCCGGTGCATCCCCCACGCGGTGAACACCGCGATGACGAGGGTCAGGATCGCGACTGCGGCGACCAGCCGGCGGCGCATCAGCTCGCGCAGCGTCAGGCCCGCGAACAGCAGCACGTTCATGCGTGCTGCACCAGCGCGAGAAAGCGCTCCTCGAGGGTCACGTGCTTCGGCTCGACCGCGTGGATCAGCGCGCCTGCCCCGACCAGCCGCGCGACCAGCGCGGGGATCTCGCTCGGCGCGACGTCGAACTCGTGCCAGCCGTCGTCGAGCTGCACGCGTACGCCGCGGCTCTCGCCGACCAGCGCGTCGACCGTCCCCTCAGCGACGACGCGGCCGCGATCGACGACGCAGACCCGGTCGCAGACGCGTTCCACCTCGCCGAGCAGATGCGAGTTGAGGAAGACCGTCGTGCCGCGCGCGCGCAGTCGCTCGATCAGCGCGCGCACGTCGCTGCGCCCGACCGGGTCGAGCGCGGAGGTCGGCTCGTCGAGGAACAAGATCTCCGGCGTCCCGAGCAGCGCGACCGCGATGCCGAGCCGCTGCTGCATCCCCTTTGAGAACGTGCCGACGCGGTCGCCCGCGCGTTCGCGCAAGCCGACCTCCTCGAGCACGGCGTCGATCTCGCGCGGTGCGCCCTCGAGCCGGAGGAGGCGCGCGTGGAACGCGAGCACTTCGCGCGCCGAGAGCCAGTCGGGATAACGGAACAGCTCGGGGAGGTACCCGATGCGCGCCCGCGTCGCGCGGTCGCCGACCGGTTTCCCGAGCACCTCCGCATCGCCGCCGGTCGGGCGCACGAGCCCGACCAGCATCTTCACCGCGGTCGATTTCCCGGCGCCGTTCGGTCCGAGAAACCCGCGGCACTCACCGCGCGCGACGCGCAGCGTCAGATCCGCAAGCGCGTCGATGCGACCGAAGCGCTTCGCGAGCGCGCGCGCGACGATCGCGTCGGGCACTATTTCAGAGTTTCGGCGAGGCCGAGCACCTGGCTTTGCGCGAACGTGCCGCCGACCGCGTACAGCTTGCCGGCTTTCGTCCACACGATCGTCGAGCCGATCCCGGTCTCGTCGCCGATCGCCAGCCCTTGCACGCCGTCGACCGTCACCTTCGTCGCCGTCTGTTTGTCGAAGCGAATCGGGATCGGCAGCGTCTGCGTCGGATCGCCGATCGCGCGAATCTGCGCGACGAGGCTCCGCGGGACGCCGGGCTGCGCGGCGAACCACTCGGCCAGCGTGTGCAGCGACGCGCCGCTGGCCGTCACCGTCGGCACCGGCGCCTGCATCACCGCGAGGAACGTGCCGCGCCGGACGCCGTGCTCGCGTTTGTGCGGCTGCGTCCCGTAGGTGACGATCGCGATCGGTTCCAGCGTCGCGGTGTAGGTCGCGCCGTCCAAGCCGGCCGGGAGCGCGGTGAGCGCGACCTTGTGCTGGCGCGCCCACGCGGCGGCCTTCACCTTGTCGAACGTGAAGGTGGTCTTCGCGCGCTGCGTCACCTGATAGTGCACCTGATTCGCAAGCGCGGCGGGGACGTTGCCCGGCAGGCGCAGCGCGAAGCCCGCGTCTTGCGCGGCCTCGCCGGCGGTGCCGACCTCGTCGACCGCCGGGCTGCGCGTGCCGCGGACGGCCCCGAACGCCTCGAGCGGCGGAAGCGCCTGGAGCGCGCGCGCGTCGGTCGGCGTGACCGAGATCGCCTTGATCTGCGTCGGCTGAAAAACGGAGAGCGGGTCGGCATGGGCGGCGAGGGGCAGCGCCAGCAGCACGCCGAGTCCGAGCGGGACGAACGAATGGATCTTCATCGTGTTAACTTTGTATCACAAAGACTTGGGAACCACAAGGCCGGCGCGCGACTCACGCATTCGGACCGAAGAACACCGGCGGGAACGGCGGGTCGGCCAAGACCGCGGTCGTGATCGCCGGGCCGCTCGCCGACGTTCCGTCGAAAATCGACGGGGCGGCGACATCGCGAGCTGTCAGCCCGTCGCCGGGACCCGCCCCCGCGGGCATCGGCGGCGGCGCCGGGTCGAGATTTTTGCCCATGCTGAAGCACTCCCAGATCGTCGCGACGACCGAGGCGTGGTCGTACACCGTTCCCGCCGGCGGGATCAGCCGGCTCTGCGGGTTCACGTACGGTGAGACGATGATCGCCGGAACGCGCGGCCCGTACACGTTGAACCCGAAACCGCCGTAGTCGAAGCTCCAGCCCGTCAGCGGGTCGAGCGATGCCTGCGGTACGGGGAAACCCGCCTTCGCGGCAGGGACCTGCGGCGGCGAGACGTGATCGAACGTTCCGCCGTGTTCGTCATAGATCACGATCAGCATCGTGCTCTTCCAGTAGTCGCTCGTGCGCAGCGCCGAGTACACGTTCAAGAGCAGCAGCTCGCCGTTGGCGACGCTGGTCGCCGGATCGTTCACGGTCGGATTGAGGCCGAAGTTCGCGGCACCCGGATGGTTCGAGTTGGTCGGAAGACCGCCGGTGGGGCTGTCGTATCCGGCCTTACCGGTGTACAGGAAGCTGTTGCTGTAGCGCGGCTCGATGAACGAGTACGGCGGGAGCGTTCCGTTCGCCACGTCCTGCAAGAACGTCGTCGGCGAGCCGTACGGCGGGTTCGCGCCGTTCGCGTAGTCGACGCCGTCGTAGCTCGCCAGGCACGAGGTCTTGCCCTGCACGTAGCTGAGCAGCGCCGCGGCGATGCAGTAGTCGTGGAAGTAGACCTTCCAGTACGGCGGCGCCGGCGGCTTCGCCGCGGTCGGGAAAAACAGGTCGAGCTGCTGGAAGATGCTGTAGATCGAGAGCCCGTCGCCGTACGCGCGGCCGGCGACGAACTGCTCGTCGTCGACGAAGCTCCGCAGTCTGGAGTATTCGACGGTCGAGCCGATCTGGTAGAACCCCGGCTGCGCGCAATTCACGAAATTCCGGTTGGCGAACGTTTGGATCGGCGCCGAACCGAACCACTGATCGCAGACCATGAAGTTGTACGCCAAGTACGCGCTGACCGGCATCGTGAGCGGCGTGTGGCAGTGCATGACGTCCCGCACGCGCTCCGGCAACCCGATCCCCGGCGCGGAGCTCGCGAGGTTGGCCGCGACCTGCAGTTGGCTCCGCGAGTAGCCGGCCAAACGCGCGGCATAGTTCGCAACGAACCCGCTCATCGGCGCGGGATGCGGGTTCTGGTACGGATCGTCGGGGGAGGAGTAGGGCGCGCCCGTGATCTGCTGCGCCATGTCGTAAAACGACTCGGCCGGATCGAGCGCCGGGACGGTGGGATCGGGGCTCGTCCACACGCCGACCGGGAGGCCGGTGACCGGATCCTCATTGGTGAGACCTTGCATCCCGGGAACCAGACCCTGCAGCCCCGCCTGCCCCGCCGGCGCATTGTTGTACGGGAACGGATTTCCCGGGTTGTACAACAACCCCAGCACGTTGTCGTACGAGCGGTTCTCCAGCATCAGCACGACGATGTTGGTGATCGGTCCGGTATAACTCACAGTCACCCCGCATGATTCACGCACGTTGTCGCGTACCTGGCGTCCATGCTCCGGCACGCGCTGCTCCGTACTACACCGCTCCTCGCCGCGGTTCTTTTCGCCACCTGCGTGACCGCGCGCGCCGCCGAGCCCGACCGGGCGCCCTCGCCGGCGCCGAGCCCGTCGGCATCGCCTTCGCCCACTCCGGCGCCCTCGATGCAGTGGCGCAGCATCGGGCCCTCGATCTCCGGCGGCCGCGTCGCGACGGTCGCCGGGACCGATCTGGACCCGGCGCTGTTCTACGCCGGCGCCGCGGGCGGCGGCGTGTGGCGTTCGACGAACGGCGGAATCGATTGGCGGCCGGTCTTCGAAACCGCGGGGTCGCAGTCGATCGGCGCGATCGCGATCGCACCGCACGACAAGAACGACGTGTGGGTCGGCACCGGCGAGCCGTGGCCGCGCAACGACGTGATCCCGGGCGACGGCATCTACCACTCGACCGACGGCGGCAAGACCTGGGCGCGCCGCGGGCTCACGCAGACCTCGCAGATCGCGCGGGTGATCCTGGATCCGCGCGACCCGAAGCGCGTGCTCGTCGCCGCGCTCGGCGATCCGTTCCGCGACAGCGAGGAGCGCGGCGTGTTCCGCAGCACCGACGGCGGCGCGACGTGGACGAAGACGCTGTACTTCGGCCCGGCGGTCGGCGCGTCCGATCTCGCGGTCGATCCGAAGAATCCCGACGTGCTGTACGCGGGGATGTGGCGCTTCCGCCGCTCGTCGTGGAACCTGACCAGCGGGGGCGACGACGACGGGATCTACAAATCGGTCGACGGCGGCGTGAGCTGGAAGCGCGTAGCGGGCAACGGTCTGCCGGCCGGGATCACCGGACGGATCGCGCTCGCGATCGCACCCGGTGACGCGAAGCGCATCTACGCGATCGTCGAATCGAAGGACGGCCTCTTGTGGCGTTCCGACGACGCCGGCGCGACGTGGAAGCTGACCTCGACCAACACGCTGATCGACGAGCGGCCGTTCTACTACTCGCGGGTCGTCGTCGATCCGCACGACGCCGACCACCTCTTCTCCGTCTCGGTGCTGCTCGCCGAGAGCAAGAACGGCGGAAAGACGTGGCACGTGAGCGGGCGCCGGCTCCACGGCGACCATCACGATCTCTGGATCGACGCCGGCGGCCGCACGATCCTGGAAGGGAACGACGGCGGCGTCGGGATCTCGCGCGACGGCGGCACCACGTGGGTGTGGCTGAACGTGCTGCCGATCTCGCAATTCTACCACGTCGCGTACGATCTGCAGAGCCCGTATCACGTCTGCGGCGGGCTGCAGGACAACGGTTCGTGGTGCGCGCCGGTGCGCACCGGCGACGCGCGCGGCGTGCTGCCGCGCGACTGGTTCAAAGTGCAGGGGGGCGACGGCACCTGGGTCGTCCCCGACCCGCACGACCCGCAGACGATCTGGTCGTCGGCGGGCGGCGGCGACAACGCCGGCGAGCTGGGCCGCTTCGACCGGCGCGTGCAGAATCAGCTCGACGTCTCACCGTACCTGCGCGACCAGAACGTCGTTCTGCCGAGCCGGCTCGCGTACCGCTTCAACTGGGAGACCCCGATCGCGTTCGATCCGTTCGAGCCGCGCACGGTCTACACCGCCGGCAACGTGGTGTTCCGCACCACCGACGGCGGGATGCACTGGACGGTGATCAGCCCCGATCTCACCCGCAACCTGCGCGCGCGGCAGACGCTCTCGGGCGGGCCGCTCACGCTCGACGTCACCGGCGCCGAGACGTTCGACACGATCCTCGCGGTCGCGCCCTCGCCGGTCGCGCCCAAGCTGATCTGGGTCTCGACCGACGACGGGCTCGTGCGCGTCACCCGCGACGGCGGCGCGCACTGGAAGAACGCCGCGATCGCGGGGGTCGACGCCGACAGCCGCATCCCCGCGATCGAACCCTCGCACCGCGACGCCGGCACGGCGTACGCCGCCGTCGACCGCCACTTCGTCGGCGACCGCGCGCCGTACGTCTACGTGACGCGCGACTTCGGGAGCACCTGGCATGCGATCGTGCACGGTCTGCCGCCGAGCGAGGTGCACGTCGTGCGCGAAGATCCGCTGCGGCCGAACGTGCTCTACGCCGGGACCGGGAAGGGCGTGTGGTGGAGCGGCGACGCCGGCCGCTCGTGGGCTGCGTTCCCGGCACCCCTACCGGCAGTCGAGGTGCGCGATCTCGCCGTGCAGCCCGCCGCCGGCGATCTGATCGCGGCGACGCACGGGCGCGGGCTCTACGTGTTCGACGACCTCGCCGTGCTGCGCAACGGAACGCTTCCGAGCGCCACCGCGCGTTTCTTCCCGCCGCGCACGGCGCGCCCGCTGGAGCGCGCGACGCCGTCCGTGAACGAGCGCGGCGGCGGAGCGGACGTTCCGCCGGCGGCGTTCACCTTCTGGCAGGCGGCGCCGGCGAAGGCCGCCCCGACCTTCGAGATCGCCGACGCGCACGGCACCGTCGTGCGGCACATCGCCGGGACACACGACGAAGAGGGCGAGGACGTGCCCAACGTGACGAACGCCGCCGGCTACAACCGCGTCGCGTGGAATCTCGACCGCGATCCGCCCGTGCCCTGGCGCAGGATCGCGAAATGGGACCGCGGACCCGACCGGGGGCCGCCGGTCGCGAGCGGCGTCTACACGGTGCGGATGCTGCGCGACGGCGTGACCTACGTTCAGCGCCTCACGGTGCTGCGCGACGCGCGCGTGCGTTCGGCCGCCGACGAGCTGCGCGGCGACCGCTTCGCGGTGGCAATGTACGGCGCACTCTCCGCACTCGACGACGCGCTCAACGGGTTCGACAACGTGCGCGTGCAGCTTCCCGACCGCATCGCGGCGGTCAAGGACGCCGCGCTCGCCGCCCAAGCGCGCGCGCTGCTCGACGAAGCGAAGCGGCTCGAGGGGACGATCAGCTCGCAGCCGGTGAACGATCAGGACGACGATTTCCTGGAAGACCTCCTGCGCGAACGCGTGCTGACCTTCGTGAGCACGCTCTCACCGGGGACGCCGACCGCGGCGCAGCTCGCCGAAGGCGCGGCCTTGCAGCGCGAAGGGCAGGCGGCGCTGGCGAACTATCGCTCGTTCGTCGAGCGCCGCGTGCGGCCGCTGAACGACGCGCTGCGCGCGGCCGGGCAGGACGTGCTCGACCTCAACGCGCTCCCGCCGAAGACGAAGCCCGATCCGAACGCCGACGAGCACGCGCGGCGCGGCGACTAGCCGCGCGCGTGCTTGCGCAAGGTCGTCTCGGCGTACTCCAGCAGGTGCGGGTTCCCGGTCAGCTCGCCGAGCCGCAGCGCCGCGAGTACCGCGCGCCGTTCGTATCCGATGCGGCGATAGATTCCAAAAGCGCGCCGGTACCACGCGTGCGCGGCTCGGTCCTCGCCGGCGGCGTCGGCGATGACCGCCTCCACGAAGCTGCGGTGCGCGCGCTCGCGCGGATCCTCCCTGACGCGCATGCGCGACGCCGGGGGCTGCTCGTCGAAGCGCTTGACGTATGCCCGCGCACCGAGAACGTCCCCGGCATAGGCGAGCTCCTCGGCGAGTGCAAGCGGAAGTTCACGTTCTTCACCCAGTATCGGGGCGGTTCCGAGCCGATCGAACCGGCGCCGGGCGGCGACGACCGCGTCCGCGTGCGCGTGCCGCTCGCCGGCGGCGCGGAAGATCGCGGCACGACGGCACGCGACGAGCAGCGCGCGCACTTCGGTGAGCGCCGCTTCGTCCGCGACGCGCGTCCAGCGCAGCGCGTCGTGCGTTCGGCCGTCGGCTTCGCGCAGCATCGAGAACGAGAGCGCGACCAGCCGATGCGGTTCGGCCAAACCCGCTGCGCGCCAATCGAGCCGCTCGGCGCGCGACTCGGCGAAGAGCGCCGCCGGCCGGTCGAGCCGCTCGGCGGCGAGCATCGCGAGACCTTGGATCGCGGACGCTTCGAGAAACCGGTCGGTGCGGCGGCAGTCGTCCAGCCGGCGCAGCGCACCGGTAAAATGCGCGGTCGCTTCGGCGAAGTCGGCGCGCGCGACGGCGACCCAGCCGCGATACTCCAGCGCGCGGGCGTGCACGATATCCGCGCTCGGCGCGACGCGGTCGAGTGCGGCGTCGGCGTCGTCGAGCCGGCGCAGACCGAAGTACCCGAGCGCAACGTTCAGCGCGAGCTCGGAACGAATCGTCGGATGCGCCCCGGTGCCGGCGCGCTGCGCACGTTCCAGGATCGCCAAGCCGCGTTCGTGCTCGCCGAGCCGCACGTATCCTTGGCCGAGGAGCATCTGCGCGGTGAGCGACGCATCGAGCGCAGCGGGCGCGGCGAAGACGCCGCTCACCACGTCGACCGCCTCGTTCGGGCGGCCGAGTCTGAGCAATGCCCGCGCGCGCAGCAGCGCCACGTTCGCAAGCATCTCGACATCGTTCGTACGCACGCGGTCGCACGTCGCGAGGCAACCGTCGAAGTCGCCGGCGAACCACGCCCGCATCGCTTCCGAGAATGTCGCGCGGCCGGCCGGCCGCGCTCGCCGAACTTGTTGCGCAATCACGTCCCACACCCAGTCCGCCGAGCACTGGACGAGCCCGGCAGTCCTACGCGGCGTCGTTCGCCGAGTGAGCTAGAACTCCGTCAGGACGGACCGCCCGCCTGTTGGGTGTCCATCGGAACGGCGACCGGCGGCGCGCCGCGATGCGCGGGCGAGGTGAGTCCGAGACCGATGAGCGCCGCGAGCGCGATGATGATCACATGCACGTAGAAACCTGCTTTCATTCGACAGAATGTTAGACCGGTCGAACCGGCCCGCGCAGAGCCTACACACAAGTGGGCGGCGGTGTCACTCCCTAACTTTTGGAGGAGGGAACCTCGATCGTGAACAGCCGGTGCATCTCGGTCAGCTCGAAGATGCGGCGCACTGAGGGCGCTTCGACGACCAGCGTGATCTCGTTGGCCGGCAAGCGCCGGCGCAACCGAACCAGTGCGCTCAGGAACGCGCTGTCGAGATAGCGCACATCCGAAAGGTCGATGACGATCGGGGCGTCGCCGTCCAGGACGGACAGGCGGGCTTCGACTTCATGTTCCTTCCAAATATCAAGCTCGCCGTTGAACGAAACGACGCGCGGAGAGTGCACCTGGACCTCGCTGAGTGGACGCGGAAAGCCGCGCCGTCAAAAAAACGGTCGCGAGCCTGCTTAGGGTAGCAAACTATCCTCTGAAATTCCTATGGGAAAAGTATTAAGAGATCACTTCCGTCCCTAGACCGCACAACGCGGCGTCGATCGCGCCGTACCCGGCACCCGCCACCACGGCCCGCTTCGCGCCGGCCCGGACCGCGCCGATCGCCGCCCGCAGCTTGGGGATCATGCCGTTCCCTACCGTCCCGTCGGCGATCAGCGCCTCGGCCTCGGCGACGGTCAGGCGCTCGATCAGCGAGCTTGGGTCGCTCAGGACGCGGCGGACGCCCGGGACGTTGGTGATCACGACGTAGGCGTCCGCGGCCAACGCGCCGGCGATCGCCCCGGCGGCGGCGTCGGCGTTACAGTTCAGGACCCCGCCTTTGCTATCGAGTGCAAGCGGAGCGACGACGACGACGAAACCCGCATCGAGCAGCGCGCGGGGAGCGGCCGGGTCGACCCCGCTGATCTCGCCGACGTAGCCGAGGTCGACCCCGCCGAGCGTTCCGGCCCGCCGCGCGCCGAGCAGGTTGCCGTCCTGCCCGGAGATCCCGACCGCCCGGCACCCGCGCACCGCCAGGGCGCGCACCAGCGCCTTGTTCACCGTGCCGCACAACACGTATTCGACGATGTCGCGCGTGGCGCGGCCGGTGACCCGCAGGCCTTGGATCCGCACCTCGTCGATCGACTTGGCATCGAGCTCCGCGTCGATCTGCGGCCCGCCGCCGTGGACGAGCACGATCCGTTCGCCGCGCGCGGCGAGCGTCGCCACCTCGTCGAGCGTGGGGTCTTCGCTCCCCGGCGCGGCCATCGCGTTCCCGCCGTACTTCAGCACGATCAACACTCCGGGGCGCATTGTTCGGCGTTCGCCGCGTTGCCTTGTCCGGATGCCGGCGACAGGTGGTCTCGGCGCAGGTAGGCCGCAGCGCTGCTCGGCTCTCTCATCACCCATGCGCTGGCGCTCGGCGTCGTCCACTTCGGTGCCGTCCCCGCGTCGAACGCAGACGACGTCACCGCGCCGATCGCGATCCTGCGGATCACCCGCCTCAGGTTCTTCGCGCGCGCATTGGCCTGATTACGTATGAATGTAAGCGCTCACGACTTCACGCGTTACGGATCTCCTCCAGCTTTCCGCATGGAGACCAACCCTGCAGCTCTGTTCAACTCCGCGAGCTGCGCAGAGGTGCATGGCGTTCGGTCACACAGCAAGATGCCTTTCGGCGCGAGCGTCAGTGCCGCACACGACTTGCGACCCTTACAAGAAGCCGCCGCCAGCGCTTTCACCTGATCTTGGGTGCAAGGTTTGCCGTCCGCCGTGCATTGTAGCGTGCCGGTAGGACGATCGACCACGATCCTGTAGATGTTGCTCCGGCTCGAGTTGAGATTGATCGACCTACTCTGCGCATTCCCGATGGGAGGCGAGGTCGCCGGAGAGTTCGTCGCATCCGCAATCGTTGGCAGAGCTGCGACGCTCATCACCGCTAGGAAAAGAGCCAGGCGTCTCATTGGTGAGGCCCCCCTTTGACGATCGAGCAAATGCCAGATCGCAGTCGACCGAGTTGCCCTTTTTTTGACAGCTGCCTGCTTTTTTGAGCCGGCGAGCCGCTAAGGCGAAGCCCGAACACCCGACAACCGACAGCCGAGCAGTGCGAGCAGGACAAAGGAGGAGTCCCTTGCTACTGTCTGCGCATGATTCGTCGATGGCTCTGGGCTGTGGCGCTGGTCGCGCTTACCCAGTCTCTCGGAGCTGCTCCGCGCGCCGTTACGGCGGTACGCCCGTTCTCGGCGCTCAGCGTCGACGAGCGCGTTCGGCTGCCCGACAGCACGCAGGTCATCGTCGGGAAGCGCACGGCGACGCTCGGGGTCTTGCGCGCGGAGCACGTTCGGCGCCAGAGCCGTATCACGGCCGCGAGCGCGGCCGCCACGATGGCCGTGAGCGCCTTGGCATCGAAGGCGATTCGGAACTCCGCCGCCGGCTCGATCATCCTCGGCAGCCCCACCGGCACACTCGTCGTGGAGCCGGCCGCCGCCTACTCGGGCGACGGGTACGGGCCGTACTCCAACGACGTGCGTACGTTCTGCAAGGCCGCGCACGCGACGCTGTGCCTCTACTATCCGGCGCAGACGACGTTCTGGCTCAATCAGGGAACGCACGATTCCGAGGACAACGATCCGTTCATCACGGACGCGGGGATCTGCACGTCCGAAAGCGGGCTGATGATCGGCGGCAACTGCGACTACATCTATCCGGCGGAGCACACCGCGCAGTTCAATCCGGGGACCGGGCCGCCGTTCACCTACAAAACAGATTGCGACTCGAACTACTGGAAGCTGACCGTCGATCCTCACGGAGCGATCGTCGCGAAGGCCGGTCCAAAACCGCTGTCGAGCTTTTACTGGTCGACCGGCGCGAGCCCGGTCTCGTGCGTGGTGAGCGCCTACATCCAGACGTAGTCCTGGTCAACTCGTCGGCCGGCCTGAACCGCGATCTCGAAGCCGACTTTTTTTTGGCCCCTCTTGCATAATTATGCACTCGATGTATAATTATGCAATGATTACCCTCCCGGCGGCGGCGCGGCTGCGCGGCCGGAACGTCATCACCGTCACCGACCTGGGGGCCGACGAGCTCACGAGCCTGCTTGCTTTGGCGCAGACCCTCAAGGCGCGCGGGCGCGAGCAGATGTCGCTGCTGCGCGGCAAGACGCTGGTGATGCTGTTCGAGAAGCCCTCGCTGCGGACGCGCGTCTCGTTCGAGACCGGAATGACCCAGCTCGGCGGGCACGCGATCGCGGCGACCGGCACCGACTTCGGGATCGGGACGCGTGAGACGCCGGAAGACGCCGCGCGGGTGCTCTCGCGGTACGGCGATGCGATCGTGTACCGGACCCACGCGCACGAGCCGCTCGTCCGCTTCGCCGGCGCGGCGACGGTGCCGACGATCAACGCGCTCTCCGAGGCCGCCCACCCGTGTCAGGCGTTCGCCGATCTGCTGACGATTCGCGAACGGTTCGGGACGCTGCAGGGTCTGCGGCTCGCGTTCGTCGGCGACGCGCGGAACAACGTCGCGATCTCGCTCGCGGAAGCGGCGGCGCTGTGCGGGATGTCGGTCACCTTCGCCGCGCCGCCGACGCACCGCCCGTCCGACGCGTTTCTCGCGCGGCTGGTGAAGCTGGGCGCGCCGTACGGCGTGCAGGCGCGCGCGTTTACCTCGCCCGTGCGCGCGGTGCGCGACGTCGACGTCGTCTACACCGACGTTTGGACCTCGATGGGCGACGAGCAGTTCGTCGAGCGCAACGTCGCCGCGCTGCGGCCGTATCAGATCGACGCCGCGCTGATGGGCGCCGCCGCCAAGCACGCGCTCTTCATGCACTGTCTGCCGGCGCACCGCGGCGAAGAGGTCACCGGCGAGGTGATCGACGGGCCGCAGAGCGTCGTCTTCGACCAAGCCGAGAACCGGCTCCACGCGCAGAAAGCGCTGCTCCTCGCCCTCCTCACCGATCTTCGCGGACTGACGGACTGATGGACACACTGCAGCAACCGAAGACCAAGCGCCAGCGCGCGATCCTTTCGCTGATCGCGCAGCGGCCCGTGCACTCGCAGGACGAGCTCGCGGCGCTGCTCGAGCAGCAAGGCTATGAGGTTACGCAAGCGACCGTCTCGCGTGACATCAAGGAGCTCGGGCTGCTGAAAGTCGCGCTCAAAGGCGGGACCGGCGGCGCGTTCAAGTACGTCGAGCCCAGCGTCGGTCAGGCGTTCAGCTCGCGGCTGCACCGGGTCGTCTCCGAAGTCGTGATCCAGGCGCGCTCGTCGCTTAACCAGATCGTGCTGCGCACGCATCCGGGGACGGCGATGATGCTGGCCGCCGCGATCGACGGCGCCGACTGGCCCGAGATCCTCGGCACGATCGGCGGCGACGACACCGTCCTCGTCATCGTCGAAGCGCCCGAGAAGACGACGATGGTCAAACAGCGTTTCGAAGACATGCGCGGAGAACACTGAGATCATGGTGATGGAGCGAGCCCAGCAGAATATTCCGCGTGCTGAAAGGTTGTTGCGAGCTCGGCCCGGGGGCCCCGCGCGAAGCGTGGGGGGCGCAGGGTTCCATAGGAACCCACGAACGAAGTTCGTCGGCGCTACGCGCCGGGGTGCTGCGCACCCGCCTAGGGCGGAGCGCCGTTAGAATGAAAATCGTATTGGCGTATTCCGGTGGGCTGGATACTTCTGTGCTGCTCAAGCAGTTCATCGATCAAGGGCACCAGGTCGTCGCGATGACGTTGAACCTTGGTGAGTCCGACATGGTCGCGGGCGAGGGATCACAGGACGCGCTCGAGGCGGTTCGACAGAAGGCGCTGAAGCTCGGTGCCGTCGAGGCGGTGCTGATCGACGCGCGCGAGCGGTTCATCGCGGAGTACGCGATGAAAGCGCTGGCGGCGAACGCGCTCTACGAGGGCGTCTATCCGCTCAGCGCCGCGCTCTCGCGCCCGCTGATCGCCGATCTGCTGGTCGAGACCGCGGAGCGGCACGGCGCCGATGCGGTCGCGCACGGCTGCACCGGGAAGGGCAACGATCAAGTCCGCATCGAGGTCGGCGTGCGCGCGAAGGCGCCGCATTTGAAGACGCTGGCGCCGCTGCGCGACAAGCCGCTCTCGCGCCCCGACGCGATCGCGTACGCGCAAGCGCACGGCGTGCCGATCTCGCACACCGCGGCGAAGCCGTACTCGGTCGACGCGAACCTGTGGGGTCGTTCGATCGAAGCCGGCGTGCTGGAGAACCCCTGGAACGCACCGCCGGAGGACGCCTACGCATGGTCGGTCGCGCCCGAGAGCGCGCCGGCCGCCGGCGCCGACATCGTGATCGCGTTCACGCGCGGGATTCCCGCCCTTCGACAAGCTCAGGATGACGGGGGCGGGTCGGTGCGCCTCGACTCATCATACCTCGATTCGTCGTACAACGCAGTCGGCGGTGCGGAGATGGTGTTCGAGCTGAACAAGATCGCGGGGGCGCAGGGGGTCGGGCGGATCGACTTGATCGAGGACCGCGTCGTCGGGTTGAAGTCGCGCGAGGTCTACGAGTGCCCGGGGAGCGTCACGCTGATCGAAGCGCACAAGGCGCTCGAACGGCTCGTGCTGACGCGCGACGAGCTGCGGCTCAAGGCGGGGCTCGACCAGAAGTACGCCGAGCTGATCTACGACGCGCTGTGGTCCTCGCCGCTGCGCGCGGCGCTCGATGCGTTCAACGCGAAGATCGCCGAGCGGCTCACCGGCGAGGTGCGGATCACGCTGATCCGCGGCCGCGCGGTCGTCACCGGCGCGCGCTCGCCGTTCGCGCTCTACGACGAATCGCTGGCGACCTACGGCGCCGGCGACACGTTCCGGCACGACGCCGCCGGCGGTTTCATCCAGATCTACGGCCTCCCGGTCGCGGCGGGCGCGGCCAAGGCAGCCGAGGCGGCAGAACGTGCGATACCCGAACTCGCATGAAACGCTTGACGGATCGCCGCCTCACGCTGTATGTCTATGCACTCATGAGTATCACCGCGATCACCCTGCGCCGACCGCCCGAGGACGCGCCCGTACGTTTCGTACCGGGCTTCGTCTCCTTGCGGTAGACGAAGTGCGGAGCGGACGACGGGCGCGCCGGAAACGGCGCGTCTTTTCTTTTTCCGGGGGACGGAACGCGTGAGCGGCCTGCAATGGGGCGGGCGGTTCGCGGCGGCGCCGGACGCCGCGCTGCTGGCGTTCGGCTCGAGCCTGGCGGACGATCTCGTGCTCGCGCCGTTCGACGTGCGGTGCTCGCGGGCGCACGTCGCCGCGCTCGGAGACGTGCTGCCGCCCGACGACGCAGCCGCGTTGCGCGCCGCGCTCGAGACCGTCGCCGCCGAAGTCGACGACGGTTCGTTCGCGGCGTGGGCGATCGCGCGCAGTTTCGAAGACGTACACGGCGCGATCGACGCGCGGGTGCGCGAGCATGCCGGCGCCGCCGGCGAACGGCTGCACGCCGGGCGCTCGCGAAACGATCAGGTCGCGACGACGCTGCTGCTCTACGCGCGCGACCGCGCGGCGCGCGGTGCCCGCGCCGCGCTCGACGTCGCGGCGGAGATCGAAGACCGCGCCGAATCGGCGCTGGAACGCCGCACGCTGCTCGCCGCGACGACGCACTGGCAGCCGGCACAGCCGGTGCTGCTGGCGTTTTGGCTCGACGCGGCGGCGCAGGGCTTCGTCCGCGCTGCCGAACGCTTCGCCCGCGTCGCCGCCGACGCGGCGCGCTTCTGCCCGCTCGGCAGCGCGGCGCTGGCCGGTTCATCGCTGCCGCTCGACCGTGCCGTCGCGGCCCGCGGGCTCGGCTTCGGCGCGCCCTCGCGCAACGCGCTCGACGCCGTCGGCGACCGCGACGTCGCGCTGGACCTGCTCCACGCCGCGATGCGCGCGGTGGTCGCCGCGTCGCGGCCCAGCGAAGAGCTGGTGATCTGGGCGACGCCGGCGTTCGGCTACGTGCGGCTCGACGACGCCGCCTCGACCGGCTCCAGCCTGATGCCGCAAAAGCGCAACCCCGATCCGTTCGAATTGGTGCGCGCGGCCGGCGCGCGCGCGATCGGGGCGTACGCGGGTGCGCTGGCGTCGACGAACGGGATCGCGCTCTCGTACCATCGCGACCTCCAGGAGACGAAGGCGCTGGTGATCGCGGGGACCGAGGCCGCGCTGACCGCGCTCGACGCGTTCCGGCGCGCGTTCGCGCACGTCCACTTCATCGAGCACGCGATGAGCGAGCACGCCGGCGACGGCTACACCGTCGCGACCGATCTCGCCGACGCGGTGATCCTGAGCGGCGCGACCGCGCGCGACGCGCACCGCGCCGTCGGCGAACGCGTGCTGCTCGCCGAGGAGCGCGGCCGCGCGCTCGATCCCGGCGACGCCGCGGCGCTCGGCGTACCCTCGAGTCCGGTCGACGCGCTCGGCTCGGTGCTCGGCAAACGCACCGCCGGTTCGACGCATCCCGACGCCGTCGCGACGTCGCTCGCCGCGACGCGCGAGGCGATCGCCGCCCTCTCGGAGGCGTTCGCATGATCACCGCCCACGTCGTCGGCGCGAGCGGGTACGCCGCCGCCGAGCTGATCCGCCTGATCGACCGCCATCCGTCCGTCGCACTCGGCGTCCTGGAGAGCCGCTCGCAGCCCGGCGCGGCGGTCGCCGACGTCTTCCCGTGGCTGCCGCACGTACACGTCGCGCTCGACGAGAGCGGGACCGCGCTGACGCGCGTCCGCGAGGACGATATGGTGTTCCTCGCCGGCGGGCACGAGCTGGCGCGCGCGCAGGCGCCGGCGTTTCTCGCCAAAGGCGCGCGCGTCGTCGATCTCTCCGACGCGTTCCGCTTGGAGGCGCACGCCGGCGACGCCGTCTACGGCTTCCCGGAACGCTACCGCGACCGCATCGCCGGCGCGCGGCTGGTCGCGAATCCAGGCTGCTACGTCACCGCGGCGCTGCTCGCGCTCGTCCCGCTCGAACCGCTCGCCGATCGCATCGTGAACGTCGTGATCGACGCGAAGAGCGGGATCACCGGCGCGGGCCGGACGCCGTCGGTCTCGTCGCTGTTCGGTGAAGTCGACGGCGACGTGCGCGCCTACGGGCTGGCCGGGCACCGCCACGGCACCGAGATCGTGCAGGAAGCGCGCGCCGCCGGGATCGCCGCGCCGATCGTCTTCTCGCCGCACGTCGTCCCGCTGCGGCGCGGGATCCTGGCCGACGTCTACCTGATCCCGCGCGGAGCGATCGCGCGCGACGAAGTGCTTGCACTCTACCAGCGGTTCTACGCGGCGAGCCCGTTCGTGACGGTCTTCCGCGACCTGCGCGCGCCGCATCTGCCGGCGCTCGAAGGGACGAACGACGCGCACCTCGCCGTCGCGCAGCGCGAAGGCGTGATCCACGTGCTGGCCGCGCTCGACAACCTCGGCAAAGGCGCCGCCGGCCAGGCGATCCAGAACATGAACATCCTACTCGGACTCCCGGAGGAGACAGGTCTCGATGCTCGCACCGCAGTCGGCTGAACTCTCGGCGAATGGGGAACCCGTTCGTCTGATCCAACTCCGCGGCGGCTTGGGCGCAGTCCCGGGCATCTGCATGACGGGCGTGCACGCGGGGATCAAGAAGCGCAAGAGCGATCTCGCGCTGATCGCGCTGCCGGGGCCGCACGTGTGCGCCGAGGTCATCACGACCAACGAGATCAAGGCGGCGCCGCTGCTCGTCACGAGCGCGCACCTTGCGACCGACGGCGACGCGATCGCGGCGATCGTCTGCAACTCCGGCTGCGCGAACGCGTGCACCGGCGAGCGCGGCCTGCGCGACGCCGAGAACACCGCGCGGCACGCGGCGACGCTGCTCGGCCTGCGCGCGACGCAGGTCGTCGTCGCGTCCACCGGCGTGATCGGCGTGACCATGCCGATGGACCGGCTCGCGAAGGGGCTCGACCGCGCGCACAAGCAGCTCTCCGAAGGCCCGGAAGCGGCGTTCGACGCCGCCGAAGCGATCATGACGACCGATCACGTCCCGAAGCTGGCCGCGTACGCCTGGCACGAGAACGGCAAGCGGCACGTCATCGGCGGGATCGCCAAGGGCTCGGGGATGATCGCTCCCAACATGGCGACGATGCTGGCGTTCCTGGTCACTGATGCCGCGGTCTCGCGCGCATCGCTGACCGGCGCGCTGCGCGAAGCCGCCGACGGCACGTTCAACATGATCTCGGTCGACGGCGACATGTCGACCAACGACGCGGTCTACTGCTGCGCGCAGCCGGGCGAAGGCGCCGCGACGCCGGGTCTGCGCGCGGCGCTGAACGCGGTCTGCCGCGACCTCGCGGTGGCGATGGTGAAGGACGGCGAAGGCGCGACCAAGACGCTCACCTTCACCGTCACCGGCGCGCGCGACGAGGCGCAAGCGCGCACGATCGGGCGCGCCGTGATCAACTCCAGCCTGGTGAAGACCGCGCTCTACGGCGAGGATCCGAACTGGGGCCGCATCGTCGCCGCCGCCGGCTCGGCCGGCGCGGGGATGGACCCCGAGACGTGGTCGCTCTACCTCGGCGAGGGGACGTGGGTCGAGCGCGGCGCGATCGAAGCGATGAGCGAAGCCGAAGCGCACCACGTCCTGGAAGAGCACAACGTCGACGTGCGTCTCGACCTCGGCATCGGCGAGGCCACCGCGACCGCCTGGGGCTGCGATCTCACCGGCGACTACGTGCGCATCAACGCGCATTACCGGACGTGAGTGGGTTCGCTTTGCGAACCCTTCACGGTCCTCGCTACGCTGCGGTCCGTTCAAAGGAATAGTTGAATGATCCCGATGGTGAAACGCGGGGCGCGTCTGGTGACGACGCATCCGCATTTGATGGCGAACTACGGGCGGCTCGAGATCAACATCGTGCGCGGCGAAGGGTGTTGGCTCTACGACGAGTCCGGGAACGCGTATCTCGACATGGTCGCGGGGATCGCGGTGTGCGCGCTCGGGCACGCGCATCCGCGGATCGCGCGCGCGGTCGCCGAGCAGGCGGCGACGCTCGTACACGTGAGCAACTTGGTGCATCACGAGCCGGCCGGCACGCTCGCCGACCGGCTGGCGGAGCTCTCGGGGTTCGACGCGGTCTTCTTCTGCAACAGCGGCACCGAGGCGAACGAAGCCGCGATCAAACTGGCGCGCAAGCACGCCTGGCGCCGTGGTGAACACGACCGCAACGTGATCCTGGCCGCGAAGGGCTCGTTCCACGGCCGCACGATGGGCGCGCTCGCGGCGACCGACAACCCGGCATATCACGAAGGCTTCGAACCATTGCCGCGCGGGTTTGCGCACGTGCCGTTCAACGATGTCGCCGCGCTCGAAGCCGCGATCGGTCCGACGACGGCCTGCTTCCTGGTCGAACCCGTGCAGGGCGAGAGCGGCGTCGTTCCCGCGAACCCGGAGTACCTCGAAGCCGCGCGGAGACTCTGCGACGAGCACGGTGCGCTGCTGATCTTCGACGAGGTGCAGTGCGGGATGGGCCGGCTCGGTCCGCTCTTCGCGTTCGAACATTACGGCGTGAGGCCCGACGCATTCACGCTCGCGAAGTCGCTCGCCAACGGCCTCCCGATCGGGGCGCTCATCGTGCGCGGCGAGGCGGCGACCTCGCTCAAACCCGGCGATCACGGCACGACGTTCGGCGGTTCACCGGTCCCCGCCGCAGCGGCGCTCGAGCACCTCAAAATCCGCGACGTGCTCGATCTCGAAGAGCACGTGCGGATCGCCGGCACGCTGCTGCGCGCCGAGCTCCAGGCGATCGCGACCGAGCTCGACACGGTGTTCGAGGCGCCGCGCGGGATCGGGCTGCTGCTGGCTCTTCCGGTGCGGGAGCCACACGTCGCGAAAGACTTCGTCGCGCGCGGCCTCGACCACGGCATCTTCCTGAACGCCGCGGGCCGCAACACGCTCCGCTTCGTCCCGCCGTTGATCATCTCGGCCGACGAAATCCGCGACGCCGTCCAGCGCCTGCGCGCCACGATCACGGCGACCGTGCGCGGCTAACTCACGCCGCGATCGTCTTTTTTCTCCCGCGTGCGGCGACGTGTTTCGCGCGTGGCGGCCGCCTTTGCGTCCGTTTGCGGCGGCTGCCGCGGCTTTCTTCGGCGAAGAAACGCTGCCGGCGCGCCGCGCTGCTTCTTTCGCTGTCACAACGCCGAGGACGTCCGCTAGCAATACGGGCACGGAATGATCGACGTCGAGTGCTCCCCAATGGAGGTACGCCCCTCCGCCCTCGATCTCGAAATCAGCCAGTGCGCCAGCCGAGGCGCGGCTCAGGCCGGGAATCATGCGTCGCGGGACGATCACCGTTACTCCGTCACGGAGCTCGAGGACGAGCGCACCCGCATCCCAGTGCGCCTTCTTCACGCGAGGTTCGACGCGTTCCGCAATCGCTCCACGAGCACGCGCCTTAACGTACTCGTCGCGATGTCGTTCAGACACAACCCCAATCCTAACCCAACTTGTTTGGTTCTGCAAACGGGACCTGAGCCAAGCCTGCTTTCGTTGCTCCTCTGCTGAGGCCGTAGGGCGACGGTGTGTCGATTTCCGGCCGGGTCGTTCGTCCTGACCGTGGATGCCCGACATCCGCACCGCAGGAGAGGGACGACGATGAAATACATGCTGCTGATCTATAGCCCGCCGATGGAGCGGCCGCCGACCCCGGAGGAGTGGGCAGCATCGATGCCCGAGTGGGAGGCGTTCGGCCAGGGGCTGCGCGACCACAACGCCTACGTCGACGCCGCGCCGCTCGCGCCGACCTCCAGCGCGACGACCATTCGCATTCGAGACGGGAAGCGCGCCGTAACCGACGGCCCGTTCGCCGAGACGAAGGAATGGCTCGGCGGCTACTACCTCATCGACGTCCCCTCGCTCGACAACGCGATCGAGGCGGCGGCGATGTGCCCGGGGGCGAAGTACGGCTCGGTGGAGATCCGGCCGATTGTCGACCTCGGCTGACGCGGCGCAGCGGGTCGCGCGGTGCTTTCGCGAGGACGCGGGGCGCACCGTCGCGGCCTTGTCGCGCGCGCTCGGCGACATCGAGCTCGCCGAGGACGCGCTGCAGGACGCGTACCTCGTCGCGCTGCAGCGCTGGCCCCGCGACGGCTTCCCCACTCGGCCGTCGGCGTGGATTCTTGCGACGGCGCGCAACCGCGCGATCGACCGCCTCCGGCGCGAGAAGCTGGGCCGCGAGAAGCTGCAGCGCTTGGCGGCGATCGATGTCGCAGCGCCGCCGAGTGAGGCGCCTGAGGACGCCGCGGTGAACGCGATCTCCGACGACCGGCTCAGCCTGATCTTCGCGTGCTGCCACCCGGCCCTCGGCATCGAGGCGCGCATCGCGCTGACGCTGCGCACGCTCGCGGGACTCACGGTGGAAGAGATCGCCGACGCGTTCCTGGTGCCGCACGCGACGATGGCACAGCGCTTGGTTCGCGTGAAGCGCAAGATCCGCCAGTCGGCGATCCCGTTCGACGTGCCTCCCGCAGCGCGGCTCCCGGAGCGGCTCGACGACGTCTGCACCGTGATCTACTTGATCTTCAACGAGGGCTACTCCGCGTCGGCCGGCGATCGGCTCGTGCGGCGCGAATTGTGCGACGAAGCGATCCGGCTCGGCCGCGTGCTGGTATCGCTCATGCCGCAGGAGCCCGAGGTAATGGGTCTCCTGGCGCTGATGCTCTATCACGATTCGCGGCGCGATGCGCGCGTCGGCCGCGACGGTTCGCTGGTGACGCTCGTCGAGCAAGACCGGGCGACGTGGGACCGCGGGAAGATAGACGAGGCGAACGGTCTCCTCGCCCGCGCGAGCCGCCACGGAGCGCCGGCACCGTATCAGTTGCAGGCAGCGATCGCGTACGCGCACGTATCGGCGCCGTCCGCGGCGGAAGTTGACTGGCGTGCGATCGCCGGACTCTATGCGCACCTGCAACTGATGGACCCCTCGCCGGTCGTCGCGCTCAACCGCGCCGTCGCGCTCGGCTACGCGGACGGTCCGGCCGCAGGGCTCACAGCCCTCGACGCTTTGCCGCCCGATACGCTCGCCGACTATCACCTTTTCCACGTCGCCCGCGCCGACGCGCTCTCCCGGCTCGGACGCACCGCCGACGCGCGCACCGCCTACGAAGCCGCGCTCGCCGGCACGCTCAACGCCACGGAGCGCACCTACCTCGAACGCAAGCTCGCCGACGAAAAGTAATCGCCGCCTGCGGTCGAAGCGCGCGTGATGGATTTCAGCGCGTTCTACGAGCGGGTCGACGCCGAGACGTTCGTCGCGACGCGCGCGACCTCGAGCCCGTGGGACGAGCGGCTGCAGCACGGCGGGCCGCCGACGGCGCTGATCGCCCGCGTCATCGCCGACACGTACCCGCGCGCCGACGTGCGGATCGCGCGCATCGCCTCGGAGTTCCTCGGCGGGATCCCCGTCGGCACGATGCGGGTGAAGACGCGCGTCGTGCGGCCGGGACGGCGCATCGAGATGATCGAGGGAACGCTGGAGTGCGACGGACGCGATGTCGTCTCGGCGCGCATCTGGCGCATCGCCGTGCAGTCCGACGGTGCGGTTCCGCCGGGCGTGACGCCGCCCGATCCGGTCCCCGCGCTGCCGCCGGCCGAAGAGCCGCCGGGCTGGCTGAAGAGCTTCGGATACGCGCAGGCCAGCGAGTGGCGCAACGTCTACGGCGCCGGCGTGCCGGGACCCGCCGCGATTTGGGCGCGGCCGCGCGTGCCGCTGATCGCGGGCGAGCCGCATCATCCGATCGACTCCGCGATCCTGGTCGCGGATTCCGCGAACGGGGTCAGCGGCGAACTGCCGATGGGCGAGTGGCTGTTCGTGCCGCCGTCGCTCTCGCTCGCGTTCGCGCGCTATCCCCGCGGCGAGTGGGTGCTGCTCGAGGCGCGCACGATGCTGGCCGGCGACGGCCTCGGGACGACGAGCCTGCGGCTCGGCGATCCGGACGGCTGGTTTGCGATCGGCACCCAGGCGCTGCTGGTCGAGCGGCGCGGCTGAGCGGCACACAAGAAATCGGCCGCCTCACGCCTCGGCGGCCAACGTCCACGACTTTCGACGCCCGGTTGAGCCGGCGGGTGCGTGGATCGGGGGGTGGAGTGCCCTACTCCATATACGGTCTATCGGCCACGGAAGGTTCGGATTTCGCACCAAAACAGATGATTAACATTGACTGAGAGGCCGCGCCGTGGTAAGGTCCGTCCACTCGTGACGAACCGCGACCTGGGTCTCATGGCGATGTGCATTTGCTGTCTCCCGTATCGGGATCGGCGAGCCTCGGCATGAGCTAGCGCTTCGGCGCACAGACACCGTGCAAGAGCCCTCGCCGATCCCGGCGGGGGCTCTTTCTTTATCACCCGCTCTTCCTATCTCACCAGGAGGCGTTCCATGGCATCACTCTCCCGCTCCACATTCCTGACCGCCGCCGGGGCCGCTGCGGCCGCAGCAGCGTTGCCGCTGCGCGCGCGCGCCGCCGGGCTCGACAAAGTCGCGCTCGACTTCGCCTACTACAACCCGCCGAGTTTGGTGCTCAAGTCGAAGGGCTGGCTCGAAGAGACGCTCGCGAAGCGCGGGACCTCGGTCGAGTGGGTGCTCTCGCTCGGCTCGAACAAAGCGAACCAGTACCTGCAAGCCGGCGCCGTGCAATTCGGTTCGACCGCCGGCAGCGCGGCGCTGCTCGCGCGCGCCAACGGCTCACCGATCAAGACGGTTTTCCTGTACTCGCGGCCGGAGTGGACGGCGCTGGTGGTCGGCAAAGACTCTCCGCTCAAGAGCGTCAAGGATCTGCGCGGGAAAAAGGTCGCGGCGACGCGCGGGACCGATCCGTGGTTCTTCCTCTTGCGCTCGCTGGCGGCGAACGGGCTGCAGCCCGGCGACGTGCAGCTCGTCGATCTGCAGCATCCCGACGGGCGCGTCGCGCTCGAACGCGGTCAGGTCGACGGCTGGGCCGGGCTCGACCCGCACATGGCGGCGACGCAGCTCGACGCCGGCTCGCGGCTGCTCTACCGCAACGTCGCGTTCAACACGTGGGGCGCGCTCAACGCCCGCGAGGACTTCCTGGCCGAGCACGGCGACGTCGCCGCGATCGTGCTGCAGGCGTACGACCGCGCGCGCAAGTATGCCGCGACCCACGTCGAGGAAACCGCCGCGCTGCTCTCCGAGGCTTCGAAGGTCGAACGCCGCGTCGCCGACCTGCAGTTGCGCGAGCGCACGACGTATCCGGGGAACGGCACGCCGGGGAGCGACTATCACGACGCGATCGCCGGGGTCGTCCCGCTGATCCGCGCCGACAAATTGGCGAAGCCCGATGCCGATCTCGACGGTGCGGTCGCGTCGCTGATCGACGGGCGGCTCGCCGCGACCGCGTTGCGTGGTTAGATTCGCCGTCCCGCTCGCGCTGCTCGCCGCCTGGTGGGCGGCGAGCACGAGCGGGTTCATCAAGTCGTACCAGCTCGCTTCGCCGCGCGACGTCGTGCGCGAGCTGTTCGAGCTGGCCGCGAGCGGGCTGTTGTGGCGCGATCTGGGCGCCAGCATCGAGCGCGTCGCGCTCGGTTTCGGGATCGCGCTCGTGTTCGCGCTGGTGCTCGGTTCGCTGGTCGGCGGTTCGCGGTTCGCCGAGCGCGCGCTCGACCCGACGCTGCAAGCGATCCGCGCGGTGCCCTCGCTGGCCTGGGTGCCGCTGATTCTGTTGTGGCTCGGGATCGGCGAGACCGCGAAGATCACGCTGGTCGCGATCGGCGCGTTCTTCCCGATCTACGTCGCCCTGGTGAGCGGGATCCACGGCGTCGACCGCAAGCTGGTCGAGGTCGGCACGATCTTCGGCCTTTCGCGCTTCGCCCTGATCGCGCGCGTGCTCGTCCCCGCGACCTTGCCGCAACTGCTGGTCGGCGCCCGCATCGGGCTCACGCAGGCGTGGCTGTTCCTGGTCGCGGCCGAGCTGCTCGCGGCGACGAACGGGCTCGGCTTTCTGCTCACCGACGGTCAGCAGACCGCGCGCACCGACGAGATCCTGGTCGCGATCCTGCTCTTCGCAGCCTGCGGCAAGCTTTCCGAGAGCGCGATGCGCCTGCTCGAGAAGCGGCTCGCCGGCTGGACCGACACGGTGCCGGCGTAGTGGCGGCGCGAATTCGCGGCCTGCGCAAAGCCTACGGCACGCACCTCGTCTTCGACGGGCTCGACCTCGACATCGCGCGCGGCGAACGCCTCGCGATCCTGGGGGCGAGCGGCTGCGGAAAATCGACGCTGCTGCGCTGCATCGCCGGGCTCGAACGCACCGACGCCGGCACGATCGCGACCAGCGGCGAGATCGGCGTCGTGTTTCAGGAGCCGCGGCTCTTCCCGTGGCTGAACGTGCAGCGCAACGTCGCGTTTCCGGCCCGCACCGACGCGGAACGAGCACGCGTCGACAACGTGCTCGCCCTGGTCGGCCTCGCGCACGCCGCGGAGCGGCTCCCGAAGGAGCTCTCGGGCGGGATGGCCCAGCGCGCCGCGCTCGCCCGCGCGCTCGTCCGCGACCCTGCACTGCTGCTGCTCGACGAGCCGTTCGCCTCGCTCGACGCGCTGCGCCGGATCGAGCTGCGCGCGGCGGTCCGCGAGATCTTGGAGTTCACGCGCGCGTCGGCGATCCTGGTAACGCACGACGTCGACGATGCGCTCGCGCTCGCCGACCGCGTCGTCGTCCTGGCGGGATCGCCCGCCGAGATCGCGTTTACCGGTCAGGTCGGCGAAGGCGCGACCCGCGCGGCGATTCTCGACGCGCTGGGCGTCGTCGAGCTCAGGTCGCGAGCGGCGCCGCGCGAGGAAGCCTTAGCTGTGCTCAGTAAGATGCACGATCAACGCAGAAACTTCAAGAGTTCGTGCCATACTGCCGGAGGCTGAATGTTGAACCCGAAGCCGCCACCGCCTTTACCGGCAATAGCCGCGTTCTTGCTGGCGATCATCGCCACGTTCGCCGTTTCAGGAGTCGCGGCCGCCGGCGCGATCGACACGCTCGATCAATTCTGCGGCGGGGCGCTGTCGAGCCCCGGCTGCGTGGAGACGGTCGCGGCGTACCCGGTCGAAACCGGGGCGCTGGTAGCGATCATCGAAGCCGAAAAGTCGAAGTTTGGGAGCGCCGACGACTGTCGGAACAAACTGTCGGTGGGAACCGCGATGTTCAGCGAGATCGCTCCCTATGTGAGCGACGTGGGCGGCGACATATCGCAAATCGTCAAAGCGAGTTGCATCATCGCCTTTTCCACCAAGACCTGCTCGGGGGAGGCGCAGAAGATCGCGGGTGCGGCGACCGATGCGGTGGCCTGGGCGCTGAAGCAGCTCGATAGTCTGCTGGGCCTCGATGACACCCCGACCGGCCCCACGCTCGAGCAAAATCTCGCGGAATACTGGGCGACCGTCTACCAGCCGATGGAACGGCCGATGATCGGCGTACCAGACTCGCTATACATCGAGACCGCGAACCAGCTCGACCAGAAGTGCTTGGCGGAATGGTGGGTTACCAACGAAGATGAATTCGCGGTTTGCCGGCTGGGCTTCACCAAGCGGTTCCATACCGAGGTGGACGCGCTGCGCGCGCAATACCAGGCGTATCTGAAAGGACAGCAAGAGGTCGCACAGGCGAAGCTGCAGGCGGAAAAGGACAAGCAGCAGGCCGCGCAAGACGCGACGACCGACAACGCGCGCAAGATCGCGTTGTCGTGGGCGAAGATCAAGCACGACACCTACGTGAAGCAGTGTCACGACCAGGCCTGTATCGACGACATCACCGCCACCGCGATCTTCTATTACGGTGCGCTGGCGACTGGCATGCAGAAGGTGAACAGCAGCAACACCCAGGTGCTCAGCAGCACGAATGCGACGTTTGAACCGATCTTCAAGCAGCAGCTCGCCAAGGACGAAGCACGCCGGTCGATCAGTCTCAGCCGCTCCAAGGCGCAGATCACGCTGCTGCTCGCGCCACGGCTGGCACGGTTGCAGCACGTGCAGGACGTGCGAGGCGCCACGAGCGCGAAATTGGCCGCGCTGGGCGTCCGCAACGGCGACGCCGTGCTGCGCCGGGCGTATCGGCTGCGCGCGCACCACGTCCCGGTGCGGGGGCTGGCGTGGAAGGTGAACGCCCGCCCCGCGGCACGATAGCCGCCGACACGTGCCGTTTCGGTACTGGGCGTTCATCAGCTACAGCCACGAGAAGATGCGTGCCGAGTCACCCCGCCGAGATCGCGTTTACCGGTCAGGTCGGCGAAGGCGCGACCCGCGGCGCGATTCTCGATGCGCTGGGCGTCGTCGAGCTCAGGTCGCGAGCGGCGCCGGCGCGGTCCGGCCGGCTCGGTGCGAGCTGCACGTCTTGAGGCTGAGCTTCGCGAAGGTCGTGCCGCTCGCGGTGCAGCCGCAGTCCCAGAACGCCGCCACGCGCGCCGTGCACTCGCCGCCGGTCGCGCTGCGGTAGAGTGGGGCCCCGAGGAGGATGCGGAGGTGGTCCAGCGAGTGGGACATCGTAGGTTGAGTTTTTCCGAACCGAGCCCGGACCAGCGGAGGCTTTCGGCCCTACGGCCCCGGGGCGCGAGCCCCGTCAACTCGTAGCCGGGAGGCACCGTTCGCGTTCGCAGAGCCAGTCGAGGACTGCCGCGCTGAAACGGATGTCGTACGGCGCGGCGCCTTTTCGCGCGACGCGGTCGAATGAGGCACGCGGCGAGCCGGCCGGCGTCAGGTAGTGATCCATCCCGGGGATCACGTCGACGAGCGCGCTGCCGGGATGAACACCGTTGACGATGTCGACGATGCGGCGGTGGTCGGCTTCGTCGGTGATGAAGTCGCCGCTGCCGTAGATCGCCAGCACCGGGACGGCGACCTTCATCCACGGCTCCGCGATGTTGAGCGGCGCCAGTTCTTGCACGTATGCATCAGGTGCCGGGTAGCTCGTGTAATCGGCGCACTCCGGTTTCTGACGCAGCAGTTCGGCGTGCGACGTCTTCTCGACCAGCATGCGGTGCATGCAATCTTCTTTGAGCAGCAGCGCCTTGTCGATGTCGGCGGGGTTCGCGCCGGCGAGTGCTTCCCAGCGGCGGCTGTTCAGCAGCTCGTACTCGAGCCAGTCGCGGCCGACGCTGGTAATCACGTCGCCGGTCTGCAACCCCGCCTGCGCCCCGGGCAGCCCCGGCAACACAGCGTTGATCGTCACCGCGCCGCTTGTATCCACCGTACCGACACCGAGCAGCCCGCGCCGCGGCAACGCATCGCTCGCCGAAGCGATCGATCCGAGCACGAGGAAGAGCATCGCCGCAACCGCGATACGAGCGAACGGACCCGCCGAAAACCGCTTCATGCCGACAGCTACGCGCCGATCCGTCGCCCTCCTCCTGCGTTATACGGAGATCGAGTGATCAGTACTGCAACGTGAAGCGGTTGTTGGAGAACGTGCCCGTCATGCGGTAGTCGGAGGCGACGGGTCGGCAGTCGCGGACCTCGGTCTGGAAGACCGCGTTGCGCACCGACTGCAGGAACGCGCCGGTGAGGAAATGCGAAGGCGATTGGACGGTCGTCGTCGATCGGACGTGGGAATTCTCGTCGAGATGGATCACGAACTCGACGGTTCCGTCCGGTGTTTGGGGCGGGATCGTGCGAGGGTCGAGCGCCGCGAACGAGATCAGCCGGGCGGGCGAACCCGATGCAATGCAGACGTCCTCAGGCGGGGCCGTACCGCCGCGAACACACCGTTCGGCGCTGGTCAGGGTCCACTCGCCGCCCGATTGCAACTCGATCTTGCGGCGCATGTCACGATCGGAGAACAGCTCGTACGTTACCCGCGCCGAGGTGCCGCCGGCCTGTTGGCCGGTGAGCTGCCACATCGCTCCCGTCCACGGTGGAGCGAACGCCTCGATCGCGATCGGCGATCCCGCAGCCAGGACGGCGCGCCACCGATTGGATGCGGGATCGAAGACGTATTGGTCGCTGAGCGTGTACGCCGCCGCGTCGCCCGGGGGGTGGACGTCGTTGCGGACGTCGACCTGGTCGCCGGTTCGCGCTCCGGCTTTGTGCGTCTCTGCTCCGAGCAGCGTGCGGCACGACCACGTCTCGGCGAGGATGCCCACGCGATCACCCGCCGGCGGCAGCGGCGCGGGAGCGACGCCCAAGAGCAGCGAGAACAGACAACAAGCAACAGCTACGCGCATGAGAGCGAGGGTTCTGATCCGACGCCCGCCGACCCTCGGACCGCACGGGCAACCGTCCACGGCGCCGCGAAGGTACGGCGTCTGATGGACGAACGGACTTTCGGTTTTCGTACCCGGGCGCTGCATGCGGGGACGCCGCCGGACGGCGAGACGGGGGCCCGGGCGCTGCCGCTCCATCTGACGACGAGCTTCGTGTTCGATTCGACCGAGCATGCGGCGGAGCTGTTCGCGCTGCGCACGTACGGCAACATCTACACGCGGATCGGGAACCCGACGGTCGCGGCCTTTGAGGAAAAGCTTGCCAGTCTGGAAGGCGGGCTGGGTGCGGTCGCGACCGCGAGCGGGCTCTCCGCGCAGTTGATCGCGATCTTGAGCCTGGCGCAGAACGGAGACCATCTGGTCGCATCGGCGAATCTCTACGGCGGCACGATCACGCAGTTCGGCGTCACGCTGAAACGGATGGGGATCGAGACGACGTTCGTCCCCGGGAGCGATCTCGACGCCGTGCGCGGCGCGCTGCGCGACAATACGAAGGCTGTCTTCACCGAAACGATCGGGAACCCGAAGGGCAACGTCGCCGACCTCGCCGCGCTCGCCGAGATCGCGCACGGCGCCGGCGTGCCACTGATCGTCGACAATACGTTTGCGACACCGTACCTGTGCCGGCCGATCGAGCACGGCGCCGACATCGTCACCCACTCGGCGACGAAGTTCATCGGCGGCCACGGCACGGTGCTCGGCGGCGCGATCGTCGAGTCGGGGAAGTTCCCGTGGGCGGCTGGAAAGCATCCGCTGCTCGCAACGCCGAGCCCCGGGTATCACGGGCTGAACTTCGCCGAGACGTTCGGCGAGTACGCGTTCGTGCAGCGCGCGCGCGTCGAGGTGCTGCGTGACGTCGGCGCGTCGATCTCGCCGATGAACGCGTGGCTGCTGGTGCAAGGGCTCGAGACGCTGGCCCTGCGGATGCCGCAGCACGTCGCCAACGCGCGTGCCGTCGCGGCGTTTCTGCAAGGTCGCGAGGAAGTCGCGTGGGTCTCCTACGCCGATCTTCCCGACAGCCCGGAGCGCGCGCTCGCGGCGCGCTATCTGCCGCTCGGTTCGGGCGCCGTGTTCGCGTTCGGGCTGCGCGGCGGTCGCGAAGCGGGGCGCGCGTTCATCGAATCGCTCGAGCTGTGGAGCCACCTCGCCAACGTCGGCGACGCCAAGAGTCTCGTGATCCATCCCGCCTCGACCACGCACCAGCAGCTCTCCGATGACGAGCTGCTCGCGGCGGGCGTCGGTCCCGAGATGGTGCGGCTCTCGGTCGGGCTCGAAGATGTCGACGACCTGGTCTGGGATCTCGAACGCGGGCTCGCCGCCGCCGCGAAGGCGACCGAGTTGCGCGCGTGATCCTGCAGACGGCGGCGGAGCGGCGCGCGCTGCTCGATCGCTCGCACACCGTGGCGATGGTCGGCGCGTCGGCGAACCATAGCCGCCCGAGTTACTTCGTCTTCTCGTTCCTGCGTACGCGCGGCAAGCTCGACGTCACGCCGATCAACCCGACGATCACGGCGATCGACGGCGTGCGCGGCTACCCGACGCTCGCGGCCTACGCCGCCGAGCGCGGCGCGCCCGACATCGTCGACGTCTTCCGCAAAGCCGAAGACACGCCGCAAGTCGTGCGCGAGTCAATCGCTGCCGGCGCCAAAGCGATCTGGTTCCAGTACGGCGTCATCAACGACGAAGCGATCCGCCTCGCCGACGAAGCCGGCCTCGACGTCGTCGTCGACCGCTGCATCAAGGTCGAATCCGCGCGCTTCGACGGCGGCCTCGCCCTCGGCGGCGTCAACACGGGCTTACTCACGGCGAAACGCCGCATCCGCTGAGCTACTTCGGCAGCACCAGGAGCGCGTTGCTCAGTGGGCGGCCGGGTGGGGTGACGTAGGTGCCGCGTAGCCAGAGGCCGCTCGAGGCGCCGCCGTCGAGGGCCATCGCTTGGTACGCGCCGAGTCCGAGCATGACGGCGGCCATCTCGCGGATCGTTCCGCCTGAGGTGGCGAGGATCATGGTCGTGCCGTCGCGGGTGAGGCCGACGGCGCTGCGCGCGGCGGATAGGTACAGGATCTTCGGGTCGCGGAAACCTTCGGCGGCGGGATCGACGGTGATGCGGCCGTCGGTCACCAGGCGCGGGCCGGCGCCGATCGCTTCGCGCGCGTCGGCGAAGTCGCCGAGCGGTTCGCCGTCGGTGCGCACCAGCCGGTAGCGTGCGATGCGGCCGACGGCGAAATGCGATGCGGCCTTCGCTTCGCCGTGGAAGTACACGACGAAACCGTGGCGCGGGATGATCGTCGAGCTGTTCTGGATCGCGGTCACGACGCCGTCGGCGACTTGGACTTGCGGTCCGCCGTTCAGTCCGGTGCGTTCGCCCCAAACCGGCGTGAAGATCGTGATCGTGTCGGCGGTGCCGGACGGAAAGCGGTTGATCCAGTACGCGTACCAGTTGTCGGGCCACGTCCAGCGACCGTCGAGCGAGCCTTCGATCTTCAGCGAGACGCGGTCGATCGCGGCGCGGTCGAAGCGGTCGAACCACAGCACGTCACCGACGTCGCCCTTGAACATCATCCCGCCGCCGGTGACCAGCGTGTGGTTCGGATTGCGGATCACCTTGTCGCCGTACGCTTCGAACGCTCCGCCGTCGATTGCGGCGACGGCACCGTAGCGGCGGGCGATCGCGTCGAGCGTCTCCGTGCGGCCGGGGCGTCCGCCGGCGAGCCCGATCTTCACGCGCACGTCGTCGAGCCGTACCTTCAGGAACGAGACGGGGTGTCCGGCGACGACGCCGTGACCGACGACGACCGGGCCCGCGAGGGGCGGCGCCGCCGCGCAAAGCGCGACGGTGAGCACGACCGAAAAGACGACGTTGCGGACCAGCATCCCTCGCCCTCAACGATCCGTAGCGGCGCTTCATCCCCGTCATCTGCGGCGCGGCAGGTAAACGCTTCACCTGAGCAGCAATACTAGCGCCCCGCACGAGCGGAGTTTTTTCATCGAAGCGAGGTGTACTTCATGGCTGTCTTGACCGCGGTCGCACCGGACCGCAGAACGTTCATCGCACCGGTCACGGTCAGCGGGACGACGACGATCCGTAAGAGCGTCTACGCGATGACGCCGGACGAAGTAACGCAGTACCGGCTCGCGGTGTACCGCTTGGCGCAGATCTCGGCAGAGAGCGTGCACGACAACCGGGGCTATCAGTACATCGCCGGGCTGCACGGGCTGCCGGGACGGTTCTGCAAGCACCACGTCGCCGGATTCGCGTTGTGGCACCGGCCCTACATGCAGGGCTACGAGCAGCGGTTGCAAGACGTCGTCCCCGGGACGTTCGTTCCGTATTGGGACTGGAGCACGCGGCGCGCCGAACAAGAGGGGATCCCGCAGATCTTCCTCGACGAGACGTGGCAGAATCCCGACACCGGAGCGACGGAAGCGAACCCGCTGCTCTCACAGCCGATGTCGCTCATCGGCCAGGGCGACACGACGCGCGAGCCGGAACCATCGGGCAAACTCGTCGAGCTACGCGCGGATCTGCAGACCGCGCTGCTCGCGACCGATTACAACACGTTCTCGCCGGACCTCGAGAACCCGCACGACTCGCTGCACGGCTGGGTCGGCGGGACGATGGGCAACATCGGAACGGCCGCGTACGATCCGCTGTTCTGGTCGCACCACTCCTTCGTCGAGTACGCGTTCTGCCAGTGGCAGGACTCGCACACTGAAGCGCCCGAGCCCGATCTCGATCCGCGCGACCTCGCACCGTTCAGCCTCACGGTGGACCGGATCTGGGACTACCACAAGCTCGGCTACGCCTACGAACCCGACAACGCGCGGGCGCTGGAGCTCGCCGGCGTGAGCAACGGCCCTGGCGCTAGCGCGGCGTTCACGCTGAAATCGCGCGCGACGGTCGCGGCGTTTCCGCTCTACACGGTGGACGCGCAGGAGTTCCATCGCGCCGAAGTTCGCTTCGAGGGTCTCGTCCCGCCGGAGGACAGCTTCGGCATTCGCATCTTCGCCGACCAGCGGGACGCGACGGCGGAGACGCCGACCGAAGGGAATCCGCACTATCTCGGTACGCGCTTCCTGTTCGGGCACGGCGAGTGCGGCGGCGCGGAGGGCCATTGCGACCCGATCTCACGCGACGTCTACGACCTGCGACCGGCGCATCACTACTCGCCGGTTCGGGTACGGCTCAACGTGACCAAACGACTCCGAGCGCTGATCACCTCGCGCGTGCAGGCGGCCGCGGTCGTCGGGCCCGGCGACGTGCCGATCACGCTCGTCGTCGTCGACCGCAGGGGCAACGAGGTCGAAGACCCCGGCCTGTACTTCGAAGGCCTTTCGGTCGTCATTCGCTGACGTGCGCGTACGGTCGGGAGACACGGTCGCGACCTTTTCCTTCGACCACATCGAACCGGGCTTCGAGCGCGCCGAGGCCCGGTTCGAAGGCCTGACCCCGCCGCTCCGCACCTTCGCGGCTCGCGTGTTCGTCGACGAACCGCACCCCGACGCGCAGACGCCGACCGACGGCAACATCCACTATCTCGGGACGCAGAACTTCTACGGGCTCGGCGTCCCCGATGTCGCGCCCGACCCGAACGACGCGTACAAGCTCGGGCGGGCGAGCCAGTCGGCGCCGACGATGGTTCCGCTCAACATCACGCAGCGCTTTCGCGACTATCTCGCGCAGGCGACGCCGCACGCCGCGCCGATCACGCTCGTCGCGGTCGACCGCACCGGCGCCGAGATCCCCGACCCCGGCCTCGAAATCGAAGGCTTCTCAATCGTCACGCGCTGACGGGCGCAATGCCGGTCAGCAGATCACGACGTTCGGCGCGACGTGCACGGCGAACGCGGCGGTTCGCGTCGGCGCGTCGGCGCCGGGAGCGAACAGCCCGAACGTGAGCGTCTGCGAACCGGGGGCCATCGCGGTGAACAGAAACATCTCGGTCGCCGAACCGCCTACGATCGGCGGGTCGCCGGACTTGCGTTCGAGGTTCTGGAACACAACGTCGCCCACGCTCTGCATACCCTCGGCGCGAACCGGCGCGTTCTTGTCGGGGGTATCGAGGAGACGCCACGCATACCCGCCGTCTTCCACCGCGCGCAGCGCGATGACGAAGTGCTGGGTGGTGTTCACGTTGAGCGCGCTCACCGGGTCGGTCGCGATCGCCGCGAAGCGAGGGCGCAGGACGCACGCCGGTAGCGCCGGCGCGGCTTGCGGCGGCGGGGCCGGCGGCGTTTGCCCGATCGCGGCGAGCGGCGCCGAAAAGAGCAGGGCGGCGATCGTCAAGGTCATGTCGCGATCTTCCGTACCCACGCGGAGCGCGCCCTGCACGTTCGTAGGAAACCGCCGCACCGAGGCGATACCTCACCGGGATGAAGCGCAGCACGTTCTCGGGCCTGCTCACGGGGAGCGCGTTCGGCGCCCCGGCGTTCCTGCGGTACGCGTGGGCCGAGGATCTGATCACGATCGGCACCGTGAACGCGAGCAGCGACGTGCCGTTCTTCATCGGCGACAAGAAAGGGTTCTTCCGCGAGCAAGGGCTCGCGGTCAAGTGGACCCCGTTCGATTCCGCAGCGAAGATGGTCGTGCCGCTCGGTGCGAACCAGCTCGACGTCGCGGCCGGCGCACCGTCGGCGGGCCTATACAACGCGGTCGCCCAAGGGATCGAGTTGAAGATCGTCGCCGACAAGGGTTCGACGCCGCACGGGTTCGGCTACCTGCCGCTGCTCGTCCGCACCGATCTCGCCGCGCACTTCACCTACAAAGACCTGAAGGGGATGAAAGTCGCCGAACCGGCGCAGGGTACGGCGACTTCGTCGACGCTCAGCATCGCGCTCGCGCAGGCGCACCTCACCTACGCCGACGTGACCCACGAGTACTTGGGCTTCCCGAACCACGTCGCCGCGTTTGCGAACAAGAGCATCGACGCCAGCCTCACGACCGAGCCGTCGGCGACGCTCGCGATTCGCAGCGGCGCCGCGGTGCGCTACGCCGGGGACGACGTCTTCTACCCGAACCAGCAGCTCGCGGTACTGCTCTACGGCAACAACCTCGCGCAGAAGAACAAAGAGCTCGGCAAGAGGTTCATGACCGCGTACATCAAGGCGGTGCGCTTCTACAACGACGGGCTCGCGCGCGACAAGCGGACCGGGCACGGTTCGCTGACCGGCAAGAACGGTAAGGAGATCATCGACATCCTCACCGAGTATACGCTGGTGAAGGACCGCACGATCTACGAGCAGGCGACGCCGAACGGCAACGACCCCGACGGGCGCGTGAACCTGGTCAGCCTTCGCAAGGACCTGGCGTTCTTCAAGAGCCAGGGGCTGGTGACGGGCAACGTCACCGCGGACGCGGTCCACGACGGCTCGTTCGTCGACGCGGCGCTGAAGATCGTCGGGAAGTACAAGCCCGCCTGATGTCCGCCGCCGCGAAGATCCGCTTCGAGAACGTCGAGAAGCGGTTCGCGCTGCGCGGCGGCGAGCACGTCGCGCTCGGCGGGCTCTCGTTCGAGGTCGGCGCCGGCGAATTCTTCTGCATCGTGGGGCCGAGCGGCTGCGGCAAGACGACGCTGCTGCGGATCGCCGCCGGGCTCGACGCGCCGACCTCGGGGAGCGTCACGATCGCGCACGGCGAGGGCGAGCGGCCCGAGAACGCGATGGTCTTTCAAGGCGAGTCGATCTTTCCGTGGATGACGGTGCGCGAGAACGCCTCGTACGGGCTGCGGATGCGCGGCGCACCGCGCACGCAGATCGACGAGGTCGTCGGGCACTACCTCGACCGCACCGGGCTGAACCGCTTCGCCGATGCGTACCCGCACCAACTCTCCGGCGGGATGAAGCAGCGCGTCTCGATCGCGCGCGCGTTCGCCTGTGATCCCGAAGTGCTGCTGATGGACGAGCCGTTCTCCGCGCTCGACGAGCAGAACCGCACGCTGCTGCAAGAGGAGTTGCTGCGGATCTGGGACGAGACCAAGAAGACGGTCGTGTTCATCACCCACAGCGTCGATGAGGCGGTGACGCTCGGCGACCGGATCATGATCATGGGCGCCGACCGCGGCTTGCCAAAAGCGTTCGTCGACGTGCCGTTCTCGCGGCCGCGCTCGGTCCTCGAGCTGCGCGCGACGCCGGAGTATGGGCGCCTGTTCTATGACATCTGGGCGCAACTGCGCGACGAGATCCGCGCGCCTGGTGCGGAGGTCGCCTAGTGGGGGAAGCGACGCGGGATCGGATACTGAGCGTCGCCTCGCCGGTTGCGCTGTTCGTGCTGTGGGAGATCGCCGCGCGTTGGCACTGGATCGACACACGCTTCTTTCCGCCGCCGACCTCGATCGCGCGAACGTTCGGCGAGATGATCGCGAACGGGACGCTGCTCTCGAACACGCTGACCACGCTCGGGCGGCTGGCGATCGGGATCGTCGTCGGCGGCGTTCCGGCGCTGCTGCTCGGGCTCGCGATGGGGCTCTACCGGCCGATCTACGCGCTGGTCGACCCGCTGATCTCGGCGACCTACCCGATCCCCAAGAGCGCGATCCTGCCGCTGATCCTGCTCGTGTTCGGGCTCGGCGAACCCTCGAAGATCGCGATGGTCGCGATCGGGATGTTCTATCCGGTCGTGATCAACACGGCGGCCGGCGTGCGGCAGATCGACCGCATCTATTTCGACGTCGGCACCAACTTCGGCGCGCGCGGCTGGGCGGTCTTCCGCACGATCGCGTTCCCCGGCGCGCTCCCGGTCATCATGACCGGGGTGAAGCTCGGGGTCGGGCTGGCGCTGATCCTGATCGCGATCGCCGAGATGGTCGGCGCGCAGAGCGGCCTGGGCTACCTGCTCTGGAACGCTTGGCAGATTCTGCAGGTCAACGTGATGTACGTGGGGCTGATCACGATCGCCGTGATCGGGTTCGTGCTCACCGTGCTGCTGAACGAGATCGAACGGCTCTTGATCCCGTCGCGGACGCGGCGCTGAGGAGAATCGCACCAGCATGGCGCTGACCGCCGAGCAACAGCAGACCCTCATCGCGACGAACGCAGGGACGCCGATGGGCGAGCTGCTGCGCCGCTACTGGATTCCGGCGCTGCTCGCCGAGGAGCTTCCCGGCCCCGACTGCCCGCCGGTGCGCGTGCGCCTGCTCGGCGAAGACCTGGTCGGGTTCTGCGACAGCGAGGGACGGTACGCGCTGATCGAGGGGTTTTGCCCGCACCGCGGCGTCTCGCTGTTCTTCGGCCGCAACGAAGAGTGCGGGCTGCGCTGCTCGTACCACGGCTGGAAGTTCGACGTCGAGGGCCGCTGCGTCGATATGCCCTCGGAGCCGGAAGAGAGCAACTTCAAGCACAAGGTGCGGATCGCCGCGTATCCGATGATCCGGCTCGGCGCGGTGCTGTGGGCGTACATGGGCCCGCCGGAGGCGCGGCCGGCGCCGCCGGAGATCGAGTGGGCGACGCTCCCCGCCGAAAACGTCTACGTCTCGAAGCGGCTGCAGCGCACGAACTACCTACAGGCGCTCGAGGGCGGGATCGACTCGAGCCACGTCTCGTTCACGCACCGTTTCAGCCTCGACGACGACCCGCTGCACGCCGGCGCGCTCGGCAACGTGTACTTGAAAGCGGACGGCCGGCCGCGCTTCGAGGTGGTCGAGTCGGACGCCGGGCTCTACATCGGCGCACGGCGCAACGCGGACGACGAACGGTACTACTGGCGGATCACGCAGTACCTGATGCCGTGGTACACGATCATCCCGCCGTTCGGCGAGCATCTCATCGGGGCGCACGCGTGGGTCCCGATCGACGACGAGACGTGCTGGGCGTGGAGCATCAACTACCACCCGCTGCGCGCGATCACGGCCGAAGAGCGGCGCGTGATGAGCAGCGGGAGCGGGATCCACTGCGTCTATAAGCCCGGCACGTACGAGCCGGTCGCGGATGCGAGCAACGACTACCTGATCGACCGCGACGCGCAGCGCGCGAAGAAATCGTTCAGCGGCGTCGCCGGGATCGCGATGCAGGACGCCTCGCTTCAGGAGAGCATGGGCCCGATCCAAGACCGCACGAAGGAACGGCTCGGGACGAGCGACAGCGGGATCATCATGGCGCGCCAGCGGTTGCTGCGTGCGGCGAAAGCGCTGGCCGACGACGGCGCGCCGCCGCCCGGGCTCGATCCCGCGGCGCAGCGCGTGCGCTCCGCGGCGCTGCTGTTGCCGAAGGACGTGCCGTTCCAGCAAGGCGCGGCCGACGCGCTGCAGTTGCGGCCCAACACGGCGTTCGTCTCGCTGTGAGCCGCGCCGCGGCGCGCATCGCGGTCACCGGCGGGAGCGCCGCGCGCTCGTTCCTGCGGGCCGAGCTCGACGATGTGCGCTTCCTCACGCCGGAGAGCGGCGAAGGCGTCGAAGCCCTGCGTGATGCCGACATGCTCGTGTTCGTCGCCGACGTGAGCGAAACGCCCGACGACGCCCGGATCGCGAGGCTCGCCGCGGAGGCGCGCGAGCGCGGAATCCTGGTCGCCGCGCTCATCGTCGGCGTCGAGCGATCGGGGCCGTCGCCGCTCCTGGCGACCCTGCGAGAAGCTGCCGATATGGTAATGGTGATACGCGAGGCCGAGGATGTCCAAGCCGTCGTCGCGGCGCTCCGTTGAACGCGATGTTCGCCGGTGGTACTCGGGCGGCTACCCGGTTTTCGGTATGACGCAGACCGTTCGCGGCGAGCTACCGTCGGGTGGGATGTTCTGCAGTTGCCTCCACACCGTGGAATCACATCACGAGAACGGCTGTCACGCGCTCCATCGCAACGATGCCGGCGCGCTGAAACGCTGCGACTGCCGCCGCAGCCGCGACCGCGTCCGCGAAGGCCCCGACCACCTCAAGGACGCCGTACGGCTTGCCGCAGCGAGGGCGAAGCGTCGGAGTTAGGCTTCGGCCCCGGTTCCGGAAAGATCATCATTCAGCGCCCGGATCGTCACGCCAGAGATCTCGCATTACTCATTCGATTGCGTACTCGGCGGCCAGGTACGACGTAAGCCTCCTGATGGCCGGCTTCATACCGTCAGGTACAGGGGTATGGTTATTGAGTTGAAACTGAAGGGGCCGCCCTAGCGCTTCCGGGAATGTCTCATACAATTCACCTGATTGGACGTACGCCAAGTACGCTTCAAGTTTCCGTAACCAACAGGTCTTGCTCTGCGTCCGAGCCCGTCCATATTTCAGGTCCAACAATAACAAGGCCGAACGTGCCGTCCTTCGGATCCTTGAATACCAAGTCCACGACGTCGGAATATTCAATGCCTGATGCCACTTTGTCGTCTTCCAAACTCAATCGCGCTGACGCCGCCGGGGTCTGGCGGGCACGGCGCGGAGAGGGGGCGATGTGCGCGTGTTGCCGTCCTGACTTGCGAGTTGTCGCTCGAGCGCCGCGAACGCGTCGATGAGTTCGCGAGCCTCGAACACGCGATTACGCTGGCCCGCGTTCACGGAGGTCAGGACCTTCGCTTCGACAAGCGCTTCAATCGCACGATTGACGGCCGGAAACGTACGCTCGAGGATTCCCGCTGCGGCGTTCACCGTGAGAACCGGCATCTCGGGCAAGTGGCTGAGCAGCGCTAGCGCGGACGAATCCGAGCGAACATCACCGAGCCGCATCCTCCAGTCTTCCTGGAGCTCGTGTACCCGCTGCTCGAAGGATTCGGCGTCGGCGACGGCACGCGTACAGGCCGCCGCGCAGAACGCGATCCATTCGTTCATTGCTGCGGTCGCCGCCGATGCCGACGGTGAGCCGACGTATCGCGTCGAGTCGAGCCCACGAACGTAGTCTCGTGCGCGGGTCGCCAGCACGAGCGAGACCGGCGGGGTCACGCGCGTGACGAGGCCGCGACGGCGCAGCACCATGTGGATGAGCGCGCGCCCGACGCGGCCGTTTCCGTCAGCGAACGGGTGGATCGTTTCGAACTGCGCATGCGCGATTGCGGCTTGTGCGACAGCCGGTAACTGATCTCCATTGCAGAACGCAGCCAAATCTTCGAGCAGGTCCGGCACCAACTCCGGAGGCGGCGGTACGAACGATGCCCGTAACGGGTTGAAGTCGCTGCCGCCGATCCAATTTTGCTCGGTGCGGATGACGCCGGCAAACCGCGAGATGTTCGCGTGCACCAGGAGGCGCCGATGGGCCTCGACGATCCGATCGACGGTCACGGGACCGCCGCCGTGAAGCACCGCATAGGCCATGGCGTCTACGTTGGCGAGGATTTCGCCGGCCCGCTCGTCGTTGACGGCGACCCCTTCCGCGCGGGCCACGTCGGCACGGAGGAGACGCTGCGGCGACACCGTGAGGCCTTCGATGCGGGACGAGGCGACCGACTCGGCCCGGAGCAAGAGCCGGGCGAGCGATTCGGTGTTCGTGAGGACAGTCGCCGCCAGATCGAGTCGCGTGATGGCGCTCGTCGCGTCAGCGACGTCGGCGGCAACGTCGCCGTCAAGCGCAAAAGATCGTCCAACCAACGGGTCGGGCACGTACGCGTCGTACTTCCCCGCCGCTCGATCCCGGCGGGGCACGTCGATCCCGGCAACACCCGCAGCCCAGTAACGCCGCAGCAGCCTGGCCAACCTACAATAACCTCCGCCCTTATTATACTTTATCCGTTAACGTATAACAAGGCAGATGGCGCCGTCACGCTAATTTGACAAAACCTAGGCCTAGGTTTATGCTGAAACTGTGGGGAGCCTACGGTATGGGCAAATTCTCTTCGCGGCTATTTCGGGTGATCACGTCAGCGCTCGACTACCGCACCTTCACGCCTCCACTGGGAGTGGGGAAGCGGTGATCGAATTCGACGGCGGTATCGTTCGACTCTCTACGGCACATGGTGCTCCGATTCGCGGTTACCTGAAGAAGAACGAGCTGCGCGGTATCATTCGCGAAGCAATTCGCAACTACGATGCATTACTGACCATCTGGAGATTGAGCCAACCGTGATGACGACCAAAGTGAAGGTCCGAAGCGGCGTTTCGGATGCGGAGATCGAAGCGCTCCTTGCGCATGCGGCCGAACGTGAAAAGACCGCTACCAAGATTCGCGGGGTTCGTTACGACTCAAGACGGGACGTTGTCGTCGTGAAGCTGTCGACGGAGTCTACGATCGAGGTGCCCCGGGCTCGAATCCCCGGTTTTGCGAAGGCGGATCGCGCAGCACTTGCTGATCTGACGATCAGCCCAGGCGCCGAAAGCCTCTGGTCGGCGACCGTCGACGATGGCGTCCTGCTCGAGCAGTTGCTCGCAATTGCGGTCGGCGTACAGCTCATGATGACGGTCGGTGCTCGGTTCTCAGCACGCCGAAGGTCGCCGGCCGGTTCGGCGGCATCGCGGGAGAACGGAAAAAAAGGCGGCCGTCCCAGAAAAAACGCCGCGCCGGCTCGCCGCAAGAAAGCCGCGTAGCTTCGAATGACGGAAGGCGAGCTGCTTTGGACGCCTGACCCTGCCGTGGCCGAGGCTTCGACGGTGGCTCGGTTCATGCGGTGGCTGGCGGCGGAGCGCGGGCATGCGTTCTCGACGTACGCGGAGCTGCGGGTGTGGTCGGTGAGCGATCTCGAGGGCTTCTGGGCGGCGGTTTGGGATTTCTTCGAGGTACGGTCGGCGCGGCCGTACGAGCGCGTGCTGAGCTCGCGCGTGATGCCGGGGGCGGTTTGGTTCGCGGGGTCGCGGGTGAACTACGCCGAGCACCTGCTGCGGCATGAGGCGGTTGCAGCGCCGGGTGAGACCGCGATCGTCCACAGCTCGGAATTGCGGCCGCTGGCGCACATGTCGTGGCAAGAGCTGGGTCGTGCGGTTCGCGTCGTCGCGACGCAGTTGCGCGCGCTTGGTGTCGGGCCGGGCGACCGGGTTGCGGCGTACATGCCGAATATCCCCGAGACGGTGATCGCGATGCTGGCGGTGACGGCGATCGGGGCGGTTTGGTCGTCGGCGGCACCCGAGTTCGGCCCACGCACGGTGATCGACCGGTTTGCGCAGATCGAGCCGAGCGTGCTGTTCGTCGCGGACGGGTACCGGTTCGGCGGCAAGGACTTCGACCGCGCGGCGGAGATTCGGGCGATCTTGGCCGAGTTGCCATCGGTGCGGCGCGTGGTGTGGCTGCCGTATCTTCATCCGGAGTCGGCGCCGGCGATCGCGGATGCGATGCCGTGGTCGGAGCTGATCGATCATCCACCGGTCGATGCGGATTCGTTTGAGTACGAGCGCGTCGCCGAGGATCATCCGCTTTGGGTGCTGTTCTCGTCGGGGACGACGGGGCTGCCGAAGCCTATCGTGCACGGGCACGTCGGGACGCTCGTCGAGCATCTGAAGGGATCGGGGCTCGCGCAGAACCTCAGCCCGGCTTCGCGGATGTTCTTCTATACGACGACGGGCTGGATGATGTTCAACGCGCTCGTCTCCGCGCTCGTGCAGGGCGCGTCGATCGTGCTGTACGACGGGCACCCGGCGCATCCGACGCCGGCGCTGCTGTGGCAGCTCGCGGCCGATGCGGGGGCGACGTGTTTCGGGGCGAGCCCGACGTTCGTGCAGATCATGCAGAAGATCGGGCTCGTGCCGCGCGAGCGGTTCGACCTCTCGCGGTTGGACGGCGTGCTGCTGACGGGGTCGCCGGTGACGCCGGAATCGACGGCGTGGTTCTATGAGGCAGTGAAGTCCGATCTGTGGGTGACGTCACCGTCGGGCGGGACGGAGCTGTGCGCCGGGCTCGTCGGGGGGTCGCCGCTGCTGCCGGTGTATGCGGGCGAGATTCAGACGCGGCTGCTCGGGATGGACGTGCATGCGTGGAACGACGCCGGCGAGGAGGTCTTCGGCGAGGTCGGTGAGCTGGTCGTCACCAGTCCCTCACCGTCGATGCCGCTGCGGTTCATGAACGATCCCGGTGATGCGCGGTACCGCGAGACGTACTTCGAGCACTTTCCGGGCGTATGGCGGCACGGGGATTTCATCAAGATCAATGCGCGCGGCGGATGCTACATCTACGGGCGCTCGGATTCCACGCTGAACCGGTTCGGGGTGCGGATCGGTTCGGCGGAGATCTATCGTGCGGTCGAGCAGCTCGACGAGGTTGCGGATAGCCTCATCGTGTGTCTGGAGTTGCCGGACGGTGGGTTCTACATGCCGCTGTTCGTGCGAGTCGCCGACGGGGTGGCGTTCGACGATGCGCTGCGCGAGCGGATCGTGGCGAAGCTGCGGGCGGATTGCAGCCCGCGGCACGTTCCCGACGAGATCCATCAGGTTGATGCGGTTCCGTACACGCTGACCGGCAAGAAGATGGAGATTCCGGTGCGACGCATTCTCGCCGGCACCGTGCCGGAGAAGGCCGCCAGCCGCGAGGCGATGATGAATCCGGCCGCGCTGGATTGGTTCGTCGCGTTTGCCGCAGATCGTGGCGCGATGGCGGCCCGCCCTTCGACGTCATCCTGAGCTTGGCGAAGGGTCAGGATGACAGCGGGGGTGTGCCGTGCGACGGGAACGGAAGGGCGGCGTTAGCCGCCCAACCTTTGTCGCGGCGCGCCGCGCTACGATGACGGTGGTCGACGGAGGCCGACCTTCGTGTGTTGTTCGAAGGCGTGGGCGAATTGGAGGAGGGCGCGTTCGTTGCGGTAGCGCGCGATGATCTGGACGCCGACGGGGAGGCCTTCGCGGGTGAAGCCGCACGGGACGGAGATCGCGGGGTGGCCGGTGACCGTGATCGATGAGCACGAGCGCATCCAGTCGAGATAGTTGTCCATCGGAACGCCGGCGATCTCGGTGACGTACGGCTGCTCGATCGGGAACGGGACGACTTGCGTGGCCGGCGCGATCAGGAACTCGAAGCGTTCCATGAACGCCTGCATGCGCGCGAAGATCGCCCCGCGCAACTCGACGGCACGCGCGACCTGCGCGCCGGTCAGGGCGCGGCCGGCCTCCATGTTCCAAAGGATCGTGTCCTTGAGCGCGCCCGGGTGCTCCTGGTGTACCGCGAAGAAGCTGGCGAACGCGACGCCGCGCAGCGTTTGGAATACGGTGTCGGTGCCGCTCAGGTCGGGTTCGGCCTCTTCGATCGTGCAGCCGAGATCGGCGAACGCGTGGCGCTGCGAGGCGAGCACCGTGCGTACTGCCGGCTCGATCGGGAGTCCGCCAAGATCGTCGCTCCAGGCGACGCGCGTTCCAGCGAAGTCGCGTTCGAGCGGTTCCGCAAACAGTGCGGCGTCCTCGGCGAGCGATACCGGATCGCGCGCGTCCGGCCCGGCGAGGACGCTCAGGTAGAGCGCGACATCGGCGACGGTGCGCGCCATCGGGCCGGAGACGGCGAGCGTGTCCCACGGATCGGTCGAGGGCCATTGCGGGACGCGTCCGGGTGACGGGCGCAGACCGACGACGTTGCAGAAGCTCGCCGGGTTGCGCAGCGAACCACCGAGGTCGCTGCCGTCCGCGAGCGGCACCATCCCCGTCGCGAGCGCGACCGCTGCGCCGCCGCTGCTGCCGCCGCAGGTCTTCGAGTCGTCGTACGGGTTGCGCGTGCTGCCGAACACCGTGTTGAAAGTCTGCGAGCCGGCGCCGAACTCAGGGACGTTCGTCTTGCCGACCGCGATCGCGCCGGCGCGGCGCTGCCGCTCGACCACGATGCTGTCGAGGTCGGGAACGTGGTCCTTGAAGATCGGCGAGCCGAACGTCGTGCGCATCCCGCGGGTGAGGAACAGATCCTTGTGCGCGACCGGCAGCCCGTGCAGCGGCCCGAGGGCGTCGCCCCGCGCGAGCGCCTCGTCGGCGCGGCGGGCGCTCGCGACGGCTTCGTCGGCGTGCAGCGTGACGATTGCGTTCAGGCACGGGTTCAGGCGCTCGATCCGCGCGAGGTGCGCGGCCATCACTTCGCCGGCCGACACGTCTTTGGCACGGATGCGTCGCAACAGCTCGCGCGCCGACTGGAAGCAGAGGTCGTCGCCCGTCGTCATAGTGCGATCCTGGACGTTCGTGTGTCGAATCGGCTCATCTTGGGCAACCCATTTGGTACATACGTCCTAGGACCATGCATCGCTCCCAGGGGGCAAAGCAATACTACCTGACATGGCAGACCCACTGCCGTCGGTTCGCGGAGACGCCGCGAGGCGCCGGCGACTGTTCGATTCACTGGACGAGGGCATCGTACTCCAGGACGCCGACGGGACGGTGCGCGACTGGAACGCCGCCGCGCTCCGGATGCTGGCGCTCGCCCCGGAGCAGCTCGCGGCTCGGGCGCCGGTCGACCCCGGCTGGCAGCTCAGCTGGGAGCCGCCGTCCGGTCCGCACGACGCCGGCGCACCCGTGCGCTCACTCCTGCGGCGGCTGCTCGAACGCGGCCGCATCACCGTCGCGGTTCGCAGCCCCGCTGCCGCCACGCGCTGGATCGCGATCTCAAGTCACGGCGCGTTCGATGACGACGAGCCCGCGCGCGAGACGATCGTCTCCACGTTGACCGACGTCACCGCGCAGCGCGCGACCGAGCGCGAGAACGCGCACTACCGCGAGATCATCGACACGCTCGATGCGTCGTACCGCATCCTCGAAGAGAGTCCGGTCGGCATGTGCAGCGTCGATCTGGACGGGAACGTGCTGCGCAGCAACATGGCGTTTCTCGCGCTCGGCGGCGCGCAGGCGACCTCCGTGGTGGCGATGGTCCCCGAGGAAGATCGCGGCACGCTGCGGCATGCGTTCACGCGCCTGATGGACGGGCACACGCCCTCGGTCCGCATCGAAACGCGCGTGCGGAAACCGAGCGGCGGCGAAGCGTGGTGCGAGATCACGGCAGTCGCGATGCGCCAAGGTCTCCCGGATGCGGCGATCCTGCTGCTGATCAACGACGTGAGCGAACGGCGGCGCCGCGAGGTCCGCTTGCGCCAGCTCGCCGAGATGGATCCGCTCACCGGCCTCCACAACCGGCGCAGTTTCATCCACGCGCTGCGCGAGCGCTTGACGTCACTCGAACGCGCACGCCGCGCACGCGAGGAGTGGGCGCTGCTGCTGATCGACCTCGACGGCTTCAAGGACGTCAACGACACGTGCGGACACGCGGCCGGCGACGCCGTGCTGATCGCGGTCGCGGCGGCGATCCGCGACCGCACCCGGCTCGACGACACCGTGGGCCGGCTCGGCGGCGATGAGTTCGCGGTGCTGTTTCGCTCCGGGGTGCCCGATGCGGTCGCGACCGGCGAGCAGATCATCGAGCGGATCGCCGAGGCGGCGCGCAGCGTGGACGGGGCGCCCCCGGTGTCGGCGAGCGTCGGGGTCGTGCGCCTGCGCGCGGAACGCGGCGCCGAGGAGATGCTGCAGGCCGCCGACGACGCGATGTACCGCGCGAAGCGCGCCGGCAAGGCGCGCGTCGTCGAGGCGACCGGCTAGGGCTTTAGCGCGCGGGCGGGCCGGTCCGCGCGATCGATCCGTCGGCGAAGCGGACCGCGTCGATGCTGCAGGTGATGCGCGCCGGCGGACCCGCTTCGCTCAGCTCTGCCAAATTGATGCGGTCGGCGGTCTGACCGGGCTCGACGCGCAGCTCGGCAACGTTGGTGCGCGTCGCGCTCACGTCGCCGAGCGCATCGTAGAACGCGAAGCGCACGCGGACCGCGGTGATCGGCTTGTCGCCGGTGTTCGCGAGGCGCAGCGCGTGGTGGACGATCGTCAACCCGTTGGTCCCGCGGCCGTCGGAGAAGCAGCCGTCGATGCGGACCGGCCCGGGCTGCCCCGCGACGTCGGTCGGGATCGGCCGTGCCGCGGAGAGCCGCAGCGCATCGTTCGCAGGCGGCACGGCGGCAACCGGTGCGCCGAGGGCGAGTCCGGGAAGGGCAAGGGCTGCCGCGCAGACGGCGACGACGAAGGCGAACGGGCGCACGGGATTCCTCCGACACGGTGATATGACCACACAACGCAGCCGCGGCGATGATGGTTCGCATCGGCTGTCACTCCGTCGGCAGTTCGCGCGCGCGGCAGAGAGTTGGCAGGATAACGCGGGACGCGCGGCGCGCAGCGGTGCTTTCATGTGAGCATCCCCTTCCACGAAAGGAATGTCCCGTGACCCTGTTTCGCATGAGGCGAAGCATCGGCGCGGCTCTGATGGTGTTCGCGTTCGTCCTCCAGGGAACGACAAGCGTTCTGGCAGGCACGACGGGAGCGATCAGCGGAGACGTCGTCGACGCTTCGACCAAGAAACCCATTACCGGCGCTCGCGTGAGCGCGGTGAGCCCCTCGCAATCGTCGGTGACGACGACCGATGCGAGCGGACGTTTCTCGTTCGTTTCGCTGACCCCCGACACGTACACGATCGGCGTCGGCGCGACCGCCGGCTACGACGCCGCCTCGATCAGCGGCGTCACGGTGCAAGCCGATCAGACGCTGAGCCTCAGCATCAGCCAGCCGGCCAAACTGCGGCAGATCGGTTCGGTCACGTCGCGCGCCGCTGCGGCGCTGGTGAAAGCCGGCACGACGGCCGACGTGTACTCGATCAACGCCGTCACGCAGGACAAGTCGTCGGCGCTCGGCGGCGGCGGCACGCTCAACAGCGCGTGGTCCGCGATCTCGTCGGTTCCCGGCGTCTACGTCGCACCGAACCAGCAAGGCTACATCGGCGCCGCGGCCACGCTCTCGATTCGCGGCGGCGACTACGACCAGATCGGCTACGAGCTGGACGGCATCCCGGTCAACCGCGCCTTCGACAACTATCCGTCGGGGCCGGTCTCTTCGCTCGGCCAGCAAGAGCTGCAAGTCTACACCGGCGCGCCCTCGGCGAACGCCGAGGCGAACGGCATCTCCGGCTACATCAACCAGGTGATCCGCACCGGCACGGCACCGGCCTCGCGCACCCTGACGCTGGCGACCGGCGCGCCCGTGTACTACGGGAAGCTCGCGTTCGAAACGGGCGGCGCGAATCCCAGCCGCACCTTCTCCTACTATCTCGGGGCGGGCGCGTACAACCAGAACTACCGCTACTACGATCAGTACAACGGTTCGAGCTTGCAGACGATGTGGGGCGCGCCGCTCGCGCCGTGCGATCCCACCGCGATCTCGCAAGCGCTCGCGCCCTCATGCTACGGGCCGCACGGCCAGGACTACACCAACGGCGGCCGTACGCCGGCGTACGTGCTCGGGCCGTACCAGTACGGCACGATCTCGAACGTCCACGACAGCGACACGATCCTGAACTTCCACGTCGGGATCCCGCGCAAGGACGGCAACCGCGACGACGTGCAGCTGCTGTTCGACAACAACTTCATCAACAACGTCTACTACAACTCGACCAACGACGCCGGCGGAACCGCGTACGCGAACGCGATCGGCCTCGGGACGCCGACCTACGCCGACGGCTTCCAGTTCACCGGCGCGCCGCTCGGCACGGTGTTCGCTCCCGGTTACGTAGGCGGGGGCGTCTCGCCGTACCTCTATCCGGATTCGCCGGGCGGGCGCGCGATGGGCGCGGCGATCGCTCCGGACCGCCGGGATGCGTTCACGAACGACCAGTCGATCGTGAAGCTGCAGTACCAGCACAACTTCGGGACGAGCGCGTTCCTGCGCGTGTACGGCTACACGTACTACTCCGACTGGCTGCAGAACGCGCCGCAGTCGCGCTACGCGAACTACATCGGGCCCCTGCCCTCGCAGTACCTGCTCGACAGCCACTCGCGCGGCGTAAGCGCGAACTTCTCCGATCAGCTCAACTCGGCGCACCTGTTCTCGCTGCAAGGCTCGTACGTCACGGCGAGCACGATGCGCTACAACAACTCGGGGATCGGACAGACCGGCAGCATCGGCTACCTGGTCGACTCCGGCAACCCGTACAGCGGCGTCTGCTACAACCCGAACTTCGACCCGGTGAGCGGAGCCTATCTCGGGACGAACGCCTCGGCACCGTGCAACCAAGGCGGCTCGTTCGCCTTCACGCTGCGCCAGGCGTTCAACGGCACCGTGCGGCCCGCGAGCACGTTCGGCACCTGCGGTACCGCCGCGTGCAGCTACGTGCTCGCCCTGAACGGGGCCGGCGCGACGTTCAACACCGTCGTGCCGAAGTTCTACGCGTTCTCGCTCACCGACCAGTGGAAGCCGAACGACCGCTGGAACGTGAACCTCGGCCTGCGTTTCGACCGCTTCGCGTTCGACGGGGCGGACACGACCAACGGCGGTCAGGCGCGCGCGCTGTGGTACAACGCGTGGAATCTCGCGAACCCGACCAACCAACTGGTCAACGTGCCGAGCCAAGTCGAGGCGTACAACGAGTGGCAGCCGCGGGTCGGTGCCACCTACTCGATCGATCCGCGCACGGTGCTGCGCGCCAGCTACGGGCGCTACGCCGAAGCGCCGAACAGCGCGTTCGAGCAGTACAATTACCTGCAGGCGAACTCGCCGCCGAAGCTGGCGCCGTTCGGCGCGTTCGGGCTGCCGACGACGCCGGGCCATCCGGTGCGGCCGATGGTCGCGAACAACTACGACTTCTCGTACGAGCACCAGTTCCAAGGTGACACCTCGGTCAAGCTGACGCCGTTCCTGCGCAAGACGCAGGACCAGATTCAGCAGTTCTACCTCGACCAGAAGACGAGCTTCGTCTCGGGGCTCAACGTCGGGCGCCAGACCTCGCAAGGGCTCGAGTTCGAGCTCGACAAGGGCGACTTCTCGCGCAACGGCTTCGCCGGCCGGCTGACGTTCACGTACACCAACAGCTACATCAACTACACCAAGCTCGGCGGCGGCCTCTCGGTCGTCGACGGCTTCAACCAGGCGATCTCCTCGTACAACGCGTACACGCGCGGCGGCGGCGGCGCCCCGTGCTACACGCTCGGCCACACGAACGCCGCCGGGAACCTCGTGCCCGGCGTCGCCGATCCGGCGTGCGCGGCGGGTTCGGTCGCGAACCCGTACTACAACGCGCCGACCCAGTCGCTGATGGACCCCAACGGCAACTACGCGACCTTCTCGCTGCTCCCCGGCGGGATCGGCGGCGCTCCGGTGACCTCGTACGGCGCGCCGTTCGTCACCACGCTGCTCATGCAGTACAAGAAAGGCCCGCTCGCGATCACGCCGGCGCTCCAGTTCTCGGGCGGTGCACGCTACGGCGTCCCCGAGTCCACCCCGGGGATCAACCCGGAGCAATGCCTCGGCACGATCGCCGGCTCGCCGAACGGCGATCCGCGCTACCCGTACGGCGCCCCGGGCGGGGCTCCGTTCGACGCGGCGACCTGCGCGGCGGGGGCGGTGATCCCGAACCCGTTCTCGGGCCGGTTCGACACGATCGGCGCGTTCGTCGCTCCGAACACGATCCAGCTCCACACCCAGATCACCTACGACGTGAACAAGCGGGTCACGCTGGTGGGCAACTTCGCCAACATCGTGAACCGCTGCTGGGGCGGCACGAAGGTACCCTTCGCGGTGAACCACGCGTGCGGGTACGCACCGACGTACGGGGCCGGCAGCGGCCCGCAACCGATCGGCAACGCCTTCAACCCCGGTTGGAACGTGCAGCCGATCCTCGCGACGCCGTACGATCCGGTGTTCCCGGGCTTCCCGTTCAACATGTACTTCGAGGCCAGGATCAAGCTCTAGTCAAGACGCCCGGTGGGGCCGCCCCCCGAAAGGAGTCGGGGGGCGGCAGCGGCCATCTACACGGCATGAAATGGAGAATCGCGGCGGCAGTGTTCGCACTGCTGCTCACCGCCGTTCCCGCGAGCGCGCAAACGTCGCGCGACGCCACCCGCGAGAGCCTTCGCGGCCTGCTCACGACCGCCGGACAACGCTCCGACGTCAACGTCACCTTCCAGCAGAGCACGAAGAATCCGTACAACTTCTTCGGTTCGATGACCGGCTTCACGTACAGCGACTCGCTCGAATGCGTCGTGAGCGTGACGAAGTCCGACACGGTCGGCTTCCGCATCTATCCCCACTACAAGAAAGCCTACATCAACATCAAGAAGGCGAAAAACCCCAGCGCGCTGATGACCAAGCTGCTGCTCCTGAGCGACCTCAATTTCTTGTTCTGGGGCGCCGATGACAATGGGGATGTCTTCGCCGGCTATACGATCACCCTGGAGTCCGGGTTCCCCTCGGATGCGATGCTCGTCGTGCTGCGCAGCATCAGGAATACGGACAAGTTCGTCGGGGAGATGGCGCCCTACATCTGAGGGCACGCGACCCGAAAAGGTGTGGCGCGAAGACGCGCGGGGGACGATAATCAGATGAACAGTGCGCTACGCTTTGCGGGTGCCGTCGCCGCCGTCTCCGCCCTCACCCTGGTACCGGCCGCGCCGGCCCGCTCCCAAACGCCGCCCGACGTGCGGCCACCGTGCATGCGCACGCTGGTCGCCGTCGAGGACACGCTCGACTCGTCTCGGGTGAAGGGCGGCGAGGTCTTCAAGTTCCGCAGCGTCGACCCGGTCCGGGCCGCCGACGGGACGGTGGTCCCGCCCGGGACGCTCGGCTACGGGGTCATCTCGAACGTGCAGCACGCCGACCGCGGCGGCCGTCCGGGGTATCTCGCGATCGAGACGCGCTTCTTCGTCCTGCCGGACGGAAAGCACGTCACCACGATCATCGACTGGGCGACCGACGAAGGATCGACCGCCGTCGGCGGCACCGCGAACGCGCCCTACCTGCTCGGCTTGATTCCGCTGGTGGGCTACGCCGTCGGCGGCTACGACGCGATGCACCACGGCAAGGACGCGACGATCCCGAAGGGCACCCGGGTCAAGGTCCTGGTCGGCGACGACGCCGCGCTCGGCTCGTGCCGTCCGCCGGCCGCCGGTGAGACCGTCCCGCCGGTCACCGCCGCAGCGCCCTCGCCCCAGCCCTAGTAGGCGCCCGAGCCGAAGTGGGTGTTCGAGACGCCGAACCCGAGCGTGAGGTTCAGCGTGTGGGTCGTGCGCGCGCCGTGCTGGATCACGTCCTCCGCGCCGAAGCGCACGCCGCGCGCGAGCAGCCGCGTCGCTCCGAGCGTGAGCGAACGTGAGAAGCCGTCACCCCCGGTGTCGTTGACGCCGTCGTAGCGCGCGATCAAGAACGTTCCGCGCGGAAGCTGGTAGCGGAGCTGCAAGAAGCCGCCGCTCGAGGCGATGCCGATGCCGTCGCCGTTGGGGCTGGTGTCGAAGCCCGTCTGCAGCAGCGTCTCGACGGCGAGCCGGCCGCGATACACGTTCAGCCCGACCCCGCGGCGGGTGAAGTCGTCGCCGATCGCGCCGAGGACGCGGCTGCCGCGGTAGTCGTACGCACTCAGGACCACGCCGCCGAACGCTTCCTGCGCCTGCATCATGCGATCGGTCCCGGTCTGCGGCAGACCCGAGAGCGGATCGTGGCCTTGCGCCGCGACGAAGGTCGCGCTCGGACCGCGCACCGGATTGCCCAGCGCGAGGCTCGCAGCGTTGCGCGGGTCGATGAACGCGAACGGATTGGCGCCGACGGTCTGGTCGAAGATCGCGTAGTGCTGGTTCGTCTGCCGGAAGGTCTCCGGATCGACCGGCAGCGGCAGCGTGATCGCGCCGACCGTCGCGCGCAGCGGCGCGCCGGCGAACGAGCCCGGCGTCTCGTACTGGACCCAAGCCTCGCGCGTCGAGCCGGGCCGTCCGCCGTCGATCAGATAGAACTGTCCGGCGACGGAGATCTCGCGGTTCACGCGCGCCGAGACGAACAGCTCGACCTCGTCGACGGTCGCCTTCGGCAGCAGCGTCGGATCGGGTTCGCTGGTGTAGGCGAGCTGGCCGCGCAGCGCGACGACCGGCTTGCCGCCGGCGCCGAGGTTCGGCAGCCGCAGGTCGTTGCGCAGGTACGTATCGCCGAGATCGTTCGTCTTGCGCAGCGCCGTGTGGCACGCGTCGCACTGCAGGCCGGTCTGCATCGAGAAGGCGGGGATCGCGTCGGCGCGGCTCGCGGCTGCGCCGATCGCGGCGAAGCCGAGCGCGGCGGCGAGCGTGAGGCGGCGGATCATGGCGTTGTCCCTCCGTGGACGACGAAAGCACCGAGCAGCTCGTCGAGCATCTCGGCGCGTTCGCGGGTGTGGTGCGAGGACGCGTCGACGCGCGTCAACTGCGCCGCGGTCTGTTCGGTCGCGGCGCTGATCTGGTGCATCGTCACCGCGCTGCGCGCGGCGTTCTCGGCGATCGCGCTGACGAGCCGGTGGATCTCGCCGCTCACCCGCCGCTGGTCCGACGCACCGGTCGCGTTGCGCTGCGCGTCGCCGGCGACCGAGCCGATGCGTTCCGCCAGCTCGGCGGATGCGCCGCGCATCTCGCTCGCTCGCGCGGCGACTTCGCCCGCGATCAGTGAGGTCGATTCGATCGCTTCGCGGATCGCGCTGAGCGCGCCGTCGGCGGCCTGCGCGAGTGCGGCGCCGTTCGCCGTCGCACCGGAGGCTTCGCGCATCGCGCGCGCCGCGTGCAGGGCGTCGGCTCGCGTCGCGGCGAGGATCGCGTCGATCTCGCGCGTCGACGTCCGCGAGCGTTCGGCGAGCGTGCGGATCTCGCCGGCGACGACCGCGAAGCCGCGGCCGTGATCGCCGGCTCGGGCCGCCTCGATCGCCGCGTTGAGCGCGAGCAGATTCGTCTGATCGGCGAGGTCGTCGATCGCCGAGACGATCTGCGAGACCTCGGCCGAGCGCCGCTCGAGCGCGTCGATCACCGCGGCCGCCTCGGCGCTCAGCGTGCCGATGACGGCCATCGACTCGGCGGCGCGGCGGACCGCACCCGAGCCCGCTTCGGTTTCACGGCGAGCCCCGGCGGCCGACGCCGCGAGCCGTTGTCCCAGTTCGTCGAAGCGCGCGATCTCGCCGTCGAGCGTCGCCACCGCGACCGACCCCGCAGCGGCGCTGTCGGCTTGGCGGAGCGACGCATCGGCGATCGCGGCGGCACCGTCGGCCAGCGCGGTCGCCCGGTCGTGCGCGTCATCCAACTCCTTTGCCTGCTCGCCCGAGGAGAGCGTCGCGTCGCGCACCGCCGTCAGGATCTGCCGCACGGCGGTCGCGGTCTCGGCGGTGGTCGAGGAGACGGCGACGCTCTCGAGCACCAGGTCTTCCGAGACGCCCGCGATGCGGCCGACCGTCGCGCGCAGGCTCTCGCCCATCGCGTCGAAGGCGATCGCGATCGCGTGGAGTCCGGCGACCAGCTCGTCGTACGTCCCCGAGAGCACGCCGATCTCGTCGGGCGAGCCGGCGCAAAGCGGGGCGCGGGCGGTCTCGTAGCGCGCGTCGAGATCGCCGTCGGCGAGCGCACGAAACGAGCGCACGAGGCGTTCGACGTCGTTCTGCGCCACCTCGCGCAGCGCCGCCGTGACGCGGCCGAGGCGGCCGCCGACGGAGCGCCCGACGACGAGCGCCACCAGGCCGAAGATCAGGATCGCGACGGCCGTGCTGAGCGAGAGCGTGACGACGACCCCGCGGCCTGCGGCGTCCAGCTCGGCGCTCGCGTCGCGCGCGCCGTCGGCGACGAACGCGTAGAGCTTCTCCGCCTGCGTGCCGATGGCGTCGAACCGCGCGTCGTCCTCGCGCAGCCCGCGCACCGCGTCGGCGCGCCGGCCGGCGAGCACGGCCGCGACGCGCTGGTCGAAATTGCGATCGAGCTGCGCGACGCCGTCTTCGATCGCCTGGTCGTAGACGTCGATCTGCTCGAGCCGGTTGACCGGGATCAGCGTCGTCTGATCGCTCGCGCGCAAGTGCGCGAGCTTCGCGCGCAGCAGTTTCCGCGAGCGGTCGAGCTGCGTTCGGTACGTGCCGTCGCCGCTCGCGACCAAGCCGCGCACGGCGCTCTGCTCGGCGAGTGCCGACGCGACGACCTCGCGAATATCGGTCGCGACGCGCTGCAGCGCCTCGCGATGCGCGGCCGCGAGCGTCATCGCGCCGATCCCGCGCTGCGTGACGACCGCGACGCCGATCATCAACAGGATCGCGAGGCAGGATCCGATGGCGATCTGCGCACCGACCGGAAACCGCACGCGCACGGTCGCTACCTTGACTTCGCGACCGCGCAGCTATTGACCGTCGCGATGTCGTCCAGCGATTTGTGCACGTTGATGACCAGGTCGCCGCCGATCAGTTTCTCGAGCGGCACGTCGAGCGTGGTCGTCGAGTTTCCCTTGACGACCGAGTGCAGCGGATAGAGCGGGCGCGGCGTGTACTTCTCGCAGTTGCCGGTGTGGAAATGCGCCGGCTGCGGATCGCCGGAGCCGCCCTTCATCTGCAGCTCGACGACGGTCTTGGCGCCCTGCGCGGTCAGGATTGCGACGCCGGTCTCCCCGGAGCCCCCGATCGCGTCCAGCGGGATGCGTACCGGTCCGTCGGCTGCGCGCACGCCCGAGGCACCGAGTCCGACGTAGAGCACCGCGAGCGCGACGATGCGCACGCGGCGAAGCGAAACCTGCACAAAACCCCTCCATGGCGCGAATCCTTGCTTGAGAGGTTATCGGCGCGAATCGTGAAGGATTTCTAAAGATTTTCCGGCGCTATGTAAGGCCCAGGTAAAAACACCCACCGCAGAGCTGGACGTAGCGCGTCGAGCCCTCGATGGCGATCTGCTCGCCCGCGGTGATGCGGTTGCCTTGGTCATCGATCCGCACGTTCATCGTCGCCTTCTTCCCGCACGGGCAGATCGTCTTGATCTCTTCGATGCTGTCGGCGAGGGTCAGCAGGTACGCGGAGCCCGGAAACGGCTCGCCCTGAAAGTCGCTGCGGATGCCGTAGCAGATGACCGGGACCCCGGTCACGTGCGCGATCCGGTGGAGCTGGCGCACCTGCTCCGCGCTGAGGAACTGCGCCTCATCGACCAGCACGCACGAGATGTTGTCGGCGTCCGAGAGGTGGCGCATGAAGTCGACGCCGACGTCGTAGGTGAGCGATTTCCGCCGCGGCCCCAGCCGCGAGGTGACGAAGCCGACCCCGTAGCGGTCATCGATCTCGGCCGTGAAGAGCACGACCTTGCGCCCGTGCTCCTCGTAGTTGTGCGCGACCTGGAGGAGGGCGGTCGACTTGCCGGCGTTCATCGCCGAGTAGCGGAAATGCAGCTTTGCCATCGTCTGCCGCCTCGGCTTCGCGGCCCCGCCCCCGGTTCGCTGCTCCCGGGCTACTGGCCCTTGGTATACAAGCCGACGCTCGGAGCATAGTTGATGCTCGGCCTATAGGCGCCGTCGAGGCCGGCTTTTTCGATCTGCGCGCCGGGCACTTCCGGCACGCCGAGGCACGAGATCAACGCGTTTCCGACGGCGCGGCTCTCCGGCTTGATCTCGAGCCACGTCTCGCGCTTCGCGGGGTGAGCCGCGATGCGGAAGCCGTCCGGTTCGGGCGGCCTTCGGCCGGCGTAGTAACCGTCGGCGTACGCCTTCAGCGCGCGGGCCGCCTCCGCGACGGCGGCGGCGAGCGAGGTCGGACACGAAGCTCCGGGCTCGAACGGCCGCCGCGGAGCCCGCGCCGGAAACGCGGCGGCGGTCGTCGGGTCGGCGATCGTCTGATTGACGGGGACCGGGGCGAAGTACAAGCCGACCACGTGGGAGTAGTACAGGACGAAGATGCCGCCCGTTTGCCGGTCGTCCATGCCGGCGACGTACAGATTGAATCGCATCGCTTCGTCGTAGTCGCCGGTGTGCAGCAGGCTGCACTGCAGGAACGGCTTGAGAGCGCGCACGTTGGTCCGATCGAGCACGACCTTCGTCAGGAGAGCATCGCCGGCGCGAACCGCCGTCATCGTCATCGCGCCGAACCGAACCTCCTTCGGCGGCGCGGGCGCGCCGGCGAGAGCGTCGTCGAACTGCTGAATCGCCTGTTCGTACGGCCGGACGACCGCGAGATCCTCGGGGCCGCAGAAGGGCGAGTCCGTCGCCGGCGCGAGCCAGTTCTTGCGCGTATCGGGTTCGAAGTTCATCGGGACGAAGAACACGGCGTTCGACGGAAAGAGCGGTGGCGTGAGCAGCGGGACCTTGTCGATGTTCAGACGGCCGAGCGCCAATCGCACGCGCAGGCTGACGGTTCGCGGCGTGTACGGCGAGCGGACGACCGGGAACGGGTCGAACCGCGCGAAGTCACCGCGGTTCGCATCGGTAACGTTTTGAACGGCGAGGAACACGTCGCTCGTCGGAAGGCGAAACCGCGCTCCGATGTCGAGCGACGACAAGGCTCGGCGACTCCACGCGTTGTCGGCGGAGTAATAGTTTCCGCTCACCAGGAGCGTCGTGGAGCGGCTGAGCGCGGCCCGGCCGGAGACGTTGAGATGCAGGAGCGGCGAATCGGGCAGTTGCCGGCCGGCGATCACGTCGGAGCCGGGTGCGAGGAGCAGGCCGGCGCCGAACGGGCGGCTGCGCGCGAGGCTCCCCGCGACCGAAAGCTCGGCGGTCGGCGTCAGGAGCGAGCGCATCCCGACGTCGACGCCGTCGGTGATCAGCCGGCTCACCGGTGCGGCGGTGAGAAACGCGGTCGTCTGCGGTGCGAGCGCGATCGGCGCTCCGCACTCTTCGGACGCGATGAACGACGCGCGCGCGAAGTAGCCCGGTTCGAAGAGCGCCGCGGGGAGCACCGTGCCCCCCAGGTGGCCGGTAACGAGCGCGTTCCGATCGTCGTCGCGAAAGGCGTCGATGGAGAAATCGTGCGCCACCGTCGCGTGATGCAGCCCGAAGCGCAGGTTTTGGCTGTCACCGTTGGTGCCGGTGTGCGAGGGGCCCTGGCCGAGCGCGCGGCCCGAGGCGCAGTCGACCTGGAGCAGCTCGGGCGCGTCGACCCCGTCGAACGTCCCCGTCGACGTCGGAATGGCGCCCGTGCGATACGAGAACACGGCCCGGTCGCGGTTGGTCAGCGCGTAGTTGCCGCTGAGCGACGCAATCGCCCGCGTGCTGCCGAAACCCGTGTTGGAACCGATCCCGGCGGCAATCGTGAGCCGGCGCAACTGGACGAGCGGGTACTCGAACATGACGCTCGCCAGACTCGACGACAGCGGCGGAACGGCGCCGCGCACCGCCGCCGAGCCGCCGATCGTCGCCACGTCGCGAAACGCCGACACGGAGAGCGTCGCGGTCCGATCGACCGGTCCGATGGCGGCGCGAATCGAACCGCCGATGCGCCGGCTGGAAACCGCGCCCGAGGCCCCGACCGCGATCCCCTCCACCTGTTGTCGGTCGAAGTCGAAATCCGAGGCCAGCCCCGAAGCGAAGAGCGTCGTGCCGACGACGGCGTGCGCGAACGTCACGCTGTCGCGGAGCTGCAGGTACCGCAAGTTCTGGCGCGATCCGTTTCCCGGCCCGAAACCGCACGGGACGGGGCCGGCCGAGAGGCCGCACTCCAGCGGCGTCGACTCGCTCAACAGCCCGGCGTTCGCATACAGCACGTGCCCCGGCGTGACGCCGTATCGCAGTCCGAGCGCGGTGCCGCCGGTGACTTGCGACGCATCGTGGTCGTAGAACACCCCGCTCGTGTCGGCGAATGCGCGCCCGTCGAGGGCGCCGACCTGGTCGTTCGCGGAGTGGACCAGGGAGAACCCGACGCGGCCGGCCGTTCCGCGTTCCTGAAACGAGATCGCATTGGATCCGAAGGAGGCGCCGCGCTCTTGGATCAGGCCGGACCAATCGATTGTCGGATCCGGGGTCTGCACGTTGAGCGCGCCGTTCGGTGCGCCGATCGTCCCCGCAGCGTTGAGCCCGGCTGATGAGAAGATATCGCTGCTGATCAGACCCAACTGCACGCGCGAGCCGGTCGGGAAGATCGGTGAACCGTTGATCGTGACGGTCGTCGAGTCGGCGCCGTGATTGTGAATCCCGATCGAACCGTTACCGCCGAACGTGACCGCGGTGTTCGCGGCGAGCCCTCCCGCCGTCGTCCCGGCGATCTCCGAGCCGGCAGCGGAGCGGTCGGTGTTCTGCGCGGGGTTCGGTCGAGCCGGAGCGCGCGCCTCGGCTCTCCCGATGCGACGGAGGGTCGAGCGGACGCCCAAGAACGTCAGGACGTTTCCCGAACCAGCCGTGACGACGACCGTAAACCGGCCGTCGAAGGTATAGTTCGGGTCGTTCGCTTCGGCCACGTAGCTGCCGGGCTTGACGTGATCGAAGCGCACGTTCCCCGCAGCATCGGTGATGCCGTCGTATTCGACCGCGATCGAGAAGATTCTGACCGACACGCGCGGCGCCGGGGCTTTCGTATCGCGCTCGACGACGGTGACGCTGACGGTGCCGTCGACGACGGCCTGCGCCGCAGCGCTCATGCACGACGTCGCGGCGAGGAGAACCGACAGGATCGAGGAGAGGGCGCGGCGTGACGACATGGAGAGGCGACGTGTTCCTGACGAAGCGGGCTGAGCATTCGCACAAGACAACATCGAAACGAAATCGCCCGCACCCAGCGGGCCGTCTTTTCAGGCTCGCACGGGGCGTGCCCTTTCGGCATGCAAGCGCCCGGACGCGGCGAGCATGGCGGCGTGTCGCTGCGTAAAGTGGTACAGGCAGAGGCTGTGCCGCCGCCGTACCCGAGGCCATGAAGCAATCCACGTTGCGCGCCGCCGCGCTCGCCGGGATCGCGTTCGCGGCCGGTATCGCGGTCTCGCGCGCCCCGGTCGCCGTGCGGGCGCAGGGGAGTCCCATTCCGGTGCCGGTCGTCGCGATGTCGCCCACGTTCGTCCAAGACGTCAAGAAGCTCTCGACCCAGCCGGCGCCGCCGTGCTTTCCGAACGCGCGAGTGGCGACGATCTCGAAGTCGTCGATCGCGACCGTGCAGTACGCCGTCGGCACGCTGCCGGCGCACTACCACACGACGGCGAACGAGATCCAGTACGTCATCGCGGGCAGCGGAACCGAGCAGTTCGGCTCGACCACGGTCACTTTACAACCAGGTTCCCTGCTCGTCATTCCGCCGCGCACCGTCCATTCGGGGATGAAACCGGTTCCCAACACGAATCTGAAGCTGCTGGTCATCAAGGTGCCTGAGCAGCGCGCCACGCCGGACGACAACTTCATCGGGACGCCGCCGCCCAGCCACTGCTGAAGCCGGGCGGTCGCCGGCCGGAAGGTTTTCAGCGGGCGGGCGCCCGGAATATGCCCCCATGGAGACCCATGCGCTCGAATACGCTTTCGTCCGGTCGACGGAGGCTGCCGCCATCGCCGCGGGCCGGCTCGTCGGCCTGGGCGACAAGAACGCGGTCGACGGCGCGGCGGTCGAAGCGATGCGGACGGCGCTGTCCGGGGCGCAACTGGCGGGGATCGTGGTCATCGGCGAGGGCGAGAAGGACGAAGCGCCGATGCTCTACCACGGCGAGGAGATCGGCAACGGCGAGGGTCCTTCGCTCGACGTCGCCGTCGACCCGATCGACGGGACGACGCTGGCCTCCCGCGGCGGGCCGGGTGCGATCTCGGTGATCGCTGCCGCACCGCGCGGCACCCTGTTCCGCACCCGCGTGCCGTACATGGACAAACTGGTGACCGGCCCGGCGGGCCGCGGGATCGTCTCGATCGATCTTCCGCTCGAAGAGAACCTGCGCGCGCTGGCGCGCGCCAAGGGCCGCGAGGTCTCCGATCTGACCGTCGCGCTGCTCGACCGGCCGCGCAACGAGCCGCTGATGAAACAGGTCCGCGCCGCCGGCGCGCGGGTCCGCGTGTTCGGCGACGGCGACGTCGCGAACGCGTGCTACGCGATCCTGGAAGAGCGCGCGAACGTCGACTTGCTGGCGGGGATCGGCGGCTCGCCCGAGGGCGTGATCGCGGCCTGCGCGGCGCGCGCGCTCGGCGGCGAGATGCAGGGCCGGCTGTGGCCGCGCGACGAGGGCGACGAAGCGATCGCGTTCGAGGAAGGTCACGACATCCGCAAGACGCTCACGCTCGACGACCTGTGCGCGAGCGAAGACGCGCTGTTCGCCGCCAGCGGGGTCACCGACGGTGAGTTTCTCGACGGCGTGCGCTACCGGCGCGGGTCGGCGTACACGCAGTCGATCGTCATCTCGACCTACACGCGCTCGGTGCGCACGATCGACGCGCGCCACGAGCTGCGCCCGCGCGAGCTGCGGTTCGGCACCCTTTCGGCGAAGCCCGCGACCGCGACGTAGCGAAAAAAAGGGGCCGAGAGCGAACTCTCGGCCCCGCGACGCACTCGTCGTGCGAAGGTCTACCAGACGACGTGCCAGTCGACGATCGGGACCTGCGTCCCGTTCGCGAGCGTGAGGATTCCGTCGCCGTCGGCGTCGGTGCTGAACGTCGCGACGACCGCACCGGCCGGTGACGTGATCGTGCCGCTCACCGTGACCGCGCCGCCGGCGTCGGTCGAGCTGGTGACGACCAAGGTGTTACCGTTCAGCAGCGTGCCGTTCAGCGCGACCGCGGTGAGGTTGCCGTCGGAGTCGAACGTGATGCTGCCGGTGAGGGAGGTCGTGCCGAGCGAGGTTCCGCCCGAGACGATGAACGGCGGGACGCTCGAGAGCGTGAGCCCGTTGAGCGCCGCCTTGAACGCGATACCGTTGCGCGTTCCGGTGAACGTCGTGTCGCCCGACGCGTCGGTCGCCACCGCCGCGTTGGCCGTCGATTGGCGTCCGTACGACGCGTTGATCGAGGGCTTCGCGTCGTTCACGATGCGGCCGGTGTTGGCGGAGTACGCGCTCGAGCTGAGCGAGGCGGCGTGGCCGTACTGCGTCATCGGCGTCGTCGACGTTCCGGCGAAGAACGCCGCCGTGATGACCCACGAACCGTTCGTCGACGAGCCGGTCAGCGCGTAGTTGCTCTTGCGAACGCCGAGCTGCAGGTGGGCTTGGTTGAAGGTGGTGACGGTGCGCGCGACGTTCGCGGTGCCGCCGCTCGAGGTGAGGATCGCGACGGCGTCGCGTTCGACTTGCGTACACGCGTTGTCGAAGTAGTGGATCGTCTCGACCTTGATCGAGCCGTCCGGATTCACCGTGACGGTGCGGGTGGTGCGGTTCTTGCACGCGTGCCCGAGCGATTGCGGGCTGCGGCCGTTGGACGCCGTGCCGAGGGCGCCGTTGCCGACCGCGGCATCGGCTTCGCCGGTGTCCATCGGCTCGAACGCGGCGTCGGTGCTGGTCTGGGCGACGTCGGTGGAACTGAGGGAAGATTGCGTGCCGGTTCCGGACGAACCGCCGCCCGCGATCGGGGGAGCAGCGCCGCCGCCGCCGCCGCAACCGGCCAGAAACGTTGCGGCGACGACCGCCGCAAGGAGAGATTGACGCATGGATTGACCTCCTGTCAACGAGAGCGATGAACGGAGCGTACGTCCCGCAAGGCGCGCGTGCATTGGACAGGCCTGAGGGGCGGATGAGAAGTGCATTATTGTCGCCGGGCCGTCGGCGAGGAGACTGGCGGCGCAACGTGAAGCAGGTCACAAACCCGTTCGCTAGGAGGCTTCATCATGGAGCTCGGCCGTGGCCGTTTCCTCGCCGCCGGCGGAGCGGCGCTCGCCGCCGCCGCGATCCCCGGCGGAGCCTCAGCCCAGAGCGTGAAGCTCCCGTTCGCGAACGGCGACCGCCCGTTGGTCGCGTTCCCGCAGAAACGGCCGCTGATCGTGCTGACGCCGCGGCCGCCGCAGTTGGAGACGCCGTTCGCGATCTTCGATCAAGGCGTCTACACGCCGAACGACGCGTTCTACGTCCGCTGGCACCTCTCGAACATCCCACAGACCGTCGACGCCGACGCGCACCGGATCGCGGTGACCGGCGCCGTCAACAGCGTCCTCTCGCTCTCGATGAGCGATCTCGCGGCGATGCCGCCGGTGGAGATCGCCGCGGTGAACCAGTGCTCGGGAAACTCGCGCGGGCTCTTCGCGCCGCGCGTCGCCGGCGGCCAGTGGAAGGACGGCGCGATGGGCAACGCGCTGTGGACCGGCGTGCGGCTGCGCGACATCCTCGACCGGGCTGGACTCAAGGCCGGCGCGAAGCAGGTGCAGTTCGACGGGCTCGAAAGCGGCGTGTTCCCGGCGACGCCGGACTTCAAGAAGTCGCTCGACGTCGAGATGGCGCGCAGCGAAGACGTGATCGTCGCCTACGCGATGAACGGCGAACCGCTCCCGGTGCTGAACGGGTACCCGGTGCGGCTGATCGTCCCCGGCTGGTACGCGACCTACTGGGTGAAGATGCTCTCGGCGATCACCGTGCTCGACAAAGTCGACGACAACTTCTGGATGAAGACGGCGTACCGGATCCCCGACACGCCGAACAACGACGTCGCGCCCGGCCAGACCGGCTTCGCGACGATCCCGATCAACAAAATGCGCGCGCGCTCGTTCGTGACCAACGTCGCCGACGGCGGCTCGCTGCCCGCTGGTTCGCGCGATCTGCGCGGGATCGCCTTCGACGGCGGGACCGGGATCCGCGGCGTCGAGGTGTCGGCCGACAGCGGCGCGACGTGGAGCGACGCGAGGCTCGAGCGCGACTACGGGAAGTACTCGTTCCGCCGCTGGAACGCGCAGCTCAACGTGCCGCCCGGAAACTACGTCATCGCGGTGCGCGCAACGGCGAACGACGGCGCGACGCAGCGGGCGACGGCCGGCTGGAACCCGAGCGGGTACATGCGCAACGCAATCGAGACGTACGCGGTGACCGTATCATGACGAAGCAATCGTTGATCGTGCTCGGCATCGTCGTCGCGCTAGGCGCGAGCGCCTTCGCCGCGACGAAGCCCACTCCGCCGAAAGGGACCGCGACGATCGCGCTGCCGGCCGACGGGACGGCGTTCAAACCCGGCCCCGGCTCCAACCTCGCGCAGGGGGCGTGCCTGAGCTGTCATTCCTCGGCGTACGTCTCCACGCAGCCGGTGCTGACCAAAGCGCAGTGGACCGCCGAGGTCGTGAAGATGAAGAACGTCTACGGCGCCCCGATCGCCGACGCTCAAATCCCGCCGATCGTCGACTATCTCACCGCCCAATACGGCAAGCCGTAGCGCGAGCGCGGCCCGGCGTAATACCGAATGTGCGGCGGAAGGCGGCGATGAAGGCGCTGGGGGAGGCGTAGCCGGCGTCGTAGGCGGCGTCGGTGACCGACGCGCCGGCGGCGAGTGCGCGTTCGGCGGCGAGGAGCCGGAAGCGGCGCTGCCAGCGGCCGAGGCTGCAGCCGGTTTGCGCGGCGAACAGGCGCTCCAGCGTTCGCGCGCTGGTAGCACCGAGGGCTGCCAGGCGCGCGGCCGGAGGCGGCGGGCCGTCGAGGGCGGCGAGGCATTGCTCCGCTGCGCGCAGCGCGCGGGCGTCGGTCGGCATCGGAAGCGCGAACGGCGTCGCCTCGAGGGCGGCGATCTCGTCGAAGATCACGTCGATCAGATGCGCGTCGGCCGGCTCGTTCGCGTCGAGCGCACCGCTGTCGACCGTGCGTTCGACGAGCTCGCGCAGCAGGGGCGTCATGACGATCGCGCGCGCCGGAGCGCCGCTCGCCGCCGCGCGCTCGGCGTGCAGATAGAGGATGCGGATGTCGAGCGTATCGGCGGCGTGGAGTTCGACCGGGACGCCGTCGGCGGCGTAGATTCCGTGCTCCGGGGTGATCGCCGTCAGCAGGCCCGCTGCGCGCGCCAGGCACGCACCCGAGCGGGTTGCGAACAACCGGGACCAGCCGCGCGACGCCGGCGGCGTGAGCGTCGTCGCGCGGAAGGTCAGGCCGTACCAGCGCACCGGGTGCCGGTCATCGTGGCGAGATCGCGACAGCTCGTGACGCGTGTGAGCGAGACGCGCGGCTGCGGTTTCGGTTATCCTCTGCGCATGCACGATCGAGCTCCCTTCAACACGGTACGGCACTTCGCGATCAACGCCGATGATCTCGACCGCGCCCGCGGCTTCTACGAGCGCGTCTTTGCGTGGAAGTTCCACGCCTGGGGCCCGCCCGGCTTCTATCAGATCGAGAAAGTCGGGAACGGCCCGCAGGGGGCGCTTCAAGGGCGCCGCGAGCTCGTCCCCGGAATGCGGACCGTCGGTTACGAGTGCAGCGTCGGCGTCGAGGACCTCACCGCGACGCTGGACGCGGTGCGCGAGGCGGGCGGCAAGATCGTGATGGGCCCGGTCACCATCCCGACGGTCGGCGACCTCGCGTTCGTCGAGGACACGGAAGGCAACGTCGTCGGCGTGATGCAGTACGCCGGCTGAGGCCGGGGACGGCTCGCGCCGTCACCCGGCCGCGGCGTGCGCTACGGTTTCTTGACGGCGATGAACGAGGCGACGAGACCGGCCGGGTTTCCGTCGTGTGGTTTCGCGCGGAAGACGCTGCCGGTGAACGCCGGGATCTGAGCGACGCCCTTCGGCCAGCGTTCGGTCGTGATGCCGTCGTAGTCGTACTCCCAGCCGGCGGTCGGCGTGCCGGCGCGGCCGAGGCCGGCCATGTGGATGAACGTCTGGCCGGTTCCACCCGCCGTCGTGGTGCCGGTGAGATCGAGCACGTAGCCGCCGCCCATGTCGAACGTACCGGTGACTTTGCCGGCCGTCGGCGTGGCCAGCGTCATCGTGCCCTCACCGAAGAGCAGCGAGAGCGCCGTGTTCGCGTCGCCGTTGATCAGCACGTTGGGGCTGTCGATCCAACTGCGGTAGGTCCACTTTCCGGGGATCGACCAGCCGGTGCGGTAGATCAGCTTCGTCACGAGGTAGCTGGGGACGCGCTGCAGGTTCGGTCGTACTTGCGCGTTGGAGACGGAACTCGAGGTTGCGGTGAGCGCGATGCTCGCCGCGAACGCGAGCAGAAGTGGCTGTCTCATGATTCTCCCTTACCGATGATTGTGTGAATGCGAGATGCGGGCGGCGCCGCGCGGACGCAGCGGCCCAGGCGAACACGGCGAAGCCGCCACGAACGCTATGGAACGGGACCGATTCTCTCGCGGCCACGCCATACACCACCCCTCGAACCCAGCAGCGAGACGGCGCTCTCCTGCTGCCTCCGAGCCGTTCGACCAGGCGGTTTACGCCCCTCTTGGGGTTCGCCGTGCCAGTGGAATTCGACTTAACGACAATTAAATGTTATACTACCCTCATAGAGGGCCGATAATATAAGATATTTCGATCCCCGCCTTTACTCTCCGCAGGAGATCTGCCGCATGATCGGCGCCCGCGCGAGGGCGGTGCGCCTGGACCGGTCGCTTCGCCAGTCGGATGTGGCGAAGGCTGCCGGCGTCACGCTGCCCACGATCATCCGGTTCGAGCAGACCGGCAAGGTCGGGTTCGACGTCGTCGTGAGGATCGCGATCGCACTCGGGGCGGAGGCCGAATTGACGCGGCTCTTCGCCCAACCGCAGACGCGGTCGATCGACGAGATCGTCGCCGTACGAAAAAGCCGCACCCGCGCGCCGCGGACGAAATGAAGCAGCCGCAGATCAAGGTTCTCGACGTCGATCTGGTCGCGTCGCCGGCGGATATCGCGCACGTCGGACGACTGGCGCTGGATCGGGGCGGCGCTGTCCTCGAGTACGAGACCGCGTTCATCGCCAGCGGCCTCGAGATCAATCCGCTCGACCCGCCGAAAGCCGGACCGGTCCCCGCGCGCGAGCCGCGCATCTTCCGCGGTCTGCACGGTGTGTTCGCGGATAGCTTGCCGGACTCGTGGGGCGAGGAACTCGTACGGCGGCGGTGCGCACGTGAAGGTGTGGCGTATGAGTCGCTCACGGCGCTCGACCGGCTTGCGATCGTCGGACGGCGCGGGATGGGTGCGCTCGTCTACCGTCCGGAGATACCGGACGACGGAACGGATCTCGTCGACTTGGACCTGCTCGCACGCGAGGCGGCCGAGATCCTCGACGGCCGCGACAGCGACGTCCTTGCCGAACTCGAGCGGCTCGGCGGTACGTCGGGCGGTGCACGTCCGAAAGTTCTGATCGCGATGAACGCGGCCGGTCATGCGCGTGCCGGAGTCGAGGAGATTCCCGACGGATACGACGGCTGGCTCGTGAAATTTCCCAGTTCGCACGACGTGAAGGACATCGGCCCGCTCGAGGGTGTCTATGCTCGGATGGCCCGCGCTGCCGGTATCGACGTCCCCGACCACCGCCTCATCGCGACCGCGACGGGCGCCGGCGCGTACTTCGGGAGCAAGCGTTTCGATCGCGCAGCAGGCGGCGGGCGGCACCACGTCGTCTCCGCCGCCGGCATGCTCGACATCGAGTGGATCGTCCCGCAGATCGACTACGATAATCTGCTGCGTTTGGTGCGCCGCGTGACCCGCAGCCACGAGCAGGTCGAAGAGATGGTACGGAGGATGATCTTCAACGTCGTGGCGCATAACCGCGACGATCATGCGAAGCAGCACGCGTTCATCTACGGAACCGACCGCCGCTGGCGCCTCGCGCCCGCGTACGACCTGACCTTCTCGTCCGGTCCCAACGGCGAGCACTACCTGGCGGTCAATGGAGAAGCCGGCGACATCGGACCGGATGCGATTCGCGCGGTTGCCGCGACGCAAGACGTGAAACCGCACCGCTTGGCGGCGATCACCGGACAGGTCCTCGACGCCGTGGGGAAATTCCGCGACTTCGCCGGTGAGTGCGACCTGAGCCGCCGCACCACTGAGGACGTCCGGCGAGCGCTGCGTGCCGCGATCACACGGTTCGCGTCGTTGGCGGACGTGCGGCGCCGGTGACGAAGCAGCGATGATGGACACGCACGCAGCCCTGCCGCGGCGCTGGAGCGTCGAGCTCGACGGTATCCGGTGGCTGCCGCGGATGATCGACAAGGCGCGCATGCACCGGAGCGGCCGGCTCGGGTCGTATCTGCTGGGGCATTCGCCGGTCGACAAGGCGCTGCTCGTGCGCTTGGGGCTGACCACCGAGGAGTTCGCGGAGATCGTCCATCGCTCGGCAGACGACGCAGCGGTCGCGGCGGCGCTGCGAGCGCGCGGGTACGACGAAGCGCGCGTGCAGCGGTGGTCGCAGCGGTTTCCGCAGACGTACCGGATCTACATTCGGATCTGGGACGTCGACGAGGGCTACGTTCGACCGAGTCCGCTGCAAGCGATCGGCCTCGCAGCGTTCCGGCCGATCGAAGGCGCCGTGATGAGCGTCGTGCGGCGCGTCCGGCGCGCGCCGTAGCGAAGCTCTGGACGCCGTCGCGACTTAGTCCGCGAGCATCCGGTAGTTGCCGACGACCTCGGCATCACGGCGGATCGGCGCCTCTGCGCGAAATTCTCCCGCCTCCTGTTGGAACGTCTTGAACGCGGGGAGCGACGTGAGGCCTTCTTCTTCTTCGTCGTACGCGACGATGTGGACGAAGAAGCCGTCCTCGAGGCGAAGGACGAGATAGCGGACGCCTTCGGGCTTCGTTGCGTCGAGCTCGCGGAAGACGCCTTCGACGAGTTTGGCGTTCTGGTCGGCGCCCTCGGGTTTTGCGCTGTAGCGGATGACGATGGGATTCATGGTTCCTCCGGAAGGTTCGGCCGGCGATCGTCGGCGTGGCTGTGACGAATCGGGCGACCCGAACGATTCGCCCGCCCGGATTTTCTGCGACGAGCGAATCCTCGGGGAGGGGCCGAACGTCAAGAGAGGTATGGCCGACCTCGCCGGAACGCGGCTGACAGCGGATGCCTTCGAACGGTTCCTCGCCGAGAACAGGGCCAAGCTGCATCGGTACTGCGCGCGCATGACCGGTTCCGTCATCGACGGCGAGGACGTGCTGCAGGATGCGATGCTGAAGGCCGTCAGGGCACTGCAGGCGGACGATGCGATCGACCAGCCGGATCGCTGGATGTTTCGCATCGCGCACAACGCGGCGCTCGACTTTCTGCGCCGTCGTGCGCGGACCGACGCGAAGTTTGCCGCCGAGGACCCCGACATGCTCGAAGATCCGCACGATCCGTTCGACCGCAGCGAGGTCGTCGCGACGAGCCTGCGCACGTTCATGCGGCTACCCAGCGTGCAGCGCAGCACGGTGATCCTGAAAGACGTCCTCGGCTATTCGCTGGACGATATCGGCGGCATCATCGATGCGAGCCTTCCGGCGGTGAAGTCGGCGCTGCATCGTGGACGCGCCAGTCTGCGGAGCCTGGCGCTCGAACCCGAAGATGTCGCGCCTCCGGAGCTTTCGGGAGCCGAGCGGTCCCGACTGAGCGCCTACGTCGCGCATTTCAACGCGCGTGAGTTCGACGCGGTTCGGGAGATGCTGGCGGACGAGGTGCATCTCGACTTGGTGGCGCGCCGGCAGATGCACGGCCGGAAACAGGTGCAGACGTATTTCCACAACTACGAGTCGGCCGAGGACTGGCGCATGCGCCTCGGCTTCGTCGACCGCCGACCCGCGATTCTCGTCCACGATCCCCGCAAGAGCGAACAGCCGGTCTATTTCATCGTGCTGGAATGGGCCGGCAGCGAGCTCTCCGTGATCCGCGACTTTCGGTACGCTGCGTATGCGATTGAGGGCGCGGAGATTACGTTCGCCCGTTGAGCTATCCGTTCGGAATCGCGTCGATTCCGACAGCGTCTCTCACATCCTCCATGACCGCACACGCGATCTTCCGCACCTTGCGCACTCCTTCTAGCAGGATCTCTTCGATATGCTTCGGATTGGCCGCGAGTTCGCGCCGGCGTTCACGCGCCATGCCGAAGCGCTGTTCGTACAATTCGACCAGACGCCGTTTCACATCGCTATAGCGCAAGCCCCCGGCGAGGTAGCGCGTGCGCCACTCGGCTGCCTCGTCCGGCATCGCCATGAGACGCAAGAGCGAAAAAGCCAGGCAGGAGTCGGGATCCTTTGGCGCCTCGACCGGCGAGCTGTCCGTTTTGATCGTGAACATCAACTCCCGAACGAGCTGCGGTTCTCCGAAAAGCGGGATCGCGTTTCCGTAACTCTTCGACATCTTCTGACCGTCAATGCCGGGCACGAGCTTTGCTTCATTGATGCGCGCTTGGGGGATCACGAACGTTTCGCGGCCGTACGTACGGTTAAACCGAGATGCGAACCGGCGCGTCATCTCGATATGCTGAATCTGGTCTTCGCCGACCGGAACGACGTCGGCCCTGACGATGAGGATGTCGCTGGCCATGAGCACCGGGTACGTGAAGAGGCCGACGTTGGGGACGATACCGTGGTTGACCTTGTCTTTGTAGGAGACGGCACGCTCAAGATCGCCGAAGCTCGCGACACACCCGAGGATCCAGGCCAACTCCGCAACTTCCGGAAGGTCGCTCTGGCGATACAGCGCGACACGGTTTGGATCGAGCCCGAGCGCGAGATAGTCGAGCGCTACGTCCACGGTGGAACGCGCAAGCTCGCCCCGATCCTTCACGGTCGTCATCGCGTGATAGTTCGCAATGAAGAAGTATCCGTCGTTGTCGCTTTGGCCCTCGATATGCTGCTGCATGGCACCGTAATAGTTGCCGAGGTGCAACGTTCCCGAGGGCTGGAGGCCCGAAAGCATGCGGCGGCCGACGACGGCGCCGCTCGCGAGCAGCGGACGAGCGGATTCGACGACGGCGTCGTCGTCGCCGTCAACGTCAGCAGTGTTCTTGTTGCGCTCGGTAACGGTCACGGCTAGGCCTTTCAGATGGCGAGAAGATTCGTTTGTTCGCGGTTGGGCGAAGCGGCTAACGGCGTAGGTAACGATGCTGTCAAGCGGCGCGGCACCGTCTGCGCTCCAGTGGCCCGGGAGCATTGTCGCGATGCAGTCATGCACCACGCGAACATCGACGGGCACCGGCATGTCGTCGAGCTGCGGTTTTGACCCGTCAATGGGCAGAACGATCCGCGCGGCGCCGCCCGACCGGAACATGGGTCCGTTGCCCTGCAGGTTTGGAAGCGGGAGGAATGCGAGGGCGTCGGCGGGGGCGCTGCGATCGAATGTTTCCGCGAAAAGGGCGGCTGCGGCCACCTCAATGTCCTCAACGACGAGAGGGTTGGCGTATCCGAAGAACGATCGAAGAAACGACGGCGTATGGCATGTGACCACTTTGCCGGTCGCGTGCACCCGCTCCATCGAGTGGGGCTTCTTCTCGATGTCCCTGCGCGCGGAGAGTTCGTACAGCCAGCGGGACTGTGGCTCGCTGACGACGATGCTTTGCATCGATCGCGCGAGTTCGATAGCTTCGGAGATCTCGGGCTCCGAGGTGTCGACCACCTCGACGCTGACGCCGTAGTCTGCCGCCATCGCTTCGATGCCGGCGCGTAAGCGCCGACCGAGGTGCACGTAGTCAGAAGAGCGGCGCGGATTCACGAGCGCTTCCTCGCCCACGCCGAGGAATACGGCGGCAGGGACGTTCAACTGCGCCGCAGTCCATAGGGGCACGAGGATCTGGTAGACGGTGCCAAGCGAGACGCCGCCGAGGTCGTTCCGGGTGCACGGGCCGCCGATGACCATATCGACCGGGCCTCCGACCCTCCGCCCTACCAGCAGATCGTTGGGCAGTACCGCTGGCGCAGAGAACCGCGAGAGCGCCGTCACGCCCTCGTGTTCGGTGAGATCGAAGCTGCGCCGAAAAAGGTCTGCGAGCAGCGCGTTCACCAGGGCACCCTAACCTTGAACGTATCGGGCAGCGCGCGAGCCGATGCCCGAGCCAGCCCGAGCGCGTCCAGCTCGAGGTGCCGTGCGACGTCGGCGACGGAGCCCGAGGTTCCGAGGGTAAAGCCATGTGATACGATGCGCGACGGTCGCGACCCCGACGTTGATAGGATTGCGCGCGCGACTGCGGACGCCAGCACGTCGGCATTCCCATTATAGGCAATGAACAGCGGCGCTCCCTCGACGACGAATTCTGCGAACGCTGACGTCAACCGTTTCTGCGCCACGACGTTCACCACGCGCGCACCCGTGCCGCGAAGATCGAGGTCGCGTGCGAGCACGATGAGCTCGGCGACGATCAAGCCCGATCCGACCAGCACGACGCGCGGCGATGAAACAGGCTCGAAGGCCACGTACGCGCTCATGTTTCGCAGTGCGGGCGGAAGGGCGGCTGCTTCGGCGCTGTGGAGCCGCACATACACAGGGCCTTTGGCCTCGAACAACGCCCAGTCGATGCAGTCGTGAAGTTCCTGAGTGTCGGCCGGCTCGAGAAACTCCATCCCGGGCATCGCAGTAAGTGCGCCGGGCTGACCGGTCGACATGTGCGTCGAGCCGTTCCGCGCCTCGCAGATCCCGGCGTCAGTACCGATCACGACGAGTTGCGAACCTGCCTGCGCGATCGCATGCACCTGATCTGCCGCACGCAATACGAAGCCGTCGCCGATGATGACGAGAACGCGCGCGCGGGGGTCAGTACTCGCGATGCCGTGCGCACTTGCGAGCAGATGCTGTTCTCGAATGCCCACGTCGATGAAGCGCACGTGCGGTTCGTCCAGGCCGCACGACCGCACCAGCGCCGATGGTATCCAGTCCGCCGTCATGACGTAAAGCCGCTCACCGGGCGCGCTCCGAAATGCCGTGACAAGGTTGCGGAGGTAGGCTTCGAGCGCGTCATCGAACGAGCGCACAGGATCCAACGGAGTGCTCGACAAAACGCGCGCCTGCCCCTCGGTCGGCACGCCGGCAGGACGTGGTACAGTCGCCAAAAGGCTACGCCCGATGCGCTTGAGCTCGCTCGGCGGCGCGCCGCGCTGCTCCAGGTCGGCGGTGAGGCGCTGCACCGCATCGCTCACGACGCCGCGAGGGCATGTGCTCAGCGTGTGGTAGCCGCTCGGCACATCAGTGCAGCCTTCGAGCCCGTATCCTTTCACCGTATCGGCGATGATCAAGGTCGGAGCCGTGGAAGTTCGCGGCCGTGCAAGGACCGTCATGATCTCAGCGACCGAATGGCCATCGACGATATGCCGAACGTCCCATCCGTACGCGGCCCACATGGCGGCGAGATCGCATCCGCCGTCGACTTCCGCCGTCGGCCGACAAAGCTGCTTTCCGTTCCGGTCGATGATGCAGACCAGGCTGTCGAGCCCGAGCGCCGCTGCATGGCGGCTCGCCTCTGCAACGTTTCCCTCCTGCTCTTCACCGTCACCGAGGAAGACCCACGTCGTCGCGCCGATGGCTCGTGCACGAAGTGCGATCGCGGCACCGACGCCGTACGAAAGCAGCATTCCGAGCGAACCGGACGGCGTGAGGTCGACCCCTGGGAGGGCTTGCATCGACTCGTGCCCTTGCAAACGCGATCCGAGCGAACGATACGCCGACAGTTCGGCCGCGTCAACCCAACCCAGCAACTCGAACAACGAATAGCGTAACGGCCCGAGATGTCCGCGTACGAGGACGCGATCGCGGCCGGGGTGCCGCGGGTCGTCGGGATCGAAGCGCATCGCCCCGCCGAAATACAACGCCGCCATGAGCTCCGCCGACGACGAGGAGCCCCCGAGGTGGCCGCTCTCCGCGCTGAGGACGACTTCGAGCGCGCTGCGGCGCAGTCCGATTGCCAGCGACTCGATAGACTCGACGTTATTCATCCGAGTTGACGTACGCACGCCGAATTTGACGGAGCTTGAGCGTCCCGCCGCGAATTTCTTCCCATGCGGCTCGCGCCGCGTTGCTCTCATCGAAGTTGGCGATGAAGCCGAACGCATCGCGCTTGGCACTGCGCTCGCGCGGCCCAAAATGCTCGACCCCATCGAAAAGGCCGGATGTGCGGCGAAGTCCGACGCTCGCTGCCTGCGCGTCCAGATCGGCGAACCCGGTGTGCCTGAGTTGCCGCCGGATCGCCGCAGTGGTGCGAATCAGGGCCTCATCGCCATCCGCAACGGCGGAGGCATAGTCGGTGTCGACGATGGTGATCACGGAGTCGCTTTTCGCGACGCGCGCGGCCAACTGGAGGACGGACTCGACGCTGCGCACGTGGGCGAGGACGTACGCCAGGACCACGAAGTCACCGATCGCCGCGTCAGGGATCGTACCTCGGCCAGAGTCGACATCATACAGGAAAGGCTTGGCGGGAATCCCGAGGTCGCCGGAACGGCGAACCGCGGCGCGAAGGTGGCGTGGCGATTTGTCGACGGGAACGTAGAGGCCGGGGCGAACGGCGCTGGGTGCTCCGATCGGAGCATCGAAAATGCTCGGGAGGAGTGTTAAGAGACTACCGTAGCCGGATCCGATATCGACGAACGTTACGTTGTGCATTTCCTCGTACTCCAGAACTGAATTGCAAAGCGAAGAGGGGACTCGACGTTCAGCGCCGCCTGGAGGTCCATACGGACGCGCTCTGCTTCACTGTATGGACTGTTACTGTTGTAAGAATCGCCGGATGAAAGAAGTCTCGTTGAGCGCGGTGCTTCACGGTCGGAAACATGCGCGTGTGAATTCTGGAGCATAGTCGTCATGACCGAATCCTCCGAGTGTGCTTGTGAGATTTTGTTATTGCCGGTGTGATCAGCCGATCGCTCGATCAACGAGTATTGCGTGATCGTACACGACGAGTTACGAATTCGTAAAGACGAGAAGCGCGTTAAATCACGAGCTGCGTAGCATCGCGCGCGATTGCAATCGTGCGCACGCAACTCGCGGGTCCAGCGTGCAGCGCGTGCGTGCTGCGTGGCGGACGCGCAAATTCCCGCAGAAACGTGCACTTGCGCGCACCTGCCGGGCGAAGGGGCCGCGCAGGGAGAGGCGAACTCGCCCTGCGAAACGAGCGGGCTCCATGCGCCCGCCGGGGTGCCGTGGCCTCCAGGACAGACAGGCAAGAATGATACTGAACCAGGACCTGCTCGGAGAGCTCCGGGTGGAGCTCGATCTCACTATGAAGGGCCTGGAAGCGCCGACGGGCCTCAGCGCTCGGACGCTCACTACAGCGTTCAACGGCGGCGACATCTCCCTGAAGACTGCTCGAGCGATCGCCGCCGCCTTGAAGCGGCCACTCTCAGAGATCGTCGAGCCCGGCGACGCGAACACGACATATACGCCGGAGCAGTTGCGCAAGGAGCTCCTCGGCGGCGGCTACGGCCGGGCCCATTGTTCCGCCTATTTGATCGGCGACTTTTCAGTGTTGACGACCAAGCGAGCGTACGTCGTCCCGGTTGATGCGTATGTGCACGCCGGGGTGCGCACAAGCGCCAAGACCAGGGTCAAGCTTTTCGTTCCCGATGAAGGTTATTGGGTTGCGTCAGCGCGCGCGGATGACGTCGAGGATGGGCTGACCCGGCACCTCGTCGACCCGCTGTTCCGCAAGCACTACCCGTGGTGCCCGAAATCGTTGGACGTTACGGTCGTCGCAGAGATCACCACGGGCTTCGGCCTCCACGAGGAGTGTGCCCTCGCACTCGCTCTTGCAGAAGCGATCCGCAGGCACCAGGAACGTCCCGACGATCCGCAAGAGACGCTGCTGCTTGCGGGCGCACTGCTGAGTCGGCGATACATCGACATCTCATGGGCGACGCTCGTCGGTTCGCAACGGGCGGCCGACCGGTTCGAGGTGCTCTCGTTCAACAGGCTGTACGATAACGACATCAATCTCACCAGTCTCTACAAGCACGAACCGATCGGCGACGATCTCGAGCGGAACGTCTATCCGAAGCAACCATTTTGGAACGTGACCGAGCCACGTTTCGAATTGAACGATCTGTCGTTCTGGTGGAGCCCGACCGTGCTTCGTGATGATAGAGATGCCCAACGTATCCCGCTCGAGAGCCTGCGCTCTCCGATGCAATACGTCATCGACCGCATCGATCAGACGTTCCAGGCCGGAGGGGCCGACCTTTACCGGCGTTTCGGGGTGCTCATGCAACTCCACCAGCTTCTCCTCGCGTCGGCAAACGCCGTACGCCCGAACGTGCAACAGCTACTAACGAGGATCGATGATTTTCCGGGCGTGCTCGGCGCGAAACTCGCATGCGGCCGCGAAAGCGGAGCGATCGTGCTTCTCAGCGACCATAGTTTCGATGCGCGCAAATTCGAGCGGTACATGAAACGATACGACCTCCATCCGCTCGAGGATTATCGCCTGCAGCTGAGGATCGACGATTAGTCCGTCCGTCGAAACACGATCGCCGTTTGCGCTGCGTCGGCGTAGATTGCTTCGCCGACGAGGGGGTCGGTGAGGTGGCGGAAGGCGGCTTCGATGTCGGCGTGGGTGCAGGGGACGTGCGCGCCGAGGGCTAGGAGGGCGCCGTCGACGAGGAGTAGGGCGGCGTTTGTGTCTAGGCGCGGAGCGTCGGCTGGGTTTGCGCGCGGTGGAAGTTGGACGCGGGCGGCGCTTTCGCGGAGGATGTCGCAGACGACGGCGGCGCGTTTGGGCGCACCATGCGATCGTTCCCAGAGAACGTCGTCGATGTGTTGGCGCGTGAAGCCGGGAGTGAACATCGCCTCCATCTCGACCGGGTCGTAGGCGTTGTCGAGGCACTGCTCGAGGTCTTCGCTGGTCCAGCAGCTCACGCCGTGCGCGAGCAACTCGTCGCGCAGGTTGACGCCTTGCTCGAACGTGGGGCCGACCATCGCGGAGTATTTCGCGCCGTAGGCTTCGCGGTAGCGGGCGGCTTCCGCGGCGTCGGGTTGGAGCACCCAGTGGAATTTTGCGCGCTTGCATTCGACCTGGACTCGGTACGCGAGCGGGCCGAGAGGGGCGTCGATGATGCCGTCGGGCGCGCCGGTGCCGCCGACGTGCTGCACGACGAAGCCGAGGGCTTCGAAGGCGTGGCAGACGGCGAGCTCGTATGCGGTCGCGTCGTCGCCGCGCTGCGTCTTTGCGAGCTCGTGCCGAATCGCTTCGGCTTCTGCGACTGGTTTACGGGTTGGGAGCGGGTGCTTCGGATCGGGCCAGTCGTCGATCGGGTGGTTCAAGCGGAAGCGCCGATCGGGGTCCTGGACGATCGTGCACCAGCGGCCTTGTCCGCTGTGACGCTCGATGTAGCCGACCAGCGCGATGTACACGTCCTTCTTTTGTGTGTGCTCCAGGAGGTGACGACGGCGTGCCTGCGCCCAGATCTCGTCGCCGGTGCGCGGGCGGCCGTCGGCGAGAATGACGAGCGAGGCGTCGATGATGTGCCCGCGCTGATCGCGGACGTCGCCTTGATGCGGGCGAATGGCGGCGCGCTCGGTGAGGCGTCGCAGCCGGTCGGGATCCAGGACGCGGTAGTCTGCGTTCTCCACGCGCAGGTATCTCAGCCGGCGTGCTGTTCGGCGAAGCGTTGGTAGGCGAGTTGCGCTGCGAGCGTCGCGAAGAGATCGCCTTTCGCGGCGATGCGGTCGGCGGCGTTGGTCGCGGTTACCGAACCGTTCGGGAGCGTGTCGAGCTCGGACCATTCGAACGGCGTGACCATTGGGAGGTCGGGCTCGCCGGTGAGGGCGTAGGGGAGGCGGCTGTGCTGTCCCGGCGCGTTGGAGCTGACGGTGACCTCGATGCGCGGCGCGGTGCGGACCTCGTGCGGCTTCGCTCGCGGGACGAGCAGTTGCGCGTGTTGCGTGATGACAGGTTCGATCAGCGTCTTCAGCCATGTGCGGACGGGCTCGTAGAGCGGCGCGTCGGCGAAGGGGATGAAGAGTGCGGCGTCCGGACCTTCGTAGAGCGGGATCGCGTCGAGCTCGTGCGCTTGGAGCGCGGCGCGGAGCGCGAGCAGCGCTTCGCGGAGCTGTTGCTGCGTGCCGCCGGCGATCGGTTTGAGGAGGATGCGCGCGAAGCCGACCGCGTCGGGGTCACTCGGGGCGGGCGTCCACGAGTGCACGCCGACGGCGCCGGTGTGCACGTAGTAGAGGATCGTGTTGACCGCGCAGCCGGGGTACGTGTGGCTGCCGCTGGACGTCGTTGCGGCGACGTGCGGGACGGTGTGCGGCAGCGCGTCGTGGTTGGACGAGAACGCCGGTTCGGTCCCGAGGCCTCGCGGGTAGTACGAGAAGACCAGCGGGACGTCCGGGAAGTTGTGCGCGATGAGCGGCGCGAGGCGCTCGTAGTGCGCGAGGATCGTGCGCTGCTGCGGAGCGGTGGCGCGAGAAGCCGAGAGGTCCACCCGGAACCTGCCTTCCTGGATCGAGGTGCGGGTTTCTTGGCTACGGACCGGGGGTAGTTCCTTGCGGGCGGGGTGGTCGGGGTCGAAGGCCGGCGGCACTCATCGCGCAGACGACCGCTTCGGCGCCGCTGCGGACACCAGGTAGTTTCCCGTTCAGATTCGCCGCTCGGATTCGCTGTAAGCCGTGTCGTGAGGACCGAGGGCGAGGAGTCGGACTACGCGCGACGGTTCATCGAGGGTGAAGACGGCGCGCCATACGACGCCGTTGCGAAACGTCACATCGGCGGCGCGAGCGTTCTTCAACTTTCCTCGTTTCATGGGGAACTGCTTTGGATTCGCTTCCAGTGCAGCGAGCAGTTCCGCAAGGCTTGGCCGGAATATGTCAGCCTCTAGTCCGTAGAGGGCGATCAGCTTCCGAACTTCGCGGTGGGCCTCAACGCTCCACCGCCGGGCGACGCCCGGCGTTGCTGTATCTGCGCAGCGGAGCGCTCTTGGAGGCGCCTCTTGGGTTTGCCGCGGCAGCTTCGTTGTTTTCGTCGAGTGCCCCGAGAAGATCGCGAACATCGCCGAACTCGTCGGGGGGAGCCTCGGAACGGCGAGCGAGTTCGTCGTCATCGATACGGGTTGCACTCGGAGGAACGAAGAGGCTTGCAACGGTGACCCCAAGGGCGTCGGCAATGCGTTGGACGACATCGATCCCGACGTCTCCGACAGCGCGTTCGATGCGGGAGATCGTGGGTCGCGCGACGCCGGCGCGTTCGGCGAGGTCGGCTTGCGACAGTCGTGCCCGCGCCCGCTCGACAATGATATTGACACGGAGAACCTCAAGCGCGCGCGCGGGAGCGCGTGGCGGATGCGAAACAGATGCGGTCACGGCGGGTCACTCCATGCCGTCGACAGTGGGCGGACGGCTGCCCTTTGGATTCGAGCGTGCGGGATTTGCTGCAGGCCGATTGTATCATATATGCTTCAATTGGTCAAAGACTGCCTGCACCGACCAAAGGGTCGCGCCTGCCTAGACGGCTCTCTCCCACCTTGAGCGCTTTATGAAAGACTGGAACTGATCGAGTGGGACGCCATCGCCGTCGGGCATGCCGAGCGAATCGAAGCGCTCTAGCGCTGAGACGCCTTGCTCTCTCTCAATGTCATCAATGCTTCGACGTTCATGGAATCGCATCGCGGGCACACCCTCCGGTGCCTCGAGAGACGCGAGCTCCCAGTGGCCGTCAGTCTCTACAACGGTGGCGCGAACGAAGCAGTTCAGCGTCTCCATGACTCTGGGCTCCAGGGGTTCGGAATATACTACCGTTTCGATTTCATCGGATGGGCCATGGATCCGGAAGCTCTTACTTGCGAGGTCCAGTTCCAACAGACGGCCCGTAATTTCGCGCATCTTCATTCCTGGGTCGTGCTCTTCTTCGCTGAGTGCCGATGTACGATCTTGATGCGGTAGCTCATACGGATCACACCCTTTCGGCTTGATTGAAGCACGTCTCCGTGACAGCGTATTGGCACTCCGCAAACGGTGCTAGCGCCATTATTGACCGGGTGCCGGCCCACGCTCTTCTATATCGGGTCGTCGATCGGGTGCATTGGCACGCGGCCGTGTGGTTTAGCGGCGCTCAGCGCAGACCGTGTCTAATAGCGTCTTGGTGCCGCCGTAACTTGAGTATTAGGGCCGTCGAGTGAGTCACAGCAAGCGCCGGAAGATGCGCAGCACCGCTTTGCGATTCGGCGACGGTACCCGACATCCTCAAAGCGCTCTCTTGTGACCGCGGCCGGAATCTCGACGCTCGCCACGATTCTTGCCACGTATTTCCCATCTCTTCGCGTTCGGCCGCTACTTAGCGGTCTCCGCGTTGCACGCTATTGCAGATGTTGGCGATCATCGCCAGAGCATTTGTCATTGGAACATCGTTCGTCGATGTTGATCGCGGCATGACGCAATGCTATAATGTTGACACGCGCTTGCGCAAAAAAGAGCGACTCGGCCGGTGCGTGAACACCGACCGAGTCCGTCACCCGATGGAGTAGACCACCGAATGACAGACGCCCGATTCGACGCGTCCGCGTCGACCTCCCCGGCCTATGCCTATCCGCGGCCGCCACATGTCTTGAGTGAAGGTATCGGATTTCGCCTCGTGCGGCTTATCTGGCTTACGGCGCGGTTCGCACGCCGTGAGTCCGTGACGATCGCCGACTACCGACACCGCTTCGGCGTCTCAGTTCGATCGTTCTACCGCGACATCACGGTGCTTCGTCGCGCCGGCATGTATATCGATAGCGCATCAACCGGTAGCTATCGGATGGTGTGCTTCCTAGCAGAGGCGGACCATGCGTAGGATCGAACGGCGCTGCGCCGTCCATGGGCCAGTCGAGGGCGACGTTTGACACGACGTTGCCAGCGGCGGTAGACTCTGGCCTGGGTGAGGCCGTCGGCCAACAATTTCCCGTGGGGTTGCCGTGAGGCGATGCCCGACAGCGACCGCGAGCAGGTCGGACTGTGTTTCACCCGGATTCGCCGGATGAAGAGCTGAAAAATCATCTTGGACGGCATTGTTCTGCCCGGTCCGAACGTTGACCAGGGCGCTTCGATTGTAAAAGGCGGTGACGCGACTCGTCGGACGACAACTTTACGCGAAGGTGTCGACACCGAAGAGCCAAGAGAGCTTCGTGCGAGCTTACTCTCGTGCTAGTTCTATTTGCTTGAATCGTTCGCCGAGGAACCTGAACTTTCTACCGAACAGCGCTCCGATCTTAGAGTCGGCCGTCGCGAAGAAGATTTGCCGCTGCCCACTCAGGGCGATGTCTCTCAGATGGTCCAACAGTGACAAGGTATTTATGTCATCAACGTGTGCGACCGGATCATCAAACAAGAGCAGTTTCGGGCCGGTCCTGAGGCGTTCGTTCATAGCCAAGAACAATGAGAGAGCATATGCTGCGCGCTGGCCGGAGCTCATTTCGTCGAGATCCACGTTACCGTTGCCCCTGCGCACAATCGTTAAACCATCGTTCACGACAAGGTCAAATTCGTTTGGTGCGTGAATTTTTGCAAATGTTGATGCGATCTGTGCCGCATTCTCGCGAAGAACCGCCTCGGTAAGAAGTCTTTCTGACTGCTGGCTAAGTAGGTCCTGAATGACGGCCTCCGCGCTGTCGACGCGCTTTAACTTCACGCGCATGCCCTCAATCTCGGCAACAGCGTCGTCGAGTAATTTTGAATCTCGTACGATCAAGTCGGAGTCCTGCTTCTCCTTCGCCACAGAGGTGCGAAGCTGAACGTCCAGATTCTGCACCTCGCGCAAACGAAGCTCCAGTTCCGTCGCGGAGCTGAGTCCCTGGAGGCTAAGCTGGTCTCCGAGCGCCACTACCGCCCTCCGTCTATCCTCTGCCACCCGCCTCCGCTTCGAGACAGTTCGCGCTAGTTGGGCGGCACTTGGATTCGGAAGTTCGTACGTGATTCCGATCTCGACAACGCGAGCCCGTGCCGTCTCGCCGTCGGCCTCCAACTTGTGGACGGCGTCGAGCAGAAGTTTCTGTTCATCACGAATCGCCGAGCGAACACTGTCGAGGCGTTCTAGTGTGATTGTAGATTCAGGGATATCGGCTGCCGACGCCAGCTCGACCAGACGCTCGAATGTCCATCCTTTCGTCTCCTGCACCAGCAACGTGGCGCGATCCGTCTCTAGCTCTGACTGCAGCGTGTCAGCTTCTTCACGCTCCTTGGTCACGCCGCGGATTGCCGCTTCGACCAGAGTCTTGCCCGCGTCGGCCTGGGCATAATGTTCCAGTGCTCGCAACGCGCGAAGCTCTTTAACGCGCTCTTGGTGAAGCGCTTCGGCGGCCTGCAGTTCAGAGCGAAGCCGGTCGGATTCCTCCGTCACAACGCCTCGAGCTGTCTCCTCGAATCGCTTTTTAAGTTCAGCCTCGGAGTACTCCGTTCGGCACAACGGGCAATGGGTGATGTCTCCCGTATGCTCGATAATCTCTCGTGCGCTAGAGTGGAGCCGCTGTTGTAGCGACCTCAGAATATTTTGAGTATGCTCCAAGGCGGCCAAGGCCGTCCTCGCAGCCTCACTCCGTTCGTCCGCCGATCGGACCTGTTCAGTCCATTCCGTTAGAGCGCGAGACAGCGCCATTCGGCGAAGAGCCTTGTTTGGAGCCAGAGTCGAAACCGCCGCCTCTGCTTCGGCGAGAGTTGTCGATCGTTCGCCGATTCGTCGCTCGAGTGTCTCGCACTTACGATGAAGCTCTCCGACGCCGGCTCCGACAATCGGAGCTAACGCGTCGATCATCTCAAGGCGTTTACTGAGCGCTTGTAAGCGGACTCTCGTCTGATTCTCTTCTTGCTTACGTGCGACATCCTCGTTCGACAGATGTTCGATCGTACTTTCGACCTCAGATAGGGCCTGAATGGAGTTCTCAAGTCCCTCAAGATCATCAGGCACCGTGTCGCCGACAGACCTCAGGATGCCGACGTTGACGAGCGCAGCTTGGAGCGGCGCGCTGAGTCGATCTGCTTGATCCTTACTCGTAGGGGGCTGAATCCAGCCGACGGCGCGGAGAGCCAAAAGCAGATCGCTAAACAGCGAGTCAGACTGGCGGGGCGCTGTGCGTAGCTGCTGGATTCTGGCAACGGCATCAACGCGACGCGAGTCCCTCACTGCAATGTCTTTTTCGAGCGTTTTTCTACTGTCTTGTAGTTGGCGAGCCACGCGGTCAAATCTGTCTAACGCTTTCGCCGATTCGGCGCCTAGGAGCAACTGTGCGAGATCGTCGCTGATTCGCTCGCGACTCTGCTCAACGGTAAGCCTAACCGCTGCGTCCGTGTCCAGAAAGTTAAACTTCGAAAAGCTATCGTCAAGAGTTATCGTCCTGAGTTCGGACTTGCCGTACCAGACTAAGTGTCGCGAGCGCAGGCTCCTCTGGGGTGTCGACGCCTTAGTCTCAAGGGTTAGCCTTGAGTCGGCCAAGACACCGGAGACACTCGTGCGAGGAAGAACAGTCTCTGCGCGGCGTATCTTACCGCAGAATAAGTATTCGATCGCTTCGAGCAAGGATGTCTTGCCTACTCCGTTGACTCCTAGAATCAGGTTAACAGTGCCAAACTCGAACGTCTTTTGAAGAGGGTATTTTCTGAATTCGCGAATTGCGATGCTCGCTAGAAACTCAGTCGCCGCATTCTTCTCCGCTGCATCAAGGTCTGGAGTCGCCGGCACCCTAAGCACCGGTAGTCGTACGCCGTCGGCGATGTTTCGAACAACCGCCGGCACTTGCCGGCTCTCGTCGACGATGAACCCTAAGTGGTGCCCTTCAAGGAAGTCCGTCCAGATGGAGAGAGGATCCGGCGGGAGGCCTGCGGCTGACTCGAGACCGAATCCGCGGTCGTCAAGTATCGTCTCGAGATCATTTTCCGTTACGACGACCTTTCGCGCGTACTCTCGATCAGACTCGATAGCCGCTTTAGCCTTGACGAAAGCATCCCCACTGTTAAGCGCGCTGGTGACGAAGTATAGGTAATGGTTCCATCGTAAGTCGGCCTTTGACTCACTGTCGAAGTACGAAGTACCGAGTAGTTCGCTCTGGTACTCGTGTAAATGTCCGGCAGCGGAGACTAGATTGTCGCCTAGGTCGAAATACCGGATTGCGTACGGGCGGCCCTCGTACAAGTCGACGCCGCGGTAGACCACGTCAGACACTTGTTGGAGGCCCGGATACCGGTACTCTAGTTTTGCCACAATCTGTTCGATAGCCATCACTGTTGCTCTCGAGCGATGTCGTCCTCGTAGGCTCCAGCTGGATCCGTGATAGATGCGAACCCAGGTGGTCGGTAGAATTGAAGCGCGTGGTTCTGCTGGTAAACAACGCACAATCTATCTTGAGCTCGGCTGGCGGCATCGATTGGATCCAGCCCCGCGTATACCGACGTGATGCACGCGTGGATCTGGCGCGCTTTGCTTAGCTTTGCGTAAACGTTCGCGAGCGTGTCAGCTTCGGGATTTTCACCAAGATAGACGAGCGCTGCCGGCTTGCCGCCCGCCGCGGGCTCGACATTGCTATGAGGGTCTGCCGCAACCCACCGGTACCGGAACCCTGCGGCTAGATCCTCGACCGGCGTAGGCCACGTCACGCCCTGTCCTGGGATTGTCACCGCGGCTTGGGCGAGCCGTGCCCGAGCGCGTCGGAACGCGACACCAGACCGTGCGGTATCCGTCTCTTGGCTCACGGTAACCAATCGAATCGATTCCTCATGCGCGACCTTGAGAGCACCGAGTTCTTCTAGCTCATACCACTTATCGGCATTCCCGGTTGGCCCTGCAAGTAATTCGAGAGCGCGCTCGACCGCCAACGGATCCCCCCCACCCATCTGGGGAAGCGCCTGCGATAGCGCCCCATATGCCTGGACGAACGTTCCGAATCCGTCGTCAGCCGCGACAGCGGTCCATTTAGCTGCCTGTTCGTCCCAAGCACGTCGCGCCTCGACTTGCGGCGCGATTCTTTGATTGAGTACCTGGTGACCCTTCGCAACAACGGGTTGTTTTTTTAACAGAAGGGAGTGCGGTGCGTAGTTGAGATAGAAGGCATGCCAGCGCTCTCCTACGACGCTGTAGTACATCCCGTCATGGTGAAGCTGGTTGATGTCAGCATCGGCAATTGTCACGCCACGGGGGGCGATATACCAAGCGGATCCGGCGATCGAGTTCCACGGGTGGGCACTTCCCTCGAGCAACACATTTGCGGCCCAATTTAGGCAAATGATTTCAATGTTGTTGTTGCTCGCAACAGAGAACAGCCGCGAACGATACGCCGCGTAATCGACGTATCCCGGCCTCTTATTTAGTTGCACGTGTACCAAGAGTAGGTCGTTGCAGTGCTCACCGACGAGCGCGTCCGTGAACTCGAATGCATCCGAACATATCAGTGCAAGCAGCGACACGTCGCCGGCTTGGGCCATAAACTTGTAAACTCTCGTTCCCAGGTATAATGACAGCAGCTCTACATGATCTGGATCCCTTGAGACGACAGTCTTGAACTGCACAAGGAGGCATAAGACGTCTACATCGGCACGATCGACGGCCCAGAAGGCGAACACGACTGGGTCGACAAACGCTCTCTGCACCCTCCGCTGCGGATCGAAAGGCTCGTGAATCAAGCGAACAGCGGCATTACCGTTCATCTCGAGTTGTAGGGCGTCGAGTTCGGCAGGCGTAATGCTCTCGCAACCGAGTACCCAGAGAGATCCCTGCGGCGGACGCACGGCGCCTGACAGTATTTCGCGTACGAGCGCCCATGGCACGCTGTATTCCGGCGTAATTGCGATCTGAGCTTGCGATTCAACAGCGTCGTTGAGGAAGGCCCGATACATTGGGAGAACGGCCTCCCCATTGGAGTTCCCGATCCGCGCCGCGCTGGCGTGGATCGTTCCGTTCGGCTGGCAAAGGAGTGCAAAGTATGGTTCGGGACGTGGCTCCAGCGCTGTCAGCCGGCCCATTCGAAGTGGATCTCGACCGTTGTCGTGATTCGCGAGTAGCTGACCAACCTGGACGATTTTCATCGTACGACGCGATCGGACTTCGCCGACTTGGCAAATGCTAGCATGACTGGCCTAGTAGTTTCCTTTTGCAACCGCCCCGACACTGCCGGACACGAAAACTTCATTTTAGCCGCATTCACCCGATGATTTCGGCGAAAAAGACATCTTAGGTATAATCAAAGCATGGCAGCTACGAGCGCGATTGAATGGACCGACGCTACTTGGAATCCCGTTACCGGATGCACGAAGGTCTCGCCCGGATGCGACAACTGCTACGCGGAGCGATTCGCCGAACGCTGGCGCGGCGTGCCGGGCAACTACTTCCCAGACGGCTTCGACCTGAAACTGCGGCCGAACATGCTCGGAAGACCGGGCGAGTGGCGCGGAGCAAAGCGGATCTTTGTAAACTCGATGAGCGATCTGTTCCACCGCGACGTCCCGGACATCTACATTGACCGCGTATTCGGCACGATGGAGCAGGTGGACCGGCACGTCTATCAAGTGCTCACGAAACGGCCGGAGCGAATGATGCGGTATCTCAAAGGACGATATGGCGCGGCTCTGGCGCCTGCGCATATGTGGTTCGGCGTCTCGGTTGAGAGCAATGCATACGCTTGGCGCGTCGACATGCTTCGGCGCTCGCCGGCGCAGGTGCGCTTCCTGTCGATGGAGCCGCTCATCGGTGCTGTCGATCGCGTCGCGTTGACAGGGATCGACTGGGTGATCGTCGGCGGGGAATCGGGCCCCGGGCGCCGGCGAATGGAGGCGGACTGGGTGCGCGACGTAAGGGACCGATGCGTAGCCGTAGGGACCGCATTTTTCTTCAAGCAGTGGCACAAGGCGGGAACGGGGCGCGAGCTCGACGGGAGAACCTGGGATGACCTTCCGCCATCCGCAGCCGTCGTCGTGTCCAGCTGATCCGCTCATGGTCCGATCACCTCAAGCCCGTCGCAGTTCGCCCCGCGGCGGGGCTTTCGTCGTTGCGGTCTTCATTTTGAGCAATACGGCAGCTGTCTAAGCTGCTCGGCGATCGCGTCCGCAGCGAGCTTGCTCGCCTGGAGGTGATCGCGATCGTTTATTGCAGCGGCCCCGCGATGGCCGTTCGCGGTAAAACCGGACGCGTAGCCATTAACTTCATGGACGATGCGTGCCGTTATTGGCGCGGGCGCGGTTTTGCCATCGGTGCCGGCGTCACGTCGTCGAACACGAACGAGTAGTCGGATGCCGGCGCGCCCAGCTTCAGATTCGACGTTGCTTTCTTTTTCTGGCTCGGGATCGTGATGATCTGCTTGCCGCCTGCGGACGTAATCGTCGTCGAGGCTGCGATCGTCGCTCCGACGTGGCAGTCCATGCAGCCGTCCTTGGGGATCGCGTAGATGCCGGGGTTCTGGAAGTAAGTTTCCATCGTCGTGTTCGTCATCGGCTGCATGTCGACTTGCGGCGCGCCGTCGGTCAGCGGGACGTTGCTCCCCGGCGCCACCTGCTGGTTGGACGTCGGCCAGATCGTGTCGATGAGCCGGTAGTTCTTGAACACCGAATTGCCGGGCATGATTTGCCACACGGACGAGTTGATGGCATTGACCATCGGCGATGTCGACAGTTGCCGCACGACCTGAACTGCCGCGTTGTACGGCGACATCGTCGCCGTACCGGTCGGCGCCGGCACCGGCATCTGGTTGGGCGTGCATTGGTACGGATCGGTCTGCGGGTTGCATTTGGGATTGAAGAACGTGTACTGCCGCGCCGTGCTCTTGACGGCCTCGAGATCGGGGTCGTTGTCGACGTGCTCGAACGTCGACCACACGAACTGCTGCGCCGAGTTGACCTTGCGGATGATGTGCAGGCCCACGAGGCCGACCGTTTGCGTTGTGGCGGGTCCGTTGGGCGGCTGGACGAGCGCGCGCGCGATCAGATACCGGTTGAGCTGAGCCGGGTTTTTCGGATCGAGTACGATCCACGCCGATTTGATCTCGATCGCGCCGGTGGTGCCGTAGGAATACGGTTCTCCGGTGCATAGCGTATCGTGTGCAGCGGCCCCGTCGGGAAGGATCAAGCCGCCCTTGCCTTTGACGCATGCGTTCTGGCCGGGAATGGAGTACAGCGCGTTCTTTTGGATGTAGTTGAACTCGTCGGGGTTGACGAGTATCTCGTAGAACACGAGCCCGCCGGCCTGATCGGTCAGCCATGCGCCGTTGGTAAATGCCTGACCGATGCTGTTGAGAACGCTGCGGTGTCCCACCTTTGACGTCATGCGCAGCCGCATGTGTCCGTACGAGCGAGCCCGGCTCGCGTTCGGCGTGAGCGCGGTGACCGAGTCGTAGAACGTCTGCCACACCGTCGGCTGCGGGTTGAGCGGATCGGCCGGCGGCTTCCCGAAATCGCTAGGCCCGGCTTTGGGATCGGGGCTTCCCGACGGCAGCGCGGGCCAGTTCAGCGCGATGAAGCTCTGCCACGCGAAGCAGTCCGCGCCTTGCTGCTGCGCGAGGGCGATGAGGTCGCGCGGAAGCGTGCTCGTCAGCCGCACCGCCGCAAAGCCGTTGCACGAGAAGCTCGCTACCGGCGGCTGCGCGGGCGCTTGGCTCTGCGCGTTGCGCGGCGTCATCACCACGGTCGCGATCAACGCGACGAGGACGATGAACCCAAGAGCGAACGAATTCACCCGTATGTTACGCATTGGGGGCCTCCGGTGCGAGCACCAGCAGCAGCGACGGCATGGCGAAATTCGGGGACTGTCCGGAGTACGCGATGCTCATCCAGCGCATGCCGGGCGCGGCGTCCGGAGAAATTTCGACGTCGATCGTGAATGCCGTGTTTTCGGATGGATACGAATTCCCGGGAACCGCGTACGTGACGGACTCGGCATTCGTGACCGTCGCGATCACCGACGCATCAACGTTGGTGCCGTCGATCGAGAACTGGATTTGCGGGTACGGCTGCTGCGACCACGGCGGCGATGCCGTCACCACCATCGTCGACGATGATCCTTGCCGCGCACGTACCGCGATGATGACCGTGTTCGATGCGAGCGTCTGCTGCGCCGGCTGCGGCGTGGGCTCGGACGTGTTGTAATACACGTTCCACAGGTTCGCGTACAGCAGCTGGTTCGCCGTCTGCGACGGCGGCGATGTCGGCGGCGGCGGCGGTTGCAACGGCGGCAAACCCTGACAGGGATACTGCTTGGGCGTCGTGCCCGCGGGGAGCGGCCGCGCGTACAGTCCAACTTTGGTGTGGTTCGCGACTTGGCCGGCCCACTTCAGCGGCACGGTGTCGACGAGAATGTCGGACAGCGTGACGCTGTTCCCCGCCTCGAGCCAGGCTTTCGGGATCTGCATGACCGCGTGCAGGACGAAGTTACCGACGCCGTCGCCGTTGATGTAGTCCTCGCCCGGGAACGGTTGGTTCGTCACGGGGTCGGTGAGCTTGAGGTTGCCGCGGACGATCTGCCAGCAGTCCGACGGCTGCGCGCCGTCGGGGACGTCGGCGCCGTCACGCCAGATCCAGTTCGTCATGTCCGGCACTTGGATGTAGAGCCCGACCGGGTTGGCGAGGCACACCAGGTTCGGACCCGCCGAGACGGCTTGATTGACCGACTGCCCGATGTGCGGATCGCTGTTGCGGAAGATTTGACCGTACTGGCTGCAGCAGATCAGTGCTTGCGTTTGCGTGTTGTCGATCTGCCGCTGCACCGTCGCCGTCGACGCGAGCCCGAGCTCGGTCTGCAGCGTGTTCGGCGTTGCGGTCAGGTGCATCGCACCGCCGGATGACTGGCCACCACCGCGGATCGAGATCGGCCCAGCGTTCCATTTGTTGAGCGGGTTGTACCCGGGCCGTCCGGTCGACGGATCGATCACAGGCTGGCCCGACGACGGATCGAGCAGATAGAGATCGTCCAGCACGACGGATATCGCGCGCGCTGCCGGAACGTCGAAGTTCAGCGTGCTCTCGTAGATCGCGCGCACGGCTTCCGGGTCGATCGACCACAGCGTGTACCAGTACTCTGGGTTCTCGCATACGAAATCGATGCGCAGCACATTGCCGTGATCGTCGCGCGCGACGCTCCATTCGCAGTACTCGTCGAGCCATCCGCGCGGACCCCAGGGCCCGAACGTCTTCCACAGGGTCATGTACTGCGGATCCCAGTCGATCGCGGGGCACTGCAGTCCCCAGACTGCGGGGATGGGCGGAAACGGCAGCGTCTGGTTCGGCCCCGCGAATCCGGTGTCGGCGAGCTGCAGCAACTGATCATGCGACCATCCGTACGGGTTCGCAGCCAAATCGCCACCGGACGCGGAGAGATAGAAATCGATCCGATTTGGCCACGCCGGCCACGTGACCTGGACCGCGGCCGTTCCCTGCGGGATCGGGGTCTGCGACGGATCGTAGAAGTACGTCGGGTCACCGGGGACGGGGATGCTCGCGACGTACGCCTGCCGGATCCAGCTCTCGACGTTGATGTCCCACTGCGTGTCGAGCGCGAGCTGCTGGGGAGAGCCCGGCGGAAAGTCGTTCCACATCGCCGGCGTCAGATAAAATGGTGCAGCCATGCGCGTAACCACCCCTTTGATTTCAGTCCGCGAACTCGTTCGGCATAGCGGACGATCGCCCTACCGTTTGGCGACCGTGATCCGGGCTCGTTCGCATCGCATTCGAGCGAGCGCGGTGAAATCGTGCTAAGCTAAGGACTTATGCCGCGACGTCGATCATCTCGCGGGAGGACAAGCCGCCCGGGATCGCCGGCCAAGCGCACGAGCCACTTGAGCGCGGACACCGCTCGCTGCCGTCGGCTCTCTTCAAATGCCAGCAGCCCCGTCTCCGCAGCAAAGCGAAAACGAAGCTGCCAGCCGGAGGACGAATCGGGGGCGCTTGCTGCGCGTCGTGCTACGTCACGAGTCCTCGCCCGATTCTTGGGGCTGGCCGGCAACGCCGGCGGCCCCGTCATCCGATGAACCCATGATGCCTCAAGGGCCACTCCCACGCACATAGAGAATGTCCCAAGAATAAATTTGGTTTTTGGGGGCTAGACAGTCCTCGCCCAAGAGCGCGTCTGGGACAACTTCCGAAAATCATCCGTTATTCTGCTGAATTAGGGTGTTTTCTCGGTCTTGTTTAGACAGGCGACGTGAGATAAACTATCCAGATGCTCGTCGGGATGACGAGCGACTACGCGGCGCGAGGCTTTATGCCTCGGGCCTTTTCCCTATTCTTGAAAGGACACGGACTATGCTGTCGATTACACAACGGCGCGAGTTTCGCTATGAGCTCGCAGGCACATGCGGAGAAATTGGATTTCACTACTGTGAGAGTCGAAAACGCAAGACGATAACAATATCATCACGGAAGCGCTACCTGCCGAGGTTTCGCGTCCATTGGGAGAACGAGTGCTATCGCGTCAAGGTCTACATAAACGGCAAGCGCGTTGATAAGCACAAGTCACGGTGGACGCTCGACACGGACGAGAGCTACATGCTTTCCCGCAATTGCTGCGGCTTTGGGTGATGATGCGCCCGGGTCGCCGGTAGCGGACAGGCTGACGTAGGGCGGTCGGCGGGTGCGGGTGCGGGTGTGCCGCCGATTCCGCATGACGAAGCGCAGCCAGCAACGACCTGCGCGCCATGAGCACGGAGACGATCGTGGTTGCTTCGTTGGCGCAGGAACTGGCGCGCCTCGGCATTTCTGCTATCCCATCGGGCGGCAGCGACGTGGACGTGAGGCGTACGGAAAGAACAGAGCCTTGATCGGCGTCGTTGAATGCAAGGCCGCAGTGACGCCCTCGATCGACAAGCACAAAATCTATGGCGCGATCGGGCAGGTCATGTACTTCGGTCGTGCTCTGGTGCCTGATCTGCCACTTGGCATCTGCTTCTACCCGTATTGGAACCCCTTGGATGACAGCGAGCCGCTGGTGCATACTGTCTAAGATGACTTTCCGCCGAAATTCATCCGGAGAATACGGGCTGAGGAGACTCCTGCCGCGGCGCGCGGTTGCGCGCGCACGCTCGGCGGCCTCGGGGCCGACAATCTCCAGTGGGCTTACCGGAGACGGCGAATGCCCGACAGCGGCCGCGAGCGGTCTGACCTGTGTTGGAACCGTCGGAGTAAAGACGCAGCCAAGCGTCTTCTGCCGATCTCCCTTGAGCAGCGTCGTTGATAGGATCAGCAACTTACGTCGTATGCGGACGCGCTCGGTGTCGCGGCTTCGAGGCGCATCCCCTTCCTAAGGGGCTCGAACCCGCTCGAGCCCTAGAATGGGCTTCCCGAGGCGAACGTAGCCAATGCCACGTAGAACCTCGTGAGTTCCTAGGGAAGGCAAGACAGCCGTGTGTCGCCGAATTGTGATTGGCGGTAGGCTAGCAAAGCGTGCCGACGATTGTGCCCGGGCGAAGTATTCGCCCCGTCTGCTGAACGGTGTGTGTGTCTGAACCGAACGAGTGGCTCGGGAGCCTCGTCGGCGGCCTGCGGTCTAGCATTTCAGGGCCACTACGGACCTGCGGCCGGGCGTTTCGTCGGCTCGAAGCCATCCCTGGTCTAGGACTGCTGTTTGTTCCAGACGCGAAGAAACACAGGCTCGCCGCCCGAGATTCACTTGCAACAACAATCTTCGGATCCGTCGGAGTTTGGTATCCGATCATTGTCGCGGCTTACAATGCTACTGACGAGATCGCGTTCGGCGATCGACTAGCCACAGCGGCAACGCACGGAGAGATAGTGATTCTCATACCGTCGCTCGTAGCGCCGCTATATCTTCTCTTGGCGACGCTCAAGAACAATGACCGCGTCCGCCGCCACCAGATTGCGCTCTTCAGTTTCGCGGCACTGCTCTCGCTGGTTACAATCTTTTTTTACGACCGCAGAATTTCGAATCAGACGGGAAACGTTCCCGGATTGGTTTGGTCATCTGCGGTTACCTTTGTCGTCGCGTTTGTGCTCCTCTATCTTTATTTCTTGCTCGACGATCTGCATGGGAGTCTCTTGAAACGCATTCAGAGCAGCGGAGACTCGCTAACAAAGGACGTCCTTGCCCTGAGGAAGAGGGAAGGGAAATGAAGCGGAACCTTCTATTTTCGTTTCCGGCCATTTCTGTCACACAGCCCATCGGGACATTTTACGTCACATCCATGCAATCCGACGACTTGTCCTCGATTGCGTTCGCGGACGTTCGCCGCTTGGATACATCCACGACAGCTATCGAGGAATACCTTGGCATCCAGCGCACACTGAGCGCTACGCGAAGAAAAGACATCGGAGAATATGTACAGACGGGAGATGCGACCTTCCCCACGTCGATAGTAATCGCAGTCGAGGACGAGCGGTGCCTCGAATACGATGAAGCTAAGCACACGATTTCGTTTTTTGAGGTGAAGGCGGACGAAGACGGGCCAGCAATTGAACGCGATTCAGTCGCCCGAATATTGGATGGGCAGCATCGCCTGGCTGGTCTCAAAGCCGGCGAGCGGATTTTTGGACTACCCGTTACAGTGTTTCCGGCCATCGATATGGCCGAACAGGCCTACATTTTTGCTACCGTCAACATCGCCCAGACGAAGGTCAACACGAGTCTCGCGTACGACTTGTTGGCATATGCGCGCAGTCGGAGCCCAGAGCGCACTTGCCACGACGTGGCGGTCGCCCTCAATGATGCTGCAGGCTCCCCGTTCTACAAGAAAATCAAGCGTTTGGGTTCCCGCACGGCCGGAGTGGTCGGGGAAACGCTCTCACAGGCAACGTTTGTGATGGCGCTTCTTCCCTACATAAGCCGCAAGTCGCGTACGGACCGGGAGGATTTGCGCAACGGCGTTTCCTTGCCCCTTGTAACAAACTTCAATCAATTTCAGCAGACGCCACTTCGTAACTTGTTCATTGAAGAGCGGGATGCGGAAATTGTCGACATCCTGTGGGACTACTTCGATTCAATCCGACAGCATTGGAACGACGCGTGGAAGAGTGAAGAACCGGGGCAAATCATTAAACGAACGAACGGGTTCCGTGCGTTCATGAACGTCTTTGGAGAAGCCTACCTGGCCGTCGGCGGAAGCAATATTAAGCGACCCACTTCCGCTGATTATGAAAAGATTTGGGCGGAATCGAACGTTCATGATGAACACCTCAATCGCGAGAACTTCCTGCCAGGTACCTCCGGCGAACGGAACCTTACAAAGAGTCTCCAGTCCGCACTTGCCGTCTACCGTCGTAAGAGGAACGCTTCGCCCTCGGTTGCCTAAAGAACAGCGCGGCCAGTGCGGGCCGATTGCAAGAACGAGGCGATGCAGGATGCCACCAAATGTAAAGGAGCGACCTAGTGAGCGACGGCATGATCGCCGTGAATGGCTCAGGCTGCCAACGCCCTCTTCGCAACTTAGGGGAGAAGTGGTTACATCGAGCGCGATTCGACGGGTACGACATTCAGCATCCGTCGACAACTATCGGCACGCTGCTTACGGCTCCGTAAGTCTGACTAGTCCCTTCCCGACCGCGAAACGACTATCTTTGCGGAGGTCCCTCATGCACGTATTTCGCGGGGTCTTGCGGCACGGCGTCTTTTCGGTAAGATCGGGACTCGCCGCGCATAGACCATTCCAGAGGTCGTCTGCGGAAACGGCCGCACGGTTGTTCTGCCGCATCCAGCCAAGAGCCGCGTCAGCGAACTTTGACATCTACGGTTTTACGAGCGCGAGCGGCGGGACCTCAACCTGATCGCCCCATTGGTGCCAACCATGCCGATAGTGTCGCGCAAACATCTCGAGGCGTGGCCCCAAGGAACAGGACTCGATGACCTTCCACATCTCGTCGGGCTTCTGGCTATGTCGGCGCTTGCGCGTGCCCAGCAGATTGACCTGAGTACGTCCGGGTTTCAAAGTCCGGTTGTTCTTGCCACGGATCCCAAACAGAACGAGCTCCGTTACATTACGAAAGTAGAAGCCGACACCGCGGCCGTCGGGACCGCCATCCTTGCGGATCTTATACCAAACAAGGTTCGACTTGTAGGTGTAGCCCCAGCGCCGCATGGTCTCGAGTCCTTCTGCGAGCAGCGCGTTCGGGCACCATAGGTAGAGGTGGCTTTGCTCTGCGGCGATTGTCGCGACGGGCAGTTCGTAGATCTCCTCCATCGTCATCGTCGCGTACCGCGACAGGCGACGATGTTCTGGAGCCATCTTGCCAGTACGGTTCACAAACCGCCACGGCGGGTCGGCGTAGATCGTACGAAACCGCGTGTCGCCGGCGTACGCCAGGAGCGACTCGGCGGGCACGAGTTCTAACTGTTCGCGTCGTACAGGTGCTGGGTGATGCCGAACACTAGGACGGGACAACCGCCACCTCCCCCACTAACGAGGCGCGGAAGCAGTTTTCCCATGTGGGTCGTGCTAGCGCCATACTTACTACCGATTTCGAGAGACCCGAAGAGCTCTTGGAGGTGGTCGCACCGGGTGACGATGAGGCCAACGTCGAGCACCTGCAGGTCGAAAAGTACCCGGAAGTTGTTAAGGTCACGGACAAATGTCTGATCCTTGCTGTTCCACTCGATCTCCAGTCCGACACGGCTCTTGAGGCAGTCGATCTTGTGCGTGCGGCTGTCGCGATCAGTGCCGTCGACCGTGACCTTAAGCGTGACTTCCCGCTCCGTCCAGCCGCGTGCGTTGAACGCTGAGTCGAGGGCATCGCTGATGTTTGACTTGCGTCCTCCTCCAACGATGATGTCGCTACGGCGCAGACAGAACGAACCGAGCACCTCAAGGATGTCTTCCCATTCGGCGGGGTACGATCCAGCCAAGACCTGGACGGCGTTCCGCCAATTGTGAATCTCGTACTTGTAGCGGATTTCTTCGGGGATGAGCCCCGGGGGCACATCGCGCATTCCTGCGGTAAATCGGCGAGAGCGCCCTTGAGATCCTCTTCGGGCCCGACGATGGCAGGTAGTAATGACAGTTTCCACGTGTCCTCCGACAATGGGGCCATGTTCCTCGGGCGGTGTGCCAACTGCATGGCCTTCTCAAGAAGGCATAGCTCAAGCCGCGCGCTGCTCAAGGCTTCATGCTAGGACGTAGGACGGACGGAACCGCGTCTGCACCGTTAACGGATGATGACGGCCGACACGTTCGGCGGAACACGGGTGGTCAACTAGGTATGCCTGACGGCGCGCCAGCCAGTTGGCCCGAATGGTTTGGGAAAGGACCTGGGATGATAATGGTCGACGATGGCGAGTCGCATGGACGTAACTCACCACAAATCTGATCCCACAGGGGATTCGTGACCTCTACGAGGTCCGCCAAGCAAGGCATGCCCTGCCCATTCTCGCCTCGGAATGTCCGGAGGAATGGGCTAATATCGTCGAGGTGCTCTCGGGGTTCCGCCCTTTCAAATCGGAGATTTTAGCCGAGGGTAAGAACAAAACACTGATAACTCATCGCCTGGATGACGCGTTTGAATCCCTCGGCTGGAAGGAGCGCGAGTTCGAAACGAAGCTGACGGTTGACACGTACGCGAAGCGTCGACGTTCAAAGCGCAGCAAACTCCTCGCAAAGCCAGTCGAAAGTATGACCTACGGCTCGCAGACGCATGCGATCGACTGCCTTAAGAACCGCGTAGGCCTTGAGATAGAGTGGAACAGCAAAGATCAGACGTTCGTTCGAGACCTTAACAACTTTCGTGTGCTGTTCGACATGCACATCCTGGACGTAGGCGTGATCGTTACCCGTGCGGATGAGCTGCAAGAATTGGTCTTCGACCCAATGGGTGACGAGATCGCCAATAAGTATGGCGAATCTACAACCCATATGTCCAAGCTCCGCGCCCGCCTTGAGGGCGGAGCTGCCGGCGGCTGCCCCGTACTCGTGTTCGGTATCACTCGTTCGTTGTATGTCGAGGATGTTTGAGCGCCGCAATATTGCTCTGCGGGATCGCAGAAAGCGGGGTTCCCAAATCTGGTGGCTAGGTTGGGCGAAGGTGTCGGCGCTACCCCGCCGTGATCGGGCGACGACTCAGTGGACCACGACGACCGACGTGGCGCTGCGGCCGAATTCGTCGGGGCGGTCGACGAGGTGTGCTTCGGCGCCGGGCCAGGCGAAGGTGCCGGGCGTGACGGTGCGGGCGAGGTAGTGGAGGCGGTAGACGCCGGCGTCGAGGTGATCGGCGTAGGCTTCGATGCGGTCGATGCGGATCTGCTGGTCGCCGATCTTCCAATCCGTTGCCGGTGTTTTCAGCGCCTTCGATGTCGTGGCGAACGAGGTGTCGACGGCTTCGAAGCCGGCGGGGAGCGCGTCGGCGATGAGGACGCGCTCGACCGGGTGATCGCTGACGATCTGCAGCTCGATGTCGTAGACGTGCGCGGCCGGGAGCGTGAGGGATGCGGTCGGCGTCATGAGGCCCATCGACGCGAGGACCGGCAGCGTGTTCGCTTCGCGCACGGTGCGCGTGACGCGCAGGCCGTTCAGGCGGCCGGGTGAGTTGCCCGGCAGCCGGTAGGTGTACGTCACGGCGTAGTGCAGCGTGCCGGTGCCGACCTTCTCCAGCGTGACGTTGCTCTTGCCGGTGGGAAGCGCGCTCATCGGGACGGTCTTCGTGCGCTGCGCGGCGTGCGCGCCGGTGAACTGTTCGTGCGCGACCGGCGCGCTGCCGATCGCGACCGAGGCGGTGAAGTTGGCGGGCGTTTCGCGCGCGGCGAGGTCGACCAGCGCGTTCAGCGCGGACGCGTTCTCGCAGGCGCAGCCGAACGAGCCGTTGCGGCGCATATCGAGCAGCGAGCGCGTGAGGCGGTCGATCGTCTCGCCGTCGGCGTTGCGCGCGAGCTCGAGGCGCAGCGCCTCGGATTGCGCGACGACCGGCTCATCGAACCACTGGTAGCGGCCCGGCAGGTTGACCGCCGCGCCGCGCCCGGTCGTGTAGAGGTGATCGTCGACGATCTTGGTCAGGCTGGCGGCGCTCGCGGCGTAGCCGGGCGACGCCGTCAGCAGCCGCGCCAGGCGCGCCTGGTCGGCGAAGCCGAGCTTCGCGCGCTGCGCGTCGATCTCGGTGAGGAACGTCGTGCGGTGGTCGCCGGCGGCGGCGAGCGCATCGAGCGCCTGCAGGCGCAGTTGCGCCTTGCAGAGATCGCTCTTGCACCACTTCTCGCGCGCGGTCGGGTCCGCCAGGACGGCCGCGGCGTACGCGCGTGCACCGGCCAGCAGCGCCGTCGCGGCGTCGATCCCGGCGTCGTGCGCGCGCGCGAGCGAGGCCAGCGCGAAGAGCGACTCCCACGGATCGGACGCGTCGGCGCGCCGGTACGCGGCGAAGCCGCCGTCGCTGCGGCTCAGCGCCGCGAGGATCCCGACCTCGAGCACCGCGCGATCGTGCGCCGTCTTCGCATCGGTGCCGCTGCGTTTGGCGAGGATCACCAAATCGCTCGCGATCGCGAGCCGGCTCGCGGCGGAGATCGCGAGATTGTCGTCACCTTGGAGCGCCTTCTGCGCCGCGACGGTGACCTCGGGGATCAGCGAGGATGCCAGCGCCAGGTCGACACCGCCGGCGTCGCGCGGCGTGTCGGCGGCGACGTCGAGGCCGACGCTCGCCTTCGCATCGGTGGTCCCCGTCTGCGCGACCGATTCGCTCACGTCGAGCAGCCGCACCGGGATCGGGATCGCGAACGCATCGGAACCGTTCGCGCCGCGGATCTTGATCGTCGCGGTCGCGGTGCCGGTGCCGCTCGCGACGACCGGGAAGCGATAGGCTTTGGTGATCTTGTCGAGCGGCGTGTCGAGCTGCGTCGTCGGCGACGGCTTGTCGTTCACCAGGAACGCCAACGGGCCGTCGAGCGCGGCGTCGATGTGGAGCTGGCCGGTGCCGCCGGTTCCGTTCGTGATCGCGACGCCGGCGTCGAAACGGTCGCCCGGGCGCGCGAACTGCGGCATCACCGGGTTCGCGACCAGCGGCTTCGTCGTCTTGAACGTCGTCTCGCCGTTGCCGAAACGCGCGTCGGCGGTCGCAGCGACGACCATCACGCGCCACGTCGTCAGATCGTCCGGAAGCGTGAACGTCGCGCTGGCGTCGCCGTTGGCGTCGGTGCGCAGCGCGCCGGCGAAATACGCCAGCGGTGAGAACTTGCGGCGCACGCGCGGATCGACGTCGGCACCGGAGAGCCCGCCGCCGAAGCCCCAGCCCTTCTCGAGCGGGCGTGCCGGCGTGTTGAGCACCAGCGCCGTGCGGTTGTCGGCGTAGCGCGTCGAGATCGGCTGCTCGGCGTAGACTTCCTTGACGAGATCCGGCGGGCGGTAGCCGGTCAACTGCAGCACCGCCTCGTTGACGACCATCAGCGTCGCTTCGCCGCTGACCGGATGGTGCGCGCGGTCGGCGAGGTGGAGGTGGACGGTTTGGCGCGCGCCGGGTTCGAGCGTGCCGGCGTCGGCCTTTACCGTCGCCGTGACGTACTTCGCGTCGAGCGCGACCGTGAACGAGGCGAAGCCGCTCCGCGCGAGCGCGTTGCCGCCGTCGGCCGGGTCTTTCGTAGGCGGCGGGCCGTGGCGCACGACGAAGGCCTGCACGGCGGCGTTCGGCAGCATCTCCGGCGTTACGGTGAAGCGCACCGTCGGCGCGGCGCTGCTGGTTTGCTGCGTCGTCTCCCACAGCACGCCGTGACGGATGACCGCGACGTGCAGCTCGCCTTTCGGGAACGGCGACTGCACGAGCACGGTCGCGACGTCGCCGGGTTTGTAGGCGGTCTTGTCGAGCTTGACGGTGAGCTGGTTCGGATCGCGCCCGTACCAGAACGTCTCGCCGGTGCCGCCGACGAACAGCTCGACGTCGGTCTCACCGGCGTCGTCCTTCGCGCCGGCGACGTTCGCGCGCACGCGGTAGGTGCCGGGCTTGGGCGGCGTGAGCTTCACCGTCACCGCTTTGTCGGTGCTGGTCGCGTCGGCGCTCGCGACGGTGGCGTAGCTGACCGACTGGGTCGCCTCCTCCGAGCCTTCGACGATCTGCGTCGCGGTGTTGTACGTCGCGAACTGCAGCTCGACGTGGACCGCGGTGCCGGAACGCGCGGCGCCGGCGGGGTCGGTCGCGATCACGGTGACGGCGAGCGGCGTGCCCGCGGTTCCGACGTCGTCGGTCTTCACGCCGATCAGCGTGTCGCTCGGGAGCGCGGTGAAGGTCTTGCTGTCGGAGACCGAGATGTTCGACGCGTCGGTCGTCCCGGCGTCGACTTCGTACGCCATCGGGAACGGCAGGTCAGCGGCGACCGGTACGCTCACCGAGCTCTTGCCGCTCGCGTCGACGGTGATCGTCGAATCGAGCACGTCGGTCGAGGCGTCGGGCTGCTGTTCCGGCCAGAACCACTGGCGGCCGAAGCTGTACGCGTCGCGGCCCTTCGGCGTGAACGACGTGGGCGAGCGCGTAACGACGAAGTCGGTCGCGGCGCCGGTGAGCGGCGCGCCGAACAGGTAGGCGTTGGTCGCGGTCGCGACGATCGTTCCGGCGCGCTGCGCGACGTCGTGGTCGAGCGCGAGGTCGACCTTGAAGTTCGGCGGCTTGAACTCGGCGACGCGCAGGTTGCCGTACAGCTCCTCGCCGTTGCCGGCGGTCGCGCGCAGCGCGTAGTTGCCGAGCGGCGCGTTCGCCGGCAGCACGACCGGGAGCGAGAACTCGCCGAACGCGTCGAGCGAACGGCGTCCCAGATCGCGCTTGTCGCCGTTCGGCAGCTCCAGCCGCACCGCGTACGAGGGCGCGACGCCGCGGCGCAGCACGCCGTCGACCAGGAACCATCCGACGGCGGTCATCTGCGCGGTCTCGCCGGGCTGGTAGAGCTCGCGGTCGGAGAAGATCGTGCCGCGCGCGATCGGCGTCGCCGACGACCAGCCGTTGTAGAAATCGCCGGCGTACGCACCGCTGCCGTCGCTGCTGCGCACGTACGTCCAATCGGCGCCCTTGCGCACGATCGTGACGAACGCGGGCGCTTCGTTTTTCCCGAGATCGGTCGCTGCGCAGCGCGCGAACGCGGCCTTCGCGAACGTCGCGACGCCGGTCGCGTCGGTGCTCGCCTGCGCGCACATGACCGCGGGACCCTTCGTGTCGGCGTCGGCCTGCGAGGGATAGACCTCGACCTGCGCGCCGGCGACCGGCGTTCCGTCGGCGATGCGGTCCACGCGTACGCTGCCGCCGTCGGGATACCACTGCGCGAACACGCCGAGATCGGTCAGCTGCACGATCCCCGCAGCGACGAACGGCCCGTCACGGCCGGCGATCGACGCCGTGACGCCGTAGGCGAGCGCGCCGGCGGGCGCGCCGAGCTTCTCGCGCAGCGGCACCTGGAACGTGCGCTCGACGTTCTTCGGAGCGCTCGCGTCGAAGCGCGGCCACGCATCGCGCGCGCCGAGCAGACCGCTGTTGCGCTCGTAGCTGGTGGCGTCGGGGTTCAGCACGACGTCGACCGGCTTGAGCGCGCGGAACGTCGCGCGCACGGCGGCCGGCGCGTTGACCGCGACGACGTTGAGCCGCACGTCGCGCGAGGCGGGAAACAGGTTCGTGCCGTCCGGCGCCCACACGCTCGGCGAGAGGTCCCCGGTGCGGAACGTCGCGGTCTGCGCGGTGCCGAGCCGCTGGCCGAACGTGTCCTTCAGATCGGCGCCGATCGCCACCGTGTAGTCGGTCTGCGGCGCGAGCAGCGCGGTGTTCACGGCGATGTCGTTCGAATCGAGGTTGGCAAACGGGGTCGAGCCCTTCGGCGGCGCGGGCCTGAGCGTGAGGGCGCCGAGCGATTTCTGGTCGATCGGCGTCGAAAACGTCAACGTCGGCTGGCCGGTGGTGAACCGGCCGCGGCTGCTGTCGTTGTCGATCCCTTTGAAGCGCAGCGCGTCGAAGGTGCGGAAGAGCCCGGTGAAGCTTGACTCGCTGGGACGGTTTCCGTCGCGCGGCAGCACGCCCGGCGCGATCACGACTTCGTACTGCGCGCCCTTCACCAGATCGTGTGCGGGGACGAGCGCGTAGTGCCAGTTCTGCTGCGAGGGATCGAACTGGTCCTCGGCCGCGGGGGTCGGGCTCGCCGTCGCCTTGGCGGTGTCGGGCGGGACGACCAGCGCCTCGCCGGCGTCGTTCGGGTCGTCTTTGCGGTGCACGCGCGCGTGCGCTTCCAGCGAGGCGCGGTCGAGCGCGACGTTCGAGCTGAACTCGATCGTCGGGTGCAGCACGCGCGGCGTCGTGTCGGCGGTACCGTTCTGGCCGGGGAGATCGCTGAGCTCGACCTCGGGGGTCTGGAACGTCCACGAGACGTCGGCGTCGAGCGTGTGCCCGTGCACGTCGGTGATCCCTTTGGCGATCGTCACCCGCACCCGCGTCGCCGGCGGCCACGCGCGGTCCGGTTCGAAGCCGATCATCCGCGGGGTCAGGAAGCGGAACTTCCCCGGGAACGCCGGCTCGAGCGAAAAGTGGGCGAGGATCGGCGCCTCGTCGGGCGATTCCAGGCGCTGGAGCGCGATCAGGTCGTCGGTGAAGCGGACGCGGACCTGGGCCAGCGTGTCGACGCTGCCGGTCGGCGCGACGGCGGCGATCGGTCCGGCCGGCGAAGGCGAGGGCAACGGCGAGACGGTCGGGAGCGGTTGCGCCGGGCCCGGCGCACGCTGGTCGCAACCGGTCGCAAAAAGCGCGACGGCGACGGCGGCGGAGGCGAACGCGCTGCGCGCGAACGTACGCAAAGCTTCCGATCCTTCGTCTACACCGAGGTGCTCCCTTGTCCAGAATCGCGATCGCGCTCGCGGTCGTGGTCTTCGTCGCCGCTGCGGTCGCGCTGCGGCCGATCGGCCCGCGCGCCTTCGCGGGCGGCGCGAACGCGGTGACGTTCGAGGACCGGGCCGGGGTGCCGCTGGGGACCGTGCTCGCGCGCGACAGCGAGCACGCCGTGCGGGTCCCGCTGGCGCGCGTCTCGCCGCGTTTTCTGGCCGCGATCCGCGCCGTCGAGGACGCCCGCTTCGAGCAGCACGGCGCGGTCGATCCGTTCGCGCTGGCCCGCGCGGCATGGCAGCTCGCACGCACCGGGCACGTCGTCTCGGGCGGCTCGACGATCACCATGCAGCTCGCGCGGCTGCGCTGGGGCCTGCCGCACTCGCCGTTCGGCAAGCTGGAAGAGATGGTGCTCGCCACGCGCATCGAGGCGGCGACACCGAAAGACGCGATCCTCGAAGCCTACGTGAACCGGCTGCCGATGGGCGGCGACCTGGTCGGGGTCGAGGCCGGCGCGCGGACGTATTTCGGAACGCCCGCGGCCGAGCTCGACCTCGCGCACGCCGCGCTGCTCGCCGCGATCCCGAACGCGCCCGCCGCGCTCGATCCGTACGCGCACCGCGACGCGCTGGAAGCGCGGCGCCGGCTGGTGCTCGAGCGCATGGTCGCGACCGGTGCCGCGACGCCTACGGAAGCGGCGCACGCGGCGTCCGAGGCGATCGAGGTGCTGCCGCGCAGCGAGGGGATCGCGTCGGCGCCGCACCTGCTGTTCCGGCTCGCGGCCGGCGTCGCGCCGCAGACGACGCGCGTGCGCACGACGATCGACGGTCCGCTGCAAGCGTTCGCGGAGAACGCGGTGCGGCAAGTCGTCGGTGCGCTCGGCGAACGGAGCGCGCGCGACGGCGCGGCGATCGTGCTCGACAACCGCGACGGTTCGATTCTCGCCTACGTCGGCTCGGCCGACTACTTCGCACGCGCAGGCGCCGGGAAGAACGACGGCGTGGTCGCGCTGCGCCAGCCCGGCTCGACGCTCAAGCCGTTTCTCTACGAGCTCGCCTTCGAGCGGCGCACGGCGCGGCCGACGACGATCCTGGCCGACGTTCCGACGACCTACGCGCTGCCGGGGTTGCGCGCGTACAGCCCCGGCGACTACAGCGAACGGTTCGCCGGCCCCGTGCGCGCGCGCATCGCGCTCGCCGATTCCCTCAACGTGCCAGCGGTGCGCGTGCTGAGCGACGCCGGCGTGGCGGAGTTTCTCGACCGCCTGCACGCGCTCGGTTTCCGTCACCTGACCCGCGATCCCGACCACTACGGGCTGGGCCTCGCGCTCGGCGACGGCGAGGTGACGCTCGAAGAGCTCGCCGCGGCGTACGCCGCGATCGCGCGCGGCGGGCGCACGGTCCGCGCGCACGCGCTGCCGGGCGGCGGCGGCGTTGCGGCGCGCGCCGCGCGTGTCGGGACGACTTCGGAGTGGGCGCTCGTCACCGACGTGCTCGCCGACCCGCACGCGCGGGCGCGTTCGTTCGGCGTCGCTTCGCTGCTGCACACGCCGTTCGCCAGCGCGGTGAAGACGGGGACGTCGTCGGATTTCCGCGACACGTGGACGGTCGGCTTCACGCGCGACTACACGGTCGCCACCTGGGTCGGCAACTTCGACGGCGCGCCGATGCGGCGCATCAGCGGCGTCGCCGGCGCCGCACCGTTGTGGAACCGCATCATCCGGCGGCTCGCCGAACGCGACCCGCCGCCGCCGTTCGCGCCGCCGCGCGGGTACGTGCGGCGGCCGATGTGCGCGACGACCGGCGTGCGCCCGACGCGCAGCTGCCGCAGCATCGTCGCCGAATGGCTCGACCCGCGCGACCTGATCGCCTGGAACGCGCCGCCGCGACCGCTCGACCGCCGGTACGACGCCTGGCTGGCGGCACAACCGCCGCAGGCGGACGACGCGCTCCGCATCGTCGCCCCGCACGACGGTGACGCGTTCGTCGCCGCGGCCGGCGCGCGGATCGCCGTCGTCGCGCGCGGCGCGTCGAGCCCGGCGTGGGAGCTCAACGGCAAGCCGCTCGCGGCCCGCGACGCGCGCTGGACGCTGCCGCTCGCGCGCGGCCGCTGGACGCTGCGCGTGCGCGACGGCGCGCACGCGGACGCCGTCACGTTCACCGTCGGTGATCCCCCGCCGCACGGACGCCGGGCCGGATTCACGATCTCGGGCTAGCCAGGAACGCTCGGCTTGCCCGACGATAGACGAACGGCACAAGGAGATCCGATGACGATGATCCGACGCCTTCTCGCGATCGCGCTGCTCGCCGCGGCGGCCGGCTGCGGCGGCCACAAGACCGACTCGACGACGACGACGAACACGACCTCGACGACCGCTACCACGGCGCCGACCCTGGCCGCGGCGGCCGCCACCGTCGCGCCCGCCGCGGGCGGTGCGATGAACGGAAGCGCCGCCGGCGGTTCAACGACGGGCTCCGGCCAGCCGCCGGGATTCGCCAACGAGTCCGACGCGCAAGCGCACTGCGTCGGCGATCAGGTCGTATGGCTCAACACGAAGTCGCACGTCTACCATGAGAAGGGCATGCTGTACTACGGCCACACCAAGGCCGGCGCGTACGTGTGCCGCAAGGAAGCCGACGCCGCCGGCGACCACGATTCGAAGAACGGCAAGTAACCGCCGTCAGGGACCCTCGCCGCCCGCGCGTCCGGTATAGCGCCGTCCGCGCCACTCGACCCCGCGGCCGGTGAGGGTACGCAGCGTGGAGTTCACCAGAATGGCACCGCAGATCGCGTAACCGATCGGCGCGTACAGCGAGAGCTCGCGCGGGATCCCGGTCTTGCGCAAACCGTACGCTTCGACGGCGATCCCGTTCGCCAGGCACAGCAGCGCTTCCAGCGCGCGCAGCGGCCGTCTGCGCGCGATGCCGTCGACGGCGAGCGCGGCGGGAACGACCGAGAGCAGCGAGAGGAAGACCGCCGCGCCGGCGAGCATGCGCAGGTCGCCGCTCGCGCCCAGATACATGTTCTTGGTGAAGCCGTGCCACAGCTCGCGCAGCGACGTATACATGCGCACGCGAACCAGGCTTGCGCCGTCGGCCAGGACCAGGCGGAAGCGGCCGTCCGCTTTGAGGCGGCGCGCGAAAGCGACGTCTTCCACGATCTCGCCGCGGAGCGCCTCGAATCCGCCCAGTGCTTCGTGCGCTGCGCGCGAAACGAGCACGTACTGCCCGTTCGCGAGGGCGTGCTCGTGATCGGCGGGATCGTTGATCTGCGCCATCGTGCCCGAACCGAGCATCACCATGGCCAGCGTCGACGGAAGGACGGCGCGTTCGCCCCACGAGCCGAGCTCCTGATGCGTCCAGAGCGTCAACACGTCGGCGCCGCGCTCGCGCGCGAAGGCCAGCGCGGACGCGCTCGCGTGCGGCGCATGCCACGTGTCGGCGTCCGTGAAGAGCAGCCACTCGCCGCGCGCGGCGCGCACGCCTTGCGCCAGCGCCCACGGCTTCCCCACCCAGCCGTCCGGCAGCGGCGCGCCGCGGATCACGCGCAAGCGCGCGTCCTCGCGCGCAAGCTCGGCCAGGATCGCGCCGGTGCGGTCCTCCGAACGGTCGTCGACCACGATGACGTCGTAGTCGTCGAGCGTCTGCGCCAGCAGCGACCGCACGCAGCGCTCGATCGAGCGCTCCTCGTTGCGCGCCGGCACGACGATCGAAAGCGCAGGCGCATCCGCGAGCGACGCCACGGCAGGCACGCGGACCCATCCGTCCGTCGCCGTGTAGGCGCGCACGGCGTACGCGGTACCGGTGAGCGCACACAGATGCGCGAGCCCGTCGAGCAGCCTCTCGCTCAACGGATGATCCGCCACGGCGCGGGGCGGCGCGCGACGAACGCACGGTGAATCTCCTCGAGAACGCGCCGCTGGGCGGCGAACTCCAGCAGCTCGGCGGCCTCGCCGAACCCGGCCCAGCGATGGTCGTCGTGGACGTCGTCTTCGACGATGACCGCGCCGTAGTCGACGTGCGCGACGAAGAACGGCACGTGGACGATGCGGTCGCGCACCGGATCGTAGAACGCGTCGAGCTCACCCGCGGTGAACAGCGTCACGAGCGAAAGCCCCGTCTCCTCGAGCAGCTCGCGGCGCGCCGCCTCGGTGGCACGCTCGCCGTCTTCGACGCCGCCCATCACGAGCGTCCACGCGCCGGCGAACGCACCGCTCGCGCGCCGCAGCAGCAGCACCTCGGCGCCGTCGCCCTCGCCCCGCAGCACCGCGACGGCGACCGCATCGGGACGGCTCTCGGGTTTCAGCTGGCGCGGGCTCGCGGCTGCGTTTCGGCGCGGAGCTGACCGCAGGCGGCGGCAATGTCTCTGCCCATCGGGGTGCGCACCGTGACCGCGGTCCCGAGCTGTTCGAGGAGCTTTGCAAACGCCCAAATCCGCTGATCGTCGCTGCCGCGCAGCAGCGCGTCGGGCGTGCTGTTGTACGGGATGAGGTTCACGTGGTAGAGCGCGCCCTTCATGAGGCGCGCGAGATCGCGGGCGTGCTGGTCCGTGTCGTTGACGCCGTCCAGCATCACGTATTCGAAGAAGACCTTGCGGTTCGTCGCGCGGATATAGCGTTCCACCGCAGCCATCAGGTCCGCGACGGAGAACTTTCGGTTGACCGGCATGATCGTCGAACGGGTCGCATCGGTCGGCGCGTGCAGCGAGATCGCGAGATTGACCTGCGTGTCCTCGGCGGCGAAGCGGTCGATCTTGTCGACCAGCCCGACGGTCGATATCGTGATGTGGCGATGGCCGAGCCCGAACCCCTTCGGATCGTTCAACAGCGTGACGGCATGCATGACGGCGTCCATGTTGGCCAGTGGTTCTCCTTGCCCCATGAAAACCACGTTGGTGATCTTGCGGCCTTGGCGCGAGAGCTCCATCGCGAAATAGCGCACTTGGTCGAAGATCTCGGTCGCGCTGAGGTTGCGCGAGTAGCCGCCCTGGCCGGTCGAGCAGAAGGTGCATGCATACGCGCACCCGGCCTGCGAGGAGATGCACACGGTGTTGCGCTCGCCGTGGTGCTCCATCAGCACGGCCTCGACTTCGTTGCCGTCGTGCAGCCGGAACAGCCCCTTCGAGGTCTGGCCGTCGCGCGAGCGCTGCACGACGACCGGCTCGACCGAGTCGAGCGCGAACCCAGCGGCGGCGAGCGCGGCGCGCAGCTCTTTCGGCAGCGTGGTGATCGCCTCGAGGTCGGGGACCAGCTCGCGCGTAGCAGCGCGGTAGAGCTGGTCGATCCGGTAGGCCTTCAGATCGTGTGACGAGGCGAGCGCCGCGCCGCTCTCGTAGCCGGCGCGGCGCGCTTTCTCGTCGATCCAGATCTCTCGCGCGCTGAGCATGACGGGCTATTCTACCACGCCGCGCCCGGCGCTCGGGACTACGGAAGCAGGACCCGGTCGATCGTGTTGACGCAGCCGTTGTCGGCCCGCAGATCGGCCTGGATCAGGTGGGCCCCGCCGACCGTCGTGCGTTCGCCGTCGAGCGCGAAGCCGAGCTCGCGGCCGGCCGCGTTCGTCACCGAACCGCTGGTGATCGCGTTGTCGCCGTCGCGCATCGTCACCATGTCCTTCACGACGTGACCGAGCAGGATCGTCCGCAGCCGGGCGGGATCCGCCAGCAGCGCGCTGCGCTCGGCCGCCGGGAGGCGGGCGAAGGCCTCGTTGGTCGGCGCGTAGACGGTTACCGGGCCGGTACCGCGCAGGGTGTCGTCGAGGCCGGCGGTGTGGACCGCCGCGACGAACGTGGTGAGGTTCTTCTGTTGGGCCGCGAGGTCGAGCACGGTGGCGGGACGCTGGGCGAGGGCGGGCGCGGCCAGGGAGAGGGCGATGAGGCAGCCGGCGAGCGATCGGCATGCCGCGGCACGGGTAAGGCGCATGGAACCTTCCTCCGGGATTGGGAACGGTGCGGGCGATCGATCGCTACGGCTATTCTACTATTTCGATAGGAGATTGTTCCGAAGGGAAGATTAAATTTATAGGAGTTGGCGCTACCGCGGCATTTTCAGTCGAACAGCGAGTGCTGCTCGGGCGCGGCCTGGGCTGCCGGGACCGGTTCGATCAGCCGCGCCCGAACCTGCTTGAGGTCGGCGAAGACCAGCTTTTTCACCTCGGTCATCGCGCCGCCGGTCTGGCGCAGGATGTAGGCCGGGTGGAAGGTCGCGATCACCGGTATCCCGTTCGGGCCCTCGAACCACTGGCCGCGCTGCTTCGTGATCGAGAACCGCTCGCCCATGAACGATTTCGCGGCCGGCGCGCCGAGCGCCAAGATGACCCGCGGGCGCAGGATCGCGATCTGCTCTTCGAGATACGGCCGGCAGTTGCGCATCTCGTCCGGCGTCGGTGCACGATTTGCCAGCCGGTGCCCGGCGTCGATCGTCGGCCGGCACTTGACCGTGTTGCAGATGTACACCTCGGCGCGCGGCAGATCGATCGCGAGCAGCATCTTCTCGAGCAGCTCGCCGGCGCGCCCGACGAACGGGCGCCCGAGCTTGTCCTCGGTCTCGCCCGGCCCTTCGCCGACGACCATCAGCGCCGCACCCGGATCGCCTTCGCCGTAGACGCTGTTGCGGCGCGTGAATCCGATCTCGCACTTGCGGCACTGCGCGACGATCGTCGACCCGTGCTCGAGCGCGCGCTGCCGCTGCGTCCAGTCCTGCAGGCTCACGGCGCAGGCTCCAACAGCACCGCCTCGCCGAACGCGAGGACGCGGGTTGCGCCGTCAGGACCCTCGGAGGCTTGAAACTGCAGGCCGATGACCCCGTTCGCGCCCATCCCTTCGGCCTTGCGCAGCAGCTCGTCGAGCGAGTCGGTGCGCGTGCGCTCCGCGTCGGTGAGATATTCGACCGGTGCCAATCCGATCAGCGCCCCGATGCTCCGGAACGTCTGCTTGAGGACGTTGCGCGGGCGGCTCGCCTGTCCGTACGCGTAGCCGAAGGAACGCACGACGCGGTAGCCCTCGACGCGTTCGAACGTGGTCACCGCGTGCGACGCGAGCGCCATCAGCGCAGCAGTCTGCGTCCGAGCACGACCGCGCCCGCGAGAACGCCGGCGTACAGCGCGTAGCGACCTATCAGCGCGCCGGTGAGGCTGTAGTACCACGCTCGCCCGTGGTGCTTGATCCAGTACTTCCGCCGCGAGCTCTGCTTGCGGTGCTCGACGCTGTACTGGCCGCGTGCCGAGCCCATCCCTTCGTGAACGGCTTCGCTGGCGGGGACGAACCACGTCTCCCAGCCCGCAGCGGCAGCCCGCTTCGCGAAGTCGACCTCTTCGTGGTACAGGAAGAAACGCTCGTCGAACGGGCCGATCGCCTCGATCGTCGCGCGCCGGATCGCGAGCGCCGCGCCGATCGCGAGATCGACTTTGCGCGGCGCGTCGTACGCGAACGCGCGCAGGCCGGCTCCGTTTGCGAAGCGTCGCAGCGGCGGCAGCTCGCCCCACGCGCTCGAGCGGAGAAACGCGCCGGCCCAGGTGTCGAACTCTCCGAGCGACTCCTGGACGCTGCCGTCGTAGTTGTAGATCCGCGAGCCGGCGATCCCGCAACGCGGCGTCGCGTCCATGAACGCGACGATCTCGCGCAGCGCGCCGTCCTTCAGCTCCGCGTCGGGGTTGAGCAGGAACACGTACTCCGACGACGTCGCCGCGAACGCACGGTTGCACGCCGCGGCGAAGCCGAGATTGGCGCCGTTCTCGACGATCTGCACGCGGCCGCCGTAACGCTCGGCGATGAACGCGCGCGATCCGTCGCTCGAACCGTTGTCGGAGACCACGACTCGCGCGAACTGGGGATCGGCTTTCACCTCGCTCAGCGCGAACACCGAGTCGAGCGCGGTCGCGATCTTCTCGCGATCGTTCCAGCAGACGACGACGACGTCGATGCGCTCCGTCATGCGGCGTGATCCGGCGGCGGGGAGAACGTGTTCCGGTTCTGCAGGTACGGCCAGATGAACTGGTCGAGATCGCCTTCGATCACGGCCTGCGCGCTGCCGGTCTCGACGTTGGTCCGCAGATCCTTCACCAGCTGGTACGGGTGGAGGACGTAGTTGCGAATCTGCGAGCCCCACTCGTTCGCCATCCGGTCGCCGCGCAGCTCTTTCAGCTTCGCTTCCTGCTCTTCGCGCGCGCGCTGGACGAGCTTCGCGCGCAGGATGTTCATCGCTACGTCGCGGTTCTGCATCTGCGAGCGTTCCTGTTGCGAGGCGACGACGAGCCCGGTCGGCAAGTGGTGGATGCGAATCGCCGACTCGGTCTTGTTGACGTACTGGCCGCCCGCACCGCTCGCCTTGAACGTCTCGACGCGCAGTTCGTCGGGTTTGATCTCGAGGTCCGCGGCGTCGCCGTCCTCCATCTCGGGAACGACGTCGACCTCGGCGAAGGACGTCTGCCGCCGGCCTTGGTTGTCGAACGGCGAGATGCGCACCAGGCGGTGCACGCCGCGTTCGCTCTCGAGCATGCCGTACGCGTTCTTGCCGCGGATGATGAACGTGATCGAGCGCAGCCCCGCCTCGTCGCCCGGCATCTCCTCGACGACGTGCGTCTCGTAGCCGTGGTTCTCGGCCCAGCGCAGGTACATCCGGCCGAGCATCTGCGTCCAGTCGGCGGCGTCCGTCCCGCCGGCTCCGGCGCGGATCGTGACGATCGCCCCGTGCGAGTCGTAGGGCCGGTCGAAGTTCGCCGCCATCTCGAGGTCGTCGAGTGCCTTCACGGCGCGCGCGATGATCGCATCGGCTTCCGCTTCGGCGCCTTCTTCGTCGCCGAGAACGTCGAGGATCTCGGCGGCGTCGCCGAGCGCCGCCTGCACGGCGTCGACGGCTTCGATGTCGGACCGCAGGTCGGCGATTCGCTTCATCACGCCGCGCGCCCGTTCCGGATCGCTCCAGAAGTCGTCGGCGCGCGACCGCGCTTCGAGCTCGTCTACCGAGCGGCGCTTCGAAGCGTCGTCAAAGCCGCACCTTGAGTGCGCTGAGACGGTCGCGGGCGCGGTCGATGGCGGTGGATTGGGCGTCTGACACGGGACTGCGGGCTTCTCCGGGCGCCCCGTTCACCCTACCGCAGCAGCAGCTTCTTGGCCGCCGCCCGGGCGCTGGTGCTGAACGCGTCCCCGATGGACGCGGGCAGATCCGGGCGCAGCATCATCGCCCGCGTCGCCAGCTTCCCTACGAGCCCGTTCACGCGGCGGATACCGCGCGTCCATTCGTCGCGCATCGGGAAGACGACCGGCGCGCCGTCCAGCGTCGGCACGACCAGCTCGCCGGTCGCGATGTTCCGCACGCGCCGCACCGCGAAGGCATCCTCGCTGCGGCGCGAGTGCATCGGCGTGAACGGCACGGCGTCGCTGAAGTAGTAGTGCGTGACCTGGCTCTTGCGGGTGAGCGTGCGGTCGTCGCGCGGCGAGCCGCCGTGGAGCAGGTTCGCCGACCAGACGAGAAACGTGCCGCGCCGGATCGCCAGCTCTTCGCGCCGGAAACCGTTCTCGCGCGCGATCGCCTCGATGCGCTTCTCGTAGACCAGATAGGACGCGACCGTGTTCGGGTTCTGCCAGTTCGGCGCGCCGGCGACCGCGGGGACGCCGAGATCCTCGTAGTCGTACTCCGGCAGCGATTGCGAGCCCGGGAAGTAGTGCAGCGGCCCTTGACGGAGCGCGACGTCCTCGAGCGCCATCCACACTCCGCACATGAAGCCGGAGGGCAGCGACGAGAAGTGGATCGTGTCGCTGTGGGTGCGCTGCTCGGTGCCGGTCAGGAAATTCAGCGTCTGGAACGGAATCGGCTCGCGCCCGTACAGCATGCGCAGCACATCGACGACCGCAGGGTGCGCCGCGACCGCGCGAACGGCCGCGTCGTCGATCCAGGCATCCTGCACGCGCCCCGAACCGTCCGCCGCGAAGGCGCCGCCGAGCCGCGTCCAGATCCCGTCGACGTCGAGCTCGTCCAGGATCCGCTCGTCCTCGACGACGACGAAGCCGTCGCGCCGAAACCGCTCCACCAGCGTGCGCTGGCGCGGGCCGAGGGCGCGGCGCACCGCTTCGGCCTCCCAATCGTCCCGTTCGAACCACGGGCGCGCCGCGCAGAGAGGAGTCACCCTGAGGTTTTTCGCGGCGGCGCTCGGAACACCGCCGCGGTGAGCCCGATCGTGATCCGCCCGGCCGCCGTCTTCGATGGCGAGCAGCTCTTGGCGGGTTGGAGCGTCCTGATCGACGGCGAGCTGATCGCGGACGCCGGGCCGGGCCTGGTCGCCGGCGACGGGGTGCGGACGATCGATCTCCCCGCGGCGACCCTTCTGCCCGGCCTGATCGACCTGCACACGCACCTGTTGCTGCACCCGTACGACGAGCGCGCGTGGGCGGACCAGGTGCTGCGCGACCCGGAGTCGTTTCGCGTCGCCCGCGCCGTCGTCGCGGCCCGCCTGACGCTCGGCGCCGGCTTTACGACCGTGCGTGACCTGGGGACCGAGGGCGCCGGCGAGGCGGACACCGGCTTGCGTCGCGCGGTCGAGGAAGGCGTCGTCCCCGGTCCGCGCGTCGTGTGCGTCACGCGCGCGATCGTCGCCCGCGGGTCGTACGGCCCGACCGGCTTTCATTCCGGGTGCTGCGTTCCGCAGGGTGCGGAGGAGGTCGACGGTCCGGAATCGATCCTGCGCGCGGTGCGCACGCAGATCGCACGCGGTGCCGACTGGATCAAGGTCTACGCCGACTACCGGTTCGGCGCCGGCGGCGAGGCGCACCCGACCTTCAGCCGCGAGGAGCTGGCCCTGATCGTGCGGGTTGCGAGCGATGCCGGCGTCCCGGTGGCGGCCCACGCGACGACCGCCGAGGGGATGCGCCGGGCCGCGCTCGCCGGCGTCCGCACGATCGAGCACGGCAACGAAGGGACGCCCGAGGTGTTCGCGCTGATGGCCGAGCATGGCGCGGCGTACGTGCCGACACTGGCCGCCTACGAGGCCTTGGAGCGGCTGCGCGGGCTCGCGCCCGACCATCCGGCGGTCGTCGCGAAGCGGAACGCCTTCGCGGCCGCCCGCGCGAGCGGCGTGACGATCGCCAACGGCAGCGACGTCGGCGTCTTTCCGCACGGTGAGAACGCGCGCGAGCTGGAGCTGCTCGTGGCGCACGGCCTCACCCCGACCGAAGCGCTGCGCGCGGCGACCGCGACCGCCGCAGCGGTCCTCGGCCGCCGCGATCTGGGCGTGATACGCCCCGGCGCACGCGCCGATCTCGTCGCCGTTGCCGGCGATCCGACGCGCTCGATCGGGGACCTGCGCGCCGTCCGGCTCGTCTTGAAGGACGGTACCGGCGAGCCGGTTCGTCCCGCCTAGCCGGAATCCGCCGCGGTTGTCGAAAGAGAGCGGCGTGGGGTCAAACCCAAGGCCTCGTTCGAGGGACGCCGCTTTGAAGCGCGCCCGTGCCTGCGTTTCCGCGCTTGTGGCGGCGGCGTGTTTCGTCGCGTCCGGTGCCTTCGCCGCTCCGGTCGCGCCGGTGCTCCGTCACGTCCAACTGGTGGCGCACGACGAATCTGTGCGCGACGTGCTGCTGCGGCTCGGCGATCAGGCGCACCTCAACGTCTCGGTCGCCGACGACGTGCACGGCAACGTGAACCTCTCGCTGCACGACGTCACGCCCGACGAGGCGCTGCGCGCGATCTGCTCGCAGCTGCGGCTGCACTGCGTGCGCGAGGGGCGAACGGTCGCGGTCTCGGTCGAGACCTCGGTCGTCGTGCCGCTGGCGATCGTTCCGGCGGCGCGTGCGGCGCGCACGCTCCGCACCCTGTATCCCCACCTCACCGTCAGCGCCGATAGCGCCGCCAACGCGGTGGTCCTGGCCGGATCGGCGATCGATATCCAGAACGCGCGCGCGATCCTGCAAGGGCTCGACGTGCGCGACGCGACGAAGCCGGCGACCGAAGCGATCACGCTGCGCACGCAGGCCGCCGGCGTCGTCGCCGAGCGGCTGCGCTCGCTGTACCCGTCGGCGAAGATCACGGTGATGTCGCGCACGACGATGCTGGTCAGCGCGATGCCTGCGGACTTGACCCAGATCAAGGCGCTCGCTGCCGGGATCGACGCGCCGACGCCGCCGCCGCAGCTGCAGCCCATCGCGAGCGACGCGGTCAAGGTCATGCAGCGGCGGCCGCAGGACGTCGCGCGCGCGGTGAACGCGCAGATCCCGCGCGTCCACGCCGCGGTCTCCGGCACGACCGTCGCGCTGACCGGATCGCCCGAGGACGTCGGCCGCGCGAAAGCGCTGATCGCGCAGCTCGACCTGCCGGCCTACGGTGCGCGCTACGTCCAGATCTACCGCATCAAGAACGTCGACGCGAACTCCGTCGCGGAGCTGATCCACCGCTCGTTCCCCGACGCGCAGGTCACGGTCGACGCGAGCCTCAACGCGCTCTCCGTCACCGCGACGGCCGCCGATCACCAGCGCATCTCCGAAGGGATCGGGCGCATCGACGGAACCGGCGCCTCCAACGCGACGGGCGAACCCGGGAACGTCGTCATCGGAAACGGCTCGACCTCGTCGCACGAGGTGATCCAGCTGCAGTCGATCGTCCCGAGCCAAGGCTACGGCACGGGGACCACGGCGCAAGACATCGCGAGCGCGGTTCAGCAGGCGCTCTCAGGCTCGAACCCCGACCTGCACGTCGTCGTGCCGAACGGGACGATGTCGCTGATCGTGACCGGCAGCGCACAGAGCGTTCGCGCCGCGAAAGAGCTGATCGCCGAGCTCGACGTCATTCCCCAGTCCGTTGTGCTCGACACCGAGATCCTCGAGCTCGACGAGAGCAGCTCGCGCAACCTCGGACTGCAGCTCGGCACGACCTCGATCGGCACGACGTTCAGCGAAGTGCAGCCGACACCCGACCCGAACACGGCCCAGGCCGGCCGGTTGATCCAGCTCCAGCCGCTTACCCGCACCGGGATCAGCTTCCAGGCCCAGGTCAACCTGTTGATCCAGAACGGGAAAGCCCGCGTCCTCGCCGACCCGCGGATCACCACGATCTCAGGACGCACCGCGACGATTCGTGCCGGCGACTCGATCAGCATTCTGACGACCGTGGGCGGGGGCTCGGGAACCGTGGCGACGACGCAGCTGCAGACGTTTCAAACCGGCGTCAACCTCGACATCACGCCGATCGTGACCAGCAACGGTGAGGTCAGCGTCGCGCTGCATCCGGTCGTGAACTCGCTCAGCGGTTTCCTCAACAACGTTCCGCAGATCTCGACCCGCGATACGCAAACACAGGTGCACCTGCGCGACAACGAGACCCTCGTGATCGGCGGGCTGATCCAAGAGAGCTCGCAGGCGCAAGAGAGCAAGATTCCCCTGCTCGGCGATTTGCCGTTCTTCGGCCGCGCGTTTCGCAACCAGACGACGACCAACACGCGCAACGAGCTGATCATCGTCGTGACGCCGCACGTGCTGCACGGCAGCACGACGACGACGATTCCGGGCGCCGCCGGGCCGCCCGGGATGGTGATCCCGTCGGCGCGGCCGCTGCCGACGCTGCCGCCGAATACCGCGTTCCCGACGGCGGCTCCGGCGACGCCCGTACCGGCGGCGACCGGCGCGGCGCGTTCGACGCAAAAAGGTGCGACGCCGGGCGCGACGCCCAGCGCCGCGCCGAGCCCACGGGCGGCGGCGAACGCGACCCCGAGCGCGTTCGCGCAGGCGAACGTCTACGTCTACGGTTCACCGCCGCCGAGCACGTACGCCGCGCCCGGCGACGCGCCGGTGATCTTCTACGCGCAGCTCTCGCCGACGGTGCTCACCCCGAACGCGACCGTGCGCGTCAGCGTGATCACGACGACCAACGTGCAGAAGGTGACGATCGGGACGCAGGGGACGCAGATCGGCCTCTCGTCGCTGGGTTCGGGGACGTGGCAGGGCGTCTTCTCGGCGAACGCGCTCAACCTGCCGCCGACCGCGACGACGCTGCAGCTGACGCTGACCGCCGCGCGTGGCGACGGACAGACCGCGAGCATCCAGCTCCCGGTCTCACTGATGCGCCAGGAGCAGGTTCTCTAGGCTCCTACGCGGTCGCGCCGTGGCAGCGCTTGTACTTCTTCCCGCTGCCGCAGGGACAGAGCTCGTTCCGCCCGACCTTGTCGGCGACGGCGCCCTTCGGTTTGGGCGGCTCGTCGCCGCGATTCGTGTGGAGCTGCGTCGGTTCGTACTTCGGAGCGGGTCCCAGCAGCCGTTCCGCGGTCGCCGGATCCATGCGCGGCGCCGCCTGCGGCTCGGCGAACTGCGCCGTACCGTTCCCGTTGGCGGACGGCGGCGGCGGGACGAAATCGCCGAGCGCGCCCGGCGCTCCTTCGGGCGGCGCCATCTCGATGCGCACCGAGAACACCGTCTTGATCGCTTCGTCGGCGATGTTGTTCTTGAGGTCCTCGAAGATCTCGTACGCCTCTTTTTCGTACTCGACGCGCGGATCTTTCTGGCCGTACCCGCGCAGCCCGATCCCGCTCTTGAGCGCGTCCATGATGTAGAGATGATCGACCCATAGGCGGTCGATGATCGGCAGCATGATGTGCTGCGACTCGACGATCCGCATCAAGTCCGGACCGACCTCGGCCTCTTTCTCTTCGTACGCCGCGACGGCGTGGTTGAAGAGCAGCTCTTTCATCCCCTCGCGGTCGAGCTTCTCGAGCTCGTCGACGGTGACGTCTTCCTTGATGGGGAAGAGCTGCTCGACCTCGTCGAGGATCGCCGGCAGCTTCCACTCCGAGGGATGCTCTTCTTCCGGCGCGCCGGTGTCGACCGCGTAGCTCGTCTTACGGCGCAGCGCATCGATGAAGAAGTCGCGCAGCGATTGCCCTTCGAGGACCTTGCGGCGCTCCCCGTAGATGATCTCGCGCTGCTTGTTCATCACGTCGTCGTATTCGAGAACCTGCTTGCGGATCTCGTAGTTGTGGTTCTCGACCTTCGACTGCGCGTTCTCGATCGAGCGCGACAGAATCCCGGCTTCGATCGGCGTCTCGTCGGTGAACTTGACGAAGTCCATCATCTTCTGCAGCCGCTCTTGGCCGAAGAGCCGCATCAGCTCGTCTTCGAGCGCGATGTAGAAGCGCGTCGTCCCGGGATCGCCCTGGCGGCCGGAACGGCCCCGCAGCTGGTTGTCGATCCGGCGCGACTCGTGCCGCTCCGTACCGATGATGTGCAGCCCGCCGGCTTCCGGGACGCCCTCGCCGAGCTTGATGTCGACACCGCGGCCGGCCATATTGGTCGCGATCGTCACCGTGCCGGGGATCCCGGCGTCTTTGATGATCTGCGCCTCCTGCTCGTGGTACTTCGCGTTGAGCACCTGGCATTCGACGCCGCGCCGACGGAGCATCATCGCGAGCCGCTCCGACTTCTCGATCGAACGCGTGCCGACCAGCACCGGGCGCCCCTTCTCGTGCTCGGCGATGATGTCGTCGATGACGGCGTTGAACTTCGCCTCTTCGCTGCGGTAGACGATGTCCGCGTTGTCCTTGCGGCGCACGGCCATGTTCGTCGGCAGGACGATCACGTTCAGCCCGTAGATCTCGCGGAACTCGCGCTCCTCGGTCTTCGCGGTACCGGTCATACCGGCCAGCTTGTCGTAGAGCCGGAAATAGTTCTGGAAGGTGATCGTCGCCAGCGTCTGGTCCTCGCTGCGGACGTCCAGCCCTTCCTTCGCCTCGATCGCCTGGTGGATGCCGTCGGAGTAGCGGCGGCCGTACATAAGCCGGCCGGTGAACTCGTCGACGATCACGATCTCGCCGTCTTTGACGATGTACTGCTGGTCCTTGTGGAACAGGTTCCAGGCCTTGAGCGCGGCGTTGAGCTGATGGGTCAGCTCGAGGTTGCGCTGGTCGTAGAGGTTCTGGACGCCCAGCATCTTCTCGACCTTGGCGACACCCTTCTCGGTGATCGGCGCGGCGTGCGACTTCTGGTCGACCGTGAAATCCTCGTCCTTGATCAGGCGCGGGATGATCTTGGCGAACTGCCCGTACAGCTCCGTCGCATCGTGACCTTGTCCGCTGATGATCAGCGGCGTGCGCGCCTCGTCGATCAGGATCGAGTCGACCTCGTCGACGATCGCGAAGTTGAGGTGACGCTGCACCATCTGGTCGAGCGACCACGCCATGTTGTCGCGCAGGTAGTCGAACCCGACCTCGTTGTTGGTGACGTAGGTGATGTCGCAGTCGTACGCGGCCTTGCGCACCGGCGGTTCGAGGTCGTGCTGGATCACGCCGACCGTCATCCCGAGCGCCTCGTAGATCGGTCCCATCCACTCGGCGTCGCGCTTGGCGAGGTAGTCGTTGACGGTGACGAGGTGGACGCCCTTACCGGTCAGCGCGTTGAGGTAGACGGGGAGCGTCGCGACGAGCGTCTTGCCTTCGCCGGTCCGCATCTCGGCGACGTTGCCCTCGTGCAGCGCCTGACCGCCCATGATCTGCACGTCGAAATGGCGCATCCCCAGGACGCGCTTGCCGGTCTCGCGGACGACCGCGAACGCTTCGGGCAGCAGCGCGTCCAGCGTCTCGCCCGCCTCGACGCGCGCCTTGAACTCCGCCGTCTTGGCGCGGAGCTCGTCATCGGAGAGGGCGGCGGTCGCGGGTTCGAGCGCGTTCACGCGTTCGACGGTGCGGCGGAGCTTGACCAGCTCGCGCTCGTTGCCGTCGAACAGGGTCTTGAGGAAGGCCATACAGGGCTACAACCGTTCGCCGCCGAGGTCGGTTCCTCCCGAACCGCCGGGTGCGCCGGAAATCAGGAGCTCGGCGCGGTCAGCGGCCGCTTCGCCGCCCGGTTCAGGCGGGCTGCGCCGGCCGTCCGCAGCAGCTCGCTCACCGTCACGAAGCGGTACCCGTCGCGCCGGTACGCCGCGATCACAGCGGGGAGCGCGGCGACCGTCGCCTGCCGCCCGCTGTGCAGCAGCACGATCTCCGGTGCGGTCGCGCGGGCCAGGATGTGGCGGGTCAGCGTTTCGGCAGGGACCGAGCGCCAGTCGCCCGGATCGTCGTTCCAGAGCACCGTGTCGAACCCGGCGGCCTGGGCCACCCGGATCGTCGCCGCCGTGTACCGGCCGTGCGGCGGGCGAAAGAGGCGGCGCTCGGCCGGGTCCGGCGCGATTCGCTCCAGCGCCGCGGCGCCGTCGCGAAGTTCGGCGCCGACCGCCGCATCCGGGAGCCGGTCGAGGTCCGGGTGGGTGAGGGTGTGGTCGGCGATCTCGTCGCCGTTCGCCGCGATCGCACGGGCGAGATCGGGGAACTGCTCGGCGTCGCGCCCGATCAGGAAGAACGTCGCCGGGACGCCGGCGTCGTGCAACACCTGCAGCAGCAGCGGCGTCACCACCGGGTACGGCCCGTCATCGAACGTGAGCGCGACCAGCTTCGGCATCGGATCCGTATCGGGCGGCGAGGCACCGAGGACGGCGGCGAGGCGCCTGCCCAGCGAGGGGTGCAGCAGGGCATCGCCGTCGGCGTCGTGCAGCACGACGACCGGCCGCAGCACGTCGTCCGATTTCAGCCACAGCCGCCAACCGGCGACGGTGGCCGCGAGCGCGAACAGCGCGCACGCCGCCGCGATCAGCGTGCGGCGCGGCACGCTAGTGGGCGGGTGCGAGCGAGGAGGTCGGCACCGCGGTCGCCGTGGCGACCGGATAGTCGCGGCCGACGATCACGGTGACGATGCTGCGCGGGCCCGGCGTCGCGTCGGTTGCGGGCGCGACGCTCGCGGTCGGGACGCCGAGGTCGGCGCGCACGCGCTCGCCGACGTTCGGAACGTTCGTCGCCGTGCGGATCTGCGTCGTGTCGTACCCGAACGTATCGGCGTTCGCGACCGAGTCGACGACGTAGCCGAGCTTCGTCAGCTTCGCGGAGACCGCCGTTGCCAGCCCCGAGATCCCGCTCCCGTTCTCGACGACGACGTGGACGGTCGCCGGCTTCACCGCGGCGAGTTCAGTCGCCGGCGGCGGCGTGACGTTGCCGTACGGGCCGAGCAGCTCGGCGACGAGCTGCGCCTTTTGCGCCGGATCGGGGACGACGACCTCGTCATCCGTCACCCGCACGTACTTGAGCGTGTCAGTCTTGATGTCGGCGAGGTTGATGTCGCGGAAGTGCCACGCCAGCGACTTCTCCTCGTCGAACGTCAGGTTCGTCAGGATGTTCTTGTTCAGCGCCCCGATCAATGCGCCGATGTGCAGTAGGTCGTTGAACTTCTGCGTCTTCAGCTTTGCGATCGTGATCTGGATGACTTGCTGCTGTCGCCGCACCCGACAGACGTCGCTGCAGGCGTCGTGGCGAAAACGGCTGTACTCCATCGCCTTTTCGCCGGTCATGTGCTGCAAACCGGGTTTGAAGTGGATGAACAGGTGACCCCAGTTGTCGTCGTAGTCCATCGTCTCGGTTACCGGAACCTCGATCCCGCCGATCGCGTTCACGAAGTCTTTCAATCCGTTCGCGTTCACGACGACGTAGCGGTCGAAGCTCGCGCCCTTTTCGTTCTTCGGCAGCGCGAGGAAGTCACCGATGACCTGCTGCGCGAGCTTGGGACCGCCGAGCGCATACGCCTCGTTGATCTTCGTTTGCCGGCCCTGGACCAGCGCTTGGCTGTCGCGCAGGATCGAGATCAGCTTGATCGCCTTCGCTTGGAAATCGATCCCCGCGACCATGATCGTGTCGCTGCGCGCGCCCTTCGAGTACTGCATCCCTTTGTCGTCGGTGTTGAAGTCGATCCCGAGCAGCACCACGTAGATGCGCTCCTTGCCGAACACCGTCTGCGGCGACGCGACGAACGGAAAGCGCTCGACGATCTTCTGCGTACTGGTCTTGAAATCGTCGCCGCTGGAAATCATGCCATACGCGACGAACGCGAAGAAGCCGCCGACGAGGACGAGCAGCAGCCCGAGGACGTAGCTCAGCAGCGTCTTCCAGTTGCGCGGCGCGCGGCGGCCGTCTGGCGGCGGATCGGAACGGCGCCGGCCGCGCTCGTCCGGCGGCGCGGGCGGCGGAGGATCGGCGACCAGGCTCACGCCACGGCCTCCGCGCGCACGAGCGAGCCATAGAAATCAAACGCCGTGTTGCCCTCGAGCCGCACGTCGACGAACGAGCCGATCGGAGCCTCACCGCGGAACGCGATCGTGCCGTCGACGCCCGGCGCTTCACCCGCCGAGCGGCCGGTGAGCACGTCGCGCGCACGCAGTCCGACGGCGAGCGGATCGGTCGAGCGCAGCGTGCGCCGCTCTTCGACGAGCACGCGCACCGTCTGTCCGATGCGCTTCGCGCGCGCGCGCTCCGACGCGCGCCGTTGCGCGTCGCGCAGGCGCAGCAGGCGCCGCCGCTTCTCGCGCTCCGGGATCTGTCCCGGCAGCGCCGCCCCCGGCGTCCCCTCCTCGCGCGAGTAGGTGAAGAAGCCGACGCGGTCCAGCTCGGCGCGCTCGATCCACGCTTCGAGTTCGGCGACATCGGCCTCCGTCTCGCCGGGGAAGCCGACGATGAAGGTCGAGCGCATCGTGATCCCGGGGACGCGGCGCCGGAAATCCTCGACGATCTCGAGGTAGCGCGCGCCGTTCGACGGCCGCAGCATCCGGCGCAGCACCGGTGCGCTCACGTGCTGCAGCGGCATGTCCATGTACGGGCAGACTTTCGGCAGCTCCGCCATCGCCTCGATCAGCTCGGAGTCGACGGTCGCCGGATAGAGGTACAGCAGCCGGATCCATTCGATCCCGTCGACGCGGCTCAGCTGCCGCAGCAGATCGGCGAGGCCGCCGCGCCGCCAGCCGCGGTCACGGCCCCACATCGAGGTGTCCTGCGCGATGAGGATCAGCTCTTTGGTGCCGCCGCCGGCGAGAGCGCGCGCTTCGGCCACGATCGACTCGGCCGAGCGCGAGCGAAATGCGCCGCGCAGTTGCGGGATGATGCAGAACGTGCACGGATGATCGCAGCCTTCGGCGATCTTCAGGTACGCCGTCGCCGTGGGCGTCGTGATCAGCCGCGGGAGAAAGTCGTGCTCGGGCTCGGCCTCGAAGCCGAGCCGGACCGGCCGCTTTCCGGCGCGCGCGTCGTCGAGCAGCTCGACGATCGAAGCGTACGCTCCGGTGCCGACGACGCCGTCGATCTCCGGGATCAGCGAGTGCAGCTCTTCGCCGAAGCGCTGCGAGAGGCAGCCGGCGACGATCAGCTGCTGCCCGGCACGTTTGTTCTGCGCGTGCTCGAGGATCGTCTCGGTCGACTCCGCTTTGGCGGGGTCGATGAACGCGCACGTGTTGATCACGACCGCGTCGGCGTCGTCCGCGTCGGGGACGAGGAGCCAGCCGGCGGCGCCGAGCTTCGCGATCATCACTTCGCTGTCGACGAGATTCTTCGCGCACCCCAGCGAGACGAAGGAGACCGTTCGGGGCTTATTGAGAGTAGCTGTCATTCACCGGTAGTTGACGAACTGCAGCGGCAGCTCGAAGTCCATCGCCTTGAGCAACTGTTGTACCTTTTGCAGATCGTCCTTGGATTTGCCTGAGATACGAATCTGCTCGTCCTGAAATTGTGCCTGGACCTTGAGCTTGGACGACTTGATCGCGTCCATGAGGGCCTTGGACTTGTCCTTCGGGATCCCGGCGCGGATCGCGATCTTTTGCCGCAGGCTCGACCCGCTGGCGGCCTCGGGCGGCTTCGAGAGGTCGAAGGACTTGAGGTCGATCCCGCGCTTGACCGACTTCGACTGGATGATGTCGATCACGTTGCGCAGCTTCATCTCGTCGTCGGCGAGAACCGTGATCATCTTCGCGTCGCTTTCGATCGACGCGATCGAATGCTTGAAATCGAACCGCCCGGCGATCTCTTTTCGCGCCTGGTTGAGCGCGTTGTCGAGCTCCTGCGGATCGACGCGAGAGACGACGTCGAACGACGATTCTGCTGCCATGAAGAGTATGTCCCTGAATCAGAGCGGGAAGCGCCGGTCGACGACGTCGCCGTCTTTGCCCATCGGTTCGGGCTGGCCACCGTTCAACGCGACCATGACCCCTCCGGCATTCCCCGCTCGAACGTCGGCGACACGTCCGGTGAACGTTCGCGCGGTGCCGGCCGGGTAGATTCCCTCGAGTTGTGTCGTGCCGTCGACGCTGACCCGCAGCCAGGAACGCTGGGTGAGGCGGATCGCGATGCTGTGCGAGCCCGCCGTCCCCGGCGTCGCGCTCGGCTCGGCGGACGGACCGGCCGAACCGTCGGGCGCTGGGGTCGGCCGAGCGTGGGCAGCGGCCGCCTGCGGCGTGGCGGTGGAGGCGACGGGGGCCTTGCCGCCCTGCACGTACTGCCAGTACTCGTAGCCGACGAAGCCGACCAGGAGAACGGCGACCAGGGTGCCGAGCACGGCCCAGAGCGAGAATCCCGAGCCCTCGCGCTCGTCCAGGCTGACGGCGGCGGTCGCGGTGGGCCGTTCGGCGGGCGCCGACTCGTTGAAGTGCGCGACTGCGTCCTCCGCGTCGAGGCCGAGGAACCGCGCGTAGGTACGGATGAACCCGCGGACGTAGACCGGTGCCCCGATCGCCGTCCATTCCTCGTTCTCGATGGCGTTGAGGTACACCGAACGGATGTGGATCTGTTCGGCGACGTCCGAGAGCGTGATCCCGCGCGCTTCCCGCGCGCTTCGGAACTCGTCTCCGAGCGCAGCCATGACCTCGAACCTTAGCGGGTGCACCTAGTTCTCCTGGTACGCGGTTCACACGATGGAGACGATGAGCGAACGGACACGCGTCGTCGCCGCGATGAGCGGCGGCGTCGACTCGGCGGTGGCGGCGGGCCTGCTCAAGGAAGCAGGGTACGACGTCGTCGGCGTGACGATGAAGATGTACGCGCCGACGAAAGCGCCGCACGCCCGCTCGTGCTGCGGCGCCGACGATTTCGACGACGCGCGCCGCAGCGCCGCGGTCCTGGGCATCCCGCACTACGTGCTCGACTTCGAAGCCACGTTCCGGCGCAGCGTGATCGAGCGTTTCGCACGGGACTACGCCGGCGGTCGGACGCCGAACCCGTGCGTCGCCTGCAACAACGACGTCAAGCTCGGGACGCTCCGGGCGTACGCCGACCGGCTCGGCGCGCGCTGGGTCGCGACCGGCCACTACGCACGGCTCGAGCACGCCGCGGACGGTCCGCACCTCTACCGCGGTGATTCGCCGAAAGACCAAGCCTACGCGCTGGCCCAGCTGACCCCGGCCCAGCTCGACCGGCTGCTGCTCCCCGTCGGCGAGATGACGAAGGCCGAGACGCGCGGACACGCGGCACGCCTCGGGCTCCCGGTCGCCGAGAAGACCGAATCGCAGGACATCTGTTTCGTCGAGGGCGGCGACTACCGCGAGATCCTGGCGCGGCTGGCGCCGCAGACGGCACGGCCGGGTCCGGTCGTGACGACCGCCGGCGAGCACGCCGGGACCCACACCGGAATCGGCGGCTACACCATCGGCCAGCGGCGCGGCCTCCCGGCCGGCGAGGGCCCGCGCTACGTCACCCGGATCGACGCCGCGACGAACACCATCGTGATCGGCCGCGACGACGAGCTCGGGGCCGCCGGGCTGGTCGCGGACGAGGTCAACCTGATCCGCCCCGAGCGGTTCGCCGGCGGCGGCGCGCAGGTGCTCGCGATGACGCGCTACCGCGCGAACCTGGTCCCGGCGCGAGCCGTGCTCGACGACGGCGGATCGCTCCTGCGGCTCGCCTTCGAGGAGCCGCACCGCGCGGTGACGCCGGGCCAACTGGTGGCGCTCTTCGACGACGGCGGCACCGAGGTGATCGGCGCCGCGACGATCCGCGAGACGTCCTGAGCGGCGCTAGGCCGTCGCGAGCTCGAGGTCGGAGCGCAGGTTCCAGTACGTGTCGCGGATGACCGGGCGGAAGCCGGCGCCGCGCACGATCTCTTCGACCTGCGCGCGCGTCGCCTCGTTCGTGCTCCCGGCGTCGTGGACGACCTGCTCCTCGATGATCGTCCCGCCCATGTCGTCGCAGCCGTAGAACAGCGCCAGCTGACCGAGCTTGAGCCCCGGGGTGAGCCACGAGGCTTGCAGATGGGGCACGTTGTCCAGGAACAGCCGCGAGGTCGCCAGGACGCGCAGGTATTCGAGCCCGCTCGCCTCGCGGCCGCGCAGCGGCGTCTTGTACGGCACGTAGTACCAGGGGATGAACGCGGTGAAGCCGTGCGTCTCGTCCTGCAGATCGCGGATCACTTCCATGTGCGCGACGCGCTCTTCATCGGTCTCGATCGAACCGAACATCATCGTCGCCGTCGTCGGCATCCCGAGCAGCTGCGCCTCGCGCATCACGCCGATCCAGCCGTCGGGGACGATCTTGCGCGCGCTGATCCGCTTGCGCACGCGCTCGACGAGGATCTCGGCGCCGGCGCCCGGGAGCGATTTCATTCCGGCGGCTTTCAGCCGCACGAGCACCTCGCGCACGGGCAGCTCTTCGATCTTGGCCAGTCCCGCGATCTCCGAGACGGAGAGCGAGTGGATGTCGACGCGCGGAAACTCGGCGGCGACGCGGCGGAACAGCTCCTCGAACCACTCGATGCGAAGCTCGGGATTGACGCCGCCCTGGATCATGATCTGCGTCGCACCCTGATCGGCGGCGTAGCGCACGCGCTCGAGCACGGTGTCGTGCGACATCGTGTAGCCTTCGCCATGATGCTCGGGGCGGAAGAAGGCGCAGAACGTGCAGTGCACGTTGCAGACGTTGGTGTAGTTGATCGTCGTGTCGACGACGTAGGTGACCGCGTCGGTCGGGTACAGCGCCATTCGGCGCGCGTGGGCCGCCGCGCCGAGCTCGTGCAGCGGCGCTTCACGGTAGAGGCGCACGCCTTCGTCGAAGCTGATCCGGCCGCCGTCCGCGGCGCGATCGAGGATCTCAGCGAGCGACATCGACCGACTCCTCGGTGACGAGTTCGGAGAAGTGCGCGAGGCCGCGGAGCGCGCGTTCTTCGAGGCGGTACGAGAGCCGCGTGAAGTAGTCCTCGTACAGCCCGCGGTGGTACGGCTTCGCCGCCACGGCGGCGTCGATCACGGCGGCGCGGTTGCGCTCGCCCCAGTCGCGCGCGGCGACCAGTGCGTCGCGCAACGCCGCGACCTCGGCCGGCCGCGCGGCGAGCGTCTCGCGGCGGACCGCCCAGAGCGCGAACACGAACGGCAGCCCGGTCCAGGCCCGCCACGCTTCACCCAAATCGTGGATCTGCGCCGGCGGCAGCTCGGCGCGCGCGACGAGCGCGTCGTCACCGATGACCAGTGCCGGACGACCCGCGCGCGCGGCGCCGAGCGCGTCGTCGACGACCTCGTAGCGCGGCCGCACGTCGGGAAAGCGCTGCAGCAGCGCGGCCAGCAGCGCGCGCCCCGACGCCGAGTGCGAGGTGAGCGCGATCGTGGCGTCGCCGAGCAGCGCCGGCGGCCGCGGCGAGACGAACAGCACCGTGCGGACCGGGCCGTCGGCCGCGATGCAGAGGTCGCCGAGCCGTACGAAGCGACCGGCGTTCGCCAGGTAGTGCGCTGCGCTGATCGCGCCGGCGTCGATCCGGCCCTCCGACATCGCGGCGTTCAACTGAGCGGGGACCGCACCAAACACCTCGACGTCGCGGGTCAGCACGCCGACGTCGAACGCCGCCTCGACCGGAAGGACGTTGACATAGGCGATCCGCCCGTAGCGAAGCCGCTCGGTCATGCCGGCACGGCCGGAGCGGCGAGGGCTTCGGGTCGCCAATCGTGCGGGAAGGTCGCGTAGGTCGAGTTGCGGCGCACTGCGACGTACCCCGCTTCCTCGATCAGGCGCCGGAACTCACGGTCGTCGACGTGCTGCCCGGAGCTCGTCCCCGCGCTATGGTAGATCAGCTCCTCGTCGGTCGAGCCGTGGGTTCCGTCCATGTCGTCGGCGCCGAACTCCAGCGCCAACTGGCACACTTTGAGCCCTTGGATCATCCAATACGCCTTGATGTGGTCGAAGTTGTCGAGCATCAGGCGGGCGACGGCGAACATCCGGATGTCGTCGAGCCCGGCCGTCCAGCCGTGATGCGAGAGGGCGTTGCCGTCTGGGTGGAACGCGAGCGGGATGAACGCGTTGTAGCCCGGCGAGCGCCGCTGCGACTCGCGCAGCATGATCAGGTGCTCGACGCGCTCGGCGAGCGTCTCGATCGTTCCGTACAGCATCGTCGCGTTCGAGGCGACGCCGTGGCGGTGCAGCGTCTCGTGGATCTCGAGCCAGTGCGCCGCGTCGACCTTGTTGGGGCAGACCTCGGCGCGGAAGCGCTCGCTGAAGACTTCGGCACCGCCGCCGTTGACGTTGTCGAGCCCGGCTTCGCGCAGCCGGCCGCAGATCTCGTCGTACGAAAGCCGGTGGCGCCGCGCCATGTAGTCGATCTCGGCCGCGGTGAAGAGCGAGAGCTGCACGTGCGGCAGCAGCACCTTGAAGCGGCGCATCAGCGGGAGCCAGTAGTCGAGCGTGAGCTGGCGCGGGTCGTGGCCGCCGACGATGTGCACCTGGTTGAAGTTCGGCCCGGTCTCGAGCGCCTTCGCGACGACCTCGTCGGCCGACATCCGCACCTTGTCCGCGTCCTTCTCGCCGCGCGCGAACGAGCAGAACGTGCAGTTGGCGTAGCAGACGTTGGTCGAGTTGATGTAGCGGTTCAGGACGTAGTAGACGCTCCGGCCGCTCTTCCGCTCCTTGGCCGACTTGGCGAGCCGCCCCAGCGTGTGGAGGTCGGTGGTCCGGAACAGCGCGAGGCCGTCGCTCTGGTCGAGCGATACTCCGGCTTCGAGCTTCGCCTCGATCGGCGCGAGGGCGCGGTCGGTCATTCGCACAGCCATGCTCTTCGCAGTATCCCGCTTCCGGACCGGCCGCGCGATGACAAAAAAAGGAGGGCGGCCCCGTGGGGCCGTCCTCCTTCGTTTTTTCGGAGGGCCCGTTTTTAGTAGACGATCTCCGAGACTGTCGAAACCGAGATGTCGGCCTGAGCCGGCAGCGTCGGAGTCTGAGCCGTGTTGGCGGGCGGTGCGCCCGCGACGACGTCGTAGTCCGCACCCACGACCCAGGCGTCGACCGAGTCACCGGTAGCGAACGTCGTCGCCCCGTTGAAGCCCACGTTGTTCGCCAGGGTGAACGTTCCGCCGGCGGCGGGGACGTTGAACGCGTAGTGCGTCGGCTGACCTGTGGTTGAACGGATGTCGACGACGTAGATTATCTGGTTCGTGACCCCGGCCGGACCGGCGGCAACGGTGAACGTCGCGCCGCCACCCGCCGTGCGGGTGATGACGGGCGGCACCATCGCCGGCAGACCGGCGATCGTGGTCAGGGTCGCCGTGGTGTCGAACGTTGCGGCGAGGGTTCCGATCGTATTCGCCGGGACCGTCATGTGCAACGCGTAGACGCCCGCGACGGGCGCGGCGGCGAACATGACGAAGCCCGAATCATATCCTTTGAACCCGGCCGGGAAGTTCGAGTTGTGGAAATCGGCTACCGCCGGAGGTCCGAGCAAGAACGGCAACCGTACGCGGGGGCTCTGATAGAGCGGTTGGGTGTACACACTGGTGTACCCCCCCGCCCCGGCCGTGATGTTGAGGTCGGTATTGCCCTTCGCGCCCGGAACGGGATCGCTCACGAGCCCCGGCGGAGTGCCGATCACAATCGTGCTCAGATCATCCAGGTACAGCGCGTTGTTCGCTGCGGACCCGAGGCTGATCTGAGCGTAGTTCGCGGTTCCCGCCGTGGTCGAGTTCGCCGGAGCGAAACCGTACGAGAACACACCGCCGGTCTGGTTGAACGTCGTCGCGACAGCCGGAGTACCCGGCTGCGTCGGCGGCGTCGCGCTGATGTGGTTGGTACCGCCGTCGGTACCGGACGTGGCGCCGGTGCCCGTGCTCGTCGTGAACGTACCGTTTACCGGCACGGCAAAGCCCGCAGGCCCCGTGATGGTCGGCGTGTTGAACAGCGTCCCGGAGAGGCCGGTCGGCTGCCGGTACGTCGCGAGCGTGTTGAGATAGACTGCGCCGTTTGCGTAGTGTGCCGTACCGACACGGAACTGCAACTGCGTCGTGGATTGAACGTTGACCGCGGTGAACGGGGGTTCGATCGCGGACTGTCCGCTCGAGCACGCCGCGAGGATCGAAATCCCCGCGGCGGCGGCGAGCGCTCTATACATAGCGCGCACGCGTCCTCCTATAGATTGAGCTGATAATAGAATTCGACCGTACGCGGGATGTTGTTCGGCGCGATTCCGTACGGCTGGTTTCCGTAACGGAACGGCAGGTTGTTCGTAATTCCGTAGAAGTTCGGTTGAACCTGATTCGCCGATGAGCTGTAACCCGAGAACGGACCCGCTACGCCCGTCGCGACCGGCTGATACCGCGTGTTGAGCGCGGGTTCAGCGTAGAGCTGGTTGAACAGGTTGAACACGAGCATACCAAAGGTACCGGCCCGCGGGTTACGCGGCGACTGGTACTCCATGGTGAGCTGGACGGGAGTGAACCGCGCGGCGCTCAAGATGCCGCCGGCAGAGTTCGCGTCGGCCGTTCCGCGCGTGGCTGCGATGTTCGGGGTGAACACCGAGCCAGGGTTACGCGGATCGACGTAGCGGTCTGCACCGGCAGCCGAGTTGAGCTGCGAGGAGTTCGTGACGTTCGTATTCGGGAGATTGAACGGCGTGCCGTTGACGAAGTTCGCCGTCAACAACCCCGGGCTGATCGGATAGCCGTGGTTGTAGTAGATGACCGGGTTGATCCGGAAACCGCTGCGGGTGCGCTCCTGGATGGCGAGCGCGCCGACGAACGGCGAGAGGTATCCGACCCGGTACAGGTTGCCGAGTGCCAACGACGCCGGCGGAATCGACGGGAAGAAGTCCTCGCTCGGGCTGGTCGGAACGACGTTCGAGAACTCGTTCTGATAGGTGAGCGAGAGCGATCCCGAGAGCCCGTACGCGGCTTCCTTCGTGAGAAGGAACTCGGTGCCCATGATCTTGCTCTGTCCGAGGTTCGAGTTGAACGCCGGGCCGAGGATCGGGTTGCCGAACGAGTCGGTGAGACCGACGCCGTTCTTGACGATCTGCTGCGAGACCGATGCGACCTGGTTGTACGACTTGTTGTAGAACGGGGTCACCTTCACCGACACCTGGTGCGGGAAAAGGTGCGAATACGAGAAGTCGAAGTTGTTGAACGTCACCGGCTTGAGCGGCGTGATCGGGATGCCCAACACGGCGGCCTGGTTCTCCCAGAACAACTGTTGCGCATAGCTCGTGCACGGAGCCTTGAAGCCGGAGATGGGACCGACCTGTGCCGCGACGCTGCAGAACGTCGCCGTGGTGCCCGTGAGGGCATCCATCGACGGGATATTCTGGAACGCGCTGTAGGCGCTGTCCTGCCCGGTCAGGTCGACCTGGGCGATCGCCGGGAACTGCACCGAACGCCCGTAGCTGAAGCGGAACGCATCGTTCCGCGTGGCTTGGAAGGCGATGGCGAGACGCGGCTGGATAACCCGTGGCCGCGAGGTGTCGGCATCGTAGTTGAACGCGAAGCTGGTCGGGTTTCCGAGTGCGTCCGTGGTGAAGGAGGTCGGCGCGCACCACTGGATCGTGCAGGCCGGCTTCTGCCAGTTCGCGCCGTCCATGCGAAGCCCGACGTCGAACTTCAGGCGGTCGGTCGGCGAGAACGTGTCCTTGACGTACAGGCCGAAGTCTTGCCGGTTCGTGTGCGTGCCTTCGTCGGAGTACGGCATCTGCACCGCGAGCGGCAGCGGACCTGCCGGGCAGATCTGCGCCGGGGAGTTCACGCCCGGGCAACCCGCGCTCGAGATCCGGTACGGCGTCATGAACTGGGTGATGTAGCCGCAGGGGCTAACCGTCGGGTCGAAGACGCCGCTGGGATTGCTGGGGCCGTACGGGCAGTTGGCGGGCGAGAAAAAGTCCGGTGACTCCAGCGTGTTCCCGAAGCCGGAGAACGCGAAGAACGACGTCGTCGCCGAGCGCTGGGTGTAGATCGGGTGGAGGTAGTCGAACTTGCCGCCGAAGCCGAGCAGGTTCTTCGAACCGAGCTGCATCGTGCCGTCGAGCGCGACGCCGCTGCGGAGACCGCCCTGGAGGGCGTTGATGTCGCCGAAGAAGACCGTGTTCGTCCCGTTGTACGGGAAGTCGAACAGGCTGACGCTGTTCACGTGATACATCTTCGCCGTGAGAAACGTCGTCGCGTTCGGGGTGATCGAGTACTGGAGCTTGTACACTTCGTTCGGCTGGTTGTAGTTCTCGACGTTCCGCATGTTCGGACCGCCGACGACGTCGCCGAGGAAGCGCTGGCCGGGCGTGAACGGCATGATGGCCTGGGTCTGACTCGGGGTCAGGCCGAACCCGTCCGCCGCGACGTTCGCCATGAAGAAGGCGTCCGTGTCCTTGTACGGGAGGCCGGTCGGCGGGAGCCCGTAGCCGAGGTGCAAGTCGAACTGCACGTTGTCGTAGAAGAACTGCAACGACTGGTTGTTGTCCTTGCCGAACTTGTAGACGAAGTTGTTCGTCACGTCGTTCGCCCAGCTGGACGCGCGCCCACCGAAGAAGGCGCCGATGAGCAGCGGATCCGCGCCGCCGGCACCGTAGTGGAAGCCGTCGCGGTTCATGTCGACCGACGCGTAGTCCGAGTAGCGTCCGTTGGGGCTCCCCCAGCCGAACTCACCGCGGGCCTCGTGCGAGTAGCGGCCCGAGCGCAGGTTGCCCTCGAGCTGGCCGAAGTGCGGGTTCGTGCCGCGCTTCGCGACCACGTTGATCGCACCGGTGCCCGCGTTACCGATCGAGGCGTCGCCCGCGCCGGGCTGCACCTGGAAGTTCGCGGCGCCGTTGAGGATCAGCGAGTTGACGAACTGATGCGTGAAGGCGTCGGTGTAGTCGATCCCTTCGTACTGGAAGCCTTCTTCATACTCACGGCCGCCGCGGAGAACCGGGTAACCGCTGGAGTCGAAAGAGGCGCCGGGGATCGAGGCCAGCAGGTTGCCTTCGTTGTTGCCGCCCTGCTTGCCGAGGGTCGTCGTGATCTGCTGCGTACCGACGTTGTAGGCGTCGACCGTCTGCGACGGCTGGTACGCACCGGTCGTGCTCCGCGCTTGCGTGCGGCCGATCCGTTGCAGAGATTTGTTGAGCGCCATCGACACGGGCGCGATGGAGCCCTGGACGACCGTGACACCCGACAGCGTGTACGTCTCGTAGCCGGTGCGGCTGAACGAAACGGAATACGTGTCCGGCGTGACGCCGTTCATCGAAAAGAAGCCGTTGTTGTCGGTCGTCGCCGAATATCGACCGGAAGGAGCCACGGCAGCGACCTGAACGCCGGCCAGTTTCGTATTTCCCTGGCTGTCGGTGATCGTACCCTGGATGGTTCCGGTGATGACTTGCGCGAACGCGGACGGCGTGTTGCACAGCACGAACGCCAGAAGCAACGTGAGCGCTAGTGCGCTGCGTAGTCCGGCCTTGGTGCGGTGCGTAAGCTCATGGAGCAAACGCACTACCTCGTTGGGAAGGTGAGTGATCGCAACCTTAAAGGCTGCTGGGAAGACGGGTGCTTGCCGCCGCCTCCAATCTCCTCCTAATACTGCCAGAGGGCGCACATTGGTCCCGAAGGCATTGGCGGCCGGGTTCCGTACCCGCCCCGGTACCGATGACCGCCGTGCCGACCCCGCCCGAACTCGCCGCGGCCGTCCCTGAGCCGCCCTCCCGCACCTTCGCGGCCGACGTCTGGCGGAGGTTCCGGCGCGCACCCGGGGCCCTGGTCGGGGCCGCCGTGGTCGGGCTGATTCTGGCGCTGGCGGTCGGCGCGCCGCTGGTCACGCCGGCCGATCCGCTCGCGCAGCACGTCGCCCAGGGCGCGCAAGCCCCCTCGGCCGCCCACTGGTTCGGCACCGACAAGCTCGGCCGGGACGTCTTCACGCGGATCGTCTACGGCGCGCGGATCTCGATCCGGATCGGGTTCGTGGCGGTCGGGCTCGCGATCACGGCCGGGACGTTGATCGGGCTGATCGCGGGCTATGCCGGAAGGCGGACCGAGGCCGTCTTGATGGGCGCGATGGACGTCATGCTGGCATTTCCCTCGATCATCCTCGCCATCGGGATCACGACGATCCTCGGCGCCAGCATCAACAACCTGATGCTCGCGATCGGGATCGTCTACGTTCCTCAATATGCGCGGCTCGCGCGCTCGTCGGTGCTGGCGGTCATGGAGCACGAGTACGTCGAGGCCGCGCGGGCGCTCGGCGCCGGCGCCCCGGCGATCCTGGCGCGTCACGTCCTCCCCAACATCATGGCCCCGCTGCTGGTCCAAGCGACGCTCGGGGTCGCTACTGCCGAACTGGAAGCCGCCGGCCTCTCGTATCTCGGGCTGGGGGCGCGTCCGCCGGCGCCGGAATGGGGTGCGATGCTGAACGACGCCCGCGACTACTGGCTGGGCGCCCCGTGGGCGCTGATCTTCCCTGGGATATCGATCACCACGCTGGTGCTCGGGTTCAACCTGCTCGGCGACGGGCTCCGGGACGCGCTCGACCCGCGGCAGCGCTAGACGTCCCGTGGTCCTCGTGCTCGCGCTCGCCGCCGCCCTCTTCTATGGAGGCGCCGACTTCTGCGGCGGCCTCGCGTCGCGGCGCTCGCCGATGCTCGCGGTCGCCGCCTGGTCACAGGCGGCCGGGCTGGTGGTCCTCCTCCCCGCGCTGGCGGTGATCCCCGGCATCGCGCGGCCGGCCGACCTGGGCTGGGGCCTGGCCTGCGGCGTGTCGGGCGCGTTCGCGATCGCACTGCTCTACCGCGGGCTCGCGGTCGGCACGATGGGCGTCGTCTCTCCGATCACCGCCGTCCTCGCCGCGGCGATCCCGGCGGCGTTCGCGATCGTGCGCGGCGAGCGGCCCGCCGCGATCGCGCTGGCCGGGATCGCCTGCGCGCTCGTCGCCGTCGTCCTGGTCTCCGCGGCGCCGCCGGCGGCGGCGCCGCGCGGGCCGCGACGGTGGCCGCCTGGGATCCCCGAAGCGCTCGGCGCCGGCACCGCGTTCGCGTTCTTCTTCATCGCGCTCGCGCAGACGCACGCGGACGGCGGGATCTATCCGCTCCTCGCGACCCGGCTGTGCTCGCTCGCGATCCTCGCCGGGTTCGCGCTCGCGACGCGGCGGACGCTGCGCGTCGCACCGCCCGCCCGGCCCACGATCGCGCTCGCCGGCCTGCTCGACATGGGCGCGAACATCGCGTACGTGCTCGCCGCGCACGTCGGCCCGCTCAGCACCGCGGTCGTCGTGACCTCGCTCTATCCCGCCGGCACCGTCGCGCTCGCCGCGCTCGCGCTGCGCGAGCGGCTGGCGCGCATCCAGTGGCTCGGCGTCGCGCTCGCACTCGCCGGCGTGCTCTGCATCGCTGCGACCCGATAGGCTTGCCCGGCGCATATACTCTGTGCTACAAAGTAGCTAACCGAGACACTTTGTAAGGCAGAGTTACGTGCTGAACGCGAAATACCTGGCCGGGATCTTGCTCGTCGTCGCCGCCGCCGCAACGGGCTGGTTCATCCTCGGCTCGACGATCGCGGTGCGCACCGCGAGCTCCGACGCGGCGCAGCGCGCCGCGCTCGGCGGGCTTTGGGGCTCCTCGCACGCGCAAGATGCGCCGCACTTCGTGGCGATCGCCGGCGCCGGGAAGAGGGCGCGCGCATGGGAGCTCGCCACCGACGGCTCGGAAGTCACGGTCGCCCTCGCGCTGGACCTGCGGCGCAAGGGTCTGCTCTGGTACAACACCTACGCGGTCGGGTTCTCGGGGACGTACCGCGTGGCGACGCCGCAGCGGGCGAGCGTCTACATGACGTTCCCGCTCCCGTCCGAGACGGCGACGTATGACGACCTCGCCGTCCTCATCGACGGCCGGCCAGTCGCGACGACCGGCGGCCCCGGCCGGCTAGTCGCCGAAATCGCGGCCGGGCCCGCCCGCACGAGTACCGTGACCGTGCGCTACCGTTCCCGCGGGCTCGGCACATGGCGCTACCGATTCGGCAAGAACGTGGTCACGTACAACGTCCGGTTCGACATGCGCACGAACTTCAAGGCGATCGACTTCCCGACGGACACCCTCGCACCGACCGTCGAGCATCCGACCGAGGACGGCTGGAACCTGGGCTGGCGGTATCGCCAGCTGGTCACGGATGCCGGGATCGGGATGACCTTTCCGCTTCCGCTGCAGCCGGGTCCGCTCGCCCAGCGCATCACGTTCTGGGCCCCGCTCTCGCTGCTGTTCTACGTCTTCGTCATGCTCGTGATCACGACGCTGCGCCGCATCGAGCTGCACCCGGTCAACTATCTGTTCCTCGCCGCCGCGTTCTTCGCGTTCCATCTGCTGTTCGCGTACACGGTCGACCGCATCCGCATCGAGTACGCGTTCGTGATCTGTGCGACGGTCTCGATGGCGCTCACGATCTCGTACCTGCGCCTGGCGGTCGGACTGCGTTTCGCCGCGGTCGAGGCCGCGGCGGCGCAGTTCTTCTACTTGATCCTGTTTTCGTACGCGCTGTTCGACGAGGGCTATAGCGGGCTATCGATCACGATCGGCGCGATCGCCACATTGTTCGTGACGATGCAGCTCACCGGGCGCATTCGCTGGTCCGAGCGCTTCGCGAAGAAGAGCCTCGTGGTCTAGCTCACGGCACGGGGGCGAGCGGCTTCGCGATCGCGCCTAGTACGTCGGCGGTGCCGTCGACGCGCATGAGGTGCGGGAAGCGCGGTCCGCCGCGGTACGCGAGCTCGACCGTGCGGTAGACGTTCCCGGCGGTAAGCAGCAGTCGCAGCGGTTTTCCGTCGCGCGCCGCCTCGAGCGCGGCGTCGAGCTGCGGCTGACCGGTCAGCGCGCGGTCGTCGACGGCCACGATCTTCTCGCCCGATCCGACGCCGGCGCGGAATGCGACCGAGTCCGGGATCACGTCGCTGATAGACCCCTCGCGGTTGGCGACGATCCCGACCGAGTAGCGCATGTCGAGCGTGCGCCGGCGCGCGCTCTGCACGCGCGCGAACGCGGTCGGCTTGTCGGTGAACGTCAGCTTGTAGCCGCCGCCGGTCAGAAAATCCGGCGGGCGCGGCGCGACCGCGTCGACGCGCTGCGCGAAGAATGCTCGCCAGTCGTACGGCTCGACCGCGTCGAGCGCCGCGATCAAGTCGTCGCGCGTGTAGGTCACGACCTGCGGTCCGGTGTCGGTGCCGCGCCCGAAGAACGCGCGCGCGAGGTCGTCGAGCGAGCGCGCGCCGTGCGAGCGCGTGCGGATCAGCACGTCGGCTTCGAGCCACATCAGCTCGCCTTCGCCGTAGTAGTCGACGCCGCGCCGCTCCGACGACCACGCGCCGCGCTCGCGGTACAGGAACGACGACGAGGTGGCCGTATCCTCGAGCGCGCGCGTCTGGCGGCCGTGCTCGGAATCGTACGATGCGTAGCTCGCCGCGAGCCCGTCGAGCCACTGCTGCTCCGTCTTGAACCCGGCGCGCTCGGCCTGCAGGTCGCCGTAGAACTGCGTCATCCCCTCGTACACCCACAGCAGGTCGTCGATCATCGGCGCCTGCAGGTTCAGGGTCGCGAGATCGAACGGCCGGCGGTACTTGCCGTTCCACGAATGATTGAACTCGTGCGCGAGCAGATCGCTACCGGTCGTGAGCGCGTCGTTCTCGCTGAAGAATCCGCCCATCGTGCCGTTGTCGCTCGACTGGTGGTGCTCGACCCCCTGGCCCGGCATCACGTCGCTGACGGTCAGCAGGAACGTGTAGTGGTTCCAATGGCGGCTGCGGTAGAGCGCGCGCATCTGCACGACCAGATCGCGCATCGCCTGCACGGTCTTCTCGTTCGCGGCGAGCTGCTCGGGCGTATCCGCGAACGCGGCCAGCGAGACCGGCGCGCCGTCCCACGTGCCGAGATCGAAGCTGCGCTCGTTCACCCCCGCGTCGAGCGGCGAGTCGACCAGCTGCTCGAGCGAGACGCGGCGGAAGGCGAGATCGGCACCGTTCGCCGATGCGAGCTCGAGCGCGGTCGCGTACTTCCATTGGGCCGAGGGCAGCCGCAGCGACGGACTCAGCATCACCGCCGAGTAATCCGGCGCCTGCGGCGTGAGCGCGACCTTGTTCCAGGTGAGCGTGAACAAGTTCGGCGTCGAGAAGCGCGCGACGCTGTTGCTCCCGCTCTGCGCGCCGAGATACTCGAAGGTGACGTCGAGCGATGCGACGCCGGGCGGCACGTCGAGGTGAAACGCGAACAGGTCGACCGGATCGCGGCGCCACGGCAGCGTCGCGCCGCCGGCGCGGAGCGAGAGCCCGGCGAGGTTCTGGATCGGACCGTTGGGACCGTGCTCGCCGGGGATCCACTTCGGGTAGACCAGGGTGAGCGGTCCGGGCGCGACCGGGATCGTCTCGTGCACCGAGAGCAGACCTTGTACGGCGCGCGAGGCGTCGACGTGCAGCGCGATCGGTCCCTGCGCTTGCGCCACGGCGGGCGCCGACAGGACGAGCCAGAGCGCGGCCACCGGCGCGGCGGCACGGCGCACGATCGCCGCGATCATCTTAGAGGCTCCCCCACACGTCGAGCTTGGTCTTGACCTTGACGATCACCGCGTCGGTGAACTCGTTGGTCGAGGCGTGTCCGCCGAGGTCGCTGGTCGCGATCCCTTCGCGCACCGTCTCGAGGACGGACTCGTAGATCGCGCGCGAGGCGCTGGTCGCGCGGCGGTCGTCGATGAACGTGAAGAGCGCGGCGATCGCCAGGATCATCGCCATCGGGTTCGCGACGTTCTTCCCGAAAAGGCGCGGCGCGGTGCCGTGCGGCGCCTCGGTCATCACCACGTCTGGTTTTCCGTCGGGCGTGAACGACATCAGCGTCGACTCGGCGCCGGCGATCGAACCGAAGAGCTGCATCACCAAGTCCGAGAGACAGTCGCCGTCGCGGTTGAGCGTCGGGATCACCATCGGATCCCCGGCGGTCGAGATCAGCAGCGCGTAGGTCGCGTCGATCAGCTGCGGCTCGTAGACGACGTCGGGATAGCGCGCCGCGGCGGCGTCCATCTCTTCCTTGAGCATCCCTTCGTAGACCGGGCTCACGGTGTACTTCGGACCGCCGAACACCTTCGCGCCCGCTCGCCGCGCGTGGAAAAACGCGTACTCGGCGACGACGCGGCAGACGGAGCGCTCGATGCGCTCGGTGCGGTACGCCACCTCGTCGCCGCCCTCATGCTCGCGCCACTCTTTCGCACCGTACGCGTCGCCGACCGCCATTCGCACGACCGAGATCGGGGCGTGGATCCCGGCGACCGGACGAACGCCGGGGATCCGGCGGCCGGTGCGCACGATCACCTTGCCGTCGAGCGCGCGCCGCAGGATCGCGTTCGGCGAACCGACGTCGCCGCTCCCTTCCGGCGTGATCGTCGCCGCCTTCAGCCCCAGCTTGGTGCGCTTCATCGCCTCGCACGCCGCGTAGACGATCGCGTTCCCGCTCTCTCGCCGCTTCTCGAGCGAGAGATCGAAGCGTTCGAGCTCGACCTCAAAGCCGACGACGTCGGGCGCGAGGACGCGCAGCGATTCGACGAGCAGCTCTTGGCCGGTTTGGTCGCCTTCCAAGACGACGATGGTGGGCTTCGGCACGACCCGGCCGGTTCGCGCCGCACGCCGCGGGGTCCGCCCGTCCGGCGAGGGCACGGCCTCGGGGCCGCGAACGTTCCGGTGTCATGAGATTGTTTCCGGGTGCACTCGTTCTCGCGGTGGTCGCCGCTTCGATCGTCCCCGCATCGCCGGCCCGCGCTGCCTTCGCCGACCAGCAGTGCCCGGAGGCCTCGCAGTACGTCAGTGCGATCGCGCTTCTCAGGCCGGACGACCCGCCGCAGAAAGTCTACGAGGCGACGCGTGCCGCGACCAATGCCTACGAGACGTGCAGCACGCGACAGCTCGCCGACGGCAACGTCGAACCGGCCGTGCACTATGCGTACGTTCGCCGCGCTTCGTTCGGGGTCGTCGAAGCGCGCGCGCTGCTCGCGCTGAACCGCCGCAGCGAGGCGAAGACGGTCCTGGAGACCAGCAAGCGGCTCGCCGCCGAGGTCGTGGACTGGCGGCAAAACATGTCGTTCGGCGGCAGCTCGAAGGACAACCGCGCGTCGCTCTACCACGACTCCGCGAAAGACGTGCTCGACGCGGCGAACGCGATGCTCGCGAAGCTCGAGGCGCCCGCGCCGGCCGGTCCCGCGGTCAGCGCGCCGCCGAGATCGAGCCCTTCGCGCTAGCCGGCCGCTCCCGCCGGACGCGCTCCGGTACAGGTGAGGAACCCCATACGCCGGGAAGATCGGAGCCGATGGCTCGGGTCCGACGCAAGACCGGCGCAGGGATGCGCTGGAACCTCGAGGTCGCGGGTATCGCGGCGCTCGGTTTCGCACTGCTGCTCGGCGTCGCGCTCGTCGCGCCGCCGGCGCGCACCGGCGTCGTCGGCGGCGCGATCGCGCACGGGCTGCACGCCCTGTTCGGGATCGGCGCGGGACTCTTCGTGCTGCTGATCGCGCTCGTCGCGGCGATCGTCTTCCTCGAGATCAACGTGCCGAGGATGATCGCGACGCTCGGCGGCGCCGCGTGCGCGTACTTCGTCACGATCGACGCCGGCATCGCCGCCGCCGGCCGCGACGGCGGGCTGCTCGGCGGTGCGCTGAACGGCGCGCTGCGCGCGCTGCTCGGCGACGCCGGCGCGTGGATCGTGCTGATCGTCGTCGCGCTCGCGGTCACGGTCGCGATCACCGGTGTCAGCCTGAAGAGGGTGATCGGATGGACGGTAGCACGGTTGGCCGCGCTGCGCGCCCCGGTCGCGAACGCCGCCGGGCTCGCCAGAGACGCGCTGGCGGCGGCGCCCCGTCCCGCGTCGCTGCGCGAAGCGTTCCATCTCCCGGCCCTGCTACCGCGCGGCGCCGCGCCGGCGCTCGCGAGCGCGACCGCGGTCGAGATGCCGGTGCCGACGCACGTCGTGGTCGAACCCGAGCCCGTGCGCTTCTACGACCAAGCGGTCGACGAAGACGACGAGCTCGACGACGAATACGACGAGGACGACGACGATCTCGACGACGACGCGGCGTACGACGAGGACGAGGACGGCGACGAGGAGGCCGAAGAAGACGACGAGGCGGTCACCGAAGAACCCGGCGACGAAGGGCCCGGCGGGGTCGAGCCCGGCGTCCAGGACCGCATCGCCGCGACCGCGCTCGCGATCGCCGGCGAGTACGAAGCCGATCCGCCGCGCCGTGCGTACGTGCTGCCCGACATCGCCGCGATCTTCGATCCGCCGCAAGCGCAGAAGGCCGACGACGCGAGCCGCGCCAGCGTCCTCGAGGACACGCTCGCATCATTCGGCGTCGGCGCCAAGGTGACGCACATCGAGCGCGGCCCGTCGATCACCCGCTACGAGCTGCGCCCGGAGCGCGGCGTCAAGATCTCGCGCATCTCCGCCCTCGCCGACGATATCGCGCTCGCGCTCGCGGCGACGTCGGTGCGCATCGAAGCCCCGATCCCCGGCAAGTCGGCGGTCGGGATCGAGGTGCCGAACACCACCGTCTCGATCGTCGCGCTGCGCGAGATCCTGGACAGCATCCCGCGCAGCGTTCCGCCGCTCACGATGGCGCTCGGAAAGGACATCACCGGCAAGCCGGTCACCGGCGAGCTCGGCAAGATGCCGCACCTGCTGGTCGCCGGCGCGACCGGCGCCGGCAAGTCGGTCTGCCTGAACTGCATCATCGCGTCGCTCCTCGTCATCGCCACGCCCGATCAGCTCGAGCTGCTGATGATCGATCCGAAGCGCGTCGAGCTGACCGTCTACAACGGGATCCCGCACCTCAAGCACGAGGTGATCACCGATCCGTCGATGGCCGCCGGCGCGCTGGCGATGATCACCCGCGAGATGGACCTACGCTACGAGCGCTTCGCCAAAGCCGGCGTGCGCAAGATCGAAGAGTACAACGCCAAGTACCCCGACGAGAAGCTGCCCTACATCGTCGTCATCATCGACGAGCTCGCCGACCTGATGCTGATCGCGCCGGCGAAGGTTGAGATGCTGATCATGCGGCTGGCGCAGCTCGCGCGCGCGACCGGGATCCACCTGGTCGTCGCGACACAGCGCCCGTCGGTCGACGTGATCACCGGGCTGATCAAGGCGAACATCCCTTCGCGGATCGCGTTCGCGGTCAGCTCGCAAGTCGATTCGCGGACGATCCTCGACATGGGCGGCGCGGAGCGGCTGCTCGGGCGTGGCGACATGCTGTACCTGCCGATCGACGCGCCGAAGCCGATCCGCGCGCAGGGCGCGCTGGTCACGATGCCCGAGATCGAGCGGCTGGTCGAGTTCTGGAAGCGACAGGCGAAAGCCGATGCGACCAAAGCGATGGAGATCACGCCGATCCGCGAGGACGACGAACGCAGCGGCGCGGAACGCAAAGTCGACGAGCTCTGGTACGATGCCGCGAAGTTCTTGTTCGACGCGCGCGTCGCGAAAGGCGATCCGGGCGTCGGCTCGACCGCGGCGCTGCAGGCGCGCTTCTCGATCGGGCATCCGCGCGCGGTCCGCTTGATGCGCCAGCTCGAAGAGTTCGGGATCGTCGGGCCCAACGAGGGGACGAAGCCGCGCAACGTGGTGCTCGAGAGCCCCGCCGATCTCGAACGGCTCGCCGACCGCATCGGCCGCCCCACCCAAACGGACCTCTTCGCCGGGTGACGCCTTCGGCTCACCTGCGGGTGATCCGCGCGCTCGCCGTCGCGCTGATCGCGGCGGCGCTCTACATCGCGCTCGGCCGCGCGGTCTCGCACGTGCCGCCGTCCGGCGTCGACCTCGCCGGCCGCAGGTTCGCCGGCGAAGCGCCGGCGCTCGCGCTCGTCCTCACCGCGTCGTGCTGGTGGGTCGCGCTCACCGTGCTGGCACTCGTCGCGATCGCGATCGCGATCCGCTTCCCGAACTGGCGCACGCGCACGATCTTCGCGCTGGTAACGACGCTCGTCACCTGGCAGGTCAGCGACGCGCTCAAAAACGTTTTCCGCCGGCCGCGGCCGGAGTACTGGTCGCTGATCCACGAGCCGTCGTTCTCGTATTCGAGCGGGCACGCGATGTTCGCGCTGCTCGTCTACGGACTGTGGGCGTGGTTCGTGTGGAACAGCGGGCTGCCGCGCGCGGTCCGTTTCACGCTCGCGCCGCTGCTCGCGCTGTGGGCCTGCGGCGTCCTGTGGTCGCGGCTCGCGCTCGGGGCGCACTACATCACCGATCTCGCCGGCGGGCTGCTGCTCGCGACCGCGGCCTTGGGGTTCGCGGCGCTCGTGGCCGTCGCGATCCGGGCAGCGCGGGGGCAGGGCGGACGCGCGGTTCCCGGGTAGGAGCGGGCCATGGTAAAAGAGATGGCGTTCATCGCGTACTCCGTGCGCGACGTCCTGATCCACCACGCAAAGCCGAGATACGATCAGCCGGGAAGCTTCGTCACCAACGGCGGCCGCTTCGTGTGGAACGCCGTCTCGCGCTGGTAACGCGCGCCGAGCGCGGTCAGCGCGGCTTCGCCCCAGGCGCGGCCGAGCAGCGCGAACGAGGTCGGTAAACCGTGTGGGCCCATCCCGTTCGGCATCGCCAGCGCCGGCAAGCCGGCCAGATTGCCCGGTGCGATCAGAGAAGGTCCGCCGGGAAACTTCGGATACGCTTTGTCGAATCCGAGCCCGACCGGATAGGTCACCGTCGGCAGCGTCGGCGAGACGACGGCGTCGTAGCCGTCCATCGCCTTCACGAGCGCGTCGTTCAGCTTCGCGCGCTGGCGCAGCGCGTCGATGTAGTCGACCGCCGGCGTTGCGTAGGCGACGTAGCCGCCGAGCTTGTCGTCGGCGTTGCGCAGCTCGCGCGCGCGGCCGGATTCGATCAGATCGCGAAACGCCGACGCGCCTTCGGCGTCGACGATCGTGCCGACGACCGGTCCCCACGGGCCTTTCGGCAGCGCGACCTCGCCGGCGACGTCGGCGAACGTGCCGAGCGTCTTGAGCGAAGCGCGAAAGTTCGCCACGACCTCGGGCATCGAGCCCTTTGTCGCGTCCTTGAGCACCGCGACGCGAAGCTTGCGGCGCGGCGCGGCGAGCGCCGCGTCGACGGCCGTCGGATCGGCGGGATCGGCACCGGCGATCGTGCGCAGGATCAGCTCGGTGTCGCGCGCACTGCGCGCCATCGGCCCCAGCTTGTCGAGCGTCCAGCACAGCGCCATGGCGCCGTGACGCGAGACGCGACCGTACGTCGGACGCAGCCCGGTGATCCCGCAGGCCGTCGACGGAAACAGGATCGAGCCCGAGGTCTCGGAGCCGATCGCGAACCCGACCAGCGCCGCCGAGACCGCGATCCCCGAACCGCTCGACGAGCCGCCGCTCCAATAGTTCGCGTTCCACGGCGTGCGGCCGGGGCCGGTGAACGACGCGTCCGCGTCGCCGTATCCGAAACCGCCGGCGAGCTCGACCATCGCCAGCTTCGCGAGCAGCACGGCGCCGGCGGCGGACAGCTTCTTCACCACCGTCGCGTCGAATCCGAACCGCTGCTTGCGGTACGGCTCGGCGCCCCACGTCGTCGGCGCGTCCGGGGTGGCGAGCAGATCCTTCACGCCGTACGGGATGCCGTGCAGCGGTCCGCGGATGCGGCCGCGCGCGCGCTCGGCGTCGGCGCGCTTCGCTTCGCGCAGCGCGCGCTCGGGGAGCAGCGTGACGACGGCGTTGTAGACCGGTCCGTAGCGCTCCAGGCGCGCGAGGTACATCCGCGTCAGCTCGACCGAGGAGACGCTCCGCGCCGTCAGCAGCCGCTGCAGCTCGACGACATCGGCGAAGGCGAGATCGTCGAGGCTCATCGCGCGGGCCTCGCCGAGAAGTGCGTCACCGGCTCGTCACCGTTCTTGAGCGCCGTCGCCTTGCGCGGGTTCAGCCGTGCCGCACCGCGCCGGTTGTCGTCGATCGCGTGCGCGATCGTGTCGAGATCCGCGTCGCTGAGCTTCGCATCGAAGCGGCGCATCGAGGCGGCGATCGCGGCGGCCAGCGCCGACGCCGGTTTCGGCGAAGCGCTCGCGGCCGGCGAAGGTGCAGCGGACGGCAGCGGCGACGGCTTGGGCGCCGCCGCGGGCGAGGTGGCCTGCGCCTCCGCTTTGGAGGCGAGCAGCACGGAAGCAGCGACGCCGGAGACGGCGCCGAGGAACGATCGACGATCTGCCATGGGCGTCTCTTGGACGCCGCCTTAGGCGTCCCCGCAACGAAAGGGTAGGAAGCCGGCATGGAAACCTCCGTGTGCAGTGTTCCGTGAGGGTTGCGTACGTCGACATGGTGGGAGGCGCCGCCGGTGACATGCTGCTGGCCGCGTTTCTCGACGCCGGGCTCGACCGCGCCGCGCTGGAGCACGCGCTGCGCACCGTCGTCGCCGACGGCTGGACGCTCGCGCCCACACGTGTCGTGAAGCGCGGAATCCCTGCGACGTACGCCGGGCTCGTCGTCCCCGGCGAGGACGGCGATGCGGAACACCATCACCATCCCGACGATGACGATCGCCACGGCCACGCGCGTTCGGGCGCCGGTACGCGCACGCTCGCCGAGGTGCTGGCGATCGTCGAACGCAGCGGGCTCACGGTGCGGCAGCGCGAGCGCGCAGGCGCCGTGTACGGACGGCTCGCCGCCGCCGAAGCGCTCGCCGACGGGACGAGCGTCGAGGCGGTCGCGTTCCACCAGATCGGGCAGATCGACGCGATCCTCGACGTCGCCGCGACGTGCGTCGCGCTCGATCTCCTGGAGATCGAGGAGCTGCGCTGCTCGCCGTTTCCGATCGGAAAGGGTTCGATCCGTACGCAGCATGCGCTCTCCCTGAATCCGCCGCCTGCGACCGCGGAGCTGCTGCGCGGTTGGCCGACGCGGAGCGTCGACGTCGACGGGGAACTGGTGACGACGACCGCCGCCGCGATCCTGACGACCCTCGGCACGCCCGGCGCGCGCCCCGACCTCGTCGTCGAGCGCATCGGCTACGGGGCCGGAGCGAGCGACTTCACGATCCCGAACGTCACCCGCGTCTTCATCGGTATACGGTCAGCGACTGAGCGCGGCGCTTTCGCGCAGGCCTGAATCCTAGCCCGCCGTCGCGGCGTATATCCTGCGCCGCCGAAAAGCGCGTCGTCGGCTTTTCTCGGCGTTCGCAAAGCCACACGGCGGCGCTTCTCGATCGCCGTTCTCGACGACGTCCCGCCGTTCGTTCGCGGGATGGTGATCGCCGGGATGAGGCGCGCCGTTCCCAAAGAGGACCAGGAGACGTTCCTGCTGCTCGCGCGCGACGCGCGGCCGTGGCGAACGTCGACGGCGATGAGCAACCCTGACGACGCCTACGTCATCCTCGTCGACCGGGGAGAGGTCGTGGCGCTAACGCTTCGCCCGCTCGAACAGTTCGGAAACGTCCAGCGCGAAGCCGGGCAACGCCTCGTGGACGAGAATATCGCCGCGCGTCAGCCCACGCGAACCGTGACGGTCGTGCACGGTGACGATCTCGCGGCGCCCGTCCACGATAACGACCGCGGCTGCACCCGCCGAGAGATACGTCGCGATCTTGTGCTCGACGTCGCCGCGCCGGTCGTCCGGCGACAGGACCTCCACGGCAACGGTCGGCGCGCCGAGCGGCACCTGCACGGCATCCCGTGGCGCACCGGCCGGAAGTGTCTGGTACGACACGAAGGCGACGTCCGGGACCAGCGGTCTGACGACGGCATTAGGTGGCGCGACGCGGAAGCGCCATTCCGTACCGACGCGTCCGAGATTTCCGTCATCAGCCCACGCGGTGAACGCGATGACGAGCAGCGCTTGCAGTCGCGCATGGTCGTAGGTCGGGCTCACTTTTTGGAGCGCCCGGCCGCGGACCCATTCGGTCTCCGGTTTCGTCTCGGGCAGCACGATCTCGTGAATCGACATGGTCTCACGCACAGCGTATCACGCGCCCCGCCCCGCCATGCAATACCTCATCGACGCGATACTCACCGTTCGCCGCTGGGGATCTGGCGTTCAACGTTTCGCGCGCGCGAACAGCGCCCCGACGTCGAGCTGATAGCCAGGCAGCGCCGAATGCGCCACGGTTTCGTCCGCGCCCAGTACGCGAACACCGCCGGCGTCGTGCAGCGTGACCGTTTCGGTGCGCGGATCGACGACGATCACGACGGCCGTCCCGGCGGCGAGATACGTGGCGATCTTGTCGGCGACGTCCGCGCGGCGGTCGCCGCGAGAGAGCACTTCGACCGCAGCGGTCGGCGCTCCGAGCGGCGTCTCGACATCGTCCTCGTGCGCGTCGCGTGGGAGCACGTCGTACGAGAGGTAGCCGACGTCGGGGACGAGCGGACGAACGATCCGGCCGGGCGGCGCGATGCGGAAGCGCCATTCGGTCGCGACACGACCGTGACCGCCTTCGTCGGCCCACGTCCACAGCGCCATGTAGAGCTGTCCCTGCAGCGAGCCGTGACGGAACTTCGGGCTCACTTTTTGCAGCGCCCGGCCGCGAACCCACTCGGTCTCCGGCTTGGTCTCGGGGAGGACGATCTCGTGCAGCGACATTGTCTCACGCAAGCGTATCACGCCCGCGCCCCCGCTTGGCAATACCGAAGTTCTAGACTTCCATTACGACGGGGATGACGATCGGCCTGCGGCGGGACTTCTCGAAGACCGCTTTGGAGAGCCCGCTGCGGATGTGTTCCTTGACGTTGCCGATGTCGCGGATCCCCTCGACGCTGCAGTCGGCGAGAATCGCGGTCAGCTTTGCTTTCAGTTCGTCGAGCACGGCGCCGGAGTCGGGCAGATAGTAGACACCGCGCGAGATCACGTCGGGTCCGGCGACGACGCGCGCTTCTTCGGCGTCGACCGTGACCACGACCATCATGATCCCGTCGCCGGCCAAGTGCTTGCGGTCGCGCAGTACCGCCTCGCCGATGTCGCCGACGCCGGAGCCGTCGACCATGACGTTGCCGCCGTAGGTGCGGCCGATCTTCTCGCACGAATCCTTGGTGAACTCGAGCACGTCGCCGTTCTCCGAGACGAAGACGTTGTCGCCCGCGACGCCGGTCTGTTGAGCCAGCTTGCCGTGGGTGACGAGCATCCGGTACTCGCCGTGGACGGGGATGAAGTATTTCGGCCGTACCAAGTTGAGCATCAGCAGCAGCTCTTCTTGCGAGGCGTGGCCGCTGACGTGGGCGTTGCCGGTGCTGCCGTGGATCACGTTCGCACCCAGCCGGTAGAGATTGTTGATCGTCCGCGAGACGGCTTTCTCGTTGCCGGGGATCGGCGTCGCCGAGATCACGACCGTGTCGCCCGGAACGATTTTGAACTGCTTGTGATCGCGCACCGAGAGGCGCGTCAGCGCCGACATCGGCTCGCCCTGCGAGCCCGTCGTCATCACGCAGACCTGGTCGGCCGGATGGTCGTCGACGTCTTCGAGCCGGATGACGAGGTTCTCGGGGATGTCGAGGTATCCGAGCTGCCGCGCGAACTGGACGACGTTCAGCAGCGAGCGGCCGAGGAACGCGACCTTGCGGCCGTGGCGCTTCGACTGGTCGACGACCTGCTGGATGCGCGGCACGTTCGAGGCGAACGAGGTCACGATCAGCCGGCCTTTGGCGCGCGCGAAGATGTTCGAGAACGCCTCGCCGACGATGCGCTCGGAGAGCGTGTGGCCGGGGCGTTCGGAGTTGGTGGAATCGGAGAGCATCACCAGGACGCCCTCGTCGCCGACCTTCGCGATCGAGGCGAAGTCGGCCGGATCGCCGTCGATCGGCGTCTGGTCGAACTTGAAGTCGCCGGTGTGGAACACCGTCCCCATCGGCGTGCGGATCGCCAGCGAGCATGCGCCGGCGAGGGAGTGGTTGATGTGGATGAACTGCGCTTCGATCGCGCCGTACTCGACCCGGTCGCCGGGCTCGACCTCGCGCGCGTTCCATTCGCCCGGCTTGTGCTCTTTGAGCTTGGCGCGGATCAGCGCCAGCGAGAGCGGGGTCCCGACGATCGGGATCGTCGGAAACTCGCGCAGCAAGTAGGGGATCCCGCCGATGTGGTCCTCGTGGCCGTGGGTGACCAGCAGCGCGCGAAACTTGTCCGCCCGCTCGCGCACGTAGGTGAAGTCGTTGATGACGATGTCGACCCCGAACATCTCCTCGTCGGGGAACATCAAGCCGCAGTCGACGACGACTAAATCGTCGTTGGTCTCGATGACCGTCATGTTGCGGCCGATCTCGCCGCACCCGCCGAGCGGGACGATGCGCAGGTAGGGGTCGCTCGGCGGGGCCGGGACGACGAAGGTGTCGGGATGCAAGGAAGGTCCTAGTCGGGAGACGGCGCCGGTGGGAACGACCGGCATGAGACGCACGATCTTCACCGGCACCCTGTTGGTGCTCTGCTGTTCGCTGCCCGCGACCCCGGCCGGGGCCTCCGCGGTTCCACTTCGGCCGCCGAGTCCGCCGCCGAGCGCCTCCCGCGAGCACCGGATCGCCGCCGCGGCGCTCTACTCGCGGCGCTCCCGGCGCCTGGTCCAGTCCTATCTGCGGCTCAAACTGCTCGAGATGCGCGAACGCGATCTGGACCGCGCGCGCCAAGTGGTCGAACGCAAGCTCGGAATCCGGGCCTTGCTCGGCGAAACACCACCACCATCCGCCCGGTAAGGACGGGTGTCGTCGCTTTCTTCCGGGAGAGACCTTTGAGCACGTCCGAAACGAGCACGCCCCGCGGCAGCAGCCTTGCCAACGCGGTCGACATCGTCATCGCACCCAGCGCGGCCTTCCAGCGAATCCGCGAGGCGCCGGCCTGGGGCTGGGTGTTCCTGGTCGCCTCCGTGCTGGGCATCGTCGGCTTCCTGCTCGCCGAGCCGGCCGCGATGCACGCGTTCGACACGTCGGGGCCGGCGCAGTTCGCTCCCCAGCTGGCGAAGATACCGCCCGAGAAGCAAGCCGACGCCCTCGCCAAGATGATGTCGATCGGTCGCATCGTCATCTACGTCCAGTGGCTCTTCTTCCCGATCGGGCTGCTGATCGGGGCGCTCATCTCGGCCGTGGTCATGCTGATCGCGAACGCGATCTCGAAAGGTGACGGCACGTTCAAGCGCTTCTTCGCGCTCGCGGTGACGACGTCGGTGATCACCGCGCTCGGCGCCGTGCTGAACGGCGCGATCACGCTCGTGCGCGGCGCATCGAGCTTCGACACGCCGCAGGCCGTGCAGACCAGCCTTCCGGGCCTCGCGCTGCTGGCGCCGGCCGCCGGCACGAAACTCCAAACCTTCCTCGGCGTCATGAACGTGGCGTCGATCTGGGTCACCGTGCTGACCGCGCTGGGCATGATCGCCGTCGGGCACGTCAAGCCCCCGATCGCGTGGACCTTCGCCATCCTGTCCCTCCTGATCTCCGCCGGGCTCGCGGCAGCGTTCGTGCCGTAACCGTGCGTGCCGTCATCGCCGGTGCCGTGCTCGCCGCGGTCGCCTTCTTCTCCGCGCCCACCATCGCGGCGACCGCACCGGCGCCGCTCGATCTGCACGCCGCGGTCCGCTATGCGCTCGACCACGATCCCGGCGTGCTGACCCGCCGCGCGACGCTGGCGCAGAACGAGGCGACCTTCGCCCGCGATCACGCGGCCGAGTTTCCGACGCTCGCCGGGACGCTGCAGAACCAACTCGCCAAGACGAACGGGAACAACGGCGGCTCGTTCTCGCAGTTCGGCCTCTCGCAGGCGCAGGTCTTCTCGCAGAACGTCGCCCAGATCGGCTCGACCTGGAACCTCTACACCGGATCGCTGGCGCAGATCCAAGCACAGGAGGCGAAACGCCAGGTCGAAGGCTCGCGCGACGACGTCCGGCGCGCTGAGCAGCAACTGGCGACCGACGTCGCGGCCGCGTACTTCAACGTCGTGCAGCAGCGCGAAGCGGTCGTGCTGGGCGACGGCGACCGCACCTACCAGCAGCAGTTGCTCGACGCGGCGCGTGCGCAAGAGAAGGTGGGTCGCGCCGCCGGGGTCGACGTGCTGCGCGCGCAGGTCAACGAACTGCGCAGCGAGACCAACCTCACCACGGCGCGCGCCGCCGAAGCGAACGCCCGCGAGGCACTCGCGCAGCGCATCGGCGCGCCGCCCGACACCGCGTTCACCTTTCCGGTTGCGCTCCCCGAGCCGCCGCTGCCGCAGACCCCGCTCGACGCCCTGGTCGCCGCCGCGCTCTCCGCGCGCTCCGACATCGCCAGCGCCCGCGCGCAGGTCGCGGTCGCCCGCCTGGTCGACCGCGCGATCGAATCGGACCGCCGCCCGCAGATCCAGCTCGCCGGCGCTTTCGGTAACACCGAGGTGCCGACGTCCGCGACCGCGGCGCAGGTGATCCCCGGTTTCGGCGTCATCCCCGGCACGACGGTGAACCGGCCGGGCTTCTGGCAGATCTCCGCTACCTCGACCTTCACCCTGCCGTTCATCGAGTACGGTTCGCGGCGCGCCGCGCACAAGGCGGCGCGCGCGCAGCTCACGGCGGCCGAAGGGACGCTGGCCTCGACGGAGTCCGGTGTCGCGGTCGACGTTCGCCAGGCGCTGCGCGCCGTGCAGACGACCAACGCGAACCTCGGGACCTCGCGCGAAGCGCAGCGCCTGGGCGCCGAGTCGGCGCGCATCGCGCAGCTCCAGTACCGCAACGGCTTGATCTCACTGACCGACGCGACCGCCGCCGAGCAGAGCGCGCTCTCGGCCGCGAACGACCTGGTGGTCGCCCGCGTCAACTATCTCAACGCGCTGGTGCGCCTGCGAGCGTCGGTCGGCATCGCCGATCCGGTCGCCGTCGTCGACTTGGGGGCCTGAGTGAACCGTCGCCGCAACATCATCATCATCATCGTCGCGCTGGCGCTGATCATCGGGGTCGGCGCGGTCGTCGCCCGGCCGAAAGGCAAGCCCGTCACCGTGACCGTGGTGAAGGTCGGGTACACGCGCTATCAGACGAAGCTGCCGATGACCGGCGTCGTCCAGCGACCGCAGACGCAGACGCTCGCCGCGCTCGTCCCGGGCAACCTGGGCCAGGTCTACGCCCATCCCGGGCAGCGTGTCTCCGCCGGCCAGCTGCTGGCGACGATCGCGAACCCGCAACTGGTGAACGCCGAGCAGACCGCGCACGAGGCGCTGGTCGCAGCGCAAGGCCGCGCGCGCACCGCGCAGGCGACGAGCTCGACCTTGCCGACGCAGAACCGCTCGACCGTCGTGCAGGCGCAGGCCGCGCTCGAGCAGGCGCGCTTCAACTTGAACCAAGCGATCACCGACCAGCGGGCCGGCGCCCAGTCGGGGCTCGGCTACGGCGGAACCTCGGCCTCGCAGCAGCGGGCCGCGGCGGACGCGGTCGTCGCGCAGCGCGAGACCGATCTGCGCGAGGCGAAGCGCATCGCCGACGCCGACCGTGACCTGTTCAACCAGAAAGCGATCGCGCGGAACACGCTCGACGCGGACGTGGCTAAGCTCCAGCAGGCGCAGGTCGCCTACGATCAGGCGAAGCGCGACCGCAACGAGACGTACGCTGCGATCTCGCGCCAGACGCCGGTGCTCTCCGACCGCGTGCGCGCGCAGCGCGACGCGGTGACGCAGGCCGAGGCCGCGCTCGCCGCGGCGCGGGCGAACGCCGCGCAGGACAAGAGCGGCGATGTCCAGGCGGCGGTCGCCGACGCGGCGCAGCGCGCGTCGGACTGGCGCTACGCGGCCGACCAGGTTGCGCGCTTGCGCATCGTCGCGCCGTTCGCGGGGACCGTGCAGACGATCGCGAGCCAGTCCACCGACACGCTGCGGCAGCTGCAGCCGGGCGACACCGTGACCGCCGGCCAACCGATCATGACGATCTCGGCGGACAGCGGGTTCGTCGTGCGGGCGAAGGTCGACGAGCAGGACGTCGCCCACGTCAGCGCCGGGCAGCCGGCGACGATCTCCGGCGAAGATCTCGGGACGACGAAGCTCCCGGGTCACGTCGCCCTGGTCGGCGCGGTCGCGCAAAAGAGTGACGATCCGTCGAACACCGCGCGGCAGGTTCTCACCACCGTCGCGCTCGACAAGACCACGCCGTACCTGCGCGACGGGATGAGCGTCGACGTCGACATCATCACGCTCGACAAGCCGCACACGCTGGCGGTTCCCGCCGACGCGATCCGGCGCGACGTGAACAACAAGCCGTACGTGCTGGTCGTCAAGAACAACCGCACTGCGAAGCGCAGCGTGACGCTCGGTTCGACCAGCGACACGCAGGCCGTGATCGCGTCCGGCCTGGCAGCCGGCGAAGCGATCGTCAGCGACCGCAACCTGGCGATCGTCGACCAGATGAACGTCACGCCGACCGCGGCCCCGAGCGCGAGCCCGTCGCCGGCACCGTGACGCACCGTTGCTGAACCGCATCAGAGACTACGTCTCCGAGGCGTCGGCGGCGATCTGGCGCAACCGCACGCGCTCGCTGCTCACCATGCTCGGGATGATCATCGGCACCTCGTCGATCATCGCCGTGCTCGGGATCAGCCGCGCCGCGTCGGGCGGGATCACCGGGACGCTGAACGCGTTCGGCGACCAGGGAATCTCGATCCAAGTCGATCCGAATCAGGACGACCCGCAGTCGGCGCAGATCCAGTACCGGGACGTGCGCACGATCCAGGAGTCGGCCGGCTCGCTGCTCGAGCACATCGAACCGAGCTATCAGCGGAACATGCGCATGCGCGCGAACGGCGTGAGCTCGACCAGCATCGTCGTCTCGAACAGCGATTTCTACAAGGACGTGCTCGTGCTGCGCGAGGGCCGGCGCGTCGACACCGCCGACATGGCGTCCGGTTCGCACGTGTGCATGGTGACCTCGCAGCTCGCCGACAAGTTCTTCAAGTCGGGGCCGGCCGTCGGCGGTACCGTCGAGGTCGGGGGGACGCGCTGCACGATCGTCGGCGTCTACGAAGAGATCAAGGGCGGCCTGTTCAACTCGATCGGCGGCAACGAGATCCTGTTCATGCCGTACACGACGTTCCACGAGATCGTCCCGGGCCCGATCGACTCGCTGACGATCTACGCCAACCCCGGCGTCACGCTCGACCGGATCACCACCGAGATCGACGCGGTGCTGCAGCGGCTGCACGGGCCGCGCGCACAGTACATCACCACCGACAACCAGGGCCAGATCCAGGGCTTCAACACCGTGCTCGGCATCATCGCGATCGGCCTCACCTCGATCGGCGGAGTCGCGCTCGTGGTCGCGGGGATCGGGATCATGAACATCATGCTGGTCTCGGTCACCGAGCGCACGCGCGAGATCGGCCTGCGCAAGGCGATCGGGGCCCGCCGCGGCGACGTGCTGCTGCAATTCCTGCTCGAAGCGATCCTGCTCTCGTTCTTCGGCGGCGGGATCGGCACGCTGTTCGGCTTCGCGGTGACGGTGCTGGCGTACTCGTCGGTCGAGAAGCTCGTCGGGCCCGCACCGATCCCATACCTGCTGATCATCTCGGTCGCGGTCGGTTTCTCGGCGATGGTCGGCTGCATCTTCGGAACCTATCCCGCGATCCGTGCCGCGCGCATGGACCCGATCGTAGCGCTCCGCTCGTGAGCGCGCCGCGATGAGAATCACGCAGTACGTCGCCGAAGCGATCGCGGTGCTCTCGGCGAACCGCGTTCGCACGCTGCTGACCGCGCTCGGACTCATCATCGGCGTGATGGCGGTCATCTCGATCCAGGTGCTGGGTGCGGGGATGTCGGGAGCCGTCAGCGGGATCCTGGGGATCCTGAGCGACCGCACGTTCTACATCGTTCCGAACCAGCAGCAGGCCGACTTCACGCGCGCCGCGATCCGGCTCACCGATCTGCAGCGGATGAAGTACGACGTCCCGAACGTCGTCGACGCGATCCCCGCCGGCGGGCAGAACATCCGCGCGCGCTACGGGCACAAGACCCGCCGGGTCACGCTCGGACCGGGGTCCGACGAGCGGTTCGCCCCCTCGACGCCGATCCGGTTCGGGCGGAAGCTCAACTCCGACGACATCGCGCAGGCGCGGCACGTCACCGTCATCAGCGACAAGGCGTACGACAAACTCGGGATGACCGGCGATCCGACCGGGACCTCGCTGCGCGTCGGCGAGTTCCGCTACACGATCGTCGGCGTGCTGGCGAAGTCGACCGAGGGCTTTCTGCCCACGCCGTCGGTCGCCGACGCTTCGATCCCGTATCCCACGTACGAGCGCGAGTACGCGCGGCGCCGGCCGATCGTGTTCATGCGCGTGCTGGTCGAGGACTCCTCGAAGATCGCGCAGACGGAGACCGACGCGCTGGCGTGGTTCAAGCGCATCAAGGGCGGGCGCGTCGAGTACCAGACGTTCGACCGCAAGTCGTTCGCGACCGCGGTCGACGGGATCTTCGGCGCCGTCACGTTCGTCGTCGCGCTGATCGGCGCGGTCTCGCTGCTGGTCGCGGGGATCGGGATCCTCAACATCATGCTGGTCAGCGTCGCCGAGCGAACTCGCGAGATCGGCCTGCGCAAGGCGATCGGCGCGACCCGCTTCCAGGTACTGCTGCAGTTCTTCATCGAGGCGCTCGCGCTCTCGGCGTTCGGGTGTCTGGTCGGGATGCTGCTCGGCGTCGCGCTCGGCGCGCTGGTCAACAACCTCGCGATCGTGAAGATCTCCGGCGTGGTCGCGCCGATCCCGTGGCTGCGCAGCATCGTCATCGCGACCGGCTTCGCGACCGTCGTGACGCTCGCGTTCGGCACCTATCCCGCTTGGCGCGCCGCCACGCTCGATCCCATCGAGGCTCTCCGCTATGAATGACACCCGCCGCGCGATCGACATGCTCGACGTGACGAAGACGTACTCGCTCGGCGACGTCAAGGTCGAAGCGCTGCGCGGCGTCAGCTTCACGATCGCGCGCGGCGAGTACGTCGCGATCATGGGGCCGTCGGGCTCCGGCAAGTCGACGCTGATGAACCTGCTGGGCTGCCTCGACCGGCCGACGACGGGACGCTATCTGCTCGACTCGGTCGACGTCTCGACGCTCGGCGACGACGCGCTGGCGGCGATCAGGCTCAAGAAGCTGGGCTTCGTTTTCCAGGGCTTCAACCTGCTGGCACGGACCAGCGCCCTGAAGAACGTCGCGCTGCCGCTCTTCTACGCCGGGGTCGGGTCGCGCGAGCGCAACGCGCTGGCCTCGGGCCGGCTGGTCGAGGTCGGCCTCGGCGACCGGGTCAACCACAAGCCGAGCGAGCTCTCCGGCGGCCAGCAGCAGCGGGTCGCGATCGCGCGGGCGCTGGTGAACGACCCGGCCGTCCTGCTCGCCGACGAACCGACGGGAAACCTGGACTCCCAGACGAGCGAAGAGCTCATGGGCGTCTTCGAGCACTTGAACCGGGACGGCCGAACGATCATCATGGTGACGCACGACGAAGAGGTCGCAAGCCACGCCAGGCGGATCATCCGCCTGCGGGACGGCCGCATCGTCGACGACCAGGCGACCGGCAAAGGTTAGAGCTTCGGGAAAAAGGGAGCCGGAGCGCGACCTCCGGCCCGGATGCCGGGTAGTCCGTCCCGTTCACCCTCGCGCAAGGAGTTCCGGATCGTGAAGTCTCGTCAAAACATCTTCGGGATGGCCGTCATCGGCCTGATCGGCGCGATCATCGGGAGCTTCTCGATGATGCTCTACGCGAGCACGCACTTCGCGAACGTCGCCGGCCCCGGCGACACGCCGCCCGCCGTGAGCGCCGCGCCCCTCACCACCGCCGGCACGACCGATCAGGAGCGGATCATCAACGCGGTCAAACGCGTCGAACCCTCGGTCGTCGCGCTCCAGGTGGTCGTCAACGGCAACCAGCTCGTCCCCACCGACCCGATCTCGCAGATGTTCAACGGCACCGGCCCGTACCAGCGCCAGCGCGTCGTGGAGCGCGCCTCGGGTTCCGGGTTCATCTACGCGCGCAGCGGCTTGATCCTCACCAACGCGCACGTCGTCCCGCGCGGTACCAGCAAGATCACCGTCGTGTTCGCGAACGGCGACCGCGTCGCCGGACACCTCTTCTCGTCGAACCCGGCCGCCGATCTCGCGCTCGTCAAGGTCGACGACTACGCGAAGCTCCCGCCGCCGGTCGAGTTCGCCGACAGCTCCCGCGTCCAGTCCGGCCAGTGGGCGATCGCGATCGGGGAGCCGCTCGCGCTGCAGCGCTCGGTCTCGGTCGGCGTCGTCTCCGGCTTCAACCGCGACGAGCCGATCCAGGGCGAGGACCAGCAGGTGCGGTTGTTCCGCGGCCTGCTGCAGACCTCGGCGCCGATCAACCCCGGCAACTCGGGCGGACCGCTCGTCGACTACGACGGGCGCGTGATCGGCGTGAACCAGTCGACCGCGAACCCCGCCGCGGCGCAAGGGATCGGGTTCGCGATCCCCGCGAGCACGGTCACCCAGATCGCGAGCACGCTCTCGAAGAACCAGGGGAAGACGCTCGAAGCGAACAGCACCGGGACCGGTAAGGGATTCCTCGGCGTCGAGCCGGTCGACATCACGAACAACGTCCGGACGCAATTGGGTGGGTACCATGATCAGGGCGGTATCGCCGTCAACCGGGTCATCGACGGTACGCCCGCAGCGCAAGCGGGGATCGAACCGGGCGATGTGATCCAGACGATCAACGGGAAGCCCCTCAATACCGCCAACGACTTGACGTCGACCATCAGCGCGATGAAACCCGGAACTCAGGTCACGCTACGCGTCTGGTCGCAGGGGGTGAAGAAGAACGTGTCGGTGACGCTTGTCGAGCAGCCGGTGCAGACCTACCTCCAGAACCAGCAGCTCCAACAGCAGCAGAACCCATAACCCGGGGACGTCGCCGCCCCCCGAAAGCCCCGCCGTCACGGCGGGGCTTTTTTTCTAGAACTTTCCGAAGAACGGCGTGATGTCGAAGTAGACGGTCCGCGTCGCGCCGGTCGTCGGACAGGTCAGCGTCACCGCATCGTAGCTGCGTCCGTTCTGCTGCGAGGTCGCGACCCTGGACTTCGTCCATTGCGTCGTGGCGTCGCACGGATGGAAGCGCTGCCAGACGAGCTCCCAGCGGACCCCGTTCGGTCTCGTTCTTCTGCACGTCGAGAATCGCCGTCTCCGGCGAATCGCCGGCGGGCTCCGAGAGCGGTGGTCCGTTGTCGGCTGACAGGTCCTTCTCCGGCAGCGTGAACCAAATGATCGCCGAAACGCGACCGCCGTCCATCAGATAGGCCGCGACGTAGCTGTCCCCGATCGGACTGTAGAAGGTCTCCTGCGCGCTCACCGCGGTCCTGCGGAGGTCAGGGTGGACGCGGCGCACGTCGGCCTCGGTCGCTCCGAGCCGCACGCCGTTGGCCTCCGCAACCATTGTGCCAGAAATGCTGTCACACCGGGTAGTGGAACAAGAGCCCCCGGAAGGCGTATCATAGACGATGCGCCGCCCGGCAACGGGCTCGGCTCACACCCCTTGAGCGACGGTAAGCGGCAAGGCCGGATCGGAGAGCGATCTCCGTGAGGGCTGGTCCACGACGCTCGGAAAGCGAGAACAGAACTTCATGGCAAAAGTGGTCGGAATCGACCTCGGCACGACCAACTCCGTCGTCGCCGTGATGGAAGGGCAGAGCCCGACCGTCATCGCCAACTCCGAAGGATCGAGAACGACTCCTTCGGTCGTGGCGTTCACGAAGACCGGCGAACGACTCGTCGGTCAGCTTGCGAAGCGCCAGGCCGTCACCAACCCGGACCGCACGATCAGCTCGATCAAGCGGTACATGGGGACCGATCATAAGGTCAAGATCGACGGCAAGGACTACACCCCGCAAGAGATCAGCTCGATGATCCTCCAGAAGCTGGTCAACGACGCGTCGTCGTATCTCGGCGAGCGCGTGACGAAAGCCGTCATCACCGTCCCCGCGTACTTCAACGACGCGCAGCGGCAGGCGACGAAGGACGCCGGCAAGATCGCCGGGCTCGAGGTGCTGCGCATCATCAACGAACCGACCGCGGCAGCGCTCGCGTACGGCCTCGACAAGAAGGCCAGCGAGACGATCCTCGTGTGGGATCTCGGCGGCGGCACGTTCGACGTCTCGATCCTCGAAGTCGGCGACGGCGTGTTCGAGGTGAAGGCCACCAACGGCGACACGCACCTCGGCGGCGACGACTACGACGCCCGCGTGCGCGACTGGCTGGTCGCGGAGTTCCGCAAGGAGCAGGGGATCGATCTCTCCAGCGACCGTCAGGCGCTGCAGCGGCTCACCGAGGCCGCCGAGAAGGCGAAGATCGAGCTCTCCGGCACGGTCCAGACGACGATCAACCTGCCGTTCATCACGGCCGATCAGAACGGTCCGAAGCACCTCGACGTGACGTTCACGCGCGCCAAGTTCGAAGAGCTCACGCAAGATCTCAGCGATCGCTGCGTGCAGCCGTTCAAGAACGCGCTCGCCGACGCGAAGCTCGACGTTTCGCAGATCGACGAAGTCGTCATGGTCGGCGGCTCGACGCGCATGCCCGTCATCCAGGAGCTCGTCAAAAAGCTCACCGGCAAGGAACTGAACCAGTCCGTCAACCCCGACGAAGTGGTCGCGGTCGGCGCCGCGATCCAGGCCGGCGTGCTCGCCGGTGAAGTTCGCGACGTGGTGCTGCTCGACGTGACCCCGCTCTCGCTGGGTCTCGAGACGCTCGGCGGCGTGAACACGAAGCTGATCGAGCGCAACACGACGATCCCGACCCGTAAGACGCAGGTCTTCACGACCGCCGAAGACGGTCAGACGTCGGTCGACATCCGCATTCTCCAAGGCGAACGCGAGATGGCGAACGACAACAAGGAGCTCGGGCGCTTCCGGCTCGAGGGGATCCCGGCCGCGCCGCGCGGCATCCCGCAGATCGAAGTGACGTTCAACATCGACGCCAACGGCATCGTGAACGTCTCGGCGAAAGATCTCGGGACCGGCAAGGAGCAGCAGATCCAGATCACCGCGTCGACCAACCTCAACAAGGACGAGGTCGACCGCATGGTGCGCGATGCCGAGTCGTACGCGGCGCAGGACAAGGCCAAGAAGGACGAGGCCGAGATCCGCAACACCGCGAGCTCGCTGATCTACTCGACCGAGAAATCGCTCAAGGAAGTCGGCGACAAGGCCGAAGCCGGCGTCAAGGGCGACGTCGAGACGGCGCTCGCCGAGCTCAAGAAGATCTCGGAGAACGGCAGCGCCGACGAGGTCAAGACGGCGACCGAGAAGCTCCAGCAGGCGTCGTACAAGATGGCCGAGACGCTGTACGCTTCGACCGGCGCATCGACCGACGGGGCGTCGCCGAACGGTACCTCCGCCGGCGCGCACGACCACGACAGTGAAGCCGCGAGCGGCGCGAGCGCGCCGCACGAAGACGTGATCGACGCCGAGTTCAAGGAAGCGAAGTAACGCTGCCGTGAACGACGATGCCGTGACGGGCACGGCGGCCGCCGAGGCCGCCGTGCAGAACGGTGCCGCAGAGCAGGACGGCGAGAGCGCGGAGAGCGCCCTCGCCGCCGAGCTCACCGCGGCGCGCGCCAAAGCCGAGGAGAACTACAACAAGTTCCTCTACGCGATGGCGGACTTCGAGAACTACAAGAAGCGCATCGAGCGCCAGCTCGGCGAGATCGCGCTCGCCGGCAAGAAGTCGGTGCTCACCAAGATCCTGCCCGTGCTCGACAATCTCGAGCGCGCGGTCTCGTTCGAGGACTCGGACGGGCTGCGCGGCGGGTTGCAGGCGACGCTGCGGATGTTCGAGACCGCGCTCGCGGGCGAAGGCGTGAAGAGCGTCCCGCTCAAGGGATTGCCGTTCGACCCGCGGCTCGCCGAGGCGATCGCGACCCAGCCCACGCCGGAGGGTGTCGACGAGGGTACCGTCCTCGACGAAGCCCACAAAGCGTACACGATCGGCGACGAGGTGCTGCGTCCCGCGCAAGTCGTCGTCGCCCGCAATCCGTGAACTACAAAGACTACTACGCGATCTTGGGCGTGCCGAAGGGCGCGGCTGAGAAAGACATCAAGAGCGCGTACCGCAAGCTGGCGCGCAAGTGGCATCCGGACGCGAATCCACAAAACGCGCACCAGGCGGAAGAGAAGTTCAAGGACATCCAGGAGGCGTACGAAGTTCTCGGCGATCCCGAGAAGCGCAGGAAGTACGACGTCCTGGGCTCCGATTGGCAGCGCGCGGCGCGCGAGGCCGATCAGGCGCGTTCCTACCGGCAGGCGCAGGGCGCCGACTTCGGCGGCTTCGGCGGCTTCAGCGGCGCCGGCGGCCCGGGCGGCGCTGCCGGGACGAGCGGCTTCTCCGACTTCTTCGACATGTTCTTCTCGGGGATCGGCCGGCGCGCGCCCGGCGCGGCCCCCGGCCCCTCGCAGCAACGCGGCGAGGATCTCGAATCGACGATCGAGCTGGCGCTGCACGACGCGTACGAAGGCGGCCGCAAGTCGATCACGCTGCAGGTCGAAGACGCCTGTCCGCGCTGCCGCGGTACGGGGACCGACCGCAACAAGGTCTGCCCGCAGTGCCACGGCATCGGGCGCGTGCGCGAGACGAAGCGCTTCGACGTCACGATCCCGCGCGGCGTGCGCGACGGTCAGCGCATCCGGCTCGCCGGCCAAGGCGCGAGCGGGCCCGGCGGCGGCCAGCGCGGCGACCTGTACCTGGTCGTGCACCTCGGCGGCGACGAGCGCTACGAGCGCAAAGGCGACGATCTGTATCTCGATCTGCCGGTCAGCATCTACGATCTGATCCTCGGCGCCGAAGTCCGCGTCCCGACGATGAACGGCGACGTCACGATGACGATCCCGGCCGGGACGCAGAACAACAAGATGCTGCGCCTCTCCGGCAAGGGGATGCCGAAGCTCAAGGACGGCGGCAGCGGCGACGAATACGTGCGTCTCATCGGACAGCTGCCGACGAATCTCACCGACAAAGAGCAGAAGCTCTTCCGCGAGCTCGCCGGCATCCGCAACGGCAAACCCGAAACGAGGTAACCCATGACCACCGCGAACCAGTCCGTGCAGAGCCGCGAGATTCGCCTCGCGAGCCGCCCGAACGGCGAGCCGGCCGACGAGAACTTCGCCCTCGCGACCGCCGAGGTCGGACCGCCCGGCGAGGGCGAGCTGCTGGTGAAGAACACGATGATGTCGGTCGAGCCGTACATGCGGGGCCGGATGAACGACGCCAAATCGTACGTGCCGCCGTTCGTCGTCGGCGAAGCGCTGAGCGGTGCGGCGATCGGAACGGTCGTCACGTCGCGCGCACCCGAGATTGCGGCCGGGGCGACGGTGCTGCACGATCGCGGCTGGCGCGAGTTCGCGGTCGTCCCCGCCAAGGCGGCGCGCGTCATCGACACGACCGCCGTGCCGGCCGAGGCGTACCTCGGCGCGCTCGGCACGACGGGCTTCACCGCCTGGGTCGGCCTGCGCATCATCGCCGAGGTCAAGGCAGGGCAGACCATCTTCGTCTCGGGTGCGGCGGGCGCGGTCGGCTCGATGGCCGTCCAGCTCGCGAAGCGCTGGGGGCTGCGCGTGATCGGCTCGGCGAGCTCGGCCGAGAAGGCCCGCATCGTGCGCGAGGAGTTCGGCGCCGACGCCGCGTTCGACTACCACGACGGCGCGTACAAGCAGCTTCGGGCGCTCGCGCCGGACGGGATCGACGTCTATTTCGACAACGTCGGCGGCGAGCAGCTTGAAGCGGCGATCGCCGCGACGCGCGACCACGCGCGCATCGTCCTGTGCGGCGCGGTCTCGCAGTACAACGCCGCTGCGCCGCCGCCCGGACCGCGCAACCTCGCGATCGCGATCGGGCGCCGGCTGCGGCTCCAGGGTTTCATCGTGATCGACCATCTGGCACGTTTCCGCGAATACGTCGCCGAGGTCGCGCCGCTGGTCGCAAGCGGCGCGCTGCGAGCGCCGACGACCTTCGTCGACGGGCTCGAGAGCGCGCCGGGCGCGTTCATGCAGATGCTCAAACCGAACGCGAGGGTCGGCAAGATCGTCGTGCGGGTCGGCTGAGGCTACTGCAAGAGCGATCCTGGCGATGAGCCGGCGACGGCGATCGAAATGCAAGCGAGCGCGAGCACGGAGAGAGAGTTGGGGGCGCGCGCGGAACTCCGGTGCGGGCAACCGGTTCCTATGAAGTGATGCTCGGCGGCCCCCCGCTTCACTTGATGTGGTCCCAGATGTACGATCCGAATCGACCGAAGGTGTCGAGGCGGGTCGATCTGCGCCGCATCCTCGCGTTGTTCCGGCCGTACCTCGCGCAGGAAGCGCTCGTCCTGGTCTGCATCTTCGCGGTCGCGCTGCTCGGGCTGCTCCCGCCGCTCTTCACCCGATGGCTGATCGACGGCGCGATCCCCGCGCACGACATGCACGCGATGTGGCTGGCGGTCGGCGGGATGGTCGCGAGCGCGATCCTCGGCGGCGTGCTCGGGGTCTATCAGGGTTTCCTGAACTCGCTGGTCGGCGAAGGGATCATGCGCGACATCCGGATCCGTCTGGTCGCGCATCTGCACCGCATGCCGCTCTCGTTCTTCACCGGAACGAAGACCGGCGAGATCATGAACCGCGTCTCGAACGACGTCGACAACATCGACAACGTGGTGACCGGAATCCTCGTCTCGATCGTCACCAACCTCTTCACGATGCTCACGACGATCGTGACGATCTTCATCCTCGACTGGCGGCTCGCGCTGGTCGCCCTGGCGATCATCCCGCTGATGATCCTGCCGCTGGCACCGGTGGGACGCCGCATGTACGACGTTCGCAAGCTGACGCGCGAGAAGCGCGACGAGATCGAATCGATCACGCAGGAGACACTCTCGATCAGCGGGATCACGCTGATCAAGTCGTTCGTGCGCGAGCCGTTCGAACGCGAACGCTTCTATCGCGCGGGCACCGACCTGATGAAGCTCGAGATCTCGCTCGCGATGGTCGGCCGCTGGTTCATCGCCGCGATCACTGCGCTGGTCATCATCGGTCCGGCGGTCGTCTGGCTGACCGGCGGCTGGCTCGCGATCGGCGGCGGCGTCACCATCGGGACGATCGTCGCGTTCGTGGCCTATCTGGGCCGGCTCTACGGACCGGCTTCGGCCTTGGCCGGCGTGCAGGTGCAAGTCGTTTCGGCGCTCGCCGTATTCGAACGGATCTTCGCGTATCTCGACATGGAACCGGAAGGCTCGGAGAAACCGGATGCGACCGAATTGCGCGACGTGCGCGGCGAGATCGCGTTCGAGGACGTCGAGTTCTCCTACAGCCCGGAGCGCAGCGCGCTGCGCGGCGTCACCTTCCGCGTCGCGCCCGGGCAGATGGCCGCCTTCGTCGGGCCCTCCGGAGCCGGCAAGACGACGATCACCCAGCTCGTGCCGCGCTTCTACGACCCGCAGGCCGGCGCGATCCGCATCGACGGGCACGACGTGCGCGACGTCACGCTGGCCTCGCTGCGCGAGAATATCGGGATCGTGACGCAGGAGACGTACCTCTTCCACGACACGATCGCCGCGAACTTGCGCTACGCGCGGCCGGACGCGACCGATCAGGAGCTGATCGCGGCGGCGCGCGCGGCGAACATCCACGAGTTCGTAGCTTCGCTCCCCGACGGGTATGCGACCGTCGTCGGCGAGCGCGGCCACAAGCTCTCCGGCGGCGAGCGCCAGCGCCTGGCTATCGCGCGCGTCCTGCTCAAGAACCCGCGAGTGCTGATCCTCGACGAAGCGACCAGCGCGCTCGATTCGGCGAACGAGGCTGCGATCCAAGCCGCGCTGGTACCGCTGCTCGAAGGACGCACGAGCCTGGTGATCGCGCACCGCCTCTCGACGGTTCAGAATGCCGACGTCATCTTCGTGGTCGAGGACGGCCGCATCACCGAGCAAGGCACGCATGCGGCGCTGCTTGCGCGCGACGGCGCGTACGCGCACCTCTACTGGAAGCAGTTCCGCGATCGCGCGGTCACGGAGGCGGTCGGAACCTGATGGCCCTCCGCGAGGGCGGACTCGCGGTTCGCGGGCTGTCGAAGCGCTTCGGCCGCAAGACGGCGGTCGACGATCTCTCGTTCGACGTCGCGCGCGGCGAGATCGTCGCCGTCGCCGGCCCGAACGGCGCCGGAAAATCGACGACGCTGATGTGTCTGGCGGGCCTCGTTCGGCCCGACGCCGGCACGATCGCGTTCGACGGCGAGCGGCTCGGCGCCGAACGCGGGCGCGAGATCGCACTGATCCCCGAGACGCCGGACGTCTTTCCGATGCTCACGGTGTGGGAACACCTGGCGTTCGCCGCCGCGCTCACCCGCGCGCCGGCCGGCTGGGAAGAGCGCGCGGAGTCGCTGCTGGCGCGCCTCGCGCTCGCCCCCGAACGCGACTCGCTCGGCAACACGCTCTCAAAGGGGATGCGCCAGAAGACGCTGCTGGCGGCGACGGTGCTCGGCGGCACGCCCGTGCTGCTGCTCGACGAGCCGATGATCGGGCTCGATCCGCTCGGCCAGCGCGAGCTGCGCGCGCTGCTGACCGCGCTGCGCGCGGACGGACACGCGCTGCTGGTCAGCACGCACCTGCTCGAGAACGCTGCGGCTATGTGCGACCGGATGCTCGTGCTCGACGGCGGCCGGCTCGTCGCGAGCGGAACGATCGACGAGCTGCGCGCGCGCCGCGGCGACGGCTCGCTCGAGGACGTCTTCCTCGACGTGACCCGCTCGTGAAGGGCCTGATCGCGCTCTCGTACGGCGACCGGCACGCGCTGGTCAACGCGCTGCGCTCGCTGCGCTCACGGCCGGGCCGGCTCGCGATGTGGCTGCTGTACGCGGCGGCGATCGCCGGCTTCGCCTTCATCAAGACGGCGCCGCAGGCGCGCGGCGCGGCCGGCGCGCATCCGGCGTTCGTCCTGGTCGTGAACGACTTCTGGATCTGCGGCTTCACGTTCGTGTTCGGCATCGTGCTGGCGAGCGGGACGTCGCGCTGGCTCGGCGTCTTCTCCTCGCGCGCCGAAGCCTTGCTGCTCCCGCGCAGCGCGGCGCCCTCGCTCCTGGTCGCGGCCTACCTCCAGCTGCGCGCGGTCGCGCTCGCGCTCGCGCAGGCGTTCACGCGCTTCGCGTACCTCATCGTGTTCGGCATCCCGTCGGGGACGACGGTCCACGCGCTGCTGGCGCAGCTGTGCTTCTTCGCCGCCGCCGCGGCGGCGATCGCCAGCGTCGCGCTCCCGCGCGCCCTCGCGCGCGGTACCGCGCGCGTCGCGATGATCGCGGCCGGCTGCGCGGTCGCGGCGGCGGCGACGGTCCCGCTCCTCATCGAGGGTCTGCGCCTGCTTCGGCTCCCCGAGACCGCCGCGCTGCTGCGCGCTGCGCCGGCGGTTCATCCCGGCGAGATCCTGGTCGCGCTCGCCGCAGGCGATCTGCGCGCGATCCTGATCCCGCTCGCGGCGGCGCTGGCCGCGAGCGCTGCGTTCGCGTTCGCCGCGCGCGATGCGTATCCCGAGCTCTACGCGATCTCGCTCGCGAACCTCGACTGGCGCATGCGCGTCCGCGAGCGCCGCGATGCACGCAGCGCGAGCGTCGCCGCCGCACCGGGCACGCGGCCGGTGCGCAGCGCGAGCGGGACGCGTCTGCGCGGCGCGTTCGCGCTGGTCTGGGCCGACGCGCTCATGTTCGCGCGCAACGTCTCGCCGGCGATAACTGCGATCGTCGCCCTGCTCGCGCTGAGCGGCGGCGTCGCGTTCGCGCTCTTCGCGCGGAGCGATCCCCAGTTGGCCTTCGGCATCTTCGCCGGCGCCGGGCCGGGTCTCGCGATCGCGGTCGCGTCGACGACCGGCGTGCGCCTCGCGCCGGCGCTGCGCATGCCGCTGTTCTGGCTCGGCGACGTGCGCCTCGCAGCGCGTCTCGCCGGCTGGGCAGCCGGCGCGCTTTGGCGCGACGCCGTCGTCGTCGCACTCGTCGCGACCGGCTACGGTGCGGTCGCCCGTGACGCGCGCGTCCCGCTGCTCTTCTTGGTCGCCGCGACCGCACTGCTCGCGCTCACCCGCGCGGTCGGCCTCGCGGTATTCGCGCTGCTGCCGAACCGGCTCGACCAGCGCGGCCCAGCGGTGATGGTGCGCGCGATCCTTTCGTTCGTGCTGGTCGCGCCGCCGGTGCTCGCCGCCGCCGCCGCGGCGGTGATGCTCGGGCTCCCGCTCGCCGGCGCCCTGCTCGCCGGCGCGTGCATCGCGGCCGCGGAAGCCGCCGGGCTGGTGCTGTTCGCGGCTTGGCGTCTCGCCGGCCGCATCGATTCGCTCGCGCTGGCCTAGGGATGCTCTAGCGCTCGGTCAGCTCTTCCCAGCCGAGAACGCGCGAGGTGAGCTCGGTGCGGTTCCGCGAGTTCGTTTTGCGCAGCAGCTGCTTGAGGTGGAACGTCGCGGTCGAACCGGAGATCGAAAGCGATTCGCCGATCTCGGTGCTCGACGCGCCGCGCAGCACCTCACCGAGGACTTGACCTTCGCGCCGGCTCAGACCGTAGCGCGTCATCGCGCGCAGCACCGTGGCGCGCCGGCGCGCCGGCTCGACGGAGACCAGGAAGAACGGCGAAGAACCGCCGGCCAATCGCGCCAACCGCACGAACGCGAACGGCAGCGCGCGCGAAACCGCGACGCCCCGCGGCGAAGCGGCGAGCTCGCCGATGAGCTGCGTGAGCGTACCGGCGAGCAGGGGGGGCGCGTGGCCGTTGCGCGGGCGATAGAGCGCGTGCAGCGGCGAATCGTCGAGCGCCGGCTCTTCGGCCAGCACGGGCCGCAGTTGCTCGTCGATCACGAACATGACCGGCGCGCTGCTGCGGCGCCACTGCGGCGCCGCACCGTCGACGATCCAATGCGTGAGCGCGGCACCGTGCTCGTCGAGAAAGCGGCGCGTCGCGGCGATCTGCGGCGGCCGGAAACCGCGCGTGCCGTCGACGTCGAGCCGAATCACGCCGAGCGGGCCGCCATGGCGTCCGAAGACCAGGAACATCGCACCGCCGGTGCGCGAGCGTACGACCAGCGCGGGCAGGGCTTCGTCGCGCAAGTGCAGATCGCGCAACAGCGCCGCCCACTCGCGTTCGCTCTCCCCGCACGTGCGCGGCGACGGTGCGCCGGTAAGGTATGAACGCAGCTCGTAGCGCTCCGCGCCTGCAATCACGGCGAACACGTCGGCGGCATAGCCGAGGGCGCCCGGCGCATCATCCTCGCGCACAGAAAATCGCGGGTTGCCATGTACGATGGCCCCAGCGGTCATGAAACGCTCCATCTCAGCTGTGACGTCCTTCATACCGTTTCGCCCGCCGGCGAGGATTCCACCCGCCAAGCGGGTGCCTGGTTCACGGCGGAACGCCGAAACTATACCGAGTCTTTACTCCGGCCGGCTTACCACGGCTCGCGAATCCCGGGCCGCGCCGACCGGAGCCAATCGGCGAAGTCGGGCGCGGTCATCGGCTGCGCGATCAGGTAGCCCTGCATCTGCTCGATGCCGTTGCCGACCAGCCATTTCGCCTGCTCGCGGTCCTCGACGCCGTCGGCGATCGTGCGAATCTGCAGCGTCTGGGCGATCCCGATCGCCGCGCGGGCGACCCGTTTCCACTGGCCGTCGCCGGCCGACGGACTGGTGACGCGCCCGTCGACCTTGATGAAGTCGAGCGGCAGCGAGGCCATCGCGCTGAGCGAGGTCGGCGTCGCGCCGAACCCGTCGAGGCCGATCGGAACGCCGATCCGCCGCGCATGGCGCAGGAACGTGCCGCCCGCGTCGCTGTCGGCGAGCATCGTCGCCTCGCGGACCTCGAGCGCGAGCTTGGAGGACGCGTCCTCGACATCGCGGATCATGCCCTCGAGCTCGGTCCAGACCGTCGAGTTGGTGTTCGAGATGTTGACGTGGATGCGCACGTCGATCTTTTCGTGCGTCGAACGCAGCGTGTCGGCGACGGCGCGCACGACCTTGACGTCGAGTGCCGATGAGGCCATCGCGCCGCCCTTGAAATCGAGAAACGTGCGCGGCGTGAGCCAGCCGCGCGACGGGTGCCTCCAGCGGACGAGCGCTTCCGCGCCGACGACCCGCATCGTCGACGTCGAGACGATCGGCTGATAGCACAGCATGAAATCGCGCTCGAAGGTCGCGTCGCGCAGCCGCTCGCGGAACTCGCGGCGCGCGCGCACTTCCTGGCTGACACCGTCGCGGTACCAGCGCACGTTGTTGCCGCCGCTCTCTTTGGCCGCGTAGAGCGCTTCGTCGGCGTGCTGCAGCAGTTGTTCCGGCGTCAGCCCGTCGTCGGGCGAGACCGCGATCCCGATGCTGGCCCGCACTAGGCTGGTGAAGCCGCCTTCCTGGACCTCGATCAGGACGCGTTCGAGAAACCGCTGCGCGGCTTCGACCATCTCCAGCTCGTCGTCGACCACCGTCAGGATCGCCACGAACTCATCGCCGCCGAGCCGCCCGACGAAGTCGTTGCGGCGGACGCTCTCGCGCATCCGGCGCGCCGCCTCGATCAGGGTTTGATCGCCGACCGCGTGGCCGAAGGTGTCGTTGATCGCCTTGAACCCGTCGAGGTCGATGAACAGGACGCCGACACGGCCGCCGCCGCGCTGGGCGGCGGCGAGAACGTTGTCGAGGTGGTGCAGCGTCGCGGTGCGTGAAGGGAGCTCGGTGAGCGGGTCGATCGCGCCCTCGCGGATCGGTTCGGGCTCCTCTTCGGTGCGCAGCAGCAGCCGCGCGACCGCGCCGCTGACCGCGCGCGCGACCTCGTGGTGCGCGGACCGGCCGCGTGCCCAGCGCATCGCAAAAAAGTACGGCGCCGTCGCCGTCAGGCGCGCGACGTAGCGGTCGTCGTCGATGCTCTCGCGGGTCGGAACCCGCGAGGCTTCGAGCGCGAGCGCCGTGGCGGAGGCGTCGTCCACGCCGTCCGAGGTGACGTAGGAGACGAGCGAACCGTCGGGACCGCAGACGAGGGCGAGATCCGCGCCGGCGAGCGGAAGCGCTCCGGCGAGGATGACCCGCATCAAGTCTTGCGACGAACGCCGAGACTCGGCAGCGGCATGAAAAAGCTCAGCCAGGCCTTCAGTCTCGGCGGTTTCCCGCCGCTTTTCAGGCGTCAACATTCCCACGTCCTCGGGTGCAAACTTCCCGGCCAAGCGGCAGCGCGCCCCTCGTCACGCCGCGAAGCCATGAAAATCTCCCCGCCCGGAGAGGGCTCTCCGTCGCGCTCATCGCCCCAGCGAGCCCCGCCGCTCCCTTGCCCACCGAACGAGCTGTTCCAACGGCATTGGAGCGGCAAGTCCCTGACCGCATAGGGCACTCGCCCCGTGTCGCGCCAGCCAGCGGACCCGTTCGGGGTCGTCCGCGCCGGTCGCGATGACGAGCGGCGCCACGACGGAGGCCAGCGCGAGCTCGGCCAGGGTGCGCACGTCGTTCCCGCCGTCGACCGTGACGAAGTCGAGCAGCCCGCCCGAGCCGTCGAACGGCGGGCGCGCGGCCCGCCAGGCCGCGACGCCGACGCGGGCGCCGAGCGCGCGCAACCGGCGCGCCACCGAATCGAGGCCGGCGCCGCGCGCGTCGCCGTCCGGGACGAGCTCGGCCAGGACCCCGCGCAGACCGTCGCCGCCGAAACCCGTCGCGATCGCGTCGAGCACCGACTCGCTCGGCGACGAGAGCGACAGATGGACCTGCAGCTCGAGGCCGGCAGCGCGCCAGCTGCGCTGCGCGCTCGCGGCGACGGCGATCGTCCAACGCTCGAGCGCCTCGCGCGCGGCGGGGTCCGTCTCGCTGCCGGCGCACGCGCGCGGCGATGCTGCGAACGGCGGGTCCGCGGCCCGCCACGCGGCGATCGCGGCAGCGGCGATCGGCTCGCCGCTGTTCGCATCGACGATCGGCTGGTAGAGCACCTCGAGCAGCGCGGAGAGATCCGGCTCGCGCAGACGGGCACGCAGCGTCGCACGCTCCCCCAGCTCGCGCCCGGCCGATTCGCGAAACCAGTACGGCCGTGTCCCGCCGACCGACGCCGCCGCCATCGCCGCGGCACCCGCCTTCTCGACCAGATCATCGGGCCGCTCGCCGTCCTGCGGGCAGATCGCGACGCCGACGTTCGTGCATGCGTCCGCGGCGGCGGCACCCGCCGCGACCAGCAGCCGCTGCGCGGCCGGATACGCCTCGGACTCGCCCCGCTCGAGCGCGACCAGCGCCAGGTAGGCATCGCCGCCCAAATGCCCGAGATGGTCGTTCGCGCGCACCTCGCGGCGCAGCCGGCGCGCGACGGCGTCGCGCACCGCTTCGCGCTCCAGCGAAGCGGGCGACGGCTCGACGTCGACGTAGACGACCGCGAACGAGCGGTTCATGCGGCGCGCGTCGTGGACGAGCTGTTCCAAGCGCTGCAGCGTCGCACCGCCGTCCGGCAGGTCGGCCGGAACGCGCGCCGCGACGCGGCGTTCGAGCGCCCAGCCGCAGCTGGCGACGATCGCCCGCGCGATCTCGATCGTGTCCGGCCGCGGGTCGCGCCAGCGCAGCGCGACGCGCTCGGGACGGTCGGGCGCGATGCGCGCGACGTACAGCTCGGGCGTCACCAGCTCGTCCTCGAGCACGCGCCGTGCACGCTCGAAGAGGCGTTGCGCCGCGACGCTGGCACGGCCGCCCGGCGTGACCGCCAGGATACGATCCTCACTGAAGACGATCGCGCGCTCGGCGTTGGCGAGCGTGCCGGCGACCGAGAGCACGGCGCGCAGGCGAAGCTCGGCTTCGGCGACGTAGTCGAATGCGCGCGTCCACGCACGAGCGAGGTCGCGCGTCGGAAAAGCTTCGCGATCGCTCCGCATGACGGGCAGTCGATATTGTCGCACGGGTCGCACTTCAGCGTAGCGGACGCTCCGCGCCGGTGTCCACTCTCCCCTCGGGTAGTTTTCAGGGCGGGATCGTGCCGCCGATGCGTAGCACTCTCGGCTCGTATGGACAAAGTCGTCGCTTCCTGCGCCGCAGCGGTCGCGGATATCCCGAGCGGCGCGTCGCTGGCGGTCGGCGGGTTCGGCCTGAACGGGGTGCCGCACAACCTGATCGAGGCGCTGCTCGAACAGGGCGCCGGCGATTTGGTGACCGTGTCGAACAACTGCGGAGTCGACGGCTGGGGCTTGGGCCGCCTGCTCGACGCGAAGCGGATCCGCCGCACGACCGGATCGTACGTCGGCGAGAACAAAGAGTTCGAGCGCCAGTACCTGTCCGGCGAGCTGGAGGTCGAGCTGGTTCCGCAAGGGACGCTCGCCGAACGGTTGCGGGCGGGCGGCTGCGGGATCCCCGCGTTCTTCACCCCCGCGGGCGTCGGCACGCTGGTCGCCGACGGCGGGCTGCCGTGGCGGTACACCGCCGACGGTGCGGTCGCGCTCGCCTCGCCCAAGAAGGAGACGCGCGCGTTCGGCGGCCGCGACTACGTCCTCGAGGAGGGGATCGTCTGCGACTTCGCGCTGGTGCGGGCGAGCGTCGGCGACCGCCACGGCAACCTGATCTTCCACAAGGCGACGCGCAACTTCAACCCGCTCTGCGGGATGGCGGGAAGGATCACGATCGCCGAGGTCGAGACGCTGGTCGAACCCGGCGAGATCGATCCCGAGCAGGTTCATCTGCCCGGGATCTACGTGCAGCGCGTCGTGTACGTCGGTGCTGCCGGCAAACGCATCGAGCGCGTCACGACGCGCAAGCGAGGAGCATAACCGATGGCGCTCACGCGAACGCAGCTCGCCGCGCGGGTCGCGCAGGAACTGCGCGACGGCCAGTACGTGAACCTCGGCATCGGTCTGCCGACGCTGATCCCGAACTACGTTCCCGACGGCGTGACCGTCATGCTGCAGAGCGAGAACGGGATCCTCGGGTTCGGTCCTTACCCGTACGAAGGCGAAGAGGATCCCGACCTGATCAACGCCGGCAAAGAGACCGTCACGCTCCTGCCCGGCGCGTCGTTCTTCGATTCGTCGGCGTCGTTCGGGATGATTCGCGGCGGACACGTCGACGTCGCGGTGCTCGGCGCGATGCAGGTCGCGCAGAACGGCGATCTGGCGAACTGGGTGATCCCCGGCAAGATGGTCAAAGGGATGGGCGGCGCGATGGACCTCGTGCACGGCGCGAAACGCGTCATCGTGATGATGGAGCACGTCGCAAAAGGGAACTCGCACAAGATCCTCGCCGAGTGCACCCTCCCGCTGACCGGAAAACGCGTCGTGCAGCAGATCATCACCGATCTCGCCGCGATCGACGTCACCCCCGACGGTCTCGTGCTGCGCGAGGTCGCGCCGGGCGTGAGCGTCGACGACGTGCGCGCCGCAACCGGCGCCCCGCTGCACGTTCCGCAGGAACCGAAGACGATGGAGATCCCGGCCGGCGTCTAGAGCGTTCGGCGTGGGGTTTCGTTCAGTGGGGTGCGGTTTCCGTGCAGAACGAGGTGAGCGTCTCCATCGCAGCCGGATCGGGCGGTGCCGACGGCGGGCGCACGTATGCGACGATGTAATCGAAACCGCGCAACGTTCCTCCGGCGAACTCCTGGGTGCGGCCGCCCTCGAGCGTCGCGGTGACGCGATGGATCGTCGTCGTGCCGCACGTCTCGCGGCGATCGCTGATGATCGTCGCGCCGATCCCCTCGTACGGGTTGGAATCGGCGTCGTGGTTCGCCGCGGCCGGCCGAACCGACTGTGCGATCAGCGACGGGCTGCCGGGCGCGAGCCGCCACGCGCTCGCGTTCGGCGGAAACGGCGCCTCGATCGTCCAGCCTTTCGGCCCGGCAGGCTGATGGACGCCGCTGCAGAGGGTGTCCAGCGCGGCGAGCGCCGCCGGGTCGGCCGCGGTGCCGACGGGATGCGCGTAGCTCGCTACCAGCAAGCGGCCGCCCACCTTCACGTGGCGGAAGACGTACGTGAGCTGGTTCGCATACGCGTACGTGAACTGCACCGACGGCGCGCCGCAGAGCGGAGCGGCATCGCTGCGCTCGACATCGATCGCGTGACGGCCGTTCACGTAGGCGGCCATCGCGTCGACGAGATGCCCTACATCGTCGCCGCTCGGTGTGGCGCTGACGACGATGCTGTGCCGAACGCCGTCGAGACTGCGGCCCCATATGCGGTAGACTGCCGGCCGCGCGGCATCGGACCCGGGCGCGGTGACCAGGTAGTGATCGGGGACGGTAAAGTCCACGCCGTCCGCGCGCACGGCGAGCGGCAGCAGTGCCAAGCCGATCCCGCAAGCAAACCCGAGACGCCTCGTCTGCGCGTTCACCTCAGGCGGGCGGTGGCGCCGACGCGGTGCCCAGCGGCGACCACATGCGGCAGAATGCGGTGAGCGCGCGCTCCGCGCCGGTGTCGGCCTCGTGCGCGGCGGGCCGGGTGTAAACGTAGCGATACGCGGTGCGGTGGAGATATGCGACCGCGATCTCGGCGATCTGCCCGCCGATCTGCACGTCGAGCCGGTGCACCGACGAACCGCTGCACGGATCGCGATGGTCGGCGACGACCTTGCCGGTCGGCAGCGAGTCGCGCTCGAACGCATCGAACCGTTCCGGCGAGAGCAGCCGATAGGACGCGACGAACGTCGAGGTTGCGTCGGGCGAGTCGAGCGTCGAGACCGCGAGCCGCGTTCGCGGCGCGGTCCACCCGGCGGGGACCGGGTTCGGATACGGTCCCGGGCACAGCGTCGCCATCGCGTCGAGCGCGTCGTGCCGGTCGCCGACCCCCGCCCGGTGACCGTACGTCACGGTTGCGAGGCCGCCGGTGACGACGGCGGCGAGCACGTGCGCCTCCATTGCGACGCCGGAGCTGGCGCTGGTCACCGTCCAGCGGTGCGCCGGCTGGCCGTCGCAGGCCGTGATCGGACCGTCGTCGACGACCTCCGCACCGCGCGCCCGTTCCGCCGCGATCCGTTCGGCCGCGTACGTTTCGACGTCGCTCGCCACCTTCGGCGGGACCGAGGCGAACGCGAGCGTGTGCAGCTTGTCACCGTCACGAACGTAAAAGCCGCCGCCGGTCGTCGCAATCCAACCGGCCGGCGGTTTGAACGCCATCGAGATCGAGAACGCGGGCGTTTGCGCGGCCGTCTGCGCACCCGCGACCGCACCCGCTGCCGCGAACGCCGCCACGGCCAAACCGAGCACCCGTACAACTCCGGCTCGCATGACGTCCTTTTCGTCCCACGAGACGCGATTTCCGCGCGGGGTGGCCTTCGGCGGCGTCGAACCACTCGGAGCTATGTCGATCGCACCCGCCCGGCCCGATACCTCCGACGAAGAGGCGATGATCCTCGACGTCGTCCGGCAGCTCGTCAAGGAGCGCGTCGAACCGCGCGCCGCCGAGATCGACGCCAAGGGTGAGTTCCCGTGGGACATCAAGCAGCTCTTCGCCGAGAACGATCTGCTCGGGATCCCGTTCCCGGCTGAATACGGCGGGCTCGGCGGATCGTTCGTCACCTACGTCAAGGTCGTCGAAGAGGTCTCGAAGGCGTGCGCGTCCTCGGCGCTCATCATCGCCGTCCAGGAGCTCGGCGCGCTGCCGATCCTGATCGGCGGCACCGACGAACAGAAGCGCCGCTGGATCCCGGACCTGGCGTCGGGTGCGAAGATCGCTGCGTACGCGCTGACCGAACCCGGCTCGGGCTCCGACGCGGCCGGCTCGATGCGCATGAAAGCGCGGCGCGACGGCGATGCGTACGTCCTCGACGGCTCGAAGATCTGGATCACCAACGGCAGCGTCGCCGACGTCGTCACCGTCTTCGCGGTGAGCGATCCGTCGAAAGGCGCGAACGGGATCAGCGCCTTCGTCGTCGAGAAGGGCACGCCGGGGTTCACGGTCGGCAAGCTCGAGAAAAAGATGGGGATTCGCGGTTCGCCGACAGTCGAGCTGGCGTTCGAGAACTGCCGCGTCCCGGTCGCGAACATGCTCGGCGAAGAAGGCCAGGGCTTCAAGATCGCGATGAAAGTGCTCGACAAGTCGCGCCCCGGGATCGCCGCGCAGGCGCTCGGGATCGCGCAGGGCGCGCTCGACTACGCGACCGAGTACACGAAGCAGCGCGTCGCGTTCGGCAAGCCGATCTCGCAGCAGCAGGGCTTGCAGTTCATGCTCGCCGACATGAAGACCGAGGTCGAGGCCGCGCGCCTCCTGCTGTACGAAGCGGCGCGCAAGTGCGACGAGAACTCGCCCGACGTCACCACGTGGGCGGCGATGGCGAAGCTCAAGTGCGGCGACGTCGCGATGAGCGTCACCACCGACGCCGTCCAGTTGCTCGGCGGTTACGGCTACTCGACCGAATACCCCGTCGAGCGGATGATGCGCGACGCCAAGATCACGCAGATCTACGAAGGGACGCAGCAGATCCAGCGGATCGTGATCGCGCGCTCGATGGTCGGCAAGTGGAGCGCCCCGAAATCCTGACGGCGCCGTGAACGCGGAACCGGCGAGCCTCCCGAAGGTCTCGCTCAGCCGCCGGCAGACGGTCCGGCTGAGCATCGTCGGAATCTTCGTCGTCCTGGCGCTCCTGCGGGTCGCCCCCGACCTCGTCCGCTTCGCCTATCCGCTCCAAGTCTTCGGCTACCAGACCGACGGCGACGGCATCGTCACCACCGCCGGCAGGACCGCCGGCCGCGCCGCGCAGGCCGCCCGCGCGGCGGCGCGTGGTCCACGCCCGGAGGCGATCCTGCGCGGCGACCGCGTGCGCATCGACCGCATCACGCCGTACGACCGCAAGCCGGGGATCGCCGGGCGCGGCTTCACGTACGACAACGCGAACCGTTGGCTCCCGATCGAACGGAACGGCCAGGAACGGATCGTCTACCTCGTCGCGCTCCCCGAACAGGCGACGACCAAGTCGATCGACATGCTGCGCATCATCCTCTGCATCGTCGCGGTCGCGCTCGGCGCGATGCTCTTCATCGTGCGGCCAAGCATCGCGACCGCCGCGTTCTTCATCTTCTCCCTGACCGCGGTCGAGGCGCCGGCGACGTGGTTCGACACGCTGGTCGCGCAGCCGTGGCGCCCGATCCCGGAGTGGGTCCACGACACGCTGCGCGGCGCGGTGCGCCCTGCGCTCCTGCTCTTCGCGCTGTGCCTGATCGACGGCGACGCCGACGCCCCGCGCGAGCGCGTCTTCGCCTGGATCGCCGTCCCGCTCGCGCTCGGGCTCGGCACCGTCAACGCCTACGCGCAATGGTCGCTGAACTACGCCGCGCTCCCGGCCGAGCACTTCAACCAGGCCTTGAAGGCCACGTCCTACGCGATGAGCACGCTCACCGTCGCCGCCTTCCTGATCGCGTTCGTCCGCGCGCACGTGAACGACCGGCACCGAATCGGCTGGATCGCCGCGGCCTTCCTCTTCGCGGGCACCGCGCGCTTCGTCTCCGACACGTGGTATCCGGGGCACATCACCGCGTGGCAAAACGGGCTGCTGGTCTCGGCGACGATCGTCCCGATCGCGACGATCTGGATCGCCGTGATCCGGCACCGCTTCTTCAACGTCGACTTCGTCGTCAGCCGCGCGGTCGTCTACGTCGCGATCACCGCGGCGTTCGTCGGCACGGTCTCGCTGCTCGAAGACATCGCCACCTACGTCTTCTACATGAACACGGATCTGGCGTACATCGTGCTGATCCCGATCTCGCTGGCCATCGGCGCCTGCACCGGGAAGATCGTGGAGTGGCTGGTCTACCTGGTCGACCGTTTCATCTTCCGCGACCGCCGCGAGCAGCGCCAAGCTTTGGAGTTCATCGCCGGCTACATCCTCGACGCCGAAACCGTCGAAGACGTCTATCGCGCGCTGCTCCAGGACGCCGCGCACGCGCTGAAGCTCTCGTTCGGCGGGATCCTCGGCCGCCAGCCCGACGGCAGCTACGAGCTCGCGCAAAGCTACGACTGGCCCGACGACGTCACGATCAAGCTCGCGCCGAACGACGCGCTGACCAAAGCGATCACGCGCACGCGCGGCGCCCTCACCTTCACCGGCAAGGACACGCGCATCATCCAGCAGTCGTTCCCGAACGAGAAGCTCACCTTCGCCGCGCCGCTGTTCTTCGATCGCACGGTCAGCGGGATCGTCGTCTACGGCCACAACGTCAGCGGGCTCGATCTCGATCCCGACGAGCGCGAGCACCTCGTCCGGGTCGTCGCCCACGCCTCGATTGCACTGAACACGATCGCGCTGAATCGCTACCGAACTTCTGCGGCGCCCGCGCCGTTGCCCCAGCCGGAGCCCGCTACGTAACCTTTTGTGGCTATCGGCGGGAGTGCGATGCTGCTGTGCCGGGGACGCTCCCTGCGGCGCATCGTGCGCCTCCGGTCGCTCGGCGCTCAGGTCGCTCTCGCCATCCTGGCTCCGCTCCCTTCGCGACGCCCCGTCACAGCAGCATCGCACCCCCACCTCCACGCGAGATGGTACGAGACAGAGAGAAAATTTTGCAGGACGGTGGAGTTGCCCGGACGGGCAGACTTCATCCTGACCGCAGCGATGCTATCGGCGACTGGCCACCGGCACATGCATCGCGCTACAGGCAAGCATACCGGCTCGTGCGGGCAACTCCACCGTTTGCCTTTTTTATTTCTTGATGCGACCGCCATCTCGAATGGAGGTTGGGGGTTCGATGGTGCCGTGCGGGGGGCGTCGCGAAAGACGCGGAGCCAGGATGGCGAGAGCGTCTTGAGCGCCGAGCGACCGGAGCCGCACGATGCGGCGCAGGGAGCGTCCCCCCGCACGGCACCATCGAACCCCCAACCGAGCTAATGCCCCACTCCGGAGTAGCGATTCAATCCAATCCTCCAGAACACGTACGCCAGCGCAACGAACACAATCCCGATCACCGGCGTCAGCAGTCCAGCCCCAGCAGGGAGCACCGCCCCTTCGTGGGCTTTGTGCAGGAAATACCGCGCCGGAAAATAGTTCATGAACGCAAACGGCACCACGAAGGTCAGCAGCAGCCGCACGCCGCGGGAGTAGATGCTGATCGGATACCGCGTGAACTCTTGTTCGAGCTGGATGACGATCCAACGGAGAGCGTCGACCCGCACGAACCAGAACGCGACCGTCGAGATGAACAGGTTGAACGCAAGGTCGATCAGCGCACCCCCCGCGACGATCAGCGGGACGAAGATGAGGAACGTCGCGTCGACCTGGACGCCGCTGTACCACGTAGCGGCCGCGAGCGTGATGATCGCGAGGATCAGCTCGTCGGGGAAGACTTGGCCGGGGGTTGCGATCGCCTGGAAGAGCGTGTCGAGCGGACGGACCAGGAGCCGGTCGAACTCACCGTCGCGGATGTGCTCCGGGATGTCGCCGACGGTCGAGAAGAACGTGTTGTGCAGCGCGTGCGCGACCATCCACAGGCCGTAGAGGAACGCCATGTCGCGAAACGTCCAGCCGTTCATCGACGGGAAGCGGTTCAGCACGATCCACAATGCCGCGATCGCCGAGCCGTGGTAGACGAACGTGAACCCGAACCAGAGGAGGAAGTTCTCGCGGTACTCGAGCGTGGTCAGGATGTTGATGCGCCAGTACTGCTGGTAGACGCCGAGCATGACGCGCAGGTGCTTCATCACCCGCCCTGCACGATGACGCGCTTTGCGCCCGCGCGCCACATCAGGGTGGCGATCCCCGCCAGGACGGCGAGCCAGAACGCTTGCAGCCCGATCGCCGCGGCGTAGCGCTCGGGCCGGATGACCCCGACGTAGATGAGCAGCGGGGTCGAGAACATCGCCGCAAACGGCAGCACGAACGCGATCTTCTGCAGGAACACCGGAAAGATCACCAGCGGGATGATCTCGCCGCCGAACAGGTCGGTCACCCAGGTGACGATCAGCTGGACCGCGTGGATCTCCAGGGTCCAGAACGCGACGCAGTTCAGGATGAAGTTGATGCAGAAGCCGACCAAATAGCCGAGAAAGAAGCTCACGAAGAACGCGGCGAGCACGAACGCATTCGGGACGTCGATGTGAACGATGAAGAGCGCCAGCAGCAGCGACGGGACGATCAGGGCGGCGTGGAAGAGCACCTCGCCGCTGCCGTCCGCGAAGAAGTAGAGCGGGACGATGATCGGTTTCATGAAGTCGGTCGCAATGCTGCCGCTGTGCAGCTTGTCGTGGAGCTGCCGCGTCTGGTCGATGTCCATCACCAGCCCCATCAGCAGCGCGACCGTCGAGTAGGTGATGATCGCGTGCAGCGGCAGCTCGCTCGGCGCGGCGTTGCGCGCGTACAGTGCGACCCAGACCATGCGCAGCAGGTAGACGCGCACCAGCACCGACGCGACGCTGGTGAAGACGTCGAAGCGGTAGGTCGCCTCGCGCGCCATCGCCTTCTGCGCGAACTGGACGTACGGCTCCAGCCGGAATCGTGGCCGTACGATGATCTCGGGCGCCGCTGTCACGAGGGGGCTCCGACCGTGCCCTCGTGATAGCCCTCGAGGTAGATGCGGCGCACGATCGATTCGATGTCGGGTTCGATGATCGAGACGTCGGTGATCTGGTAGCGTTCGGTCACGCGGCGGATCAGCGCCTCGGCGGTCAGCTCGCGGCGGTTGAAGCGCAGCCGCACCATGTTCTGCTCGCGGCTTTCGAGCTCGGTCCCCAGGACGGCGAACTCGGGATACGACTCTGCCAGGTTCACCACCAGCGTGCGGTGCGTTCCGTACTCTTCGCGCAACCGCTCGAGCGAACCGTCGTAGATCACCACGCCCTCATCGATCAGGATGATCCGGCGCGAGAGGCGCTCGACGTCGGCGAGGTCGTGCGTGGTGAGGATGACGGTCGTCCCGCGATTGCGGTTGACCGAGCCGATGAACTCGCGGATCGCCTCCTTCGCGACCACGTCGAGCCCGATCGTCGGCTCGTCGAGGTAGACGATCTTCGGATCGTGCAGCATCGCGGCGGCGAAGTCGCCGCGCATCCGCTCGCCGAGCGAGAGCTGGCGCACCGGCGTCGCCAGGAAGCGGTCGAGGTCGAGGATCGCCGCGAAGTGCCGCATGTTCTCGAGATAGCGCGCGCGCGGGATGTCGTAGATCGAGCGCAGCAGCTCGAACGACTCGCGGAGCGGCAAGTCCCAGTAGAGCTGGCTGCGCTGGCCGAACACGACCCCGATGTTCGCGGCGTTCATCATCCGCTGCGCGTGCGGCACGATCCCGGCGACGCGCACCAGGCCGCCGGTCGGGACGAGGATGCCGGTCAGCATCTTGATGGTCGTCGACTTGCCGGCACCGTTGGGGCCGATGTAGCCGACCAGCTCGCCGGGTTCGAGCGAGAAGCTGACGTCGTCGACGGCGACCTTGTCGACGTAGGTCCGCGAGAACAGCGCGCCGACCGCGCCCCAGATTCCGGGCCGGCGTTCGAGCGACCGGAATACCTTGCGCAGCCCTGCCGCCTCGATGATCGCCATGCTCGGCGTGCCCTTTCCCACGCGTACCGTACGCGGCCTTTACGTAGCTGAAAGGGACGTACCCAGGGTGGGGGGAACTGGCGCTATACCGACAACCGTTGGTTCCACAGATACGGTGCTTTTTCGGCACCGCATCGAGTCTGACTACGAGAGGGGGTGAGTTAACAACATGGCCGCTAAGAAGAAAGCCCCGAAGAAGAAGCCCAGCAAGAAGGGCAAGAAGTAAGCCCTTCCCCGATACAGATAAACCCTAGATTCTCAGTCATCATCCGTCTCGAATCAGGCGCGGCCGGCAACGACCGCGCTTTTTTCTTAGGCTGCGGGTTCTGCGGAGGCCAGCTGCGCGAGCCGCTCCAGGTTCGCGGCCATCCCCGCCGCGATGCGCTCCGCGCTGCGGCGCAGCAGCAGGCCCGCCAGCGGGCCGCCGATCGCGAGGCGTTGCACGATCGCCGTTCCGTCCGCCTCGGCCGCGAGTTCCCAGCGAAACCGCAACGCGGCGACGGGGCCGAAGGTGAGGACCAGGGCCAGCATCCGGCCCGGTACCACCGCTTCGATGCGGAACGCGGTCTGCGGAGCGCGCCGCGGCTTCATCGTGAGCAGCGTCCCGGGCGCGAGCGGCCCCTCGAGGGTCATCCACTCGACGCCCTCGTTCCAGCGCGACCAGCGACGGCCGTCGAGCAGGGCCGCCCACACGCGCGGCGGCGGGGCGGTCGAGCTCGCTTCGGCAGTCCGTTCCCAGCCCATCGCGAAGTGTTCTTCCATGGACGAGCCGGAGAACCCGATCGTCGCGATGGCCACGAAGCTCCGCGCCCGCCGGGACCTCGGCGCGGCGATCGATTCGGCGACCGCCGGCGCCGCGACCCCGCGCGGCGACGACGCCGAGAGCCGCTTCGCGGCGCTCGCGGAGGTGGTCGCGACGGGGACCAAACGGCTGAACTCAATCCTCGGCGGCGGCCGGGCCGGCGTGACGCTGGTGCGCCTGGAGAGCCCGCCGCGCCTGCGGCTGCGCTTCCGCGACAAGCGGATCGCGCTCGATCTCGACACCGTCCGGCAACTGGTCATCATCACCGGGTGCGGCCTAGAAGGCGAATACCAGTTCATCGACGCCGACGTGCCGGCCCTGATGAACCTCTCGAAGTTCTCGACCGACGCCGGCTATCGCGATGCGGTGACGGGATCGGAGCTCCTCAAGACGATCTCCGACGGCGCCCAGCTTCCCCGCCCCCCGCACCTGGACGGCCAGGGCCCGCTGAGTTTCTAGCGGCGCTGCGCCAAGGCGCGCGCCACGATCGGGCGCGAGGGGCACATCGTGACGGGGCATTGGCTGCAGCGCGGGATCGAGGCCTTGCAGATCGCCCGGCCGTGGAGGATCAGCCAGTGGTGGGCGTGGCGCCACTGCTCGCGCGGGACCAGCTTGGTGACGTCGTCCTCGACGCCGCGCGGCGTCGTCGCCAACGTCAGCCCAAGCCGGTGCGAGACACGAAAGACGTGGGTGTCAACCGCGAACGCCGCTTCCCCGAAGGCGACCGACATCACGACGTTGGCGGTCTTGCGGCCGACGCCGGGGAGCGCTTCCAGCGACTCGCGGTCGCTCGGTACCGCGGCGCCGTGCTCGGCGACGAGCGCGCGCGCCGCGGCGATGACGTTCTTGGCCTTGGTGCGGAAGAACCCGCACGACTTGATGATGCGCTCGACGTCGGCCTGATCGGCGCCGGCCAGCGCCGCCGGGTCGGGATACGCGGCGAAGAGCTGCGGCGTGGTGAGGTTCACCCGCGTGTCGGTGCACTGCGCGCTCAGGATCACCGCGATCAGCAGCTCGAACGGCGTGCGGTACTCGAGCGCGGTGACGGCGTGCGGATACGTCCGCGCCAGGATCGCCAGCTCCTCGGCTGCGACCGCGCGCGAGACCTTCCGCTTCGGAAACGGGATCGCCACGAAGCGGAACCTTCGACCACCGGCACCGTATTCTGTCTCCCATGCCGTTCCTCAAGCAAAAGGATCCGACCGTCCCGCCGGGCCAGACCGTCACGGCCGGGTTCCCGGTGCTGCACGTCGGCGACGTGCCGGCGATCGACCCGAAGAGCTGGCGGCTGCGCGTCTTCGGTCAGGTCGAGAGCCCGTTCGAGCTCTCGTACGACGAGCTGCGGGCGCTGCCGGCGAGCGAGTTCCGCGGCGACATCCATTGCGTCACGCGCTGGTCGAAGCAGAACACGTACTGGGTCGGGGTTCGCTTCTCCACGATCGTCGCGCGCGCGAAACCGCTCGCGCCGGCGCGCTTCGTGGTCCAGCACGCCGACAACGACTACACGACGAACCTCCCGTTGGACGTGATGCTCGGCGACGACGTGCTGGTCGCGTACGAGTTCGACGGCCGCCCCGTCGAGCCGATCCACGGCGGGCCGGTGCGCATGCTGGTGCCGAAAAAATACTTCTGGAAGAGCGCCAAATGGCTGCGCGGGATCGAGTTCCTCGACGCCGATCAGCGAGGCTTTTGGGAGGTGCGCGGCTACAACAACGACGCCGACCCGTGGAAGGAAGAGCGCTACGCAGACCTCCCCGCCTGGATGAGCTGAGCCGGGCTCCGCTCAGCTGAGACGGACGCGCGACTCGGCCAGGGAGACGATCCCGTCGCGCGCGAGGGCGTCGACGACCGCCGGGATCTCGGGCAGCCGGTCGGCGGGGACGGTCGCGGCGAGGTCGCGTTCGAGGACGCCGAGCGCGAGCGACTCGCCCGCCGGCACATCGCGCAGGCGGTCGACGATGCGCCCGCGCAGGAAGCGCGTCGTTCGTTCGAACGGCAGGCCGCTCTGCGGCGTCCTCCGCGGCGCGTTCGCGCGGGCGAGGAGCGCGAGCTGCGCGGGATCGACCGGCGCGGCGGCGCACGCCTCGCGGAGCGGGCAGACCAGACAGCGCGCGGCGCGCGCGGTGCAGATCGTCGCGCCAAGATCCATCAGCGCCGAGTTCCAGTCGTGCGCGGCGCCGCGCGGTACCGCGGCGATCGCTAACGTGTCGAGCTCGCGATCGCCGGCCTGCGGCGGGTGCTCGAGCCCGAAGCGCACCCGGTGGATCACACGCCGCAGGTTCACGTCCGTCGCCGCGTCGTCGCATTCGAACGCGAACGCGCGCACCGCCGCCGCCGTGTAGGCGCCGATCCCCGGCAGCGCGCGCAGCGCGGCGGTGTCGTCGGGCAGCGCGCCGCCGTGGCGTTCGACGACGGCGCGGGCGAGGGCGTGCAGGCGCACGGCGCGGCTGTTGTAGCCCAGCCCGCGCCAGGCGCGGACGACGTCGCCGGCGCCGGCGCCGGCGAGCGCCTCGAAGCCCGGGAAGCGTGCGACGAACGCTTCGTAGAGCGGGATCACGCGTTCGACCTGCGTCTGCTGCAGCATGAACTCGCTGACGACGATGCGGTACGGATCGCGCGTCGTGCGCCACGGCAAATGGACGCGGCCGTGTTGCGCGTACCACGCCAGTAACGAGTGCGAGGGGAACGAGCCGGCCGGAGCCGCTCGCGCCGTCACGACGCGGCCTCGCCGATGCGGCGGAGCCCGGTCTCGATCGCATCGCGCGGCACCGGTGTGAGCGCGATGCGAAAGTTGTGATCGCCGCCTGACTGCGCGAAGAAGGCCTCGCCGAACAGGAACGACGCGCCGCGCCGTTCGGCGTTCGCGAGCAGCGCCCGCGCGTGGACCTCGCGCGGCGCGGTCGCCCAGAGATAGTATCCGTCGCCGCTGCGGGCGACGCGCATCGCCGCCGGCCACCAGCGGTCGATCGCGGCGTACGCGATCGTGCGCCGGACCGCCAGCTCGCGCCGCAGCGCCGAGACGTGCGCGTCGTAGCCGCGCTCCAGATATTCGCGAACGCCGGCTTGGATGTACATTGAGGACGCCATGTCGTACGACTGCTTGCGGAGCAGCAGCCGCTCGTAGATCGTGTGCGGTGCGACCAGCCAGCCCAGGCGCAACGACGGTGCGATCGTCTTCGAAAACGACGACAGGTAGATCACGTGGTCCGCGTCGCGCGCGCGCAGCGGTTCGATCGCGCTCTCGGCGAGCTCACCGTACGGATCGTCCTCGACGATCGGGACGCCGTAGCGCTTCGCGAGCGTCACCAGCCGCTCGCGGCGATCGGCGTTCATCGTGACGCCGGTGGGATTGTGGATCGAGGGCATCGTGTAGATGAAGCGCGGCCGCCGCGTGCGCAGGATCGCCTCGGCTTGGTCGACGCGCATCCCCTCCTCGTCGACCGGGACGGCGATCGCGCGCAGCCCGGCGATCTGAAAGATCTGCAGCGCGCCGGGATAGGTCGGCGCTTCGACCAGGACCTCGTCGCCCGGCTCGGCCAGCGATTGGGCGACCAAGGTGATCCCCTGGGTCGAGCCCGTCAGGACGAGTACGTCGCGCGTGTCGAGGACGCAGCCGCGCCCGCGCATGCGCGCCGCGATCGCCTCGCGCAGCGGCCCATAGCCCTCGCTGTCGCCGTAGGTCAGGACGAAGCGCTCGTCCCCGCCGGCTCGGGCGAACGAGCGCGCGAGATCGGCGAGCGGCGACGGCTCGGCGGGCGGGACGCCTTGGACGAAAGCGATCGAGTCGCCGTGCTCGCTCGCCGCCAACTCGCCGAGGACCGCCGGAAACTGTCCGGCCCGCCACGGCGGCAGGGTCACCCACCAGGGGACCGCCGGCGAACGGTCGGGCCGGCCGCCGTCGATCGAGGCGACCCGTGAACCGGAGCCGACCCGCTGCGAGATCAGCCCGTCGGCGGCGAGGTCCCGGTACGCCCGAACGACCGTCGAACGGTTGACCGCGAGCCGCCCGGAGAGTGCCCGTTCCGGCGGCAGCCGCATCCCTTCGGGGAGCGCGCCGGCGAGGATCTGCGCGCGCAGGCGCTCGTAGATCTGCCGGTAGATCGGGACGATGCTGGCGCGGTCGACGGTGAGCTCGACCTCGGACGAGCCGCTGCGCATACCATCCATTTCGGCCGAGAGATAGTCCAATCCCGCGGTCAGCCCACCTCGACCGCAGAAATTGGATGGTAGCGCGCCATGATTGGGTGGCTCGAACGGGACCGGCGCGCGCTATGATCGTCCGGCCATGATCGACACGCCCAGCCCGGCAGGTCCGGCCGCCGACGCGGCTCCGAGCGCAAAACCCGCTCCCCAGCCCGACCCGCAAGAGACCCGCGAGTGGCTCGATGCGCTCGACGGCGTCATCGAGACCGAGGGCGCGGGGCGCGCGAGCGAGCTGGTCCGCGCGATCGTCGAGCGGGCCGCGACCCGCGGCGTCCGAACCCCCGCCGCGCAGACGACGCCCTACGTCAACACGATCCCGGTCGAAGAGCAGGCGCCGTTCCCCGGCGACCCCGAGATCGAGGAGCGGCTGCGGCACTACATCCGCTGGAACGCGATGGCGATGGTCGTGCGCGCGAACAAGGACCACAGCGACCTGGGCGGCCACGTCGCGTCGTTCTCCTCGGCGGCGACGCTCTACGACGTCGGCTTCAACCACTTCTGGCGCGCGCCGTCGGCGGCGAACGCCGGCGACCTCGTCTACATCCAGGGCCACTCGTCGCCGGGCGTTTACGCGCGCGCCTTCCTCGAAGGCCGCATCTCCGAAGAGCAACTGACCAACTTCCGGCGCGATGTCGACGGAAAAGGGATTCCGTCCTATCCGCACCCGTGGCTGATGCCGGACTTCTGGCAGTTCGCAACGGTGTCGATGGGGCTCGGGCCGCTGCAGTCGGTCTATCAGGCGCGCTACATGCGCTATCTGCACGACCGGGGTCTCGCCGATATCGCCGACCGCAAAGTGTGGAGCTTCGTCGGCGACGGTGAGATCGACGAGCCGGAATCGCTCGCCGGGCTCGCGCTGGCGGCGCGCGAGAAGCTCGACAACCTGATCTTCGTCGTCAACTGCAACCTACAGCGGCTCGACGGCCCGGTGCGCGGCAACGGCAAGATCATCCAAGAGCTCGAGGGCGTCTTCCGCGGCGCCGGCTGGAACGTCATCAAGGTGCTGTGGGGCTCGCGCTGGGATCCGCTGCTCGCCGCCGACCACACCGGGATGCTCGCCAAGCTGATGGGCGAGACGCTCGACGGCGACTACCAGACGTTCAAGTCGCGCGACGGGCACTACGTGCGCGAACAGTTCTTCGGCCGCTATCCCGAGACGCGCGCGCTGGTGGAGCGCATGACCGACGACGAGGTCTGGGGACTCAACCGCGGCGGACACGATCCCTATAAAGTCTACGCGGCCTACAAAACCGCCAGCGAGCACCGCGGCGCGCCGACGGTGATCCTTGCCAAGACGATCAAGGGCTACGGGATGGGCAGCGCGGGCGAAGGGATGAACATCGCCCACCAGCAGAAGAAATTGATGGTCGAGCAGCTCCGCGCGTTCCGCGACCGCTTCTCGATCCCGATCTCCGATCGCGATCTCGAGAACGTGCCGCTGATCAAACCGGCCGCCGACTCGCGCGAGGCCGCCTACTTGCGCGAGCGGATCGCGAAGCTCGGCTCGGTGCCGCAGCGCCGCCGCAACGTCGAGGCGCCGCTCGCGGTGCCGGAACGCAGCGCGTTCTCCTCGCTCCTGGAATCGACCGGCGAGCGCGAGATCTCGACGACGATGGCGTTCGTCCGCACGCTCTCGACGATCTTGCGCGACAAGACGGTCGGGCCGCGCGTCGTGCCGATCGTCGCCGACGAGTCACGCACGTTCGGGATGGAAGGGATGTTCCGGCAGCTCGGGATCTACTCGCACGTCGGCCAGCTCTACCGCCCGCAAGACGCCGACCAGCTGATGTGGTACCGCGAGGACAAGGCCGGGCAGATCCTCCAGGAAGGGATCACCGAGGCCGGTTCGATGTGCTCGTGGATCGCGTCCGGCACCTCGTACTCGACGCACGGCGTGCAGACGCTTCCGTTCTTCATCTTCTACTCGATGTTCGGCTTCCAGCGCATCGGCGATTTCGCGTGGGCGGCCGGCGACATGCGCACGCGCGGCTTTCTGCTCGGCGGGACGTCGGGCCGCACGACGCTGAACGGCGAGGGACTGCAGCACGAGGACGGACACTCGCACCTGTTCGCGGCCGGGATCCCGAACTGCGTGCCGTACGATCCGACCTACGCCTACGAGGTCGCGACGATCGTGCAGGACGGCATGCGCCGCATGCTGACCGATCAGGAAGACGTCTACTACTACATCACGCTGCTGAACGAGAACTACCAGCACCCGGCGATGCCGCCGGGCGCCGAGGACGGGATCCTGCGCGGGATGTACCTGCTGCGCGAGGGCGCCCTTCGACAAGCTCAGGATGACAGGGCAAAGAGGCAGCCGCGCGTGCAGTTGATGGGCAGCGGCGCGATCCTGCGCGAGGTGATCGGCGCGGCCGACCTATTGCGCGACGACTGGGGCGTCGTCGCCGACGTCTGGAGCGCGACCAGCTTCACGCTGCTGCACCGCGACGGCGAATCTGCGGCGCGCTGGAATCTGCTGCACGCGAGCGAGCCGCCGAAGCGCGCGTACGTCGCCGAGCAGCTCGACGGACACGATGGACCCGTCGTCGCCGCGACCGACTACGTCAAGACGTTCGCCGAGCAGATCCGGCCGTTCGTCGAGCGCCGCTTCCACGCGCTCGGCACTGACGGTTTCGGCCGCAGCGACACGCGCAAGCAGTTGCGCGCGTTCTTCGAAGTCGACCGCCGCTGGATCGCGCTCGCCGCGCTCAAGGCGCTCGCCGACGACGGGACGATCGAGCGCACGAAGGTCGCCGACGCGATCGCGAAGTACGCGATCGACCCCGCCAAGCCCGAGCCGACGACCGTTTAGCGATGGCGAACATCGAGCTCACCGTCCCCGACCTCGGCGGCTTCAACGACATCCCGGTGATCGAGGTCCTCGTCCATCCCGGCGACGCCGTCAAGAAAGACGACCCGCTGGTCACGCTCGAGTCGGACAAGGCGACGATGGAGGTCCCCGCATCGAGCGCCGGGACGGTCCGCGAGATCAAGGTGAAGATCGGCGACAAAGTCTCACAAGGCAGCGTCCTGGTCACCGTCGAGCCCGCCGCAAGCGAAGCACCGCCGCAGGCCGCGACTCCCGCCCTTCGACAAGCTCAGGATGACGGGGGTGGGGAGCGCGCCACCACCGAGCCCGAGAGTGCTCGCCCAGCAGCGACACCCCCACCCGTCACCCTGAGCTTGTCGAAGGGCGAGCCACAATCGAACGGACTCGCGCCGGTGCCAACGGCGCCGGCTGCCTCCACAAGCGGTGCCGCGCCGAGCGCCCCGGTACACGCATCGCCGGCGATTCGGCGGTTTGCGCGCGAGCTGGGGGTCGATCTCGGGCGCGTGCACGGCAGCGGACCCAACGGGCGCATCACGCGCGACGACGTGCAGGGCTTCGTCAAGACGGCGCTCGTCGCGTCGCCCGTGGCGAGCGCGCCCGGCGCGCGTGCCGGCGCGGTCAGCGGGTTCGGACTCGGCCTGCCGCCGTGGCCGGCGGTCGACTTCGCGAAGTTCGGTCCCATCGAACGCGTCGCGCTCTCACGGATCCAGAAGATCAGCGGACCGGTGCTTGCGCGCAACTGGGTGATGATCCCGCACGTCACCCAGAACGACGACGCCGACGTGACCGAGCTCGAAGCGTTCCGCAAGACGATCAACGGCGAGCGCAAGGACGTCAAGGTGACGATGCTCGCGTTCCTGATGAAGGCGGCAGTCGCAGCACTGAAGCGCTTCCCGCAGGTGAACGCTTCGCTCGACGGCGATGAGCTGGTGCTGAAAAAGTACTACCACCTCGGCTTCGCCGCCGACACGCCGAACGGGCTGCTCGTCCCGGTGATCCGCGACGTCGACAAGAAGGGGATCGTCGAGCTCGCCGCCGAGACCGCCGCGCTCGCCGCGAAGGCGCGCGACGGCAAGCTCGGGCCGAACGACATCAGCGGTGCGACCTTCACGATCAGCTCGCTGGGCTCGATCGGCGGGACCTACTTCACGCCGATCATCAACGCGCCCGAAGTCGCGATCCTCGGCGCGTGCAAAGCGGAGACGCGACCGGTTTGGGACGGCGCGGCGTTCGTACCGCGCCTGATCCAGCCGCTCTCGTTCTCCTACGACCACCGGGTGATCGACGGCGCCAACGCCGCGCGCTTCACCGTCGAGATCAAGAACGCGCTCGCCGACCTGCGGCGCGTGCTGCTTTAGCGAGACAGGCGTCGTAGCGTGAGGGGTCGCCTTGACGTGCCGATTGTCGTGCTGGCATCGTTCACGCTCATGACGAGCGGTTCGATCGCCGCAGACTCGTGCGACACGTGCCGCCTCACGTTGACGGCACGTACCGGACCGTACGCCGTCGTCGCGCGTAAAGACCTCGCAGACGCCGCCGCACGTCGCGCAAGCATGTGGGTGACGATAGCCAATACGAGCGGGATGCCGCTCGTACTCGGCGACGCCCGTCCCGCATCGCGCGTCACGCTGAACTTCGTTACGCCGCGGGTGCGCGGACGCGAAGTCATTGCGGCCGTCCCCGCCGGCCACACGAAGCGGATCCCACCGGGATCGCGGTTCACGTTCCGAGTCGCCTCGCCGCTACGGATGGGACGTCCGGGTGCATACCGGTTCAACGTCTCCTACGGAGCGGTCGACTCCAACATCGTGACCTACACCGTCAGGTAGCGCTCCGCTTCGAGCACGGGGTCAGTGACCGCGCCCGGCTTTGATCTCCGCGACCAGCGTGTCGGCGTGGTAGACCTTTGAGAACGCCTCCAATAAGGCGCGGCTGTCGACCGCGACCGAGCGGTTGCGCGCCGGATCGTAGCCGTAGTCGCCGCCGAGCGAGAAGATGTTGCCGTCGAAGATCAGCCCGACGACCTCGCCGCGCGCGTTGACGAGCGGGCTGCCCGAGTTGCCGCCGATGATGTCGTTGGTCGTCGAGAGGTTCATCGGCGTCGCGAGGTCGAGCGTCGACTTCGCGTCGAGCCAGCTCTTCGGCAGCACGTACGGCGCCGCGCCGGTCGCGCGCCCGAACAGGCCGCCGATCGTCGTATACGGCGGCACCTGCGCGCCGCTCTGGTTCGGGAACCCCTTCACCGTGCCGTAGCTCAGGCGCAGCGTGAAGGTCGCGTCGGGATCGATGCTCGTCCCGTAGACGGCAAAGCGCGCGTTCGCGATCTTCTCCGCGGCCGCGCGTGAGGGCGCGGTGATCCGGTCTTCCTGATCCTTGCGCAGCGCGCGGAGCTGCGGGTCGAGCGCGCGCGCGAAGACGATCATCGGGTCGGCCGACGCGGCGATCGCGTCGCTGCCGCCGTCGTAGAGCGCCTTGCGCACCGCCGGGTCGCCGAGTTTGGTGCCGGCGACGAGCCGGTGCGCGAGCTGGTCGGGCGACTCGCTGCCCAGGAACGACTTCACCAGCGGATCGTCGGTCCCGAGCGTCTCGCGCAGCTTCGAGAAGCCGAACGCGAGCTGCACCTCCTGCAGATCGGGGAACACGGGCGCGTTCGTCGACATCGCTCGCGCGATGCGCGGCAGCGTCTGGTCGGTGAACTCCGGGAGCCGCTGGGCATTCGGTTTCGGGCGCTCCGCGGCCGCGCGGACGAGCGTCAGCGCCGTGCCGAGCAGGCCGCGCATCGCGCCGGTTGCTGCGCCTTGGCGGCGTCCGATGCTCGAGCGAAGCGGCTGGACCCGTTCGATCTCCGACCACGCCGACGCGTCCGCATGGAGTGCGGGCTTCGCCGCCACCGCGGCGCGCAGGCGCTTCTCCTCGGCGATCTTCGATGCGAAGAACGCCGGTTCGACCAGCGCGAGCCGCCGGCCGGACTGCACTTTGATCCCGTTCTCCAGCCCGAAGAGCGTTTCGTTCGCTTCCCGGAACTGTTCCGGACCGCGGCGCTCGAACTCTTCGTAGATTCCGCGCATCTCTTCCGACTGCGCGATCCCCGCCGGGAGCGCGTAGTCGCGCTCGTAGGTCAGCTCCGAGGTCGTCAGCTCGCGCGAGGTTCCGCCGGGATTCCCCGGGACGAAGACGAGCTCGCCGGCCTTCGAGCCGTTCTCGCTCCAGCGCAGGTAGTCGGAGCTCGCGACCGGCTTGCCGTTCTCGTACGCGCGCACGATCCCGACGTCGAGATCGAAGCGCGGGAAGTTGAAGTTGTCGGGGTCGCCGCCGAACTGCGCGACGGCGAACTCGGGCGCGAAGACCAGGCGCACGTCGTCATAGTGCTTGTAGCGGTAGACGTCGTAGATCCCGCCGTGATACAGCGAGACCAGATCGCAGCGCACGGTCGCATCGCTGCCGCACGACTGCTGCACCTGCACGGTCGCCGCGCGCAGCGCCGCGTTGGCGTCGGCGCCGGTCTTGCCTGCGGTCGCGGCGTGGATCATCTTGGTGACGTCGGTGATCGCGACCAGTTGGTTGACGTCGAAGTTCGGGCAGCGCTGCTCGTCCTCGCGGCGCTGTGCGATGAAGCCGTTCTCGATCAGGTTCTTCTGCGCCGTCGAAAGCGCCGCGACGCAGCCGAGCACGCAGTGGTGGTTCGTCATCACGAGCCCTTCGGGCGAGATGAACGAGGCCGTGCATCCCGGGCTCCGCAGCGCGGCCTTCCGCAGGTGGTCGAGGAACGCCGGCGTGGCGCTGAAACCGTACGCGCGCTTCACCTTCGCGGCGGGGAAGTTGTCGAACGTCCACATCCCTTCGTCCGCGGCGGCGAACAAGGCGAGGGATCCGAACGAGAGCGTGCTTGCCAGCACGAACGAAATCAAACGGCGCATCGGCCGATAGGTTATCGCGCCGGGTTCGGTCCCCTTCGCGTTCGGGGGCGGGAGGCGCTTGACTGCTGCGGCGTTTTTTGACGATGATGGTGACGGCCGGGCTGATTCGAAAAGCGGAGGCTCGACATGCAACGACGTGTGTTTCTCACCGGCGCCGGCTGCGCGCTGGCGCTCGGCGCGCAGTCTGCGGCGGCGGCGCCGGTGCGGCGATTCATCGACCCCGAGAACGGCAACTGGGGCGAGGCGCTCACGGCGCGCGACACCAGCGGCGTGCTCGCCGCCCTCTCGCCGGGCGCGCTCGCCGGCACGCTGCTCGCCGTGAACGCGCCTGCGCCGGCCTCGGCGAGGGCCGTGATCCTGACCAACCTCCCGACCGTTTCGGCCCAAGGCGTCCCCGGGCACCTCGGATCGCCCGGCTCGTGCGAGGCGCAGTCGTTCGGTTACTGCCTGGGCGCGTACACAGCGGCGCGCAATCCCGACGGGTCGGTCAAGTGGTCCGCCGCCGACGCCGCGAATCAGCCGAGCGCGGCGTGGCTCTACCAGTTTGAGCACCACGTCGACGAACACGACAAGCGCGTCTGCCCGCAGGGATCGGGTGCGAAGCAGTACCTCGACCGGCTGGTGAGCGACGGCGCGCCGAGCACGGCCGCGATCCCGTACAACCCGCACGACCTCACCACCGTCGCGGCGGAGTGCGGGTACATCAAGGGGCTCGACATGGCGTCGAGCGGGAGCGGCGCCTCGCACCTGCTGATCGGAAGCTACAAGATCTTCCCGAACATCGTGAACGGCAAGGCGACGTACCTCTCGCAGTTCAAGGACCTGATCCGCAACGGCCACGCGATCGCGTTCACCGGCAAGGTCGCGAAGCAGTACGGTATCGAGTCTCCGCAGCTCACCAACGACGCGTTCACCGCGCCCAACGGATTCAACCCGAAGTCCGGCCACGGGCAGGTGATCGTCGGATTCGACGACGGCAAGGGGCCGCACGGAGCGTTTCTGGTGCAGAACAGCTTCGGCACGGCCTGGAATCCCGGCCCGGCGTCCGACCCCGGCCGAAACGGCCGGATCTGGTGGGATTACGACGCGTTCTTCACGACGCAGCACTACGCGGCGATCGCGTTTCCGCACACCGACACGCTGTACAGCGCCGGCGCCGTCACGCTGCAGCCGAACGATCCGGGTGCACCGCATTTCTGGATCGCGAGCGCGACCCAACACGAGGAGCGCGCGGCGCATCACCTCGTCCTCGTCACGCACGCCTCGGACGCGCTGACGATCACCGGGCTTCAGGTTCGCGGGAAAAAGGGACGCATCGCCGCGGCGACGCTGAACGAGACGACGCGGCTGGGCTATCAGTACGTCTCGCGGCGCGACCGGCCGTTCGCGCCGGGGACCTATCAGGTCCGCTACACCGCCCGGACGCGGGCCGGCAAGCCGGTCGTCTACACGGGGTCGGTCAACGTCGCGTAGGCGGCGCAACATCCGGTCGATCGGTTTTCCGGCGATTCGGCTCGGGTACCTCAAGCTTGCCTACTCGCCAGCTCCCGGAGGTCCGTTGGGCGCTTCCACCCCCAAGATCAGCACCGCGATCCCGTTTCGTCTCGACCGCCTGCCGTGGGCGAAGTGGCACTGGATGGTCGTGATCGCGCTCGGGATCACCTGGATTCTGGACGGTCTCGAAGTGACGATCGTCGGCGCGATCAACCCCACCCTGGCCTCGTCGAACGGGCTGAACTTCACCGCCGCCCAGACCGGGCTGACCGCGACGGCCTACCTGGTCGGCGCGGTGATCGGCGCGCTCGGCTTCGGTTTTCTCGCCGACCGCTTCGGGCGCAAACGCCTGTTCCTGATCACCCTGGCCTGGTACCTGATCTGCACGACGCTGACGGCGTTCGCCTGGGATTTCTGGAGCTTCGCGCTGTTCCGCGCGCTCGCGGGGATGGGGATCGGCGGCGAGTACAGCGCGGTCAACTCCGCGATCGACGAGCTGCTCCCGGCCGCGCGCCGCGGCGCCGCCGACATCGCGATCAACGGTTCGTGGTGGATCGGGACGCTGGTCGGCGCCTTGGTCTCGATCCCGCTCCTCGACGGGCGCTTCTTTTCGCCCGCGCTCGGCTGGCGGCTGGCGTTCGGGTTCGGCGCGGTGCTGGCGGTCATGGTGCTGTTTCTGCGCAAGAGCCTCCCCGAGAGCCCGCGCTGGCTGCTCACGCACGGTCGCGCCGCGGAAGCGGAGACGATCGTCGCCGCCATCGAAGACGAGGTGCGGCGCGAGACCGGGCGCGAGCTGCCGCCGCTCAAGCACAAGACGATGACGTTCGACCCTGCCCGCAAGACGGGCTTCCTGGCCACGATCGAGACGCTGATCACGACCTATCCGAAACGAACCGCGCTCGTCCTCGCGCTGATGATCACGCAGGCGTTTCTGTACAACGCGGTCTTCTTCAACCAGGGCCTGCAGCTCACGACCTTCTTCGGCGTGGCGCCCGGCGACGTCGGGCTCTACATCATCCCGTTCGCGATCGGTAACTTTTGCGGCGCCCTCGTCCTCGGCCACTTCTTCGACGCGCTCGGGCGCAAACCGATGATCGCGGGCTGCTACCTGCTGAGCGGGCTGCTGATGGCGTTCAGCATCGTGCTCTTCCGCGCCGGCGCACTGAACGCGACGACGCTGACGGTGCTGTGGTCGGTGATGTTCTTCTTCGCCAGCGCCGGCGCGAGCGCGGCGTACCTGACGGTCAGCGAGATCTTCCCGCTCGAGACCCGCGCCGCCGCGATCGCCTTCGTCTTCGCGATCGGAACGCTGATCGGCGGAGCGGTCGCGCCGCCGATCTTCGGCGCCCTCATCGGCACCAAGGACCCGCAGATGCTCGCGCTCGCCTGGGGGATCGGCGGTGCGCTGATGATCGCCGGCGGCGTGGTCGAGCTCGTGCTCGGCGTCGACGCCGCCGGGAAGTCGCTCGAAGAGATCGCGGCGCCGCTCACCGCCGGCGGCCTCGCCGAAGCCGCGGCGTAGCGCCGGCGTGCAGGGCGATCCGGTCTGGTACCGCGACGCGGTCGTCTACCAGACGCACGTCAAAGCGTTCCAGGATTCGAACGGTGACGGGATCGGCGACGTCCGCGGGCTGACCGCGCGGCTCGACTACCTGGCCGGCCTCGGAATCACCGCGCTCTGGCTGCTCCCGTTCTTCCCCTCGCCGCTGCGCGACGACGGGTACGACATCGCCGACTACGTCGGCGTCCACGAGTCCTACGGCACGCTCGACGACGTGCGCGCGCTGGTGACGGCGGCGCACGAGCGCGGGATTCGCGTGATCGCCGAGCTGGTCGTCAACCACACCTCCGATCAGCACCCGTGGTTTCAGCGCGCGCGGCGCGCACCGGCGGGCTCGCCCGAACGCGCCTGGTACGTGTGGTCCGACGACGACCGCGCGTACGCCGGGACGCGTGTCATCTTCACCGACACCGAACAGTCGAACTGGGCCTGGGACCCGCTCGCCGGGCAATATTACTGGCACCGCTTCTTCTCGCACCAGCCGGATCTCAACTTTCAGAACCCCGCAGTGATCGGCGCGATCACCGACGTGATGCGGTTCTGGTCGAAGGTGGGGATCGATGGTTTCCGGCTGGACGCCGTGCCGTATCTGTGTGAGCGTGAAGGAACGAACAACGAGAACCTTCCCGAGACGCACGCGGTGATCAAGATCCTGCGCGCCGTGCTCGAGCGCGAGTTTCCCGACCGCATCTTCCTGGCCGAAGCGAACCAGTGGCCCGAGGATCTCTCGTCGTATTTCGGCGAGGGCGACGAGTGCCACATGTGCTTCCACTTCCCGCTGATGCCGCGGCTGTTCATGGCCGTCGCCGACGAAGACCGGTATCCCGTTCACGACATCCTGCGCCAGACGCCGCCGATCCCCGAGGGTTGTCAGTGGGCGATCTTCCTGCGGAACCACGACGAGCTCACGCTCGAGATGGTGAGCGAGCGCGAGCGCGACCGCATGAACGCGGTCTACGCAGTCCATCCGCGGATGCGCATCAACGTCGGAATCCGGCGCCGCCTGGCACCGCTGCTCGAAAACGACCGGCGGCGGATCGAGCTGATGAACGGGCTGCTGCTCTCGATGCCCGGAACGCCGGTGATCTACTACGGCGACGAGATCGGGATGGGCGACAACCTTTTCCTCAAGGACCGCGACGGCGTGCGCACGCCGATGCAGTGGTCGCCGGACCGCAACGGCGGCTTCTCGAACGCCGAGCAGGTCCGGCTCTACGCGCCGCCGGTCACCGATCCGACCTACGGCTACGCCGCGGTCAACGTCGAGTCGCAGGAACGCAGCCCGAGCTCACTGCTCAACTGGATGCGCCGCACGATCGCCGTCCGCAAGGCGACGAAAGTGTTCGGCCGCGGGACGCTCACGCTGCTCTATCCCGCCAACCGGCGCGTCCTGGCGTACCTCCGCCGGCACGAGGACGAGACGGTGCTGGTCGTCGCGAACCTCGCCGGGACCGCGCAAGCGGTGCAGCTCGATCTCGCGCAGTTCGCCGGCCGCACGCCGTTCGAGATGCTCGGCTCGACCGCGTTCCCGCCGATCAGTGCGAACGCGCCGTACACCGTCACGCTCGCGCCGTACGGGTTCTTCTGGTTCGCGCTGGTGCGCGACCCGCGCGGCGGCGAAGCCCCGATCCGCTCCAGCGCGCTCCCCGAGCTGCCCACGATCGTCGTGCCGCGCAGCGCGATCGCCTTCGACGCCTGGGCGCGCGCGGTCGTCGACGGCGACGTCGTCCCGGCCGCGCTCGGTGCGGCGGAACGCGGGCACGTGCTCGACGCGTTCGTCGTGCCGGAGGTCGACCCGTCGCTCGCGTTCGTCGTCGTCGGCGAGGGGTCGAACCGCGCCTCGCTGCTGCTGCGCTTCGTGTGGGACGCACCGGTCCGCGAAGATGCGCTCGCGCGCGCCCGCAGCGGACCGCACGAAGGCTGGATCGTCGACGCCGCGTCGGACGCGACGACCGCGCCGCTGGTCGAGCGCGCGATGCGCGCCGGCATCACCGCCGCCGAGGACGACGGCAGCATTCGTTTCGCGTGGGAGGGCGAGTCGCGTCCGGAGGCGACCTCCTCGCAGCGCTTCGGCTACGGGCCCGGGACGCAGCGCTGGATCCTCGACGACTCGCGGCTGGTCACGCTGCACCGCCGGATGCCGCGGGTGCAGAACAGCACGGTCGCCTTCTTGCGCCATCTGCGCGAGCACGGTTTCACGCAGGCGCCGACACTCTACGGCACGGCGCTCGTCACCGACCGCAGCGGCGAGACGTGGGTCGCGGTCACCTCGCAGACGTTCGTGCAGAATCCGACCGACGTCGAGGCCGCGCTGCGCGAGATCCTGCGCGCCGGGACCGCCGACGAGCGGCTGATCCGCAGTTCCGAGAACGTCGCCGACGCCTTGGCGGCGCTGCACCGCACGCTGGCGACGCCGGGCACCGATCCCACCTTCGGGACGCACCCGCTCACGCCCGCCGACATCGCCGGATGGCGCGCCGCGGCGCACGCCGATCTGGCGGCGATCGCCGCCGCGGACGGGATCGCCGCGCTGCACGACCGCATCTCCGCGGCGATCGACGCCCTGCCGGGCGCGATCGATGCCGCCTCTTCGCGCGCGCACGGCCGGCTGACGCTCAGCCGCGTGCTGCTGGTCGATGCGATTCCGGTGTTCACCGGCTTCGGTGAAGCGCTGGCCCGGCGCTCCTCGCCGCTCAAAGACGTCGCCTCGCTTGCGGCCGCGTTCGACTCCGTCACGCGCGAAACGATTCACACCAGCGCGTACGATCCGACGACCGCCGCCGGCGCGCGGAGCGCGATGCTCGCGCTGACCGCGCGCGCGCGCGACGCGTTCTTGACGCGCTACGCGGCGAGCGCGAGCGACCTCGCCACCACGCCGGGCGACCCGGGGCAGTTGCATGCAGTGATCCGCTTCTTCCGGCTGCAGGGCGCGCTGCGCGATCTCCGTGATACGCTGAACGAGCCGCCCGGAGTGCGTTCCGGCGCGCTCGACGCGCTGCGGGCCGAGCTCGAATGATCGAACCCCTCGCCATGCGGCACGCGCATCGGATGCCTTTCGGCGCTGAACTCGGCGACGACGGCGTGGCGTTCCGGTTGTGGGCGCCCTCGCACGAACGCGCTGCGGTGATCGTCGACGGTGCGGAATACGCGCTGGAGCCGAGCTCCGGCGGCTGGTTCGAGCGCACGGTCGGCGGCGCTCACGCCGGGGCGCGCTACCAGTTCGCGTTTCACGATCTCGCCGTGCGCGTCGCCGATCCGGCCTCGCGCTTTCAGCCCGGCGGCGTCCACGCGCCGAGCATGGTGATCGACCCGTGCGCCTACGCCTGGCGTGAAACGGGCTGGCACGGCCGGCCGTGGCACGAAACGGTGCTGTACGAACTGCACGTCGGAACGTTCACGCCGGCCGGAACCTACGCCGGCGCGGTCGAGCGGCTCGACGATCTCGCCGCACTCGGCGTGACCACGATCGAGCTGATGCCGCTGGCGCAGCCGGGCGGTTCGCGCAACTGGGGCTACGACGGCGTGCTCCCATTCGCCCCGCAGTACGCCTACGGCACGCCCGATGAGCTCAAGGCGTTCGTCGACGCCGCGCACGCGCGCGGGCTGAGCGTGCTGCTGGACGTCGTCTACAACCACTTCGGGCCGGAGGGAAACTATCTGGCGCAGTACGCCGCGCCGTTCTTCACGACGCGGCATCACACGCCGTGGGGTGCGGCGATCAACGTTGACGGGCCGGGGTCCGAGACCGTCCGCGAGCTGTTCGTGCAGAACGCGCTGTTCTGGCTGCGCGAGTACCGCTTCGACGGGCTGCGGCTCGACGCGGTGCACGAGATTCGCGACGAATCGCCCCGGCCGTTCCTGGCCGAGCTCGTCGCGCGCGTGCGCGTCGGCGTCGAACCGGGCCGTCACATCCATCTCGTGCTCGAGAACGACGCGAACCGAGCCCAGCTCCTGACCGCCTACGACGCGCAGTGGAACGACGACGCGCACCACGCGTTCCATGTCTTGACGACCGGCGAGACCGACGGGTACTATCGCGACTTCGCGCGCGCGCCGGCGCGGCTGCTCGGGCGCGCGCTCGCCGAGGGGTTCGCCTTCCAAGGCGAAGCCTCGGAGCATCGCGGCGGGACGCTGCGCGGCGAGCCGAGCGCGGCCCTTCCGGCGACCGCGTTCGTCGACTTCCTGCAGAACCACGATCAGATCGGAAACCGCGCGCTCGGCGAGCGGATCTCGGCGCTCGCGCCGGAAGCGGCCGTGCGCGCGGCGACCGCGGTGCTGCTGCTCGCGCCGGCGATCCCGCTGCTGTTCATGGGCGAAGAGTGGTCGGCGTCGACGCCGTTCGCGTTCTTCTCCGACTTCCTCGGCGACCTCGGGCGCGCGGTCACCGAGGGACGCCGGCGCGAGTTCGCCGCCTGGCCGGCGTTCAGCGACGCCGTGCGGCGAGCGCGCATCCCCGATCCCCAGGACCCCGCGACGTTGCGCGCCTCGACGCTGCGCTGGGAGGAGCGGAGCGAGCCGCAGCACGCTGCGATGCTGGCGCTGCACGCGGAGCTGCTCGCGCTGCGCGCGGGGCTGATCGTGCCGCGGCTCGCGCACGGTGCGCACGGCGAGGGCTACCAGATCCTCGCTCCGGCGGCGCTGCGGGTGCGGTGGCGCTTCGGTGACGGCACGCGGCTCGGGCTGATCGCGAACCTCGGCGCCGCGCCGGCGACGGTCTCGTACGCGATCGCCGGCGTGCGCATCTTCACGCTCGGCGAAGTTCCGGCGCATGCCGACGACGCCGTGCTGCCGCCGTGGTGCGCCGGCTGGTTCCTCGAGTCGTGACGCCGCGGACGACGTACCGGCTCCAGTTCCACGCCGGCTTCACCTTCGCCGACGCGACCGCGCTGATCCCGTACCTGTCGGCGCTCGGCATCACGCACGTCTACGCATCGCCCTACCTGCGGGCGCGTTCCGGCTCCACGCACGGGTACGACATCGTCGACCACGACGCGCTGAACCCCGAGGTCGGGACACCGGACGAGTATCACCGCTTCGTCGAGACGCTGCGCGCGCACGGCATGGGGCACATCCTCGACTTCGTGCCCAACCACATGGGCGTCGGCGGCGACGACAACGCGTGGTGGCTCGACCTCCTGACCTGGGGCGAGGAGTCGCACTACGCCGACTACTTCGACGTCGATTGGAACCCGCTGCGCGCCGAGCTGCGCGGCAAGATCCTGCTGCCGTTCCTGGGCCGTCAGTACGGCGAGGTGCTCGACGCCGGCGAGCTGCACTGGGAATTCGTCGAAGGCGGGTTCGCGCTGCGCTACTACGAGCACCGTTTCCCGCTCGCGCCGCCGACCTACGATCTCGTGCTCGACGGTGCCGAGCCGCGCTCGCTGGCGTCGTTCGCACCGCTGTTCAAAGCGCTCGGCACGATGTCCGAGCACGTCGCACGGCGTGACGCTGCCGCCTCGCTGCGCCGTCTGCTCGCCGAGACCGAGGCCGCGAACGCGCGTGCGCACGTCGCGCTTCTCGACGCCGCGCGAACGACGCCCGAGGGCAAGGAACTGATCGAGCGCGTCGTCGACGTCCAGCACTGGCGGCCCTCGTCGTGGCAGGTCGCCGCCGAGGAGATCAACTACCGCCGCTTCTTCGACATCAACGCGCTCGCCGCGCTGCGGATGGAGAACGCGAACTGTTTCGGCGACACGCACCGGGTCGTCTTCGACCTGATCGCACGCGGCGAGGTCGACGGTCTGCGCATCGATCACGTCGACGGGCTGTTCGATCCGATCGGCTACTGCGATCTGCTGCGCTCGCGGGCCGAGGTGCGCGGTGAAGAGCTCTACCTGATCGTCGAGAAGATCCTCGCGCCGAACCAGGAGCTGCTGCGCCGCTGGCACGTCGACGGGACGACCGGCTACGAGTTCATGAACGCCGTGACCGGGCTGGCCGTCGCGGCCCACAACGAGCGCCCCTTCGACCGGCTCTACCAGCGCTTCGCCCGCGACACGGCGCCGTTCCAGACGGTCGCGCACACCGCGAAGAAGTTCGTGCTCGAGACGGCGCTCTCGGGCGAGCTCAACGTGCTGGCGCTGGGGCTCGACCGCATCGCGCAGCGCGACGCGCACACCCGCGACTTCACGCTCGGCGCGCTGCGCCGCGCATTGCTCGAGACGATCGCCGCGTTTCCGATCTACCGCACCTACGTCACGGGGAGCCGCGTCGAAGCCGCCGACCGCCTCTTCATCGAGCGCGCGATCGCCGCGGCGCGCGCCGAGGATGCGGCCAACGAGGGCTCGGTCTACGCGTTTCTGCGCCGCGTGCTGCTGACGGAGCACGACGACGATGCGATGCGCGAGCGCTACGTCGAGTTCGCGATGCGCTTCCAGCAGCTCACCGCGCCGGTGACCGCGAAGGGGATCGAGGACACGGCGTTCTACCGCTCGGTGCGGCTCGCCGCACTGAACGAGGTCGGCGGTGACCCGGCGCGTTTCGGCACCTCGGTCGAGGAGTTCCACCGCCAGAATGCGCGCCGCGCAGCGCACCACCCGTGCGCGATGCTCGCCACCGCGACGCACGACATGAAGCGCGGCGAGGACGTGCGCGCGAGGCTCGCGGTTCTCTCCGAGGTTCCGGAGCAGTGGCGGCGCGCGCTCGCGCGCTGGTCGCGGCTGAATCGCAAGCACCGCGGCATCGTCACGCCGCTCGACGAGTATCTGCTCTACCAGACGATCCTCGGCGCCTGGCCGGCCGAGCTGCTCGGGCCCGAGCTCGACCCGGCGGCGCTCGCCGATTTTGCCGCCCGCGTCGTCGTCTACACGATCAAAGCCGCGCGCGAGGCGAAGCTGCACACGAGCTGGACGAACGCCGACCCGCAGTACGAGCCCGCGCTCGAAGAGTTCGTCAGCGCGATCCTCGATCCGCAGCGCTCCGCCGTGTTCCTGGAGAGCCTGCGCACCGGCGCGCGCAGCCTCGCGCTGAGCGGGATGACGAACGGCCTGGCGCAAGCGGTGCTGAAGGCGACCGCACCCGGCGTCCCCGACACCTATCAGGGGACCGAGCTGTGGGACCTGAGCCTGGTCGACCCCGACAACCGCCGGCCGGTCGACTTCACCACGCGCGCCGCCGCGCTGCGCGCGCTCGACGACGCGCTCGTACGCGGGACACCGCGTGAGGCGCTCGCGCGCGAGCTGCTCGCCGCGTGGCCCGACGGCCGTATCAAGCTCTACCTGCTGGCGACGCTGTTGCGTTTACGCGCCGCCGGCGCGTGGCCCTCGGACGCGTACGCGCCGGTCGCGGCGAGCGGCGCGTATGCGGCGCACGTCGTCGCGTTCCGCCGCGGCGAGACGCTGGTCGTCGTACCGCGCCTCCCGCGCACGCTCTCGGCCGACGCGCCCCCGCTCGGCGAGCTCTGGCGCGACACCGCGCTGCTCCTCGAGGGCGATGCCCCCTTCGCCTATCGCGACATCCTCACCGATCGCATCGTGCCGGTCGGTGTGCACGACGGGACGAGAACGCTCTCACTCGCCGAACTGTTCGCGGTGTTCCCCGTCGCCGTCCTCGAACCGGGTCGTCGATGACGACCCGGGATTCTCCACCTTCACGCTACGCTCGATGACCGATTGCGCGATCGCGGCACGATCGGCGATGAGATCGATCGCAGTGATGCGATCGTCCGTTATCCTAAAGCGGAACGCGACGCGCACCTCGTCTGCGTGCATCCACACCGCGCCCGGTTTACCGTCGATAAATGCTGGTTGCGCAGCACGCGCACGTCCCGAGAACGTCCGGGCAACGGCATCCGCGCCTTTGATACCAACCTCCAGACGATCGTTCTGCCAATAACCCGCGCCGCCCATCGCCACCGCCGCCGCATCGGCGCGAAGCGTTGCTCCCGGGTCGAGCAGCGCGAGCAGCGCCGAGAAGCTTCCCGCCCGCGAGGCTGCGAGAAACGCGCGCACGAGTTCGTCGTGCCGCTGCGTCAAATCACATCGCCGGGCCGTGCCCCGCAAGCCCGGAAACCGACAATCTGGAGTCGAAAAGCTCAACCATCTGAGGGATATCGGCTAAATCACTGCTTTCCGTCGTTCGCTTTCTGCTCGCTGTTAAAAGCAGACCATACCGATTCGTCGACGGCCTGAGGATGGTCGTAAGAACCATCCTGTTGAACGCTAACGATCCCTCCGATCACAAAGTGGGCGCTAACCAATGTGCTGAAGTGGGTGATGAAGCCGTTTTCGTCCAGATCTAAGGTGATCGGAGCGATCACCTTCGTCGAGTTTATGTGCCCATGCCACACGGCAACCGCCTTGCATATTCGTGACGTTGCCGGGTCAACCCAGAGCTCACGGAGATTGTAGATCCACGGATCCCCGAGGGGTTCTAGCCTCAGATGTATGGACGAGGCGCAGTGTGGGAGATCTTCCGTGCCAGCGGTACGTACTTTGTAGTGGACGTACGTCACTCGCACGACCCCAATGGTCTTTAGTGGTCCGTCGGTCAGGTCGTCTAAGCCCGAGTACAACGTTTGCGAATTCGAAGCGGGTTTCGCTTTCACGGCAGGGTCGACGAACAGGTCAGGGGCAATGTCAAAGGGTTCAGCACGATTGTCGATAGTTTCGTCAACGTCGCGAGCAACGACGTTCTGATCGCTCGTTCGCTCAACGTGCGCGAGGCGTTGAATTATGATAATCTCATGACCGCCGCGAATGATCGTTCTTACTTGGGTATTGAATTGTATGTACGGCGGCGCCGGCATAGCATGCATCGCCGCCACCGCTCGCTTATAGATATCGACGGGAGCCATGTCGGGAGAAAGAGCTTGCGCGAGAATGCTAGCCAGCAAGGTTTAATCGACGCTTCGTTTGGCTTACCACTTTGGCGACCGCAGTGGTAACCACTGCAGGCCGGTCCAGTTGGATGAAGTGCTCGGTGTGCGGGATTACGGAATTGACGCCGACTGACGATAAACGAGCGAGACGATCGTGCCCGGCATTCCAAGCACGATCGATTGCACGCATTTCCGCCGGCGGAAGTGGCGAATCGCCGATATCATTCGCCGCGGTCAATACGGTGAACGGCATCGCGCCGTAGCTGCGCTGGGCTTTGAGGTCCTCGGCGGAATCGATAGCATACGATGCCGCGTCCTCGGATCCGAGTGCCGACCAGAACGATGGACGGAGCAACCGCGCAAAACTCAGGTGCTCCATCTCGCACCATGGCGCGCCGTTCTTTGCGCATTGCGTTCGCAAGTCGGCAGTCGCATGTGGGGGAAAACCGCAAATCGCGTACGCTTCGGAGCCGCGGTTGATGCTGAGCTCGCCGTGCAAGGCGGCTTGGTAACAGAAGGTGTACGCATCGCCCGCCTTGGCTTCCATTCGCTTCAACGTAGGAGATGCGGCGTGCAATGCCTGGGTCTGATTTGGAAACGAGGGATCGACGAGCACCATGCCGGCCACCTCAGGTAGATAGCGGTCTGCGTAGAGCAATGCGTATAAGCCCCCGACGGAGTGCCCGACAAGAACATAGGGAGGCGCGATGTGCGAACGACGCAGGAGTGTGTGCAGATCGGCAACCATTGCATTGGCATCACGCGGGAGCGGCCCAGCGTCGCTGAATCCCATACCCGCGCGATCGAACGAGCACACGCGCGCGAACTTGGCGATCGCTGGTTGGACTTTGTGCCAGGTGAACATCGTTTCACCTTCGCCGGCATCGAGGATGACGGACGGTGATCCGTGACCTATGCAATACACATTGATCTTGCGTCCGCCGACGTCGACCAACCGCTGCGGGTGAAGATACGGCGTAATTTCATTCTGAGTGAGGACAGCTGGAGCAGCAAGACCGGTGGAAGCGACAACGCCCACCACTGCAACAAGTATTGTCAGCAGCCTTCTCATCTGGGATTGACCATATTGCGCACGTGTTCGGGTAGTCGCCGCCGTATTCCGGTCGTTTTCGCACAGCTTCGCATGCATTAGCTCGAGCACCGGCTTCGCCTCAACGAGAGCGTCCTGCGGCACATCATCGTCCGCAAGAGCGAATAGGTCAGCGGCTTGCCCAGCACGATCATCGGCGCCATCACGATCGGCGTCGCAGGCAGCGGTCGCGGCAAGCGCGCCGACACCATCCGCGTCGTGTCTTTTTGGTTCAGACCGTTGGGCAGGCTCGTCGACGGCCAACAGCCGACGAAGAACGCGGCCGACGCCACCGGTACCGTAAGCTCGATCGTTTGAAGCGGCGCGGTCGGTGCGGTGGACACATGCGTCAGCGGTCGCTCTCCGATGCGGGCGGTGCTCCGGCGCCGAAGCTAATCGTCACGTCATTGAGCGGAATGTTCGTCACGCGAACGTGTACGGGCCCCGCCCACCCCGGGTAAGTGAATCCACCCATTACTAGCTCTTCCGAGCCGGTCGCCAGTCCTCCTTCAGGATCACATGCGTCGCTCGTCTTGGGTTTGTCCGTAACCTAGCACCGCCACGGTCTCCCGAACTAGGTTTCGCCGAGGAGCTTGCGTTTCAGCGCGTCGAATTCATCGTCGGCGAGCGCTCCGCTCGAGTGCATACGCTCGAGGTCGCTGAGCATCTTCACCGTGGTCGCGGCGTCGGCGGCTGCGGCGACCGCGGGCGCCGCGTCGTCGCTCGACGTGAACGTCCTACTGCCGTCGGCGTTGATCCCCGCGGTTGCCGGCGCGGCGGCATGATGCAAGACGGCGACCTGCGTCTCGATGTTCAGCGCGCCGGCGACGGCAGCAACCGAGTCCGGAGCGGTCGCCGCCGCTCCGGCCGCGGCGGCGTCGGTCCCGGCGATCACGACGTGTGATGTGCGCTGGGGGTCGACGCAGACGTCGATCGCGTCGCCGTTCACCGGCGGCGCGAAGGTCAGCACGCGCAACGTCGTCTCGTAGGGATCGCCGCTGCCCTCGATGCGCAGGCGCAGGACCCATTGCGGGACGCGGTTGACGAACGCGCCGGTCGTCTTCGCTCCGAGAATGATCCCGCGAGCACGAACGCCGTCGCGGAGCACGCGCAGGTCGTCCCGGCGGGTGCCGAGCGCGCGCAGGCAGACGACGACGAACGCCGCGTCGGTCGCCAGCCAGAAGAGCCCGATCACGAGCCGATCCGTACCGGTCAGCATGAACACGACCGCCGCCAGCATCATCCCGATCCCGAGCACGACGGGGAGCACGTAGACCCACTGCGGCATCGTCGAGTAGCGCATCGGCCGGCCTTTCGCTATTTGCCGTCCAGCAGCTTGCGCTTGAGCGCCTCGAAGTCGTCATCGCCGATCGCGCCGCTGGCGTGCATGCGATCGAGGTCGGCGAGGAGCTTCACCTCCTCGGCGCCGTCCGACGGCGTGCCGGACTGCACCGTCGTCGAGCTGGTCGTGATCGTGGTGCTGCCGTCGGGGTTGACGACGGTCGTCGTCCCGTTCGGCCCCGTCATCCTGAGCTTGTCGAAGGGCCGCTGCATGAAGGCTCGCACCATCGCAGCTTCGGCGGGCGCCGTCTGCGCCGGCGCGCCGTCGTCCGCGAGAACGACGTGCTCGCGCCGGACCGGATCGATCCGCACGCTGAACGTCGCGCCGTTCCCCGGCGGGCTGAACGTGCACAGCTTCATGGTCGCCTCGTACGACGCCCCGGCGCCGTCGATGCGCAGGCGCAGCTCCCACTGGGGCACGTTGTTGATGAGCATCCCGGTCGTGTTCGCCGCGAGCAGGGTCGCCGTCGCCGGCGTTCCCTCGCGACGGATTCGCTCGTCGTCCTTGCGCCCGCGCAGCGCGCGGATCGAGAAGAACACGAACCCGCCGCCCATCAGCAGCCAGATGACGCCGACGATCGCCCCGGTCGGCTGCGGGACGAACAGGATGAAGGCAACGGCACCGCCCGAAAAGCCGATGCCCATCACGATCAACATCACGTAGACCCAGCCCGGGGTCGTAGCGTAGCGCATACGGCCGCAAGCTTGGCCGAGGGGGCCGGGGGCTCCCGCGAGGCGGCGCGAAGAGCGCGCAAACGTTCATCCCGGCGCGGTGGTCCTGGGATACGGTCCTTCTCTCGCTCCAAGGAGTTCAATCGCATCCCATGGCTTCGTACACCGTCGACGCGCTCGTCATCGGCGCCGGCCCAGGCGGCTATCATGCCGCGATCCGGCTCGGCCAGCTCGGCAAGAAGGTCGTGTGCTTCGACCGCGACGAGGTCGGCGGAGTCTGCCTCAACTGGGGCTGCATTCCGACCAAGGCGCTGCTGCACGTCGCCGAGATCTCGCGCCAGATCGATCACGCCGGCGAGCTCGGGCTGAAGGTACCGAAGGCCGAGGTGGACCGCGGCGGCGTCGCGGCGTTCGCGGAGAAGGTCGTCAAGGCCAACGTCGGCGGCGTGAACCAGCTCTTCAAGGCGAACAACGTCGAGTTCGCGTACGGTGACGCCTCGTTCACCGGCAAGAACACGATCAGCCTCAAGAAGCGCGACGGCAGCACCGACGAGTACGCGGCGCCCGCGATCGTGATCGCGACCGGCAGCGCGCCGATCGACGTGAAAGCGTGGCCGCACGACGGCGACACGATCATCAACTCCGACGACGCGGTGCGCATCAAGCGCATCCCGAAGAACATGCTGATCGTCGGCGGCGGCGTGATCGGGCTCGAGTTCGCCACCGTCTACACGCGCATGGGCGCGAAGGTGCTGGTCGTCGAGGCGATGCCGCAACTGCTGACCGGGACCGACCTCGAGATTAGCAAGACGCTCGGCCGTATCCTCAAGAAACAGGGCGTCGAGATCGCGCTGAACACGAAGGTCGAGGCGATCGAGAAGACCGGCGAGCAGGCGGCAAAGGTCACGATCGTCGGCGAGTTCACCAACAACAAGCCGGAGGTGCGCGAGTTCGACCAGGTGCTGGTCGCGGTCGGGCGCCGGCCGGTCACCGACACGCTCAACCTCGCCGCCGCCGGACTGGCGACGACCGACAAAGGCTTCCTCGACGTCGACGCGCAGCGGCGCACGAAGGTCGAGGGGATCTGGGCGATCGGCGACGTCACCGGGTCGCCGATGCTCGCGCACAAGGCGATGAAGGAAGGCGTCGTCGCCGCCGAGGTGATCGCCGGCGACCGCGCCAGCGCGTTCGACCCGGTCGCGATCCCGAACTGCGTCTACACCGATCCGGAGGTCGCGACGATCGGGCTCTCCGAGGAAGAGGCGAAGGCGGCCGGCTACGAGATCCGGGTCGGCAAGATGAACCTGATCGCGTCCGGCCGCGCGCGCACGATGAATGAGACCGACGGGCTCATCAAGCTGATCGGCGATGCGAAGACCGACCTGCTGCTCGGCATGCACATCGTCGCGCCGCAAGCGGAATCGCTGATCGGCGAGGGCGTCATCGCGCTGGAGATGGGTGCGACCGTCGAGGACATCGGGCTCTCGATCCACCCTCACCCGACCTTGACCGAATCGATCATGGACACGGCCGAGTTCATGCACGGCAAAGCGATCCACATCGTGAACGCCAAGCCCGCGAAGAAGTAACGCTGGACCTTCGGATCGCCCTCGCGGGCTTCGCTATCGGGATCATCACCGGGATCTCCGGGATCGGCGGGAGCGCGCTGCTCGCGCCGGTCCTGATCCTACTGCTCGGCGTGAAGCCGACGATGGCGGTCGGGACCGACTTGATGTACGGCGTCCCGACGAAGCTGCTCGCCGCGTTCGTCCACGCGCGCCAAAAGACCGTCGACCGGCGCGTCACGATCGCGCTCGCGATCGGCGGCGTTCCCGGCGCGCTCGCCGGGCTCGGCCTGTTCGCATTGCTGCGCGCGCACGTCGCCGCCGCGCTGCTCCAGCAGATCGTCCGGCACGCGATCGGGCTCGCGATCCTGTGCGCGTGCGTCGCGATGATCGCGATGTACGTGCTGCGCGCGCGCGCCGCAACGGCCCGGATCGTCTCCGAACGCGGAACGCGGTCGCGCTCGATCGCGATCGGATTCCTGGTCGGCATGCTGGTCGCCCTCACCTCGATCGGTTCGGGCTCGGTGACGCTCCCGCTGCTGCTGCTGGCGCTCCCCGCCTTCACCGTGCGGCGGCTGATCGGCTCGGAGATCGCGTTCGCGGCGGTCATCGTGCCGGTCGCCGCGCTCGGCCACACCGGCTTCGGCGACGTCGACTGGCGGATCACCGGGAGCTTGCTGGCCGGCTCGCTCCCCGGCGTCTACCTCGGCAGCCGCTTGTGCATGAAGATCGACGAACGCCCGCTGCGCGTCGTCATCATGCTGATCCTGGCGTACGCCGCGTACCGGCTGCTCTAGCCCCTACCAGATCTGACAGCGCGTCTTCGCCACCATCTTCGCGCCCGCCGCGCAGTGGAAGGCCTTGGCGAACTCCGGCATGTTCATCAGCGTGCCGAGCACGCGGTTCTTGCCGATCGAATGCTCGTTGCCTTTCGCCTGCGCGATCAGCGACTTCTCGGTCGCGTTCTCGGCCCACACCTTGGCGTAAGCGAGGAAGAAGCGCTGGTCTGGCGTGTAGCCGTCGATCGGGCGGTTCGCCTTGTATTGCGCGGTCTTCTTGAACGCCCGGTACGCCAGCGTGAGCCCGCCGAAGTCGGCGATCGCTTCGCCCTGCACGAGCTTGCCGTTCTGCATCACGCCCTGCGCGACGGGTAGCCCGTCGTACTCCTGGATGATGCACGCCGCGCGCGCGTCGAACGACTTCGAGTCGGCCGGCGTCCACCAGTCTTTGAGGTTGCCGCCGGCGTTGTACTGCCGGCCGGTGTTGTCGAAGCCGTGCGTCATCTCGTGGCCGATCACCGCGCCGATCGCGCCGTAATTGGTCGCATCGTCACCCGACGCGCTGAAGAACGGCGAGAGCAGGATCGCCGCGGGGAAGGTGATGTCGTTGTTCTGCGGATCGTACTGCGCGTTGATCGTCTGCGGCGACATCGCCCATTGGTCGCGGTTCGTCGGCTTCCCGGCCTGGCGCTGGAAGAAGTCGATGTTGAACGCCCGCGCGGCGTCCAGATTCGCGGCGTACGAGACGTCGCCGGCGGCGAGCCCGGTGTAGTCACGCCAGCGATCGGGGTACGCGATCTTCTCCTTCATCGCGCCGAGCTTGCGCAGCGCTTCCGTCCGGGTCGCCGTGCTCATCCACGGCAGCGTCGTGAGGTCGTCGCGCAGCGCGGTGCGGATGTTCCCCACCATCGCAACGGCGCGCGCCTTCGCGGCGCCCGAGAACGCGCGCGCAACGAATACCTGGCCGACCGCTTCGCTCAACTGCGCGCTGGTCTGCGCCAGACAACGCTTCCAGCGCGGCCGCTGCTGCTGCACGCCGACCAGATCTTTCTGGAACTGGAAGCCGGCGTCCACGAACGGCGTCGAGAGCGCGCCCGTCTCGTGGCTCGCGTCCCACCACTTCAGGTAGGTCTTCCAGTCCGAGAGCGGACGCGTCGTCAGCATCCCGCTGAGCTGCTTGAAGTAGTCCAGCGTCGCGACGTCGATCGTCACGTCGGTCGGGGCGTGCAGGTCGGTGATGTACGCGCGCCAGTCGATCGCCGGCGCGAGCGCTTGGAGCTGCGCGAGCGATTTCAAGTTCGCCGGCGTCGAGGTGTTTTGCGGGTTGAACAGATCCTCGCGCTTCATGCTGATCTTGGACAGCGCGGCCTCGACATCGAGCGCGGTCGCGGCGTCGGCGGCCGCCTTGTCGGCCGGCTCGCCGATCAGGGTGAACAGGGAGGCGGCGAACGTCGTCAGCGCCCCGCGCTGCGGAGCGAACTGCGCCGCGGTGTAGTACTCGGGCGACGGGAGCGTCGTGCCGCTTTGCAGCAGTCCGCCGATCTGCTGCGTCGAATCGCCCGGGTTCGCCGTCGGGAGGTACGCCATCAGCGGCCAGTGCGGCACGTCCGAGGTCGGGATGTCGCCGGTCGCGCGGCTGACGCGTGCGAGCTCGGTCTGGAAGCCGCGCAGGTCGGTCGCGCCGTCGATCCGCGCCATCTCGTCGGCGAGCGGCTGTGCGCCGAGCCGGTTCGCGCGCGCTTCGTCCATGCACACGCGGTAGAAGGTCCCGACCTGCTTCGTCTCACCGGTCGCGTTCGGATCGGCGGCGGCTTTCTCGAGCGCGTCGTGGAGCAGGGCCTCGTTCGCTTCGTAGCGGCCGATCCAGGGCGACGAGCTCCCGAACTCGGGCAGGATCGGATTCTTCTTCAACCACCCGCCGACCGCGAACTGATAGAAGTCGTCGCACGCCTTGCAGGTGTGATCGATGTCGGACGGATCGAGCGGCGAGTTGGGGACGGCCGCGTTGGGCGTCTGACCGGCGGCGAGCGCGAAGGCGGCGACGCAGGCGGCGACCCGGAGGAGAAAGCGCAGGTTCACGGACGTCTCCCGGAATGCGAGGTGGTGATTCCGTTCGTCCGTCGCCGAGGAGCGCTGTCCCTTCGTCGGCGGGAACCGTCGTGCGGCGCGACGGGTCATGCCCTACGGAATGCCAAACCGCGCGCGGTTGATCGATCTCGGGCGCCGGCGCTACGCGCCCGTGCTGGAGCTGCAGCGCGCCTTGCACGACGCCGTCGCCGCAGGGCGTGAGCCCGATACGTGGCTGGTCGTCGAGCACGATCCGGTGGTCACGCTCGGGCGGAATGCCAAAGAGACAAACCTGCTACTCTCGCGCCCGCTGCTCGCCGCGCGCGGGGTCGACGTCGCCGAGATCGAGCGCGGCGGCGACGTGACCTATCACGGACCTGGCCGCACGACGGCGACACGATCATCAACTCCGACGACGCGGTGCGCATCAAGCGCATCCCCAAGAACATGCTGATCGTCGGCGGGGGCGTGATCGGGCTCGAGTTCGCGACCGTCTACACCCGCATGGGCGCGAAGGTGCTGGTCGTCGAGGCGCTGCCGCAGCTGCTGACCGGGACCGATCTCGAGATCAGCAAGACGCTCGGCCGCATCCTCAAAAAACAGGGCGTCGAGATCGCGCTGAACACGAAGGTTGAGACGATCGAGAAGACCGGCCCGCAAGCCGCCAAGGTAACGATCGTCGGCGAGTTCACCAACAACAAGCCGGAGGTGCGCGAGTTCGACCAGGTGCTGGTCGCGGTCGGTCGCCGGCCCGTGACCGACACCCTCAACCTCGCTGCCGCCGGACTGCAGACCACCGACAAGGGGTTCCTCGAGGTCGACGCGCAGCGGCGCACCACGGTCGAGGGGATCTGGGCGATCGGCGACGTCACCGGAGCGCCGATGCTCGCACACAAGGCTATGAAGGAAGGGGTGGTCGCGGCCGAGGTGATCTCCGGCGACCGCGCCAGCGCGTTCGATCCGGTCGCGATCCCGAACTGCGTCTACACCGATCCGGAAGTCGCGACGATCGGGTTGTCCGAGGAAGAGGCGAAGGCCGCCGGTTACGACGTGCGCGTCGGCAAGATGAGCCTGATCGCCTCGGGCCGGGCACGCACGATGAACGAGACGGACGGCCTCATCAAGCTCGTCGGCGACGCCAAGTCCGACCTGTTGCTGGGCATGCACATCGTCGCCCCGCAGGCGGAGTCGCTCATCGGCGAAGGCGTGATTGCCCTCGAGATGGGCGCGACCGTCGAGGACATCGGACTCTCGATCCACCCGCATCCGACGCTCACCGAGTCGATCATGGATACCGCCGAGTTCATGCACGGCAAGGCAATCCACATCGTCAACCCCAAGCGCGCGAAGCAACCCGCGACGGTCTGACGTGCGTAGCCCTGGCGGGTTCAACGATGGAGCAGCGACGAGCGCGGCGCCGGCACCTTAAATGTCCACTCGCACTGCGAGCGCCGAAAACATTAGTGCCTCTTTGCCGTTCGTCGATCATCGTCTTAATTTCGCGTTGACCGCACGATAATTCGACTTTCAAGCGGCTCGAGAGGCTGTTTCGATTCGATCGCGAAACGCTACGACGTGATTGCATACGTGACGGGCGCCGCGGGCTTCATCGGCTCGCATCTCTCCGAGGCACTGGTGCGCGACGGCTGGGAGGTCGTCGCGATCGACAACCTCGCGACCGGCGATGAACGAAACCTGCGCGCCGCGATCGAAACCGGCCGGTTGCGGTTCATCGTGGCGGACGTCTCGCAGCCGTGGGTCGACTGGTTGACGTTGGTAGATGAGCCCTGGCGAGCGCCGCAGGTGATTTTCCACCTCGCCTCTCCCGCAAGCCCGATACACTACGAGCGCCTGGCGCTCCAAACTTTGGCGGTTAACGCGACCGGTACAATGCATGCAACCGCATTCGCGAATACGGTCGGGGCGACGCTTCTATACGCGTCGACGAGCGAGGCGTACGGTGACCCGCTCGAACATCCGCAGCGCGAGACATACTGGGGCAACGTAAACCCGATCGGCCTACGTTCATGTTATGACGAAGCGAAGCGTTTCGGCGAAGCCTACGTGACGACCGCCGTACGCAAGCTAGGGATAGACGGCCGAATCGTTCGCATCTTCAACACATACGGGCCGCGGATGCAAACTGCGGATGGTCGTGTGATTCCGAACTTCTGCGTCGACGCGCTGCGTGGCGAGCCGCTGACCGTGTACGGGGACGGGTCGCAAACGCGAAGCTTCTGCTTCGTTGACGATATGGTCGCGGGCATTATCCGCTGCGCGACGCGTCCCGCCCTTCATGGCTGTGTGATCAATCTAGGCAACCCGCAGGAGTGTACGATCGCCGAGCTGGCCGCCGTGATCGCAAGGCTTGCCGGCGTCGCGCTGTGCACGGAGACGCGTCCGCTGCCGACCGACGATCCCACGCGCCGACGGCCCAACATTTCGCGGGCTCGTGAACTGCTCGAGTGGGGGCCGCGAATCTCTTTGGAGGACGGCCTCCAGCGGACGCTCGCATATTTCAGGTCGGTGTCACCCGTCGCGTGACCTCGTTCTCGTGCACCGCCGCGCCCGCGCTCGGGAGCCCCGCATCGCCCTGGCGGGGTTCATCGTCGGAACGATCACGGGAATATCCGGGATCGGCGGCAGCTCGCTGCTGGCGCCGGTTCTGATCCTGCTCTTGAGCGTGAAGCCAACGATGGCTGTTGGAACAGCGTCAGGTTCGCGAAATTCTCAGAGCTGAGCGCCCTCATCAACGGTGGGATGTGGATTTCGTCTCCGAGTCATTCTCCGATGCCGTCGGTTCGGCAGCTGCTGGTGCGTTCCGGCAAGCCCGACGCGATCACAGTGGACAGTGGCCCGAATTCATCCGATCGTGTCGTGAGCGCGGCGTCGATCTCGACTTCATCGATCCTGGTCGGCCGATGCAGAACGGCCACGTCGCGAGCTTCAACGGTAGGTTTCGCGACGAGTGCCTGAGTCAAGCCTGGTTCGTCGACCTCGATGACGCATCGGCGTCAATCGAGGCGTGGCCACACGATGGCAACACCCGTCGTGCTCACAGCGCGCTTCGGAACATCCTGCCCCAGGTGTTCCTCGATCGATTCCACGCGGGACTCCTTCCTCTCGGTCACGTCGCTAGCGATCTTGCCATAGTAGCTGGACGTAGGATTGGCGTCAGGTCACGGAATGCCACAGAAATCCCCTTCACCCGATTCCGTGCCTATCCCGGGGCCCGCCAGGAGGCAGCAGCGCGCTTAGCAAAGTTTTGTAGACCTTTGCACGAAGCTTGAAGCGCCCCAGTAGTTTGGAATGCATGCAATTTACTGTGATGCCGAGGTCAGTGTGGACCAGCGGATAGATGAGCCAAGCCGAATCCTGATGCCGTCTCGACCCAGCCGCTGCATTGCCGTTGCGGCGATACTTCTTGAGACTCTAATGTTCCTGACAGTACGCTCTGCAGTCGCTAGCCCAAAGGTCCTTGAGGTTTCTCCAGAGCGCCTAGACTTTGCCGGTGGCGGATCGGCGCAGCATATCACTGTAAGGACCGAAGGCTACGGCCTAAGCTTCGCGGCTCGGGTCGTGGGTTCATGTGCACGCGTTGAGCCGCAAAGTGCTATGCCTACGGCCGCTGGGGATGCGGTCACGTTCAAAATCACACCTATCGCAAACGGCCCGTGTGCGGTATCGATTACCGGATTTGAAGAGGCATCGATACCCGTTTACGTGCAACATTTCAATACATCGGCAATTGTCGAGAACAGGGGAAAGATACAACATATTGTCATTATTATTCAAGAGAATCGGAGTTTCGATAATTTATTTGCTGGATACCCCGGCAGCGACACAGTCGAGTTTGGTCAAGGACATGACGGCAAACGGATAATGCTTACCGAACAGCCACTGGTGTCACCATATGAGAGAGACCTAAATCATGAACGTACGCATTCTATTTTGAGTTATGCGCACGGCAATATGAACGGCTTCGACTCGGTGGGCATGCGAATCGGTAAGGCGCCGCCAGACACACCTTACAGCTTCGTGCGGCGTGAGGATATACGACCATACTGGTTGATGGCTCAAAGGTTCGCCCTCGCGGACCGCATGTTCGAGTCGATCGCAGGTCCAAGTTTCGCCGCCCACCAGTATCTTATTTCCGGGCAGTCCGGTGGCACATATGGCAACCCGACGGGCCATCGTTGGGGTTGCGATGCTAGCGCGGATTCTCTCGTTTCGGGTATCAATCAGGACGGTACTGAGACAAAATTGTTCCCGTGTTTCACGCACGCATCGCTCGCTGACGCCCTAAATAAGTATGGCATAAGCTGGGGATACTATGCACCCGCACAAGGACACGATGTCGGCTATATTTGGTCGGCTTTTGATGCAATTCGCGACGTTAGAGAAGGCGTTCAGTGGGGTCGCAATGTGCGGAGCCCCGAAACACGGATATTTGCAGACATTGCCGACAAACAGTTGCCTCAGGTTTCTTGGGTCGTGCCGTCGCTGGCCTATTCTGATCATGAATGGAAGGGGAATGGGACCGGGCCCGACTGGACTGGTAGTATTTTGAACGCACTCGGCAGCAGTGACTATTGGTCAAGTTCTGTTGTTCTCGTTCTTTGGGACGATTGGGGCGGCTGGTACGATCACGTGGTTCCACCAACAGTTGATAATCTGGGATTCGGATTTAGGGTGCCGCTCATTGTGATGAGCCCCTATGCGCGCCGCGGCTATGTGTCTCATTCGGAGCATGAATTTGGCAGCGTCATTCGATTCATCGAGGCGAGCTTTGCTTTACCGCTGATGGGAACATCTGATGCGCGAGCAGACGACCTCAGCGATATGTTCGACTTCTCCACGCCAAAGTTCGGTTTCACGCCCATAATTACCCGACATTCGCGTTTCTATTTTGAAAACTTGCCTCCGACGCCATTCCCGCCGGCGGACTAGACGGCATCGCTCGGTTCGTGTTCAGCTGGTGCTGAACTCTTCGCTTTCTGCACGGGTCACCTTCCTAGCGAGCAATTCGCCTATCGGGTGCCCAGCTCCGGGGGGTCACTCCACAGCGATCTTAATTTGGCGCTGACGACGGCAGCGGGGATCGCGTGAAGATTGCAGAAGACGGCTCACCGATATTCAAAGGGATCCAGCCCTTCTTTACACGTCATTCATTCGAGAGGGTCGGTGTTCGTTCTTGCGCGCATTGAGAAGAGCCCTCGGTCTGCGGGATTACGTCAGCGGTGCCGGAGAGCTACGAGGAAGAACTTCCCTCAGTATCCAGTTGGTTCGTGACCAAGTTACTGGAGGCGAGCTGCTCGACATTGGCTCTTCGACCGGTTGGCTCGAACTAGCTCTTCAAGACACTTCCACCGTGCGAATCACGGGAGTCGAATGCAATCCAGATGCCGTGGCGACCGCACGCACGATGGTACCAACAGGATGCTTTGTCGAAGGCTCGGCCCTAAAGCTTCCGTTCTCCGATTCCACATTCGATGCCGCCGTCTTCTTCGAAGTGATCGAGCACCTGCCCCGCCGCAGCGAGCCCGCCGCATTAGCGGAAATCAGGCGCGTGTTGCGACCCGGAGCTGCACTTCTGCTTTCAACGCCGTACGCACATCCGATGTCGTGCTGTTTGGATCCAGCGTGGTATCTTGGTCATCGCCACTATTCCACAACCAGACTAACGAAATTGCTGACCTCGGCCAGATTTTCAGTTGACCGCATTCTCGTTCGGGGAGGAACCTTTGAGTTGCTGGGTGTCTTAGCCTTCTACATATTCAAATGGATTTTTCGCGCGGAGGTACCCTTCAGGGAATGGATTGATGCGGGCCGCGAGCGGGAGTTCCTAACCGAAAGGCAAGGATACAGTACGGTCTTTGCTGTCGCCACGGCGGTCTGATACCGACCTTTAAGACCATATTATCGTCCATTTTCAATAGCTAAGCTCTTCCGGAGAAGCACTTCGCAAATCATATGGGAATGAGTTTTGGACTTAGGAACATCACCACTAGGGCGTTGAGAGTGCGGTCAAACGGTCCGCTTATTGTCTGCCTTCTCTCCGTGGCGCTATTGCTGGTAATCTGCTCGCGATGGTATTCGCCCGGAACAATAATTGCGCAGGGCGATACCTTCTTCGGATTCGATCCATTGAACCAGCTGCGCAAGTCCATCTTCGCGTGGAATCATCTCAACGGGTTTTTCGGGCAACCGGATTCTGGCGCAGCCTGGACCGTCTGGCTTCTCCTGTCTGGCGGTCTGACGAGTTTGATCGGCAGTGCATATGCGCAAATTGTGATGCTGTGGACCATCATGGCGATGGGCTGGACAGCGATGTTTAACCTCGCGCGTGCCTTGCGCTGCTCGCTGACCGCATCCGCTCTTGCGGCATGGGCATTCACGATAAACCCGTGGACCCAAAGCTTTATGTCCAATGGAGGCACACCGCCGTTTACTTGGCTCACGGGCTTGCTCTGTTGGTATGTAGTTGTGATGGTCATCGCTGCGAGGATGCCCCGCACCAGAAATCGCATGACCGCCGTTGTCTGCTTCTTGACGTTTGGGCCTCTATGTATTGTTGGTGCGAATCCGGCTCTCATAGCCACATTCTTACTCGGGACCGTAGCCGCCGTTGGTCTTGCGCGCATTTACGCAGCTGATAAACGAGAGTACTTCGTTTGGCTCTTGAGAACTGCCGCATTGGCCTTGATATGTGCCGCGTGGTGGATTTTCCCGCTCATTAATCTGTACACTTCGGCACGCTTGGCCGCGACGACAACTATCTCGGCGGGCGACTGGTCGTGGGTCGTTAGTCGAGCGAGTTTCCTCAATTTACTCCGTCTAAATCCGCTTTGGACTTGGAATCACCCGGAATACTTTCCCTACGCGGATGCGTATGATTCTAATGTTTTCGTCTACGCCGGTGGATTCTTGCTGAGCGTGGGCCTAGCAGTATCGATTCTGACTGCGCGCGGAAGACGAGCTCGGGCCGCGCGGTGGTGTGTGATCGTTGGCACGGCAATGTTGTTCTTGGCGAAAGGGCTTCATCCACCGCTGGCATGGCTAAACGGACTGCTGTACTACTTGCCTGGAATGTTTCTATTCCGGGAGCCGACGACGAAGTTTCCAATCATCGCTATCATTTTTATGGCAGTAGCTTTTGCATTCGCGGTAGACGGGACTCGGAGCCGATTGCGGCTCAAATCCAGACCGCGGCTCGCAGCAGGATTGGCACTCGGCGCAGCGATCGAGATAGCGCTCTCTGGTAACGCGTTGCTGACGGGCGCCATAAACCACGGCAATACGCCTAACTACCACGCGAACGTACCGGGCCTACCGCCCACGCACATACGACTGCCAGACTATTGGAAGAACGCGATCGCCTATCTGAATTCCGGCCAAGATTCCGGCGGGGTGTTAGCCCTTCCCCGCGATGAATACTATCAAGTATCATACGATTGGGGCTACTACGGCGCGGACTTTTTGACAAATTGGTCAGTGCGCCGACGCGTGATGCTGCTGAGTACTGCTGGCTATGCCGAGTTCCCCGAAATTGTATCGGCCCAGAAGTGGATCGCGCGAGCGATCAATAGCGGATCGTCTCTCGCAATTCCGGCACTTCGAGACGTCGGGATTCGCTTCGTGTTCTATCGAGGCGATATCGTCAGCGGCGCCGAGCACACGTCTCTTGCGCGCCTCGATCGGCTATTCGGAAGCGCCCGAAGGTTAGCCTTCGGGCCTCTAGTTGTGTGGGATCTGGGTAGCACCAATAGAGCAGCCGTTGCGGCTGATTGGATTGACGGTCAATATGATGGACGCATTGCATCCTTCTTAGACCTTCGTGCGCTTGGTGAGCACGTCCCACGTTTTGATATCAGTGCTCCGCCTCCGTTCGTAGACCGGGCGCCCGCCCTTTTTGAGCAGACGGTCACGCCAACTGGAACCGATCCTTTAACGCCTCCTGATCTGAGCGCGGTTCTGTACGATCGGATTAGCCGGGGTTTACCCAGCGACAGCGCATCCATGGTTTATCAGGGTACAGCTACTCTTAATGACGACTCTGCCGCGCTCGCTGCAAGCGCTCCGAGACGACTTATCGCTCACGGCGACTCGGGCGATAGTGCGGGTATCGCATTTTCTCCCGCCAAGCAATACCAGCTAAAGGTGAGCCTCCTTGGCGAGCCTCGACATTGGTCTGTTGTCCGAATACCTGTCAGTCAGATTCCGCCGTCTATTACGGATGATGCGACAACGTTGATCTCGGGAGACGTGTACGCTGTCGCACCGGATCGGGAGGTCATCGATTTGACCAACCCGACCGACAGGCCGGCCACGATCGATTTCTCCATCGCGCTAGCACCAAGTCGAAAGCAAATCTACTTACTCGAAGGCCCCGACGGACTATACTCCAGTTCAGTCAGCGCCGCGAGGACGGTTTCCTGGATCACGTTTCGGACCGTTCGCCTTCGACCGGGCCCGAACCACTTCTTGATATCATCGCCAGAACGACTTCATCCTAACAGAACTACTGTACCGACCTCCGAGCAGCGACTGCGAATCGGCATGATTCGAATCGAAAGGTCGCGGTACTCCGACGTAATACCGCGACAAGGACGAGCATCGGATGTGCAACTCGATCAAGGCACGCCAAGTGTTCGAGTCGCCACCTTACCGCTAAATGTTCCCTTAATCGAAGAACCGCTTGCAATGGTCTGGGGAAGAAGTGCCGTTAGCGACGTTGAATTAGGTGCCCTCATCGATGCGACGATCAACCACGCGACCTATCGGTGCTACGTGGCGATTAAGCAGAATGTGCCTTTCTCACTGCGGGACTCAGTCGAGCTATGTTTGGAACGCGCCGACATCGGGCTCACGGGGGCGGACGCGACGGTCACGAGCATGACACTGGTAGCGTCGATTCCGAGCACGGTGACTAGCGTTGCAACTGATTCCCTTGCGAGCCTAGACCTCTGTTTCCTCGAACCCCAGCGTCGAGCAGAAGATGTCTCATTGGAGGACGCCGCGTTACACACCGAAGATCCAACCGTTCGATTCCAAGTTTTGGGCGCCACTGAGCTGCATCTTACTCGCGAAAGCAAGGTCAGTCCGCACGCAATGGTCGGTGGCGATGCAACTGTGCTGACGCAGGGAAACCGCGAGGTGACCGGCCGAATCATACAAATTAATGCCAACAATATCGCGGAGATAGAGCTTCGCGACGGTTCGGCGATTTGGATTCCACTCACGAGTATCAATACGATACGACCGCGTGCCGGGACAGAGGCCGCGAATAGCCGCGTAGAGCTCGCATGGCCTAAGAAGGGCAGCGACAGCGGCAGCCTCCTTGCAATCATTGCGCGGTTTAATGGTGGCCTCTCCGGGCGCGGCTTCGAGGTTGAATCCCAGCCCGGAGCCGTTCGCTTGGACGACGCGACCCAAGAAGCATACGGCGTAATCAACTACAAGCAGCGTGAGGCGCATCCGAATCTGCGAATCTTCCTTAATACCAGAGACTTGATCGACGTTGGCAAAGTTCAGTTTGATTTTGTAACAATTCCCGTACGAACGCTTGCGCCAGCACAAATCAAAGTTAATCAGAGAATGGTTCGCTATTCCGTTGACGCGGGCGCGGTCGGAACGTCGGACGTCTTCAGAGAACCACTACCTCCTCTGGTGGCGTTTTCAAAGAGCGACTACCAGCTGTCGACCATGACACTTGGCCCCAACGCAACAGGCGCTCGCAGCGAAGCGCCCGTGGATCTTGAGCGCGACCTTGACGGCCTCATGGTCGCGAACGTCTCGGTTTCAAATCAGCTGCTTCTCGTAAATGAGCTTTACTCGAAAGCCTGGATCGCGCTTGGTCCCAACGGACTTGCTCCTCATTTTCTTGCAGATGGATGGAGGAATGCCTGGTATGTCCAGCGCCCTGGGACGATCGTGATGATCAACCTGATGGTAGTTGTACAGCTCGTCTTTTTCTTGAGCGGCTTGCTTACAATGACTTTGACGGCGCGCCGCTCGTGAGGCCCGGCCTCGCACCGTCGCTCGCCGTGATCGTGTGCCTTTGCGCAATTCTTGCGCACGCGTTTCGGCAGGAGACTTTGGCAGACACATTCGGCGTTGGCTTCTTTTTATTACTCGTGGCGAGCGCTTTTACGATGCCGCCGGGCTGGCGGCCGAGATCTAAGACACAAACCCCAGATGCCCTACGCGATCAACGGCTGTACGACGACTTTTATCTCGACCACGGAAATGATCTGTCGTTTGAATCACTGTCGAAGGTAGACGTTTTCGAAGCGCTGGTAACGCGCTTCTCCGTTCAGCTGCGCGGCGCTAGCCTGTGTGACTTGGGGTTCGGTTCGGGTCTAATACTCGAAAAAGCGCGGGAGATGGGTGCACGTATTTCCGGTGTGGAGCTCAGTCAAACGGCGGTTGATAGAGTTCGGACACTGTTCCCGGGCGCTGACGTCCGATGCAACTCGGCCGATTCAACTACCTTCGAGGACCATTCGTTCGACATCGTCGTGTCGTCCAACGTCCTCGAACATATTGAGAACGAACTCCCGGCTCTTGGTGAGATAAGACGCCTCTTAAGCTCAAATGGCGTCGCAATCGTGGGAGTGCCAAGCCGCGATTCTGCGCCCGATCCGAGGCACTTTCGAGTTTATGAGCGCGACGACCTAAGCACGAAAATGGAATCCGCGGGATTGAAGCCTAATTCGTGGCTGTCGATAGGTTCGCGGTTGGTTCATGTGATGACCCCCAGGTTGCCGTTTGACGTCGGAGGATCGTCGCAAGTAAGTCGCCCAAAATCGAGGCTCGTGAGCATCGCAAAGTTCTGTTACTATCGTTGCTGGGTGCCGGCTTTGCGGAAGCTCTATGTCGCTTCCGCGAGATCCGGCGACACCGGATTCGTAAACGAGATCTGGACCCTTGCTAGACCTATGAGATCCGACGCTTCCGACAAACCAGGATAGGATGAAATGCGAGATCAGCCAGTCCGAGGCGATCGAATGCGGCGCGAATATACCTATGCTCCCATTTGTACAGGATCGGAGGAAGGTAAACCGTGCCAAAGCACGCCGATACCTTGAACCCTGCTCTTTTCAATTTGTTGACGATAGCGTGAATTGTGTACATTCGATCGACCGGTTGCAATACGATCCAGTTAGGCCGGTCCAGCATGTCAGCTAGGACCCTCACGACTAGCCACGGCAAATTGATGTAGTTCGGAAAGGAGAGGAGGAACACCCCATCTGGCCGTAGGATTCGATCGACCTCGGATAGGACGGAGTCTGCATCGACCAAATGCTCTATTACCTCAGCCAAGACAACACAACCGGCACTGGCATTTTCGAACGGGACTCCCGCGGAAAGATCAGCATCGACAATGTTGATCCCGAGTCGTCGGGCATTCTCGAGGCCCGTCGTACTCTGCTCGACGCCATACAGCTCGGACGGCATATAAACGCCGTCGTCGGCGAGCCGCTCCAAGAGCTCTCCAGCGCCGCAGCCAAGTTCAACTATTGGTCCGTCGGGCTTCTGCTTCGCTAGCCACCGGTACATCACGTCGTACCAGGCGGGCGCACTCCGGCCGCGCCTTAAATAATACTTGTCATACCAGTGCTTGCTAGACCCAGACACCCGGCTCATGTTAGCGGCCAACCGCTAAATGGCCTTTGTCGCGGCAGGCGTCGCAGGTCAAAGCTTAGAGCTATTGCAAGCGTGCCCGGAGGCGCAGATTGAAGGTTATTGTCGTCGACTTGCACCCCGAACGGCAACTGGGCGGCTCGGAACGAGTTCTTCGGGCATTCTGTCGCTTTGCCGGTAATTGGCACGAAATTCGGTGGCTCGGCGCGTCGTATCAGTACTTCACGTTTCTCAACATTATTTATTCAATGTTGGGTCTCCCGACAAGCTCCCTTACAGAGATGGACGATTCCCCTGGTAACGCGGCAATCGATCGATTGACGGTCGTTACCTTTCTTCCGCTGAGTCCACAATGGAGAGCGGTGAGGAGACATCTTAGGGAAGCGGATGCCATTTATTGCAAGAACGAGCTTTTCGAGCTTCTGGTAGTCTACTACTTCGGCGGCATGCACGCTCTCCGAAAAACTACAGTCGTAATGCACTCTGCCATTGCGCTGCCAGACGAGGAAAAAGGCACCTGGAGAACAGTACACGATTTTCTGTATCGTAGCTCGCTCTATCGTTTCTTTCTGCGATTCGCCAAGAGCATACATGGCGTCAGTTCCAGCGTACATGACGATCTCCGTTACATAGGACTGAACGATCGCTCGGTCTCCTATATTGGTTGGCCGGTCTTTGTGACAGGCGAGCCCGCCGAACAAAAAGCCCCGGGCTTCCGCATTGGATTTGCAGGTCGCTTCAGCGAGCAAAAGGGTATTCGATTCTTGATCGGACTCGCAGAACAGTTGGCGAAAACCGATATCGAGATCTTGGTGGCAGGCGCTGGCGAGTTGGACGATTTGGTTAAGGAAGCCGCCGACAGGCTTCCCAACTTCAAGCTGAAAGGACTTGTGCGAGATATCGCGACCTTTTTTTCGGAGGTTTCGGTCGTGCTCGTACCGTCAAAATGGGAAGGCGTTGGAACAGTATGTGCTGAAGGATTTTTCTGCAACCTCCCCGTGGTTGCGTTCGCCATTTCCGGTAACAAAGACATCTTCAAGACCGCACGCTGCGAAGATCTACTGATTTCATGTTTTGACGTACAGCAAATGGTAGACAAAGTGCTATCGCTACGAGCGAGTTGCGAACGCGATCCGTCAGTCTTCAAGCAGCGGTTCCTAGAGGCTGGACAGCGGGTTCGCAGTGCGTATGCCCCGGAAGCCGTCTTTAAGAGTACATTGCGCGACCTCGAAGCACTTGCGTAAAGAGTGCGGACGCTTTGGAAGGGCCGCGAATTGGTCTCGCTGAGGAAGTGCGCCCATCCTCGGCGTCAAATAGTAAAGGAACCCTGGACCAATCGTCGAGCGCACGGCGGGAACGAAAACTGTTTACTTTCGGCGCCACGATCAAGCCTGTCGCATGCTCCTCGCTTCACGCGGCTTCTTTGAGCGACTGTCGTGGCTACGAGCGATAGAACTTCGCATCACAAGAAGAGCCTTGGGTCGCGCGCTAGGTTTGCTTGCATTTTAATCTTCATTGCCGGCATGGGTATCAGCGGTACTGGCTCTAGTAGCCTCGGGCGCACACAGCCCCTCGGGGCTACCGTAGCCATTTACGATCGACTTTCGCGTATTGCCTCGTGCGAAGTCTCGTCGGATGGAATAGTCTGGTATCGGATCAATGCCGGTCTTTTTTCACCGTTGCGCGTCGTAGCCCATCACTGCCCAACACGAGCGCTCGGCATCGCGCCCGCGCCCGTTCCGAGTTGGGCGCGGCCTAACGGCCCAACACGCGCTATTTTCTCTGCTGTCACACTTGTTGAAGCGCCTCGCGATAGGCCGGTGGAACCAATCCAGTCGCTTGCTCATTCACTAGGCGTGCCCCTGACCTATCTGCTCGGAAGTTGGAATCCGGCCAACGTGCCATTCCTAACTGCAGCACATGCGGCAGGCGACGATGTGCAGGTTTCCCCGCCACTCGTTCCCGACGCGAAGGCAGCGTGGACCTGGTTCGAACCCGTCGTCTCAGTTCTAGGCGCCGGGTCGGAGCGACTCATCGAGCCTTCATTAAGCATCGGCTATCGTGCGTTCTGGGGTATCACGTGGAATTCAAAAGGGATCGACCTAACTAGCGATCGCGGCACTCCCTGGGGATTCTATTGTGCCGATATAGCGTCGTACAAGCGCCCGTCACCGCTGGGCGATTGCAGGTTCGCCGGGGTTGAATGGACCGCTCGCGACCTGACGATGGCGTACGAAAGCGGCAGGGAGGACGCGTATTCGACGGACCCGGACGACCTCCGACTGCGGGCCCATTTACGGCCAGAAATCGCAGCGCAATATGCCCGCCAACTCGTTGACGCATATGCCGCAGCGGGAGAAATGACCCCTCTGCTGATGGTTGCGCAAGAGGAAGCCTGGGAGTATGCGATCGATGCAGACGATGACGGCCCGATTCTTCGTGCGATGTATGACGAAGCAAGGCGCGACGGAATGTACATCGCTACGCTGTCACAAGCGGTCAACACCTTAACGAAGGACGCCGGAAGTACGCGGGTGATTGCATTTCCTTCCTTAGCGTTATCGGGTCGTTATGGCGAAGCGACGATCGATGCGCACGACGCTCATGTCGGATTGACGTTTCGTGCTGCCGAGCTCTTGCCGTCGCGCGTGTTTGCGTACGATCGTGCCCCTACATCCAGCTTCAACGCTCCGATTCCGCAACTCACGCCAGACGAGATGCCCTCGGTAAGCTCATTCGTTGTGGCTGACGAAACGGTTACCATGACATTCCAAGCTCCGAAAGCAACGGCGTTTGGAGTGGCATTTTGGTCCGACCCGACGGTACTCGGCTGGACCTCGCCAAATGTCATTCCCGCAGGACGTGCGGGGGCAGTTGCATTCTTCAATCTCGGCCAGGGGGAAACGACTATTCGTCTCGGGTGCAAAAACTGCACATCAGCCTCCTTTCCGTACGCGGGTCAGTGACCTGGACTGCCGAAAAGTTGACGGAGTTCCTTCGACTGCCCCCTGACGATTTTGGACAAGTGGCCGCTACCCGAGCTTCGTCGCAAGTCTGCCAAGGGTCAACGCTTTCCCCCAAAGCTTGGATGATGTCGGTGACGGCACTGGCGGGCGCAGTGAGGCAACGAGCTCTTTGAGCTGCGAATAGCCGCCGGCGTAACCGCGCTCCCGAATTTCCCGCAGCAGCACGGTTGCAGCAAGCCGGTCCGGCTTGGCGTGCTCGATCCGATCATGCAGGTACTCGACGTACGGGTCGATCTTTTTCGCTTTGGTCGGCCGCGGCCCATAGCGGTCTTTCGCAGCGCCACGTAAGACGCGCCGAACCGTCTTCCGTGAGCACCCCAGCATTCGCGCGATCTCGCGGATGCCTTTGCCCTGCCGGGCGAGGACCTTGATTTCCACCTGGAGCTCCTTCGCAAGCATGGACCCGAGGGTCCGAGGGAGGCAGGTGGGTCCCTTTTCAATCGGCGGGGTGGGTCACTTTTCAACCGGCGGCAACAACGATGATTCGAGCGGAGGGAACAATCCAACGATCGACTTCCGTGGCGAGCGTCGCAGCAACGAGACCCACGCCTCTCGCACGGATCCTGATGCCCGCCTCGTCAAGAAGGCGCGCGGGCAAGCCTCTCATCTGGGATATCATGGCCACGTCTTGATGGAGAATCGAAACGGGCTGGTGGCGCAAGCGACGCTGACGATTGCGAGTGGCTACGCAGAGCGCGAAGCAGCGCCTCGGCGGGCAGTTCAAAGTGTACCAGCCGCGGGCACTTCAAAATGTACCGGCCCGAGCGTGGTAGGATGATCGCAATCGTTGGCTAGGCTGAGGCCTTTGCCTTCTGGTGGCGGGCGGTGAGGCT